>BNJU01001378.1_pt1 | contig 517080 bp, 655 predicted proteins | sample 8539281 | NCBI WGS metagenome assembly BNJU01 (sample SAMD00202456, study PRJDB9452) | human saliva metagenome | isolation source: human saliva | place: Japan
TTTAAGCTTTCTCTTATAATACCACCAAAGTTTTTTGTATCTATGGCCAATTTGTAATGATAGATCTTTTTATTTTTCGATCTGCTCCATTAATATATAGTTTTCCTGCTTCATACATGTCTACCATTTCATTTGGTACACTTGAAATTACTATACTACCATTATTATCACTTTCTATTTGTGAGAACTTCACACTGTAATCTCCGGCTGGAAGATCATCAAAGTACCAACGTAATGTATATGTTTGCAGAGGAATTTCCCAATACAATTCACGATATACAAATTCATATTCTCTTACAACTCTATTATCTTTTTATCAATAATTTCTACTTTGTATTTCGAATTATTTTTCTCATCGTATGATGATATATAACCACGAACGTAATTAAAACTTTCTATTCGCTTTAAACGTTTGTTCTACTTCAGTATCTTTATTAACTCTAACTATTCCATCACGCAGATAATTATCTGTTGCATATATACTAATACCATTAATTACACGTGAATCATAGTCTAAGTTCATCGAATACGATGGTCTTAAGAAACTATCACTTCCTACTTGAAGTGCAAAAACTATTCCAAAAGCAATGTATAACTTTTTCTTGTATTTATCAAATATTATAGTCTCATATCTTTCAGCAAATAAAATTAAACCTTTTGCTCCTAAAAATAAAGATTATTGGCATCCATGCATAAACATATCTCAGTTTTGCTTCCCAAATTAAATGGAACATGAATACTCCAAAAATAATAATTTGGAATAAGAAACAAGATGTTATATACTCTTTTCTACGTTTATAAATGTAATAAAACCGTTCCAAATAAGATTACTACATACATCATTTGAGAAATATAGATAAAGAAGCTATTGTCACTTCCATAGAACAGTTGCCATAAGAATCCATCACCATCTCGTAATGCACTGTACCATTCCGTGCATAATTTATCGTACCATCACTCCAATTACCTCTTATTTTTAATACTACCATAAGTAAATTAAGGAAAAATTGGTCTGTGAGTTATCCTATTAAAGAATAAACCTAAATCATCAGTCATTTTATTTTTGACTAAGATATGTAGAGTGGAAATCTTGCCAGTTATAACTTCCACCTTGAATACTCATTCCCATCATTACCCAGTGTAACATAGGGAATCTATAACCATCATCTTTCCAGAATCCATAGTGTGCCCAAAGCATATCGAATCCTTTGCCAAAGAAGATAAATGCAATTCCGAAGGTTACTAGTAATAATATCAAATTTTTGTACCATTTTAAAAATAGTAAGTACACAATTAATGCCGGTAAAATAATAATGATATTTGATCTAAGATTCCAAGCAAATGCTACTAATATTGCCACAGCTACAATATGCTTGGTTCTAAAGATAAAACTCCCATCCGACGGGATAAGTACATATATTATTAAAGCTACCATGATTACCATCAAAGTATCAGAATAGTAGAATAAACTGTACATTTGAAATGGTATGTATAAAATCATTAGACCAAGAATTATTGTTTGTTTTGTTTTGTTAGTACTTTCCAGCAGTTTTATACGTTAAGAATATTGTTGCCGTTGTTACTAAGAAACAGAATATATGCAACATCCAAACTTCAGAAACATGTGAAATGCTGCTATACGATATATCCAATAAAGGATAATAGTAGGTGTAATATTATTAGGATAAACTAAAAAGTATCTCTCACCTGAAAATTTCCCATAGTTTTAGCATATAGTGTGCTTCATTTTCTATCTCTGCACCATCTGAAAAAGTTTAAGGTGTCCATCGGTAATATTATTGCCTGAAATACTAAGTATACTAATATTATAATTCTATTATATTTTTAATCCCTACTTCATCAGTTGCTAAAATTTTCTTTACTGCATAAATAAATAATATGAATAGCAACAGGAACTCTAAAAAGTAACCAAGTGGATTCAATATTCGTTCATATACAAACAGTGCTACATAAGCCCAAGTTAAAGCAACTGTGAAAAGCGCTATAAACGCATATGAAAAATACATTATGAAGTATTCGCCTCATATTTATCTCCTATCCTTTCTATTAAGATGATTAGCAAACATTATCGGAGACATTGCTATCATTGTTTTGTTAACAAATGTATCACTTTCAAAATAATTTTTCTTGATTTTATCAATTCTAAAATTTCTATTTCCTCGGACATATTTTCATGCATTCTTAACACATCAAAAAGTAAGTATCCCATAGAAGATTTTAAACTTTCTTCATATGTTTTGTTTAAATTCTTCTATTTTATTTACTGCAATCATTATTCTTCTAGTAGAAGCATCTATCATTGCATTGTTCCTCACTGATTTTTTCTAATAAGTCTTTATATCCAACTTTTTCCAATTTGACTAACTTTTCCAATGCTATATCAAAAGTTTTTTTAATTTGAAATATAAGTTCTCTAAAAAGCAAGCATGTCTTCTTGAAATCTTAAATTATAGATATCTAAAAATTTTCTTTTTAAACATACAAGCAGTGATATTATAGTTTAAATCACTTTTCAATCTTTTTAATTTCTTCTACTAAATACTCTTGACCCGATGAAATCTTTTTCATCTAATATACTAGGATATCCATCTCTAGTTAACATAGTAATATCAAGATTATTTTTAGAAATCTCATTATATAAAATCTCTAAGTAATTTTGTTTTAATTTTGAATTTTTCTTCATACAAAAACAACATATTCTCCTTTAGCAAAATCTAACGCACAGTTTTTCGCTGACGAATTGATCCTAGTTGTTTTATATATAATTTGTTACTACTGTCGACTGCAGCAACCGCTTCTTCTATTTCTGAACTAGAAGATCAGTCGACTACTATTACTTCGAAATCTTGGAAGCTTTTGATTAAATAAATTATATTATTTCCTGTAATCTTTTCACACTTCTATATGCTGCTAGGACAACAGTAATTTTCGTTTTATTCGTTGTTTTTATATTAAAATTTCATTTCCCAAAAAGCATTGTATCTATATCTTTTGTTCTATCTAATGTTCTAACCATAATCTATCCTCTATATTTTAAGGTTTTATCTTTTAATTATATCACAAAAACACTATTTTTCATTTCCATGAAAAAGTAGAGATTAAAGTAATGTTACAAAACCACATTATATTGTATACTTAATCTCTACTGAAAAATATATTCTATAAAAATAACTTAGAACGTTCTCTTTCTCTACTTAATTTTTACTGAACGTGCTTTTAGACTAACTAGAATCGCTCCACCTAAGAACGATAATTAGATATATAAATAATATTTTTTATATCACGGTTCACAGCAGACATATACACCACCTACCGCTCACGTAGTAATCCTATTGAATAAGTGAACGGTACTTTTGGATATAATGTTTGGAAGAATTTTGAAGTCATCTGAATCAGGAATGTTTCCCCTGAACTTCTAATTGCAGTACTAATAATATAATACAAACTGCTTTCCCTACATTTCCTAAAAATACATACTATTGTATAAATAATTGATGAAAATAGTAAAGATATTAATAATGCAAATATACAAATCTAAATGGTGATGTCGCCTATGTACCTAGAACATACATATCACCTAAAGTTATAATTAATGTCTGGAATAAAAGTGTACAAATAATAATCCTCTTCCAAAAGTATTTTTGATATGGTTTATATTTATTTTCTTCGTCTTCTACTTTAGTAGTTAATAACGAAGACATTAATAATGATCCAGCGCAAATAGATAAAAACTGTATAAAATGGAGTCATCGCTGATCCAGTAGTTTTCTATATGATAAAGTTTATTCTCTTGAAGTTTTACTGGATTTGCGAGAAAATCAGCTTGTTGCTTATAATCGACTTTTAATAAATTAAACAGTTGGTTTTTATCTACTTCTCCATCAGCTTTTTATTTCATCTGTTAATTTTGAATTTTTGCTTTTGCTGATGGCATATGAGCTTGTAATGTTAATAATTTACCATGTGCATTACTTATTTTTCGCTTCAGTTTCTGATAATTTTTCTTTCTACAGCTGGAAGCTCTCCTTGAGCCTGAGCTATTATTCCACTCACTTTATCAATATTAACATCTGCCCTACTAAGAACTTGTGATATCAATGGAAGCTTCATCATTTAACTTAGTATTCATATCTGTTGAAAGTTCGTTTCATTCTAGCTGATTTATTTACAAACTCTTCTTTCAAAGTATCTGTAATTTCATCATAGTGATGCATCTTATCATGAATATAATATTAATCTCTTTTACTTTACTAATATCATTTTCTAGATTTGTCACTTTGGCTGAGTTGATTATTAAATAATCTTTCATTAGATAGGTTATTAAAATATTCGAAAATATTCTTTACAAGCTGGAGTCTTTCTCCACTGGCTTGGAGTCTACTATCTAAAGCTTTTTGTCTAGCTTTAATTTCTTCTGTTCTGTCTGGTGAATTTCTTTTGCTATAATATTTGCTTCTTTTTGATACTCTTCAACTACACTTAAATGATTACTAATAATAGGTAGCATTCTATCATTAAATCCTTGAATATTGTTAATTGTTACACCCGCTTTATCAGCTAGCATAATACTATTAGTCGCTGCTCTATCTATTTCAGGTAAAGTATTTTTGAACTGTATTTAATATATTATAACCATGTTCTACTTTTCCTATTAATTCATTTAAACTCGCTTCATATGTAGAAAAGTTTTCATTCAATTTGAAAATTTCTTGTTTAGCTTTTCTATTGATGGTAAATTTTCTTCAAATTTAATACCGGCTTCATGTAGTTTTTCAAAAAATTACTCCATTTGCCGTTTCAACGAAACTCTTACTAATATTAGCAATTGCTGAAGCTCACTATTAGTTATTTTAGGACTAATAGCATTAATCTTTCTCATTTACCGTATACTCAATTGTCGCCCTTTGAGGTTCTGTTCTACTAACAGAAGTCATATCTTTACTAAAGTTTTGGAACTACTATACTAGCATAATAATCACCTATTCTTACTCCGTCCTCAGCTTCTTGTTTATTAGATACAAACTGCCAATCAAGATTTTTATTGTTTTTCAATCCTTCAACTAAACTTTTACCTAAGTTTAACTCTTTTGCCATCGACAGTAGCTCCATCATCTTCTGAAGTTACAGCAACCTTATATTGTTAGTATGTCCATAAGGATCCCATGATGATAGTATATTAGGCCACGCATACATCGATGGTATTAATCCAACTATAATTATCCACGTATTAGTTTTTCTAAATACTCTTTTATATCCTTTCGAAAAATCTCTATAATATTTTTCAACTTTTAATCTCCTCTCAATAATTTAGTCAACAAAAAGCAATTAGAGATATAATAAATCCTAATTGTTAACATAATTATTATATCACGAAAATATTCTATTAAAAAGTAATTCCATTGCAAGTATTACTATTCTGAAATATATACTACATTATCCTTACTTGAATTTTTAAATCTATAATTCTTTGATTACTACTTCCTCTAAATCTTAAGCTTTAGGGTCTTTCAAATAAATCATAAACGGTCCATCTACCAAGACATCGCTATAGATTTAATAATTCTTTATCCTCACTAGCATTTAAGAGTTGTTCATATGTGTAGCCACTATATACCCAGATATCTTTTGTTGAACGAATTCATCTCTTACTCTTTTCGCTAAAGATTTAGCTACTTGAGTATTAAGAAATGGCTCTCCTCCTAAAATTGTTAATCCTTGTACATACGAATTGCTTAAATCTTGTATGATTTGATCTTCATTTCTTTTTGTATATAATTGACCTGCATTAAAGTTTTTGAGATGCTTTCATTAAAAGCATTCTTTGCAAGCGAATAAGCAACCACTTAAATATATAGAACATCTTACTCCTCTCCATCAACGAATTGAAATGGTTTATAATCAGCATATTTTTCTTAGAATAAGCATCAGCTAGCTGAAGTGTCATTGCTTCTTTAATGTTCTCATCATACATTTATTATTAGTAGTTTTTAGTAGCACTGTGTTCTGAATTATCTATCGTGCTAATAATTGTTCTACTTTTTCTTCTCTAGACAAAATCCTCACCCCTTATGTTTTTAATAATATCACTTTTTAACAATCAATTACAATTTATCTTATAAAGAGCCTCAAGAATCTTTATTTTTGAGAAATCGATTTTATCGAGTAACAATAATACAGTTTGTTAAATACCCTAAAAAGTTTTTACAAAGCGAAATTAGATATCAATAAAGTACTATATCTAAGATTCTCATATAAACTTTCTAAAATTTGAAACTTTTGATTCAGCACATTCAAAATATATCTTATATAAAACGATAGAAAGAAAGACTTAGGAAAATTAATTTTTATAAAATCAAAAATCCTAAGTCACTAGTATCTAACTCCATGTATAAGTATTACTTATCTGCGGTAATATTTATAATGTTGCTCTTACACTTATTTAATTTCTATGATATCTGTAGCAAATTTATCAAATTCCTTACTATGAGTTATTATCAAACTTGTAATATTGTGTTCTTTTTAAGTAGTTAAAAATATTTTCTACTATTAATTCACTCAAATTGGTATTCATAGCGCTTGTCGGTTCATCCAAAATAATAAACTCAGGTCTTCTTATTAATACTCTAGCCAACTCTAGTCTTTGCTTTTCTCCACCACTTAAGTTTTTCCGTTTTCTTTCAATAAATAATTATATCCTAATTTATCAATCAATTCTTGCAGGTGTAATAATCTAACTATCTCATCAAGTCTCAGCCTCATATGAATCACCTAAGAGAATATTATCTCCTATTGTAGCTTCATATATGTATGGTTCTTGACTTACTTTTAAAAATTCTCCTAAAAACTTGAATATTATTCTTATATATATCTTTTTCATTGATTAAAACTTCCCCATCTAACTTATAGCACCCTCTTGCAAGTTTCTTAATATAAGATTAGATACCGTCGTCTTTCCCTACTCCACTTCTTCCTTTTTAGAACTAGAAAATCACCCTTATTTATGTTTAATCTAAAAATCAGATAAAAATCAGATTGTCTTTAAAATAAAAACTAGCTATATTCACATTTACACTGTTAAATTTACTTATTTTTAATACTTCTTTCTCTTCAGTGCTTTTATTATTGAAAGTCTTAGACAACTCATTTTCTATCTTATAAGCGGTCTGCCTAACAGTTATTTTATCTGATGTAGAATTTATAGGTTCATCTAACATTCTAACTGTAGAAAAATATTGCAATAGCCGAACCTATTGAAAAATCTTTTATATTATAAAAATACTGAAAGTAATAGAGAAACATAGGTAGTATAAATGCAACAGTAGCAGATATACCTACATATAACGAAAAATACTTTTGCTAAGTCAGTATTAACCTTTATTCTCTTATTTATAATATTTTTCTTTAAGATAATCTATAAAGTACTGTTCTTTATTTAATTGCTTTAAATCAAAAATAACCTAATATTGACTGAAGTATATATTGATTAGTTTCACCTAATAATTTCTGTTCACTCTTCATACAATTCAAGCTTCTTACTTATTTGTTTTATAATAAAAACATACAAGTATTACAGAAAATAATATAAGTGTTATCGAAACATTATACTCACATAAACATCAATATAGAAAAATAAAATAAAAAGATCTGCGTTACTAAATAACTTTACCTTGAGAATACCAATCTGATATCTTTATACTATCTGATGTTAACTTAGATAATATTTCACCACTTTTTGCTTCTTTAAAATCATTGTATTCACTTTTTAAAAATTTATCATAAAAATACTCTAAAACAGAAAAATTTCCAAGAGTTTTCTTAAAAAATATTGAGATAACAATATAAAATAAAATACTAATACTACTATCAAATATTTAACAAAATGAAAAACTCTCTCAAAATCTTTTGAGATATCAAAACTATCCAAGATAACTTGAATAATAAAATTGATGTTAAATTTACTATAGTTCTTAGTAATATAGAAATTATGGTAATAAGTTGGACAATATACAACTTATTATCATAATATTTTTATTACGATACATAAAACCTCTTCTCCCATTTATTACATTACTTCACATAACCATGTTTTATTAGCCAATAATAAAAGTAAAACTTATCTTTTTCACAAAAATACATCTTAGCTAATAAATAGATTATATCATTTTTCAGAATAATGTAAATTTAATTCTTAAAAATCTGAAAATTAAAACTAGTAAATTTATGATTTTTATCTCTTATTTTATGACTAATTATAATTTATCTCCTAAAATTACAAAATACTATTTTCAAATTTTCTAAACTGTTTTATAATTAGTATTATTTAAAATTTAATTTAATAAGATGTAATAATTACCTTAGAATATTATTAAGTTAATTATTACAATATATTTTTATAAATATTACGAGTGTCTTATGAGAGTATTAATAACTGGTTTTGATAAGTTTGGTGTGAGAATATTAATCCTTCTAATTTATGTGTTAATAGCTTACCTGATGTAATAGATAGTATAGAAATAAAAAGTTACCCTACCTACAGTCTTTAAAGATAGCTCACGTATTTTAGAAGAAAATATAAAATCATTTTCTCTCAACATTGTTATATGCGTTGGTCAAGCTGGAGGAAGTAAGATTACACCTGAACGTATCGCTATTAATATTGATGATGCTAGAATCCCAGATAATATTGAAATAGCCCTATTGATGAAACCATAAGAAAAGATGGAGAGAATGCATATTTTTCACACTGCCAATAAAAAGCAATTGTTAATGAATTAAATAAAAATAATATTCCTTCTGCTATTTCTAATACTGCTGGTACTTTTGTTTGTAATCATATTATGTATGAGGCATTATACCTAACTTCAAAAAATATACAAATATTAAAGCTGGATTTATTCATATCCCTTATATTGAAGAACAAGTTTTAGACAAACCCTAATATACCTTATATGAAAAAGAAGATATTATCGTTGCTTTAGAATTAATAATAAAAACTACTGTGAATTATTATGATAAAGAAGATACAAAAAGTAACAGGTGGTTTAGAACATTAATTATTATTGAAGTTCTATATTAATCCAAATTAAATTTAATTTTCATTAACAAATAGGGAAAACACTAAAAAGAAAGGGGATAGCCAAAAGTCCTAAAAATTTAACAGAGTTTATAGGAAAAACTCATAGGCACAGTGAGTTTATTGATATCTGATTCACTTTATAAAAGCTTTCAGATATCTAATAGACTGTGAGGAGCACTCTACAAAAAGATTGTTTCTTTTGAAATCATGATTTTTGAGTCCTCCCTTTCTTTTTATATTGACAAAATAGTATACTAAGTATATAATATACAAACTATATTATTTTAGGTGGTGAATTTATGTTAAAAGATGCATTGGGTTATAAGCTTTATTACGCTATTAGAGAATATGAGAGGTTATACTAAACAACCTTTTGACTGAGATAGGGATTACATGGACATTCATTACTCTTATCTACATTTCAGAAAATGAAGGAGTTACCCAAGCTCAACTTGCTGAAATCCATAGAAAAGATAGAAATATTGTTGGAAGAAAACATCGATGTACTCGAAAAAGCAAAATTTTTTGTTATTAGAAAACGCGGAGTGAAAGATAGACGTTCTTTTACATTACATTTGACTGAAATAGGTACAGAAGTTTTATCAACTTACTCTAATCTACTAAAACACAGCTGAAAAAGAAGTTCTTAAAAAGCTTGACTGAAGAAGAAATTTCTATTTTCTTCACAATATTGAATAAAATAACTTAAGGAGGAAATAATATGGAAAAACACAAAATTATAGAAAATCCACTAGGTACAAAAACCTATAAAAATTACTTATATCATTTGCTTGGCCCGCTATTACAGCTAATATTATTAATGCAATGTATAGCGTAATTGATCGAAATTTTTATAGGCAAGGTGTTGGTTACTTAGGTAATGCTGCAACAAACGTTGCCTTTCCTCTTACTACGATTTGTAGCTATAGGTTTAATGATAGGAATTGGTGCTGCTTTAACTTTAATCTTGAACTAGGTCGTGGTAATCCTGAAAAAGCGAAATCTGTAGTTGGTACTGCAGTATCTTCATTATTTATTATAGGGTTATTATTACGATTTTTAGTACATATATTTTTAAAACCTCTTATGTATGCATTTGGATCTACTGATGAAATTTTAGATATGCAATGACATTTGCTGGTATACATCTTTAGGGATTCCATTCTTACTGATTTCCATTAGTACCAACCCTATTGTTCGCTCTGATAATAGTCCAAAATACTCTATGTTTGCTATTATTTTTGGTGCTGTACTTAATACTATTCTTAATCCAATTTTTATTTTTAGTTCAGTTGGGAATCGCTGGTTCAGCTTGGGCTACAGTAATAAGTCAATTCTTATCAGCAATGATTCTTGTATTTTATTTCCCAAGATTTAAAAAGTGTTAAATTTAATAAACATGATTTCATACCTAAGCTACCTTTGTTAAAAGTTGCAGCCGGATTTGGTATGCCTTCGTTTGTTTTCCAAGGATCTAATATGATAGCTCAAATAGTAACAAACAACCTATTAAACATTCACGGTACTAATTCTGTATACGGTAACGATATTCCTATAGCAGTTGCTGGTATTGTAGCTAAAATTAATATAATATTTATAGCGATTATTATTGGATTAATTCAAGGGGCTCAACCTATTTTTGGGTACAATTATGGTGCATCAAAAAAATATGAACGAGTTCGTACTACTATGAGATATACTATGAAATACGCGATGATTATTTCAATAACGTTCTTCTTAATCTTTGAGATTTTTCCCTAAACAAATTGTTAGTCTATTTGGAAATGGTGATGCACTTTACTTTGAATTTGCAGTTAAAATATGAGATTCTTCTTGCTATTTTACATTTATAAATGGTGTACATATTTCAAGTTCTACGTTCTTCTCTGCAATTGGAAAAACCAAAAATTGGAGTTACTATTGCCTTAACTAAACTAACTTATAGTGACTAATACCAATGTTATTTGTTCTTTCTCATTTCTTTTGGAATTGATGGAATAATCTATGCCACTCCAGTAACAGACCTTTGTGCAATTTCAGTTTCACTATTCTTTTTGATTAGAGAATTCAAAAATGATGCCCTAAACATAATGTTACTAAATAGAAAAAGCAATCTAGTGTTAAAAATCGCTAGATTGCTTTTTGTTATTTATTATCTCTGTAGCTGTATATTTCAATTCATCTTTGTGTTTAGCTACAAAATCATCCATTTCATTATCTGGAATTTGACGTAGGTAAGATTTGATCTAATTGTCTCATCTTCCTCACGACAAGTAGATAGTACTAAGTATTTATCTGTTGCTTTTAAGTTGAACACTATCATTTTTGTTGTCGCATCCTTCTTAACACTAGTTAATTGATTTAAGAAATCTTCATCACTTTTCGAAATCTAAACGATAGAATGAAGTTGTTTCTGGTACTATTGTTAAGAATGCAGCTTCATAATAGTATTTTTCTCCGGAGTTTCAATTACTACATATTTATGTTTATCCATAAAATCTTGTTTATCATAGAAATTAACGTCATTAAACATACGATTATCTGAAACTTTACTTCACGAGCATGACCGAATAACCGAGTTAATCTATCATGGAAGTCTTTTTATTATCCATATCCATGAATACAGTACCAAGGTAAGAACGTTTCCACCTTCAAATGTTTTATTTAAATACGTTTCATTATCATTAGTCTGCACAACAGGTTCGTCTAATTTTTGTTCCTGGTGCATAAACATACGCCACAGTTTCATTATTTATCTTAGATAATTCTGAAAAACGTTTTGATAAATAATCTTTCTCTTCTTTGCTACTTTATAAGTAGATTTTGACGAATTAAATTAGAACTAGAACTAGAACTATTATCGCTACTACATCCAGCTACAAACACAGCTGAAGCTACTAAAGCTATTGTTAAAAAGTAAAATAGAGAAAATCTTTTTGAAATTGAATATTTTTCATTATATTTTCCTCACTATTTAAATTTTAATAACTGTTTATCATTATACAATATCTCAATAAATATTGCTATTAATTTTATTTTATTATTTATATAAGTTTATCTTACTACTACAGCTGTCCCTGTAACTGTTACTAAAAAGCATATTATTACCGTTGCTTTCAAGACCATCGAAATCAATTCTAACTCCGATAACCGCATTAGCTCCCATAGCAGTTGCATCGAGCTTCTAATTCTTTTAAAGCTTCTGCTCTTGCCTGAATAATTTCATCCTCATATCCTTGACTTCTTCCACCAAAAGAAGTTTTCAGCCCAGCACCTAAATCTTTAAGAAATTAATTCCAGCCACTACTTCACCTGTAGCTAATCCTTTATATTCTACAACTTCCATTCCTGGAAACATAGTTTGTCGTTGAAATTATCATAATACTTTACTCCATTATTATTTATTAATCTACTAATATATCTACTATCTTCTAATGTTGCTCCTAAGAGTAAGAGTTAATGTCAATTTGTTCTAACACTTTTTGAACATCTTCTTTTTGGTATTTTTACACCAACTAATTTTTAGCAATATCTTCTACATCCATTACTCCGAAGAAGTCTCCGTAGGAATTTGATATTAGTAATAACTCCTTGTTCTACCATGATATTAGCTTCAATTTTACCTGTTTTAAGTCTTCTATTACGTTTAATATTGAAGTCAGGATTTTTACCATATACCCAATCCCATGAGTTATTTTTTCTTCTTGGATAGCTAAGATTGCATTCATCTTCTTCAGTTGCAACAAAAATCAGTCATTTCATATTTTTTCACTCATATATTTTTAAGTGCTGCAACGAAATCTTGAACTATCATATCTTGGTTCGGAAGATGATGCTTTAATGTTTTGTTACACGAGAGCGTACTGATTTGATACCTTTTTGATTCAATTTTATCTTTAGATACTTTTTAATGCATCTGCTAAAACTGATGTATCAACATCAAACATTAAGCATCCGTGGTGCATAATACGCCCATTACGTACGTATTGAGCATTACCGCAGAATTTTTGTCCATCGATTTCTAAGTCATTACGTCCTGTAAATTCCGCTTTAACTCCTAATGAGTCTAATGCATCCAGCACAGGTTGTGAGAATGATTTGAAGTCGAATTCTTCTCCGCTTCTTCCATTTGAGATAATTGTGTAGTTTAAGTTGTTTAAATCGTGGTATACTGCACCACCACCACTTACACGACGAACGATTTTTGATATCTTTGTCATCACAGAATTTTTGGTTTACTTCTTCTGTTGTGTTTTGGTTTTTACCAACAACGATACATGGTGAGTTTATCCATAGCATAAACACATCATCTTTTTCTGCAAGTTCATTAAAAGCATATAGCTCTAATGCAGTATTGTAGCGTGGATCATTACTTTTTGATTCTATATATATCATATTAATCTCCTTGATAATTAACTATTTCTTTTTTCTCTTATTATACCATTTTTACTAAGTAAAACACTTAATTTTTATCCAAATTAATATTTTTTATATTATTTCAAACAAACTTAAGCAGATTATGGTATAATTATAAGGGAATTATTAAAATTATTTTAAAGGAGTTACCCTTTTATGACAAAAATTATTTTAACTGGAGATAGACCCTACTGGTAAACTTCACTTTAGGACACTATGTTGGTTCTTTTAAAAATCGTATAGCTCTACAAATGAAGATGATACTGAAGTATTTATTATGATTGCCGATCGACAAGCACTTACTGATAATGCTGATAACCCAGGAAAAGTTATTGAAAATATCACAAAGTTGCACTTGATTACCTTGCTGTTGGAATCGATCCAGTAAAACTACTATTTTCATTCAATCTACAAATTCACAACTTGCTGAATTATACATGTATTATATGAATTTAGTTTCAGTTTCAAGATTACACCGTAATCCTACTGTTAAACAAGAAATTAACGATAAAAATTTGGTGAAAGTATCCCCGCTGGATTCTTCACATATCCTGTAAGTCAAGCTGCTGATATTACAGCATTTAAAGCAACTCACGTTCCAGTTGGAGAAGATCAAAAACCTATGCTTGAACAAACTCGTGAAATTGTACGTGATTTTAATAGAACTTATAATAAAGAAGTTCTTGTATTACCAGAAAATTGTCTTACCACCAAAAAAATCATGCCAGACTTATTGGTATTGATGGGCAAGGTAAGATGAGTAAAAGTTTAAATAATGGTATTTATTTAGGTGATAGCGAAGAAAACATTAAAGCTAAAATCATGAAAATGTACACTGACCCAAATCACATTAAAATCGAAGATCCAGGTCAAGTAGAAGGAAATGTAGTATTCACGTACCTTGATATTTTTGATTCTCGTACTGATGAAGTTGCAGAATTAAAAGAACACTATTCTCGTGGTGGTCTTGGCGATATGAAACTTAAACGTCGTTTAAATGATGTAATGCAAGATTACCACGTCCCTATCAGAGAGAACGTCGTGAGAATTCGCAAAAGATAAAGCTGAAGTTTATAGAATGCTTAAAGCTGGAAGTGAAAAAGCCGAAAAAGTTGCTGCTGCTACTTTAGATGAAGTAAAAGATGCAATGGGAATTAACTATTTTCAAAAATAAAATTGATATTTGGGGAAGAGCCATACTCTTCCTCTTAGTTATTTAACATATTATAAAAAAATAAAGGAGACCATATGGCAAAAGAAAAAAACAACAATTATCACTGTTTTCAATTATTTCTATAGCTATAGTTGTTCTAGCAGCGTTTGCTATAACTACTATACTAATAAATCTTCAAATAAAAAAATACTAATACTACAACTTTTACAAGTGTATCAAAAATTCCTGATGATGTGATAAATTCACTTACTGCACCAAAAGAAAGTGAAGCTACAGATAATAACAAATATAAGGTATTAAACAACAATAACCCATATTTTTCTAAAGAAGATCTTTCTACAACATCTTTTGAAAAATTACAGTCCACTCGATAAACTAGGTCGTGTTGGTCAAGCAAACGGAATTATTGGTGTTGATTTAATGCCAACTGATAAACGTGAAGAAATTGCTCACGTTCGTCCTAGTGGATAAAAGCAATCGTGGTACCCATGTTTATGATAGATCTCACCTTATTGCTTTCCAACTTGCCGGTGAAAATGATAATGATAAAAACCTAATGACTGGTACAAGATTTATGAACCTTAACATGATTCCTTTTGAAAATGAGGTTGCCGATTGATGTTAAAAGACTAAAAACATGTTCGTTATCGTGTAACTCCAGTTTTCAAAGGTGATGATCTTGTTACACAAGGAGTAATTATGGAAGCAATGTCTGTTGAAGATAACGGTAAAAAGTGTTAAATATAATGTATTTTTACCAAACTTCCAAAAAAGGTGTAACTATTGACTACAAAACAGGAAAATACACTGTTAAATAAATAAAACTAAGACTTCGAACTAATTTTGTTCGAAGTCTTTTTTTAATCTTTTATAAATTTTTCTGCAATAGCTAAACTAATTACTAATAGTAAAATCGCAGCTGCCCAGATTAAAACACTTTTTAGGATCGTCATGTTGAACAATAATCAATCTTATAATTGCTGTGATTCCAATATAAATAAAATATCTAAGTGGAAAATGATAATTATTTTTAAAAGTATTTTACTATTAAAGCTACAAACTCGAAATATAAGAAAAATACTAATATTCCTTCTACAAAGTGCTGATAATTTCCTTGTTCAGCAAGAAATTTTTCTCCTTCGTGGAATATTTCCTTAGCCTCCATTATTAACCCAAATGATAATAGTATCCCTATAATCAATAATCCGATATTCATAATCCAAAGAAAGATATCAGAAATTATTTTTACTAAATTTTTTTCCATCGTTCACCTCTCTAATTATTTTTTTCATGACTTATTATATCATAAACCTCTTCAATATAATAATCACTCTGCTTAATCTAACTAATTTATATATTTTAAAAATTTTTCTTATGGTATAATATAAAAAGGAGATTTTTATGATTACACTAAAGAAGATTGAGAAAAAAACATTTTAACTGATTTATACAATGTAATATACTCATCAAAAACTCCAGAATGGAGTAAATACAACGCCCCCATATTTTTAATGATTTTCAAGTATCTAGATTTAGAAACATTTCTACTAAAGAATCATCATGAATATTACTTGAGTGATCGTGTATTAGAATATTTTTTAAACAACAAACCTATAGGACATTGTCACATACTATTGGGAGTGTTTTTCAACTCGCTGGCTAGAAATTGGAATAGTAATATATGAGCAGAATACATGGTCTAAAAGGAATAGGCTATTCAGCCTTAAAAGAATGGATTAAAATTATGTTTTCGAGAAATTTCCTGACATTCAACACATTGGTCTTACTACGTGGAGTGGAAATCCAGGAATGATAAGACTAGCTGAAAAACTTGGATTCATATGTGAAGCGAGAATTAGAAAAGTTAGATACTTTAACGGAATTTACTATGATTCTATAAAATATGGAATATTAAGAAAGAATTTTTAACAATGCTTTTTAAATACTTCATAAACGTACATACTAAATTTATTCTTTACTTTGTTATCCAATAATTCATATAATATTACATTATCTATATCGAATATAATAATATTCTATTCTTGAAAATTAAAATATAGAGTTAGAATATTATTATATATTTTTTTAGTCTCATGATTTAGGAGGAATAATAATGAGTGAATATTTAGAACAACATTCTCGCCGCAGTGCAGAATTAGTTGTAGATACATTAATAAACGAAGGAGTTAAACACGTTTTTGCTATACCAGGTGCAAAGATAGATGCTGTATTCGATGCTCTTGTCGATCGTGGTCCAGAACTTGTTGTAGTTCGACATGAACAAAATGCTGCTTTATGGCTCAAGCTGTTGGGCGTCTAACTGGAAAAACCTGGAGTTGCTTTAGTTACTTCAGGACCTGGTGTCAGCAACCTTGCTACTGGACTTATTACTGCAAACTCTGAAGGTGATCCTGTTGTCGCAATCGGAGGTCAAGTTAAGCGTTCTGACTTATTAAAACAAACACACCAAAGTATGGATAATGTTAGTCTGCTTCGTCCGGTAACTAAATCAGCTGTTGAAGTTGGTCATCAAGATAGCATTTCTGAAGCTATCACTAATGCATTTAGAAAAGCTAAAGAGCCTAAAAAAGGAGCTACATTCGTATCACTACCTGCAGACGTTATAAATGAAAAAACTTCTGTGAAAGCTATCAAACGACTTAGAGAACCAATCTTAGGGATAGCAGATCCAAAACACGTTAATGACTTAGTTGAAAAAATAGAAAATGCTGAGCTTCCAGTTCTTTTATTAGGAATGAATGCATCAACTAAAGAAGCAACAGAAGCTATTCGTTTATTAGTCGCTAAAACAGGTATCCCTGTTGTCGAAATGTTCCAAGCTGCTGGAGTAATTTCTCGTGGCTTAGTTCAACATTTCTATGGCCGTGTTGGATTATTTAGAAATCAACCAGGAGATAGATTATTACATAAAGCAGATTTAATAATCTCCATCGGATATGATCCAATTGAATATGATCCGGTATATTGGAATACAAATAAAAATGCTACTCTAGTTCACATTGATGATACTATTGCTGTTATTGACCGTGATTATCAACCTGACATTGAACTTATCGGTGACATTTCAGAAACATTAAAATGTATTTACAATGGAAATCCTAAAAGTAAGAATATCTGAAGAAAAATCTGTCATACTTAAAAAGAACTCAAGAAGAAATCGTAAAACTGACGAACCCCCTAAATCAAAAAGTCGAAGGACGTCTTCACCCACTAGAAATTATTCAACAAACTCAAAATGCAGTATCTGACGACACTATAGTAACTTGTGATATTGGATCTCATGGAATTTGGTTAGCTAGACACTTCCGTTCATATGAACCTCGTCACCTACTTTTTTCAAATGGTATGCAAACTTTAGGAGTAGCTTTTACCATGGGCAATAGCTTCAGGATTACTTTATCCTAACAAGAAAAACTTTTATCAATTTCTGGAGATGGAGGATCTTATTCTCAGCAATGGAACTTGAAACTGCTGTTAGATTAAAATCACCTATAGTTCATGTTGTTTGGAACGATTCATCTTATAATATGGTTGCCTTCCAACAAGAGATGAAATACGGTCGTGATTCAGCGGTACATCTTGGTCAAGTTGATATTAAAAAACATGCAGAATCTTATGGAGCTGTTGGTATGCGTGCAACTACAAAAGAAGAATTTGCGAAAAATGCTTAGAAGAAGCATTCAAAAATTGAAGGTCCTGTCGTAATTGATGTTCCTGTTGACTACAGCGATAACATCAAACTTGGTGAAACTCTTCAAGATAGCTACTTAAACTAATTTTAAAGAAAAACTAGTTTCTATTAAACATGATTCAAGTTTCTCTTGTTTCAAAAATATAAAACATAAAAGGAGAATTATTATGTTATATCAATATAGCACTATGGCTGCACTAATGGGTGGAGCATTTAGTGGAACTACAACTGTAGAAAAATTACTAGAACATGGTGATTTTTGGTATTGGTACTTTCGAAGGTGTTGATGGCGAAATGATTATACTAAATGGAGAAGTTTATAAAACTGATAGTAATGGAGTCTCTACTCTGCAACCTAAAGATGCAACTTCACCTTTTTCAAATATTACTAAGTTCTCTACAAACTTCAAAAAAAGTAACTACAACAAGTTTTGAGAAATTTAAATAATGATATTAGTGAATATTTAAATCAAATTATTTCTATGCAATAAAAATCACTGGTGTATTCGATAAAATTAATACTCGCTCACCAAAAAAACATGAAAAAAACCTTATCCTACTCTTCTAGAAATATTAGAAACACAAAGTATATTTAATTACGAAGATAGTAAAGGTACAATAGTTGGTTCTTTTTCTCCTGAATATACTCAAGGAGTTGGTGTGGGAGGATTCCATCTTCATTATATTAGTGATGATCGTACTCAAGGTGGACATGTATTTAACTTTGATATTAAAAAAACGCTACTGTTGAAGTATCTAAACCTCTTAATTTCACACTTGAATTACCTCAGAGTGAAGAATATAAAGCTGTGAATATTAATTTAAAAACATTACATAAAAGAGGTTCATAAAGCTGAAAGTTCTCGTTAAAACTCATCCCCAAGCAAGTTTTGCTTGAGGGATATTTTTATAGTTGAACATTACCAAAAAGCAACTAGAATTCTAGTTGCTTTCTTCATTAAACTTATTTTAGTTTTTTTCTTAGGTGCATGGATACACATATCGATACAGTCAGCCATAGCTTCATATAAAGCTTCTGAGTATGTTGGGTGACCATGGATAATATCCATAACATCATCAATTGTCATTTCTGTTTGGATTAATGTTGAACCTTCGTTGATAATTTCAGCTGCAACTGGTCCGACAATGTGGATACCTAAGATTTCTCTGTATTTAGTATCCATAATTACTTTAACGAATCCTTCACCGTGGTTAGATGCTAATGAACGTCCGTTAGCTCCAAAGTTGAATCTACCAACTTTAACATCATATTGTTCACGAGCTTGATCTTCAGTTAATCCAACCATCGCGATTTCAGGGTGAGTGTAGATTGCTGCTGGAGTAGCTTTAAGATCAACTTTTTTGTGGTGACCCATAGCATTTTCAGCTGCGATTTCTCCCATCTTGAATGCTGCGTGAGCTAACATTTTAACTCCGTTAATATCTCCAGGAGCGTAAATTCCTTTAATAGAAGTTTCCATGTATTCGTCAACTTTAACACGTCCACGTTCCATTTCGAATTTATCAGCTAATTCTCCAAGACATGTGTTATCAGGTACACGTCCAATAGAAAGTAATACTTTATCAACTACGATATCTTCTTTTCCTTCAACTTTAACTACTACTTCGTGACCTTTATCAACGATTTCTAATAATTTAGTTGATGTAAGAACATTGATACCTTGTTTTCTGAATTGTTTTTCTAATGCTACTGAAGCATCTTTATCCATGTTAGCAATTAGACGGTCAGCCATCTCAACGATAGTTACTTTAGAACCAAATGTAGAGAATGCTTGCCCTAATTCAGAACCGATTACTCCACCACCGATTACCGCTAAACGAGATGGTACTTCAGTAATATCTAAGAACTCATCACTTGTAAGAACTTTATCACTGTCCATTCCTGGAATATTAATTCTACTTACTTTAGAACCACCAGCTAAAATTACATTATCAGCATCGATAGTTTCTTTTTCATCAACAACGTTTTTCTTATCAGCTGTTAGACTTCCTACTCCGTTAAATACTTTAACACCGTAAGATTTAAGTAATCCAGCTACCCCACCTGATAGAGTTTTAGATACTTTATTTTTAACTGCTACAGTTTGTTCCATATCAACTGTAAATGCATCATTTACAAGTTTAATACCACGATCTTTTGCAGAACGGATGTAGTTAATAATTTCAGCATTGTGTAAGAATGTTTTTGTTGGAATACATCCACGGTTTAGACATGTTCCACCAAGTTCACGGTTTTCTACTAACGCTACTTTTCCTCCTAATTGAGCCGCTTTAATAGCTGCTACGTATCCAGCAGGACCTCCACCGATAACTGCTACATCATATTCTCCACGACGTTCACGTTTTGGTAATACTTCTTCTGCTTTAGTTTCAGGTACTTTAACATCAGCTGCTACTTCTTTAACAACTTCTTGAGCTGCTGCAGTTGCTCCATCAGCTCCTGGTACTGCTTCACCAGGTTGTCCAATCCAAGCGATTGTTTGAACTACTGGTACAGTTGATCCAGCTGGGTGAAGAATTTTTAATAATGTTCCACTTGCTTCAGCTTCAACTTCCATATTAACTTTGTCAGTTACGATTTCAAGTAGGACTTCACCTTCTTTTACTTCGTCACCTTCTTGCTTAAACCATTGTACGATTTCGCCTTCTTCCATTTCACTTCCGGCTTTTGGCATAATAACTTCTACTGCCATGTTATAATCACTCCTTAATACACTTTTCTCTTATTTTCTTCTATATATTATATCATTATTAGATTAGTAATGATAGTGGATTTTCGATAGCTTCTTTCAGAGTCTTCATGAATTTAGCTCCTTCTAATCCGTCAACAACACGGTGGTCCGCTGTTAATGTTAATGTCATAATTGGTCTTACAGTAACTTCACCGTTTAATACTACAGGTTTTTGAACAGTAGCACTTACACCTAAAATAGCTGTATTTGGTTGGTTAATGATTGGTACGAAGCTTTTAACTCCATACATACCTAAGTTACTGATTGTAAATGTTGAATCTGCCATTTCATCTGGTTTTAATTTACCAGCAAGAGCTTTAGTTGTAATTTCTTTAGAAGCTACTACAAGCTCTTTAAGACTCATCTTATCTGCACCTTTAATTACTGGTACTACCAATCCACTATCCATACCTACTGCGATAGATAAGTTTACATAGTGGTGTAAATACATTTCTTTTTCATCACTTGATAATGAAGCATTTACATATGGGTGTTTCATTAATGATTTAATTACTGCTAATGAAATAAAGTCTGTAACTGTTGCTTTTTTACCAGTTTCTTCGATAATTGCATCAACAACTTTTTTACGTAATGCTAATAGTTCAGTCATATCAACTTCAACATTAACTACGAATGTTGGCGCACTGAAGTAAGATTCACTCATACGTTTAGAAATAACTTTACGCATTGGTGACATTGGTACAGTTTCAACGATTCCCCATTGATTTTCATTTGGTGCTTTAACAGATTTTTTACCTGGTTGAGCAATTTCTTGTTTCTTAGCTGGTTCTGGTTTTGGAGTACCGTTAAGCACTGCAAGAACGTCAGCTTTCATAATCTTACCATTTGGTCCTGTTCCAGCGATACTTTCTGTATTAATTCCTTCAATTTTGCGCAATACGTGCAGCAAGTGGAGAAAATTTTAACTCTAGAGTTAAGTTTGTAATCAATTACGTCTTCTTTATGAATACGTCCTTTTGAACCAGTTCCTTTAACTTTAGATAAATCAATTCCTTTTTCACGAGCATATGCTCTTGCTGCTGGTGTAGCACGAAGACCTGAATAATCTATTACTTCAATTTCTTTTACTGGTGTATGATCAACTTTTTTCTCAACAACAGTTTCTGCAGGAGCAACTTCTCCTGTAGAGCTTGAACCAGGAATAGCTTCACCTGCTTCTCCAATCCATGCGATTGTTTGAACAACTGGTACAACATCTCCTGCTTGTGCTAATATTTTTAATAAAGTTCCGCTTGCATCAGCTTCAACTTCCATATTTACTTTATCTGTTACGATTTCTAATAGGACTTCACCTGCTTCGACATGGTCACCTTCATTTTTAAACCATTGTACGATTTCGCCCTCTTCCATTTCACTACCGGCTTTTGGCATTATAACCTCTACTGCCATGTTTTTATTCACATCCTTCGCTAACTAAATTTTTATTTTTATTTACAGCTTTTTAATTGTTTCTTTGATGTCTTCTACATCAGGTACAACTAATTTTTTCTAAGTTTTTAGCTGATGGAATGTTAGTGTCAGCTCCTGCAACACGGTAATTGGACTATCTAAGAAATCAAATGCATCACTTTCTGCGATACGAGCAACGATTTCTCCACCGAATCCACCTGTTTTGAATGAGTCGTGGCACACTACTAATTTTCCTGTTTTTTGTACAGATTTAACGATGATTTCTGTATCTAATGGTACTAATGTAATTGGGTCAACTACTTCTACTGAGATTCCTTCTTCTTTTAGTTCTTCAGCAGCTTTTAAGCTACGCTCTAACATTCTTCCCCATGATACTAATGTTACATCATTACCTTCTGCTTTGATGTCACCTTTTCCGATTACACCAATTTTACCTACTTCTACTTCACCTTTACGTCCAAATAACGCTTTTGGTTCGATGTAGATAACTGGGTTGTTATCTCTGATTGCTGCTCTTAAAATTGAGTAAACATCTCCTGGAGTACCTGGAGCTACTACTTTAAGTCCAGGAATGTGACAGAACCATGCTTCTAGAGCTTTACAGTGCTGAGCAGCAGCTCCTGTACCCGCACCAGATGCACAACGATAAGTAACTGGTACTTGTACTTCTCCACCTAACATATAACGCATTGGTGCTGCTTGGTTAACTATAGCATCCATACCAATTGTTACGAAGTCCATAAATGTTACGTCGATAATTGGACGCATACCAACTGAAGCAGCCCCTGCAGCAGCTCCACAAATCGCAGCTTCACTAATAGGCGTATCGATAACACGTTCAGAACCGAATTCTTCTAACATACCTACTGTAGTACCGAAGTCTCCTCCGAAGATACCTACATCTTCACCCATTAAAAATACATTTTCATCTTCACGCATTTCGTGAGTCATAGCTTCTTTTATGGCTTCACGAACTGTCATAATTTTTGTTTCTTTAGTCATAACTATTAATCTCCTATTATATAAAATATTATTTAAATTATTTTTAACCTAAAATATTAGTCAGCGTAGTTATCTTGGAATGCAATTGAACCATCAGCAAATGGTGATTCTTTAGCAAATTCTACAGCATCATCGATAGTTGCTTTTGATCTATCTTCGATTTCTTTTAATTCTTCTTCTGTAGCAATTCCATTTTCTAATAAGTAGTTTTTATATTTTACGTTAGGATCTTTTTAAGTTTCCATTCTGCTACTTCTTCACGACTACGGTATTTTACCAGCATCTGAAGCTGAATGTCCAAACCATCTGTAAGATACTGCTTCAACTAAAACAGGACCTTTTCCACTTCTAGCGTGCTCGATAGCTTCTTGCATTGCATCGTAAACAGCTAATACATCGTTACCGTCTTCAACGTAAATACCTTTGATTCTGTATGAAGCCGCACGTTCAGTAATTTTTTCAACACGCATACATCTTTCTTGAGCCATTGAGATACCGTATTTATTGTTAATTACGTAGAAAATAAGTGGTAAATCCCAGTTAGATGCCATGTTTAAACATTCGTGGAAACTTCCTTCGTTAGTAGCTCCGTCACCCATACAACAAATAACAACATTATCTGTTTTTTTCATTTTTTGAGCAAGAGCAGCACCAGTACTTAGACCGTGTCCTCCACCAACGATACCGTTACATCCCATGTTTCCTTGTTCAAGGTCATAAACGTGCATACTTCCTCCACGTCCTTTACATTGACCTGTTTCTTTACCAAGGATTTCAGCCATCATACGATCAATTTCAATTCCTTTAGCAATTGTTTGACCGTGACCACGGTGGTTAGAGTACATTAAGTCTTCTTTTCTTAATGGATAAATAGCTCCAACGTTAGCTGCTTCCTCTCCTACTGAATAGTGAGTCATACCATGAACTAGACCACAGAGTATAGTTTACTTAACTCCATATCAAAAATCTCTAATAAGGTGCATTAGTTCATACATTTCTAAATGCTCTTGTTTAGTTAAATCTTTTGATGTTTTTACCATAATAACCTCCAAAGTTTGTATATATATTTATTAAATGTGTATAAATTATGTTTTTAATCATATATTACTATATTAATATACAATGTTTTCGAAAAAGTCAAATTAATAAACTCAATAAAATAACAATATTTATCTCAGTAATATTTCCTCATTCTGTATTACTACAAGTTTAAAACATAATTGAACAGAATAGAACAGATTTCACTCATTTACATACATTATCATTTTTCTTCTTAGATACTTTATATAAACTATATTCCAATTTTTTATAGATACAGAACGAAAAATTTTGATATTACGGATAACAAGAGTACTTTTTGTAAATTATATAGTTTATTAATAATTAAAAACAAATGTAACAATGTTTATATAAAAGCGTTTTTCTTGAGAATTTTTATAATTATAATCACTTAAAAATTGAACTTAATTAATTATTTTTCATTAAATTTGTAAACTATCAACATCTGTGTAGTAACTTATAAATTACACTAATGTAAATATATTATTAAAATTTTTGATTAAAATTTAACTATTTCAACAAAATAAATACTGCTCAAAAATAGTAAAAATAGTATACACGAGCTCAAAAAGAGATCTGACAGTTTTTCGAGATCTCTTCTTTTATTAAAGCAACGTGCTTATCACAGTGACAATCACCTGTTTTGCAGTTTCCACATTCACAATCTTCTTTTGCATTATGGCATCCACAATCACAACCTTCTTTACAATTGCATGTTCCTTCTACACAGTTCCACATTTACAATCTTCTACTGCATCATGACAGTGACAGTGATGTTCACATTCACATTTTGTCATTATAATCGCCTCCTATATCTATTAATTATTCTATACTTAAATTTTATTATGTTTTTATAGTACCTAGTCAATAGATTCTCGTCTTAAGTAACTATTACGATTTACAGCTGATTAAATCGTAATGAGTTGTCGATTATTGAATTAAATATAGGTAGAAATACTATTAATGTGACATCTACCCTATATTATTTTAATATAGTTATTCACTAACAACTGTTCCATCAGCTAATGTAATTTTTATAACCCATTAAAATTAATTTTTACCTTTGTTATTTAACTTTTGAAATTTTTCACATCTCCTGTTAAGATTCCATGTAGCACCTTCTTCTACAGTTACTTCAGCATTTATTTATCAACTGCTGTCTCCATTTTTCTGCATTATCAACTATATTAACAGTTCCATTAAATTCTGTTGAACCTGATAATGTTAAATTTTAATGTAGAAATAGTATCTACTTCAATTTTTACCATCTAACTTTTTTGATCTTTTCGCTGTGAGAGTTACATTTCCTCCATTAGATCCAGCTGTCCCCCATCCATGTGAAGCATCATTTCCTAATACTGCTAACAAAGTCTTCCATCACTGATCATTATTTATCTATCTTACATTCTCTAAAGTGCTATTTCACTAGTTGTATTCGTTACATAGATTAAATCACCATTATTATTAGTTAATGTTCCTTCTTTGTCATATTAAACATCGATTTACCTACTTCAGCATCACCTGACATTGATTGGTATATCATAACGTTATGCACATTAGTATCTGAGCTACTACCTTTATCATCACTCATATTTACCTTCTACATTTGTATTTTCTAAGTGTAATAGAGTTTTGTCCTTCGATAACTAGAGCCTCTGAATTTTCTGCTTTTAAGATTTAGCATTTTTAACAGTTATATCTGCAGTAGATATACGCTGGAGAATTATAACCTGTTTGAAACATAGTCTCCTCCATCTACATTTACTGTACCTCCTCCTCTATCTGAACGTATAGCAGCTGATGAATTACCTTCTGTTTTAACATTTAGGTTGTTTGCATTCATTGTTGCTCCACCTGTAGTTTGAATCCCCCCTGAGTTATCATTAGTTGTGTAAATTTCAGAGTCACTAATGTTTACAGTTGTACCTTCTCCATAACTAAAACACTCCATTACCATTTTTGTGCCGTTGTCTTTACCTTCGCATTTTTTATATTAACAGTTGCTTTTATCTGTAGCTAACAGCCCTGCATTCATACCATAGAAATCGCCATCTTCTGTGTTTGATGTAGAGCCTCCTGTCTTATTTATCTCAATATCCTCTAGACTTACTTTTTGCACCTTTTGACACGTAATGCATTTTTCATCATCACCTGTTGATATATAGTTTTCATCTTTTTGTTTTCATCTGAATCTATTGTATTTGCTGAAGTTCCTTGATTTATTGTACCACTACCTCGAAAACCTCCTGAACCTGGCTTCACTGGTGGCTGTTGTCCTTGTTTATCCTTAGTTACTAACTGAGCAGAACCACTTTCACTAGCATATGTATTTTTGTGTCGATGCTAAAGTTCGAAAGTTCCTGTTGTTAATAATGTAATTAAAGCTGTTGATATAAGTAATGTTTTATTCTTCATTTTTAATTACCTCCAAAATTGTTATGTTTTTATTCTCTATTTATTATTTCTATATACTCTTCAATATTTTCTTGAATTTGGGATGACTTATTATCACCCGTGCTATTTTTCTAACTTTCTTATCCGCTAGTAATTTTGCTATTTTCTTAATCGACATATAAATCATCTCCTACTTTTTATTTCAAATTATTAATTTGATAAATATATTATACATAGATTACTTTAAACACACTTAAACAAACTTTAAACTATAATTAAAATTCAAATTTAATTATATTTAAGTTAATTAAAAAGTTTGTTGAATTCAATATTTAGATTTAATCTCGATATGTAGTGTTAAGACTTAAAGTTTAAATACAAAAATACGCCTCGAATTACTTCAAGACGCATTTTTTTGTATTATTTAACTCGTATATAGACAGCCCCACTTCCCACATTAGCTGTATCAACAACTGTTTGATTGCCTAACCAACCTCCATGAATAGCTTTTCCATTGCCAGCATAGACTGCAATATGCGCATACCCAGTACCACCATTAGCATAGTATTAAATCTCCTGGTTGTGCTTCAGATGCAGACACCACTGTTCCTAAACTCATGTAACCTATCGGCCAATTATGATAGTTTATACCTACAGCTTTAAGTGCATTTGTAACAAGCATCGTACAATCTTGTATTGCACCAACTTGACTTAATGCTGCTTGATAAATCGCCGTTCCTTTACTAGAAGAAGATACCTCACTGTTTTCTGTTTTCTGTGTATTTGTTTGAGTTGTATCAGTCGCAGTATATTGAGTAGAAACCTGATTAGCAGATATATCATGAGCTGAAGCATTTTGTATCGGTGTTACCGCTCCAACTGCTCCAGTTGTTAACATTGTTATTAAACTTGTTCCAATAAGTAATTTTTTAGTCTTCATTTGCATTGCCTCCAAATTTATTTTGTCTACTTGCCTAAATATTTTTATTTAGCTATTTCCAAGTACTTTACTCCAGTTATTCATATCCCTACACTAGTTAGTAGTATCTATAACCAAAAGTTTTCATCAAATATCAAATTTATAATTGATAAATAATATTATATGGATACAAACTAAAACTCACTTAAACCTACTTTTAAACTATAATTAAAAACTGAAATTTAATTATAGTTAAGGTAACATTTTAGTTTCACAGTATATTATTCTATATTGTATATAAGAAAATCTCTCTTAGAATAAAAATTATACAAAAATAAGGTATACAATACTATCCCACTTGTATTTGTTATGTTATAATAAAATTGAACTTTAGAAATTTAGAAATTTAATAACATCAATACGAAAATATACTTATTCTAGATTAAATCTTAAAGGGGAAAAATAGATGAAAAGTGGAAATTATTTAATCATCAGTCTTATGTTGTTTGTCGCACTTTCAATAGTTTTTCGTCACAAAAACAACTTTTATTATTATTTAACTATACTAATACTTATTTATAGCTAGTTTTATGAGATATAATAGAGAAAAAGAAAAAAATTAACAATAAAAACAACTAAGATTCTTATTTTTAAAGTATGAGATTATATCATTCACTATAGCTTTTTCTAGCAATGTATTTAAATTCATTTTTACCAATACTAGAATCTTTTTAACTGAATTATATCTTTTTATTACGACTATAATTTCTGTTATTTTTCTCCTAATCTATCTTATACTTCATATTAAGCGTACTCTGCTTATAAGACAAGAACTACGAAAAAAACAATTCTAATAATAAAAAAGAAATCAGCTCACTATCGAACTGATTTCTTTATGTACTGAAATATTTATTAAATGATTCTTCTATATCTTTCACAGCTACTACACTTATTAGTAAAACAGATAATAGAAATATTCCTAAAAATTATAAATGATGGATTTTCTACGTAATTAATATATGTCACAAATGGAAGACTTGAATAAAAATCCGATTGTTAAACTTTTACAATAATTGCAATAACTAATGTACAAAGTATCATAATTAAGAATAAATTAATTGATAGTGCTGCTAAACACCCAAAGAAAGTAGCCACTCCTTTTTCCACCTTTGAACTTAAAGATAATTGGTTTTTATATGGCCTAGTAATACTAAAACTATGCATATATAGATTATCTTAGAATCCACATCTAATATTTTTAATAGAATAACTACAAAGAATCCTTTAAAAATCTACCGCCAAAACAAATAAAAACGATCTTGGACCTAAAACTCGTCCTGCATTTCTCGCTCCAACATTTCCCTGATCCTTTATTCGTAAATTCTTCTTTACTTATTTGTTCTAATAATTTTGCCACCCATTATGTTTCCTATAAGGTATGCAATAATAGCGTAAATTACCATTGTAATCATAACTTCTCCTCTCGTAAATTTAATTTTTATCATTCTTATCCCTTCACTTAAAAACATTAGACATCCTATCGAAAATGGAACAACATAATATGCTAATCTATATATTACAATAGTAGCTCCCTATTATTTCTGGATTCATACCTAAATTTTTAAGACCAATTAGGACTAGTGTATCGAATGTACCTAATCCTCCAGGAATCATAGTTAATAAGCCTACTATTGAGCTACTATTATAACTCCCATTATTTGCAATTCCTTATCAGCAACTAAATCCCTGTATAAAAGTATAGAATTGTTAGTATGATAAGGGCTGCGAACACCCATTCTAAAAAGAAATCACTGTCAATTTAACATTAAGTATCTATCCGTTCTAATTCTTGGTTTTCTCAAATTAAAAAAACAGATACAAAAGGTAAAAATAATGACATCAGAATTAAAGAATAATAAAAATTTTTATTATCAGCATATAATGCCTGACCTGGAAATACATTAAGAACCACAAAAATTGATAACAAACTAATACCTGATAACATAGAAATTAATATCATTCCTATCGCAGTAACTAATGTTTTTCCATTCTTTTGTATAAGGTTTATACATATAATATCTAAGTCCAGCACCTATAAAGCCACCAAAACCTAGAACCATATTCAGTGTGTTAGTCATAAAGCTGATTTTTAAAAATACGGAATGAAGACATATTTTTCGTTAAATTGATGGCTTTAAGGACAAAAATAATCATAAAGACACAAAATACTTATACCAAATAAACCGAATAATAAAACTACTAAAAATTTCACCTCTCCTATAGTTAAGGTAAGATGATGTATTTTTAAAATCAAACTAACTATCTCTTTTTAAAAATAGGAAAAATTAAATAAAATATCAATAATCCTAGACTTATTTGAATTATATTCTTCAAATAAGTAAAGATCCTTTTCTGTAATATTTTTCATTTTTCTTTTTCCTTAAATAATATTTATCTACTTTATCTTAACATTTTTATAACTCAACACAATTAATTACATAAAATTATAACTATAATTTTTAATCTACATATTCATATAACTTATCTTCGTATTCATTGTATAATTCTGGATAACCTTTTTCACCGCTTTTTAAAAATGTTTTTCGAATTTTTTATTGACTTTTGTACATAAATCAAAATAAACATCAATGTAAATATTACAATATACAAAATTAACATCTCAATTAAAAACGCTCTATAGGCTCCTTTGATAGAATCCGAGGAATAATATGAGTGAAGTTGTAAAAATACCATTACTACTGAAGCTTTTAAAACCTTTTTATATCTTGTATAATCATCTTTCACAATTTTACAGATAATATCTAATTCTTCTTTTGTATAGCCACCACTTTTAATTGATTTCAAAGTATAGCTCGGAAGTTTTTCAGATGTAAGTGCTAAAAAAATAATTTCGATAATATAGTTATCATTTTTCCCTCCTACTTCACATAATATTACAGCAAAAGAAAAAGCTCTTACTCTCCTTTGCTCGATCATAATTAATTTTAAAGTTTTTAATTAGTTCTGTAGTTAAAAATTGACGAGTTTACTGCAGCTATTTGTAAAAATTCATCAAAAAGTAACTCTTGTTCCTTCTTCTGCTTTATCACTTACACTACGGCAAACTATAAATTTTGTTCCAAATTGGTAACAAGTTTGAGCAATTGCTGCTGCTTCCATCTCAACTACTTGCATATTAGGAAAGTTTTTCATATTCCTTTTTAACTCTTTATTAGAAATAAATGAATCTGATGTTCCTACTAAACCAAAGTGAATCTTATGATTTGGTAAGTTGATTTCAGAAGCTAATTTTTGTAACTCTTCATCACTCTTATATGCTGCTGGCATTTGCGGAACTTGACCTATTTCATAGCCAAACTCTGTTGCATCAACATCAAAAATGTCTCACCTCTGTGGCAACAATCATATCACCAATTTCCATATCACCTTGTAGCGCACCACATGTACCAATATTAATCACATACTCTGGTTTATAGTGATCTAATAATAAAGTTGTAGCAATAGCAGCATTCACCTTCCCTGGTAAACTTAACATAAGAACAATATCTCGTCCTTCATATTTACCTTCATAAAATATTACATGTGCTATTTTTCTCTTGTAAATTTTTCTATTTTTTTCTTTTTATTATAGCCACTTCTTCTGGCATGGCACTCGATTAATGCTATCATAATACTATTCTACCGCTAGAATTTTGATATCCATTGAATCTTCAGGTCCAGTTGGTAATGATACTTTCGCAACATCCCTACTTCTTTTCCTAATAAAGCTTGTGCTACTGGAGATTCATTTGAAATTTTATATTCGAATGGATTAGCTCTGCACTACCTACGATTTTATAAGTTTCTGTTAAACCATCAGGTAATTCTTGATAAGTTACTGTGTTACCAAGACGAATTGCACTTTGATTTTTCATCTAATTCGATAATAACAGCATAACGAATCATTTGTTCCATTTCTAAAATTCTTTGCTCGATGAATCCTTGTTCATCTTTTTGCTGCATCGTACTCAGAGTTCTCAGATAAGTCCCCGAAACTACGTGCAATTTTAATTTTTTCAATTACTTCTGGACGTTTTACTTTTTTATAGTGTTCTAATTCTTCAACAAGTTTGTCATAACCTTCTTGGGTCATTTGATATTCTAATTTTTCTTCTAAAGCCATAGTGATACTCCTTTTTAGTCTACTCTATATTATATCTTTTTCTTATTTTGCTAGTAGCGATTTAATTTTTGTTATTAAAATATCAATCGCTATATCGTTATATCCACCATCAGGAACAATAATGTCTGCATATTGTTTAGTTGGTTTAATATATTTTTTCATGCATCGGTCTAACAGATACTAAATATTGATTAATTACTGATTCTACAGTTCTTCCACGTTCATTAATATCGCGTAATAATCGTCTTAGAATACGCAAATCACTTGGAGTGTCAACGAAAATTTTAATATCCATTAGTTCACGTAGTTTTTTTCTGAATATAGACCAAACATCCCTCAATAATAATTACATCTTTAGGTTCTTGGTGTTTTGTTTCTTTACTACGAGTATGATTTACGTAATCATATACAGGAAGTTCAACAGCACGTCCCTCAATTAATTCTAATAAATGATTATAAAGTAATTCATTATCAAAAGCACTTTGGGTGATCATAATTTGTCTTAACTCTCTCATCCATTGTCATGTGACTTTGATCTTTTATAATAGTAATCTTGCTCAATTAAAGCAACTTTATCTTTTAGTTAACTCGTCTATAATTCTTTTTAGTAACAGTAGTTTTACCACTACCGCTTCCTCCAACAATACCGATAATTTTTTTGGTCGTTTTGTAGCCATTAGCGTCCCATTTCCTTTCGCATCATATTGCTTTTTAAATACTCTAGAGTCTAATTTTGTTCTAATAATTTGAAGTGGATGTCTTGCTGCATCTAACAATTCACCATCTTCATCATAAATTTCACCGATAACTTGTCTAAATGTATCAATCTCAGGTCCAAAGAATTCAACTTCTTGACCTGTTTTAAAGAAGTTACGTTGTTGAATTGTTGCAATTTGAGTTTCTTCATCATAGTGAAGAACTGACCAACGAAATCATAATTTGTTTTCTTACCACCCCTCATTTCCAAACATCTGTTCAGAATACTTAGGTATTTCATAGAAGAATGACATCGCTGTATCACGGTTAGCACATTTATATAATTCTAATTTATATTCTGGCGTCATCTTGAAGTTATCTGGATCTGCACAATAATCATCAATTAGTTTTCTATATACACTTGCAACTGTCGCAACATAGTGAATAGATTTCATTCGCCCTTCAACTTTTAATGAATCTATACCTAACTCAATAATTTCTGGTACTGCTTCAATTAAAGTTAAATCTTTAGGGACTCATCGCATATGGATTTGCACCTTCATCAAATAACTTAGTATCTTCATCAGTTCCTTCTTCATAAAGATCATAGTTCCAACGACATGATTGACAACAACCTCCACGGTTACTGTCCCTTGCTGTCATGTAGTTACTTAAAGTACAACGTCCAGAATATGCTATACACATTGCTCCGTGAACAAACATTTCAATCTCAACATCTGTTTTTTCACGAATTTCTTTTATTTCTTCATATCCTGTTTCACGTGCTAATACAACACGGTGTACTCCTTCGCTTTCCCAATATCTAACTTCTTTATAGTTTGAGATAGATTGTTGTGTACTAATATGTACCTCTACATTTGGAGCAACAGCTTTACATCTTTCGATAATGTATGGATCCGCTACGATTATTCCTCGAACACCTGCATCTTGAAGTGCCATTAAGAATTCATCTAATCCTTCAAAGTTTTCATCGTGCGCAATAATATTTGCTGTTACATAAATATCAGCTCCATATTTTGCAGCAAATTCACAACCTTCTTTTATCTCTTCGATTGTAAAGTTATCTGCGTTACTACGAAGTCCAAACTCCTGTCCACCTAAGAACACAGCATCTGCTCCGTAGTGTATAGCTATTTTTAATTTTTCTAAGTTTCCTGCAGGAAGCAGTAATTCTGGTTTTTTTGTTATTACTCTCTTGCCGTCTCTAATTTCTGAAATATTTGGTATTGCCATAAGTTTAGGTCACATTCAAGTATGACCCATCCTCCTTATCTTTTTATTAGGTTTTATATAGGAAACCTTGTCCTTTTTCAAAATTTAAAATATGATTAGTACATAGTTTTCTTATAGAAGAATCCTAAGTCCACTTCTCTATATTTCGGTTTAATTCTCTCTATATCATTATAGAAATCTTGCTTTTTCATCTTCATATGCTTCTTTATCTTCATAATAAAGATCGATGGCATCACGATAAATCGTTACTACTTCTGTAATATAATCTTCATCTTTTTAAAAACACCCTCAATTTTTGAACGCGGATACTCCGCTTCAATTAGACAATCTAATTCTTCAATAGCACAAATATCATTTGCACTCATAATATGTGTACCGTTAGAATCCTCAAAAATCGGATAACGTTCATTTCTATCTTGGCTGTATAGGAATAATTTTTCGAATTACTATATTCCTCGATATATTTTTCTTTATCACTGTACATGAAGTAATTATCAACTAATTTTTCTAACTGATTGGAACATACAAAGCATTCCTTGGACTTGAACTTCAATCTCATAGTCACTTTTTCCAGTAATTTCAAGAATTTCATCAATTGTTAATTCTTTCGAAAGACATGTTCTATAAGCTCCACGTTTCCCCAGTAATTACAAGAGAATGAATTTGTTGCTAATGTATGTGATCCCATTGTAGTTTGAAGTCTAAATTCTCTTCTCTTAAAATTGTAATTATTGTTGGTTCTCCATATATTAACGCATCTACATTCAACGTTGATAGATAATGTAAATAATCTACTAAATCGTCGATATGTTCATTATGGAAAATCGCATTAACACTTACATAGGCTTTTTCCCCGCTTGGTGAATAATTTCAATTGCCTTCTTTAATTCTTCTCTTTTAAATTCACCAGCAAGACGTAACCCATATTTTTCTTCACCTATAACGAAACTATCAGCTCCTACGTTTATAAGTTCATAAATATGATCTATACTTTTTCGGTGTTACAACTAACTCTACTGTCATTTTTATCCTCTCTTAATAAAATTTTACTAACTTCACAGTTCTATAATTTTATTTTTCTCGTTATTATAGTTATTCCATCTCCAAATGGTAATATTACACTCTCATAGTTTTCATGTTTTAATAACCATTCATTGTAATTATTAATTTTTCTAGAAAGTTGTTTTAAATCTCTACTATGTTTAATAATACTTGGATCGCAACCATCCCCTTGAATAGTACATTATCCGTAATAACTACAACATCTTCAGCAAAAATATGGTTCATATAATTCAAAAACTTTTCTACTTTGACTCTTAGCACCATCGATGAACACTACATCATAAGGTGCATTTGCTACAACTTCATCTTGAGTTCTAATGCATCGGCATGAAGTAATGTTATTTTATCAGTTAGATTTCTCTTTTCTATGTTGTTTTTTTGCTTCGTTATACATCTTATCATCACGCTCAATAGTTGTGACATTACATCCTATCTTCTCTGCCAATTTAATAGATGTATATCCAATTGCCGTTCTATTTCAATAAATTCTTAGCTTTCTTAACTTTTTAACATTTGAATTAAAAATCTTATCCCGATTTTTATCAATTATTGGAACTCTATTTTTCTTCAGCGAATTTTTCTAATTCTAAGTAAAAATTCATCGAAGTCTTCTAACAAATCTATAACGTATAAGTCATCTTTTGATTCTATCGCAACCATGTTTACCTCCATATTTATACATCATTATATAATACCATATAAGTTGGTATAAATGCAATTATAAAGACTAAAAAGGAAGTAACCCTATATTTTTATGATTCTATAAAAATCACTAATACAAAGTTACTCCCACATTGCTTTTATATATTCAAAAATCAACTAAACCCATCTGAATAATAGAAAACTCTAACTCTTATCGAATTTACTATTTTTATCATCTATTAAAATTATTTGTTCTATTTTTAATCCTTTTCGTATAAAGTCTACAGAAACATAGACTAGACATAAAAATAGAACAAAAGCCAATAGCACTTGCAATCGGACTAGAAATTGCCTTATAAAATAATCTACAAAATCCATAATTCACATCTCCTTTTTCACCACTTTATCACAATACTATTCCTAACACATTTAAAAAAATAAATTACTACTAAAACCTCTCCTTTTTAAATTTTTAATAACCTATTTTTTATTAATTTCCCCTTTTTATTTTTGTACATATGAATAGTATTCATCTCAATAAATGTAGCCAATATCCTTTACTTAATTATACAAAATTAAGAAAGCGATGTCAAAAATTCCGTAAAGAAAAGAGGTTAACCAAAGTCAACCTCTTAATTAAAAATCTTATTTTTTTCTAAAGCTTGAACAGCTGTAATTAATGAAAGTTTATATACATCTTCTGCATTACATCCACGAGATAGGGTCATTCACAGGAGCGTTTAATCCTTGTAAGATTGGTCCTACAGCTTCAAATCCACCTAGACGTTGTGCAATTTTGTATCCTATATTACCAGCTTCTAGGCTTGGGAACACAAATACATTAGCATCTCCTTGTACTTTTGAATTAGGAGCTTTTAATTTAGCAACTGAAGGTACAACTGCAGCATCGAATTGTAATTCACCTTCTACCGCTAATTCAGGTGCATTTTGTTTAACTAATTTAGTAGCTTCTGCCACTTTCGTAGTATCTTCAGTAACAGCTGAACCTAAAGTAGAGAAACTTAACATTGCTACTTTTGGATCAACGTTAAAGCTTTTAGCTGTTCTTGCACTTTCAATTGCGATTTCAGCTAAACCTTCTGCATCTAATGTTGGGTTAATCGCACAGTCAGCAAATATATAACGTTTGTCTTCTTTACTCATAATGAATGCACCACTTGTACGTTTTGTACCTGGTTTAGTTTTTATTATTTGTAACGCTGGACGAACAGTATCTCCAGTAGAGTGAATTGCTCCAGATACTAATCCTTCAACTTCACCTGTATATACTAACATAGTTCCGAAGTAGTTAACATCTTTTTAATAATTCACGAGCTTTTTCTTCAGTTACTTTTTCCTGCACGACGCTCTACAAACTTAGCAACTAATTCTTCTAATTTTTCATAGTTTTCGTGATCAATAACTTCCAAGTTAGAAACATCTAAAGATAATCCTTTAGCAATCTCTTCTACTTTTTCTTTTTCCAACTAACACAGGTTGAACATAACTAGTAGCACCTAATTTAACAGCCGCTTCTAATACACGCTCATCATATAGCTTCTGGAAGTACGATACGTACTTTTTCCCTTCTAATTTTTGTTGAAGTTCTACAAATAAATCATTTGCCATCTTCATTTCCTCCTAATTGTATATAATATCTTTAATATGTCTTATCGACTTTAAGCTTAAAGCGTCAAATAAACTTCCCTTACCTAGAATTGTGTAGCCTAGCAATAATCCTATATAAAATATAATAATCATTAAGGCTATATTTCGCAAATATCTTATTAACCTATCATTTAGTTTTCATAATGAAATCCTACTCGTCTATTCTTTGAATATCTGCACCTAATTTTCTCATTTTTCTTCGATGTCAACATATCCTCTATCAATATGATAAATGTCAATAACTTTAGTAGTTCCCGTCGCCATTAATCCAGCAATAACTAATGCCGCTCCAGAACGTAAGTCTGTTGCTCTTACAGTAGTTCCTTCTAAATGAGGTAATCCTTCAATTAGTGAACTTCTACCTTCTATTCTAATTTTAGCATTCATTCTACGTAGTTCTTCTACGTGCATGAATCTATTTTCAAAAACTGTTTCTGTAATTGTACTTGTACCATCAGCTAAAAGTGTTAGTACACACATAATAGATTGCATATCAGTTAAGAAACCTGGGTGTGGTAGAGTTTTAACATCTACAGGTTTTTAAACTATCTAATTTATTACTTACACGCATAGAGTTTTCATCTACTACTTCAATGTTAACTCCCATTTCTCTCATTTTGCTCACTAAAGCAACATTGTCTTTGTATGGAGCTCCTTTAACAAGAACATCTCCTTTAGTTGCTGCAGCCGCAATCATGTATGTTGCCGCTTCTACACGGTCTGGCATTACTGAGTATTCAGCACCTACTAGTTTTTCAACACCTTCTACAACTAAAACAGAAGTTCCTTTTCCTTCAATCTTAGCACCCATTTTTATCAAGAAGTTAATCATATCTTCAATTTCAGGTTCTTGTGCTGCATTTACGATTGTAGTTTTACCTTTTGCTAAACAACTAGCCATAATTACATTTTGAGTTCCTCCTACACTTGGGAAGTCAAAGAAGATTGTTGTCCTTCAATTCTTTTTCTGCACGAGCTTCTACAAAACCTGCATCTTGAATAATTGTTGCACCTAGTGCTTCAAATCCTTTTAAATGTTGATCAATTGGTCTACTTCCAATTGAACATCCTCCTGGCATCGCTACTTTAGCACTTCCTTCACGTGCTAGCATTGGACCTAAAACTAAAAATGATGCACGCATCTTACTAACAAATTCAAAAGAAGCCTCTGTTAATAATGGATTTCTCGCATCCATTTCCAATGTATTTTTCGTCAGGTCTATAATCTATTTTTCACTCCTAGACTTTCAAAATAATAATCCTATTGTTTTAATATCTGATAATTTAGGAACGTTATAAAATTTACTTGTACCCTCTGTTGCTAATAATCCAGCTGCTAATATTGGTAAAGCAGCATTCTTCGCACCAGAAACTTGTACTTCTCCCTATTAAAGGTGTTCCACCTTTTAACAACTATTTTTCCAAGTTGTTTCCTCCATCTCTATATTTACATTTTATATCACATATAATACTACCACAAATTAATAAATAAATAAAGTTTGAATAATTATTTTTGATATTTATTTTATTAAAAATATAGTTTGTATTATCAAATAATGAAAAACTAATTTAAGTTACATAAATGAATAATTATTATCTTCTATCATTTTAAAAATCTAATTCTAAAAAGTTATTCTACAAAAAGGATAATTTCATAAACAATACTTTTTATGATTTTATAATTTTGTAGAATAACACTTTTTATTTACTTTACTACATTTCTGATGAATTAAACTATCAATTACAGTTCATCAAAGAAAGATAATTGAGCTTTTTTTCAGGCAGGCCTTTTAATGTTCCCATCTCTCTTAAATACTCTACTACAGTAGATGAAACACTTCCTCGTTTTGAGAAATCTTCAATTGATAAAAAGGCTTTTTCTTCTCTCGCTTGAACAATTTTATTCGCTACGTTATCTCCAAGTCAGGAACAATCGAGAATGGTGGAATTAACGTATTCCCTTCAATGATATAATCATGGCTTGCTGATTTCTCTAAATCAACTTTCGAGAATGTAAAACCGCGTTCCATCATTTCATTAGCTATCTCATAACTTACTAAAAGCATCTTTATCTTTATTCGATAATTCATTCTTATCTGTAGTTTTTATTTCTTTAATTTTTGCTTTTAATGTTTCTGCTCCTTAACAACGGTTATAATATCAAAATCACTCGCTCTAACTGAGTAATATGCACAGTAATATGTAAGTGGTTGATGCACTTTAAACCATGCAATTCTTAAGGCCATTAATACATATGCACATGCATGGGCTTTAGGGAACATATATTTAATTTTCTTGCATGAATCAATATACCATTCTGGTACATTATTATCAATCATCGCTTTTTTTCAAAAATCTTCAGTAAGACCTTTACCTTTCCTAACACTTTCCATTATTTTTGAAAGATAAACCTTCTTCTAGACCAGCATGAATTAAGTATACCATGATGTCATCACGACATCCAATTACATCTTTAAGTTCACATGTACCATTTTTGATTAATTCTTGTGCATTACCTAACCAAACATCGGTACCATGAGATAATCCAGATATCTGAACTAACTCCGAATATGTAGTCGGCTTCGTATCATCTAACATTTGAATTACAAAGTTTGTTCCAAATTCAGGTATTCCAAAAGTTCCACTTGCTGAATCTACTTGATCTCTAGTTACACCAAGCGCTTCAACTGTTGAAAAAATACCCATTACTTCAGGATCAGATACGTCAATTGTCTTAGGATCTATTCCAGATAAGTCTTGAAGCTTTCTTATCATAGTCGGATCATCGTGTCCAAGTATATCGAATTTTTAAGATATTATCATGGATAGAATGGAAATCGAAGTGAGTAGTTCGCCATGGACTTGTTTCATCATCCGCTGGAAATTGATATGGCGTAAAATCAAAAATATCCATATCATTTGGAACAACTAGTATCCCTCCAGGGTGTTGACCTGTAGTTCTCTTAGAACCTTCACATCCAGCTGCTATTCTCTCTATATCAATACTTCTTTTTTTCACTTCATTTTTCTCATAATAATCTCTAGTAAATGAATAAGCCGTCTTTTCGGCAACTGTCGAAATCGTTCCTGCACGGTATACGTAATCCTCACCAAAAATTTCTTTAGTAAAGTTATGTGCCGTAGCTTGATATTCTCCAGAGAAGTTTAAATCTATATCGGGTACTTTATCCCCATTAAATCCTAGGAAAGTCTCAAACGGAATATCCTGACCGTCTTTAATCATCTTCACATCACAATGAGGACAATTTTTATTCGAAGGTCAAATCCTGAAGCATATTCTGCATTTAGGAAAAATTCACTATGTTTACATTTTGGACAAACATAATGCGGAGCTAGCGGATTAACCTCTGTAATCTCCATCATTGTCGCAACTAATGATGAACCAACAGACCCCCTTGATCCTACAAGATACCCGTCATCAAGTGATTTCTTAACTAGCTTATGTGAAATTAAATATACTACACTAAATCCATTACCAATAATAGATGCAAGTTCTTTTTCTAATCTTTTTCTACTATTTCTGGTAACTGTTCTCCATATATTTTTATGGGCCATATCATAACTTAGATTACGAACTTCATCTGCTGCCCCTTCAATATTTGGTGTATATAACTTATCTTTTAACGGAACTACTAACTCAATCATATCATTAATTTTTGTGAGTATTTTCTATAACTATTTCTTCTCTTAATTGTTCATCAAGGTAAGAGAATTCTTTTAACATTTCTTCAGTCGTTAAAAATGTTGCCATAGGTTTTTAAATCACGTGCACCAGGGTTACTTTTTCACCGTTAGTCTTAATATTTGGCGATAAACGTGTTGATATTCATCTAAATAATAACAGTCCCCTGTTGCTACAACTATTTTTTTCTTTTTCCTCAGCTAATTTTATTAATTTTTAGAATTTCTTCTAACTCGGCATTATCTGATATTCTTTCATTTCTTATGAAATTAGCATAATGATTTCTTGGCTGGATTTCTATATAATCGTAAAAATCAATTATATTTTTCCACCTTAGATTCTTTTTGAATTTAACAATTCTTCAAATACTTCATTATCACCATTACCACTACCGATTAATAAATCTTCACGATATTGTTCTAATAAACTACGTGGAATTGTAGGCTTAGCTGAATTTAAATATTTAGTACAACTATAAGACACTAATCTAAATAAATCTTTCAATCCTTTTGCATTCTTAACTAAAATTGAGCATGGGAATGTTCTAGAGCGTTTATGTGCAAGTTCTAAATCAATTTTTTTCATCAATCTCATTATGGTATTCAATGCCAAGTTCATACAATTGATCTAACATTTTTCACAAAAATCTCTGCAGTAGCTTTAGTATCGTAAATCGCCCTGTGGTGTTGCACTAAACGCACTTTTATATAGTTTGGCTAAATTACTAAGACCATGTCTTTTTAGCTTCTTTATTTTTCGGCACGAGACAAATAACGTATCTATACTAGCATTATTTTTATTCTCTAAACCTAGTCGCTCAAAACATGTATCTAAGAATCCAAGGTCAAATTTAGCGTTGTGCGCTACTAATATGTCATCTTTATCTAACCAATTATAAAAGTTAGTCATGACCTCTTTTTCTAATGGAGCATCTCTAACATCATCATTAGTAATACTAGTTAATCTCGTGATTAATTCTGAAATAGGTCTTTGTGGATTTATATAACTTTCAAAACTATCTATTTCAGCTCCATTTTTCACCTTAACCGCAGCTATCTCGATTAGTCTATCACGTTCGGCAGAAAGACCTGTAGTCTCTACGTCAAACACAACATAAGTGGCATCTTTTAATTTAAGATTCTTTGGATTAGTTGTAGCTGTAATGCTATCATCCATAATAAAAAGCATTAAGACCATAGATAGGTTTAATATCTTTTCCTTTTGAACTTAGACAAATTTCTGGATATGCTTGAACTCCATAAGTATCAGTGAAGGCAATAGCTTCGTGTCCCCAATCCATAGCCCTAGCTATATATTCTTTCGCAGAAGAAATACCTTCTAGCTGACTCATTTTTGTATGAGTATTTAACTCTATTCTTTTTACCACTATAATTATCTTTCTTTTTCATCTTTGTGAGCAACTTCAATAGACTTCTGGTTCTATAATTGTATCTCTTAAATATGGATCATTACTAACACTTCCATGAATCTTAAGCCATTGCCCTTTTTTATTCCTTTTACTAAATCGATAAGTTCATTTCTTCTTTTATTTTTGAAACTTAGAATTAGGGATTATTACCAAAAAGTCTTAATATTATAGAATCACTGTAGTCAGTAAGTTTTTAAGCGGTACTGACTTGAACCATTCCTATGTACAATCTCTTCTGTACCAAAGACTTGTGCCATTATTGTTACATCACCAGCATAACCAATAACATCCTTAATTTCAACGATATCTTCATCACGAATTTCTTGTCCATAACGAGTTCCACCACCTCCACCGAAGGCAACGAATCTTTTTCTCGGGCTCTTTTGGTTTTCGTTCTGCTTCTTTTTCTCGATTTCTCCTAGTTTCACTATTTCCTGGGAAATTTTCTCTTCTTGACTTTCTAACACCGCTTCTACATCAGTTTTAGAAAAATTAGGAACTATATCTTTAATTGTTATACCTAGATTAGAATAACTACTTATTATCTGTTGTTTTCTCTCATTAATAAAAATTATTCCAAATAGATGGAGCCATTATCTTCATAGTTAAAACATTACTGTTCACATCTATTTCACTAAATAAAAATACTCTCTAATAGAACTTGAGATATTTCCGAAAAATTTTCTAATATAATATATTTCCAAAAATTCTTTTATTTGTTCATCAGTTGCAACATTACTTGTTTTTAATCGATAATTAACTATGTAATCACCCATAAAAGCTTTCTCGTAATTTTTGTATAAGTAATGTTAATTCATCTACTAACGGCAAAGTTTCACCACTGAAATTAAATGTCCATGTCTTATTTTTTTATTATCTTTTTCTATATTATCTAAAGAAAAATTAATAAGTTTTGAGCCGTCTAATATTTCTTCTAATTCTAATGTTTTTAACCAATAAAGAAAAAAATGTTTATTACTCATGCTTCCTCCTATAGTTTTACTAAATCGACAAATTTTTATAATAAATATCGACTAAACGAAAAATCCATTCATTTTGTTTCTACTTTGACAAAATGAACTAGCTTTTCAATAAGACATTATTATAAATTATCAACGCAATATAATTTTATACTTATATAAATTATACTAAAAATACCAACTAAAAACAAATGGTTATTTTTCTATTAACTATTTATTTTTTTAATTGGTATTTATTATTTTAACTTTTCTTATTATTTGTAGAATGCTTCTACTTTAGCTAATACATCAGCAACTTCTGTATCAACTTTTTCTAAAGTTTTTCTTTCTTTAACTTCTACGATTCCTTCACCAGCTTTTTTACCTACAACTACTTGTAATGGAATACCGATTAGATCCGCATCGTTAAATTTAACTCCAGCACGTTCTGCTCTGTCATCATAAAGTACTTCATAACCAGCAGCCGTTAACTTAGCGTATAATTCTTCACTAAGTTTTACTTGTTCTTCTTTCTTAACATCTACACATACTAAGTGAACTTGGTATGGAGCTACTTCTTTAGGCCAGATGATTCCTTTTTCATCACTGTGTTGTTCAATGATTGCTGAAATAACACGAGTTACCCCAATTCCATAACATCCCATATAGAAGTGATTTGCACGACCATTTGCATCTAAGTAAGTAATATCCATAGATTCTGAATATCCTTTACCAAGTTCGAAAACTTGTCCTACCTCGATACCTTTAGCAAATTTAACAGGTCCTGATAAGTCCTCAGCTAAGTCTCCTTCTTCAATCATACGAAGATCGTAGTGAGCTTCTACTTCATAATCTCCTGGATTTACATTAATATAGTGGAAACCTTTTTTGTTAGCTCCACAGCTGTGATTGTACATGTATTTAATAGCATTATCACCGATTACTTTACAATTTTTAATGCCAAATGGTCCCATGTAACCTACTACACTTCCCATAACTTCTTCAATTTCTTGCTCAGTTGCCATTTCTACTTCAGAGGTTCCTGTAGCTTTCATGAATTTAATATCATTAAGTTGATCGTTACCACATAAGAACTAAATAGAATTCTCCATCAGCTTTTAAAGCTAATGCTTTTCATAGCACGGTTTACTTCAACACCACAGTATGCAGCGATTTCATCGATAGTTTGTTGATTTGGAGTTTCTAATAAACTATGCTCTTTTTTCTCAAAACCAGTAGGCATAGTGTAGTTTTGCTCAACTACCGCTGCAGTTTCAATATTTGCTGCGTAATCACTCTCTTCAGTATACGCAATAGTATCTTCCCCGACTTCTGCTAATGCTTGGAACTCATGAGTATAGCTTCCACCGATATTTCCTGAGTCAGCTTTTACCGCACGATACTTCAGTTCGAATCTATCAAAAATATTGCTATATGCTTGATAATAATCTTTATAAGTTTCTCTTAAAGATTCTGGTGTATCGTGGAAAGAATAACCATCTTTCATGATGAACTCTTTACAACGTAATAAACCTAAACGTGGACGAATTTCATCACGGAATTTAGTTTGAATTTGGTATAAGTTCACTGGAAGTTGTTTATATGAAGTTACCATGTTACTAACTGTTTGACATATAATTTCTTCAGCAGTTGGACTTAATGCATATCCTGCATTTTTTTCTATCTGTAACACGAATTAACTCGTCTCCCATTTTGTTCCAACGTCCAGATTTTTTTCCAATATTCATCTGATTGTAAAATTGGCATTAATAATTCTACAGCACCAATTTTTTTCATGTTCTTCTCTTATAACTTTTTCAATTTTTTTGAATTACTCTTGTTGCTAAGGGAAGATGAGTATAAACTCCTGCAGATACCTGCTTCACCATCCCCGCTTTAATAAGCAACTTGTGACTAATTGCTTCTGCAGAGGATGGTACTTCTCTTGTCGTTGGAATAAATGTTCTTGATTGTCTCATAACAATACCACCTCTCATTTTTTTAAAATTACTTATATTATACCACAAAACTTACGATTTTTTTCAAATAATTTCACTTTTTTTATAAATATATTACTGTATTACTTATCTGTGATTTATTGTTATTAAATTTTTGAATATTACATTTTAAAACTATAATCAGTGTTACTTTTCACTTTATATTGTAATTTTTTTATTAAACACATTCTCCTAAATTTAATACTGTTATATATCTTTTTTATCACACTAATAGCGATTTTCATTATTACTAATTTGTCAACACTTTTTATCTTTTTCTTCTGTTATTTCTATTTCGAGATTTTTCGAAAATATCATATTTTTAGTTGTTAGTAATTTAATTTTTTTCAATAATATAGTATAATGAATAAGATAATTATTTATGGAGGGATATATGTTTAATTATCCTAATAAAAAAAGGTAATTTTATTCAAAAAAACTAAATATTCTAATCGAGGTATGGAACTTGAAGAGGATATAAATTTTGCGAATAAATATTATTTAAATAATGACATAGCTGTAATTCATAAAAAGCCAATTCCTATTCAAATTGTTGAAGTTAATTATCCTAGTAGATCTAGTGCTATGATTACAAAAAGCATTCTATAAAACACCTTCTACTACGGATTACAACGGTCTTTGGAATGGAAAAATATATTGATTTCGAGGCAAAAGAAACTAATTCAGCCACTTCGTTTTTCTCTAATAATATCCATGATCATCAAATCGAACATATGCAAAAAAATTTTAAATCATGGTGGAATAACTTTTATTATAGTTCGTTTTTAAAAATAGACAGAACTTTTTATTTTACCTTTTTAAAAAAATTTTTATTTTTCTTTTCATGATCGAGCTAATAACGGAGGAAGAAAATCTATTAAACTTAGCGAATTTGAAGAATCGGCATTTGAATTATCATTCAACTATAAAATAAGATTAGATTATTTAAATATTATAAAAATAATGAAAGTGAGTTTTAATAACAGATGAAAAACTTTTGTTTAAATATATAAGTTCAATCTTTTTTTCTATCTGCTTAGTATTATTCTTTGTTGTTATGATACTATTTGCACGTGAATTAAGAGATGTTCCTGATATTACTCAGGCAAACTTACAAGATCCTTTATCATCGGAAATTTATGATAAAAATCTTAATTTAATCGCTACTGTTGGAGCTGAAAAAAAGAGAATATGTATCATTAGAAGATATCCCTAAAAAAATATAACTGATGCGGTTCTTTCAACAGAGGATACAAGATTCTATTCTCACCTTGGGATTGATCCTATTCGTCTTATCAAAGCAGTTCTTGTTAACATACGTTCTAATTCTGCTCAACAAGGTGCTAGTACAATAACACAACAGGTAGTAAAAAAATTCATTACTTACATCAGATAAATCGTTACAACGTAAAATTCAAGAAGCATACTTATCTTTAAAATTAGAAAATAAATACTCTAAAAAGATATATTAGAAATGTATATGAATAAGATATATTACTCTGATGGTCAGTACAGGGGTAAAAACAGCTGCTAAATATTTCTATAATAAAGAATTGGGATCGAGTTAACTTTACCTCAAGTTGCTCTTTTGACTGGTATGCCTCAACAACCGATATTATATAATCCTTATGATTATCCTGAACAAGCTAAAGAACGCCGTGATACAGTACTATATGCACTTTTAAGTAATGGGAAAATTTCAGAAGATGAATATAATAATGCAGTTAATACTCCAATTATGGAAGGTATTGTAAGCAAAACAAATGAAGAAAGAGCTAACCAACACACTTATAATCCTAAATTTGCTGCTTACATGATCAAATTACAAAAGAGTTGAAAGAAAATAAAAACTTTGAAAATGTTAAAGATCACTATCTATGGGATTAAAGGTTTATACTAACTTAAATCCTGAATTACAAATGTATGTTCAAGATATGTTAGACAATCAATCTTATCCAATGTCTCCACATGCATCTCAAGCTGCTATTTCTGTTCTTGATACTAAAACTGGACTTGTTGAAGCTATTGGTGGAGGAAAAAATTATAAAGCTGGTGGATATAACTTTGCTGTCGATGCTCGTGTTCAACCAGGTTCTTCTATTAAACCTCTAATTGATTATGCGCCAGGTATAGAATACTATGGTTGGGATCCTCAGACAACATTTATTGATTCACCATATCAAATTGCAGGAACTAATTTCTATATCCAAAACTCGGATAGACTTTACCATGGAACTGTTCCAATGACTACCGCAGTATCATGGTCTTATAATATTCCTGCTGTTCGTGCATTTGAAACTGTAGGATATGAGAGAGCTAAACTCTTTGCTGAAAGATTAGGAATTCCTGTAACAAAAGATGAACCTACTACTGCAATCGGTGGTAATGTTGATGGAGTTTCTACTTTACAGATGGCAGGGGCATTTGCTTCATTCGGTAACAAAGGTTACTATAATAAACCTTCTACTATTGTAAAAGTATTCAATGCTACTGGTAAAGAATTAGTAAACATCAAATCTAAACCCGTAAAAGCAATGTCTGAAGAAACTGCTTACCTTATGACGAATGTTCTAAAAGGTGTTTTAACAAATAATGGAACTTCTCCTGACGGGAAAATTCCAAACTTTGATATGGCAGGAAAATCAGGGTCAAGTACATTTGATGATACAGCTTTCTATAACTATGGAATTGATGTCGTAAATTCAACTAAAGACAGTTGGATGATAGGTTATACAACTGATTATACTGTTGCTGTGTGGCAGGGAGCAGATGTATTAGACTCAGCTGCTAAAGCCTTATCTTATAATCAAGCAAAAACAACCCTAGGTAATAATGGCAAATGTTCTACAGAAGGCATCTGACAACAAAAGCTCCTGCTCCATTTGAAAGACCTGCTGGAATTGAAACAAAAAAATGGTGTTGAATACGCTAAAGAAAGAAATAAAGAAACAGATTACATGTATGCAGGTAGTGACCGCGATGCTGTTTATCAAGCTGCATTAGCTCAAAAACAACGTGAAAGTCGTTCTGCTTTTAACTTCTGTATTCAATTCTCTAACAAACTCAGCTACTAGAGCAAGTACAGCAAATTCTAATGCTACATCACAAGCAAATTCAAGAGCTTCTGCTAACAATACAGCAAGAGCAACTAGAGCTGCCCAAAATAATCGTAGATGATAAAATAAAAGAATCGTAAGAAATAAAAATTTCTTGCGATTCTTTTATTATTAATTCATAATTTTCTTATATATACTCTCACAGATGAAAAATCTAACTCATCATCAATATCATAACTATATATTTTTTCCATCTTAAATACTTTTTGTTCTTTTTGAATAAAATGTTTTATCCCTCAAATAATTGTTTTTTTGTAGACATCCATATTGAACCATTTGGATAAATATCGATCGGTTCATCCTGTCTTCTATAATCACCACCATGCCTTGAAGGTATCAAATATCCATCATTTTCATCCATAAATAAACTTTTATTTAATCTATAATTACTAAATGACACCAAATGATCACAATCTACAAATGAGTCAAATGCATTTATTATATGTTCTGTTTTTCCTTATTGGTGAAGTTACTTTGTAAATTCATAAATACAAAATTCTCTTGTATGTTATTAAATAGATAATTTAGTGTATCAAATGTGGTTGAAGAATCTAGTGAAACTTTTTATCACGAATCTTATAAATACATTTTCCACCATATTCTTCTCTACAAATATCTAAATACTCTTCTGAATCAGAAGAAATCCAAACTTCATCAAATTTTTTTGCTTTTCCAATGCTATATCTATCGTATAAAAAACATAAGGTTTACCACAAAATAACTTTTATATTTTTTTATCAATTAATCCCTTTGAGCTTTTTTCTTATTAATATTATTGCAATTTTTCTTCAAGTTTATCCTACTTTCCTATGATGTTGTATCATTAATTATTATAACACCATTTTTCTTTTATTTTTACTCATTTTATTCCTCCTTTTTCTATACTTTTAAGGATAATGCACCATATAATTAAATATATTCCCTACTACTTTGCATTAATATACATTACATGTTTCTTACTAAAATATAACTAATATAAAAATTTGCAAAAATCAAGTCATAATAATTACATTTTTAGTTAACATAATTTCTAAAATAAAAATCTTTAGAGATATTTTTTTCACCTCTAAAGATTTCTTTTTATTTCTTTTGGTCTTGTTTCTGGGAATGTAAAAACAAAATAATATAGATAACACTTCCTAATAAATAGAATATAATTGATGAAGAGTATCCCATGTGGTTTAGTACTAAACTCCACGCAAAGTTAAATAATGTATAAATCGCATATCCAAATGCCCAGAAAAATTCCAAACATGATCGTTAATCTTTGTGAATTCATATTTGGCAACTCATAAGGTAAGTTTAGATATACAGGATACTGTGAGTACATGAAAAATCCTGATAAACTAAACAGAACATATGATAAAATAACATTTGATGATATAAAAATATAATCCTAAGCCCATAAATCCAATCATTAGTACCCCATGGGTAATTAAAAATGGTTTTTCTACTAAAGTTCAATTTTCTAGTTACAACTAAACTAAATAGAGTCCCAATTATTCCTCCAACAGTTACAGTCAATATCATAAACTCTGGCTTAAATTGAGTATTCCCAGCATGTTCTGCAACTACTCTTGGTAATGACACCAATGGCATAACATATAAGAATAAAACCCACCGAATCCAAGTGAAAAATACATAGATGAATTTATCTTTAAAACCATCAGCATAAGTGTATTTCTTCACTTCTTCTTCATGAACAATTTCTTTTGATTCTATTAATAATTTATATACAAAGTAATTCGGATGTTTCCATGTAATTGTTGGTTCAAAATCATGAGAAAACATTAACCATCCTATAAATAAGATTATACTAAAAATACTGAATCCTATCATCGTATATCGCCAATCATCAACAAAATGTTCCTTAAATAATAAGAATAAAATAGCAACTAAAGGCCGCTCTACATTATATGCAGCAGTTATTATAGCACTTGTCATTATTTTCTTATCATTAGAATAAATTTTTGCTACAAAAAGAATTTATAAAACAATAATCATTGATCCACCAAATGCCATTATCATTCTAGAAGTTGTATATAACCAATAATTGTGAGTAAATATTGCAAAGAATGAAAAACATAGACAAAATAATGCTAATGTAGCAGCTTTCTTTGGATGTAATTTAATTAATATAAACGCAGCTAATAAGTTTGCTATAATTCTTGCTATAGTAATTGTATAGTTTACAACCTCGGAAATTATAGGAGATACTTTTCTCCATTAAAATAGTGGTCCGTAATTTGTTTTGATAAGTTCGACCCCGCAAACCCAGTTAGTAGCAAATACTACATACGCTGTGATTAGGAGAGCAAACATAAATATACCTTGCCTTCGAGTAGGCGAATTCGATGATAATTCCATTAATATACCTCTTTCTCTTTTGAAATTAGTACACCTATAAGGTGTTATAATACTGTTTTTCAGAATACTATATTAGTTTAATATAAATATTCGGAAAATGCAAGAAAAATATACTATTTGCATTACGTTTTCATAAAAAAATATTTTTAAAATTAAAAAGACTAATATCAAAGTATTAATCTTTTTCTAAATAATTTTTTTAATGATAATACTGGTTTATTTCTTACAATCTTGTCATTACCAATAAATTCTCTCATTTCTTTTAAACATTTTTCCAGAATTTTTGACTATAAAATTGAAACTCCCAGCTCTTTTTGTATCGATAAAAAAATCCTCTGATATATTTATCTCTAAAAAAACATCTGTGCTCGCACTTTTTCAATCTCAGTCCAAGGTATTTGAATATAATCTTCTGGATTTCTATGATTATAAAAACTCAAAGGCTTTTATCTCCTACCATAACATCTCCATGCTTATTACCAATTGATCCAGTAAGACAATTAGCTTTTGTAGTATAAACTACCTTGGTATTCATAGACATTACCATAGCTTTTTACCTCCTCTAGAATAATTTCTTATTAATTTTAAAAAGGAAGTTGAGACATCCTGCCTCAACCTCCTAATCCTTTATTACATTACACCTATTCTGTGAGCAATTACACCTAAAGCGAATAATCCAAAGATTATTACTACTGGGCTTACTTTACGTTTTAATAACCACATACAAACGAATGTTAATAATAACGCTGCAAATCCAGGAATAAGTTGATTTAAGTTATCTTGTAATGTTGTAACTTTTTCTGGTGTTAATGAGAACTTACCACTTGTTGCTTTTGTAACAATGTCTTGTAATACTTCACCAGTAATGTGTGTTCCTTTTTCTGGGAAATGAATAAATGCTTTTTTTCATCTAACTGTACTTTAGAAACTACTAATGGGAAGCTGATGTTAGTCCAACGTTGAACTAAAATACCCATTACGAACATACCAAGGATTGAAGCTCCTTTTGTAATTGTTTGTAAAATACCACCTGAAAGGTCACTTGTAATTTCAGAACCTTTTTTATAACCAAATTCTTGTGTATACCATAAGAACCCAATACGGATTAAGTTCCATGCAATAAAGAAGAATAATGGTGCAATAATTGAACCACCAGTTGCTAATGAGGCTGCAATAGCTCCAAGGATAGGACGAACTGTAAACCAGAATACTGGATCCCCAATACCTGCTAATGGTCCCATCATACCAACTTTAACCCCTTGAATTGCTGCATCATCGATATCAGCTCCATTTGCTTTATCTTCTTCTAAAGCAAGTGTTACTCCTAAAATAGGTGCTGCAATATATGGGTGAGTGTTAAAGAACTCTAAGTGACGTTTTAATGCTAATGTAGCATCTTCTTTGTTTGGATATAGTTTTTTAAGCGCAGGGATTAAAGCAAATGCCCAACCTCCATTTTGCATACGTTCATAGTTCCATGAACCTTGAAGGAACTGAGAACGTAACATTACGCTACGACGATCTTTTTTACTTAATGTAATTTTTTCTCTGACATTTTGTAGTTCCTCCTTATTAATAATCATTTAAGATATCGCCTAGTGGATCTCCAGATGAAGTATTTCCACTACCGCCTCCACCTTTGTTTTTAGAAAGGTTTAGGTAGATAATTGCTAAACATAATCCAATGATACCAGTTGCGATAAGTGTTAATTGGCTAATTGGTGCTAATGCAAATCCTAAGAAGAAGAATGGCCATACTTCTTTAGTTGCCATTAGGTTAATAACCATTGCGAAAACCAACTGCAACTACCATTCCTCCACCGATTGCCATACCTTCAGTGAACCATTTTGGTAAAGCTTCAAGAGCTTTTTGAACTACTGATGATGGAATGAACATTAATAAACCTGCTGGAATAGCAACACGTAATCCTTGAGCCGCAAGAGCTACATAGTGCCAGAATTCAACTCCACGGAAATTTCCGTGTTCTGCTGCACGGTCAGCTTGGTGAACGATAACTACTGATAATGTACGAACTACCATAGTAAGCACAAGACCAACAGTTGCAAGTGTAACAGCTGTTGCAATCGCAATAATACGTCCTTCAGCTGAGAAATCTCCAGCTTTAATGAAAATAATAGCAGATGCTACTGATGCTAAAGCTGCATCGGGAGCAACCGCTGCCCCAATATTAGCCCATCCAAGTGCTAATAATTGAAGAGCTCCACCTAAGATAATACCTTCTGATAAATGTCCTGTTGCTAAACCGATTAATGAACAAGCAATAATTGGTTGATGGAATTGGAATTGGTCTAAGATACTTTCCATACCAGCTAATAATGCAACAATAAGGACTAAAATAACTGTTAGAATACTAAATTCCATAGTGTCCTCCTAAATTTCTATTAAATTATAATTTTAAACCTTCACTTGATTTAGCTTCAATAAGTTTGAATAAATCTGATGGAGAATCGTTTGATACTTTACGAACATCAAATTTCACACCTAAATCACGAAGTTTTTTTGTATACTTCTACATCTTCTTGATCTAATGATAATACGTTGTTAATTTGAACTTTACCAACTGAGTGAGCCATAGATCCGATATTTAATTCTGGAATCTCTACTCCTTTTTCGATTACTGCAAGAGCATCTTGTGGTGTTTCAAATAATAATAACGCTTTTGTATCACCAAATCGTGGATCGTTATAAACTTGAACAAGTTTATCCAATGGAATTACGTGTGCACGCACTCCTGGAGGAGCTGCTTGCTCAATAAGTTTTTTACGTAATTCATCTTTTGATACTGAATCTGAAACTACAATAATTCTGTTTGGATGAGTTGCTTTTGTCCAGTTAGTAGCAACTTGTCCGTGTAGTAGACGAGTATCGATACGGGCTAATACAAAGTCAATTTTCCCGTTTCCTAACACTGTACCTTCAGGAATCTCTCCTTGTGGTGTAGCTGTTGTGCTTTCAGCTACTTCTGCTTTAGGTTGTAGTTCTTCAGGGCGAACTTTAACCCCATCAATAGCTGTTGGTGTGATTGCTTTTGCAATCTCGTGAGCTGTTGTCATAGTGAATCTACTAGCATATGCTTCGATAAGCATAGGTAAGTTTAATCCTGCTACGATTGCTCTTTTCTCTGGTGCTTCTTCAAATAACTTGTTAGCTTGGTTAAATGGACTTCCACCCCAAAGATCGACAAGGAAAAGAATTTCTTCAGAATCTACTTTAGCGATAGCTTCTTGAAGTTTTCTTTGCAAGTCTTCTGGTCCTTCACTAGGCATAAATACAACTGATTCTACTTTTTCCTGTTCACCAAAAATCATAGAACCTGATTGTTTAATTCCTGCAGCGAATTCACCATGACTCGCGATGATAATTCCTACCATCTTAGTACCTCCTTTTTATGTAATACTTATTTTATTATGACGTGTATACCTTTGCATACAAATAGATTATATCATTTATTAAATTTTTTTGTAAATGTTTTTAGTTTTCTTACTTTACAAATCAGTGCAATCGATTTTCCATATTATGAAATCAAGTTTAAAATATATATTTTCTTATAATATAAATATAAAAACTATTATTATCACTTTTACAACTAAAAATTAAACAACATTTTAGCTATTTGAGTGTAAATATTTTTTTCTTAAAAATAATAGTATGAAAATATTATTTTCATACTTTCATAATATTATTAATTCTTTTGTATAATATAAAAATAAGATAGTAACCAAATTGATACTATCTTATTCTTTTAGTTTTTAAATAATCATTGTTATTTTACTTAATATCTCTTTCTGGGAACAACATTTTCAGTACGTTTAACGATAATCTTCTAGATTTTTCCAGAATGTGGATAAATATGCATCATCATCATAGGATTGAAATTAGCCTCTATTACTCCATAATTTTCTCCCATTCATTTCTTCAATTATATCTGGAATAATCAAATCAACCCTCACAAACTTTTTGCCATCATAGCATCTGTAATTTCTACAGCTAACTTTTTATAGCTATCATGAACCGAGTCTGTCATATCGATTGAATCTCCCCTGTACTTATGTTTGAATTTTCTCTAAGATATGCTACTTTATTCTTTCAGGTAAAATAGATTCAAAAGTTAAACCCTTGTTCATTTAATTGAAGCTTTTCGATTTCTCCTAATTCAATGAGTGGAGTTTTTCGCATCTCCTCTTAAAGGATTAGCATTTTTCATATCAACTAACTGCCTAATCGTATGTTTCCCATCTCCAACTACATTAGCAGGCACTCTTAATAACACTGCTTCAGTTTTTTTCCTTCAATGACAAAAAAATCTGTATTCTGTACCCTCTATAAATTCTTCTATTAATATATCCTTATCTTCTTTTTAGTGCAAATTCAATAGCTTTTTGAATAATTATCTATCGAACTCGTTCCGTTTTTAAAATTGTTATTCCTAAACCAAAATTAGTACTTTTTCGGTTTTATAACTATCGGTTTATTTTTTTATAATTAAATTTTTGAAGTGCTTCTTCTAAACTAGAAACTTCATATCCCTTAGGCACTCTAAAGCCTTTTTTTCATCTAAAAACTTTTTTTAGTAACTACTTTGTTTTCCATAATCAATGGAGAAATATAGCTATCTTTACTTGTCATATTTCCATTTTTTTCACATATTCTACACGACCTTTATTTTCTAAACGAATAAATTGATAATTTTCGTCAATTACAGTAACTTTAATTCCATTTTTTTATAGCATCTTCTATTACTGCTTGTGTAGAAAGTTCCATATTATCATATGCACTTAAAGAATAATATTCTTGCAATGCCTGTTCTTTATATTTCTTAGCTAATTCTACTCCAACTCTTGTCATATTATTATCTTTTTCATACTCTGATAATAATTTTGCTCCAAGAGTTAGCTCAGGACTTTCTAAGCTCATTAATTTTTCTCATCAATTAGTTCAACATCGCTGTCAAACTAATCCTAATTCCTCAACTAATTCTTTTCATTTTTATTAAGGAACCATACTCCCTCATCTTCATAGGGAATATTATTAAATGGATGAGCCAACGCAACATTTTCACTATATTCATATCCCTAAAGATTCTGAAGTATCTTTATCAGCCTCTTCTAGCCAAACTAATGTTTTTAAAAATAAATGAACAAATCTAATATCTTTTTTCTAGTATTCCAAAAGGTGCAAATGGATTCAAGTCAAACAGACGAAACTCCATATATTTTTATACCTTCTTTTGGGAATTTCACTATAGTATCAGCTCCTCTGAATCGAACACTAGAATAAAAATTCTTTTCTCCGCTATTAGATTTTCCATTTTTTACATATCCAGTTATATCTTCAATATTTTTTTCTAATGAACTGTATGAAACTTTTATATTCTCATCATTAACATATCCATAACGACTAGTACGTAAACTACGTACATAATCATTAGGTTTTCAGCCCTATTTGTAAAATACTTTATCTTCTGCTAGTGGAGAGCTCCATATAAATATATTAAGATCCATTGATATCTTATAAATTGTCTTGCTAATTTTAAATAAATTTTCATTTTTTACATCCACTAAATCTTTTTTTAGTAATCTCAGCTACCTTTTTCCATAAACTTTATCATCAAGTTGAAAATTATAGTGAATACCTGAAACCATCTGTTTATATTTACCATATTTTTTTACTAAATATTCTCTATATTCCACATCAGATTTCTTTTTCAAATTGAGCAACTCTTATTTCACTTTCGTCTGGTAATATTGCAGGAATACTTAATGGCCATATGAATTCATCAGTAGGCATATTTTTTTAAGTGTAACCTCATGAACTGCGTTTAATATTCTAAGAACATCTCTTTCACTATTTTTCTGGGGTAGTAATTAATTCAACTTGTGATTCTGCAAAATCAGTTTGAATATATGGATGCTCATGACGTATTCCAAATACTTTTGGATGATCTGATTTTTGAAATTGTACCATCCTCTAAAAATTCTTTGCCCTCTTTTTTTCTAAACCAATTTTAACATTAGAAAATACTTCCTCTAAGTTATTATTTTTTATTATATCTCTAATTATCATATTTTATCACTCTCTACATACAATCTAGTTACATTCTATCTTATCATAAATACGCGATTTATAATAGAAATTGAACTCAAAAAAATAAGTATAATAAGATAAATACTTACAATATATATTTACTTATGTTATAATCAAATTACACTTAAGAAAGGGGTATGAGATTCGATAATATATCGTATTTCTAATAATTACATGATAAAATTAATCGCTAGTGATATGGATGGAACATTACTAAATAGTAATCATAAAATTCCTCAAAATAATATAGAACTTATTAAATTTGCTCAAAAAAATGGAATAGAATTTGTAGTAGCTACTGGAAGAGCATATTATGAAGCACTTCCTTCTTTAAATGATGAAAAATATAAAATGTGATGTTATAAGCTTTTAATGGAGGGATAATATACGATAAGAATGGAAATATTATTAATATTACTCCTATGAAATTAAAAGATTTATACTATACAATTGAGATTTTAAAAAGTTTAGATATAAGTTATCAACTTTATACAAAAAAATACTATTTATACAAAAAGTATAGAAACTGATATAACTGCTTATATCGATCTAATACGAGCAAATGGCGAAGAACCAAATGAACAACACTTAAGACAAGAAGCTAAAAATAGACTTGCATTAGGGCATATTACAGAAGTTGATAATATAGAGTTATACTTAAATCAAGAAGATAATCCAGCTATTAAGGTAATAGGTATATCAAATGATTTAGAAAAATTAAAACATGCAACTGAACTACTTTCAGGAAAATGATAATATAGTGTTACATCGTCAGGAGCTAATAACGTTGAAATTATGGACAAAAAAAGCTACAAAAGGTGAAGCATTAAAAATAGTGGCTGATATACATGATATCAACTTAAAAAAAATGCTATTGCTATAGGTGATAATCTAAATGATCAAGCAATGCTAGATATAGTTGAATATAGTATTGCGATGAAAAATGGAAATAAAGAACTACAAAAAAACTGCTAAATTTATCACTGAGAAAAACAAATTCTGAAGGTGGCGTTGCTGATTCAGTTATGAAATTATTAAAAGAAAAATGAATTCTACGAAGATATAAATCAAACACTAGTAGAAGCCGCTATAGAAGCAACAAAAATTTGCATACGTTCCATATTCAAATTTTAAAGTAGATGCAGCAATACTCGCTGATAATGGTAAAATATACACTGGATGTAATATAGAAAATGCAAGCTATTCTCCTACTAACTGTGCAGAAAGAACTGCAATATTTAAAGCTGTTAGTGAAGGAGTAACAAAATTTAAAAAAATAGCAGTTGTAGGTGGTCCTAATGGAAATCTAGAAATTACTGTCCCACCTTGTGGAGTATGTCGACAAGTTATTTTCAGAATTTCGCAGATGAAGAATTTGAGTTAATTCTAGGAACATCAAAAACACATATGCAGTATACAACTTTTTTTGAAGAAGTATTACCACTTAGCTTCACAGCAAAAAGAATTAAAAATAAACTTAAAGAGCAATTTCTAGTATAAATAGACTTTGCTCTTTAATCTTTATAAAACTTAATCATAAAAAGTCGTAACATAAAGTTACGACTTGGTTAAGATGACCCGTACAGGGATTCGAACCCGTGTTACCGCCGTGAAAGGGCGGTGTCTTAACCACTTGACCAACGGGCTAAAAATATAAAAGGCTAAATAATTAGCCTTTTTATTCAATTAATGAGCCATGAAGGACTCGAACCTTCGACCCTTTGATTAAAAAGTCAAATGCTCTACCAACTGAGCTAATGGCTCATGGCTGGGATACCTGGATTCGAACCAGGGAATGACGGAGTCAAAGTCCGTTGCCTTACCGCTTGGCTATATCCCAATATTAGAATGGTGGGAAGAAGTGGATTCGAACCACTGAACCCTAAGGAGCGGATTTACAGTCCGCCGCGTTTAGCCTCTTCGCTATCTTCCCGGCTTATTTAAAATGGTGGAGGTTAACGGGATCGAACCGCTGACCCCTTGCTTGTAAGGGCAAGTGCTCTCCCAGCTGAGCTAAACCTCCGTTCAAATGGTGACCCGTACGGATTCGAACCCGTGTTACCGCCGTGAAAGGGCGGTGTCTTAACCACTTGACCAACGGGCCAAAAAATGGCTCCACAGGCAGGACTCGAACCTGCGACCCTCTGATTAACAGTCAGATGCTACTACCAACTGAGCTACTGTGGAATAATAAGTCTAATGCATTAGCAATAGACCTCAAAAGCCTGGCAACGTTCTAGTCTCACAGGGCGTAAAGCCCAACTACATCTCGACGCCAAAGAGCTTAACTCTGTGTTCGGTATGGGTACAGGTGTGTCCTCTTCGCTATCGCCACCAGACGAAAAACTTCATATACATATTATATCATCTTTTTTTCTTTTTGTCAACAGTTACTTTATAAAGAACTTTCACTTGATTAAGTCCTCGACCCTATTAGTATTAGTCAGCTGAACACGTTACCGCGCTTACACTCCTAACCTATTCTCCTTGTCGTCTTCAAGGGGTCTTAATATCCGTGGGAAATCTCATCTCGAGGGGGGCTTCATGCTTAGATGCTTTCAGCTCTTATCCCTTCCGTATTTAGCTACCCAGCTATGCCACTGGCGTGACAACTGGTACACCATTGATATGTCCATCCCGGTCCTCTCGTACTAAGGACAGCTCCTCTCAAATTTCCTACGCCCACGACGGATAGGGACCGAACTGTCTCACGACGTTCTGAACCCAGCTCGCGTACCGCTTTAATGGGCGAACAGCCCAACCCTTGGGACCGACTACAGCCCCAGGATGCGATGAGCCGACATCGAGGTGCCAAACCTCCCCGTCGATGTGGACTCTTGGGGGAGATAAGCCTGTTATCCCCAGGGTAGCTTTTATCCGTTGAGCGATGGCCCTTCCATGCGGAACCACCGGATCACTAAGTCCTGCTTTGCACCTGCTCGACTTGTAGGTCTCACAGTCAAGCTCCCTTGTGCCTTTACACTCTGCAAATGATTTCCAACCATTCTGAGGGAACCTTTGAACGCCTCCGTTACTCTTTAGGGAGGCGACCGCCCCAGTCAAACTGCCCACCTGACACTGTCTCCCGGTCTTCTACGCCGAGGGTTAGAATTTCAATACAGCAAGGGTAGTATCCCAACAACGCCTCCTCATACACTGGCGTGCATGATTCCTAGGCTCCTACCCTATCCTGTACATACTGCATCAAAATTCAATATCAAGCTACAGTAAAGCTCCATGGGGTCTTTCCGTCCTGTCGCGGGTAACCTGCATCTTCACAGGTACTATGATTTCACCGAGTCCATCGTTGAGACAGTGCCCAAATCGTTACGCCTTTTCGTGCGGGTCGGAACTTACCCTGACAAGGAATTTCGCTACCTTAGGACCGTTATAGTTACGGCCGCCGTTTACTGGGGCTTCAATTCATACCTTCGATTTCCTCCTAAGCACCCTCTTAACCTTCCAGCACCGGGCAGGCGTCAGCCCCTCATACTTCACCTTTCGGTTTTGCAGAGACCTGTGTTTTTGTTAAACAGTCGCTTGGGCCTATTCACTGCGGCCTACTTCGTAGGCACCCCTTCTCCCGAAGTTACGGGGTCATTTTTGCCGAGTTCCTTAACGATGGTTCTCTCGCTCACCTTAGAATTCTCTTCCCAACTACCTGTGTCGGTTTGCGGTACGGGCACCTCTTATCTCGATAGCGGCTTTTTCTTGAGAGTTTGGCTTCATTGACTTCGCTACTATATTTCGCTCCCCATCACACTTCAGTCTTATAAAGCAGCGGATTTGCCTACTACTCAACCTTTGTGCTTAGACGTCCTATTCCATCAGGACGATCAATTAGCCTCCTCTGTCCCCACTTCTCTCAAATCGATATTTGGTGGTACAGGAATTTCTACCTGTTGTCCATCGGCTTCACCCATTCGGCTTCACCTTAGGTCCCGACTTACCCAGAGCGGACGAGCCTTCCTCTGGAAACCTTAGTCATTTCGGTGGATAGGATTCTCACCTATCTTTCGCTACTCACACCGGCATTCTCACTCTAACCTCTCCACCTCGCCTTCCAGCTCGGCTTCTACGATGTTAGAACGCTCTCCCTACCATATAACATTAGTTATATCCGCAGCTTCGGTTGTATGTTTAGCCCCGGTACATTTTTCGGCGCGATGTCACTCGACCAGTGAGCTATTACGCACTCTTTTAAATGGTGGCTGCTTCTAAGCCAACATCCTGGTTGTCTGTGCATCATCACATCCTTTTTCCACTTAACATACAATTTGGGACCTTAGCTGGCGGTCTGGGCTGTTTCCTTTCGACTACGAACCTTATCACCCGCAGTCTGACTCCCTGTTGATATTTATCTGGCATTCGGAGTTTGTCTGAATTCGGTAACCCTGGATGGGCCCCTAGTCCAAACAGTGCTCTACCTCCAGTAAACTCACAACGAGGCTAGCCCTAAAAGCTATTTCGGAGAGAACCAGCTATTTCCAAGTTCGATTGAATTTCTCCGCTACCCACAGCTCATCCAAACACTTTTCAACGTGTCCTGGTTCGGTCCTCCATTCAGTGTTACCTAAACTTCAACCTGGCCATGGGTAGATCACTTGGTTTCGGGTCTACTCCATCATACTATTTCGCCCTATTAAGACTCGCTTTCGCTTCGGCTCCATGTCTTCCACTTAACCTCGCATGATAAAGTAACTCGCCGGTTCATTCTACAAAGGCACGCCATCACCCCTCAAGGGGCTCTGACTACTTGTAAGCACACGGTTTCAGGTCTCTTTCACTCCCTCCCGGGGTTCTTTTTCACCTTTCCCTCACGGTACTGGTTCACTATCGGTCACTAGGTAGTATTTAGCCTTACCAGATGGTCCTGGTAGATTCCGACGGAATTCCTCGTGTTCCGCCGTACTCAGGTGCTCTCTCACGCCAACTTAGCATTTCGTATACAGGACTTTTACCTTCTACGGTCTAACTTTCCAGCTAGTTCTACTATACTTTATCATACGCTTTGTTGAGAGTCCTACAACCCCAATATGCAAGCACATTGGTTTGGGCTCTTTCCTTTTCGCTCGCCGCTACTCAGGAAATCGATTTTTCTTTCTCTTCCTACAGGTACTTAGATGTTTCAGTTCCCTGCGTTACCTCGCTTTCGCGTACCGCCCTTTTAAAAGCGGTGGGTTCCCCCATTCGGATATCTACGGATCTTTGCTTACTTACAGCTCCCCGTAGCATTTCGTCGTTTGTCACGTCCTTCTTCGGCTCCTAGTGCCAAGGCATCCTCCGTGCGCCCTTTACTACTTAATCGTGTGTAGCTTTTACGCTTCGTTCTTTTCCTTGAACTCTTTGTGAATAAGTTTTTACAACTTACTTACTTTTTTCTCGGTTTTGTAAATCTGTTTTCTTACTTTATAGAAAAATTATTTTTGATCTAATATATATATTCAGTTTTTCATTGTGCTTGAGTGTTTGAACACTCAAAACTAAACGAATTATCAACGTATTCCCTTATCCTTAGAAAGGAGAGTGATCCAGCCGCACCTTCCGATACGGCTACCTTGTTACGACTTCACCCCAATCATCTGTCCCACCGTGACCGGCTCCCTCCTAAAAGGTTAGGCCACCGTCTTCGGGTGTTACAAACTCTCGTGGTGTGACGGGCGGTGTGTACAAGACCCGGGAACGTATTCACCGCGACATTCTGATTCGCGATTACTAGCGATTCCAGCTTCATGTAGTCGAGTTGCAGACTACAATCCGAACTGAGAATAGTTTTTGTGAGGTTTGCTTACTCTCATGAGCTCGCTTCTCTTTGTTCCTATCCATTGTAGCACGTGTAGCCCAAGTCATAAGGGGCATGATGATTTGACGTCATCCCCACCTTCCTCCAGTTTATCACTGGCAGTCTATCTAGAGTCCCCATCTTACTGCTGGCAACTAGATATAGGGTTGCGCTCGTTGCGGGACTTAACCCAACATCTCACGACACGAGCTGACGACAACCATGCACCACCTGTATCTGTGTCTCAACCAAAGGTCAGAACAACACAATCTCTTGTGTCCTCACAGTATGTCAAGACTTGGTAAGGTTCTTCGCGTTGCTTCGAATTAAACCACATGCTCCACCGCTTGTGCGGGTCCCCGTCAATTCCTTTTGAGTTTCAACCTTGCGGTCGTACTCCCCAGGCGGAGTGCTTAATGCGTTAGCTGCAGCACTGATCTCTTATGAGACCAACACTTAGCACTCATCGTTTACGGCGTGGACTACCAGGGTATCTAATCCTGTTTGCTCCCCACGCTTTCGCGCCTCAGTGTCAGTTACAGGCCAAAAAGCCGCCTTCGCCACTGGTGTTCCTCCCTAATCTCTACGCATTTCACCGCTACACTAGGAATTCCACTTTTTCTCCTGCACTCAAGTTTAACAGTTTCCAATGACCCTCCACGGTTGAGCCGTGGGCTTTCACATCAGACTTATTAAACCACCTGCGCGCGCTTTACGCCCAATAATTCCGGACAACGCTTGCCACCCTACGTATTACCGCGGCTGCTGGCACGTAGTTAGCCGTGGCTTTCTGGTTAGGTACCGTCTCTACTGTGTATAGTTACTACACAATCATTCTTCCCTAACAACAGAGCTTTTACGAACCGAAATCCTTCTTCACTCACGCGGCGTTGCTCCGTCAGGCTTTTCGCCCATTGCGGAAGATTCCCCTACTGCTGCCTCCCGTAGGAGTCTGGGCCGTGTCTCAGTCCCAGTGTGGCCGATCACCCTCTCAGGTCGGCTATGCATCGTCGCCTTGGTAGGCCTTTACCCCACCAACTAGCTAATGCACCGCAAAGCCATCTCATAGTGTTAGCAAAACCAACTTTTAAACATCAACCATGCAGTTAATGCTGTTATCCGGTATTAGCTATCGTTTCCAATAGTTGTCCCCAGTCTATGAGGCAGGTTCTTTACGTGTTACTCACCCTGTTCGCCGCTAAGTTTTTTTCCGGTGCAAGCACCAGAAAAACTTCGCTCGACTTGCATGTATTAGGCACGCCGCCAGCGTTCGTCCTGAGCCAGGATCAAACTCTCCAAATAAATTTGTTAGCTTGATTAGCTCATCAAAAAGTTTTTATAGTTTCTTTTTAAAACTGTCCTTTTTTTGGAATTAACGTTGACTTAATTCGTTTAGTTTTCAATGTTCAAATCGTTGCGATTAGCAACTTTTTATATTTTAACATTTTTTAAATTTCTTTGTCAAGTCTTTTTAAAAACTTTTTTAAAAATGTTTTTCATCTTCATCAGAAGACTTTTATTATTCTATCATTTCTCGAATGTTTGTCAAGAAGTTTTTTTATATTTTTTCAAAAACTTTTTGAACCGTTTACTTCGTTGTAATGATTGATATAGTCTCTTCAAGACTTTTATAAGTTTATCATTTCTTTTTATTTTTGTCAAGAACTTTTTTTATAATTTCTTAACATTAAATATTTTTAAAATGTTTTTATTGTTCGTCTTCTTTATCAGAAGACTTTTTACTATTCTTATCAGTTATTTGTTATGTCAATACATTTTTTAAAAAACTGAGGAAAAAAATATCTCTTCCTCAGTTTGATTATTAGGTACTATTTAGCTTATTTTCTTAATAAAGAAATGTTTAACTCAAGTAATTGTTCTAAAGTCTACTGGTGATGGTGCTTGAGTCATTGGGATCTGCTGCATTCTGCAGTTTTAGGGAACGCAATTGTATCACGTAAAGTTATCACGTCCTGCTAATAGCATAACGAATCTATCTAATCCTAATGCACATCCTCCGTGTGGTGGTACTCCATATTCGAATGCATCTAGTAAGAAACCAAATTGTTCTTGAGCTTGTTCTTGAGTAAATCCTAATGCTTTAAACATAGATGATTGAACTTCTTTATCATAGATACGGATACTTCCTCCACCCTAACTCATATCCATTTAAGTACTATATCATAAGCTTGTGCATAAGCTTTTTCTGGTGCAGTTTCTAATAATTCTACATCTTCTACTTTCGGCATTGTGAATGGGTGGTGAGCTGCACTGTAACGACCTTTTTCTTCATCATACTCTAATAAAGGCCAGTTTACTACCCACAGATAGTTGTATTTATCTTTATCAATTAAAGTCTAAATCAGCTGCCAATTTTTGACGTAGTGCACCTAATGATGCGTAACATACTTTCTTACTATCTGCTGCAAATAAGATAATATCTCCAACTTCTGCATCTACACGAGCCACTAATTCTTGAGCTACTTCATCTGTAAAGAATTTAGCAATTGCTCCGTTTAATCCTTCTTCTGTTACTTTAACCCAAGCTAATCCTTTAGCTCCATAGTTTGCAACATATTTTCCTAATGCATCGATATCTTTACGAGAATATTGTTCTGCACATCCTTTAGCTACGATACATTTTACAGCTCCACCTTGTTCTACTGCATTTGAGAACACTTTGAAGTCTAAGTTCTTAACAAGATCACTAACATCTTTTAATTCCATTCCGAAACGTGTATCTGGTTTATCACTACCAAATCTTTCCATTGCTTCTTCATAGTCAAGTCTTGGGAACGGTAATACTACATCGATTCCTTTAACTTCTTTCATTACGTGCGCAATTAAACCTTCTATCATAGTAAGAATTTCTTCTTGTGACATAAAGCTCATTTCCATATCGATTTGCGTAAAGTCTGGTTGTCTGTCTGCACGTAAGTCTTCATCACGGAAACAACGAGCTACTTGATAGTATCTGTCAAATCCTGCAACCATTAATAATTGCTTAAATAATTGTGGTGATTGTGGTAATGCATAGAATTCACCTGGATGAACCCTACTTGGTACTAAGTAGTCACGTGCTCCTTCTGGAGTAGACTTAGTTAAAATTGATGTTTCAACATCAACAAACATGTTGTTATCTAAATAATCTCTAGTTGCTTTAGTAATTTTTGAACGTAAGTGTAATACTTCTGCAAGTTCTGTTCTTCTTAAATCAAGGTAACGGTATTTAAGACGTAATTCTTCACTTGATAAACTTGCATCATCTAAATACGAATGGTAATGTTTTTTGCTTTTGATAAGATTTCTAATTTATCAGCAATAACTTCTACTTTACCAGAAGCAATTTTCTCATTTACTGTAGATTCATTTCTTAATACTACTTCCCCTTCGATAGAAACAACAAATTCATTTCTTAAAGTTCCTGCTACTTCATGTAAGTTCAGCATTCTTTTTCTCCTGAGAATACACATTGAACTACACCCATTCTATCTCTAACATCGATAAAAATTAAATTACCAAGGTCACGACGTTTACTAACCCAACCTTTTAATGTTACTTTCTTTTCCTCATATATTTTTCATCTATACGCCCAGCGTATTCCGTTCTTCCGTATGCGCTCATTATTTTTCTCCTCTCAATTTCTCTTGTAAATAATCAACTATGTTTTCTAACTTAATTGTTTCTTGTTCAAATGACTTCATATCTTTATACAACAATTGTTCCACTTTTCCAGTTCACTTTGTCCAATTATTATAGAATATTTTCGCATTATATCTATCTGCAATCTTCATTTGTGCCTTCATTTTTTTATCAAAATAATCATTTTGTACGCTATATCCAGCTAGTCTTAAATCATTAGTAAGTTTAACTCCAGCATTAGAAGCATCTTCACCCATAGCCACAACAAAAACATCGATTGTATCATCTATAGGTAATTCTATACTTTCACTTTCTAAAGCTAATAATAATCTTTCTATACTTAAAGCAAAACCAATACCTTTTTTATCTTCAGGACCGTCTAATAATCTAATTAAACCATTATAGCGCCCTCCACCACAAAGTGTTTTCAATTCTACTTCAGGATTATCAATCATAATTTCAAATGCAGTATGAGTATAATAATCTAATCCACGAACTAAATTACGATCAATTTCATATTTCACACCCTAAAGCATCTAAATGTTTAAGTACTTCTGCAAAAGTATTGTTTAGATTCTTCACCCTAAATAATCTAATAACTTCGAGCTGACTTTAATAAGTTCATGCCCTGCATCAACTTTTACAATCCAATATTCTCATAGGATTTTTATAAAGTCTATTATTACAATCTTCACAAAAATTCATTTATTCTCGGTTCAAAATGCTTAACTAAAGCATCATTATAAGCTTGTCTTTCTTCAGGATTCCCTAAAGAGTTAATACTTACCTTAATATTTTCTATACCAAACATTCTATAAATGTTATAAGCTAAACTGATAACCTCTGCATCAATTTTAGGACTTTCCTCACCAATTACCTCTACACCATATTGAACAAATTGACGATAACGTCCTTTTTGTTTTCTTTCATATCTAAACATTGGTCCAACATAATATAATTTTTGCGGTTGAATTGTTTTTGCGAATAACTTATTCTCAATATATGAACGAACTGTCCCTGCTGTACCTTCTGGTCTCAAAGTTAAAGATCTATTTCCTTTGTCCATAAAAGTATACATTTCTTTTTGAACTATATCCGTAGTATCCCCAACTCCTCGACTGAATAATTCTGTTGATTCGAACATAGGCGTTCTTATTTCTTCATAACAAAAGTTTTTACTAATTTCTCTTAGTTTCCCTTCAATATACTGCCATTTTACACTTTCTTCTGGTAGTATATCTTGAGTTCCTCTTGGCATACTAATTACCATTTCTTTCTCCTTTCAATTTTTAATCTTCCAATATCTTCTAATATAATTAAAAATCGCCCCATATAGCTTTAACTACATGGGACGATAACATACTTGTGGTGCCACTCTAATTCATATCGGAATACTGATACCTTATTTACTGTTTATTAAATTTTTATAAAAAGTGTTCTTTACTCTAATCATTAATATTTAATCTTTCAGCCTAGGGATTAAACTCTCTTTCTATTAAAAACATAAAGTAAAATTCTTTTTACTATATTTTGTCACGGTTCTTTTAAATATATTATACCAAACTTATACCCTTGTCAAGAAATTATTGTATATTTTATCATTTTGATTTAGTACTTCTACCTGTATCAACTAGATTATTTTTTTCTACAAAATTCAACATTAATAGCTACTATTTTTCACTATATAATATTGATTTATTACTGATATGTAGATATCTTACGTATTTAATTTAATTACTTATTATTTTATTCACTTGATTTTTCTTAACATTATACAATTAATTATAGTTAGAAGACATTAAAGAAAGGAGCGTAGCTCTTTATGAAAAAAATAATCTCTATTTTAATGCCTATATTAGCAATTTTTTTCCTAGTAGGTGGAACATACTACTATCTTACTTCAGGGAATAAGAATTTTTAAAGAAGAACATTCTAAATATATATCATTAATAAATGATTCACATGATTTCAATTCAGGGTTTAAAAGGACTTGAAACATTAACTACTGAAAAAGCAAAAAGAAACTCTAAGAAACATAGATAACGATATTGATATAGCTACTGAATTAGTAAAAAGTTGATGAAGCTTTTAAATAATGCTAACCTAGAAACGGCTCATGATCATTTAAAAACAAGCTAAAAACTTGATACAAAACCATATCTTTTCTAAAGGAATTTCATATTTAGAAGATCAATTAGATTACTACGACAATGCTCTCATTGAAATTTTTAAAACTTGATTCTACTTTCACCCTAATTATGCAGATCAAGTAAAAACAATTTTAGCTAAATATGATTTTAAATATAATGCATTGAAAAGAAAAAAACTTTTAAACTCAGAAACTTTCAGCCTTAGAACAAGATCATAAAACTAACGTTACAAAAAGAGGAAACAAAAAGAATTAGGCGATAAAGAAGATTCTAAAAAGAAAAATCTTCAGAAAACAAAGGGAAATAGTAGTGAAAAACATAATGCTACAGATTCTAAAAAAACATCTTCAATACCTAATACAAAAACCACCCTCAAATAATTGGACAACAAGTTCCAGAAACTTACAATACGATTCGTTATACTCAAGAGGGAGCAACAAGCAGAAGTATTATAGAAAATGAATTGAAAGGTGATATTTCTAATTTTTACAAACGAAGAAATAGACGCTGCAATAGCAAGTTATAATGCAAAAATCAAGGATAGCAAATTGCCATCCTTGATTTTTATTTACTCATTAATTCAGAGAATGAGCATAAACTATCCTAAATCTCTACAAAACACCTTTATTTTCTCTACAGCTATAACTTCAATTTCTATATTACCACCTAATGGTAAAGCAGCCACTTGGAATGCTCGATCTAGCAGGTAACACATCGTTAAATTGCTCTGCATAAACTTTATTAACTTCTGAAAAAGTCAGCAATATCTTTTTAATAATACTAATGATTTCACAACATGATTCATAGAACTACCAGCTTCTTCCAATACTGCTTCAATATTTTTAAAAACTTGTTTTGCTTCTTCATAACTCCACCATCAACTATTTTTTTCCTGTTTCAGGATTAATACCTAGTTGTCCCTGAACAGAAAAATAAGGTTTCTACTTTTATTTCGCTTGAACATATGGTCCTACAGCTTTTGGTGCTTTTTGGTGTATTAACTTCTGTAATTTTCATTTTATAAATCTCCTTTATTTATATATCATATTTTTTTATTTTTAATCTGTTAATGCTTGTGTTAAATCTTCTATTAGATCCTCTGCATCCTCTACTCCACAAGAAAATCTTAATAGAGTTTGAGTAACTCCTTGCGCCAATCTTTCTTCTTCACTCATACATGCATGCGACATAGTTGCAGGATGAGAAATTATAGATTCTACTCTCCCTAAGCTGATTGCATAAATCGGAATTTTTAATTTTTTAAGAAACATTTTTCAAATCAGCTTGTTCAAAAATTCAAATGAGAAAACAGCTCCTCCTGAACTAGCCTGCTCCGCATGAATACCATAAAATTTTGCAACTTGTTAAACTAGGATAATATACTTTTTAATTTTTATCTTACGACTCTAAAGAAACTTAGTAAGAATTTTTGCATTCTCTACTGATTTTTCCATTCTTAGTCCCATAGTTTTCATTCCACGTAAAATTAGCCACGCATCTTCAACTCCTAAAATACCACCGAAGTTTTTTTGTAATAAGCAGATTTCATCAGCTATTTCTTTATTATTAGTAACTGCACAACCTGCTGTAACATCACTATGACCGTTAACAAACTTAGTTAAGCTCTCTATTACAATATCACATCCTAAGTCTAACGGTTTTTGATATAAAGCAGTCATAAAAGTATTGTCCGCAACAGTTTTTATACTATGTCTTTTAGCAATTTCTACTATTCCCTTAATATCTGACACCTTTAATAAAGGATTCGAAGGTGTTTCAATATATATCATCGCAGTATTATCTTTAATAGTAGCTTCTAATTCTTCTAAATTTTGATAATTAATAAAACTAACTTCTATTCCATATTTTTTTCAAAATTTTTCGAACTAAATTGGAACGTCCCTCCATAAACATCCTTTAGGTAGTATTATATGTTCCCCACTATTCAACAACATTAAAACCGTTGTTATTGCTGACATTCCTGAAGCAAAAGCAAAACCAAATTTTGCTTTTATGCAAATTAGCAACAGCTGCTTCTAACGCCAATATCGTTGGATTTCCAAAAGCGACTATACGAATATTTACCACAATCTTTATATCCCTTCTTTTTCGATCAAATGTAGTAACTTGATATTTAGGAATCGATGCGGCACCAGTATAATCATCTATTACAGGATATCCATGTAATAAATTGGTATTTATCCCTTTCATGAGATTTCCCTCCCTAATTTCCATTTATTTTTACCTTGCAATTTAATTATAAAATATAATGAAAATTTTTTCAATAACTATCGTATCCGTTTTCATCTTTCCTATGAGAATACTATAGAACTGCAAATTCCTGTATGAAATAACAAATAAAAAAAGCTATAACTAGATATAAAAATCTAATTATAGCTTTCTCGTATTTCTAATTAAAGAACAACTACGTTAGCTGCTTGTGGTCCACGAGCACCATCTTCAACTTCAAATTCAACTTTATCGCCTTCTTTTAAAGTTTTTGAATCCGTCTTTTTAATGCTTGAGAAGTGAACAAAGATATCTTTTTCTCCTGCTACTTCGATAAATCCGAATCCTTTTTTTCCTCGTTAAACCATTTTTACTGTACCTTGTTTCATAAGTTACAATCTCCTTTTTTTATTTTTTATTATATTATCAATAATCAATCGTATTCTTGCCGTTAAAGATAATAAATAAAATAAATGTGATATTGTGTTATTCACTTAAAAAAACTTAGAACCTGTATTACAATTTTTTTACTATATGTTTTATTGACTTTCTCTATTATACTTCATATTAATATAATATGCAACTAAAAAGAAGTAAAAAAATAAAAAGCCTTACGGCTCTTTTTATTAAAACTCTTCGTCTTCAGTTGAAATGTTGAATTTAGATACTATACCATCGTTATCGAAATCATAGACATCTTCACTTTCTTCCATGTCTTCTTCTTCGATTAGAGCATCTACTTCATCGTGGATATCATCTTGTTCTTCATCTCCAAGTTCTTCAATATCTTCTTCATCATCGATTTCAAATTTTTTTGAACACTTGGTTCAACAAAAGTTTTTTGATATCTTCTACAAATAGACTATCTCTTAATTTCCAACTTCCATCTTCTACACAAACGAATCTTCCATCTAGATTCAAGTCAGTATAGAAGTATGCTGCTTGTGCTGTGAATTCTTCATCATCAACACTTCTTAATGGTTTAATGTAGTCTAGGAAATCATAAATATTTAATTTTTCAATTCTTCTTCTACCATATATGCATAACATAAATCTATTAGTGACATTTCCTTAATTTTTTCTGTGCTTAAATCTTTTAACTTTACCATTTATATTAGATTCCTTCTTTTTTTATTTATTACATTTTTCTCTGGAGCAGATACTCTGATTAAGTCTAAAGCGTTTCTTAAAGTTATTTTAACAGCTGTAATTAATGCTAAATAACTTTGAGTTTGCTCTTTATTTTCAGTTATTACTTTATTATTATTATAGAATTTGTGGAATGAACTTGCAAGACTTTGTAGATAATTACAAATTCTGTGCGGTTCATAATTTTTAGCTGCTTGAGCTACTATTTCTGGATAATATGCTAAGTTTTTTTCAGCAAGTCTACTGAGTATTCATCAGTTAACAGCTCATAATCACAATTATTAACATCATATTCAGCTTGTTCTGCTGCTTGACGTAAGATTGAACAAATTCTAGCATGAGCATATTGAACATAGTATAATGGGTTATCACTCGATTGTTCTTTCGCTACTGCAAAGTCAAAATCTAAATGACTATCTGCACTTCTCATTACTAAGAAATAACGAGCAGCATCTGCTCCTACTTCATCGATTAAATCACGAAGTGTAATTGCTTTACCTGTTCTCTTACTCATTTTTACAACTTCACCGTTATTAAGTAGTTGTACCATTTGCATAATTAGAACTTCAAGTTGTTCTGCTTTTATATCCCATTGCTACGATACTTGCTTTTAATCTTGCTATGTATCCGTGAGTGATCTGCACCAAGAACGTCTAACAATAAATCAAATCCACGATCTAATTTATTTTTGTGATACGCTATGTCACTAGTTAAATATGTTAATGAACCATCTGCTTTAATTAATACACGGTCTTTATCATCACCTGTTCCTAAAGCTGTTGTTTCTAACCATAAAGCTCCATCTTTTTCATAAACAAAACCTTGTTCTCTTAAAGATTCTAAAGCTTTATCTACAAGTCCTTTTTCATATAATGATTTTTTTCACTAAAGAACACGTCATACTCTAATCCAAAATCTCCAAGATCTTTTTTGATGTTTTCCATTTCATATGCAACTGCGTACTCACGAATAAACTCATTTAAGTCTTCTCTTTCTAATAATGAATCACCAAATTCATCTTTTAGTTTTTGACCTAGTATTTTGATATCTTCACCGTGGTACGCATCTTCTGGCATCTGTGCATCCATACCTAGCGCTTGTTTATAACGAAATCAATTGCAGAAATAACTAAGTTGTTAATTTGATTTCCCTGCATCATTGATGTAGTACTCACGAGATAAATCATATCCTGATTTTTTCATTATTCTAGCTAAAGAATCAGAATAAGCAGCATTTCTAGCATGACCTACGTGTAGCGTTCCTGTTGGATTAGCTGATACATACTCTAATAGTACTTTTTACCTTTGTCCGATGTTATTTTCACCATAGTTAAAATCGTCTTCTAATATTTTACCAACAACACTACCTAGACTTGATTTTTTAACGAAAAAAGTTAATAAAACCTGGTCCCAGCTATTTCAATTTTTTCTACCGCTTCATCTTCTTCATATTACTAATTATTTCAGCAATAACTCTAGGGTTTTTACGTAAAACTCTTGTTAATTGCATCGCTACATTTGAAGAAAAAAATCTCCATTGTCTGTGTTTTTTTGGAGTTTCTACATGAATATCTACTCCATCAATTTCTAATTTGGCTAAAGAATTTTGTATTAATTCTACTATTTTATTTTTCACCAAAAATTCCTCCTAATTACCTACTAAATGTTTTTCACTAATATTTTTCAATTTATTTTTGCTGTTTGTCATTTTTTTCCGAAATATATATTGTACACTATCTCAAATAAAGTAAAACTATTTTTGCCATCTTACTTATTTTTTACAAGTTGTGTCTCCAATTTCATCTGACCATATTGTGTACTATAATCATTACTTGTTTTAGTATATGCCAAGTACATTTTTGAATCGTCTTTTTCTATACTAACACTTTCTTTTTATTTTTGTCAATAAAAATTTCTATTTTTGTTATTTTTGTCACTATAAGTTATTTTTCTCGCTGTAGCTTCTTCAATATGTGCTCCTACATGAGAATCTTCATGAATTTTTCAGCATCAACATATGTTGTTATTTTTAATTTTACTACTCATTTATACTTTCTAGTTCCTCTTCAATTTCTAACCAAGAATTATTTAATTCATCAACTTCTGCAGTTAATTGTTTTAGTTTTTCATTAAACTCTTGTGTTTTTATCATATCAGTATAGACCTCTTCTTTTGCAAGTTCATTATTAACCGCTAGTATTTCTTCTTCCAAACTTTCGATCTTTTCCATTAACTCATCACGTGTTCTTTTCTAGTTTTCTTACACGACGCTTAGTTTCTTTATCTAATATATAATTATTAGTTTCTTTTACTTCAACAACCTCTACTTCTTTATTCGTTAATTGTTGAGCTATTTTTTTCTTGTTCTCTTTTTTTCTAAATAATAATCATAATTCCTAAATACATATTATGACCATTATCAGTAATATCTAATACTTTATTAGCTATCTTATTAATAAAAGTACCTATCGTGACTTACAAATACAATAGTTCCTTCGTAATTTTTAAGAGCTTCTTCTAACACCTGTTTACTAGTAATATCAAGGTGGTTAGTCGGTTCATCTAATATTAATAGATTATTCTTTTTCTAACATTAATTTCGCAAGTTGCAATCTAGCTTTTTCTCCACCAGAAAGATCTCTTACTATTTTAAGAACATCGTCTCCTCTAAATAAGAATCTACCAAGAACAGTTCTTACTTCTGCTTCCTTCATCAAAGGATACTCATCCCAAAGTTCATTTAATATCGTTTTTGAAGATTCAAATTCTGCTTGTTTTTCGATCATAGTATCCTAATGAAACTTTACTACCATATTGAACATGTATCCAGCAATTTCTTTTTGTCTCTTAGCAATTGTTTTTTTATTAAAGTAGATTTTCCTATACCATTTCTTCCAACAACAGCTATTCTGTCTCCTTTATATACAGCAAGATTATAACTTTTGACCCACTTTAGTTCCATTATAACCTACTTGTAAATCACTAATTGTCAGTACATCACGACCACTCTGCTCTTTTAATTAAAAACTCTATCCCCTGCTGCTTTTATCATCTTTTTGGGATTATCTATAAGTTCCATCTTATCTAGTACTTTTTAGGCGACTTTTTAGCCATTTTACTAGTTGATGCTCTAGCTATATTTTTCTGAACAAATTCTTCTAATTTCTTTATATCTTTTTGCTGACTCGTGTATTCTTTTTAATTGTTTTTTTCGTAATCTTCTTCATACTGTACTAAAAACTTAGAATAGTTTCCAACATATTTCTTAATCTTCCCAAATTCTAAGTTATACACAACATTTACAACTTTGTCTAAAAAAGTATCTATCGTGACTCACTATAACAATAGCACCATTGTATGATGATAAATAATTCTCTAACCAAGCTACATTTTTCCATATCAAGATGGTTGGTTGGCTCATCTAATACTAATAAATCTGGCTCACTTAACAGTAGTTTAGCCATAGATAATCTAGTTTTCTCCCCCAGAAAAAGTACTGATCTTCTTATCAAAAACTTCTTTTGTGAAAATCTAATCCATAAAGTACACTTTCTATCTTACTCTTGTAATGATAATCCTTATGAGTTAATACTTCATTTTGTAATCTATCAAACTTATTAAGTAATGCTGGATCATTCTCAATATTTTTCCGGAGTTAACTCAAAAGACAATTTCTCTAATTCTGCTTCCAAAGTAATTATCTCATCAAAAGCAAGTAATCATTTCTTCATAAATCGACAAATCTTCTCTCACGATAAATTCCTGTGATAAATATCCAACAGTCGTATTTTTTTGAAATGGTTCTTTTCTCCACTATCGAAACTAATTGCTCCTGCTATTATTTTTTAATAAAGTACTTTTTCCCTGCACCATTTCTTCCTACTATTGCAACCCTATCTTTATCATTGATTTCCAATTTTACATCTCGAAAAAAATTTCATTTACTACAAAAATTTTTCGTTATATTATTTAGCTGAATTAACATAGTTTCTCCTTTCTTTCTTATTTTTACTTATTTTCAATAAAAATATTATCAAAATTGTTTATAACTAAAATATTATAGCACATTTTTTAGCTTTTAAGCTAATAATTACAGTTGCTACCTTGTATTATTCAAATCAACTCTCAATCGATAACATTTATCAATTAAAGTCTATTTATTTTCCTCTCGTAATTATAATTTAGAATATAAAAATTATGTTAATTTATTTATTCAATAAATTTATAATATTTTTAGTTTTTCAGCATATCTTTTATCAAAATATAAATATATTTTTATATCACCTTTCAATATTTTTAAACCTTTTAAAATTAAATTTATAATATAATTCTTATAGATTATTGTTACCTTTTTATATAAATGTTATAATACAAATGTATAATAAAATTATAGAATAAGGAGGATTCGTTCATGAAACCAAAAAAATTATTATCAGTCCTTATGGCTGCTGGATTAGCATTTACTGCTGTTGGATGCAGTAGTTCATCTAATTCAACTTCACAAAATTCAAATCAACCAGCTGACTATGTTGCTGGTGTATCACTAGATAAACCAATAAAAGTAGATAAAGAAGCAGGTACTATTACTGTTCTTACAAAAATTAACGGTAAATACTTCAATGAAGCTACAAGACATAACTCTGTAGAACAAAGTGGTACGAATGGTGCAAAATCAATTTTTACAGCATTTGCTAAACCTGATGAATTCTACAATGCTCTAATTGAAATTGGTGCAAAACCTGGAGAAAATATGAATCCAAATAACGCAACTACTACTCACGTTGAAGGAACTCCAATCAAAGCAGAAATAACTTGGAATGGTGCAAAGAAAAAAATATGATATCAATGAAGTGGTAAAAGATAGTAATGGAAAACAAATTGATTTCCGCTTCGGTGGTAACTTAAAACGTGCCATTGACAAAAAAACACAGGATGTTTATCTTGTTTAGATAGCTGTCCTGTTGGTATTATTTCAAATACTACTTACACTTATGGGGCTGTTGAAACTCGTAAAGAAGTGAAATTTACTGGTAATGAAGATATTTTACCAGAAGACGGAACTTATGCAGCAGTAATTTACAGTATCAAAAAAATAATAATTAGCTATATTAATTATTACAACTACGTAAGATGTTTATACATATTCGTAATAGCATATAAATATTTAATTTTTCTTTTATAAAAACCCTCAAATATTTATATACTATCAGGAGCGACTCTATAAAGTATAATTTCTCAGAAATTATACCTTTTGTGTCGCTCCCCTATTTATGATAAAAAGGAGAAAATAAATGAAACGCTTAAGATTATTATTTTTATTTTTACAAGTGTTGGTATAGCTGTTGGTTATTTCTTCGCATTCTTACTGTTCTTCTTTACACAGTTTGAAATGTTGGCTGATCAAAGTCTTGTAATATTTGTTTGGACTGTTTACGGTATTATGACAGGTTTATATTTTTAAACGTATAAATCGTAAATATACATTCTTCATTATAGAAAGCAATTATACTTCTAATGGCTATTTTTTTCAGGTAAAACTAAAACTTTACTATACATTGCTCGTGAAGTACTTCACGCAGGTTCAATTAACCAAATTAAAATTCCATTTATTATCGAGTGTTATTGTCGTTAATATAATTAACCTTTTATATTATATTAACACTTTCTAAATACCAAAAGTTTATACTAAAGATGAACTTAAAGCATTAAAAACAAAAAGAAGTAAAACTAAGTGATTTAAGAGAAGTAAACCCTGTAGAAGAGAAAAAAATTAAAAAGCACAACGTAAAAAAAGTTAGATACATTACACTTGTATGTTTTGCAATCTTCTTCGCCGTTTACTTTACAGTACCTAGTTTTCAAAACTGGTATTAATACAGCATTCGCCACTTTATCTCAATTCGATACCAATGCTGTAATCGAATATTTACGTGGCTGGGGAGCTTGGGCTGCCGTTGTTTCTGGAGTACTTATGGTTCTTCAATCAATCGCCGCTCCTATTCCAGCATTCTTAATCACATTATCTAACGCAGCAATCTTCGGTTGGGTTGCTGGCGCTGCTTTATCTTGGTCTACAGCTATGCTTGGAGCAGCACTGTGCTTCTATATCGCCCGCGGACTAGGACGTGATGTAGTAGAAAAACTTACAAGTAAAGGTGCAATGGCTAGTATCGATGTATTCTTCGAACGATATGGAGACAAAGCTATCCTTATCTGTAGATTATTACCATTCGTATCTTTCGACTTTGTTAGTTACGCAGCAGGTTTAACAAACATGAGCTTCTGGAGATTCTTTATAGCTACAGGTGTTGGTCAATTACCTGCAACTATCGTTTATTCATATGTAGGTGGTACATTATCAGGTGGTGTTAGAAACTTATTTATCGGATTAATGTGTCTATTCGCATTATCAATCGTTATCGGAATTATGAAAAAGTTTATAACGATAAACATAAAAAGAAGAAGAACTTGGAATTTCTTCTAACTAAATAAAAATTAACTAGATATGGCATCCACCATGTCTAGTTAATTTTTATTTACTATGCACTAATTCCTGTTTGACTCAATTGTCTCATGAAGAAGAATTTTTCTACACCTATTTCTACTTCTTCAGCTATATTCAATCTATAATCGATGTAAACATCTATTCCATCAACCACATATTTTGAATATAATTCTTTATTAAATTTTTCTAGCCATCGAAACCAGCGACAGCTTTATTTACTATACCTGCTCAACATTTTGCTGAAGTAAAGATACTAATATATGTTTTTTTGTTTTTCTCTTTTAATAATTTTTCGCTTGTTCATTTATTTTTTATTGCCATTTTCTTTCTCCTATTCTACCCTATTGCTTTTTAGAGATCCCACCATGTTTACTCTTTTTAATTTTTATGCATTACTATCATTACTACTATCGTAATTAATTTTGTAATTATTAAGCAGTGATTCTCACTTGATTTAAAATATTTCATAAATAGGAATTTTTTTCTACACTATTTCTACATTTTCTCCTATATTTAATCTATAGTCAATATAAACATCTATTCCATCGACTACATATTTTGAATATAATTCTTTATCGAATTTGCTTGCTATCGAAAACCCCAATAACTTTATTTTACTCCGCCGCCTCAACAAGATTGTTGAAATAGTGATACTAATATATAGTTTTTATTTTTCTTTTTAATAATTTTTCGCTTCGTCACTTTATTATAAATGCCATCTCTTTCTCCTATTCTACTCTATTGCTTTTTAGAGCTTCTACCATATTTACTTTTTTTAATTTTTTTATGCATTACTATCATTACTACTATCGTAATTAATACTGTTATTCCAGACGCCAATAAATACACAACTAATGGCACTTTACTACTAAAACATCATATCACGACCCGCTAGTTCCAATATTATCTTCAAGTACATTCTATACCCAAGATAGTTACCTAAGATAATACCTACCGCACTTAAGTAAAAAATTTCTCTAAATACATAAATAGTTACTTCACTTGGATAAAATCCAAGAACTTTTTATTGTTGATAATTCTCTTATTCTCTCTGAAACATTTACATTTATTAAATTATATAATACTACTAGAGCTAATGTTAACGAACAAATTACCATTACCGCAACTATAATATCAATCCCTTTTTATAAAATTATCCAATATCTCTTGAATTTTTTGAATTATCACTTATATTTACTATATCCTTATTGTTATGTAGGTTACTTACTACATTTTTCTACAGTTTCTTTTCCGCCTGTAGTTTGCGCTAAAAATGTATTATCTTTATATTGTTTATTAAACACAGATTCATAATAATCTCTATTAATATATATCGTATGCCCAAAGTAATTTTTATCGATCTCTCCTACTGTTAGTGTATATTCTTTGTTATTTACCTCAACAGTAAAATTATCTCCTTTAGTTAACTTATGCAAATATGCAAGTTTCTCGCTAACTACAGCTGCATTTTTCAGGTATATTTATAATTTTATCACCATTGTCTTTCAAAGTAATATAATCTTTATAATCATTTTTTTATCGACCGTTACTAACTGTGCAGAATCTATAATTTCATTATTATTTTCAAAAGTTGCAAGTTGAATATTTACTTTTGGTGCTAGCTTTAACATTCTTATCTTCACTAATTTCTTTTTGAAGTTTTTCTACACTTGTACTATCTATATACGGATTATAAGTTGCTGCTATGTCTACCTTATTTATCACTTTAAACTGTTCTTTAGAAATATCGATAACACCATATCGTATTCCGAAACCTATGAACATAAGAGTTAAACAGCCAGCAACTCCAAAAATAGTCATCAACATCCTTATTTTATAACGAAAAATATTCCTAAATGTAACTTTTCTTAAAAAGCTAAGTCTTGACCAGATAAATGGTACTTTCTCTAAAAATATTCTACTTCCTCCACTTGGAGCCTTAGGTCGTAATAAGTATGCACTTTTTTTCTCTTAGATTTTTTTCTTATGGGTATATATATCGCTAAACTTATACATCCTAAAGAAATTATGAACGCCACTATAAGAATACTTGGAGTATACACAATTTCTGGTGTATTAAATGTAAAAAATCTTGCATATGAATTATAAATTATAGGTACTATAACTAAATATGCACAATTATCCCAAAAAAATAGTTCCTATTAAAGTAGATAAACCTCCATACACAAAATACTTTTTAGAAATCTGATAATTACTATATCCCAATGATTTAAGTGTTCCTATATTTATTCTATTTTCATCAATCATTCTAGTTAAAGTAGTTAGGAAACTAAGATTGATACTACAAATAAAAAAATATTGAAAAGACATTTTGCAACGAAAGTTAAACTACTTGCAGAATCTATAAACTGGGCATAATTTTTAACCCTCTAATATTCTCTACTGAAAAACCTTGGATAACTTTCTTCTTTAAGACTTATTCTTGCTATATTCAATTGTTTTTATTTTCATCAATCTCTTTTTGAGCTTTTATTTAGTTTTTCTATTTGCTCATTGTAACTTTTTACTATCAACATTTTTAATAATTCTATTTTTGATTTAACAGTATTTAGCTGGTCTTGTGCTTGATTTATAAGTTTCTCATTTTCGTTTAATTTTTTTATTATTTTTCTCTGAATAGTTTTTCTCATCAATATTCTGTTGAATTTGTAATTTTCTATAAGAGTATCTCTTGTTTTTATTAACTCAGTTATATAATCTTTTATCACTATATTTATAATTAATATTTTTAATTTAATATTGACACCACTAACATTTTTCAAATTTAAAGACATTTTTCTTCACATACCCAAAAGTAATCTTTATTAGCTAGATTATTATTCGATACTTCTATATGATCCGCACCTTGTACAAAACCTACTACTCTAAATTTAAATTGTTTCAAAGTGTTACTATCATTATTATTTGAAACGAAAGAAATTTCATCACCGATTTTATAACTACCTTGAAGTGATTCCACTAAAGCTATTTCACTTTCATTATTAGGTAAAGCCCCTCAACAACCTTAGGTAAAACTAATTTTTCAGGTAGCGACTCAATATTTACGAATTCATTACTATTTGTGATTTGTAATTTTTATATAATAACTCTCACTTCCATCAATATTATCGAAATCATTGATTATCTTTCATATCTAAGTCGTTGACACCATAACTATGACTTACTCTCAAATCATACATCTTATGGCGCTCTATATGTTTATTATAAGTATTTACCATTGCTGGTGATGTTTCTTTTAAACCAACAAATATAAAAACTCCCAAAAACATTATTATCATTATCGATATGAATTTTGACTTAGTCCGTGAGACTTCTTTAATATATCTCTATTTATTGCTTTCATAATACTACCTCTATCTCATCTATACTTTTAGGATTAGTATTTTTGTGTTACTCTTTTACTCTAGCATCATAGATTTCTATTACTTTATCAGCGGCTTCAGCAATAGAACTATTATGAGTAATAATAATGACTGTTTTCTTTCATCAACACTATAATTTTTTTAATATATTTAGTATATTTTACCTGTTTTTATAATCTAAGGCTCTGTCAGTTCATCACAAGTAATAGTTTAGGGTTCTTCGCTATTGCTCTGGCTATAGCAACACGCTGTTGCTCACCTCAGAAATTTGAGAAGGAAAATTGTTCAATCTATTCTCTAAACCAACAAAGCTTCAATATTTCAATTGCATCCTTTTGGTTGTTTTACTATTTGTTCTGCTAATTCAACATTTTTCTAAAAACAGTTAAATTTGGAATTAAAGTTATAAAATTGAAATACAAATCCTATATCTTCTCTTCTATATTTTTGTAAGCTCATCTTCACTTAAACCCAACGATTTTCCTTTCCAAAGACATTAATAGAGCCCTCACTAGCGTTATCCATTCCACCCATAATATTAAGTAATGTGCTTTTTCCAGCACCACTAGGACCCTAAAATTACAACAAATTCTCCTTCATTAATATCAAAACTAATAGCATCATTCGCTATAACTTTATTACTATTTTCACCATATACTTTTAGAAACATCTTTTACAATTATTTTTGCATAGTATTTCTCTTTATTCCTATAATTTTATTATATCACATCTTATTTATTCCATTAATTTAAACGCTTTGCTAAAAAAACATAAAACTAAAAACAGATTTCTTTACACTAAAAATCAATAAGTATTATAATATCGTTGACTAGTAAATCTTTACTGAAAATATTTATTAAATATAGAAAGGAGACATTATGCTAAATATTTATGAATACCCAACATGTTCAACATGTAGAAAAGCAAAAAGAAACTTTTACTTGAAACACAATATTGAAGCTAATTACTTTAATGTAAAAAGAAAAACTCCAACAATTAAAGAATTTATTATTGAAACATTCGATTTACCTCTAAAAATTATTTAATACAAGTGGATTGGTTTATAAAGAACTTGGATTAAAAGATAAGTTGAAAACATTATCTCTTGACGAAGCTTTACAGCTACTTCATGAGAACGGTATGCTAATTAAGCGCCCACTAGCCCTTTGATTTAAAAAAATGATATTCTATTATTAGGTTTTTAAAGAAGAAGTTTGGGAAAAAGCACTTCTATAATAAAAAAATATTAAATTATCTATTGAAATTTATAAAAAATAATGTTATAATAGTCGAGATGTGAAAAACATTAAATTACGATGTTCCTCTGTTAATCTAGCATTAATAAAGAACATTTTGTAAAAAGGAGAAAGAATAATGAGCAAAATCATTGAAGCGATCACTAAATCGCAATTAGATCGAGATATTCCTGAATTCAAAAGCTGGGGATACAGTAAAGTACACGTTCGTATCGTTGAAGGTGGACGTGAGCGTATCCAACAATTCGAAGGAGTAGTTATCAAACGTCGTGGTGGAGGAATCTCTGCTACTTATACTGTACGTAAAATTTCAAACGGTGTTGGTGTTGAAAGAACATTCCCTATTCACACTCCAAAAGTTGAAAAGAATTGAAGTTGTACGTAAAAGGTGAAAGTTAGACGTGCTAAATTATACTACCTACGTAACTTACGTGGTAAAAGCTGCTCGTATTAAAGAAGTACGTTAATAAGAAGAAGCTTTAAAAAGCCCTATTACATCAGTAACAGGGCTTTCTTTTTTTACGCTGACCATATTTTGACCATGTTTATCAGAAATTTATAATTTTATTCTTATTTATTTTTATTTTCTAGCCATCCCAATGCTCTATAATTTTTTCAACAAGAAAATATAATTACTAAAAGGGAGTGACTCAACAAAAATCAGTTTCTCCGAAATCACGATTGTTGAGTCACTCATAATATTTTATAAGTCTAATTTATAGTCAACTGCTTTTTACAAAAAACCTTTTTCTCCATATAGTAATATACTCCCATACGAAAGATGTGCAGGTAGAATAAAGTGTAATAACGAATTTCAATTAATAGTACTGAATGTGAAACATGATTAGACATAGTTTGCCATGTCATAAGTTGTCCTACCAATCCTGATGTTCCCATTCCACCACCAGCCGGGTTATTTTCCATTCTACAAACAATTGTAGCAATAGGACCCAATATTGCACTAGCAACTATAGGCGGAATCCATATAACGGGTTTTCTCATAATGTTTGGCACCTGCAGCAGATGTTCCTAATCCCTGAGCAAAAAGTCCATTCCAACGATTAGCTTTAAAACTAATAACTGCGAATCCAACCATTTGTGCTGCACAACCTACAGTTGATGCACCAGCTGCTATTCCAGATAATCCTAAAATAATCGATAACGCAGCAGAGCTTATAGGTAACGTCAAAATTATTCCCATTACTACCGAAACAACTATACCCATAATAAATGGTTGAAGTTCCGTCGCTTCTCTAATAAATGTACCGAAAATTTTTCATTCCCTTTATTAAATAAGGTCCTGTAAAATACGAAACTATCGCGCCTATTATAATTGTAATGAATGGAGTAACTATTATATCAATTTTTAGTTTTTCCAGAGACAAGTCTTCCTATTTCCGCTGCAATAACAACTGAAATGAGAGGCTCTAACGAGATCACCCGACCGGTAACAATTAATTTTTCCTTGTTCTACCAGATGATTAGTTCCCAAGATTAGAACCAAAATGCTCCTAAAAACCTACTACACCAGAAGCCAAAATAACTAACTTAGGTGCCTTGGTGCGTGAGCAACCCCTATACCAATTACCGGCCCTGTTAAAGCCATTGAAATTGTAGCTACAACAATAAGAAAACTAGATAGTGCACCACTTAAATTTATAGCGATTTGTTTAATAATTAATCCAATAATTAACGTACAGAACAAACCCTAATGCCATACCATTTAAGGCGACTATAAAGTATCTATGAAAACAACTTTTGATAATAAATTATTTTTATTCATATCAAACTCTCCGTATTTAGTAAAGATTATTTCGCACTAAATGTGCTTAATTATAATTATAACCCAATTTTTAAATAATATTCTCTAAAATATGTTTGAAAATAAAAGTAGATTTCAGATAAATCTACTTTTTATTTTATACTATAATTAAGCGAGTTGCTCCCTTGTTGCATCTGCTGCTGGTGCTGCAGCTGGCGCTGCTGCTGGTGCTCCGTGTCTGCGTCAGAAGCTCCACTTGTTGCATCTGCTGCTGGTGCAGGTGCTGCTGCATATCCGTGACCTACTGGTACTCCATTTTTAACTAATGATTGACCAGTTTGTTTTGGTACCAGTCAACGATTGGTTTGAAGTCTAAGATGTACTCGTTGATACCAGCATATTTACCGTTTTTATCGTACATTGCTTGATAGTTGTGCACTACGTATTTGTCTGGTCCGTGAGTTGGTACGTGTGTACGGAATACATCGATTTGTCCTGAACGTAGTAATCCTACTAACCAGTTTACACTCTTTTGTATTCTCTCTGGCTGATCAGGGTGAACTTTAGCTAATGAACATCCAACTTGTACTGGACGACGTTTTGCAAGCATTTCGTAATCTTCTTTATGGTAGTTGTAGTATAAGAATTGGTTGTTACTATCAGCATAAGTTAATTCCATCGGCATAGAATTTAAGAAATAGTTAAGTTGATCTACTGTTAAGATACCACGATCAAGTTTAACATATGTATCTCCAGATACAGCATTAACTTTCTCAGCTGCTTTCTCATACCAATCATCAGCATCTCCATCAACACCTTGGATTGTTGTATCGATTACACCACTAGCTGTTAGATCTTCTGGTGGTGTTGGTTTTCTTTCCGCTAATGATTGAGCTACATTAGCAAATTTAACGAATTTAGTTAAGCACATACGTAAGTATCCAACTGTACGATCGTCTACTAAGTTACCTTCAGCATCAAAGCTTCTTTAGCTTTTCCTAAAAAGGAACTCGTGACCTGGGAATACAATCGCATTTACACCTGGTGCGTCTAAGATTTGACGTAAGTGTAATTGAGCACGTGATGATCCTTGATCGTAGTATGAAGCTCCCAAGAACCATTACTGGTTTGTTTTCAAGTGGGTGTAATTCAAATGATAACCACTCTAATGCACTCTTAAGAGATGCTGTAATTGTGTGGTTGTGCTCAGGTGTAGCAATGATAACACCATCAGATTGTAAAATTTTGACGGTTCATTACTAATAAATCTTTTGTTTTCTCTTGAATGATCTTCATCTTGGTTAAACATTGGTAAGTTAGTAATGTCAATAATTCTAAAGTGAATAAATCTTTATATTCTTTTGCTATAAATTCCATTAATTTTGCGGTTATAAGAAACTTCGCGTTTGAACCTACGATTCCTACTAATTTCATGTGTCTACACTCCTATCCTATTTTAAATCTTCCCAAGAAGTTTTCTAATTCTTTTTCAGCTAATTTATGTGCATTAATTAATTTTTCAGTAATTTTAATGAATAATAAGAAATCAGCAAATAAACTATCTAATTTCGCTACAGTTTCTGGGTTAGAGATATCTCCAGCTTCGTCAGCTTGTAAAGAATGTCCTAATAAGAACTCAGAACTTGGCATTACACGTGCTTTAACTTCTGGTGAGTCTAAAATTTGACGAATGTGAGCTTGTGCACGAGAAGATCCTAATGTTCCGTATGAAGCTCCTGTTAACATTACTGGTTTGTCAAGTAATGGATGAATTCCATAAGATAACCAAGCGATTGCACTCATTAATGATGCTGGAACTGCGTGGTCATACTCAGGTGAACTGATGATAACTCCGTCAGCTGCTTCAATTTTAACTGCAATTTCTTTAACTCCTTCAGGTAATTCTTTGTTAGCTGGTTTGTTGAATAAAGGAAGATCTTTAATTTCAACTAATTCGATGTCAGCTTTACCTGCAAAAATGTTTTTGAATATATTGTATAAAAGTTGGCGGTTTGTAGATTTTTAGAGTTTGTACCAACTAGACCAATTAATTTTTACCATGTTTTTGTTTCCTCCTCTTTTTTGTACTATCTACCTTTATTTGTATCTAGATTTTCTTGTCTTGTTTTTAACATTTTGTTTTTACTTCTAGCCACTTTTAGTAGAGCCTCCTTAAATTAATAGTATTTTTCAGTATTCTTCAAGATAGTTTTTATCTAACATATTATTTCTATCTAGCACTCCGCTTGTATAATAAACTTTACCTTCGCTTGTTACTACAACAGCCTCTATATCAGGTAAGCTATTAACTTCATCCAAAAATATCTTCGACACTTTTTACCAAATAGTCTTGTCGTCCAAATTTCTCCATCCACTGAGGCTGTTGAAATTATAGATAAATCCAGTACATTGGTTTCGACAGGGTAACCTGTTTCAGGATTCAATATATGATGGTAAGTTTTTCCATTTTCTGTGTGTTTACGTTCTAAATACCGAAGTTACAACAGATTGATTTTTATACCTATAGTAAATAGATGATTCCCTCGAGATTCAACTGGATTTTGTATACCTATGCGCCACATTAAGTCTGGATTAGTGTAGCATCTCAAACGCTAATACGTTTCCTCCTAGGTTAACAAGTCCAGATTCAACACCCTCTTTTTTCATATAATCTATCATAAGATCAGACAATATAACCCTTTGCTAAAGGCGCCTAAATTAATAGCCATACCTTTTTATGCAAGAAAGACAGATTGCTTTTCTTCATCTAGTATTATTTGATTTGGATCAGTTATTTCTAATAAATCGTCAATCTCTTGTTTTTGTTGGAACTTTTACATCATTAAATCCAATTCTCCATGTTTGCACAATCGGTCCAATAGCTATATTTAAAAACTATTTGGAGACACAACTGTGAACTTTCCCTATCTTTATTAAATCAAATAAATCCGGATGAACCTCGACAGCTTTAATTCCAGCATTATGATTAACCGCCATAAGTTCTGAACTGTCATCGTTCGCACTAAATCTATGCTCATACATCTTTAACATTTCTACAGCATCATCAAGGATACTTTTCAGCATCAATGCTATCGAAAAATAAGAATATCAATATGAGAACCCATTAATTTTAAGGTCTTTCTTCTTAATTCCATTTTTACACCTTACAATAAAAATTTATTTGTTTAAGATAACTAAATATGTTGTATACATCTACAAGAAACCTGTTATTAAAAAGACAAAGTAATAATAGATAATTAATACTTTAATTACATTATATAACAGAAATAACTTCAAATCAACAAAATATTTTACTCATAAAGACTGACTTTGACACCAATTTTCATTAAAAACACAATAAAAATTAACTCAGATTTATATTTCTCTAGATAAAAATCTACAAATATAAACACACTTCAGCTTAAAATATCCTTAAAAACCTTATTCTATTAGGTTTATGAAACTTTTACTTTTTACTGAATTTACTAAATTTTAAAATAATATAAAATTATAAAAATACAAATATAAATTTAAAAATTTATATTTTGATTAAATTAATTTACATTTTTCATTGATTTTTCATTTTAATTGAGAAACATAATAAAAAGCAATTTCATAATTAATGTTATGTAAAAATAAAGCTATTGATTAGCACTAAATCATGATAATATATCACAACTTTAAACCAATCAATAGCTTTAATTTAATTTTTAACTTTAATCTAAATTTTTTCTAATCGCAAAATTAAAAGATTCATCATAATACTAGCGAAGACTATCGGCATATACATTAAGCACTGATGCTCCTACTTCTTGTCCTTCTATTAATTTATAGTATATTCCTATGAATAATACTGCTAACGCAAGCGCATTTATTAATAGCGGTGAAAGCCACAATTTTTAAATGCTATATTTAAAATATGGGTAATAAATACGCTCTAATATATACCATTTACTATATGTATACCAATATGCTAATAAAACTATTACACTCATTATCTCAACTCACTTAAAAATCTTGTCTGCATTTCTTGCGGTCTAGTTATTGCTCCACCAACAACTATACAATGTGCACCTGCTTCAGCTTGTTTTGCTTGTTGTGGAGTATGAGATTTTACCTTCCGCGATAACCGGAACTTTTACATTTTCTACGATTTCTTTTTTTACTAATCCAGGATTAAATTCTTTAGAATTTTCTGTGTATGAGTGTATATCCATTCATAGTTGTTCCTACAAAATCAACTCCTGCTTTTTCAGCTTCTAATGCTTCATCTAAAGTAGAAATATCAGCCATTAGTAAGATATTCGGATATTTTTCCATAATTTCTTTTAACGAAATTCACTTGGAGTTTTTCCATCCCCACGCTCTCTATTCTGTACAATCTAAAGCAATAATATCAGAATTAGCTTCAACTAATTTATCAACTTCATCCATTGTAGCTGTTATATACGAAGCATATCCCTCATATGATTTTTATTATACCAATTACAGGTAAAGTTAGTTTGTTCTTTAATTTGCTTAATATCTAAAAACACCTTGAGCTCTAATAGCTTTTACTCCAGCATTTTTCACAGCTTGTGCCATCAAACACATTACTCCACCTTCTTCTTTGTATAAGGCTTCTCCTGGTAATGCTTGACAAGAAACTATCATTTCCCCTTTTTAGATACTCTAATAATTGTTGTTTATCCATAAGTTTATCCTTTCACGGCTCCTAAAGTAACACCTTGAGTAAAGTAATTTTGGAAACAAATGAACACGATAATCATTGGTAGTGATGCTAATGATGCCCCTGCCATCAGTAGTCCATAGTCATTAGAGAACTCTTGTCCTTGTGCTAATGCAGCTAACCCTAAAGGTAATGTAGACATATCTGGTGTGTTAGAGAAGATTAATTGTGAGAAGTAGTCGTTCCAGCTAGCGATGAATGTGAAGATCGCTAATGCCCCGATACCTGGTTTAATGATTGGTAACGCGATATTCATGAATGTTCTAATTTCACCACAACCATCAATTCTTGCTGACTCAAGTAATTCACCTGGAATTGCTTGAGAGAATTGTCTCATTAAGAATACCCCAAATGGCCAACCTACAGCAGGTAGAATTAACGCATAGTATGTATTCATTAAGTTAAATTCAGTGATTAAGTTTAATAATGGTATTAAAATTACTTGTTTTGGTAATGCCATTGCTGCAACGAACACCATGAAAATTACTTTAACACCTGGGAAGTTTTTCTTAGCTAGTGCATATCCTGCTAGTGCTGATGTTGCACATACTAAGAATGTTGTCATTACTGAGATAAATGCTGAGTTAAAGAACCATCTTAAAGTATTTGATGTGAATAACTTTTCATAGTTTTTCCAAAGTTGGAGTTGATGGCCACCATTCTGGTGGAATTGATTGCTACATCTTGTAATTTCGAAAACGATCCTGATGCAATCCAATAAAATGGGAAAAATAAAGAATATAGTTAACCCAAAGTAATATTATCATTGATACTATTTTAAAAATACTTATATTTTTCATTCTAAATCCTCCTAATCATTGTCGCTAGATAGGAACTTGAATTGTAAGATTGAAATTATTCCAATAATTACAGCAAGGATAATACCCATCGCACTAGCTACACTATGATTTCCGTTTTTAATTGCTGCTTCATAAACTAGATACATTATTGTACTTGTTCCATAGTTTGGTCCACCTGCAGTTAATAACTGGATTAGAGCGAAAATTTGGAACGAGTTAATTGTTGTTACAACAACGATATATAATGTTGTTGGTTTAATCAGCGGCCAAGTGATTTTTGTAAATACTTGCCATTTTGTTGCTCCATCTATTTCTGAAGCTTCTAATAATTCTTTTGGAACATTACCTAAGGCAGCTACATAAAGAATTATCGGTTGACCTAATAGTAGTAATCAGAATCGTAATAATAGCATATAATGCTGTTTTCGGATTTCCTAACCAGTCAACATTTTCACTAATTAAGTGCATTGACTTAAACACATAGTTTAAAATTCCATATTCTGGGTGGTAAATCCAAGCCCACACTACAGTAACAGATACTACAGAAGAAATAGCTGGAATATAGAATACTCCACGGAAGAAATCGATCTTACAACTGCACTCTTATTGTAAATTGTTACCGCAACAAAGATTGATACTAACACTACTATTGGAACTGCTACAACAGTTACTATAATGGTATTAATAAGTGATTTCATAAATGGTTCATGGATTGTTGCTCCATTACCACTGAACATTAAATCTGAATAGTGTTTTAATCCAACAAACACTGGATTTTTCTTTGCAAAACTATATAATGATAACTGAAGCCCACGTAACATTGGGACTCAAAAACGAAATGTTATAAAAATAAACTGACTGGCAAAATAAACAGATATGCACTAAAGTCTATCTTTTCTTAGTAGTTTTCATAGAACCTCCTAAAAAGTTTATATTTTATCTTAAAAAGGGATAGAAGCAACTCTATCCCTTCATACGTCAAATTACAATGCTTCTTTTTATTGTTTTTATTTGCATCTTCAACAAATTTATCTAATCCTTCTTTAGGTGTTGTTTTTACCGTTTAATACACCTTGAACCATATTGAACCATAGAGGTCTCATTTTAGCAAATCCAGGAATTGTGTTATAGTATGTTCCATATTGACTTGTTAGACCTTCTGCAAATTTAAGTTCTTCTGAATCATATAATCCTGTTTCACCTTTTTTAGCTGAGAAGTTACCAGATGCTAATAGAGTACGTTTACCCCATTCTTTATCATTAACCATGAAGTCAACAAATTTTTTAGCTGCTGCTGCTTTATCTGCATCACCGTTATCAAAAATAGCTGGTCCTGCAACTAAGTAGTCGTATTTAGCTTTTCCACCATTGTTAGGGAATGGTAAGAATTTGTAGTTAAATCCTGATGCATGTGAAGCTGCGATACCAGGTGAGAATAAGATTGTAGTTGCTGCACGTCCTGACTTGAATGCTTCTAGTGCGTCTTTAGCTTCTAAAGCAACACCTTGCCCTAATAATCCTTCATCGTATGCTTTTTTAACCCATTCTAAACCTTTAACACCGTTAGCGTCGTTAATAATGTATTTGCTGTTTGCATCATCTGTGATCCAAGAGTTGTATAAGTTTGCTACAAACGCTCTTGGTCCTTGGTCTCCTGCTTGTGATTTAGTGTAGAATAAAGCTGGCGTAATGCTTGAATCTTTTTGTTTTACTGCTTTTAAGAATTTTTCATATTCTTCAACAGTCCAACTTCTATCTTGTTTGTTTAATGGTAATAAATCAGTTACTCCTAATTTATCAGTTAAGTCTTTTGTTAACACCCATTAAGAATGGTGCTACCCTTGTGGATACATGTAAAGTTTATCTTTATAACTAGATGCTTTTAACTGCTGCTTCATTTAATTTAGATTTATCAACATCATCTAATGGAACTAATAAATCTTTTGCTGCCCAAGCAATTACACGACCAGGTGCATCGTAGATTACGTCTGGAGCCGTTTTTGATTGAATAGCAGTTTCAACTTTTAGCTGGTCCATCTGTAAATTCAATTTTTGATAATTAACTTTTAATATTTGGGTTTTTCGCTTCGAAAAGCTTTGATTAAAAGCTGCGTCGAAATCCTCAGTTTTCTTAAATTCTTTATCTTTTGTGAGTGTGGGAAGTCCCAATAAGTAATTTCTACTTTTTGTTCGGATAAACTTGTTTTTGCTTCTACCGCCCACACATCCTGTTAAAACAAGTGCTGTAGTCGCTGCTACTGCAAATAGTTTGTTATTTTTCTCATAATATGAGCCTCCTTATTTTATTTTATGATTTTTAAAAATTTGACGTCTTATTTAAATTATTCTAAGATACTAAGCTCTGTATCTACATCAAAGAAGTGAGCTCTGTTCATATCTAAAGCAAAATGTTAATTCATCACCCATTTTAATATTTTTGTCTTGAGTGAACAATTGCTTTAATACTTTCACCGTTTAAATCAGTGTGAACAATATACTCAGAACCTAATAATTCAGCAACAATTACTTTTGAAGTAATTTTAGCATGTGAATAAGTTTCTAACACTAGTGGATCATTTGAAATGTTTTCAGGTCTAATTCCTAAAACAACTTCTTTTCCTTCATAACCTAATTCTTTAAGTTTTTCATAATATCCAAGTGGAATCTCTATTTCTCCGCCACCTTTTTGTAACGAAGTTACCTTCAGCAACCTACCTCTCATGAAATTCATCGTTGGTGCCCTGATAAATCCAGCTACAAATAGATTTTTCTGGGTGATCATATATATCTTTAGGACTACCTACTTGTTGAACTACACCTTTTTTTCATTACAACAATTCTGTCAGCCATTGTCATCGCTTCAGTTTGGTCGTGTGTTACATAGATTGTAGTTGCACCTAAAGTATTGTGAATTTTAATGATTTCCGCTCTCATGTTACTTCTTAATTTCGCATCTAAGTTTGATAACGAGTTCGTCCATAAGGAATACTTTAGGACTTCTTACAATTGCTCTTCCTAATGCAACCCTTTGTCTTTGACCTCCAGAAAGTGCTTTAGGTTTTCTATCTAGAAGCTCTTCTAATCCTAAAATTTTTGCAGCTTCTTCAACTTTTGCTTTAATTTCCTCTTTTGGAACTTTTCTTAGTTTAAGAGCAAAAGCCATATTGTCGAAAAACTGATCATATGAGGATATAGAGCATAGCTTTGGAATACCATCGCAATGTCTCTATCTTTAGGTTCTACATCATTAACTAATCTGTCTCCTATGTAGAATTCACCTTCTGTTATGTCTTCTAAACCTGCAATCATTCTAAGAGTAGTAGATTTACCACATCCAGATGGTCCTACAAATACTACGAATTCTTTGTCTGCTACTTCTAAATTAAAATCTGTCACTGCACAGAAGCCATTATCATATTTTTATAAATATTTTTAATGATAAACTTGCCATATTAGCCTCCTATAAATTTTATATTTATCTTTTCACTAAAATAGTATCATATATGAAACCGTTTGTAAAGATGTATATTTAATAATTTAATGTTGTAACTTTATAAAAACAACTATTATTTTCATATTTCATTTAAACATTAATCAAACTCTAAGACTTATAAAACAAAGTTACTTCGGTAAATAGAACATTTTATAAGAGAAAACAAACATTTTTAATTAGATTTTTATTGTATTTTATAAACTATTTAGATATTAAATTTAACTACGTTAACCTTAATCTTATTTTCTACATCTATTTAAAGTATTTATATTTACCTATTTTCAATTAAAATTACCTCGTAGTTTAAAATACTGTATTGTAATCGTTTTACAAATGTTATATTTTAATTTGACTAGTCAATTACTTACTTTCTTTATCATGAAAATAACCTTTAATATATTTATATAATATATTATATAAAAAGTATAATTTTTCTAAAAATAAAAAGGCAAGAGCCAATAGCTCTTACCTTTTTATAAAAATATTCTAATTAGCGTTTGATGTTGTAGAATGCTTGAACACCTGGGTAAACAGCTGTAGCATCTAATTCATCTTCAATACGCATAATTGGTTGTATTTGCAATACGGTCTGTACGGCTAAGAGAACCTGTTTTAATTTGTCCAGCGTTAGTTGCAACTGCGATATCAGAGATTGTAGAATCTTCAGTTTCTCCTGAACGGTGAGAAATTACAGCTGTGTAACAGCACGTTTAGCCATTTCAATAGCGTTTAGAGTTTCAGTTAAAGTACCGATTTGGTTAACTTTTGATTAAGATTGAGTTACCAACACCTTGTTCAATACCTTGTGATAATTTTTTAGTGTTAGTTACGAATAAATCGTCCCTACTAATTGTACACGGTTACCGATACGGTCTGCAAGTAATTTCCATCCTTCCCAGTCGTTTTTCATCCAGCTACCATCTTCGATAGTGATGATTGGGTATTTGTTTACTAATTCTTCTAGGTAGTCAACTTGTTGAGCTGAAGTACGAACTGCTCCACCTTCACCTTCGAATTTAGCGTAGTTGTATACTCGTTTTCGTAGAATTCAGAAGATGCAGAGTCAAATCCTAAGAATACATCTTTACCTGGTTCTAATCCAGCAGCTTTTTAATTGCAGCTAAGATAGTTTCAACAGCATCTTCAGTTCCTTCGAATGTTGGAGCGAATCCACCTTCATCACCTACTGCAGTTGATAATCCACGGTTGTGTAATAATTTAGCTAGTTGTAGAATACTCAGCTCCCCAACGTAAAGCTTCTTTGAATGTAGGAGCTCCTACTGGTAAAAATCATGAACTCTTGGAAAGCGATTGGAGCATCTGAGTGAGATCCACCGTTTACGATGTTCATCATTGAGTTGGTAATTCTTTTAGAGTTAGTTCCTCCTAAGTATCTGTATAAAGGTACTCTAAAAGAATCAGCTGCAGCGTGAGCTACTGCTAAAGATACACCCAAGATAGCAGTTAGCTCTAGACGTCCTTTGTTTCTCAGTTCCATCTAATTCGATCATAGCGTAGTCAATTCCTACTGATCGAATACGTCGAATTTACCTTCTAATAAAGGTGCGATTTCTTCATTAACGTTAGTTACAGCTTTAGTTACACTCTTTACCTAGGTAACGTCCTTTGTCTCCATCACGTAATTCAACTGCTTCGTATTGTCCAGTTGAAGCACCTGATGGTACTAATGCACGTCCAAATGCTCCTGATTCAGTTGTTACTCAACTTCTACAGTTGGGTTGCTCACGTGAATCTAAAACTTCTCTTGCATATACTTCTGCGATAATATCAAATGTTTTTACTAACATTAACTTTCTCCTTAGTTGTTTAAAGTTATAATTCTATTATACTATAATTTATTTAATTTTGCTAAAATTAAGCTTAATTTTGCTCCTTCTAGAAGCGCTAAGAATGATTCAGCTTCTAGAGATGCACCACCTACTAATGCACCATCTACGTCTGGGCAAAGATAGGTATTCTTTTACATTTTCAGGTTTAACTGATCCACCGTATTGAATACAGAACTTTTTCAGCTACTTCTTTTCCATAAAGTCCTTCAACTACGTCACGAACTGCTTTTCACATTTTTGTGTATCTTCTTTGTAGCAGATTTTACCAGTTCCGATAGCCCAAATTGGCTCATGCAAGCGATTACTGATGAAAGCCACTTTGTTCTGCTGTTAAATCAGCTAAAAGCTAATCCTTTTACTTGAGCTACCTCACGATTCAGCAGCTTTTCCTGCTTCATATGTTTCAAGACTTTCTCCACAACAGATGATCGGTAATAATCCATTAGCAAAAATTGCTTTTTGCTTTTTTTGTTAATATCTTCGTCTGTTTCTGTGGAAGTAATCACGACGTTCAGAGTGCCGATTACTACATAGTTTACTCCCATTTCAGATAATACTTTGGGTGAAGTTTCTCCTGTGAAAGCACCTGAATTTTCAAAGTAACAGTTTTGAGCTGCAACTTTTAATTCAGTTCCTTCTGCTGCACTAAGTAATGCACTTAAATCAACAGCTGGAGCAGCAATTCCTGCTTCTACTTTTATCTGATGATGGTAATTTTTCCAGCAAGAGCTTCAACAAAAGCTTTAGCTTCTTGTGGATTTTTGTTCATTTTCAGTTTCCTGCGATAAATGGTAATCTTGACATAATGTTACTCTCCTTGAGTTTTTAAACATTATTTATTAGATAATGAATCAATTCCTGGTAATACTTTTCCTTCTAGATATTCTAGAGATGCTCCACCACCTGTTGAGATGTGTGAGAATTTCTCAGCATATCCTAAAGAAATTGCTGCTGTAGCACTATCTCCACCACCGATAATAGTAGTAGCACCTTCTAAGTTTGCGATAGCTTCACAAACACCAATTGTACCTTTAGCAAAGTTAGGCATTTCGAATACACCCATAGGTCCATTCCAAATTACAGTTTTTGCTCCTTCAAGAGTTTTCTTGAATAGTTCAACTGATTTCGGTCCGATATCTAATCCTTCTTCATCAGGTTGATATCACCCCTGTGCTACACGACTAGGGTGCATCGTTAGAGAATTCTTTAGCAACTACTGTATCGATTGGTAATACTAATTTTTCTCCAGCTTTGGCCATTAGTTCACGAGCATATTCAACTTTATCATTTTCACAAAGTGAAATTCCGATTTCTTTACCTTGTGCTTTCATGAAAGTATAAGCCATACCTCCACCAATAATTACTTTGTCAGCTTTTTCTAATAAGTTTTCAATAACTGCAATTTTATCAGAAACTTTTTGCTCCACCTAAGATTGCAACAAGAGGTCTTTTCTGGGTTATCAACTGCTCCTCCGATAAATTTGATTTCTTTATCAACTAAGAATCCTGAAGCAGAGTTCCCTTCACCAATGTTAGATGCAATACCTACATTTGAAGCATGTGCACGGTGAGCTGTTTCCGAATGCATCGTTTACAAATACATCCCTAGAAGCCCAATATTTAGCAAGTTCTGGATCGTTTTAGATTCTTTTTACCTTCAACATCTTCGAAACGAGTGTTTTCAAACATTAAGATTTCTCCATCTTTTAATCCTTTAACTGCTTCTTCTAATTCAGCTCCACGAGTTTCAGCTACGAATTTTTACTTCTTTACCTAATAATTCTGATAATCTAACAGCTACTGGCGCTAAGCTTTTTAGATGCTTTATCAGCTTCTTCTTTAACACGTCCTAAGTGTGAGAAAGCAACTACCTTAGCACCTTTGATTTAAAAGCATACTCAATTGTTGGTAATGCAGCAGTAATACGATTATCGTTTGTAATTTCACCATCTTTTTAAAGGCACGTTGAAATCAACACGCATTAAGACAGTTTTTCCTTGTAAGTTACCCTAAGTCTTTGATAGATTTCTTCATGGAAAGCTCCCTTTTATTTATATTTTTAGAATATATGAGACAAGATATAAGTCAAAATTGACTTATATCTTATCTATTCTTCTATTATCTATTATAGATTATTTAATTAATCCTGCAAAGTATTTTAATGTTCTTACTAATTGAGAAGTGTAAGACATTTCGTTGTCGTACCAAGAAACAACTTTAACTAATTGTTTGTCTCCAACTGTTAATACTTTTGTTTGAGTTGCATCGAATAATGATCCGTAAGAGATACCTACGATGTCAGAAGATACGATTGGATCAACATTGTATCCGAATGATTCGTTAGCAGCAGCTTCCATAGCAGCGTTAACTTCTTCAGCTGTTACAGTTTTTTCAACTACAGCTACTAATTCAGTTAATGAACCTGTTGGTACTGGTACACGTTGAGCAGCTCCATCTAATTTTCCGTTTAATTCTGGGATTACTAATCCGATTGCTTTAGCAGCACCTGTTGTGTTTGGCACGATGTTTTCAGCTGCTGCACGAGCACGACGTAAGTCTCCACCACGGTGAGGAGCGTCAAGTGTGTTTTGGTCTCCAGTGTATCCGTGGATTGTAGTCATTAATCCTTCAACTACTGTGAAGTTATCGTGTAAAGCTTTAGCCATTGGAGCTAAACAGTTAGTTGTACAAGAAGCACCTGAGATAACTGTTTCTGTTCCATCTAGAGTTTCATGGTTTACGTTGTAAACGATAGTTTTAACGTCGTTTCCACCTGGAGCTGAGATAACAACTTTTAGCTCCTGCTTGAACGTGAGCTTCAGCTTTTTCTTTAGAAGTGAAGAATCCAGTACATTCTAATACTACATCGATTCCTAATTCTCCCCATGGTAATTCAGTTGGGTTAGGGTTAGCGAATGCTTTGATTTCTTTTCCGTTTACTACTAAGCTTCCTTCAGCTGCTGATACTTCTCCGTCAAAACGACCTCGAGTTGTATCATATTTTAATAAGTGTACTAGTTGATTAACTGGTGTTAAGTCGTTAATCGCTACTACTTCAATTCCTTCTACGTTTTTGGATTCTTCTTAATGCAAGACGTCCGATACGTCCAAATCCGTTAATTGCTACTTTTACTGTCATTTTTAGTTCCTCCTAAAAATTTTTTTATTAACTTTTTTATTATTTTTGCAAAATAGCCTCGTCAATAATTAATGTCGCGTTCGCTGGTTTAGTATTTAAATAACTATATACCGCATCAGCTTTTTCTTCTCCACCAACTATTGTAAAGACATTATCAATGCCATCAACATCTTTTCAAAACTCATACCTATAGTAGAGGTTTTAAATATCTCACTGCCGCTTTCATCAAAATAACTTCCGAATGATTCACAAACAGCTTTTTTCTTCTAATACTTTCAAAAATATCTTTAGAAGATTTTCTTCTATATGCCATTTCAAAAGCATTCCCTATACTATGGATAATTATAGAAGTCTTTCCTATAACATCAAGAGCATTTTTACGACTGGTTCTTTTTAAGTTCTTCTAATGCTTTTTTGTCCTATATTATCTGGTGCATGTAATAGTTGATAATTATGTCCAGAGTTTTTTGGCCATCTTAGAGGCTATATCATTTGCTTGATATTCTGTATTTACTACAGATAGTCCTCCTCTTATCGGCGTTATAGTGACGTCTTTTCCATAACCAAATGTTTCATTAGCTCTGCCGGCTATGTAGTACATCGTACTACCACCACTGACTCCAATTACGCATCTCTTTAGTTATCTTAGCATTAACCTTATCCAAGAGTAGGTTAGTCATTTCTTCTCTAGTAGCTTCATTATTCACGAAGTCACCTGCCATAATATGAACTTGTTTTTATTGAAAAATGATTTTTTTATAAAACTTCTTTTCCTTAGCGAAAGAATCATTTATTATAGATTCTTTTTATTTCTAATAGAAGTTCTTCCCCTTTTTCCGTAACACTCATTCCAGTGGCTTTTTCGTTATTAACCCTAACTTGGATAAAACTTCACATTCTGTACGTAATGTGTCTTTCCGTCATATTTATAAAAGTTTAATAATGTTTTTCGACCTACTGGTTGATTAACTTTTATCGCAATAAGCAATTCATACCTATTACTAAACTTCATAAACATATCAGGCACAAGTCTACTTTTGCATATGTAACAAATGTAAAAATATCCATCTTATGTTTCCCCTGTTTATTTGAAAGTTCATCTATGGACACTCTCTGTCCTTATAGGTCGTTTTTCGACCAACTAATTCCAAAAATAAACTTTCTGATTAAAATTATAGCGAAGACTTATAAAAAAAGTCAAGTCTTTTCTATAAATTTAATCAAAAATTCATCTTATTTCAATATTGTTAGTAATTCAATTAGAATAATGAAATAGAATACAAAAATCATTTCATATTCCTTTATAATCAATCGGTAGACTAGAAATATATTGGCTAGGATAATTTACCTCGATATCTTTTTCAAATTAGCAACATTTATATTATCAAAATTATATCTAGATAATAAATCATTTAATTCTTTATCACTGTAGTAAAAAATTTTTCTTTATCTTAGATGAAAATAAACCATCTGCATGCGTAACATTCTCAACCACTGACAATACTGACAACAAATCACGTTGTCCATCTTTTTGAATTCTCAGAAATTAATCCGTATAACTTTTTCTAGTAAAAGTTTCGGTATTTTTATATTTCAATTCTAATACTTCAAAATCAATTGTTTTGCAGTCTGAACTTTTGGTTTTGTTACATTTTTGTTTTTATCTGTATTCCACCGTCTTTATCAACAAAAACTACAAACTTATCATCTATACCTAATATTTCATGTTTATTAAACTCAAATTTCACCATCTAAGTTCTCTAAAGTTTTTCTCTTGATCTCAATTTTTGGTATGGTCGCTTAAACTTATTATCTTCTAACAGATAAAATCCTCTATACGACTTATGATATTTAAATTTCAACTCTACACCTCTTTCCTAATATAAATCATTTAATATACTACCATATTTATAAAAAAATATTCAACCTTCTATGTTTTCAACAATCAATCATAGTTAGTTTAAAAATATTCCTTTAATTTATCATTACTAATTCCCGCTTCTAATAAAACTAATAATTTTATCCTTGCTTTTTGACCACTTAGACCCGTTGTAAAAATAACTCCATCTTGTTGGAATCTTTTTTCCGCCTCCTTCATAATCATAAACATCTTGAGTAACACCATTAAATGCTCGTGAAACAAATACAACAGGTATATTATTTTTATACATTCTCTAATTGCTGAACAGTTCTCGGCGGTAGGTTTCCTGCACTCTAGCTTCAATTACTAAAACCATCAGCTCCTAGATTAGTTACCGCTGTAATAAGATCCGCTCCCATACCAGCATATGCTTTTAATAAGAATACTTTTCTCCCAAAGCCATTTACATCGTAGTGTTCCTGTTTAATTAGCTTTTGGAAATAAATTACACTATTTTTAGAAACAAGTCCGATAGGACCGAATGTCGGTGTTTGAAATGTCGCAACGTTAGTAGTATGTGTTTTTGTAACATAGGTAGCGGTATGAACCTCGTCATTCATAACAACCAATACACCCTTATCACTACTTTCATCACTAATTGCTACTACCAAAGAACTTCTTAAATTAGCTAGTCCATCAGCTCCTATTTCATTACTAGAACGCATCGCACCTGTAACTACAACAGGTATATTAACATCCAATGTCAGCTCTAAATAATACGCAGTTTCTTCAAGTGTATCTGTTCCATGCGTTACCACAACACCATCATATCCCTCATTTACCGCTTCAAGTATCCTATTCTTTATTCCCAACATCTCATACTCTGTTATCTGCGGAGAAGCAAGATGATACAAATCCTCAACTACCAAATCTCCTAGATAAGAAAATATATTCCCTCCAGTTGCTATAGGGATTTCTATCTGTAGGCGAAACTTTTCCAGTTGTCTGGTCTTCACTCATAGAAATTGTTCCACCTGTATTTAAGATTAATATTTTCTTCAAATTCCTATCTCCTTTCTATTTTCTTAGATTTTCATAACCATTAACGACTAAATCAACCTTCCCGTTACTTGGATCTATTACTAAACCATGAACAGGAACATCCTTAGGTATTAATGGATGATTCATAATCATATTAACATCATGTCCAACACTCTTCAACATCATCAAAATCCGTGTAGCCAAGCATTTTAAATCAAGTCCCTGAGTACTGCAAAATATCAAGAGTTTCTTTCCCAACACCCCTAGCCTGCATTTTTCTCCATTATCAAATTAGTATCGATATTTTTGCATACCACAATCATGATGTCCCCATAACTATTATTTCATCTGCTTTTTAACATATACACCGCTATTATCAAAACTTCTCATGATTGAACCGAATGGGTGTATCAATATTGCTCCTGCATTTTTAACTACCTTGACATCCCCTGAAGATAAATTCAAAGATTTTGTAGCAAGTTCAACTAACCTCGTATCCATACACGTAAACATAACGACTTTTTGCTGGATATTTATCTTCTGTTTTATATTTTTCATATTCCTCAAATTTCACGAAAATACTCATTGTATTCTAACATTGAATCTAATAGTTTCATCTTGACTCCTCTTCAAATTTTATTTTTATATGTACAATTATACTATACTTGAAACTTAACGTAAACTTTTCCTAACTAATAGACTCTTTAAAAAGTACTTATATTAATAAAAAAAGATGTATCATACAACTTAAAGTCATACAATACATCTTAATAATTATTTAACCCTAATCTACTAGATTGTCCGCCTCTTTTGGACCTTTTTGAACCTTGTTCATACGTGTATAATGGAGAACCTTGTTCTTCATATTTAGTAATAACTTTATTAACAAATGTCCAAGATTCTACTATTTGATTCCATTGTGAGAATAATGCTCTATCCTCTCTAAAACAAGCATCTAATAATCTTTCGTAAGCCTCAGGTGTATTTATTATATTTTTCTAATATACAACTTTGGCAGAAATCTAATGAAATTGGCTGTAATTCTTGTTCTGTTCCTGGTTTTTAGCATTAAATTGAAATATACACCTTCTTCAGGTTGAATTTTTATTATTAATACATTTTCCTGGAGAAGTTCCTACAGATTTGAACTGAACAACTACTTGAGTTTCTCGTTTTTTCTAGTTTTTTACCAGTTCTTATAAAGAATGGTACACCTTCCCAACGTTCATTATCTACGAATAGTTTAAAGTGCAACATATGTTTCTGTTTTAGAATCTGCCGGAATATTTTTGTTCTTGTAGATATCCTTTATATTGCTCCCATAACTAAACTTTCATGAACATCTTCAATCGGTTTAAGAGTAGAAAGAAGATTATATTGACTCTCGTGAATTCCACGACTTCCCTTCTTCTTTTGGTTCTTCCATAGCTACTAATGATAAAACCTGTAATAAGTGATTTTTGAACCATGTCTTTTTAAAGCACCACTCTTATCGTAGTAACTAGCTCTAGTTCCAACTCCCACAGTTTCTGCAGCTGTTATTTGAACATTTTCTATAAAAATCTTTATTCCAAATGCCCTTAAAGATGATATTTTTCAAAACGTAAAGATAGAATATTTTGAATCATCTCTTTTTCCTAAGTAATGGTCAATATGATAAATTTCATCTTGATTAAAAGAAATTTAGCAAAGCTCATCATTTAGTATCCCAGCTTTTTCTAAATCTTCTCCAAATGGTTTTTCAATAATAACTTTCGCATTATTTTTCTGAGCAATATTTTTAGACCATTTGTAATAGTTATGAAGAATGATGGAGCCACCATGAAGTAGTAAACATGATTTTGTATATCTTGTCTCAGAATAAAAATGCTTGTAACATCTCATAGTCATCTTCATATGTCATATCCATTTTGAAATAGATAATTCTTTTTAGCATATGCATCAAATTGTTCATCGTCGAATTTAGTACGCGCATACTCTTTTACCCACGTACGAGCAATATCTATATATTCTGACTGCGTATAAGCTCTACGACCAATCACAACTATCTTAAAATCATCAGCTAATTTCCTAATACATTTTAAGTTATATAATGCAGGTAACAGTTTTCCTATAAGTAGATCTCCTGTCCCTCCAAAAAGTGTTATTGCTGTTTTATTTTTCCATTGTTTCCAACCCAGTCATAGTGATAATTTCCTTCTTTATCAGTTCTTTTCAAAAGTGTGTGCTCCAAAATAGTCACGTTGCGCTTGAATTAAGTTAGCACCACTTTCTGCTGTAGTGTAGATATCTAAGTAGAAACTGCAGTAGTCATAGCACTTAGTGGTAATCTATTAGAAATCGCTAATACAGCAACTTCACGTAAACTATCTTGTCTTGTTTCAATAACTTCTTTAAAGAATGGATCAAAGATTAAGTTTTCTAATTTTGGATTATTTTGTATGCTTCGATAATATTTTTGTAAAATTTTCGCTTGAATAATACATCCACCACGGAAAATTTTTAGCAATTTGTGAATAATCAAATGTCCAGTTATATTCTTTCTCAGCAGACTTGTAATAATTTGAATCCTTGTGCATAAGATACAATTTTTGAAATAAATAAAGCATCTTTTACAATATTTTTAGTCGTTCTTTATCTTCAACTAGCTGCATAAGGTTTACGAGCAAATTCTTTTTCAGCACGAACACGTTCTTCTTTAAGATTTGACATATATCTTCCATTTAACTGCAGCTGTAATAACTGATACATCAATTCCTAAATCAATAAGCTTGTTCGTTAGTCCATTTCCCAGTACCTTTTTGTTGAGATTTATCTAAGATTTTATCTACTAAGTAGCTTCCATCTTCTTTCTTTTTACTTTGAAGATATTAGCTGTAATTTCAATTAGATAAGATTCTAATTCACCTTTATTCCACTCTTCAAATGTTTTCTTTGTAATTCTTCATTAGTGAGAAACCATCCCTAGGTGTTTAAGCACTTTGTAAGCCTCTGAAATTAGTTGCATATCTCCATACTCGATACCATTGTGAACCATTTTCACATAGTGATCTGCTCCACCTGTTGAAGTATAACTACAACATGGAACACCGTTAACTTTAGCCGCAATAGCTTCTAAAATAGGGACGAATTTCTTCGTAAGCTTTTTCATCACCACCAGGCATTAAAAGCAGGACCAATCTAGCACCTTCTTCTCCTCCAGATACACCTACACCAAAGTAGTTAATTCCTTTTTCTAATAATAGATCATATCTTCTTTGAGTATCTTTAAAGAATGAGTTTCCTCCATCAATAATGATATCTCCTTTATCAGAAGTGGTGTTAATTGTTCAATTAGGCTATCTACAGCAAACCCTGCTTTATCCATTAAGACAATTTTTCTTGGTTTTTCTAATCCATCGATTAATTCTTGTAGTGAATATCTCCCTGTTACATTTTTGTGTGGGTGCTCTTCTAGCATTTTTATCTACAACAGATGTTGTTCTATTAAATACTGCAACTTTAAAACCATTATCTGCAATATTTAATGCAAGATTACTTCCCATTACTGATAAAACCGATAACTCCGATATTTTGTTTCATTAATGAACCTCTAATGTTTCTTACCTAAGATTATACCACCAAATACGATTGCTAATGGAAATATTTTTTTGCTCGAAAAAATTTTTTACTATTATTTATATTACTTTACTTAATACATTAAAAATTAAATTTAATATTAATCTGTAATAATTATAAAATTTTTCTTTATACATATATGAAGGATTTTTAAATTATGTATGCGTTTTAAGTGCTATATCACAGATGTTTTATATTTATTCCAATTTCTATAACTCCATAAATTTTCACTTACTTTTGAAAATAAAAATACATTATAATAAATTCATCTTTATCTAAGTTTAAATATATAAATATACATCAAAAATATAAACAAAAGTACTTGATTTTAATTTTTCATAATATATAATGTTAGTAAAGAAATGGTAACGTTTACTTATCAAAAAAGTATAAAGGAGAATTAAACTATGAGTGAAGTTAAAGTTTTGAAAAATTTTATTAACGAGAATTTGAAGATAAATTCAAATTATGACTATATTAACGTATTAAATCCTTCTACTGAGGAAGTTATCGCAAAAATTCCTTCTTCTTCAGAAGCTGATGTAGACCGTGCTATCGATGTTGCTGAAGTTGCACAACGTGATTGGGAAAAATTACCAGCAGTTCAAAGAGGTGCTTACCTTAGAAAAACTTGCTGAACGTATTCGTGAACGCGAACCTGAAATTACACAAACTATTGTTAACGAAGGTGGTAAAACTTTCGATTTAGCTAAAGTTGAAGTATTATTCACAGCAGATTACTTAGACTATATGGCTGAATGGGCTAGAAGATATGAAGGAGAAATTATTCAAAGTGATAGACAAGATGAACATATCTTCTTATTCAAACGCCCTCACGGAGTAACTACTGGTATCTTACCTTGGAACTTCCCATTCTTCTTAATTGCAAGAAAAGCTGCGCCTGCGCTACTTACTGGTAATACAATCGTATTAAAACCAAGTCAATTAACTCCAATAAATGCTGATATTTTCGCTGAAATCTGTGTAGAAGTTGGTCTTCCAAAAGGTATCCTTAATATTATTCACGGACGTGGTTCTGTAGGAAACAGATTAGCTTCTAATCCCTAAAAGTTGGCTAGTAAGTTTAACAGGTAGCTTAACAGCTGGACAAGAAGTTATGAGAGCAGCAGCTGAAAACATCACTAATGTTTCTCTAGAACTTGGTGGAAAAGCTCCTGCTATCGTATTTAAAAGATGCTGACCTTTCTTTGCTGAAAAAGCTATTGTGGCATCTCGTGTAATTAACTCTGGGACAAGTATGTAACTGTGCTGGAAAAGAGTATATGTTCACGAAGATGTTAAAGATGAAATTCGAAAAATCTTATTCGCTGAACTTGATAAAGTTAAATTCAGTGATCCTAACAAAGAAGGTGGTTTAGATTACGGTCCACTTATCGAAAAACGTGCTGTAGACGCTGTTGCAGAAAAAGATTGCTTATGCAGTAAAAACAAGGGTGCTACTCTCATCATATGGTGGAACTCGCGATGAAAAATCAAGTAGGATACTTCTTTGGACCAACTGTTTTAACAGATGTAACTAACGAAATGAAAAATTATGAAGGAAGAAACATTCGGACCTGTAATCCCAGTAGCAACATTCAAAACTTTAGAAGAAGTATTAGAATATGCAAATGATTCAGAATACGGATTAACTTCATCAGTTTACACTACTAACTAAATACTGCATTCAAAGCTGTAAATGGTCTGAAAATTTGGAGAAACATACATCAACCGTGAAAACTTCGAAGCTATGCAAGGATTCCACGCTGGACGTCGTAAATCTGGTATCGGTGGAGCTGACGGTAAACATGGTTTAGAAGAATACCTAACTACTCAGTTGTTTACATGCAATTAGATAACGAATAATCTATAAAAATATAGTTTAAAACTAAATAAATCACCATATTTGAGTAAAACTTACTTTGAGTGTGGTGATTTTCTTTATATTATTCCCTCTACTTCCTTTACTTACTGCTAAATAAATCAACTAATGAAAAGTTTTCAAAAATTATTGACAAATTTTCAGATAAATGTTAAGATTTTAATTACAATTAATAAAGGAGCTACTCAATAATGAGAAAACTAAAAATTTTTAACTAGTAAAGAGAATACTTTTTTTCGTGCCATTTTTAGCAGCACTTATATCTCATAGCATTGTGAGATATAAGTGCAACGATGTCTACATGGCTAGTTAAACATGTTTTTCAGGCCATTGGTAAAAATACTAAAATGGCCTTGAGTATAGTATTATATATATTTTAAAAAGCTATTTAGTATTTTTCTAAATAGCTTATTTATTTTTAAACTATTAACAGGAGGAAAAAATTTTATGTCAGAAAATTCAAAATGGAGTTCTAAAATAGGTTTCATACTTGCTTCAGCGGGATCTGCGATAGGTCTTGGAGCTGTATGAAATTCCCTATATGACAGCAGCAAATGGTGGAGGTGGATTCTTACTAGTCTTCCTTATCTTTACACTTCTAATTGGTCTACCACTACTTCTTGCTGAATTTGTACTTGGTCGTGGTGCTGGAGTTTCAGCCATTAGAACTTTTGGTAAAACTAGGGAAAAACAAAAATTATAATATTATTGGTTATATCGGTGGATTCGCCCTATTCATCTTGCTATCATTCTATAGTGTTATCGGGTGGATGGATTTTAGTATACTTAGGTATTTCAGTTGCCGATGCTCTTGGTCTTCATGCTACTAGCGACCACGCTGCCCTATTCACGAGTATTATCTCAAAATACTTGGATTGCATTAGAGCTCCAGGCTTTATTCATCTTATTGAATATTCTTATAGTATCTCGTGGTGTTCAAAAAGATTGAAAAAGCATCAAAAATCATGATGCCACTATTATTCATTATATTCTTAGTAATTATCGCAAGATCATTAACATTACCAAATGCAATGGCTGGAGTTACTTACTTCCTAAAACCTGATTTTTCTAAAATCACTAGTTCTGGTATTTTATTCGCACTTGGTCAATCGTTCTTCGCACTTTCTATCGGGGTGACAGCTATGTTAACTATGCATCATACCTTGATAGAAGAACTAACCTGGTTCAATCAGGTATTTCGGTTGTATTAATGAACATTGCCGTTTCTATAATGGCAGGACTTGCAATCTTCCCAGCTATGAGTTCATTCGGAATGGAAATCTGAAGGTGGGCCAAGTTTATTATTCATCGTATTACCACAATTATTCAACAATATGGCATTCGGTAAAATTTTTCTACATTTCTATTCTTAATATTATTCTTATTCGCTACTATTACTTCATCTGTGGTTATGTTAGAAATCAATGTAGGAAATATTACTAATCAAAAATACTAACTGTACTAAATTCAGTATAATCATCGGAATCTTAACTTTCATCGTTGGAATTCCTTCAGCTCTATCTTACGGTTCATTATCTAATACATTGATATTCGGAAAAACAGTTTTCGATTTAATGGACTTCTTAGTATCTAATATACTTATGCCACTTGGTTGTCTTTTAGCACTATCAATATTCACAGGATATGTACTATGACAAAAAGTAGCCAGGAACAATTACACATTGATGAAAATAATAAAAAGCCTAGTATTATTCAGAACATGGTTATTCCTATTAAGATATATACTACCAATTATTATTCTTATCGTTTGTTTAGCACAATTTTTACTAATCTAATTTGAAAAATAACAGGAGTGATTCAAAATAATGGGGTGACTCCAAAAATCGTGATCTTAGAGAAAGCGATCTTTGTCGAGCTATTACCTTATCTGTTGAATCACTCTTATTTTTATTATAGTGTTTTAAATATTTTTATAAATAAACTATAATTATTGACATACGTTTTCAATAGTGCTATCATTAAGTCATGAATTAAATATTTTCTTCGAGGGTCAGGTGTAATTCCCCAACCGGCGGTGACTAGTTTTCTAGAAGTCCGTGAGCGCAAGCTCGATCTGGTGAGATTCCAGAACCGACAGTAAAGTCTGGATGGGAGAGAAATTAATAGCATTAAGATAAATATATCTAATACTACTGATAATATACAACCTAGAATATATTATAATTATACATTCAGTGCTTTTTATCGAATAAAAACAAACCATCAATCCTCGATTATTTGAATCATCAAAGTATATCGGGTTTTTATTTATAAAGGAGTTGATACTATGACATGAATATTTTATGAATCTTGCTCTATTAGAGGCTAAACGTGGTACGAAAAATATACACATACCAAATCCTCTAGTCGGTGCAATTATAGTAAAAGATAATAAAATTGTCGCAAGAGGTGCACACTTCGATACGGTTGTGAACATGCTGATGCTATTTCCACTTGTAAAACTCCTGAAAAATATTTAATTCAACTCTATACGTCACATTAGAACCATGTAACCACAGAGGAAAACAACCCCCTTGTACAGAAGCCATATTGAAAATGGGCATCTCTAAAGTTGTTGTTGCTCAATTAGATCCTAACCCAATAGTTAGTGGTAAAGGAAATTAAATTCTTACGTGATAATGGAATTGAAGTATAACTGGTGTCTTGGAAAAAGAAGCTTACAGTCTAAATTACGCTTATAATTTATTCCATACACAAAATAGACCATATGTAGTCTTAAAACAAGCTACCAGTCTTGATGGAAAATTAGCCTTTACTAATGAAAGAACTCAAATAACAGGAAAAAGAAGTGTATGACTTCGTCAGAAAAAGAACGAGATAATTATCAAGCTATTCTTGTTGGGAGCAAAAACTGTATTAATAGATAATCCAAAATTAACTGGAGCCAACACTTCAGTTATACCCACCAAAAAGAATAATATTAGATAAAGAAGGAACTATTTTTCAACATAAAGACTAAATCTCTTTAAAGATGATTCTTCTGAAGTTATAGTTTTTCAAAACACAAAAATGAAGACTTACCTTCACATGTAACTATCGTTACACCTAACGAATTTACAATAAAAGAAATTCTTACTGAAATTGCAAAAACTTGGTATACAGTCAGTGTACGTAGAAGGTGGTCCCTTGTATCCACGATCGATTCCTTGCTAGTGGTTATTGGGATGAAGTAATTTCATATATTTCCCTACACTCTTAGGAGGAAGAAATACTTCATCATTTAGTAGTAATAGACCTACTAAATGAAAAATCACTTTACACGATATTAATGTAACAAAAACTCGGTGAAGATATAAGAATCTCAGGAAGGAAAGAAAGTCAATGTTTACAGGATTAATAAAAGAACAAGGGAAAATAGTAAAAATTATAAAATCAAGTCACAGTATAAAATTAACGATACAAGCAAGTAAAGAACTTTACTAGAGACATATAAGATTGGTGATAGTATGGCGGTAAATGGTGTATGTTTAACCTGTGTTCAAAAAAGCTCATCACAATTCACAGTTGATATTATGCCTGAGACTTATAAGAGAACAACATTTAAAGAGCTAAAAGTAAATGACTCTGTAAATCTTGAACCTGCAATGGGACACTCAGATAGATTTCGAAGGACATATCGTTTCGGGTCACAGTGATGGCTTAGCACAATTAGCAGCAAGACAAAAAGATGAAAATGCTATTCTTCTAACTTTTGCTTATCCAAGTAAATTCCAAGGAGAAATCATTAATCAAGGCTCAATTACTATAAACGGAATAAGTTTAACAGTAGTAACTGTGACAATAATAAATTTACAGTTTCGTTAATTCCACACACTGCAAAACACACAAATCTAGAAAAATTAAAAATCGGTGATAATGTAAATATTGAGACCGATATTCTAGCAAAAATACATAAAAAGCTCAATTAAAAATTATTTGGAGGAAAGTTAAATGATTAATAATATAAGACAAGCAATCGAAGACCTAAAAAGCTGGAAAAATTAATTGTTCTTATCGATGATGACGACAGAGAAGCGGAAGGAGATTTAGTTGGATTAGCTAGAACTAGTTACAGGTGAAAATGTAAACTTTTCATGACAAAAACATGCCTCGTGGTTTTAATTTGCTCACCCTGTTTCAACTGAGATAGCACAACGCTTGAAATCTACACTCTATATGCTAGATAAAAATACCGATTCGCATGAGACTGCATTTACAGTTAGTGTTGATTATAAAACATCAACTACAGGAATCTCTGCTTTTGAAAGAGCAACTACTATAAAAGAATTAGCAAATCCTAATTCGAGACCAGAAGATTTTAATAGACCTGGACACATGTTCCCTCTTATAGGGCGTGATGGTGGAATCAAAGTTCGTCGTGGTCACACAGAGGCTAGCCCTAGATTTAGCAAGATTAGCTAATATGCATCTGAAGCTTCGTACATCTGTGAAATTATGAATGAAGATGGTACTATAGCTAGAAGAGATGACTTGTATGAATTCGCTAAAAATGGGATTTAACAGTTGTTGACTTTAGATGAACTAACATTGTTTTTGTCATTTGAAGACAGCGTTAAAGTAAAGCTTCCAACAGAATTTGGAGACTTTGATTTACAGCTGTTCGAAGATGAATTTAATAAAGAACATTTAATTATTAGTAAAGGAGATTTAACTTCTGAAGAACCATTACTAATACGAGTTCACTCAGAATGTTTAACAGGGGATATATTCGCTTCACATAGATGTGACTGCGTGAGAGCAATTACACGCTGCACTTGAAAAATCTCAGAACTAGGTCGCGGTGCTGTTCTCTATTTAAGACAAGAAGGTCGAGGAATCGGACTTAGAAATAAACTTCTGCTTACCAACTGCAAGAACAAGGTGTTGATACTTACGATGCTAATGTTCAATTAGGGTTTCGCTCCCGATGAGAGAGATTATAGCATTGCAGTAGATATATTAGATTACTTAGAATAAAATCTGTAAAACTACTTACTAATAATCCTGACAAAAGTAGAACAACTAAGCTCTTTAGGAATAAATATAGTAGATCGTGAACCAATTAAGATAAAACCACATAAAGAAAACAAACACTATTTACAAACATAAGATTTAATCACTTTTTAGATATATAAGGAGAATATTATTATGACAACATTTGAAGGAAAATTTATAGGTAAAGATATTAAAGTAGCAATCGTAGTAGCACGTTTTAACGAGTTCATCACTTCTAAATTATTAGGTGGAGCTAAAGATACATTAATTAGAAATGAAGTAAAAGAAGAAAAACATCGATGTATACTGGGTTCCAGGAGCATTTCGAAATTCCATTTATTACTAAAAAAATTAGTAGCTACAAATAAATACGATGGTATCGTTACATTAGGAAGCATTATTCGTGGAAGCACTAGTCACTATGACCTAGTTTGTAATGAGGTAGCTAAAGGTGTAGGACAAATTAACCTTAACAGCGAAATTCCTGTAATGTTCGGTGTTATTACTACTGAAGATATCGATCAAGCTATCGAAAGAGCTGGTTCAAAAGCTGGAAACAAAGGTAGTGAATGTGCTCAAGGTCTTCTTGAAATGATTGACTTAACTAAACAAATTTGAGTATATAGAAAGCCAAAGTATGGTCCCTAAATCCAACTTCGGCTTTCTTTTTATTCAGTAAAATAAAGCTAGGAACTTGAACTTCAAGCTCCCTAGCTTCATTATCTATAATTGTTATTTAGAGTAGTTTGGACTTTCTTTTGTAATTTGAACGTCGTGTGGGTGAGATTCGATTAATCCAGCACCTGTCATACGAACAAATTGTGAGTTTTCACGAAGTGCACGTAAGTCACGTGAACCAGTGTAACCCATACCTGCACGTAATCCACCAATGATTTGGTAAATTGTTTCAGAAACAGCACCTTTATAAGGTGTACGTCCTTCGATTCCTTCTGGAACTAATTTCTTACCATCTTCTTGGAAGTAACGGTCTTTAGATCCTTTTTCCATTGCAGAAATTGATCCCATTCCTCGGTATGCTTTGAATGTTCTACCTTGGAAGATTTCTAATTCACCTGGAGATTCTTCACAACCTGCAAGCATAGAACCTAGCATTACTGCGTGTCCTCCAGCTGCGATAGCTTTTACTACGTCTCCAGTATATTTAATTCCACCATCAGCGATGATTGTTTTTCCTAATTCACGAGCCACTGTTGCGCAGTCGTAGATAGCTGTGATTTGTGGAACTCCTACCCCTGCAACTACACGTGTAGTACAGATTGAACCAGGTCCAATACCTACTTTTACAACATCCGCTCCAGCTTCGAATAAATCACGAGCAGCTTCTCCTGTTGCTACATTTCCTGCGATAATATCTAAATCAGGATAGTTAGTTCTTAATGTTTTAACTGCATCTAATACTCCTTTAGAGTGTCCGTGAGCAGTATCAACTACGATTGCATCAACTCCAGCTTCTACTAAAGCATCAACACGATCAACTGTATCGTTAGTAATACCTACAGAAGCGGCTACTAAAAGTCGCCCTTTAGCATCTTTCGCTGAGTTAGGATATTTAGCTAATTTCTCAATATCTTTAATAGTGATCAATCCTGTTAATTTACCTGCTTCATCAGTTAAAATTAGTTTTTCAATTTTGTGGCTACGTAAAATTACACTAGCTTCTTCTAGCGTAGTTTTTTCTGGAGCAGTAATAAGGTGCTCTTTAGTCATTACTTCGCTAATTTTAATATCAAAGTCAGTTAAGAATCTCATATCACGGTTTGTAATAATCCCAACAACTTTCATATCATCTTCATTGTTTACAATCGGTACACCTGAAATTCTGTATTGTTGCATTAAGTTTTCTGCTTCATATACTAGGCTATCTGGAGTAAGGAAGAAAGGATCTGTAATAACTCCACTTTCTGAACGTTTAACTTTTCTTACTTGTTCAGCTTGTTCTTCAATAGTCATATTTTTTGTGAATAACACTGATTCCACCCTTCACGAGCCATTGCTATTGCCATTTTGTGTTCTGTTACTGTATCCATCGCAGCAGAAATAATTGGTACTGATAGTTTAATTTTCTCCGTTAAACTAACTTTCAAATCAACTTTTTTAGGTAAAATGTCACTTTTAGCTGGTACTAATAGTACATCATCAAATGTTAAACCTTCTTTTTGAAATTTATTTTTCCCACATTTTATTTTTAAGTCCTTTCTTATTTCTCATCATCAGCTTTTATTAAATTTAACTTCATTATTCTCTAAAGAAGCAATTCTACATAAAGAACAAACATTGACATTCTTTTCATCTAATAATTTTTCTACCATCTTGAAACTTTTCTCAACAAGGATTCCTACTCCTACTGTCTCAGCTCCAGCTTTTATCTACTATTTCCATAAGACCTAAAGTAGCCTGTCCATTAGCAAGAAAATCATCAACAATAAGTACTTTGTCATCTTTATTAATGAATTTTTCTGAAACTACTATAGTATTAGTTATATTTTTCGTGTAGCTATGAACCTCTGCAGTGTATACATCATTATAATGTTGATGGTTTTACTCTTTTTGCAAAACCATCGGCACTTTAAATAAGTTTGCTACCATAATCGCTGGAGCTATACCACTCGCCTCGATTGTCAGAATCTTTCGTTATTTCTTCATTTTTAAAATATTCATGAAAAGACTCTGCCATTTTTCATCATTAAAGCCAGCATCGATTTGATGGTTTAAAATGAATCAACTTTTAAGGACATTATTGTCATAAACTTTACCATCGGTACAACCATTTCTCTTAGTAATTCCATAACTCCTCCTATATAAACTTTGAGTAATTTTTATTTATGATACCAAACTTTTCATTGAAAATTCAAGAGCCTAATGAAATGTTAATCATTAAGGCTCTTTATTCATAATATTATTTTAAATTGTCTAATAAGTCAGTAATTTCTTTTTTGAGAAAAATGATATTTTTCTTTACAAATACTACAGACTAACTCTGTAGTTTCTTGTTTAGCAATTTCTTCTAATTCTTCTTTTCCTAACGTTACTAGAGCATCAGCATAGCGCTCTTTAGAACATGTACATTTAAATACTACATCATTCTTCTGTAAAATTCGATAGTTTTCTTCTCCTCCAAAGATAATATCCGCAATTTCTTCAGGTGTTTTTCCTTCATGGATAAGTGTAGAAATTGGTTTAATATTACTAATTGCTTTTTCTATCTTTGTTATCGTCTCATTTGTAGCATTTGGAAGTACCTGTAAAATAAATCCTCCAGCTGCAATTACAGAATTATCAGTTTCTACCAATACCCCTAAAGATACTGCAGAAGGAACTTGCTCACTAGCAGCAAAATAGTAAGTGAAATCTTCTGCGATTTCTCCAGATACTATCGGTGAAGTAGTAGTATACTTTTCATTTAATCCTAAGTCACGTACTACCGTGATGTTTCCTCCACCAACTACTCCTTTTACATCAAGCTTACCTTGAGCATTACTTGGAATATGAACCTGCATATTTTTAGCATATGCTGTAGTTTCTCCTAACTCATTTGATGATGCATAGATTGTTCCTACTGGACCATCTCCACGAACAGCAACGTCAATTCTGTCTCCACTCTTAAGCATGGCACCCATCATTGTAGTAACCGTAGCTGTACGACCTACTGCTGCTATTGCTGTTGGATAAGCATCATGTCTTTGTCTAATTTCTTCTACTAAATCTGTAGTTTTTTTGTTACAAAAATCTAATTTCATCGTTAAAGGCTAATCCCTCTAATCAAATAATCTTTCATTAAAAATAAATTCCTTTCAATTCTAGAACTTCTTATTACGATGTATTATTATACATTTTTATTTTCCATTATTGTCTATTTATTTACGTTTATAAATTTTTATAATTAATTATGAATCGTTCCATTTCCTCTATATTATCTGTAAATAAAGTATTTTTCTATCTTCAATAGTTAAGAAACCTTCTGCTACCATCTTATCAAAATATTGTTCTAAAAAGTCATAATAACCATTAATATTCATTAGAATACAAGGAGCATCTTTTTTACCAACTCTCACCCATGAGATTACCTGTGATATCTCTTCTAGCGTTCCAGGTCCACCTGGTAAAGCAATAAACACATCACCAAGATCAACAAGTTTAGTTTTTCTCACCGACATATCATCGACAACAATCAGTTCATTAATATCATTGTGGCTGATTTCTCTGTCTACTAAAAATTGTGGCATTATCCCTATGACTTCTCCACCATTGTCTAAGACTGTATCAGCAATAATCCCCATCAGACCTACTTTGCCACCACCATATACTAAAGTATGATTATTTCTAGCGATCCACTCTCCAAGTTCTATTGCATTTTCTTTATACAATTCACTCTTCCCATTATTTGCTCCACAAAAAACTGTAATTTTCATCGTTATTATATCCTTATTATTGTTTCTTTAATGTTATTTTGGTATTATTCATCTTGTATAATTCAATTATACCTTTTAAAGTTAATTCTTCATCAACTATATCCACCACATCACTATACTTTGCAATAAACTTTTGATAAACCTCCAGTTAAAACTACCTTATATTCTTTTCCTAAATCTTTTGTAAATGTTTAATAATATTTTCAAATTGACCTAAGAATCCATAAAATAACCCTGCTTGCATTTGACTAGTAGTATCCATCCCTAGAGATGTACTCACCGCTTCAAATTCCACCCTAGGTAGTTTGGCAGCCCTTGAATATAATGCTTCCGCACTAATATTCATACCTGGACAAATAATACCTCCACGATAGTTCATATCTTCGTCCACACAATCAAATGTTGTAGCTGTTCCAAAATCAACTACTATTGCTGGTAAATATTCACTAACTTTTGCTCCGACAATATCAACTACTCGATCGGAACCTAATTTACTACTATATGGCTCTGGTACCTTTATACCTGTATTAATATCAGCCGAAACAATAATCGGTTCTTTTTCAAAGTATTTCTTACTTAACAATTCTAGTGCAAACATCATTTTTGGAACTACACTCGATATCACCACTCCATCGAAATCTTCAAACTTAATCCTTTATCAATAAAGAAATTTCTAATAATAACATATAGTTCATCTTCTGTTTTTAGTATTATCCGTTGCTATACGCCATGAATGAAGCATCTTATAATCACTGCTAAATACTCCAAGTACGATGTTTGTATTCCCTACATCTAATGCAAAAATCATCTTTAATCTCCTACGATTTACTATTTTTTTAAGAATGATTATATTATACCACAATTACATAAATGCAAGTAGCAAAAATACAAAATTAACGATATATATATTATTTACATAACATATAAAAAGATTATTGACTATTTTAGCCAACAATCTTTTTCTATATTATCTTTTAGATAATGACTCTCTATATTTAAGAGGTGTCATTTTCACTAGTGTTTTAAATATTCTAATGAAGTAACTTGATCGAAGTACCCAATATAATCTGCAACTTCTGAAATTGAAAAATCAGTATTCGCTAATAAATAGCACGCGTTAGATATACGTTTTATCGTGGATATAATCTACAATACTAATTCCCATATCTTTATTGAAAATAGAAGACAGATAACTCTTATTAACACCTAAGTAATCACTTACGTTATCTAAACTAATTTTTCTGAAATACGATCATTGATATAAGCAATACAGTTACGAACTACAGCTTGTTTATCTTTTGTATTTATTTCTATCAACTAATAGACAGTAACTTCTAATAACATCTTCTGATAAGTCATAGTTATCAAGTTTATTTTTAATTTTAACCCATAATTCTTCGATTCCTAAGAAATCGTCATTGTGTTGTTCAAGAGCATAGCGTAATAAATCATTCATGTTATATGATTTTTCTACGACGAACATTAACGCCCTGCTCAACATGGCTTTCTTCTACACCATGATTTCTACGACGTAAATCGAAAAGCATATTAACACGAGAAATATTACCTTCAACTACAGCTTGTAAAATCTCATGTTTAAACTTAACTTCACTCTCTAGAATACTATTTAAGTATGTATTTTTTTCTAGATGATGTTCTTCTTACATTTTTTTCACACTAGAATCTTCAATTAAAACAATCGCATCTAAGAAATCTACATTTTCGTCTTCTACTAATAATTCTACTAAATAGTTGAATTTTTTTCTTGGTGTAATTGGTAATGAAAAATATACATCACAAATTAATTCACTAATACTCGCTCCATATTTTTGTTAATGATTCTTGGAATAATTTAGTTGGTATTAAATATTCTAAGAAAGGAGTAATTAGATAGAAATCATCTTCATTATCACTCGGAATAAATAAACATGAAATTCCTAAACCACTTTGGCATTTTACAAGCTTTCCCTGCATGTAACCCTTCTTTAATCTTAGGAAGATTTCTCTTAACAAAATCTACTGAAAATACTGCTTAATTGTTCTTCACCCTAAGTCAAAACGTATTTCTTCATCTGAGTATTTATATGTTAACACATCTCCATTTAAATCCAGAATATCCTTAATTCGCTCAATTTTCTTTAATGAACTTCTCATTTTTACCTACCTCCTAACAATTTTATACTCTAATCTATTGTAATATCACGTCTTGCATTTACAATGTATGAAATTGTAAAGAATACAAAACTGTATGCTACTAACATAATAATTAATGCATTTGCATTATCAAACTTAAAACATTTCTTTTTACAGTCTGACGACCCTGCTTCACTTGAATAATATGAACTAAATAATGGTACGTCAAACATGTGATATTTTTGCCCATGAGAATTTTTGAAACTGCAAATATTGTTAAAGATTGAATTAATCCAGTTCCTAAAAGTGATAACATAACTAATACTAATGATAGAATTTGTGTTTTAAACACTACACAAACTAATACTACCATCGCTACAAAGAAGATATACACTGCTAAATCAGCTAGGTTTGTTATTATTATTTGTTTAGCAACTGTTCTTCCAAAAATATCCTTCAGTTATAGTATCATTCAAATGATTTAATCCTACTTTATTTTTAAAGAATACATAATTTTTTGTTACAAAAATCAAATACTGTTCCTACTACTAAGAAAATAATATAGTTAATGAAATGCTAATACTATTTTTTTGCAGTAAGTATCGCAGAACGAGACTTAGGTTTTGTATATAGAAACTTAATCGTTCCTTTTTGAGTATTCTTGAGATAAATTGTTTGCTAACATAATTAGCGAGAATATCGTTGCTGTTGCACAGACAACCACCGTTATTCCACTTAATATTTTTTTACCGCATCTACACCATCTTCAAATTGTCTTTTTGCAAAAATAGCTATTTAACAAAATAATTCCAAATGATAGTAAGAAATATAACCATGTAGTTTTTCTTTTATAATCTTTTATAAATTCATTTATTAATAATTTCATTATTTTTCTCTCCTCCTGTAATTTGTAGGAATCGATCCTCTAATGATGTTGTTAATTCACGAATTGTATCTAATTCAACATTATTAGTTACTAGTAAGTAATGATACGAGCTTTTTCTTCACGATTTAGATTTTTCAAATACAAATCCATCTTTAGTCAGTTCATATCTAAACCCCTAGTTCTCTTACTAATAATTCTGTTTTTTCAACATCATGTGTTGAAATTAATGTTTTAACGACTTCATCTGCTACTAGATTTTTTCTAATTTATCATCAGCGATAATTTTACCTTTTTTTCAATTACGATAACTCTATCACTAAACTTTTTTTCAATTTCATCAAGAAGATGTGATGAAATTAAAATTGAAAACTCCTGTTGCTGCGATTTCTTTAAGTTTATTACGAAAAATCTTGCACTCCTTGAGGGTCTAATCCATTAACAGGCTCATCAAGAATAAGAACTTTAGGATCATTTAATAATGCTTGTGCTAATCCAAGACGTTGACGCATACCTAGTGAATAAGTTTTAACTTTTTTTCTAATTACTTTTTTCAGTCCAACAAATTCAACTAGTTCTTTCATACGTGCTCTTGTTACTTTTTTACCACATACACGTGCAATTTGTTTCAAGTTAGCCCAACCTGACATATAGTTATAAAACTCAGGTGTTTCAATCATCGCTCCAACTTCTTTAAGCATAGAAGTTCTTCCTAAACCAAGAGGTTTTTCGAAACAATAGACGCCCCCTTTTGTTTTCTTAGTTAGTCCTACCATCATTCTCATGATTGTAGTTTTACCACTTCCATTAGGCCCTAGTAATCCGATTATCTCACCTTCACGCATGTCGAAGGTAATATCTTCAACAATTGTTTTTAAACCTATACGTTTTTTCACCCCTAGCACCTCTAGTACTACAGGTTTTTCCTCAACTTTTTCTACTTTTTTTCCTACTAACGCTTCTTCTTTCTCAATTGCTTGTACTAATTCATTTTTATCTAGTACAACTGTTTCGGCATACTCATCAGTTACTTTTTCTGTAACAGTTGGCATAATTACTGTTTCTTCAAGATTCTCTTGTTCATTATGAGTCTTTCTAGTGTAAGTAGACGAATTCTCTATATCAACTTGCTTTCTTATTTTTCTCAAGCAGATTTGAATAATCATCTGTTTTTTTACTATTTTTTTGCCAATTCATCATTACTTAATATATCTTTATTTTTCTGAATTTGTCATTATTTGTAGAAGATTCCTTTTCTCATAAATTTTCTTTTTATATTATATCATATTTATACTATTATTTCCATTAAATAATGAATAATTATTTTTTTATTTTACTACTTTTATCTTGTAAATACAGTAAATCATAATTTAAGATTTTTTATATTTATGAAAAATCTCATAATATTATGAAAATCTGAAACCCACCTACAGCAACATTCATAGTTTTTCACATCTATTTATATTTTTCTTAAAATTTTTGATTATACTTGTACATACTTTATTATAAAAAAATTCTAAAAATTTATAGATAACTTATATCCCTATAGTATAACTTTATCTACCAGTAAAATCCATATTTGTTTTTATAATAACTATTTGAAACACCTTTACCATAAAAATTCTTATTACAGATATAATGTACTTTTTCTCATTTACATAATCATAATTACATCATTCAATTATTATACTATATCAAAATTATAATTGTATTTAGATTTATGATATAATATAACGTAGGTGATACATTATGAAAAACACTTAGAAAAACTTTATATCCGAACGAAACAGCTTAGCAAGCGACTATAGAAACTCATCTACTAACACAATCTTTGCAACATTGGAAGAACAAAATTTCTTCAAATCCTCAGAAAAAAATATTTCATATACGTGGGATTTGGTAGCGAAAATCACAACTGAAACTTTTATAAAAAATGGATAAATAAAAACAAATCTTTGTTCCAAAAAAATAGAAAAATGGAAAGATGAATTTAATTCGCTTAAAAATCTTGGGATGAGCTTGCTCCAGGACATTTTCGAGTATTAGAACCAACTTCATCCGACTACTACGAAGGAAAAAAATAGACTTAGTAGTTACTCCTTCTATCGTTTTTCGATAATAATGGATATCGACTTGGTTATGGTAAAGGATACTACGATAAATATTTCTCATCAAGAGAATATGATATTAGCGTTGGTTTATCTTACCATAAACTACTACAAGATAATGTTCCTAAAGAAGATCACGATATAAAAGTAGATGTAATCATAACCGAGGAGAAAATTTTTATAATCAATGAAAAATATAATAGTAACAACTAGTGTAAAAACAAATTCAGAACTTAATGAAAAAGCTCAACGACTCGCCGATGATTTAAGATTAAAATATAAAAATGAGAAATAAGAAAACAATAAAAACAATTATTATCCTCATCAGATGGCGTACTAGTAGTCTATAAGAACAAATTAAGCTACTTCGAAGACGATTCTGAATTCTTCTTTCATTTAGACACAACAGCTCTTAAAAATAAAAAAATTCAGATAACGAACCCTTAGTAGAAATAATCGAAGAAAAAAAGAACAAAAGTATTCTTGATTGTACTATGGGCCTAGCTGGAGACAGTATATTACTAAGTTATTACGGACATAAGGTTATATCTCTTTAGAAAAATAACATCATTTACCTAATAACAACCAACGGTCTAAAAACTATATTTCTACGAATGAAGAAAATTAATAAAGCGATGCGTAAAAATTAAAACTTATAATGTCGATTGTCTTGATTATTTAAAAATTGTCCAGATGATAGTTACGACATTATATACTTCATCCTATGTTTTTCTCATAACATTACAGAATCAAGAAATCTCGAAGGTATACTTCCTTAGTCGACACTATTTTTTTCCTTACGAAGAATTCATAAAAAGAAGCGAAAAGAGTCGCTAGAAAAATAATAGTCAAAGCTCATTTTAAAGATAGTGTTTTTTGAAAAATATAATTTTACTCAAATAATAAGAAAAAAATACAAAATTCCATTACGGCTATCTTAACCTAAAATAAAAACCAAAAATCAAGCATTAAAAAGCTTAATTTTTGGTTTTTTTCATTTCCCTCATTTCTTTTACTGCTAAATAACCGTCAAAGCCTGTAATTTCTTTAAAATCACGATACAATGAATTTTTCTTCAGATTTTGCACGAACTACACTTTTAAATTCTTTATATGTAGATTTAAACTCTGTAAGTTCCACACCTGACAAATAACATTCTTCAATTAAGTCTAAAAACTTAATAATTGTCGTTATTTCCTCAGTATTATATAGCGTATAATCTATCGGATAATTAAACTCCATATCCTTACCTACTCAAAAAGTATATCCGACACCACGAACAGTTCTAAGATTTTTGTCATAACCTATTTTTTTCGTAGTTCTTTTCTTAATCCTGAGATGTAAACCTCAATCGCATTAATAGTTGTTTCTGAATCAACACCCCATACACGATCGAAAATTTCTTCTTTCTCTAATACAATATTATTATTTATCACAAAGAAAGATAATAATTCAAGATATTTTTCCTTTAATAGATTCCAACGTTCCACCATTAGATGATACTAATTCATTTTTTAAGATCAACACTAAATCTTTGTATGTAATTTCATTTTTCACCTTTTTAAGTTACTTTCACGTTGAAGTAAGTTAGACATAGTTGTTAGTAAAAGAGAAGTATCCGCTACACGTGGTAGATATTCCGTTACTCTATGTTTCATAACTCTTGCCTTTTCTTCAGTTGATTCAGCTATAGTGATTACAATTACTGGTATTTTCAGTTCTTTTTCTTCACGAATATAATCTAATAGATCTATCCCACCCATTCCAGGTAAGATACTATCCGTTATGACAAAATCATATACATTTTTCATCAATATATTTTTCGTCCATCTAGCCCATTATAACAAAACATCCGCATCGAATTTTTTTCTGCGATTGCTCGCTTTTTAACGATGAAGCTAATAATTTATCATCTTCTACAATAAGCGCTTTAAGCATCAAAAACTCCTCCTTTTATTTCTTAACTTTTGTTTCTCTAAATAAATATTTTTATAACTTTTCTAAAAATACAACTAAAAACCACTATACTTTTTCACTATTTTTTTCACTAATAAGAAAAATACATAATACTAGCTATCATTATCCCTACTAAAGCACCGCTACTGTCTATTAGTACATCTATGATATTACCATCTCTTCCAGCTACAAAAGTCTGATGAAATTCATCACTAGAAGCGTATACAACAGAAAATGCAAGGCTCGTTATTGCTGTTTTTCTACAATCTTTTAAACTCGCTACTTTTTCACAAATAAATTTGATAGATAAGAAAAATGAAAAATCCTAAAAATCATATATTCACTAAAGTGACCTAATTTTTCTTATGATTAAATCATTTGATATCTTCGAAGATTCCTCACCAACTTGATTGGAAAAATAAAAAAATATCGTAATACAAACTAAAAATCAACATTATTAATGAAAAAGTATTTCTTATATAAAAGTCTAATAAAAATTTCTCCTTAGTATTTAATTTAATATTTTTTTCCTACTTTATATCATATCACATTCCCTATCTTAATGATAACATTTGTAAGTAAAATAAGCAAAAAAATTACTCTAGATTTTTTTATAATCATCTAAAAACATAATATTTTCATTAGATTACAGATATAGTAAAAGTTATCTTCATTTTATTATAAATTTAAATTTAATTCCATATATACAAAAATTATTATTTAGATATATTTTTCACCAAAAATTTCATATTATATGATATAATTAAAGAAAACGAATTCAAAACATGGAGGTTTATTATGCCACGTATAGTTGCTAGAGGATTTAAAAAAGAAGATTTAAAAAGTTAGTGCGGAACTTTTCGATACAATTGCAGAAATAATCGAAAGACCAAGAGAAGCATTTACATTAGATTTAATCGAGAGTGTTGCTATTCTTGATGGAGAAGAAATCAGTAGAGCAAATCTTGAAATTGGTTGGGTTCACCGCCCTGTTGAAGTTTGTGAGAAAGTTGCTAATGCTGTAAATGAACTTTTCAAACCATTAGGATATGAAACTGTAATGATTTCATTTAAAGATATCGATTTAGCATACGAATTTGTATTCAAAAATAATTATTAAAAGAGTGATTCGAAAATCAGAATTCAGTAGAATCTGATTTTTACGAATCACTCCATTTTTTTATCCTTTTACCTGAGTCTCATACATCTTTTTATAACTACCATTTAAAGATAATAGTTGTTCATGAGTTCCATTTTTCTATAACTTTCCCTTTTTTAGAACATAAATCATATCTGCATTTTTTTATCGTAGATAACCTATGAGCTATTATAAGGGTTGTTCTTCCCTTGTTTTCAATTCTTCTATAGCTCGACTTACATTTTGTTCTGTTTCACTATCTATATTAGCCGTTGATTCATCTAAAATTAAGATTTTTGGATCTTTAGCTAATGCTCTCGCTAGACAGATAAGTTGTTTTTCTCCTGTAGAAAAGTTACTACCACCCACTTCTACTTTTGAATCAAGAGAACGATTTTTCTAAAATGAAAATCTCCTCCAACTCTAGATAATGCTTCTCTAGCAATTTTTCATCATTAGAAGTCGTAATATTTTTCAAGTAAAGTACCTTCAAATAAAAAATGAATCTTGAAGTACTATCGCCGTTTTTCTCTTAGGTACTCCTTACTATAATCATTTATATTTCTACCATTGATTAGGATATTACCTTTAGTAGCACTATAGAATTTCACTATTAGATTCATTATAGTACTCTTACCGCTTCCTGTATGACCAACAAAGGCTACAGTTTGATTTTCTTTTATCTCTAGATTCAAATCACGAAGTACATAAAAATCATCTTTATAGGCGAAAGATACATTTTCGAAATTTAATATTTCCTCGGAAATCATCCTCAGTAATATCGTTATGATTGTCTTCCTCTACATCTAACTTTAAGTATCTCTTGAATATTTATCACTGCACCTTGGGCTCTGATATAGTTAGAAATCCCCATTGTAAAAGTCAGCGATTCTATAAATTATATCAGTAGTATAATTTATAAATAAATATACCATTCCCAGTGTAATGCCATAAACATTATTAAAAGTGTGAATACGAATAGTAATAAACAATACCTATGAAAATCACTATTCTAAATACTCCAGTTATATTATGAAGTAATAGACTATCTACTAGATTTAGTTTTTCCAATATTTATAGCGTTCTTCATTATGCTTATTCCAGTCTTCAATACTCTTTTTTTCTTTATTAAAAGCTTTGATGATTTCTAAATTTTGATAATTTCTCATTTATAATCCCATTACTTTTGAGAAAATTTACGTCGATATCCCCTTTAATACTATCTATAGATAACTTGTTGTAAATTTTTAATACTATAAACATTACCGGGAATAACGCTAGCATAAATAATCCAAAACGTACATCTACATAAAAATAATACAATATAAGAAAAAAATAATCTTAAGTACGATTATTAATATCTGCACAAATGTCGAAACGAAAAATGTTCTAATTTGGTTAACATCACTCGTTATTCTAGATACTACAGAACCAGCTGGCATATTATCAAAATACTTAATCAGTAGACTTTGGATATGATCGTATACCTGCATCTGAATTCTAACGTAAACCTCATTAGCACCTTTTTACTAAGTAAATATTTCTAATATAGTTAGATATTCCCTGAACATAGTAATATAAGTCCATACCCTGCTATTACTACCAATGATTTTAGAATTATCTGACGTGTCAAATCTCCAGTTATACCATCAAAAACTTTCGACAACACGTACACACCAGCAACACCTAACCCAACATTTAATAGTGAAAAGACAAAACCTATTATATAAGATCTTTTGCTTTTTTTCATATAAGGAAGAAATTGAAATAACGGATTTTTATTCTTCATCATCTTCTACCTCCTTATTTTTGATAATCATCTAGTTGCTTATACTAACTGCAACATTCCAATAGTTCTTCATGCGTACCTGAATTTAATATTTTCCCATTATCTAATACAACTATCTTGTCTGCATGTCTCACCGCTGAAATTCTATGAGCTACTATTATATTAGTCTTACCTTCTCGAGTTTTTCTTAATATTTTCTAATGATAGTTTTTCTGTATTAGAGTCTACTGCACTTAGACTGTCATCAAGTATTAGGATTTCAGGATTAGATAACAACGCTCTCGCTATACCCTAGACGTTGTTTTTGACCACCTGAAAGAGATAAACCATTTTTCTCCTACAAGCGTATCAATACCATCTTTGAATCTACTAATATCTTTCTTAATATCAGCTTGTTCTAATACTTCGTCTAACCTATCCTCTAAATCATATCTATAAAACAATACATTTTCTTTTTATAGATTTTTGAGAATAACTGATATTCTTGTGGTGCGTAACCCTATTTTTTTCTCTAACAGAGTAATCATAATATTGCTCAATCCCCTTGCCATCAAGAAGTAGCGTATTTTCTTCTATTGGATATAATCGAAACAGTTGCTTGATAAATGTCGTTTTTCCCACTACCAGTTTTTCCTACTACACCTATAGTTTCACCTTTATTAATTGTAAAATTAATATCTTCTAGTACATGATTATTATCCTCATAACTAAAATTAAAATTCTTTAAATTCAATACTACTATTAAACTCAAAATTACTTTTAGCTAAGTCATTGTTGACATCTGCCTTTTTATCAGAAATTTCTAGGACTCTTTTTGTAGCTTGACGCACTTCTATAATCATAATAACTAACTCAGATAAAGCAATGTATGGCCACTGAATCATACCTATAACTACACAGACTGATATTAACTTCCCTAATGTCATCATCCCTAAATTAATAAAGTAAAATCCACAAGCTACAGCTATAATATAACTCGTCGCTAAAGACACAGTGTTAAGTGGTTGATACACAAGAGTTTTTTTCATGTATTCTTCATTACTTCTGGCATAACTTCTAAGTTTTCCTACAAAGCTATTTCTCACTTTATCTAGCAAGCTATAAGCTCTAATTACACGAATACCCTTAACATTTTCTAATGTCTCTTCTGTAATTTCATCCATAGTTTTCGCCATCTTGTTATAATATTTTTCTTGTACTTTTCGTCTGCTAACTAAATAAATAGTCTGTATGACTAACGGTATGTGAATTAGCAATAAATATATAAAATTCGATTTATTAAATATAAGAACACTTATAAATAAATTGTAAATTATTCCATCAAAAATCAATAGAAATACCATATCCCAAAAAGTGGAGCAATATAATTTGTAATATCATTGGTAGATCTACTTATTACCTCACCTATACTAAACTTGTTAAAAAAACACAGGTGTATGCCCATAAATATCATGTTGGATATCATATGTCATATCTTTAATAATCTTATCATAACCTATAAACGTGTAGTATTCTTTAAAAGAAATAGACTATATATAATGCGATACCCAGCTAAAGATTATTCTAAGAATTTCATTAACTACACCATTAAAAATCAATATTACCACTCGCTATACCATCAACAATATAACTCAATCTATCAGTTGGATATAACGTAAAATAATAAGATGCTATCGAAACTACCAACGCAATTATTATACGTTTTTTTATCTCTATATATAAGACGAGCTATCTTATTTAATATTTGTTTATTATTTATCGTTGCGTTCACTTATTCACCCTCTTTCCTTCTAGAATTAAATTATATTTTTAATAATTATAACACATTTATCTTTTCAGGTTTAATGAAAAACAAGTAGAATTTAAGGTCTTTTAAAATCTACTTGCTTTTATCTTACTTAGTATTTTCTTTTTTTAAATTGTTCGATAGCCTCTTTTTGCAAGCTTATCCACTACTTCATTCAACTCAATTCCGGTATGAGCTTTTTACCTTCACAAAATTAACTTTTTACCGCTGTCTTTCACCTTATTATAAAATTTTTACATAATCTTGAGTATAAGGAAGATTTGCTTTCCAATCTCCAACAGCCCATGCTTCTATCCTTGATAGTCATAAAACAATGTAATCTCTTTAATCTTTCTTTATCGACAGCATACCACATAACAAATTTAGCTGCTTCCAATTCTCCAGCAACATTATGTAATTGTGCATAATCTTCACGATTTCCAGCATGTTTATATTCATATTTTTCATCGCCATCTACTATAACTACACCTGAACCATATATGCCACTAACTCTATCAAAACTACCATCGATATAAGCATACACGCCATCAACTTCTTCAATATTTTTCAATTTTTTTCTTCATTTTCTTTCTAGGAAAGCTTCGGCTTCTGATAATGTTTTAAAACTTTTATAAACCGCACCTTTAAATCCAGTCACCTGCTCTTTACATTCATCCCAAGTTGAGAATATACCTGTCTTTTTACCTTTTTTTACTGCATAAAATTTCGTCATCTTGCTCTCCTTATAAAAAAATATTTCCTTTTAAATTATACTACATGAAAAAAATATTAAGTAAATTTTTTTAAAAGAAAATTTTAAAAATAAACTAAGAAAAAAATTATTTTTTTAGTTTAGATACATTTTTTTAAACAAGAAAAACCACAAACAAGCCTATACAAGTATTTCCTTAACTTTTTTTCACAAATAATAAAAACTAAATTTAAAATATTATTTTTAAATTAGTAAGTATAATTTTTATTAATTCAAGAAATTTTTATTTTTATTTTTTTATAAAAGATAGTGATAATCTATTTCAATTGAAAACGTTTTTTTATGTTATAGTATAGGTGTCTATTATTTTTGAAAGGTTGTTTTAATAGTGTTTATGTAAATAGACTATAGAATTTAATTCATCTTTAATCAACCCTGAAAAATTAATATTAGAATAAATTATTATATTATATGTAAAAGGAGAAATTCCATGAAAACAAATAAATTATTAAAATCAAGTATGAGTGTTGCATTGGCACTTACTATATCATCTATCACAGCTCAAGCTTGGCCAACAAATAGCAATATAGCAAAAGCTAATTTCGGGGATAAAGCCGCTACTGAACAAACTAAGGCTGAACTAAACGAAATAATAAATAAAATCTTTAACGATCAGTCTATCACAAATAGATACTTGGGAACTACTTTTTTTCCACAAAACTTCTAACTTCCCTTATTACCATGTAACATTTGAAAATCACCAAGTTCCAGATGATGTTATTGACACTACCCCTTGGTATAACATGTGGAGCGAAGCTGCTGCAGCAAAAGCAAAACTTGATGCTAATTCATATACAGAAAAAACCGCACAAAATGCAATAAACACTTTGAAATACTATATTCAACTATACAATTTCGATGTAAATCACGACTTAAAAGATGACGGGTTTTTATACTACTACCGACTTCAAAAACACCAACAATGGTAACTGTTTCTAGCGATGGACAACAAGACTTTTTATAAAAAAAGTAGTTGACAATAAAGAAGAAATCAAAAAAATCTATTTAAAGAGTCTTTAGTAGGTATCTACAAACAAGGACAAGATATTGAAATTAATCTTGTTGCTAATCCTGATAAAGTTAGTAAAATTACAAAGCTTTGTTGTTAATAAAGTTTCTGGTTTAGATACAAACGTTAAACTAGGTCCTTCTGCTGAAGATCAACATCTTGTTGCCTTTAGCGTTCCTGGTGAATTAAAAGCTGAACAATTGGTTGTTTCTAATATGACTTACATTGATAAAAATGGTGTTAAACAACAAACAGGTCCATTTGCTTTAGATATTAACTACTCAGCTGCTAAAAAGCAACGAAGCTATCCCTAAATATAAAGAAAAAAATTAAACGAAAAAAATTCAAAATTGGATTGATCGTGGTAATAAAGTTAATGAATGGTTACTAACAAAAGAGAATACTTCAGATACAGCTGCAGACTTCTCACAAAGAGCTAAAATTAGCGAAGCTGTAACAAAATTACAAGAATTGAAACGTTCAGATAGTGCTAACTACGATAAACTTTATGAAATTTCTACACCAATTCATGAAATGGAAGACATTGCAACATTAAGAGAAGTACTAGATATTAAAGTAGCAAAACTGTTAGAATACTTTCGATCTTTATAACGAGAAAAACATACACTAAAGAAAGTATTGAAAAATACAAAAATTACATTAAAAGTGTTCCTTCATTGAAAAATACAAGAAACATAAAAGAACTAGTTCAGTTAATTAAAGACTTCGATAACGCGAACTTCACATACTTAAGATACAATACTACAGAACTAAAAAGAATAATCGATATCGCTGACAGAAAAATCAGAAGTGAATACGAACCTGTGTCTCTTGAAAAATTTGATCAAGCTTTAAATCACGCTAAAGACTGGATTAACCAAACAAACAGTTATAATCCTCAAATTAACGAGACATCAGACCTTGTTAAACAATTAACTGAAGCTATCAACAATCTTACTACAAAAGATGGTAGAAAAGGAGAACCAGTTCCTCCAGCACCTGTCGAAAATACTACAGCACCAGTTGCACCATATAACGTAACAGCTAAATTCGTAGAACGAGGTAGCGATAAACCTATTAAAGCAAAATACAGTCGCGATTTAACAGAACTTATAAAAAATGTAGAAGTTCACGAATTAGGAAATGGTAAAAACGAAGTAATACTAACATTAGAACCGAAAATCACGGGAGGGTCTATCGACTTCGCTCTAGCAGATACTTTTCAAATACAACAGTCTAGGAAATACAGATGCCAATGCTGAAGTAATAGAAACAAAAATATCGGCGGGCGTGATTACCCTACTAAATTAAAACTTACAGTTGATGCTACTAAGAAAAAAATATTGAAATAGCTCTTCTAGGAAACTTTTCAATTTTAAAGACTCATTTTATTTCGGAAATAATGGAATTGAAAACTTTACAAAACCAACAGACTTATATATCGATTACTCTACAAAACTAGAAGCTAAAAAAAGAATCACCTCTGAAAGCTTCGTTAAGAGATAAAATTAATTACTATACAAGTAATTCAGTACAAGATAACTACAAAGATTTAAAACCAGAATTCAAAAACTTCATTCAATCAATTAATTACTAAGGCTCAACAACTTTTTAAATAACGATTCACTAACTAAAGATGAAGTAGATAATATTATAAATAAACTATTAGATGAAACAACTAAATTAGATTCATTAGCTAACCTTTATAAATCACTTCAAAATGCAAAAAAATCAGTTCGAAAATGATTGGAAGAACAATTCACACTTTACTAGCGAAAGTAAAGCGTTAGTTAAAGAAAAAAATTAGATGCGGTTGAAAAGTAAAATTAACTCTCTGGATCCAGTCGATATAGAAGGTAAAAAGAAACTTACTCAAATGAGTTCGACAAAGAAGGAACTGTAACAGTATACAAAAAACTAGATGAACTAACAGGAGAAGTTCAACATCTTGGAGACTACCTTCGCATCAATACTGAAGAACTTTCAGGAGAAATTAAAAAAGCTGAAGAAGCTTACAACAATTTCAATAAAATTACTCAATCAAAACTTAAACTTAGACAATTAATAGATGAAGCAAAAAGCATATGTTGAACATGCTAAACTAACACCCTGATTCAAATGACACTGATGATCAAGTAAATACTGATTTGACAGATTACTACAAAGAACAATTCAAATTTGCTATAGAAGACTTAAACGGTTCTCAAAGTTCTGAAACAGAACAAGTTTCAGCTAAAGAGCAACTTAAGAAAAAAATAGCTGAAGTTGAGTTAATAAAACAAGGTAAAAAAGAACCAGCAGCCTATGTTACTTTAACTAATGAGCTATCAAAAGCTAAAGAATTATTAAATAATGAGTCTTCTACTGAAGAAGCATTACTAGCTGAATTAAATAAACTTAACAATGCTGTAAATGTATTTAATAATTCTGCTGATTCAACTCAAAATAAACCAAGTAATCCATCGGAATCTCCTTCTACAGATTCTAATAATAAAGTTCAATTAGATGGATCATTATTAAAACAAGATTTAACTAGCCCTTCTATGGCTAATGGAATAATTAAAAAAACGTATATCTAGTAACTGAAAAACGGGAAAAAAATTATTTAGAATTAGATCTTGTCCCTATGAATAATGGAACAACTAATGTTGCTGTTATGAGTAAACTTACATACTTTTCGATGGCGATACTGAAAAAGATGTCCAAGTTCTAAAAGAAGATACTGCTGATGTTACTTACAATAATGTAACTAATTCTTATAAATATCCTTCAAAAATTAGAATACCCTATCGAAGGAAAACCATCTACAATAAAACTTAACACTTTTGCAAGCAGTACATTATTCGGTACTGACAAACATGAAAATATAGCTGTATTATCTGTAAAATATCCTAAAGAAAATGCTGTTATCACTGCAGATAAAAAACAACTAAACGCACTATTCGAAGCTACAACAAGTAAATACTATGATAGTTGGAATAATGTATTTAAAAATGCAAATGTGAGCCAAGACATGGCAGTAATTAAAAACTTCGGTAACAAAAATCAACGCTGCACAAAATGTATTGAAAAATAATATTGCCAGCACAGAAGAAATTCTACTGCATTTACTGAACTATCAGATTTAAAAAAATCAATATGATTTACTTATTCAACTAAGAACTTCAAACGCTGAAGCTGTAGCAAACTTCAATTCTGATAAAGATAGTAAAAACTATAGTGAAGAAAGCATCAATGCTGTAGATAACTATCTTCAAGGAAAAATAGATAAACTAGAAGACTTAGTGCACAACAACCCTAAATCTAATGAAATCTTGAAATTATTTAACGATGTTCAAACATACTATAACCTTCTTAGATATGATACTTCAAAACTAGACACAGCTGTTAAATCAGCTCAAGACAAACTAGCTGCAAGTAACTATTCAGATGAGTCAAAAAATAACTTAACTACAGCTATTACTAAAGCAACTGAATTCATAAACAAAGCTAAAGAAACTAGAAATCTAGAAGACACTCGTTCTAGTTTATTAAAAGAAATCGAAGATGCAGTAAACGGATTAAAAGAAGCACCTGCTCCTGAAGTAAATAAACCAAGTGACAACACTAATGCATCTAATAATGAAGCTAACAAACCTAACGATAAAGTCGACACTCCAACTAACAGCGAAGTTAACAAACCTAACGATAAAGTCGATACTCCAACTAACAGTGAAGCTAACAAACCTAACGATAAGGTTGATACTCCTAATAATAGCGAAACTAATAAACCTAACGACAAAGTCGACACTCCAACTAACAGCGAAGTTAACAAACCTAACGACAAAGTTGACACTCCAACTAACAGCGAAGTTAACAAACCTAACGACAAAGTCGACACTCCAGCTAACAGTGATGCCAACAAACCTAATGACAAGGTCGACACTCCTAGCAATAACAAACCAACTGAAAATGATAATGATGAAGTTGCTAAAAAACTTGCTACTGAAAGAGCAAACCTTCTATTTCCTTTAGAAACAGCTAAAATCCTAGTTAATGATGACAAAGATAAAGAAGGAGTTAATAAAGAAGCATACGCTAAACTAAAAGAAGCTACTGAAAAAGCTCAAAAAGTGTATGATGAAGAAAAATCTATCGATAAAATTTTTAGAAGGAAAGATCTAGCATAGATAAAGCATTAGAAGAGTATACTAAACACAAAAATGATAAAGAAACTGTCCCAGGAAATAACAAACCTGAAGATAAACCTACTCCAGAGAATAAACCTAATAATAATTCAAGCAATAATGGAACTGTAGACAATACAAAACCAAGTGACAATTCTAATAGTAGCACTGCTAATGATAATGCAAATAACTCTTCAAATAATACTAATAACAGTTCTACTGAAGTAAAACCTGGAAACAATGAAAAACACAGGAAAGTAACAAACCTGAAAAATAAACCTACTCCAGATAATAAACCTAATAATTCAGACAATAATGGAACTGTAGATAATACAAAACCCTAGCGACAATTCTAATAGTAGCACTGCTAATGATAATGCAAATAACTCTTCAAATAATACTAATAACAGTTCTACTGAAGTAAAACCTGGAAATAATGATAACACAGGAAATAATAAACCTGAAAACAAACCTACTCCAGATAATAAACCTAATAATAATTCAAATGCAGGAAACACTAACACAAACAACAACGAGACTCCATCTGAAGATATAATAAACAATATATTCTCAAATGATGCTTCAGGAGTTAAAGTTACTTTAACTGATAAAAACAACATGCAGCAAAAAACTTTCTGCAACTACTGTAGAAGATAAAAGCTTTAGCAAATTCAGTTCTAGAAAAAAATTAAACTTACCTGCAGACAATCAAATCAGAATATTAGATTTAAAACTTCTAGACAAAAAAATAATAAGGTTGTTAATTCAAATGCAAAACGTACAGTGGCCATTGTCTTAAAAAGAAGATGAAAAGATGTAGCCGTTTATCACATAAAAGAAAACGGAGAGCTAGAGCTTATGAAATCAAAAATAAAAGACGGAAAAGTAACATTTGAAATAGATCACTTCAGTAAATTCGCAATAGTTTCTAATAATCCTAAACAAAATAATGGAAACAGCGGTAATACTTCAATTAACAATAATACGTCTAACAGCGCTAATAATCATGATGCAACTCACAATGATTCTAATGGTGATAATAGCTCTAATATTGCACAAAATGATTCTAACGTTGATAATACTCCTACTTTAGGACATAACGACTCAAATAACAAACAAACTTCTCCTAAAGTGCAAAAATAACCAACCTACTCAAATTGCACCATTAAATAGTAGTGTATTATCAAGTATCAACAATTCAAAATCAGGAAAACATTTAGCTAAAACTGGACTATCTAATAATAATTTAGCTTCATTAGCTGCTATCGGACTAGTATTAAGCGGTGCATTAATATTTGGAAGAAGAAAAAAATAGAAAATAATATTATTTCTAAACAATATTTATTAAATTGATTAAAGAGAGGCAATTTTTGAAACATACTTCTAAATTGCCCTCTTTTAAATTATCTATAATTTATGTAAATCATTATTAGTTTCAAAATGAAAAATATAGAAAAGTTTTGAAAATATCCTATCAGAAATAAACTCCTATTTATTGAATTTTTTTATCAGTTTTGTTGTAAAATTGAATTGCTTATGAAAAAAATATTACAGAAATTTTTTATTTTATTAATGAAAACTTAGGAGACACTATAATGAGTAAATATCATTTTTATAGGTATAAAAGGTTCCGGAATGAGCTCTCTTGCACAAATCGCTTATGATATGGGTAATGAAGTGCAAGGTTCAGACGAGGAAACATACTTTTTTACACAAGAAAAATTAGAACAAAGAAACATCCCAATGTACTACTATGGGGCAGAAAACATTAAAGAAGGATATGAAGTAATTCTAGGAAATGCTTTCGACGAAACACATGTTGAATATAGAAGAGCTAAAGAATTAGGTTTAACTACTTATACTTATTCTCAATTCCTTGGTAAACTTCTTTCTGAAATACCTTCAATCGCAGTAACAGGAGCTCATGGTAAAACTACTACAACTACTATGATAAGTAATATTTTTAAACACAGTCACGTTACTTCATACTTAATCGGAGATGGAACTGGACACGGTGAGAAAAATTCAGAGTATATGATAGCTGAAGCATGTGAGTACTACAGACACTTCTTAGCATATTATCCTGATTATGCTGTTGTAACAAATATTGACTTTGATCACCCGGATTACTTTAATGATGAACACGATATGTTTGACGCATTCCAAAGCTTTGTAAATCAGGTTAAAAATACAGTTGTTATTTGTGGAGACGATCGTTTAGCTTCGCAACTTAAACCTGCAAATGCAAAAACTGTAAAATATGGATTCAACGATGGAAACGACTATCAAATAAAAAATGTCCAAACTACATCAGAACATAGTAATTTTGACATTTACAAAAACTCTGAACTACTTGGAACATTTACTATGGCAGTATTTGGATTACATGATATTTCTAATGCAACATCAGCTATTGCTTTAGCTGACCTAAATGGAATTAGTGTAGAAAAAATTCAAGAATCTCTTAGCCAATATAAACCTGCAGAAAGACGATTTAGTGAACATAAAATTGGAAATAGTGTAGTTGTAGATGATTATGCTCACCATCCTAGTGAAATTAAAGCTACAATAAATAGTGCACGTAGAAAATATGCTGATAAAGAAGTTATGCCATTTTCCAACCTCATACATATACACGTACAGCCAAATTCCTAAACGAATTTGCTGAAAGCTTAGAAACAGCGGATAAAGTATTCCTTTGCCCAATCTTTGCCTCAGTACGTGAAAAAGAAAAAATCGTAGGTATTGAAGACTTACAAAAAGTAACTAAAGGTTCTCAAATTATAAATAGCGAAGAAGATTTCGATAAATTAAACTTCGATAATAGTGTATTCCTATTTATGGGAGCAGGAAATATCAATAAACTTTGTCACAAATTTATAGAACAAAAATCAAAATAATTAGTTGTATTTATAATAAACTTAAAATATAATTGATTATAACAACCCAAGGAGGAAAACTTTATGTTAGATATAAACTGGTTAATTTTAGCATACGCTGGAATCTTTTTAGCAGGTGTCGGTGTTTTAATCCTATGTATAAGTACCGCTATTACACTTAAAACTGTTAGAAAATCTGTAGTTGTTGCTACTGAATGTGTAGAAGATGTTACGAACATCGCAGAAGACGCTCTTGCTCTTGCTAAAGATTTAAATGAAACAGTTAAAAAAAGTTGAAGGTAACTTAGAGCCGATTATGGCAGAAACTAATATTTTATTACAAAACACAAATATCCTAGCTGAAGATTTACAAGTTAAATCTGAAAAATTAGATCCACTATTCAACTCAGCAGAAGGATTAGCATCATCTATCAATGGATTACAATCATCTGTTGATAATATGAAATCTAATGTTACTGGATTCAAAAAATACTGATCAAAAATAGAAAATCTTTCTGAAAAAGTAGAAGAAAACAAAGCTAAAGCTTCTAATCTACTTAATAAATTCTTAAAGAAAGATAAAGTTGAAGAAGAAAAATAATATTTTAATTGAGGTAACTCGATAAAATCTTGTTTCTTAAGAAATCACGGTTTTTTTGAGTCACTCCCAATTAATAAAAGATTATAGAGCAACACAAAATCATTAATTTGCGTTGCTCCTCCTTTATTACTAGCGAAATCCTATCTATTATCTCTTAATTTTTATATTTATCTCACTTATACTATTTTTTTAACACTAAAAATATCTAACTATTCCTATTAAAATATAAGCCACAGTAGCTGTAATCAGCATTAAAATTAAAGTAGTAAAGCTACTAAACCATTTCAAATAATAACCCGCTAACACAAGTGGTAACATAATAAGAAAAATAATGAGATACAAATACTATTACTATATTATCATTTAACTTACTTTTGAAATACTTTTACCAGCTAATCCTTGTAATATACCTAAAATAGCGTATACTAAGGTTTGAATTAATACTGCCGTATTTAGATTATCAAAACTCTGAATATACAATGGCATACCAGGATAAAACTGACCATACAAAATACCAAATATTAGATTAATAACGTTTCCTACTCCTACCCCTAACAACATAAATATTATAATTTTTTTGAAATAATTTCATTTTAATACCTCCTATAATCCTAATTTCATCTTAAATTCTTTTTAACATCCTACGTGATACATAACTTATATCCGAATTTTTTTATAATTTATAACTATTGTTCCTCTCAATCCTAAATCTAAGCTATGAATATATTTAACATTAGCTATTTCACTTTGAGATATTTTTTTATAAAATCCTTAGTTAATATACTCTGCATTTCATATAATTTTTTTCTAACAATAAATCTACCTTCAACTGTAACTACATATACTTTTCTATCTTCAACATATACCCTTATAATATCCTCCGTATTTAATAAACGTACTTTTCCCATCTAAAACTCCTATAAAGTAATCTTCCTTATTTTCTATATAATTCACTAAATTTTGAATCTCATCATTCACTTTATTTGTTGATATAGTAACTATTATTTCTTCAAATTTCTTATCTATATTTAATTCTACTTTCACATTTTTCACATCCTTTCATATATTTAATTCAACTTTCATATCTTTTAGCTCCTTTCATAATTATATTTTTATATAATAAATATTTAAAAATCTATAGATAATGCATATTCGGTTAGTTATCTTGTTTATTCGGTAAATTAGATACTAATTACAAATACAATATATTTTACTTAACAATTACATATATTGTTTTTAAAAAATATAAATAATTTATAAAAAAATATATTTAAATAATATGACAATTAAGATTAAAAATACGTTAACTTAAACTTTTTTTAAATTTTTTTCTCATTTTTTTAACTTTATACTTGATTTTATTTCAATTTTGATATATCATACAGGGGTATTTAAAAATTTTATAGAAGGAGAATTATTTTTTTATGTTAAACGAATTTAAAAAAATTTGCATTTAAAGGTAACGTATTAGACCTAGCTATCAGGGGTTATCATGAGGGTGCTTTTTGGTAAAAATCGTTAGTTCATTAGTAACTGACATTATGATGCCACTTATCGCTCTTGTATTCCCAGCTAAGCCAGATTTCACAAACTTAGCATGGGAAGGTATTAAATACGGTAACTTCATCCAAATCACTATCGACTTCTTAATTACAGCAATCGCAATCTTCTTATTCGTTAAAGCAATCAACACAGCTAAAGATAAAATGTCTAAAGAAGAAGGCTAGAAGAAACACCAGAGGTTGATGCTAAAGAAGAACTTCTAAAGAAATCCGTGATTTATTAAAAAAATAATAAATTAAAATTTTAAGATCGACAATGTCAGATCTTTTTAATATACATAAGAAATCCCTTGGAAAAATTAATTCCAAGGGATTTTTATTTATACTTTTATCAAGGATTTATAGTGATATTGAAACCTAACTTACTCTTCTTCCTTTTTACGGCATTTCATAGCAACAAACAACCCTACGATCGCTAATCCTAATCCAGCTAATTCAGTGCTATTATTAGTTTCTCCAGTATTAGCTAAACACTGAGATGTTTTTCTATTCTACTAGATTTTTTTCTAAATTTACTCTTTTAGCAACTGTCGGTGTAAGTATTTCTTCAATATTATGAACCTTACCAAAAGCCGTTGTTAGGGCGTTTTTCTAAAGATATGTATAACAATATCTCTAGATTTATTTACTTCAGTTCTTACAAATTCATAACCTTCTATGTTTCCATGTTCAAATGCTTCATTTACTTCTCCTAATACTTTAGGATATTTAGCATCTGTTGGTTTCAATTCATTACCATTTTTCATCAATCCATTTAGTAATAATAAGTTTATTTTTTTGTACCTCTGGTTGAATTTCTGGATCCCCGTTTACTCCTCCACTGAATTCTGGTAACGTTGGTTGGACTTCTGGGTTTCCGTTCACTCCCCCACTGTATTCTGGTAACGTTGGTTGCTCTTCTAGATCTCCGTTCACTCCTCCGTTAAACTCTGGTAACGCTGGCTGCTCTTCTGGATCTCCGTTCACTCCTCCGTTAAACTCTGGTAACGTTGGTTGTTCCTCTGGGTCCCCATTTACTCCTCCGTTAAATTCTGGTAACGCTGGTTGCTCTTCTGGGTCTCCATTTACTCCTCCGTTAAATTCTGGTAACGTTGGTTGCTCTTCTGGGTCTCCATTTACTCCTCCGTTAAATTCTGGTAACGTTGATTGCTCTTCTGGGTCTCCATTTACTCCTCCATTAAACTCTGGTAACGTTGGTTGCTCCTCTGGGTCCCCGTTCACTCCTCCGTTGAATTCTGGTAACATTGGTTGTTCCTCTGGGTCCCCATTTACTCCTCCGTTAAATTCTGGTAACGTTGGTTGTTCCTCTGGGTCCCCATTTACTCCTCCGTTAAACTCTGGTAACATTGGTTGGACTTCTGGATCTCCTTTTGCTCCTCCACTGAATTCTGGTAACGTTGGTTGGACTTCTGGATCTCCTTTTGCTGTTTGTTTATTAACTGTAATTGTTACATCTACATCATCCGTACTATTATCTGGATACGTTATTGTTATTTTCGCAGAAACACTTCCTGGAGTATCAGTATTAGGAACTATTCCATTTTTCCATTCTACTCTTGTTCCCTCTGGCAACTCGTTCACATTCTCTATGCTCTCATTTGCATTCGGAATATCTCCATTTGTAATAGTTTGAGCTTTGGGTTGTGGATTGTAGTCATCTTTTTGTGGTGTTACTTCAACCGTTACTGGCACTTCTTCTGTACTGTTGTCTGGGTATGTGATTAATACTTTTCCTGGTTTATTTCCTGGTGTTGTATTTGTATCTGGTTTTTCTACCCATGTGTACGTTGTTCCTTTAGGTAAGCCTTCTGTGTTGATACTTCCTTCTGCGCTTGGGTCACTTCCGTGTTTTGCGGTTTGTCCTGGCTGTTTCGCAGTTGGTGTGAATGTGTCACTTTGTTTCTTAACCGTGATTGGTACTTCAACTTCGTCTACTGTTCCATCTGGGTACGTTACTAACGCTACTGTTGGATGACTTCCTGGTGTGTTGACTACTGGTGTTTCTTTCCATGTGATTGTCGTTCCGCTTGGTAAGCCTGTTTTGTCTACACTGGCTTCTGCGTTTGGCACTATTCCATTATCCACTGTTTGTGGTTTTGGTTGTGGATTGTAGTCGTCTTTTTGTGGTGTTACTTCGACTGTTACCGTAACTTCTTCTGTACTGTTGTCTGGGTATGTGATTAATACTTTTCCTGGTTTGTTTCCTGGTGTTGTATTTGTGTCTGGTTTTTCTACCCATGTGTACGTTGTTCCTTTAGGTAAGCCTTCTGTGTTGATACTTCCTTCTGCGCTTGGGTCACTTCCATGTTTTGCGGTTTGTCCTGGCTGTTTCGCAGTTGGTGTGAATGTGTCACTTTGTTTCTTAACCGTGATTGGTACTTCAACTTCGTCTACTGTTCCATCTGGGTACGTTACTAACGCTACTGTTGGATGACTTCCTGGTGTGTTGACTACTGGTGTTTCTTTCCATGTGATTGTCGTTCCGCTTGGTAAGCCTGTTTTGTCTACACTGGCTTCTGCGTTTGGCACTATTCCATTATCCACTGTTTGTGGTTTTGGTTGTGGATTGTAGTCGTCTTTTTGTGGTGTTACTTCGACTGTTACCGTAACTTCTTCTGTACTGTTGTCTGGGTATGTGATTAATACTTTTTCCTGGTTTGTTTCCTGGTGTTGTATTTGTGTCTGGTTTTTCTACCCATGTGTACGTTGTTCCTTTAGGTAAGCCTTCTGTGTTGATACTTCCTTCTGCGCTTGGGTCACTTCCATGTTTTGCGGTTTGTCCTGGCTGTTTCGCAGTTGGGTTAAACGTATCTTTTTGTTCTTTTACTGTGATTGGAACGGTTACTTCGTCTACTGTTCCATCTGGGTACGTTACTAACGCTACTGTTGGATGATTTCCTGGTGTACTTACATCTGGATTTGTTTTCCATGTTACAGTTGTACCTTCTGGTAAGCCTGTTTTGTCTACACTGTCTTCTGCGTTTGGCACTATTCCATTATCCACTGTTTGTGGTTTTGGTTGTGGATTGTAATCGTCTTTTTGTGGTGTTACTTCTACCGTTACTGTCACTTCTTCTGTACTGTTGTCTGGGTATGTGATTAATACTTTTCCTGGTTTGTTTCCTGGTGTTGTATTTGTATCTGGTTTTTCTACCCATGTGTACGTTGTTCCTTTAGGTAAGCCTTCTGTGTTGATACTTCCTTCTGCGCTTGGGTCACTTCCATGTTTTGCGGTTTGACCTGGCTGTTTCGCAGTTGGTGTGAATGTGTCACTTTGTTTCTTAACCGTGATTGGTACTTCAACTTCGTCTACTGTTCCATCTGGGTACGTTACTAACGCTACTGTTGGATGACTTCCTGGTGTGTTGACTACTGGTGTTTCTTTCCATGTGATTGTCGTTCCGCTTGGTAAGCCTGTTTTGTCTACACTGGCTTCTGCGTTTGGCACTATTCCATTATCCACTGTTTGTGGTTTTGGTTGTGGATTGTAGTCGTCTTTTTGTGGTGTTACTTCGACTGTTACCGTAACTTCTTCTGTACTGTTGTCTGGGTATGTGATTAATACTTTTCCTGGTTTGTTTCCTGGTGTTGTATTTGTGTCTGGTTTTTCTACCCATGTGTACGTTGTTCCTTTAGGTAAGCCTTCTGTGTTGATACTTCCTTCTGCGCTTGGGTCACTTCCATGTTTTGCGGTTTGTCCTGGCTGTTTCGCAGTTGGTGTGAATGTGTCACTTTGTTTCTTAACCGTGATTGGTACTTCAACTTCGTCTACTGTTCCATCTGGGTACGTTACTAACGCTACTGTTGGATGACTTCCTGGTGTGTTGACTACTGGTGTTTCTTTCCATGTGATTGTCGTTCCGCTTGGTAAGCCTGTTTTGTCTACACTGGCTTCTGCGTTTGGCACTATTCCATTATCCACTGTTTGTGGTTTTGGTTGTGGATTGTAGTCGTCTTTTTGTGGTGTTACTTCGACTGTTACCGTAACTTCTTCTGTACTGTTGTCTGGGTATGTGATTAATACTTTTCCTGGTTTGTTTCCTGGTGTTGTATTTGTGTCTGGTTTTTCTACCCATGTGTACGTTGTTCCTTTAGGTAAGCCTTCTGTGTTGATACTTCCTTCTGCGCTTGGGTCACTTCCATGTTTTGCGGTTTGTCCTGGCTGTTTCGCAGTTGGGTTAAACGTATCTTTTTGTTCTTTTACTGTGATTGGAACGGTTACTTCGTCTACTGTTCCATCTGGGTACGTTACTAACGCTACTGTTGGATGATTTCCTGGTGTACTTACATCTGGATTTGTTTTCCATGTTACAGTTGTACCTTCTGGTAAGCCTGTTTTGTCTACACTGTCTTCTGCGTTTGGTGCTGTACCGTTATCCACTGTTTGTGGTTTTGGTTGTGGATTGTAATCGTCTTTTTGTGGTGTTACTTCTACCGTTACTGTCACTTCTTCTGTACTGTTGTCTGGGTATGTGATTAATACTTTTCCTGGTTTGTTTCCTGGTGTTGTACTTGTATCTGGTTTTTCTACCCATGTGTACGTTGTTCCTTTTGGTAAGCCTTCTGTGTTGATACTTCCTTGGGCGCTTGGGTCACTTCCGTGTTTTGCGGTTTGTCCTGGCTGTTTCGCAGTTGGGTTAAACGTATCTTTTTGTTCTTTTACCGTAATTGGGACTGTCACTTCATCTACTGTTCCATCTGGATATGTCACTAACGCTACTGTTGGATGACTTCCTGGTGTACTTACATCTGGAGTTGTCTTCCATGTGATTGTAGTTCCACTTGGTAAGCCTGTTTTGTCTACACTGGCTTCTGCGTTTGGTACTGTTCCATTATCCACTGTTTGCGGTTTTGGTTGTGGATCATATTTTCCTCGCATAGACCAAACTGTAATATTTACTAGCATTGATGTAGAATTTCCAGCTTTATCTCTTGCGATTATAGTTACACCATACATCGTATTGTCGGATTTAATTTTCGGTACTTCTTGTACACCCTCCTTGAAAACAATTGTTCCAGTAGATTCATCAAAAGTTAAGAATTCAGGTAGATTTCTTACTTCAATCGTAGCAATTCCACTTCCATTTGTATTGTCTTCTGCTTTAATCTTCATCACAGGTAAAGTTTTATCTAATGCCGTTATTTCCCAGTTTTTATTTTCTTCTGGCGTTAAAATTGTCGGATCTGTCACATCTTTGACGTTTAACGGAATCGTAACGTCTTGTTCTGAACCATCAATATATGTTACTTTTGCTTGTATAGTTTGATTCCCATATGTTGCTGTATTGATTGGTGATTTTGATTCTACTTTTGCGATTTTCGCATTACCATTTTCACCTTGTGCATTAGTCGCATTAACTGCTCCTTTTAACATATCAGATGTTACTTCTTCATTTTGATTTACTTCGATTTGTGTTCCAGTCGCTGTAAATTCTTCGCTTACTTTTCTTACAGTTACATTTACTGTAACTACATCTTTCGATCCATCTGGATATGTAATTTCCACTTCTCCAGTTGTTGAACCTGGTGTATTAACTACTGGCGGTGTTTTCCATGTCACAGTTGTCCCATCTGGTAACCCTTGTTTATTTACACTATCTTCTGGATTTGGTACTTGTCCGTAGTTTACCGTTTGATCTTCTGGTTGTGGATTAGTCTTCGTACTTATTGAAGATACTACAATTTTTGCAGTTCTTTCGCTTACATTTCCTGCAATATCTTCCACACGAATATTCAAATTAAATTCTTTACTTGGAGTATTTTCTGGTAATTTTTCTACTTCTTGTTTTCCTGCTTTGAATTTAATTGAGTTAGTTGCACTATCGTATTCTAAGTAATCAGGAAGTCCTTCTACACTTACTGTTTTCACTCCACTTCCGTTCGCATTATCTTCTGCCCTTACTTCCATATTTGGTAAAGTTTTATCTAATGCCGTCATTTCCCAATTTGTATTTTCTGTTGGAGCTTGAATAGTAGGTGGAATCACGTCTTTGACTTTTAACGGAATTGTTACTTCTTTCGTTGTTCCATCTTTAAATGTTACTATCGCAGTAATATTTTGATCTCCATAGTTAGCTGTACTGATTGATGATTTAGCTACTACTGTTGAAATCTTATCAGTTCCACTTACGTTTCCTACTTTTGATATCGCTGTTACTTTTGCTTTTAAGTCATCATTTGTTACTGGAGTGTTTTGGTTTACTTCAATTTGTGCTCCAATTACGTTGTACTCATCACTAAGTTTATTTACGTTGATTTTTACATTTACTATGTCTTTTGAACCATCTTTATACGTTACTTCTACTACTCCGTCTTTCTCACCTGGTGTGTTTGTATCCGGCATTGTCTTCCAAGCGTAACTTGTTCCTTCTGGTAAGTTCGTTTTATCTACACTTGTTGCTGCATCTGGAGTTGCTCCATAACTTACTGTTTGTTTTTCTGAATTTGGAACTGCATCATATTTTGTAGTCATTGATTTCACAGTGATTGTTACTTGCGTACTTGTTTTGTTTCCTGCGTTATCTTCCACTTCGATTGTTATATTATGCGGTTGTACATCTGTTCCTTCTGGTAAGCTTGGTACTTGCGTTACTCCAGTTTTAAACTTAATTGTCTTAGTAGCTTCATCATATGCCAAGAAATCTGGTAGATTTGTCACAGTCGTTGACTTAACTCCACTTCCTCCTGCGTTATCCTCGCTTGTTACTGCGATGTTTGGATCTTCTCCTTCTACCGCGATTAAGTTCCAATTTTGTCCGTTTGTTGGTGCTTGGATTGTTGGATTAGTTACGTCTTTAACTTTCAATGGAATTGTTACGTCTTTTGTTGTTCCGTCTTTGAATGTTACTGTCGCTTCGATATTTGTTTCACCGTATGCAGCTGTGCTTACTTGTGCTTTTGCTTCTACTTTTGCAATCTTATCAGTTCCAGTCACGTTTCCTACTTTTGATGTAGCCGTTACTTTTGCTTTTAATTCATCATTTGTTACTGGTGTGTTTTGATTTACTTCGATTAATGAGCCAGTTACTTCATATTCTGAACTTAGTTCTTTCACAGTTACTTTTACATTTACTGTATCTTTTGAACCATCTTTATACGTTACTTCTACTACTCCGTCTTTTTCACCCGGTGTGTTTGTATCTGGTTTTGTTTTCCAAGCGTAACTTGTTCCTTCTGGTAAGTTTGTTTTATCTACACTTGTTCCTGCATCTGGAGTTACTCCATAACTCACTATTTGTTTTTCTTGATTTGGAACTGCATCGTATTTCGTAGTCATTGACTTCACAGTAATTGTTACTTGTGTACTCGTTTCATTCCCTGCGTTATCTACTACTGTTATCGTTACATTATGAGGCTCTACATCTGTTCCTTCTGATAAACTAGGTACTGACGTTATTCCTGCTTTGAACTGAATCGTCTTAGTCGCTTCATTATATTCTAAGAAATCTGGTAAGCCTGTTACTGTTGTAGATTTAACTCCACTTCCTCCAGCGTTATCCTCACTCGTTACAGCAATATTTGGATTTCCTCCTTCTACTGCGATTAAATCCCAATTTTGTCCATTTGTTGGTGTTTGTATCGTTGGTTTCATTACGTCTTTTACTTTTAACGAAATCGTAACGTCTTGTTCTGAACCATCAATATATGTTACTTTTGCTTGTATAGTTTGATTCCCATATGCCACTGTCTTAATTGGTGATTTTGATTCTACTTTTGCGATTTTCGCATTACCATTTTCACCTTGTGCATTAGTCGCATTAACTGCTCCTTTTAACATATCAGATGTTACTTCTTCATTTTGATTTACTTCGATTTGTGTTCCAGTCGCTGTAAATTCTTCGCTTACTTTTCTTACAGTTACATTTACTGTAACTACATCTTTCGATCCATCTGGATATGTAATTTCCACTTCTCCAGTTGTTGAACCTGGTGTATTAACTACCGGCGGTGTTTTCCATGTCACCGTTGTTCCATCTGGTAATCCTTGTTTATTTACACTATCTTCTGGATTTGGTATTTGTCCATAGTTTACCGTTTGATTTTCTGGTTGTGGATTAGTCTTTGTGCTTATTGAAGATACTGTAATTTTTGCAGATCTTTCACTAACATTTCCTGCATTATCTTCTACATGAATGTTCAAATTAAATTCTTTACTTGGAGTATTTTCTGGTAGTTTTTCTACTTCTTGTTTCCCTGCTTTGAATTTAATTGAGTTAGTTGTACTATCGTATTCTAAGTAATCAGGAAGTCCTTCTACACTTACTGTTTTCACTCCACTTCCGTTCGCATTATCTTCTGCCCTTACTTCCATATTTGGTAGAGTTTTATCTAATGCCGTCATTTCCCAGTTTGTATTTTCTATTGGAGCTTGAATAGTAGGTGGAGTCACGTCTTTGACTTCAAGAGGGATTGTTACCGTATCTGTTGTATCATCAAGATACGTTACAGTTGCATTAATTGTTTTATCACCAAATTCTGTAGTACTAATTTTATTTACAGGAGTTACAGATTTCACCTTACTAGCACCATTGTTACTAATTGTCACTGCTGCTTTTAGTTCATCATTTGATACTAAGTCATTTTGATTTTTGACTATTTTAGTAGCTGTTGGTTCATATTCATCACTCAATTTACGAACTTTTACAGTCACATTTACTTCATCTATTGAATCGTCTGGATAAGTTACTGTCACTACTCCTGTTTTATCTCCAGGTTTACTCGTATCTGGTGTTGATTTCCATGTATATTGTACACCATCCGGTAATCCCGCTGTATTTACACTTGTTTTCGGATTAGGTATTTCTCCATGACTAACTTCTTGAATAGTTTCATTGGCTTGTGGATTATATTTTTCAGCCATAGATATTTGTCTTATTTGAAATGTTCTTTCACTACTATTTCCAGCATTATCCTCCACGCGTAATGTTACAGTTTTTGTAGTACGATTAATTCCAGATAATTTTGGAACCTCTCTAACTCCATCTTGGAAAACAATACTATTTGTTACTTTATCAAATTTCAAGAAACTTGGTAAATTGATTGGAACGATACTTTTTACTCCGCTTCCTCCAGAATTATCAGAAGTTTCAACTCTAATCGGTGGTAATGTTTTATCTAACGATGTTATTTCCCATAGTTGTCCTTCTGTTGGTGTTTGTATTGTCGGAGCTATGACATCTTTTACTTCAAGTGGAATTGTCACCTTATCTGTCGTACCATCAAGGTATGTTACAGTCGCATTTATAGTTTGTGTACCTGCATTTGTAGTACTGATATTTCCAACAGGAGTAACAGATTTCACTTTACTATTACCATTGTTACTAATTGTCACTGCCGCTTTCAAATCATCATTTGTTACAGTAGCATTTTGATTTTTGACTATTTTAGTACCTGTTGGTTCATATTCGTCACTTAGTTTGCGCACATCCACAGTTACATCAACCAAATCTGTAGACCCATCTGGATACGTAACAATTACTACTCCAGCCTTTTGTCCAGGACCAGTAGTTGTGTTAGGAATAGTTCTCCAAGTGTATGTTGTCCCTGTTGGTAATCCATTTTTATTAATACTAGTTTCTGCGTTCGGTGTTTGACCATAACTTACAGTTTGTTTTTGTGGGTTAGCTGTTGCACTGTATTTAGTCGTCATCGATTTAACAGTAATTGTTACTTGTCTTCGACTAGAATTATTCGAATTATCCGTTACTTGGATATTAACATTATACGTTTTACTATCTTGTCCATCAGGTAGTTTCGTTACCTCTTGAACACCATTTTTAAACTTAATTGTCTTAGTTGCATTGTCATAAACTAAGAAATCTGGTAATCCAGTTACTGTTGTTGATTTAATTCCAGTTCCACCAGTATTATCTTCAGATGTTAATTTTATTGATGGTAATGTTCTGTCTAATGCGATTAAATCCCAATTTTGTCTGTCTGTTGGTGTTTGAATCGTCGGTGCTGTAATGTCTTTTACTTCCAGTGGAATCGCTACAGGATCTGTCGTACCATCAAGATAAGTTACAGTCGCATTTATAGTTTGTATCCCTGCATTTGTCGTACTTATATTTCCGAGAGAAGTAACAGATTTCACTTTACTGTTACCATTGTTATTGATTGTTACCGCAGCTTTCAAATCATTATTTGATACTGAATCATTCTGATTTTTAACTATTTTAGTGCCTGTTGGCTCATGTTCATCACTTAACTTACGCACCTTTACAGTTACATTTACAATATCTGTTGAACCATCTGGATAAGTAACCTTCACAACTCCATCTTTATTCCCCGGAGCATTTGTATCAGGTTTTCTTTCCCATTTATACTGAGTATTAGCCGGTAAACCTGTTGTACTTATACTTGTACCTGGATCAGGTGTTTGAGCATGGCTTACTTCTTGTATTTTAGGATTAGCAACTGCTGTGTATTTTTGCGTTTGAGCTTGAATATTAAAGGTAATATTTTTAGTCGCAGTATTCCCTTTTCTATCGACTGCTTTAACAGTTACTTGAATACTAGATTTACCATTTTGGAAATTATTCAGTATAACTCCATTAATCTCTATTTTCGATGTTTTTGGATTATAAAATAACGGATTTGGCAGATTTTCAACCGTTATGGGGTTTCCATCTTTAAGCCCTACTCCTTTATTATTATCCTGTGCAGAAATATTTATCTCACTTGGCAATCCTTCTAATCTTGTTAATAATACTGAATCTGGTGCTGTGATAGTTGGATTAATATTGTCCACTATTTCTACCGGGATTCTTACAGTTTTCATCAAATGATTACCACGAAGAATTTCAATTTCTTTATGTTGTACACCTCTCGCAGAAGTATCTACAGTCGATGAACCACCTTTCCAACGAACAGTAAATTCACTTGGAAGTGCTGAATTATCCGAAACAGTAATATAATTTCTTGCATCTCCTAGTTGACCAGATTGATTCTGGTTAATTTTCTTATCTTGTTTTCCTATAAAGTCTAAAACTGTATAAGAGTTGTTATATCTTTTGTTACTCCATTTTCATAAGTTGTTGTTACTACAACGTTTCTTGTTCCAACTTGTTGCAAATTAAATGGTGTTTTATAAGTTACTTGAGCTGTCGATGGTACTTCATTTCCAGTTTTAGAACGTACTAATTGTCTTGGATTTGTATATAGCTCTTTATTGTCACCAAAATAAGCTGTTAAACTTGAATGTTTTGCCTCCACATCATTTGTCGCATTTGTTTGAATAGTTTTAGGATTAAATCCATCTTTAAAGTGGATTGTCATTGTTGCACCATCCGCTGAAACTTCAGCATGATCAAAGTCACTTTTATGACCTGAAGGTTTCATAACATCGGGATGTTCTGTTTTAAATTTTTCAATTAAAGCTGTTTTTTCATTTTCAGTTAAATGACGAACATCGTCTACATATGTCTGTGATAAATCCTTTACTGTATTACGCTCACTTTGCGGTTTAATAATAAAAGTAAACGTATAAGGTTTTAACTGATTTGGAGCTACTCTTGTATTAGATGCAATATGAACCTCATATCTACCAGGTTGAACTATTGCACCTTCTCCTACAACCCCTCTAATAGCAGCATTAGTTATAGGATTATTTATTTCAGTTCTACCATACTCTATTTCGCGACTTCTTTGGACTCCTGCCTTTTTATCCCAATAAGCAACGTGCATTTTTAAACCTTTAATAGGAGAATTACCCGTAAAACCAACAGTTACTATATAATACGGTGTTACATCTTCTACTACTTTTCCACGAACAAATGTAGTGAACTTTCTCTCATTTCCTACTCTTTCACCTTTTATTTCAACTAAACTCCAAATTTCATCTGAATTGTAGTAAACAGCTGTACTTCCATTTTCTATAAGATTACCATTTCTTCTGTTTTCTTTATGGTTGTAGACTACTCCTCTAAACCCACTCTCTCCATTTTTGTCAATGACTTTTCCATTTCGTGGGTCACGTCTTCCCGAATTAGCACGAGTAACTCTATTAGCTACTCTATTTCGAAGATAAATTGCTTCATTTAATAGTTTTTGAATACTTTCTTCACTATTATTATCAGTAGTTGGAAGTTTCTCAATAGTGTTAACTAGTTCTTTTTCTGAATCACTAAATTCATAGTTTATTTCACTAGCTAAACTATTAATTTCTTTCACGATATTAGTTGCTTTAGTAATTTTTTTCATTATGTCTTCTAGCAACATCTTCTGTATTATTAACTTGTTGTTTTTCTTTAGTATCTTTCTCAGAATTTTACTTTTTCATCTTTTTAGATTCAACTTTTTCTTTAACTTCTGATTTCTTATCTTCCCTAGGTTTATCTTCTAATTTTTTCAAAAACTTCATTAAGAGCTTTTACTTTTTATCGATTTCTTCTTGAGTTATTTCTTTGTTCTCTAGTACTTTTTTCTGACGTGACAAAACAAGATTAAGTTCTTTTACAGATTTTTCAGTTTTTCCACTGATGTCTGCTTTCTTAATCTTATCAACTAAATTCTTTTAGCTCTTCCTTATTAGCTTCCTTTTCCGGGATAATTTCCTCTTTGCTTTCGCTTAAAGTATTTTTTTCTAATGTTGTGTTGTTTAAACTTTTCGTTTGTTTCTCATTGTTTAATTCCGAAGTGCTAACTGCCGTATTTTTGTTACTTATATTATCTTGCTTAACAGATAATTCTGAGCTATTAATCTCACTTGCATATATCACTTGCGGGCCATTAACACTTACACCCCCAACAACAAAGAATAACGAACAACCAAAAAGTATGTGTTTTCCTTTTTTGACCATTCGCCAATTTTTTTGTTGTAGCCCTTGTCGATTAAATAACATCTCTTTTCTCCTTCATTTTTATTCTTATATTTACGATATTATTAATATACATTATATTATATCTCTAATCCTTTAGATATTCAATACTTTCATATATAGAATACGTTATTGTCATTAAATTAAAACATTTAAAAGCATAATCTATTTTTCAAGTATTTATTGAATTAACCATATATTTTTAAACAAAAAAACAAATAAATAAAATTCTTAAATAAAGAAATATAACAATAAATATTCAATGCGTTAAAAATAATTATTTCAAGATGTATTATCAAAATAATCACCTCTTATTCTCCCTTCTATAGTTATAATGCAACTTTATATATTTAACAACACAAAAGACTTAATTTTTGCATTTAACAAAACTAAGTCTTTATAATATCAGTTATTAAATTAATTTACAGCATTCGCAGATGTTCCTGTTGTAATTACATCTACAGCAGCTTCTAATCCACCATCTACAAGGTTTTGAATCGCAGTTTCTGTATAAAACGCTGTATGTGGTGTATAAATTACATCATCGCGATCAATTAGAGTTTGTAATAACTCATCATCGAATTCTTTTCCTTCAAAGTTTTTAGGAACATATTTGCTTTCATTTTCATATACATCTAATCCTGCTCCAAGAAGTTTTCCACTATCTAAAGCACGTAACACAGCTTTAGTATCAACTAGCATACCACGAGCAGCATTTAATAAAATCGAGTTATCTTTCATTTTAGCGATAAATTCATCATTTACCATGTGGTTGTATTCTTTAATAGCTGGCATATGAATAGTTATTACATCAGAATTTGCAATTAAATCATCCAAATTCTCAACATAAGTTAAAACTTCTTTTGCCGCTTCATTTTGATAAACATCATATCCTAGAACTTTAGATCCTAAACCATTAAATAATCTAGCAGCTTGAGTCCCGATTCTTCCAGTACCGATAACTCCTACTGTTAAAGTTCTAAGTTCACGAGATAAAATCCCTGGATTCCAAGAGAAATTATGTCTTTCTAAATTACGTTGGATTTTGTTAGTGTTTCTACTAATTCTAAGTGCTGTTGTAAGTACATGCTCAGCAATTGCATTAGGTGAATATGATGGTACATTTGTCATTTTAATACCATATTTATTCATTAACTCTAAATCATAAATATCAAATCCTGCAGAACGAGTCGCAAAGACTTTAATCCCTTGTTCGTGAGCATATTCATATACATCGCTCTCAAAAGGTTTATTTTGCGCTAAAACTACACCTTGCTTTCCTTCTAATAAGTGTTTATTAGCAGAAGAAAGTTCTTCTGTATAAACATCAATTTCAACTTCTGGATGAGCATTTCTCCAACTTTCTAAAAGCACTCTTTTTCATCTTCTCTTAAATTAAAAAAATACTAATTTCATATCTTTTCCTCCTGTGTACAAGACTATTATTATTCAATATCTAAAATAAATATTTTATTGAATATATATAATTAATTTTTACCATAAAAACTGTATCCTAAAAATACTTTTTGTCTTATTTTTTCAATTATTTCTTTAATAATTTCAAACAATTCATAATTGTTTTGAACTTTTTATATATTTCAGTACCTGGCGGATATTCTTTATTATAACGATTTATCCAAATCGATTTCCATCCTGCATTATTTGCTCCAACTATATCATTTTTCTAAAGAATCACCAATGTAATATAAAAGATTCAACTCCTAGTTGTAACTTTTTCCTGCATGACTTCAAAAATTCTTTTATCAGGCTTATTTATTCCTAAATCACCTGAAACAATAATATTTTCTCTAGGAATCCATTTTTCAACACCTAAAGCATCTACTTTCGCCCATTGATGCTCGCTAGGACCATTAGTTATTACACCTAACTTCACATTATTCTTTTTTAGCTAGTTCTAAAATACTTACCGTTATATCAGACATTTTTTTAATTTTTGTTGATTCTTTTTATATTCTTTTTGCATATTTAATGCCTGTTCATTAGTTAGAAAGACACCTAAATCTTTTGCCGCTTCTTGGATTCGATAAATATGATACTCATCCATAGTCATCTCACCATTTCTAGAAGCTTCAAATTTCACATCACTATAATATCTACTCAAAAGATAAAATCTCTCCATATCAATATCTATATCAAACAAACTCCTAAACGCATTTTTCAAATGGAACTATCTGTTCATATAGAGTATCATCAACATCAAAAACAAGACCAATCATTTAATTCTCCTTATATTAAAAATCAACTCAATATCATTATAACTCCACTACTAAAGCTTAATAATTTAGTATTTTTAGTTATTCATTGAGTTGATTTTTAAACATTATTTTATTAACTTTTTCTATTTTTATTCTTAGCTTCTTCTAGTGTCTCACTATTCTCTAGTTTTTCTAAAACTAACTTTAGAAGAGTTTCTTTTATACTCCATAAACTGTTTATCTGTCATTTCTTCTATATTATTTATGTTATCCATACTAATCTCAAATTCAAAACATATTTTTATTCTTATTAATTATTATATCATATCAACAATTTTTATCACCAAATTTATTTTTCCAATCAATTTCCAAAATCTAAAACAGACTTATCTGTATAAGGATGCCAAACGCTTATTTCTATTAATTCAGGAGATATAGTTGCCGCTTCAGCTCCTTGAAGCAAAACTTCTTGAATCTGTTTTATATTTTTAAAAACTTGCGACCCAAAAATCTCTGTAGGATAATCTATTAATAAATCACTTATTACAGAAATTGTTTCTGTTGCGTCTTGCCCGACATTTTCCATTCTATTTACATACGGCGCTACATAACTTGCTCCATTCATAGCTGCATGCCAATGCTTGCATAGGACTTAGAATTGCTGTAGCAGTGACCTTAATCCCTTCTCTTGAACAAAGTTTAATAGCTTCTAAACCAGCCTTTGTTACAGGAATTTTTATATAAAATGTTTCTCCAAAAAAACTTTTCGTAGTACTCTTGCTTCACTTTAATATTCCTTCAACTTCACTTTCTGTTGTTTGTATATGAATTTCATATTTTGCCATAAGTAAATTCTTTAATTCTTTTAAAATATTTTTAATATCCCTTCTACTTTTGATAATATTGTTGGATTAGTCGTTATCCCTGTTATCTCTCTATATTTTGATATTTCTTTAATTTTTTTCTACATCTGCACTATCTATTAAAATTTTCATTATTTTTTTCTCCTCTAAAACACTTATAACCTCTCCTAGATTCCCAACAATTCTATAAGTTCTTCCTTTACACTCTTCATCTGGACTAAACATATCAGGAACCATAATAACTTTAGCTCCTGCAGAACTCCCCGCTATTACTCCAGCTTTTTGAATCTTCTAAAACTAAACACTCTTCTGGTTTAACTCCTAGACGTTCTCTAGCCAATAAGAATACATCTGGTGCTGGCTACCATTTTCAACCTCAGCTCCACTAGCAAACTTATCTATATATTTCTTCAATCCTGTTTTTTCCATATTATTAATTATATGATCGATATTTGATGAAGAAGCTACGGCAACTTTATAATTACTTTCTTTCAAATATTTTTAATAACTCTTCGATATATGGCATTTTCCTTGGCCCTGTAGTAAATAAAATATTTTCTATATATTTATAATGATCATCTACTAGTTGTTTTCCACTAACATCAGAATTTTTTTGAAATAATTCTCCCAAAACTCATAAATACTTTTCGTAGTAAATCCCAATACCAAAAGTGTTTCTTCTTTTTGTCATATCATATCCTTGCTTTTTGGCACTATGAATAAATGCTTCAGTTGCTAAAGCTTTCCGTATCAACCATTAGTCCATCCATATCAAATAACACAGCTTTTTATATTCATATTATCAACCTCATTTTTTGTTCTTTACAATCATTATAATAGAAATAATAAAAATCACAAATTACAAAAAAATAGGGGAATCTCCCTATTTCATCTATTAACCTCTTGTTTTTCCACCCGCTACATTATACGTAACACCATGAACATAACTTGCTCTATCACTTGCAATATATGCAACTAAATCCGCAACTTCTGATAATTTTCCATCTCTTCCTAATGGGGTAGTTTTTGTACTTGTATACCCCGCACGAATTTGTTCTACTGTTACTCCACGAGTGTAGGCTAACGCTTCTTCGTAAGCTAATGTTCTAAGTCCAGTCGCTTCTAATATACCTGGAGCTACACCTACTACTCTAACTCCTAATTTACCCAATTCTTTTGCCCAAGAACGTGTAAGTGAGTTTACAGCATTTTTACTTGCTGCATAAATACTTTGTCCTTCTGATCCTTCTAATCCAGATTCTGAAGACATATTTACTATTACACCACTACCTTTAGCAACTAGTATACGTCCAACTTCTTGAGAGAAAATGAATAAACCTTTTACATTAATATCCATAATCTTATCATATACTTCGTCACTAAACTCATATTTTCCTTCAGGGTCATTTTTATCCACTAATAAACGAGGAATATTAATCCCTGCATTATTTACAAGTATATCAATTGTTCCAAATTTTTCTACAGTTTTAGCCACAACTTCTTTAACATCACTTCTCTTAGTAACATCACATTTTACATATAATAATCTATTATTATCAGATTCTTTTTCTGTAAGGTCACTTACTACAACATTACATCCTTGATTTAAGAATTCATCAACTACCGCTGCACCGATTCCTGATGCTCCACCTGTTACTACTACTGTTTTTCCTTCTAAATTTAACCAACTCATGATTTTTTTCTCCTTATATTATTTTTTTATTGTAATTTTTGTATTTATATCTATCTTAGGACAACTTTTGTTTTCTACCACAATCGCACCAGGTAATAAGTTATCTAAATCTCCTGAAAAATGAACTGTTAAGTGCCCTAAATCTACTAAATTTTTCTCTGCTACATCACCAACACCGAGAATTTCAAATTCTTCTCCATCTACTATTAATGTTTGACCAACTTCTATAGTTTCATTAGTAGGTACTACATCAACACCATAGCAATAATCTTTTAACATATCGGGTGCATTATCTCCAAAAAGGATAAACATACCATCCCCAAATTCACCTACAAGACTACCTTTACTTTTTACTATATTTTCATAAATCATCATACTCATTCTTCCTTTATTAATCTTTTATTTCATTTTTTACGGTCGACTTTGTCGTTTATGTAGGAAGCGATAACCGCTTCCTATTAAATATATATAATTAGTACATTCCAAAGCTTGCTAACCAAGCTACGATAACCCTTGGTACCCCAATAATAAATCTTGAGTAAAGTACTGATACTACTCCTACTTCTACTGTTTCTGGTTCAGCTTCCGCAAGACCTAGTCCAACTGGGATAAAATCACAAGCACACTGTGTATTAATTGCAAATAATGCAGGTAATGCTAATTGTGGTGGAATAGTTCCTTTTCCAATTTCAACCCCTATTAATGTACCTATAATTTGAGCAATTACTGCACCAGGACCAAGTAACGCAGATAATAATGGGATAGAACATACAAATCCTAAAGCTACTAATCCAAAAATATTTCCTGCTAGAGGAGTTAATAATTTAGCAAACCAGTTACCAAATCCAGATCCTTGGATAACCCCTATTAACATCGCAACAAATGCCATGAATGGTAAAATTGTTGTAATCATTGATTGAACTGCATCTCTTGCAGCTTGGTATAATGTATGAACTACTTTACCAGCACCCATACCGATTTTTTGAATAACAGATGATTTAGCATTTTCTGCTAAACTTTGTGAAACTTTTTTATCTGCACTATATTTAAATTCACGTTTTGGTTCTTCTTGAGTTTTCTCAACTACTACTTCTTCGCTACCTTCAGCTGAAGAGATTTGATCTAATCCTACAGCTGAAACATAAATATCTTCTTTAATAAATTTAGCAAGTGGTCCACTTGGTCCAACAGGCATAATGTTAACTGTTGGAATTCTTTTTTGTGGATAAATACCACAACGTAATGTTCCACCACAGTCAATAATTGCTAAGAAAATTTCTTCGTCTGGTACTGATGTTTTAAATCCATTAACCGCAGTAGCACCTGTTAATTTTACGATTTTTTCTACAATTTCAGGTTCAGCTCCACCACCTGTGATATATAAAATTTTATCTTTTCCTGGTTTTGGAGTTACTACTAAAGGTCCACCGAAACCACCACTACCTTTTTCTATTTTAATTGTTCCGTATGTCATAATTATTTCTCCTAATCCTACGCTTTTAATTCATTACTTAATTCAATTTTTTGTTGTTTCATAACTATTTTTGTTGTGAAATCTGTAACCCATCCAGCAAAGAAGTTCATTACTAACCCTACAAGAAGGTATCTAATTGCTAATGGTGTAACGTCTAATCCTAATTGAGTAATTCCATTTGCAATACCTAAGTAGATGAAAATTTCACCAACGTTAATGTGTGGAAATATCCCACTGTTTGTATGACAGTGATATGATGCAGATGCATAATAACTAGGTTTCATACGTTCTGGTAAAAATTTACCCATTGATAATGCCATAGGGTTTGCTAACATAAATGCAGAAACGAATGGTAAAATTCCGTAAGCTAAAATTACATTTTTAGAACACACTTTAGCAAATTTTTCTACTCTGTGTGGTCCAATAAAAGCAACTAATGCATTCATAAATACAAGAAGTAACAGTACTTTAGGTACGATTCCTCCAACCCAACTTACGAATACTTTTGCACCTTCGTCAAATAAACCTGTAAAGCCTGATGCTAATTTAACAATATAATCCATATTGTCCTCCTTATAATATTTAATTTAATTTTAATTTTTTTGCTAATTTCCCAAATGGACTTGGCTCCATTTCAACCTGTCCACCAGCAGAAATTGTTTTTATAATTAACAACTCCGTCAAGCACTGCACTAGTTAGAGATGCTGATAGTTTTATCGCTTTTACAATCTTCTCTATTTATAGTCCCTACTTTAAGACCATTGAAATATTCAAAATTTTTTTAAATCTAGCAAGTACTGTTACTCCTTGCATAGCTTCTCCAGTGATAACCTTATCATTATCGTCTATAGCTAGCATAACAATTGCTCCCGCACGTGCAGCACCTTTTTTTCTTCCTATTACTACTCTACCTATTCGTCTAAGTTTACTATAGCTTCGTTTGAAACTATTTAACTGAACATAAGTTAGAGCATACTGTAAAATAAACGCTAAAAATAAAGAGTATTCCTAAAACTATTAAATTCATATGTCCTCCTAATTGCTATCTATATAAATTAGTATTTTTTTATAAAGTAATTTACTAATAAGTCATAATTATCTATTTTAGATATGTCTGTAATTAATTTTTCATCTTTAATAATAGAAATTAATTCATCATAGGTTTTAGCTAAAATCAACCCATTTTTCTCCTTCAGGTACACACGCCATAAATATTAGTTTTAAGTCTTTATTATCCTTAAATCCTTTTTCACTTACCCCTAGAGCAATTATTAAATCATCTCCCAGTTTATTTATCGTATGTGAAATGCTACACTTTTTCTCAAAAATCATAGACGATTTTTTTCTCTTTCTCTGATTCTCTTTAAAAACTTATCATCTACTAAATGCTGTTTTTATTAACTCTTCTATCATAAAAATCAATATTTTTCAGCATATGTTTTTTTGCTATCGCATTTGAAAAAAATGTCTCTTCTCTCATCGAGCTTAGCAATACTGATTCCATTCCTCGAATACTAGGATTATTCATTTTATTAACATATTGTAGAAAATTAATTTCTTTTTTTCAAGTACATCTTATCTAAAATTTCATTTTTGATAAATAACCGGCATTTCTGTTTCAAACTTTATATCTTCAGTAGAAATTATAATATTAAATTTACTATAATCAACTTTTTTTCAAAAGTGGTGTATGCTGATACTTGTGAATTTACTATTATACTTTCTATTTCATTTATCATAAGTTTGCTATATGCTGGTCCTGAATTAGTTATCAACAAGATGCTTAGATTTTTCAGATTGAACTTTTATTTTTCTTCAATAACGTTTCAAAATATATTGCTAGATAACTAATTTCATCTTCTGAAACTATATAGTTATACTTATTGTTAATTACTTTACTGGCAGTTTTTAGCAATTTTATATGATACCGGATATTGTTCTTTAATTTTCTCTTTCATATTGTTGTTATATCTAACACCGTATTTTTAATCGTTCCATTAAGAAGTATATGTGATAGATAAATTCTTCAATTATATCCGAAGTATCAAATTCAAGTCCATACTCGTAAACAACTGTTTCTAAAATTTCCTGAACAAGTTTTTGTATACTCTTCAGTATATTTTAGATTTTTCTCTTATTTTATTTATTTTTTTGTAGGAACTCTCATCGTAGCAAAAGCAAATCGCTAAAAATTTGATTTCATCAGTAGTTAAGCATATCTTATATTTATTCTCTATATAATCACTTATCTCTTTAATAAAAAGGTTGTGCATAGTTGTTTAATAACTCTTCATATTGCTTTTTCTTCAAAGTTTAGATAAAAAGCCATTAGCAAAATCGATCTAAAGACACTGTTAAGTATCTGAAAAATTCAGCTTTTTGCCTGTTTATCAATTTTGTACTTTTCAAATGTTTCATCAAAAAAACATATTATCATCTTTATCAAAAATATCTTCCTTGTACATATAATTAAAAATATTTTTCTAAGATAAAAAAATTCTAATATCTTTTTCTAGACCAACTACTTTAATACCTGTATTAGGTTTTCCTTTTATAACAAGATTATAACTACTTATAATGTCATTTAATTTTTATATCGGAAATTTAAAGTTGTTCTACTAACTATCATTTCAAAAGCTAAATCGTCTATTAGTGTACTTTCACCCGATGAAACTAATGTCTTAAATATATATACTAGCCTTACCTTACTAGAATCAAAATTAACACTAGCTTCATATATAGATCTTTTTCTCTTTAAGTATTCTTCTAACTTTGTAATAAAAAGACTATAATTTGAATTTTTATTTTCTATGTATGCACAGTCTTCAAATAATTCATTTAAAGATTTTTATTTCATTACTAATAGTTTTTGAACTTACCTTTAATACATCTAATAAGTATTGATCCTGAACTAAAAAGTTAGATTCTAGTATATTCAGTAGTCTCAAACTTCTATTATCATAATTAAAAATCTCCATTTGCTTCACCACCTACATTTATTATAATGTTAGCGTTTCAAAAAAATTAATACAGTTATTTTTCTCTTGAAAAAGAAAAACGCTTTAATTTTTTTATAAAACCCTACTCTCATGACTTTAACTACATATATTTCTAAACAATATAATTTATATAATATAGTTTTTAAATAGAAAAAGCACCCTTAAAAAAATTGAGGATGCTTTTTGCTTATTTTATAGGCTTTCTATAACATTTTTTTACTATATTATCTACTGTTAAACCATTTTTCTTTCCATTAATTCTTCTACTTTATATCTATCATAGAATTTTTTTATTTATCCCGTAGTTTTTGCACTTTTTAAGTCTGTATTCCCTAGAAACTTGCTACAGTTTGACCGTATCCACCTTCTACTATACCATCTTCAATCGTTACAACTAACTTATGATTTTTCTTCTAAAGATTTAATAATTCTTTATCCAAACCAGTTAAAAATCTTGGATTTACTAATGTTGCCTCTATATTATGTTCTAATTTCAATTGTTCAGAAACTTCCTCTGCTAAGTTATAAAAATTACCTACTCCAAATATTGCAACCTGTTCTCCAAATTTTTCTACTTTATTTTTATTTAAAATAGAATAATCTGTTTTGTCTTCTTTCCCAGTTTCTACAACACTCCCCACAGGAACACGTATAGCAACTGGATGTTCATTTTGGTTAATTGCCCATTCTAACATCGCTAAGTGCTCTTCTTTATTAATAGGAGCTAAGTATACGAAGTTTGGTATGTGCGATATAAATGGAATATCAAAAAATCCCAAGTGACTTTCATCATTCATTGAATTTATAGAAGCACTGTATACTAATACTACCCCTGCTTGATTGTTTAATGCCATATCATGAGAAAGTTGGTCATATGTTCTCTGTAAAAATGTTGATAATACAGCCCACACTGCTTTTGCTCCATTTTTCGCTAGTCCCGTTGTCATCGTTACCGCTTGTTCTTCAGCAATACCGACATCTATAAATTGACTACCCAATTCCTCTCTTAACTTTCTATTAAATACTATCCCTGGCGTCCCTGCATTGATAACGACAGCTAGTGGATCTTCTTTTAATTTCTTAGTTAAATACTCAGAAGTAATCCCATTATACGTTGAAATAACAGCACCTTTTTTAATATACTCCCCTGTCTCTAAGCTAAATGGCCCTCCTGCATGGAATTTTTCATGATTTCGTTCTGCAGGTTCAAAACCTTTCCCTTTTTCTGTATAAATATGTAATACTACTGGATGATCTATATCTTTTACTTCTTTAAACAGTGAAATTAGCTCCTCTAAGTTATTACCATTTTCTAAATAATGATAGTCATATCCTAAGGCTTTAAAAATATTGTTTGTCGCCTGCCCCTTAGTTTCACGTAAACTTTCTAATGCAGTATATATACCACCTTTAGGATTTTTAGCAATCGACTGATCGTTATCATTTATAATAATTATTGCATTAGTTCCAAGTGTAGCTATTGTATTTAATCCTTCATAAGCCATTCCACCAGATAGCGCGCCATCTCCAATAATCGCTAAAACATTACTTTTTTCATTCTTTAAATCTCTAGCATGTAAAATCCCACTTGCTAACGATAATGAGGTTGAGGTATGTCCAATAGTAAAAAGATCATGCTCACTTTCTTTTGGATTCGTATATCCAGAAACATCATCATAATGTTTTGGATCTATAAATGCCTTTTGGCGTCCTGTTAGCATTTTATGAATATAAGTTTGGTGCGATACATCAAAAATTATCTTATCTACAGGTGAATCAAATACATGATGTAAGGCAACTGTCATCTCTACCATTCCTAAATTCGGTCCACTGTGACCTCCGTGAGAACTAATTTTTTCTAATAATACCGTTCTTGTTTCATCAGCAAGAGTATGTAATTCTTCTATTGTTAATTTTTTAAGATCCTGGGGTCCTGAAATATTTTTCTAAAAATCATATTTATCCCTCCTATTTCTATCTATTTGTATTAATATCATTATAACATAAATTAATCTAGCTTAAGTATTCATTTTTATTATAGGTTTAGTAGTACTTTTTATCATTCTTTGATAGTTGTTAAATATCTCCATCAACAAATATAAATATAATTAGAGATAAAGCATGTAACTTTCTAAATTAATTTCAATACTATTAAAACCTTAACATGTTATTTTATTCAACTTTTGATACATTATCTATATATAAAAGTGAATTTTTTTATTTCACTTTTTATTTTGAAAAAAATTTTATTTTTTTAGTGTATTATATAAAAAAACGTAGTAAAGCTACAATAATTTTGAATATAAAATAAAACATGAGGTTAAAATTTATGAAAACAGCTTTTGTGTGCGATTCAGCATTACAAATTAATAAAAATTTTGCGAATAACAATCCAATTACAGTTATCCCAGTAGAGGTTCGTCTTGACGATGAAATTTTTGAGGATAACGTAACTATTACTCCTGATGAATTTTATGAGAGGATACATAACGGACAAAAACCTAGTACAAGCCAACCAGCTGTAGGTAAAATACTAAGTGTCTATGAAGAATTAAAGCAACAAGGTGTTGAGCGTATCGTCGCTTTCAGCGTTTCTTCTAAATTATCAGGAACATACTCTTCTTTTGTACAAGCTAAAGAACTTATTGATGGTATTGATATTAAAATAATAGATACTCTTCAAATAGCAAGAATGGTAGGAATAGCAATCGAGAAGATTATCAAAGAATTTGAAGAAGGAAGTTTAACATTTGAAAATATAGAAAAAAGATATGCAGAACTTTCACAGCAACACAATGTTCTAGTAACAGTAGAAACTATGCAATATTTATACGCAGGTGGGAGACTTACGAAAAGCTCAGTTCGTTTTGTCAAACCTACTAAATATTCTTCCTATTATAACTATTAAAGATGGTCTACTTTCAGTAAGTGGAAAACATAGAGGAATGAATAAAGTTCTTTCAAAAATGTGTGAAGAAATAAAAGAAAAATCCAAAGAGCTTTATTTGTTCTTTATACAAATGATGAATTATTAGAAAAAGCATTATCTTCGATTAAAAACTTTCGGAGAAATCGAAGTAGAAACAGAAATCGTATCACCTGTAATTGGATCTCACGCAGGACCCTAAAGCAATAGCAATCGGATATTTAGAATACGATAAATAATAAAAATACAGATACACTCCTTTACATAAAAAGCACCTTAGAATTAGATTAAAACTAATCCTAAGGTGTTTCTTTATTAGAATGACTCCAAATCACGATGTCAAAAAAATCAAATTTGTCGAATCAATCCCACTTTTTGCTAATCTATTTTATAATTTGTACCTTCTAACTGCAGCTTGGAGATCTTCTTTTGATACTTCTCCTTCAACTACGACAGTTTTTTTCTTGAATATTAACTTCTATATTATCAACATTATCTAATTTTTGATAATTTTTTTCTTTAACTGCAGCGACACAACCACCACATTTTACACCTTCGATACTATATTCATTTTTTTCATGATTAATCCTTCTTTCTTTTTATTAATTTAATTTTTACTCTTTTTAATCTTAAAGCATTTAATACTACAGATATAGAACTAAAAGCTCATTGCAGCTCCCTGCCAACATCGGATTTAACAACGGTCCTCCGAATATATAGAATACTCCCATCGCAAAAGGAATACCTATAACATTATAGAAGAATGCCCAAAATAGATTTTCTTTAATATTTGTTATAGTTTTTTTACTTAAAACTATAGCATTAACAACAGAATTTAAGTCAGGTTTCATCAACACTATATCTGCCGCATCGATTGCTACATCCGTTCCTGTTCCTACCGCTATTCCGACTTCTGCTTGTACTAGTGCTGGTGCATCATTAATACCATCACCGACCATTGCTACCTTTTTACCTTGAGCTTGGAGTTTTTTGATTTCATTCGCTTTATCTTCTGGTAGAACTTCACTCACTACTTTATCTATTGATAATTGATTTGCAATTACCTCAGCAGTTTTTTTATTGTCACCAGTCAACATAACTACCTCTAACCCTAAGCTATGTAATTTTTCAACAGTTTTTAAACTACTTGCTTTTATTTGATCGGCAACAGCTATGATTCCAGCTAGTTCAGAGTCTACAGCTATGAATAATGGTGTTTTTCCTTCTGAAGCAAATTTCTCTGCTTTTTCAACTGAATCTTTTGTAGAAATATTATTTTCCACCATTAATTTCTTATTACCGATAAGTACTGACTTTCCATCAACTTTTGATGAAATACCTAATCCTGTTAACGAACTAAAATCTTTAACTTCTACTAGTTCCAAATTTCTATTTTTTTAGCTTCATCTACTATAGCTAGACCTAACGGGTGTTCTGAAAGATATTCTACACTCGCTGCAAGTTGCAATAGAACTTCTTCAGATAAATTATTAAATGTTACTATATTAGTTACTGAAATTTTTACCTTCTGTCAATGTTCCAGTTTTATCAAAAACAACAGTATCAACTTCTTTAGCTAACTGCAAAGCTTCTGAACTTTTTATTAAAATACCGTGTTCAGCTCCCTTACCTGTACCTACCATTATAGCTGTCGGTGTAGCTAAACCTAAGGCACAAGGACAAGCAATAACAAGCACTGCGATAATAATTTTTAGAGAAAAACTCCAAGATGCATCTCCAACAAAGTACCATAAAATTCCAGCTATTAGTGCTAAAACAATAACAACGGAACAAATACTCCTGAAATTTTATCAGCAAGTTTTGCGATCGGAGCTTTAGAATTTTGAGCATCTTCAACAAGTTTAATAATTTGTGATAAAGTAGTATCTTTTCCAACTTTGGTAACTTTCATTTTGAAAACACCTGTTTTATTGATACTTGCTCCTACTACTTTACTATTTAATATCTTTTTTTCTACAGGAATACTTTCCCCTGTTAACATTGATTCATCTATAGTCGAACGACCTTCAATCACGACTCCATCAAGAGGTACTTTTTCACCAGGACGAACAAGTAGTATATTACCTGTAGATATTTCATCTACTGCTACAACATGTTCTTCACCATCTATAATTAAATTAGCAGTTTTTGGTACCAATCCGACCAACTTACTAATAGCATTTGTAGTACGACTTTTCGATACTCCTTCAAAGTATTTACCTAGTGTAATCAATGTTAAGATTACCGCTGCAGATTCATAGTACAAATTCATAGCTGCATGTTCATCACCTAAATATACCAATACGGTTGAATAAACACTATATAAGAATGCTGCCCCTGCTCCTAACGCTACTAAAGAATCCATATTAGGTTTTCTTCTAAGAAGAGCTCTAATTCCTACACTAAAGAATTTTCTACCAAAATACGAAACAGGTAACACCAGAATAAACTGTACAGTTGAAAATAATTTTGGGTTTCCCATTGGACTTAAACTTTCCAACATAGGTAATCCCACCATCTCAGCCATCGCTATGTACAACACAGGCACTGTAAATATAGCTGAATAAATAAATCTTTTCCAAATACCATCTATTTCTTGTTGTTTTTTCTCAGCTTGGTCATCTACCGAATTATCTATTTCTAATCTTGCTTTATAGCCCGTCTCTTCTACTTTTCTCTCAATCTCAGCTACACTTAATTTTTCTTTATCAAATTCTACTACCATCTTCTCAGTAGCGAAATTTACAATGGCTTTTTCTGTTCCATCTAAAGATGAAATCGTATCTTCTATATTTTTCGCGCACGTTGCACAACTCATTCCTTCTAATATAAATGTTCGTTCTTCAATACTAGAAACATAAGTAAGCTTATACCCCAATTTTTCTACAATCTTTTCTACTTCTGTTCTATCTATTCCCTCTCCTCTAGTAAGCGTAAGTTTACTTGTTGCAAGGTTTACATTGACATCTGATAAATTATCAACTTGTTTTAAACTATCTTCAATATGTGCCGCACAAGAAGCACAACTCATCCCTTCAATTAAATATGTTTCATTTTTTACCATATATTAATCACACCTATCTCTTAAATATTTTTTTATTCGTCTACATTTGTAGTCCTTTTTATAAATTAAGTATACTCCCATCTAAAATTATTGTCAACAATATTTTTAAATAATCAATAACAGCTATCATTATGATATAGGGAGTGACTCAAAAATCGTGATTTCGTAGAAATCGATTTTGTCGAGTCATCCCGCACTAGGTTTATTAGATATCTAAAAAGCTTTTTATAAAGCGAATTTAGATATCAATAAACTCACTGCGTCTATGAGTTCTCATATGAACTTTGCCAAATTTTAGGACCTTTTTGTCAACCCCAGCTGATTTTCTAGGATTTAATTTGAAATTTAAAGCTATAGATTTATTAAAACCTACAGCTTTTTTAATATTAATTTTTTACTTTCTAATTTTTTCATTCATTTGACGACGAAGTTTAGAAAAAAATCTTCTTTGACTACTACAGTGTCAGCAATATAGTCATGAAGTCCTTTTTTTCTTATTAGTAAAAGCAACAGCTAGATACGGGATATACGCTAAAAATATCGTTAATAGTCTACCAACTACCTCACGGTAAACTACATCCATAATACCTAACTTATCACCTTTATTAGTTTCTACTTTTTATCTTCATAATCATCTTACCTAAAGTTTGAGAAAAGAAGTAAGTCATCGAGATAAAATAAGCGAACATAACGATAACATAACTCAGAGATTCTTCTCCTAAAATTGGAAAAATCTAATCGCTTATTCAAAAGACCAAAACTAAAAGTATTCAATAAACTAGATATAGCATAAATAACAATCATATCGATTAAATACGCTAACAAATCTCGTCCAAAAGCCTGCATAGAAATTCTTTTGAAAGAGTCATATAATCTTCTATTGTTGTTGGCAACGAAAGATCTTTTTCTTTTTTTATCAACTCTTTCTTCTATTTCTTTAGCCTCTTCATGCTCTCTAGTAGATTCCTCATTTTGTATCGTATCATTTTCTAGTTCTACAGAAGTTTCATTTAAATTAGGATCATATGAAGGTGTATTATTATTTAGTTCATTATTCATATAAAAAAACCTCCTTATCCTAAGTAACTACGTTCAACTTTATTTGAATTTACTTCACTATTTAATTCAGAGATAAAACTTTTTGTTGTAGCTTTAACAAATCTGGAAATTAAACTTTCTGTAGTTTTATCAGCTCTTAATTCAATTACAGTTGGATTAGATAATCCTTTTTTTCTTCTTTTATTAAATCAATAAGCTCATCTTCCGTACCAATTTTATCAGCTAATTTATTCGCTACTGCTTGTGTACCTGTATAAGTTCTTCCATCAGCAAGTTTCTTAACTTCATCTTCACTTAAGTGTCTACCTTCAGCTATAGCCTTTACAAATCTCTCATATGCTTCTTTATTTTGTTCTTGTAAAATTTTTCTAGTTGATTCTGGTAAGTCTTCAGTTAAACCACCTACTGCTTTTTGATCTCCTGAACGAACAGTTTCTTGTTTAATTCCATGATCATTTAAGAATTTTTGAGCAGATACATAACTCATGATTACCCCTAAAGAACCAGTGGTTGTTTCAGTATTCACAAAGATTTTTTTAGCTGGTGTAGATACATAATATCCACCCGAAGCAGCTGTTTTCTTCATTGAAACATAAACATCTTTACCACTATTTTTTAAAGCATTATATAATTCAGCAGTTTCATAAACTCCCCCACCTGGTGAGTTTACCGATAATAGTATAGCTTTAACATTAGGGTTATTTTTTTAGCTTCTTTGATTTGATTTAATACAGATCCTCGTGAATATGTATTCGTCATTTCAGAATTAATTTCACCTTCAATAGAAATCTTTTTGAATTACTTGGCTACTATCTCCTTTTTTTAAGGGTTAATTTAGTAATACTTTTGCTCTTGTAAAAACTCTGTTAAATAACCATTTAACTCTGACTCATCTTTTTATTACTGTTACTTGATGTTATAGTACCTTTTAATTAGCGAAAAACACTACTAAGACAACAACAATTACTGTTGATATCAACCTTTTTATTTTTTTAAAATTCATATTTTTTTCCTCCAAAACTTTATTATAATATTTTTGTAAAAAGGCCAGAAACAAATAACACTTTTCGCTATCTGTCCCTAGCCTATTATTATGAACTCTTAACTATATTTTTCAAAACCTTTTTGCAAGTCTACATTAGCAGTTCTTCTGAAGTAAACATACTTCTTAGAATTCCCTTGATTTTTGTTCAGTTATTAACACGATAGGTTCACCATTTAAAATAGTGAAATAGTATAGATGCGCTACAGAATTTACTGGTTTATCTATATCAGAAAATACAGCAACTATATTATAAACGTCTTTATAATTCCCTTCAGGTGACCATTTCATACTAATCAGTTTATCACCTTCTAGAACTAAACGTGCATCCCCTGCTATTTCTGTCTCAGTAGGAAGTTTTAATCCATGGAAATTCACTTGGTTACTCGGTGTATACTCTTTATAACTTTGGTTTAAAGATTTTTCCCAACTTTTCACAAATTGATAAAGTTTGTCACCTTTGTTTTTATTCCAATAAGCTGTACTTGTAGTTTTAACTTCTTCTTTTTTCTCAGTTTTTTCTTCAGATAATCCTGTAACAGTTAGAGTACGTTTAAACGTTCCGCTGACTTTCAATCCTTTTTTCTGAGCTTCATCTTTATTAAGAGTTATCTCTACATCTACTTTACTTCCGTTTTCTAGATTTTCTGTAGGAGTATATTTAATCTCAGGTTTTTTCAAGAATTTCTTGATGTTATCATCTGCATCTTTCACTTCTGGGATTTCTACTATATCAACATTTACCTTACCTTGTCTGTTAGTACCATACGCTGCTAATTCAACCTTATATTGATCCAGATGAACTACCTTATCATCTTTCTTGTAGAATTTAAAATAATAAACTCCCTGCAGCAATAACACATACTAAAAGAAACGCAACTATAAATCTAAGTTTTTGATGATTTTTTTCTTAGATTTATCTTTTTTTAGTTTCTTATTTTTGTTCCTCAGTATTTTTCTTGATTTACATTAAAATAATTATCATTTCCTTGGAAATTATTATTCTGATTATCATTAGTAAATTGATCATATTGACCATTTACATCTTGATTAAAGTTAGACTGATTATTCTCTACATAATTACCGTCTTGATCATAATAGCCATTTGCTATAAAAAAATCCATTTTGATCATAGTAACCCGCAGGCGTAAATTCATTATTATTTTGATTATTTCCATCATTTTGAATAAAATTGCCATTTTGGGTCGTAATAACCATTTGAAATGTAGTTTCCATTTGGGTCATAGTAGCCATTCGGAATAAAGTTTCCATCTTGGTCATAATACCCGTTTGATATATAGTTCCCATTCTCGTCATAATAACCATAAGGAATATAATTTCCATTTTGATCATAATAACCATTTAAATCATTATTTAATTCATTGTTCTGAGAATTAGTATCTCTATTCGTCATCACTTTCCCTCCTATTCAGCATAAGTTTTCGATACGAATTTATTATATCGTTTCATAAATGCAAGTTCTGCAGTACCTGTTTGTCCATGCCTATTTTTAGCAATAATTACTTCAATAGTTGAAACATCACTTGTTTCTTGAATTTCATTTTCATCAGCATCTTCACTTCTATAATAGTCTCCACGGTATAAGAATGAAACTATATCAGCATCTTGCTCAATACTTCCAGATTCCCTAAGGTCACTCATCATAGGTCGTTTATCTTGTCTAGATTCAACACTACGAGATAGCTGAGATAATGCGATAACAGGACATTCTAATTCCCTAGCCATTTGTTTTAAGCTACGCGAAATCTCTGATACCTCTTGTTGCCTATTATCAGTTCTCTTACTTCCTTGAAGAAGTTGAAGATAATCGATAACAACAAGATCTAGACCATGTTCTGCTTTTAATAACTTACATTTTGCTTTTACTTCATTTACTTTGATAAAAGCACTATCTTCAATAAAGACATTTTTTTGATTTAAGAAATGAACAGCTGTTTCAAGTTTCATTAGATCATCATTATCTAAATCACCTTTTTTAATCTTTTCAGAATCTATCATTCCTTCACTACAAATCATCCTAGAGACAAGTTGGTCTGCACCCATCTCTAATGAGAATAGTGCAACTGTTCTCTTCTCTTCTTCTGAACGAGGATTTTTCCCAGCAATATTAAGGGCAATATTAAGGGCAAATGCTGTTTTCCCCATCGCAGGACGAGCTGCAAGGATAATTAAATCTCCTTTACCAAAACCTACAAGTTTATCTAATGCACCATATCCTGTAGGTACAGCTACATTCTGACCCTCTCCTGCCATACGAGCTAAAATTTCTTTAAAAACTTCATCGGTAACATCTTTCATATTTTTAAACTGAGATGTTTTCGCTCGTTCCATTGCACGTTCAACTTGATCAAATAATGTAGCAGTTAAAGAGTCTATGTCAGCATTACCTTGATTCATTTCCTCAGTACTACTTAAAAGTGCTGCTCGGATTTCTCTATATATCGAGTATCTTTTTACTAAATTCGCATAGTGCATAATATTACGAGAACTTGGAGTAATATCATACAAGTCCACTATATATAATGAGGCATCCACTGTTCTGAATGCCCCACTATTATTTATTTCTTCAAAAATCGTAGTGGTGTCAGGTATTATTCCCATTTCATCTAAACGTAAAATAGCACTATAAATATCTTTATTTCGTTCGTCATAAAAGTCTTCCGGATCAACCGTTGCTTTGACTTCTATTAATTTCTCTGGCTCTTGCATCAGAGCCCCTAATAACGATTGTTCTGCCATTACAACAGAATCTATATGATATTTCATATTGTCACCTTCAAATTATTTACTATTGCTCCACCACGTGAACTTTAATAGTTCCTTCTACTTGGTTGTGTAGTTTAATTTTAACATTTGTGTATCCTAAAGATTGGATACCGTGTGGTAAGTCGATTTTTTTCTTATCAACTTTAAGGTCGTGTTGTTTCTTAAGTTCTTCAACAATTTGTTTAGAAGATACTGATCCAAATAATCTTCCACCTTCTCCGGATTTAACTTTAATTGTCACTTCAAGACCTTCTAATTGTTTAGCAAGTAAGTTAGCTTGAACTAATTCTTCTTGCTTATCTTTTTCAACACGTTTTTGTTGTCCTTTAAGTGTTGCCATATTAGCATTTGTTGCTGCTACAGCTTTTTTATTAGTTATTAAAAATTTTGCATATCCATCAGCAATTTCCTTAACATCTCCTTTTTTTCCTTTTTCCTTTAACGTCTTCTAAAAAAATATAACTTTCATTACAATTTCTCCTTTTATCTATGTTTTTATTTTATGATAATATTTTATCGATGGCATCATTTAGTCGGTCTAAAGCTTCGTCTAAATTAATTCCCTCTATTTGAGTTGCTTTGCGTTGGCAAGATGACCTCCACCACCAAGCTCCTCCATAATTAATTGAACATTTATATTTACCTAATGATCTTGCTGAAATACCTACTTTTTCCTTCTTCTAAATATCCTATAGCAAAACTACATTCAATTCCTTTAAGAGTTAGAAGTAAGTCTGCACTTTGAGCAAGCATTACATTAGTATAATATTTATCTTCAGGGGCTTTTGCCATGATAATTTCTGGTGTTTTTTGGATAGAGTTATTAATAATTTCTACCCTATTCATAAAGTTCTCAAAAGGTTCTTTTAGAATTGTTTTTACTCTCGTTGGATCAGCTCCATTACTTCGTAAATAAGCAGCTGCATCAAACGTTCTAGAACCAGTTCTAATTGAGAAGTTTTGAGTATCTACCACTATTCCACCAAGCATAATCGTCGCTGCAATAGGAGTGATTTTTTCTATCTTAGTTTGATACTCTATTAATTCTGCAATCAACTCTGATGATGATGATGCATAAGGTTCAATGTAAGTTAGCAGCGGATTAGTAATTATATCCTCACCACGTCTATGATGGTCAATAATAACTTTTCTATTAGCCTTAGATAGTATCGCAGCATCAATAACACGTGATGCATCAGAAGTATCCACAACGATTAATGTTGTTTGAGGAGTCATAAGTTCCCAAGCTTCATCACTATCGACAAACACTTTTGACAATTGTTCATCCGAATTATCAATTTCAAACATTACTTTTTGAATCGTTTCATCTCTGTCACTATCATTTAAAATAATGTAACATTCTTTACCTACTATTTTAGAAAATGTATAAATACCTACACAAGCTCCAACAGCATCGAAGTCAGGACGTTTATGCCCCATTACGATTATTTTATCACTATCACTCACAATATCAGCTAACGCATTAGACACAACACGCGCCTTAATTCTAGTACGTTTTTCTTGTGGGTTTGTTTTACCACCGTAAAATCTAATCGTACCATCAACATCTTTCATAGCAACCTGATCTCCACCACGCCCTAAAGCTAAATCAAGTGAACTCTTCGCAAGTTCTCCTAATTCTGGTAAGAAGTCAGTTCCCATACCTACACCTATACTTAAAGTAATTGGTGCATCAAATTCTTCTTTTAGATTCCTAATAGTATCTAAAATCTGGAATTTTTTTCTTTTTCTATTTTCTTTAAATCTTTGACATTTAAAAGTCCGATAAATCTATCGTCATCGATTCTTTTTTTAGATAAATACTATTCTTCTTAGCCCAATCTGTCAAAGTGATAACTACAGTAGCATCTAATCTACTCGCTACTTCATCTTCTAATGAATCATAAACATCTTCATAATTATCAAGACTTAGATTAAGAATAATAGGCCTTGTATCTCTAAATCTTTGCATTACAACTTTACTTTCTGTAATATCAAAGAAATAAATATAACCACTATCTTTTTGATAATTTACTTTTATAAAATTTACCAAAAGATTTCAAACTGATTGTCTACCGGCGTTTCTAGATTAAATAACTCTGAAATTTCCGGCATAAGTTCTAAGATATTTAGACCTTTTATCTCTTCAACTTTAATATTTTTTTATAGATAAAAGTTATTAGCCCATTCAATATTCTTATTTTTCATCTATTACGATTATACCGATAGGAAACTTATTAATTCCTTTTTTTCTGATGAATCTTTTATTCTATTAGTTAATTTACTAATATACCTTTCCATCTGTTCTAAAGATTTTTTTCTTCTGAAGAATATAGAATACGAAAGATTAAAAAGACCTATTAATAAATAAATAACTAAACTAAAAATATCAAATATTCCGCAAAAGTATTGCTCCTATTAGAAAAAAATAGTTGAAATTATCAATTCATATTTTCTTTTTTCCATTCATATCTATTCCCCCTTCTTCATAATAATATAACCTTCTCTTAATTTGAATATACTATCTATAAAAACCAAGTAATTCAAAGATCGGACTAAAGATTAACATTAAAAACAAATGTAATTGGTTTTTGCTATAGTAGCTTTATTCTTAGTTTTTTTGTTCGATAAAAGAAATATGCTGTAAATAAACCATTTAGAATAAATGCTAATGCTAGTACACCTGATATATTCTGGAATAATATATTCCAAAAACTATATTTATTTTCATCTAATCCCATCTCAAATAATAATGTGATTAAAGAAACTCCAATATATATATATCCACTTTTTGGACTTAATGTTATACGACTAAATTTTTGGAAAAGCTGGAATAATCACATATTCTCTAGCTAATAGAAAGCGTATATTTTACTATTATTAAACTATATACAAATAATATTATATATAAAGTTACTGGAAATGTTCTCTGTATACTTGAGAAACTTTCTAAAACTAAATTTTTATCTACATTTTGATTCATCTCTACCATTGAATTTACATAGTTATTAATAAACTCCAAAAATCTGTTTACTATCTATATTTATATTACCTAATCTTATAGATAAAAAAATACATATATAGCAATTCCTAAAAATAATACTGTCGCTATTACTACCACTAAAAAAATAGCTTTGATAAACGTAAATCTATAGTTTTATATATTATATATGCGACAACCATGTGAATCCCAAACCAAAACATCATAATTGGGGATGCCAACATCGCTAATATTATCCCCCAGAAAGCAATCAACGGAAGATATAATTTCAATCCCTTTAGCTCCAAGTACGTATGTAAGAGGAAACACAGAAAGAAATCTTTGCAACAATTTCAATATTTAGTAGTGTTCCTAATAATATTAATAATATATACCCTACAGAATATGCAAATATTTTTTAAATTACTAGGTTCTTTAAAGAAAAATCTATTTAACATTGCTTTTGCAATTTCTTTTGTCAATAAATCTGAAATGTTATTATCCAAATTAACACTCCTTTTTTTCGTTTTTATAATACCCTTAAAAAGCAACTCTAACTATATAGGTATCTTTATTATTATATCAAATTTCTTAGTTTTTTAAAGGAAAAATAAAAACATTAACATACTATTATTCAAGAATAGATTTATCATACTATAAGACCTGAAGTTCTAATTTTATACTACTGATATTATTAAAAAAAGAACTCAAACGAAAATTATCGCTTGAGTTCTAATTTATATATTTTAAAAATCTATTTTTAGAAATATCCTTTAAAAATTCTAGTCTTCTTTTTCTTCTTGTTGCTAAGAACAGTGTGAATAATAGAGTTCCACCTAGATAAATAGATGCATTATAACCTTGTTCACCTGTTTCAGCTAATCTTTCAACACGAGCGTTAGCTTGTGGTTGATTTACATTAACTGCTGATACCATTTCTGTTACTGGAGGTACAGTTCCATTTTCTGGAGTTACTGGTTTTTCCGGTACTGGTTGACCTGGTACTTCAGGTGTTGGTTGTGCTGGTACTTGTGGTGTTGGTTGAGTTGGCACTTCAGGAGTTGGTTGTGTTGGTACTTCTGGTACTTTTAATTCTGGTACTTCAGTAACCTCAGGCATCCCTGGTACTCCACCATTAAATTCAGGTTTTTCGTGTACTTCTGGCATCCCTGGTACTCCACCTTTGAATTCTGGTAATTCATGAACTGGTGGTTCTGGCATTGCAAACGTTGGTCCAGCTGGATTATTATTTACTGGAGGAACTGGTTTATCATTGCATCCACAGTTTCCATCTTTTCCGTCTTTTCCATCACGTCCATCTTTTCCGTCTTTAACAACTGTTTTCGTAACAGAACCGTCAGAATTGATGATTGTTATTGTGTGACTTCCATCTCCGTTATCTTCAACAGAAACTTTTGGTGATTTACCATCTTTTCCGTCTTTGATAACCATATCAGTTTTACTTCCGTCTGGGTTAGTAATTGTAACTGTGTGAGTTCCATCATTATTATTTTTAACTGTTACAGTTGGTGATACTCCATCTTTTCCGTCTTTTCCATCTTTAATAACAGATTTATATTCACGTCCATCAGAATCTACGATTGTTAATGTGTGTGTACCATCTCCGTTATCAACGATATTAGCTTTTGGTGATTTACCATCAAAGATTGTAGTATTTGTTTCTTTACCATCTGATCCTGTAACTTTAATAGTGTGTGAACCATTATTGTTATCGATCACTTCAAGTTTTGGTGATTTACCGTCGCGTACTGTTGTAGTCGTAGTTGTTCCATCAGAGTTAACGATTGTAACTGTGTGAGTTCCATCTCCATTATCTACTACTTTAGCAGTTGGTGACTTACCATCACGTACTGTTGTTTCAGAAACAGTTCCGTTTCCATTTTCTACACGGATAGTGTATGTACCATCTTGGTTATCTCTTACTGTTGCTACTGGTGATTTTCCATCTTTAATGATTGTTTCAGTTGTAGTTCCATCACCATTTAGAACTGTAATTTTATGAGTTCCATTTTGTTCGTCAGTTATTGTTACTTTTGGTGATTTACCATCACGTACTGTTGTTTCAGTTGTAACACCTTCTGGGTTTGTAATAACGATAGTGTGACTTCCGTCTCCATTATCACGAACAGATGCTGTTGGAGTACGTCCGTCTACTCCGTCACGTCCATTTTTAACAACAAATTCATTCTTAGTTCCATCTGGGTTTGTGATTGTTACTGTGTGGCTTCCATCTGGATTTTTAGTAGTTGTTGCTGTAGCAGCTTTACCGTCTTTACCATCTTTGATGATAGCATTAGTAACATTACCATCTCCATCTGTAACTTTAACTGTGTGAGTCCCATCATTGTTATCAGTTACTTCAACTTTAGGAGTCTTACCATCTTTACCGTTTTTAACAACGATATCTTTAGGTTGTCCACCTGGATTTGTTACTGTAATTGTATGGCTACCGTCTGGATTTTCTGTAGTTGTAATAGTAGAATTTTCTCCATTTTTACCATCTTTTACAACTGTAGTTGATTCAGAACCATCAGGATTTCGAACAGTGATAGTATGAGTTCCATCTCCGTTATCTTTTGTATTAATAGTTGGCGCTGAGCCATCACGTCCATCGATACCGTTATAAATATCTTTACTATTTAATACTTTGTCGACACCTTCATCGTATACTCCGTTATCATTAACATCGTCATAAACTGTAACTCGGATACCATTACGAGTTGGAGTTGAAGTTGCATCTGTAGCTCTTCTAGATCTTGAAGGTGAAGTAATATCTTCTACTTTAATTTTTGGTGCACGTCCGTCTTTACCGTTGTCACCTTTTTCACCTTTTTCACCAGTAGTTCCTTGAGGTCCACGGATGTTACCGATCTTATCCCAAGTTCCGTTATTTTTCTTATAAACGTCTCCTGTATTAGCATCGATAAATGTATCTCCATCTTTACCATCTTTAGCAGTTGGCGCAGTAACTCCACTTAGTAATTCAGCACCATTACGTCCGTCATGACCATCATGACCTGCCGCACCGTTTGCACCATCTGTACCATTACGTCCATTTGTACCATTCAAGATATCACTTGTACCAATTAATTCATCCACACCTGGATCGTATTTACCGTTACCATTATTATCATAGTATGCTGTAATACGAGTACCCTCTACTGGTTGTGTAGCTGTTGAATCTGTAGTAGTTGGTTGTGAATCTGTAGTAGTTGGTTGTGAACCTGTTGAGTCTGTAGCTGCTGGTTGAGCTGCTGTAGTTACCTCATCTGGATTATCTCCCACACTTCTCGCTCTTCTTGCACTTCTTGGTGCTGGAGAAGAAACTAATGTAGTTGCAGTTACTTCATCTGGGTTTTCTCCTACACTTCTTGCTCTTCTTGCACTTCTTGATGTTCCAGAAGGTTGTGGATTAACAGCTAATCCTGCACCTCTTCTCACTGCATCCACTAATGCATTTAAGTCAATATGTGGTGTACGTCCATCTTTACCATCTTTAACAACGAATGATACTGGATCTTTACCTGGTGTAGTAAACGTAACAATCGTGCTACGTCCATCTGCTCCACGTTGAGTTGTAACAGTAGGTGTGTTTCCATCTTGTCCTGTTTCACCTTTAGCTCCATCATTGATAAGAACTTTAGTAGGTTGTGAACCATCATGGTTATCTATTGTGATTTCTACACCTTTATTTCCATCTTCTTTACGAACAGCCGTTACTGTTGGTGATACTCCATTTAGACCATCTTTTATAACTGCTAATGGTTTTTCAGGGTTTAATGGTTGTCCTGGGTTATCTGGATCTTCTTGATAAACTTTTGTTTCAGTTCCAGTCTTAACAGCTACTAGTGATTTACCATCACGTCCATCTGCTCCTTTTGCCCCATCTTTAATCATTTCTGATCCTAGAAGTTCATCAGTTCCTGGAGTATATCTTCCATCACCATTCTCATCAGTATAGAATGTAACGATTGTATGTGATGGATTACCATTTTGTCCTTCAACACGTAATAACTCAACTTTTGGAGTTTTTCCGTTTAAACCATTTTCTCCATTTTTCACATTTACTGTTACAGAATCTTTTCCTGGTACAGTGAATGTAATATCAGAGCTGTTACCATCTTTACCTGGTTTTACAGTTACTTCTGGAGTTTTTCCGTCTTCTCCTTTTGGTCCTTGTGGTCCTACTTCACCTTGTGGTCCACGTGGTCCTTGGGCTCCATCTTGTCCATGTTCACCTTGAACACCTTGTGCTCCTTTGTCTCCTTTTGGTCCTTTGATGTTCCCTTCTTTTTCCCATGTTCCGTTGTTTTTTTAACGAACACGTCTCCTGTTTCTGTATTTACGTATTTATCTCCATCTTTACCTTGTTTTGGTTCTGGATTTACTTTTCCGTTTAATACGTCTTTTCCATCTCGTCCGTCTCTTCCGTCACGTCCTTGTGCTCCGTCACGTCCGTCGCGTCCTGCTGGTCCTTGGATTCCTTCACGTCCGTCACGACCTTGAAGACCTTGTTCTCCTTTTTGGTCCTTATGGTCCTTGTGGTCCTTGGATTCCATCTTTACCTTTATCCCCTTTAAGTCCTTGTGGTCCTCTAATATTACCAATTTGTTTCCAGTTTTCGCCTTCTTTTTTGTAAACATCCCCTGTAGTAGCATCAATGTAAGTGTCACCGTCTTTACCATCTTTAGCAGTTGGTGCAGTAGCTCCACTTAGTAATTCAGCACCGTTACGTCCGTCTGCTCCAGAAGCTCCATCTGCACCATTACGTCCATTTGTACCATTCAAGATATCACTTGTACCAATTAATTCATCCACACCTGGATCGTATTTACCGTTACCATTATTATCATAGTATGCTGTAATACGAGTACCCTCTACTGGTTGTGATGCTGGTGCTGTAGATGGGTCGTCTGCTAATGCTCTTCTTACTCTTCCACTTCTTTGATTATTAATTCTTACTGCTGCTTCTGCTAATGCATTTAAGTCAATAGTTGGTGTACGTCCATCTTTACCATCTTTTATGTTAGCTACAACAGGCTCTTCACCAGGAACTGTAAATGTAATGTCAGTACTACGACCATCTGCTCCACGAGCAGTTGTAACTTTAGGAGTAGCTCCCTTGTCACCTTTCTCACCTTTTTGCACCATCTGCAATCACAACTTCTTTTTAATTTTTTTATCTGAATTATCTAACTCATTATTACCATTTTCATCATAATAGAAAATAACTGTTGTTGTTTTAGCTTCTTCATTTCTATTTGTTGCAACTAATGGAGATTTCCCATCAAATCCATCTCTTACAACAGTATTAGTCACATTTCCTCTACCATCATTAATAGTGATCGTGTGTGTACCATCAGCTTTATTATCTTTAACAGTAACTGTTGGAGTAACTCCATCACGTCCTGCTGCTCCTGTTTCCCCACGATCTCCTTTGTCACCTTTGGCTCCAGCTAATCCGCGTTCTCCACGTTCTCCTTTGTCACCTTTGGCTCCAGCTAATCCGCGTTCTCCACGTTCTCCTTTGTCACCTTTGGCTCCAGTTAGTCCGCGTTCTCCACGTTCTCCTTTGTCACCTTTGGCTCCAGTTAGTCCGCGTTCTCCACGTTCTCCTTTGTCACCTTTGGCTCCAGTTAGTCCACGTTCTCCTTGTTGTCCGCGTTCTCCTTTGTCACCTTTGGTACCATCTTTAATATCTATATTTTGTATAAGTTCATCTACACCTTCATTATAGATATTATTTCCGTCTTTGTCTAAATAGAATGTTAAGTGATTAGTATCACCAACTTTATTTTGATCAACACGTGGTTTTACTACTTCTGGTTTTTCAACTAAGTCTTTCGCAACACCAATTTGTACAATACGTGGTTTCGCTTCTTTTGTAATAACATTACTAGTAGGTAATCCTAAAACAGTTTCTTCTCCAAATTTATGAACCTTATAAGTTTTTTGGCGTTCACCATTTTCCCCATCTTTAACGACTTTAGTTTCGCCTTCTGCCAATTTAGTTGTTGGTAGATAGATAGTTTGGAAATCAATTACTTCTTTGAACGTTTTTGTTTTAGCTGTTTTACCATTTGGGTTTGCATCTAGGTATAACGGACGCTCTTTAAAGTAATAGTTTGAGTTACTATATGGATCGTTAATAGTAGCTTCACTACCTCCACCTTGGTTAACGTTAAATGTAGTTGGTTGTAACTTAAATGTTAAATCTGCATCTGGTCTACTAATAGGTAAAAAGAATTTTACAGTTTGATCTCTATTTGTATCTACAGAACTAGCTAATGTATAACCAGAATGCGACATGAAGTTTTCACCCTTAACAATACTTGGTGTTCCAGTAGTTCCTGTTACACCTCGTAACTGTGGAGTACCAAATCCATTACCTGCGTGAAGGATAAAGTTATTTCTTACAAATTCTCTAGTATTCCCTGGTGCTTTGTAGAAAATTGAGACATCTAATCCTCCATTAGTTTTTGTAGTTGTTACATCATAATGAATTGGATGAGCACCACGTGCAGATCCCTCACCTCTAAATGTATGAGTGCCATTACTTACATCTGTTGGCTCAATTGCATCTTCTTTTCTTAAACGTTCAATTTTGTCATGATTAGTCGCTGCTGATGCATTCACTATATTCGTAGGGGTTGCAGTTGGATGATTCACTGGTTGACTTGGGGCTGGACGACTTGGTCCACGTCTTCCAGCTGTTCTGAATCCACTGTATCCTTCTGTACTAGAAACAGCTCTATCAGTACTAGTTTCTCTAGTTTCAGCTTTTGGTGCTGTAGCTACTGTTTCTTTAGGCGCAGATTGAGCCTCTACAGCCTTAGATTCTACAGTTTCAACTACTTTTTTTTCTGTACCAGTAGCTGCTACATTATTATTTTTCTCTTTTTCTACAACTGTTGTTATAGCCTTTTCCCACGTATTAGCCGTGGTACTACTTCCACTCTCCGTTGCAACAGCTTGTGTTGATGCTTGAGATGATGTATTTTCTGACGCTTGCGCATCTGCTCCTCCTAGAAAGAAAAGCCCTGATAAAATAGCTACACTGGCAGCTCCTACGTTATACTTACGAATACCGTAACGATTAAACTTCTCGGTAGTATTTTCATCTATCTTCCAATTAGTTTTTGATTTATTCTTCATTGTTAAACTCCTTTTCCCTGCAATAAATGTATTTTTAGGCCATTTATTAAAAACCTGTTATGATTCGTCACAAAATGTTCACCTAAAAATCAGCGACTTTTTATGATGATAATATATAAATCATTGACTAAAAATATACACCTTAATCTGCTATATGTCAAGCTCTTTTTAAAAGCGTTTTTAATTTATTCTCTAAAAATATTAATATAGTATTTTTTTACAATAATGTTAACAACTTAATATGAATACGACTCCAAACCCTTTATATCAATGCACTAAGTATTCTTAAGCAATATTTTTATTTTTTTATATTTCTTAGACATAAAAATTACTAAGACTGCTATAATTCAATCCTTCTTACGTCAACATTTTGTTAGATTATATGACATGAAGTTAATGTTATTTTTTTATATTTTTTTAACTAATTAAATTCTACTACTGTTTCAGTCACAATTATTACAGTGTTTTATTTATTTCACTATTCTATTAAATATTTTTATGCCCACTATAAAAAAATATCATGAATACTTTAGCTAAATCTAGTATAAATCATTGGGAAATTAACACATTAAATTCTTTTACATCAATATTTAGAAAATACATATATTACCTAAATATAATAATTCTATTTTTAATATAAAAAAATAATATAAATATGTCTTTTATATTAATATTTTATATTAGTATTTTTAACATTATTACACCTGAAACAATAATAAATTAGAAATATTTTTTTAATATAGATTTAGAAATTTAAGATTATTAAACTCTAATATAGTAATTTTTTTAATAAAAAAATCATGTTTATAATTGACAAAAACAGCTATTCAACTTATCATATTTAATAAGAGATATATTTAAATTAGTATTTATATTTTTTTGCATTAATATTATGAATTAAATGCGGTTATTAAACTTAAAGAAAGGGTTATTTTTTATGAAAAAAATATTATTACTATCGTTACAGTTACTTTAGTAGTTTTTAACTGTTGCTTTGGGTGGCTTTTTATTATTTAACTAAAGATGATAAAAGCAACAACTCCTAATTCATCTAATCAAAAACAAGATTCTAAGACTTCTACTAATAAAGAGAACGATAAAAATAAAAAAATGGTGAAAATGAATCATCAACTATGGGTAAAACTCCAGAAACAGTTACTAAACCTACAGTTATCAACGGTATTATTTTAGCTAATAAAAAACATCCATTACCTGCTAATTATAATCCCGGAGAAGATCCTACTGCACGACAAAAAGTTAACAAACTTATTGCCGATGCTCAAGCATTAGGTCTTAATGTTTCTAACCAAGTATCAGGTTTCAGAGCCTACGATACTCAGGCTGGTCTGTACAATAATTATGTAGCTGCTCATGGAAAACAAGAAGCAGACAGATTTTCAGCTCGTCCTGGATACAGTGAACACCAAACTGGTTTAGTATTCGACCTTATCGACAATCAAGGTAAACTACTAGGGTCAGACGGAACTAACGAAGCCAGTAAAAAGGCTGCTGAATGGTTAGCAAATAACGCACATAAATATGGATATATCGTTAGATACAAACCAGAATTCGTAGATAAAACCGGTTATATGGAAGAAAGTTGGCATATCCGTTACGTTGGAGAAGACATCGCTAAAACAATCCACGAAAAAAATATTTCACTTGAAGAGTATCTAAACGCTCCTGGTGGAGATTACGCCAACTAAAATATTATTAAAAAGGAGAATTAAATGAATAGAAATAGTCAAGGCCCAAACAACCAAAACTTCAATAATCAAAATTTTGATCCTAACTATAATTACGATCCGAATCTGAATAACACTCAATACAATAATCAAGGTTATGATCGACAATATCAAAACACTCAATACCAAAACACACAGTATCAACAACCTCAAGATTATAACAACCAACAACAAAACTACAACGTTCCTCCTATGTATATGGAAGAACCTAAAGAAAAAAAGAAAAAGTATTATTCCAGTTGTATTAACAGCTATCATCACTTTTGTAGTACTAGTAGTAGGATTATACTTCGGCTATAATAAATTCTTGAAAAAGAAAAATGTTATCGACTTAGCTACATATGAAGTAAACTTCGTAACATATGGTGCTGAAGGTGAAGGAAAACCTGAAGTTGACATTAAAAAGTTCCTGAAGTTGCTAACTCAAATGCGGAAATCTCAAACTTATTATCAAACCCAGACATCTCATTTGATAAACAAAGTAATTTAAAAAAATGGTGACAAAGTAGAAGTAACTATTTCATTAAATAAAAATACAGTAAACAAATTAAAACTTAAAACAACAGGAGAATTTAAACGTACATTCACTGTTAATGGTTTAAACGAAAAAAAGCTAAAGAAAAAGAAACTATTATCGTTAAAGAAAGCTCTTCCAAACCTTCAGCTTCTTCTAGCTCTTCAAGTTCTGGAAGTCGTCGTAGTGATGAGCGTACAGTTTATGTTAGACCATCAGCTGGGGTTAACTTAGAAGTTCTTCTAACGACTCAAGTAGTATCATTACTCCTATTCCAGTAGGACGTTCTGTTTACCAACACTATATCGAAGTAAACTCTGAAGGTGAAGCATGGGCTTATGTTTCATACGGAGGAAGTAATGGTTGGATAAGAGCCGACCTAATCGGATAATAAATTTAAAATAACAAAAAGTTGATTCACAAAATCGTGAATCAACTTTTTTAATTATCTCTAACTTTGATTTTTAACCATAAGCATACTTACTATAGTTATTCCTATAACTATTAAGAATATTGCTTTTACTTTGCGAGAAACCAAATAAACCATTTTTTTCACATGTTTAGCAATCCATACATATACATAATCTCCGTAATAGATTCCTAGCGCGAAGAACGCTTGGTATATCCCCATACTTACATTACGGTATTCTCTATCAAAATATTGCATAGCAAGTGAGATTAGCGCATTATATGCACCTCCATACCCTAATCCGTTAAGAATATAACTAAAATAAATAACATATGGATTATTAACATACAACGCTATTATGTAGAATGCTAATGAACATCCTAATAAGAATAATAAGGTTTTTTGAATACCCCATTTTCTAGTGAAATACACTCCCACAAGAACCCCTGCAATAAGCTGAGGAACAGCAAAGACTGCATCCATATACGCAAGCATAAGCGGCGTCATGTTTAGCTCTGTTTTACCATAAGCTATCATATTAGCACCACTTGTTGAAAATTTAATAAATGAAAGTAACAATGCTAATAAACAGATATAAATAAAACTCTTATGCTTTAATTACTACTTTTACTTTATCAAATGAAAAACCACTATCAATTGGGCGATAATCTTTCATCATAAACGATAATATAAACGTTACTACTGCAATAACACCTGCTACTATCCACATATAATCAAAGTGTTTATATGTATTCATAGTAAAGACATATTGTATCGGTGCAGCGATAAATTCGGCTAATAACGGTGCTACAGATAATATCGAAACTGATACCGCAGCCTTATCTCTTGAAAATGTTTCTGAGAAAATAACATTAAATAAGGCAAGCATTGTTGCACTTATACCTAGAGATAATGACGATAGGTATAACGTCACATAACTTCCGTTAAACGTAACTAAAAACGATGTTACAATTAGTAAAAATAACGAGATCTGCACGAATATTTTTCTTCTCTTAAAAATATCGCTCGCTAAAAACATCGGCAACCTTACAATTAAACTCATAAGTCCATAACCTGCAGCAATCTGTGCAGCAAGTACCGGAGTTAACGAAAGTCCACCTTGTTCAACCGGCGTTATAGCATATAATTTTCTATATGCTCTTATAATACTTATTGCCGACCAAAATAAAACTAATATCCAAAAAAATAATAATTTGATCTTTTATTTAATTCAAATTTTTTTCGACAAGAAAACTACTAAAATTAAAATTAATGCGATCGTTATAAATGAAAATAAAATTTTTGTTTTAACCATCTCCTAACTGTACAATTTGAGGTTGCTCAAAAGTTCTAAAAATTAACAAAATTTATATGAGAACTCATAGACGAAGTGGTTTATTGATATCTAAATGCGCTTTATAAAAAGCTTTTTTAGATATCTAATAAACTATGCGAAAGTGACTTGACAAAATCGATTTCTACGAAATCACGATTTTTTGAGTCACTCCCAACCTTTCTAAGACAACATTTAAAATCAACTTTAACATTATACCACAAATATCTAAGTTGTTAAGTAAAAAAATACTCAGATTATTTATTAAATCACTTTCGATAATGTCAAAAAAACTTATATTTATCTTTTGGATAAAATTCTCTTATAGTTTTAGCACAACCTAATAGGGTATTCCCACTTGTAAATATATCATCTATAATTAATAAACTCCCAACCTTTTCCATTTTAGAAACAGTAGGTAGAATATAATATTTATTCTCCCTTCTCTCTTTTATGAAGTTTCGCCTGCTTTTCTCTATATTCACAGCCTAATATCTTCTCAAAATTAATATCGCATATTCTGCATAGCTGTTCAATATGATCAAATCCTCGTATAATCTCCCGAATCTCATTAGTAGGTACAATCGTTATCAAATCAAACTTATTTAAAGATAAAAATTGTTTAAATAAATTTTTAAACTTCAGCACACGCTACATCTCCAAAATATTTTTATTGAATAAATATCATCTTTTACAAACTTATAATCTGAGAAATAATAGAGAGTGTATTCTCCTACTTCTAACACATTTATATCAAGATGTCCCTTACATTCAGCACACAGTTGAAATTTTTTTCCTTTGTTTTTAAAAAAATTGTATCGAAAACCTAACTTACTCCTAATTTCTGATCCACAAAAACTACAATTCATAATCTACCTCCTATTTAACTTTCTATATTTAGCCAAGTTATTCATATATTCAATCTCTTTAATCATGCTTTCATCTCCCCCGCTAATTTTTATCCGATAAAAATACTATATCCCCACTATTATCATAATCTTTTCTTCCTACTCGCCCAGAAATTTGGATTAATGCTGACTTTGTGAAATTTATATGTTTTTGCATCAAAAATTATCACATCTAGATAATCAAAAAGTCACACCGCGTTCTAATATAGTAGTAGTTACAAGAATATCTATTTTTCCTATCATAATACGCCCCTGATCTTTTCACTCCTATTTTTCATCTTCACTATATACAAAATCTATAATAATATCATCTGCCAAGCTCTTATTTAAATAAAGTACAGTCGTCTCACATTCCTATTTCAGGGACAAATATTAAGATTCGTCTGTTTTTTTCGCTAACCTGTCTTTTATAAATTTCTCTATAAATTTGGATTTTTTTCGTAAAATCAAACACCTCTGCCTTTTTCAATTTTAATTTTCGGCACGGGTAATAAATATCTATGGTATCGTATAGGTATTTTAATAACTTCATCGACACTAGCTTTAATTTTATTTGAAGGCGTAGCTGATAAAAACACAAATACCCCATTATTTTTTTCAAACTTGTTTTTCGCACCATTTTCTAAACATTCATCCCTGAATACGGAAAAGCATCCACCTCATCAATTATCACTATATCAAAATAATTGTAATACTTCACAAGCTGGTGAGTAGTCATTATATAAAAATTAGATTCTTCTAAAAACCTTCTCTTCACCGTGTAATACACTTATAGGATAACCACTAAAATCGCGAGAAAATCTTTCAAATAATTCTTTAACTACATCTCTCCTTGGAATAGCTAAGCAAATAGTTTTATTTTCTAGAATCGCTTGATAAATTACCTCATAAACTATTTCTGTCTTTCCTGCACCACAAACAGCCCAGACTAGTGTACTTAGATCTTTTCTAGTATTCTCTACCAATCTTTCACTCGCTATCTCCTGGACATCACTCAGTTTTACACTTAGTCGTTTAGGTTCTTCTATTTTCGATACTGGAATATTAATATGAATTTTTACAAAATTATCATCACTTCTTCCAAAATCAATACACCTCCTACAATACGTAGTCTTCATACCATTATTTTTCAAAACTAAAAAAATAAATTTTGATCTCTATTGTCGCATTGTAAACAATGATATTTATCCTCGTCCAACTCTACTGAATATATCTTCTGGATATAAGGACAATTATCTAAACATTGTAATTTAATTTTTTTAAATTGAGTAATCTAGAAATAGACAAAAGCGATCCCATTGTACTTTCTTAAAAAGTTAAATCACTTTCTTTCATAGTATAGACTGCTCCTGTAGTTATCTCATCATAAATTTCTTCAAAATCATCGTTTCTTTTTCCAAAACTATCATAACTCTCTTTGATTCTTCTATAATTAATTCTTTTCTCATAATCATCCATTTTTTTGAATAATAAATTATATAAAGTGCTTCTATAAATTCACAGTACTCCCTAAAAAAACATTTTTTCTCCCTCCTCAGCTGTAAATATTTATTAAATTTTTCAGATTATTTTTACTCATATAGTTAATATTTTTAAGCTTCTACAATTCTTTCTAACTTCCATAATTGCTATATTTAATTTTTATTTTAACAAAAATATATTTATAAAAGCAAAAATAAATATCCATTTTATAAAAGTGACATTTTTATGCAAACTATATTGCTAACGTTATCAAAAAGTGGTATAATATAACTATAAAAAGAGGGGAACTCCCCTATAAAGTAGCTAGGCTACTTTATGAAAGGAGTGCTTTAAAATGTTAAGATATCAAGTACGAGGAGAAAATTTAGAGATTACTCAAGCAATTAGAGAGTATGTTGAGAACAAAGTTTCTAAATTAGAAAAAAATACTTTTGCTGACAGTTTAGAAGCAAACGTTTACGCTAATGCTAAAGTATACAAAAATAATAAGAAAAATTGAAATCACTGTGCCACTTAAAGGTGTAACACTTCGTGCAGAGGAAACTAACGAAGACTTATACGCGACTGTTGATTTAGTTGTAGACAAACTTGAACGTCAAATGAGAAAACACAAAACTAAAATCAACAGAAAAGGACGCGAAAAAGGATTTGTTGAAGAAAAATCTTCTTACTAGCGAGTTAGAAGAAACTGAAGAAACTGCATTAGATTTCGGTAAAGTTAAACAACTTAAAAGTAGAATCAATGACAAGAGAAGAAGCTGTATTCCAAATGGAACTTCTAGGACACGATTTCTTCGCATTCTTAGACAGCAACACAAATGAAATTTCAGTAGTATACAAACGTCGCGACACTGGATACGGAGTTCTAGAAATTTCTAAATAATTAACAATGAGTTTAAACTTAATCAACCATCTTCCGTAGGGTGGTTGATTTTTTCTTGCAAATGCAATAAAATTAAAATAAAGAAATAAAATAGGTATATAATTTCTCTTGTATTTTTTTCATACTCTTATAGCGACGAAGGACGAAGCTGACCCAAAAAGTACTAGATTTTTAAAAATAGTATACATAAAAACTCATAAACGCAGTGGTTTATCGATATCTAAATTCACTTTATAAAAAGCTTTTTAGATACCTAATAAACTGTGCGAGGTGACTCGACAAAATCGATTTCTCCGAAATCACGATTTTTGAGTCACTCCCTAGTAAATGAGCCTATAATCTCATTTACTCCTTACAAGTGTTATTCAATTTTGTTATCACCACTATAGAGTATTTTAAAAGAATATTTTAAGAGTAGACTAATTTTTATTGTATCCAATTAGTTTTTATATTCCTTACTATTTTATAGTAGCTAAAGTAAAACACAATAGTAGTTTTACTGCGAAGAAATAAGACTACAGGCTTTATTTCTTAACCGGAATATCCTTTTGTACAACAAAAGATATGGAGGTGTCATAAAGCTACACAAAAAAATAGTAAGGAGAAAAATATAAACTTACAAAAATACCTTTTTCTATAACTCACACAATACCTATTAGGAGGATTTTTATGACTAAAAAAGTTGCTTTATTCGTTGAAAATGGAAGTGAGGAGCTAGAATTTATCGCACCTCTAGATATATTACGCCGTGCAAATATTCATGTTGATCTAATTTCTGCCAACAACGAAGATCGCATAACAAGCTCACATGATGTGAAAATAATAGTAGATAAAAAAATTAACGATATCGACAATATCCTTGACTATGATGCTATAGTAATCCCTGGTGGAATGCCCGGAAGTACACTACTTCGTGACAACGACAAAATAATAACATTCTACCAAGACATGTATAGCGCTGGAAAACTTGTTGCAGCTATCTGTGCAGCACCTATCGTTTTAAGTAGAGCTGGTATACTAGAAGACAAAGAAGTGACTTCTTACCCAGGATTCGATAAAGAAATTAACTGCAAAACTTACAATAACGAAAAAGCAGTAATCGTTGATAAAAATGTAATCACTGCCCAAGGACCAGCTGTCGCAATTTTATTCGGTTACGAAATCGTTAATTATCTACTTCAAGACGATACCGCACAAAACATTAGCAACGCAATGTTAGTTCCAGTATTAAAAAAATAACTTATAAAACATAAAAATTAAGACCTCAGATTAAATCATCCGAGGGTCTTTTATCATTTTATTATTTTGTTAATTCTTCTAATTCTTTCATCGCATTAAATACAACTTCTGGTGTACAAACATCAACTGCAAGTTTAAACGTTTCTTTTTCACTAGTCGCAAATTCTGCAATTTTCTTCATTTTTTCTTCTACATCTTCAGTTACATTAACACAAGCTAAGTTGTAAGCTAGTTATTGTCTTTATAGAATGGAACAAGTTTCTCAACTTCTTCTCTCTTACCTTCAGCAAGTAATTGAACTAAGATACCATATGATACTTTTGTACCGTGTAACACAGAGTGTGTTTCTTTAACTAAACTCATACCATTATGAACTGCGTGAGCTCCCGCCATACGTCCATAGTGAACACCGAAGCATCCAACACATCCTGAGATTGCGAATACTGTGTCTACAGCATTTTTGAAACTTTCAGTTACTTCACCTTTTTCCATAGCTTCTAATGCACCATTAGCATCACGTAAAAGTACATCACGAGTGATTTTAGCTGCTTCTAATCCCATTCTTACAAAAGGATCGTTAAATTTATTGTTTCTTTCAACTAAAACTACTGCTTCATACCATTTTGCTAAAGTATCACCGATACCTGCTACGAAATATTCTTTTGGTGATTCTAATAATAAATCTAAGTCTGCCACACAAGCATATGCAGTACGTTTAAAGTATGCAACTTCTCTAAATGTGTGGTCTGGGTGATAAACCGCAGCTACAGGTGCATAAGGTGCACAAGTTGCGATTACAGTTGGTACTGTCATGTACTCAACGTTTAAGTTTTGTGCTACACCTTTGGCAGTGTCGATAACACGCCCTCCACCTACTCCAAGAACTACATCAACACCTTCTCCAAATTCATCTGCAATACGTTGCATATCTTCATAAGATGCTGATCGTCATATTTTGCCACTCTAAATTCTCTATTTCCTTTATAAAACTTCGTAAACGCCGCGTAAGATTTTTCTCCAGTAACAATCAAAGGAGTTTTAAACCCTTCTAATCTATTATCAAGTGCAGACAATGCCCCACTTCCTGAAATATATTCACTTACCCCTGGTCTCGCTACATTTGCTAATTCAAACATTTTACATCTCTCCTTTGTTGTTAATTTATTTTTTTGTTTTTTTATAATGTAATTATGATTATAACATTTTCGAAAAACTAAAATCAATAGTAAGTTAAAAAAATATTTTATTTTTCTGACAATTAAATTAAAAATTAAAAATCCTCATCTTTTAACCCTATATAAAAACAAGGCAACATAGAAGTGTTCCTATTTTTATCTCTTTTAAAACATATCTACATTACCTTAAATTTTTTATTCTATCTCGGGAAAAATATAGTTCCTCTTTTTTAGTCTGACCTTTCGTTATAGATTCAACGATAGTACTCGCTTTTTTTCAAGAGCTACTATCTGTCCATCTAATTTCTCAATTAAAATTTTTCTACCTTTATACGGGCTATAGACACTCGCTTCTATATTCTCTATCCTTAAATAGTATTGTTCATCATACCCATTCTCACGTAGCATATTTTTGTATTTGAGCTAAATTCTCTTCATTATAATCTACATACTCAAAAAGTTTTCTATTTTTGCAATCTTTTTCGCTAAATCTGCAGCTATTACATCCTCTTTATCTTGGATAAGAGCACAACAGTATAATAACGAATTCTCATCTAATCTGAAGTACTCTTCTTCACTAACTTCAGCTTTTTCTAAAAATGGAATTAGCACCTTCATATCTTCAAAATAATCTTTATTGTCTTTAAAAATATCTTTCAATCTATTAAATAGTTGAATAAACACTGCTTCATAACTTCTAGCTACAGGGTGATAGTAAACTTGCCAGTACATTTGGTACCTCGCCATAATATAATCTTCTACACTATGGATACCTGTATGTTTTACTACAATCACCTTCCTACCTTCACTTGTTTTTCTAACACGCATCGTACGCAATATTCTTTCTAAGTCAAATTGTCCATAACTCGTAGCTGTAAAGTAAGAATCACGTAGTAGATAATCCATTCTATCAGCATCGAGTTGCCCAGAAACAATCTGATTCAATATATCATTTTCATGAGTATGTTGAATAATAGAAACTATATCTTCAGGCATTTTTTTAGATACTGCTCGTAAAATAGAATTAAGTTCAGTGTCCCCCAATATTATTTTTGCTGTATATTCCTCATGACTATGATTAGTTACATGTTCAAAAGCATGAGAAAACGGACCGTGTCCAACATCATGTAATAACCCAGCAAGCATCACACACACTTTTTCATATTCAGTTAACTCAGCGCATAGCGTCTTAACCTCAGTTACCATCCTTCTTACAATTTCATATACCCCTAACGAGTGAGAAAATCTTGAATGTTCGGCTGTTGGATATACTTGAAAATCTCCCCCTAATTGTCTAATACGACGCAATCTTTGGAATTCTTTACTATCAAGACAATTCCAAATCACTTCATAATGAATATGAATATAACTATGTACTGGATCCTTTAATACTTTAGTTTCATCTAATCTTTTTAATTCCATCCCTATTCCCCCTATCATAACCGATAATTTTTACTATATTTCTCTCTTATTATATCAAAGCACAAAAAAAGACAAGCCTAAGCTCATCTTTTTCACTCTTATTCTTATTTTTTTCGTCTACTACGTATGGTAAAAAGTGCCATGTGTCTAGCTCTTTTTAATTGCTGTAGTTAACATTCTTTGGTACTTAGCTGAAGTACCTGTTACACGACGTGGTAAGATTTTTCCACGTTCAGAGATGAATTTTTTTAGTAATTCTACATCTTTGTAGTCGATAAATTCTACGTTATTTTTTTAGTGAAATAACATACTTTTTTTACGACGACGCATGTTGTTACGACGATTATTAGTTTACTGCCATTGTGCATGTCCTCCCTATGTAATTTTAGTCTTCTTTAAACGGATTTTACTACATCCTGCATGAAGTCATCATCTAGATTACTTGGGAAGTTTTTCCCCAAAGTCAGAGAATGATGAACTATCATTAATAAAATCTTGCATAGCTGAATTAGCTTGTCCAAAGTTTTGATTAGTATTGTTGTTATAATAATTTTGATTATTATTATACGCTGGTTGTGATTGAGGTTGATTAAAACTCATAGAGTCAAAAACCATTGTTTTGTCTACTATGTGAGCTATTTTTTTGATTCAAGGAATTGAACAGTTTCCGCTACTACTTCAGTAACATAAACTGTGTTTCCATCTTTACCTTGATAATTTCTCGTCTGTATTCTACCTTCAACAGAAATCAGACTACCACGTCCTAAAAACGTGCCATATTTTTCTGCTTGCTTTCTAAAAAGCTACACAGTTAATAAAGTCTGCTTTGTCTTTGACCATTTTGGTCAGTGAGATGTTCTGTTTACAGCTACTGAGAAATAAAAGCATTGGAATATTCGAACTAGAATATCTCAATTCTGGATCTTTTAGTTAATCTACCTACTAATACTACACGATTTACCATAGTATTTCACCCCTTATTTTTCTAATCTTACTACCATGTGACGGATGATGTCATCGCTAATTTTTGCTAAACGATCGAATTCTTTTGTAGACGCATCTGTTGCTGAAGTTAATTTTACTACATAGTAGTAAGCATCACTGAAGTCTTCGATTTCATAAGCTGAGCGTTTTTACCTAAATCTTTAACTTCTACTGTCTGCACCTTCTGAAAGAATATTTACGAATCTATCAACCACAGCTTTTTTTAGCTTCTTCATCGATACGTGGTTGAACAGCAAACATTACTTCATATTTTTCTCATGTGTGTTACCTCCTTTTTGGTCTTTGCGACTCTCTAGTTTACTAGAGAGTAAGAGTAATAAAAATTACTCTAGCGATTATTATATCAATTCTAAAAATAAAAAAATCAACTAATAACTATGTATTTTTTTAAATATTTTTAATTTAATCATCGTTAATAAATATAATTCACATTAAAAAAATTACTGAAAAAAATTACATTCTATCTCCCTCCTACTTAATTACCTCTTAGTTAGACTACGATAAATATACTTGTTATTCTTTTTCATTCTATTATAATACACAAATCCACTATTCTTTAATCGATAGCCGTTATCAATACTAGAAATTTTATTTTAACATTATATTTAACTATCCAAAATAATAACACTCTCTATAATCTGTTATATATCAATTATTTATTATAATGTAAAATAATGTTGAAAAACAACTATTATCAAAGTAATTTATTTATATAACAGAAATATATTATTGAATTTAAAAATGTGCGAATCATTAATTTGTACGTTCAAATTTTATATGAAAATATATATTTTATCTAGGTTTTTAGTTGTATAACAGATGTTTACAACGATTAATTATAGGTGTAAAATATAAATGTAAACAAATAAGAGGTGTTTATAACAAAAATTAAATGATAATTATCCACTATTATACTTTACAGATATTCTCATTATTTCTGTTATAAATTCCTGAATTAAAAGGAGTAAAAATCATGTCTAAAGAAAAATTACAAACTGTAGATCCAGTTGAAGAAGTAAATACGTTAGTATCAAAAGCATTAGTTGCTTTAGATGAATTCAAAAAGATCGAAGATCAAGAGAAAATTGATGCAATAGTTCAAGCAGCAGCCGTTGCAGCTCTTGAAGCACACGGACCGCTAGCTGTTGCAGCAGTTGAAGAAACTGGTCGTGGTGTTGTTGAAGATAAAGCGATTAAAAATCTTTATGCATGTGAATACATTGTAAACTACATGCGCGATCTTAAAACTGTTGGAGTAATCGATAAAGATGACGTTGATGGACTTACAGCTATAGCTGAACCAGTTGGTGTTGTTTGTGGTGTTGTACCAACGACTAACCCAACATCAACAACAGTATTCAAATCTCTAATCTGTTTAAAAACTCGTAACCCAATAGTTTTCAGTTTCCACCCATCTGCAAATGAATGTTCTAAACAAGCAGCTCGTATCGTTCGTGATGCAGCAGTTAAAGCAGGGGCTCCTGAAAACTGTATCCAATTCATCGAAAAACCATCTATGGAAGGAACACACGCTTTGATGAACCACGATGGTGTAGCTACAATCCTTGCTACTGGTGGTAACGCAATGGTTCGCGCAACTTACTCTTGCGGTAAACCTGCTCTAGGTGTTGGTGCTGGTAACGTACCTGCTTATGTACACAAAGAAGCTAAACTTAAACAAGCTGTTAACGACATCGTATTAAGTAAAGCATTCGATAATGGTATGATTTGTGCCAGTGAACAAGCTGCAATCGTTGATAAAGAATTATACGATGAATTCGTTAAACTTATGAAATCTCACAGAGTACACTTCGTAACTAAAGAAGAAAAAACTAAATTAGAAAACTTATTATTCGGTGTTGAAGCAAACTCTGAAAACTGTGCCGGAGCTAAATTAAACTCTGTAATCGTTGGTAAACCAGCTACAGAAATCGCTAAACTAGCTGGATTCGAGGTTCCTAAAGGAACAGTAATCTTAGCTGCTGAATGTAGTGAAGTTGGTGTTAAAGAACCACTTACTCGTGAAAAACTATCTCCAGTATTAGCTGTATTAAAATCTAGTAGCACAAAAGATGGTATTGAAAAAGCTAGACAAATGGTTGAATTCAACGGTCTAGGACACACTGCAGCAATCCACACTCAAAACGAAGAAGTTGCTGAAGAATTTGGTAAAGTAGTTCGTGCTTGTCGTGTAGTTTGGAACTCACCTTCTACATTCGGAGGAATCGGAGATGTTTACAATGCATTCATCCCATCTCTAACTCTTGGATGTGGTAGCTATGGACGTAACTCAGTATCTGGTAACGTAAATGCTATCAACTTACTAAACATCAAATTAATCGGTCGTAGAAACAACAATATGCAATGGTTCAAATTACCTCCAAAAGTTTACTTCGAACCAAACGCAATCAAATACTTAAGTGAAATGGAGGGTTTAGAGAGAGTAATGATCGTAACTGACGAATCAATGGTTAAACTTGGTTTCGCAGGACGCATCATCGATCAATTAAACCGTCGTAAAAAAATAAAGTTCAATACGAAGTATTCGCTGGAGTAGAACCTAACCTGATATCAAAACTGTAAAAACGTGGATTAGAAATCATGAATACTTTCAAACCTAACGCTATCGTAGCACTAGGTGGTGGTTCTCCAATGGACGCAGCTAAAATCATGTGGTTATTCTACGAAAGACCAGATGCAGACTTCACTGAATTAGTTCAAAAATTCGCAGATATCAGAAAACGTACTGTAAAATTCCCTCACTTAGGACAAAAAGCTAAATTCATCGCTGTTCCAACAACTTCTGGTACAGGTAGTGAAGTTACACCATTCGCAGTAATCTCTGATAAAGAAAATGATAAAAAATATCCGTTAGCTGACTATGCTATCACTCCACACGTAGCAATCGTTGACCCAGTACTAGTTCAAACTGTACCAGCTAGACCAACAGCTTCAACAGGTATGGACGTATTAACACACGCAACAGAAGCATACACTTCTATCCTTGCTAACGATTATACTGATGGATTAGCACTTCGTGCAATCAAACTTGTATTCGAAAACTTAGAAAAATCTGTTAAAGAATTTGACAAAGATGCTAGAGAAAAAATGCACAATGCTTCTTGCTTAGCTGGTATGGCTTTCGCAAATGCATTCTTAGGAATTTCTCACTCAATGGCCCACAAAATCGGTGGTAAATTCCACACTATCCACGGTGAAACTAACGCAACATTATTACCATACGTAATCAAATACAATGGTACTCGCCCAGGTAAAGTATCTCTATGGCCTAAATACGAACACTATCAAGCTGATGAAAGATTCCAAGACATCGCTCGTATGCTAGGACTAAAAGCTGATACTCCTGAACAAGCAGTTGATTCTTATGCTCAAGCAGTATTCGAACTTGGTAAACGTGTAGGAACTCCAATGTGCTTCAGAGATCATGGTGTTGACTACGAAGCATTCAAAGCAGCTCTACCTACTTTAGCAATGGATGCTTACGAAGACCAATGTACTCCAGCCAACCCAAGATTAGCTCTAATCAAAGATATGGAAGGTATCATGGAAGCAGCTTGGTTCGGATTTGATGAGAAAAAATTCGTAGAAAATCAATAAGCTATTCATTCATAATCTCAGAACATTAAACTCATACTTCTTTTCATCCATGAAGTAATGAATAGAATCATCCCCTTAGACAAAATCTAAGGGGATTGTTTTTATTGTTTAACTTTAAATGAATACATCAAAACTATAATTAATAATACTAATAAACTATATAATGCAAATGATGCACTAATAGCGTTAGCGAAAAATAATATTACTGTTGTTCCTATTGGTACTGAAATAGTAATAACGGTACTAAAAATACTATATATTGACGTTTGTTTTTTTCCTCAGGAACTGATTGTAAAATCAATGCATCTAGTTTTTGATTCGATATTCCTGCAAAATAACCTATTATTACAGTTAAAATAAAAAGTATAAATTTATTTTTGGAGTATCAATAGATTTCCTACATACATAATGAATAAAATTATTTCTAATATAGCATTATTTCTTAAACTCATATTTTTTATAAAAAACTAATTTGGTAGACACCTCCGATAATTGTACTAACTACTTCCACTATTTCTAATAAAGTAATAGTATAGGCTACATTCCCAAATAGTAAGGTCTCATTTTTTTACTAGAATTACTAGAAGTAAAGCGAACATCGCAGATGAGTAAAAATTCATCCCTAAAAATAGTATAACAAAGTTATAAATTTTTCTTTATCTCACGAAGTATTTTTAAAGTTTTTCAATAGTATCTTTTAAAAATCTTTTAGTACTTACCTTCTCTTATTATCTACTTTAAAACTACCAATCTTCTCTTTCATCAATTTTTTTGTACTTTGTCAGTATTAAAAATGCTATCAAGAATAACTGCATTCAGCATTCCAAAAATATGAATAGTTATAACTTAAGAGTCCTAAAACGAATACTCCAACAGCCTTTCCACCAAGTGAGATTGTATTGTTTATAGAACTAATAAATGCTAATGCTTCACTTAGTTGTTCTTTTGCGCACTAATCTAGTATTAATCGACATTGATAAATAGCCATTATAACCACCTAGTATATCTGCAACTACATTTACAAATACTAATACAATAAAAATCCACCATTGGACTCCGTAAATGCACACGAAAGCGAATAACGAAAATAATAAAAACTGATGAAATCTTGTCGATAATATTCTGTTGTACTTATCTTTTGTCTGATCTGCAAAAATATCCTAAGATAAATGAAATAATATAAGGCAATGTCGTAGCTACCGAAACTATACTTACGGCTAATTCTGGATTCGGTAAAATTCGTCGCATAAATAATAAACGCAATATCAAATAACGTTCTACCAGCATTCCCAAACGCCGATGAAATAGTGAATAACCTATAGAGTTTATTTTTCAAGAAAATATTCATCGAATACCACCTCCTATATTATTTTATATTTTACAATCAAACTGTAAAGTTTTCAATAACCAAAATACACTCAATATATTCCCCACAGTACAAATAAAAAAAGAGCAACTAAATGAAATCCTAATTCCCTATGAACTCAAATTCGTCTTAGTTACTCTTTAATCTATTATATTTTTATATTCTATCCCTCGTGAAATATTCGTACATATCTTCTCGAATTGAGTCTGTATTTTTATAGAAGAACTGAATTACAGTATCTCCGCTTCTTTCTCTAGCTACTAATTTAGGTTCTCCTGTCGTCTTCATCTCACCTAGGAAATAAAATATTCGTGCTCCATCCTTATCATCTTTATTTTTTTCCTCATAAATAGATAGATTTTCGTTTCATTATTATAGAAATAGTCGCACTCTTTTTGATTCTAAATTCCTTCTCAGCTTCGACATCAAGTAAATCCATTATCCGGTAAAAATCCATGCGTATAATCACGGTTAAATGAATTTTTCATCAATATCGTAGTTAATAAATACAGGCAAAGTCTTCGTTCTTTCATCGTATTTATAACCACCTATAGCGAGTGGCACATAGTTAATTCCCCATGAGAATAATTTACAAATATCTTCAAAACTATATTTCTCATACAATACAAAATTAGTATCTTTGTATAAATTATCTTTGTAATATTTATTATATCTGTAAATTCCATAGTCTACCAAATCTTGTAACAATTCCCTAAAAATCTCAGACTGCAGTTGTTCTTCAAACTTCTTAGATATTTTTTTATCTCAGTTGCATTCTCATCTAAAAATATACAATCATGAAACTTCTTCTTAGTAACACTACTAGTTACAAAATTATTAGTAAGTATCTTTCTACTAACATCCAGCTCATAATCTGCAATAAATTTATTATAGTCTTTCAACATAATTTCTTCAAAAGATGTAAGAACACTACACTTCTTGTCCTCTAATAACAAACGTAGAATTATAAGTTCTTCTATCTTTTACTCAAGATTAAATTAGTAGAAACAAAATTTAACATATTCTCTGCAGTCTTCGTCAGTTTTCCACTATATTTAAAACTGTTTTTCCTTCTTAGATAAGAATGAATAATAACTTCCAGCTACCTCGAAAATCTTCCTAATATCTATAGCGTCATAGCCCTCAAAGTCTAAATACGTAGGTATTCTACCTAGTTTATTTTTAAGCTTGTTATACTCATCAGTAACAAATAACCACGTATTTAACTTCACATTATCTATCGCGCTATAAATTCTCTGTTTAGAGATTTCATCAAAATGAATAGTCGATGTCCCAGGAATATACCTAGTCCCCTGGGATAAAAACTTCCTTACAGTATCTTTATCATAACTATTATCACCAGATAGAGCCACAGGAATTAAAAAGTTATTTTTATAATTGGCTATAAAATCTATTATTACCACGAACTCCTTATCCGCAGATTTTCGCAAACCACGACCTAGCTGTTGAATAAAGATAATAGAACTTTGCGTAGGCCTTAACATAATTACCTGATTAACCCTCAGGAATGTCTACACCTTCATTGAAAATGTCTACGGTGAATATATAGTCTAACATATCGCCATCATTCGCAACTAACTTAGCAATCTCCTGTTCACGACGCTCCTGACTATCTTCACCTGTTAAGCTAGTAGCCTTATAACCACGTTCATTAAACTCTTCACTAAGAACCTTAGCTTCTTGTTTCGATGAACAGAAAACTAAACCCTTTACCCTATCTCCTGAATAGCCATAATAATTAATTTTACTTATAATATGCTCGACACGTTCATTAGACACTAGATTTGAAAACTCGCTCAGTTCGTCAATAACCTTACCATCAACTGCTAGATCACTAATCCCGAAATAATGAAACGGACATAATAGTGAATTTTCCATCGCTTCTTTTAAGCGAACTTCATAAACAATATTATTGTTAAATAATTCATAAATATTAAAACTATCCGTTCTATCAGGGCTTGCCGTCATCCCTAGATAAAATGTCGGTTTAAAATAATCCATCAATCTAAGATAACTGTCAGCTCCTGCCCTATGTACCTCATCTATTATAATTTCATCAAAATGAGTATCATTAAAACTCTTAAAAACATCTTCTTTAGACATAGTTTGAACTGTAGAAAAAAACAAAATCCGCTTCTATATTTTTTCTCTTTACCTGTAAGTAAACCATAGCTGCGACTAGTTCCAAAAATAGTCTTGAATGTCTCCAGCGCCTGACGAGCAATCTGTTCTCTATGAACGATAAACAACAATCTCTTAGCACCTATACTCTTCATCGCAAAAGCAGCTGCAAATGTCTTACCAGTTCCTGTCGCGGAAATAAGAAGACCCTTGTTATCTTGATTACGAAGTTTTTCTAAGTTTTCTATAAAACTCCTTTGCATCTTATTCGGTTTAATTTCCTCGGAAATAATTTTCTCAGTAACAGTCTCAATCTTATTACTAGCGAATTCTTCAACATACTTATCTTTTATTTCAGAGTAAGACTTGGCCTTCTTCCATAAGCTATTAAACTCATATAGAATGTTATCCGTTAGAATCCTATCACCCTCAACAAAAGTATTCCATTCTTTTATTTATCGTAAGTGCAAGACTCGTTAAGTTCGAACTTCCCATCAGTACTTTCCATGAGTCACCTCGTCTAAATAAATAACCTTTAGTGTGGAAACCGTGTTTTATTTTTCTACACAATCATAAATTTTTAGAGATATTTTTAAAATTAGACAATTTCTCTAATACTTTAGGAGTATTAAAATATAAATAATTCGTCGTTAAAATTTTTTCCACGGATGTTTTTCTTCTAAATTCTTCAAAGTCTGAAGTAAACTAGTTAAACCACTTTCTGAAATAAATGCCACGCTGAAAATAAATTCATCGCAAATTTCTAATTCACTCTCAAGCGTACTAAGAACTTTCATCGCTTCTAGATGATTATTATAAACAAATGTATTCTTCATTTTAACCTCCTTCTGTTAGATTAGCCATTAATTATTTCATATGTTATTAGGGCTTCTTTCATAACTTTTACATTATGAACACGTACCATTCTAGCTCCTCGTTTCACCGCTTCTAATGATAAAGTAGCACTTACTATATCTCTATCTTTCGGGTTACTATTACCACCTAGTACATAATCTGTAGTTCTCTTTCTACTTACCGCATATAAGATTTCACAACCTAGTGAATTAAGTAATTCTAGTTTACGTGTAATTTCTAAGTTAGCTTCTGCAGTTTTGCCGAATCCCATCCCAGGATCAACGATTATGTTTTCTATTTTCACACCTGCATTTAAGCAAATATCCACACTCTCACCTAGTTCACGTACAACTTGTTCAATCTCTTTCCCTTCTTCTACACCACCATTGTGCATAATAAAGATAGGAATATCATGTTTAGCAGCAACATCAGCCATAGTACTTCCTTTAGCACCATTCACATCATTTAGTACATCTACCCCTGCTTCAATCATGTATTCAGCTACATTAGGCTTATACGTATCGACACTAAAACACACATCAGGGAATGTTTTTCTTAAAGTTGGAAATACACTTTGTAATCTAGCAAATTCGTCTTCCTCACTAACTACTGTCGAACCTGGACGAGTTGATTCAGCACCAATATCAATGATATCCGCACCTTCAGCTACCATCTTACGAACACCTTCTATCGCAGCTTCCACATCATAAAAATCTCCCCCATCTGAAAAAGAATCCGGAGTAAAGTTCAATATTCCCATAATTAAATATTTTTTTTCATTTAATAATTGTTTTAATTTATTCATTCTGTCACCTTATCATTTTATTTTACATACCTTACTATTATATCACGTGACTATGGGGTTTGCAGTAAAAAGAAGTAACCCTAAAATTATGATTTTAGAATTACTTCTCTATTTTTGTTAATTAGGTACTACTCCCAACTTTTTTACTCACTCTTTTTCTTCAACGAACGAATAACTGGTTCTTTTTCCTAAATGCATAATACAATTGAGTCGCCATTACAACCCATAGAATAGGTTCTACAAATATTACTCTAAATATCCTGCACTTGGAATAATAAATATTACAAATAATATTTTCCCTAGCATTTCTATAATACTTGAAACTAGTGGCATCATCTTTTGTCCTAATCCTTGCAGAGCATTTCTCAATACTAAAAGTATCGCTAAAAATGGGTAAAATACAGAACTAATCTTAAGATATAGCGAAGCTTGGTAAATTAGTTCTTCATCGTTACTTCCCGTGATAAGTTCATTTAAATATGGACTTGCGAAAAATAACATAATACAGATGAAGACTGACCAAATTATCGTAACAAGCGCACCCTTACGTAATCCTTCAACTATTCGACTATACTGTCTTGCTCCGAAGTTTTGCGATGTAAAAGTCGTTATGGTCGCACTCATAGATCCTACTGGAAGTAGTGAGAACATCATTATTCTTCTAGCACTCGTCTGAGCACTGATAATTACTGGACCTAAGGCATTAATCGATGTTTGTAAGATTACTGTACCAATTGAAACAACAGAAAACATAAGTCCCATTGCCAAACCTTGGCTAAATAAATCAGAATAAAGTTTTTTATTCCATGTAAAATGTTTTTTTGTTGGAATTAGAAATGGTGTTTTTCTACGAATATAGTTAAAACATAATACTGCAGAAATACCTTGTGAAATAATAGTTGCAACTCCAGCCGAACGTACACCCATATGTAGATATGCTATGAAATATGTATCTAATACAGTGTTAATAATTGCTGAGAAAATTAAGAAATATAATGCGACCTTACTATCTCCAACCGCACGAAGTAATCCTGCACATAAATTGTACGCAAGAGTAACACCTACATACTACTATAAGATAACTATACTTATAAGACTCGATCAATGATATTACTTGGTGTTCCTAGTAATTTCAGTAATGGATATAAAGTAAAATTACCTAATACTGCAATCACAATACTCAATACCCCACCTATTACAAATGTGGCAGCTACAGCACTCTTTAACTTTTCATAATTTCCTGCACCGTAATGACGAGCAATAACAATACCCATACCATTCCCTATACCTAATGCAAAACCAACTACAAGCTCAAATATCGCAGCAGTAGCTCCAACAGCAGCAAGGGATTCTTCTCCAAGGAATCTACCAACAATCATAATATCTACCGTATTATAGAGTTGCTGAAAAATATTTGCTATTATAATCGGTATCGCAAAAGCAATCATCGCCCGTAAAATCGGACCTTCTAATAAATTTACTGATGTTTTTTTCATAAATAATATTATAGCACTTTGAAATAAAGTTTCAAGAAAAACCTGAAAACTATTCTGAAAATGGAGAAAGGCCCATCTTTCGATGAGCCATATTTCACTGATTCGAAACTAAGAATTTTATCGTCCTTTCGTCCTAAAAATTCTAGTTTCTGTAGCATGTGTTATTCGTACATTCTATCTTCATCCTTTGGACTTGATAGAATTACGACTAACCGATGAAAAAAATATCTATTATCTACATAGTTTTAAACTCAAAATCAAAAATTACCCTAGAAATGGAGAAAGGCTCATCTTTCGATGAGCCATTTATATTATGAAAAATATTATTAAGTTTTGTTATGTTTATATTATATCCTGCTTACCTTACATGAACTTTTAGGTTATAATTAAAATGAAACTAAAGTTGAAAAATTTGAAAATAATAATTATCTAGTTCTTTTTCATAATATACTTCAAATTTGGACATTCTATCACTTTATCAATTTTAAAACCTAATTTCTCATACAGGTTCTTAGCGATTATATTAGAATCAAATACTGTTAAAGTTATACTATCAATATTTTCATCTTCAAAAATACGCTGAACAAATGCCCCTAATGCATTCTTTTCCAAGACCTTTCCCTACTTTTTTGTGGATTTAAAATAAATCTCCCTAAATGCACATTATCTCCTCGATTTTTATAATTTGTATTATCCCAAGAAATTCTTCTTCATGAAAAAATAGAAAATATATTCTAATTTCTGTATCTTATTTAAATTTAAAGGATAAGAAACCTTTAATCCCATCCATTGCTTTTTGAAATTCTTCACCTTTCTCATTCTGACCATTCACGATCACTAGAGAATTGTTTTTGCTTATACCTTTTTCAAATCTAATATCCATATCTACACCTTCGCAAATATCATCTATACTAAATATTTTGACACTATTCGATTCTTTATAGAATTGTTCTAACTTAATTTCTAAAAATCTAGATTTTTCATTTGCTAATCCCTAACAGTATGAACATTCACAAAATTTTTAAAATGGTTATCTTAATTCATTCTATCTAAATAAATTAGATATATCAAATAGTTATGCCTTTTATTTAACCTTAACTAATAAGGTTTTTCTTCTTCAAGTATCTCTCCTTAATCAATAAGGCTCTCAATACACCCTAATAATATCTTAAAAATTATTACTTGTCAAATCTCCATAAAAATGGAGAAAGGCTCATCTTTCGATGGACCGTATATTTCACTGATTCGAAAACTAAGAATTTTTCTCGTCCTTTCGTCCTAAAAACTCTAGTTTCTGTAGCATGTGTTATTCGTACATTCTATCTTCATCCTTTGGACTCGATAGAATTACGACTAACCGATTAATATCTATTATCTAAATATTTTAAACTCGAAATCAAAAAAATACCCCTAAAAATGGAGAAAGGCTCATCTTTCGATGAGCCGTATATTATGAAAAATATTATTAAGTTTTTGTTATGTTTTATATTATATCCCACTTACCTTAAGCAAAGTTTAGACTATAATTAAAATGAAATTAAAGTTGAAAAATTTGAAAATAATCCCCTAGAAATGGAGAAAGGCCCATCTTTCGATGGACCATATATTATGAAAAATATTATTAAGTTTTTGTTATATTTATATTATATTCCACTTACCTTACATAAACTTTAGACTATAATTAAAAATGAAATTAAAGTTGAGAAGTTTTGAAAATACTCCCTAGAAATGGAGAAAGGCCCATCTTTCGATGAGCCATTTATATTATGAATATTATTAAGTTTTGTTATATTTATATTATATCCTGCTTACCTTACATGAACTTTAGACTATAATTAAAAATGAAATTAAAGTTGAAAAAGTTTTGAAAACAATCTTTAAAAATGGAGAAAGGCCCATCTTTCGATGGACCGTATATTATGAAAAATATTATTAAGTTTTTGTTATGTTTATATTATATCCCACTTACTTTACGCGAACTTTAGAATGAAATTAAAATGTAATTAAAATTTATATTTTCATTATCCTCTAAACTTACTATTATAATAGATATATTTCCTTTTAAATTTTCGTTGTTTGTGTTGACAACAACCGAAGAAATGATATAATCAAGTAAAGAGGTGATATTATGCCAACAACAAATCTAAATATACGTACAGATAGAATTATTAAGGAAAAATGCGGATAAAATATACTCTGAACTGGGATTAAGTATGACAACAGCTGTTAATTTATTTTTACGAGCTACTATAAGAGCAAATGGAATCCCTTTTGATTTAAAATTATCAACTGATAAGGAATTATCAGAAGCTAAACTATTATTAGAAGGTATTGAAGATATCAAAAAGAATAAACTTATCGATGGAGAAAAAGTTCTTTTCGAATTTAGAGAAAAATATGGAGTATAAATATAAATTTACTTCACATGCAGAAAAAGATCTCGATGATATCTTATCTTACCTTGAATTTACCATAGCTAGTCCTACAGCAACTAAAAACTTTTTAAAAACTTCGATCGACAATAAACAATATATGTTTATTTCCAAATAGTTACAAGTTAATTCAAAATAAATATATAAGTGGTATTTGCATTAGAAAAAGCATTAGTTATGCAATATATTCTTTATTACTCAATCAATTCTTTGAATAATGAGATTATAATAATTCGATTCTCTCATAGCGAACAAAATGAAGATGATTTTTTCAAAAATAATAAATAGAAATAAAGGTGACTTTGTTATACATTGTCACCTTATCTTTATTTTATTTCCCCTCAACATACTCCTCTAAAAGTTGTTCTAATGATGTTGCTGATCTTCCTAATACTGTTTCTATATCTAGTGACACTCCTTCTTGTTCACCTTTTTCTATAGCTATATATGTACTTACCCATGAATCATATTCCCATTGTTCTGCTTCCCATTTTCGACGTGATTTATATGCTTCTTCTACTGTTTCATTGTAATATGGAATTTCCTTACCTGTTTTTTCACTAACAATCTCAGCGATTTCTTTCATCGATAGATTTCGTGGACCTGTTAAGTTTAATACTTTATTTCTATATTCTTCTGTATTTAACATGACTGCCACTACCATATCTGAAGCATCTTTACGCGCTACTGCAGACACTAAACCATCCCCTGCCGGTCCTCGAAGTTCTCCATATTCAAAACACATATCTAAAAAGAAATCTAAATAAAAATTATCTCTAGAAATGTATATTGTAATCCTTGTTCTTTTATATATTTTTTCTGTTTGATAGTGATCTCGTGATAAAGTAAATGTTGCATCTTCTTTATTATTATAGAATGAAATATATACAATATGTTCTACGCCTGCTGTTTTAGCTGCATCAATAAATCCAATGTGTTCTTCTACCCTTTTTGCATTTTCTTTTGCTGATACCATTAATAATGTTTTTACTCCAGTTAATGCCGCACGACTTTCTTCACTATTCTCGTAACTTGCCTTTCTTATTTCTGCATCACTGTATTTCTTAGCTTTCATAGGGTTTCTTGCGATATGAACTGTTTCTATCCCTTGTTCACTTAAAAATTCCGCTACTCTTCCACCTAATTTTCCTGTTACACCTGTCATTGCTATCATGTTGTTCTCCTTTCTTGATTTCTAACTTCTTCACTAATTATACTAACATACTAACAATTAAAATTAAAGTACGCACTTTATTGCATTGTAGTTATCATAAAACTAACTATTACCCAAACACCTCCTTTAAGATCACCAAAATTATATCCTTTACAATTCATCTTTAACATTATAAAATTAAGTGTATATTATTAGAAATGTTGGTGTTTATTTATGAATTTGAATTGTAAAATAAAATTTGAGAAATATTTAAAAAGAAAAATAATTTAGAAGATAAAAATAACATATTAGAACTTTTCAATCGGTTAAGTTTAGAGCAACTTGCTGAAAAACTTCTAACTTTAGATGAAGATGAAATTGTAAACTACGCAATTGAGTATGTTTGTGAAGAACTTCTTATTACTTCATCGTATAAAATAGAACGTACTGGAATGAAACTTGGCCTTCACAGAATGGAACATATTCTTGGACTTTTCGACCATCCTGAAAAGATCTTAAAGTAATTCATGTTGCTGGTACTAATGGTAAGGGATCTACTTGTTCTTATTTAAAAAGATATCTTAAAAACTAAGTATAGAGTCGGATTATACACAAGCCCTGGTATGCTAAGTTTTAACGATAGAATTCGTGTTAATGATGATTTTTATTTCATATAAAGAAGCCTACCGATTATTCAAACTAGTTCAAGAAACTTACGACAAAAACAATCCAGACCCTAGTGACAAACTGTCATTCTTTGAAATCATCACTGGTGTAGCTTTTATTATACTTTAGAAATCAAAAAAACAGATTTCGTCATTATGGAAGTTGGTCTTGGTGGAAGATACGATGGAACAAATATTTTTTAAAGAAAAAGTATTATCTATTATTACAAAAATTGGTCTAGATCACACTGCGATTCTTGGTGATACTCTTGAAAAAATTGCATATGAAAAAAGTGGAATTATCCAAGAAAATGATAATGTCCTAATATATCCTGCTAGTGAAGGTGTTGTAAATGTAATAAAAGACATCTGTCAGGATAAAAATGCTAACTTAAGCATACTAAACGAAGAAGATATCGTTGTGAACAAAGTCGAAGCTAGAGGTAACGAATTCTCATATAAAGGTGTAGATTATTCTACTAAAATGGTCGGTGCACACCAAACTTTTAATGCATCTTTAGCTTTAGAAGCATTATCTAATCTGAAAAAACGTAGTATTATCGATATAGAAGATGACGTTATAAAAGAAGCTCTAAGCAAATCAGTTTGGGTTGGACGTTTAGAATGGATTCGTAACAATATTCTATTAGATGGCGCTCATAATAATGATGGAATAGATAGTTTAGTAGCCTACCTAAATAAGCAAAAATTCCTAAATTGAAAATTCTACTTGGTATTCTTGAAGACAAAGACTATAAAGATATGATTGAAAAAAATTAAAAACTATCCCTGCTGAATTCTCAGCAACTAAAGTTCAATCGAGATTAAAGAATCAAATCTTGATAATCTAGTTCAAAGTTTTGGGGATACTCATGTTACTAAATATGAGAATTATGAAGTTGCTTTTAAATAATATTATTCCCAATCTGAAAGATGATGAAAACTCTTCTAATTACAGGTTCACTTTATCTTATCTCAGCGGTAAGAGGTAAAATATTGGAGAAATATTAGAAATATTAAAAATCCACTGCGTCTATGAGTTCTCATAGGAACTTTGTTAAGTTTTAGGTCTTTTGGGTCAACCCCTGGATTTTATTTATTGACTTTAATACATGAAATAGTAAAAAGAACCAGCATCTCTGCCGGTTCTTTTTACTATTTATAGTTTTCTACAAAATGTTTTTATCATCACTGCAAAAATCTTCTACTACATGTGTAGCTTGGTTTTTCACTTCTTGTGGCGCGCGGTTCATACAGTATGAAATATCTGCTACTTTAAACATATCCACGTCATTCCTGAGTCTCCTAAAGCTATTACTCTATCATACCCTGACCTGATAGCTTCTATACCACTAGCTTTTAGAAATATTTTTTTGCTGTGATTTCCATACGTGTTGAACCTGATTTATAAATCTCTACTTCTGGAAATTTCTCTTTCATTATATCGTAATGATAATCTAATTGGTCTTTTGTTGGTCTTACATTTATTTTATAGATTGTTTTTCCTTTTAGTATTTCAAAAGGATTCTCAACACAAATTAGTTCCATGTTCCACAATCTATCTTTCTTCTCATGATCAAAAATTACCGATACGTTGTTTTCCATCTAAAGCATCGAATATTAATTTGCTTTCCTTTAGATATTCGAATATTCCAGTTAAATCTTTAGTAGGAATATGTTTTTCAAAAAGAACTTCATTTTGTCTTGTTACGACCGCTCCGTTAAACCCTATCATGTGTGTAACATCCATATCATTGCCTTCTGCAATATATTTGATTTCTTCAACAGAACGCCCAGTCGCAACTGAGAAATCCCCGTATTTTTTCGCATCATGATACGCTTTTAAATCTTCTTGTTCTACGAACACTGAATTCTTAACATATGTACCGTCTAAGTCTGTAACAAACAAATTCTTCATGAAATTATTCCTCCATACCAAGCATTTCTTGGATTTCCATTTTTAATACATTAGCATGAGATCCGTAAATTGATTGCATTTGCATATCACTTTCTGCAAATCCCATAGCTCCAAGTTTCGTTGTAATACGTTCTTGGTCTACTAAGCTTTTATCTTTTACATTAATTCTTAAACGAGTTATACAAGCATCTACAGCTTCGATGTTATCTGGTCCACCGTGTGCTTTAACTAATTCAATCGCTTGTTTTCTAATTCCTTCTGGTGTTTTTTGTACTGTTTCCATTACTTCATCATCACCAGCAGCTACGTCTACTGATTTTGGTGCTTCTTCTTTACCGATTGTAGCGATTTCTACACCAAGTTTAGCACGAGCTTCATTTTTATTAGATAATTTAACATCATCTCCGTCTTCACGACCAGGAGTTTTAAGATCGAATTTAACAATCATAAATCTGAATACGATATAGTAGATGAAGAAGTAAACTACACCTACGATTGGTACTAACCACCAAGCTGTTTTAGGACCTTGAAGTACTCCGTAGATTACCCAGTTAATAAATCCGTGTCCAGTTGGAGTAGCGACCCCTGCTCCTAACATGTGCATTACGAATAATGCTGAACCAGCTAAGAATGCGTGTACTACATAAAGAATTGGAGCTACAAATAAGAATGTAAATTCGATTGGTTCTGTAATACCAGTTAAGAATGAAGTACCTGCAGCTGCGAATAATAATGATCCTACAACTTTACGTTTTTTCTCATCAGCTGTTTTGTACATTGCATAAGCTGCACCAGAAAGACCGAACATGAAGTAAACGAATTTACCACCGTTGAATCTTGTAATACTTGGATCTACATGTTGTACGTTTGGATCAGCTAATGAAGCTAAGTAAGCGTTGATTGTACCAACTACACGTTGTCCACCAATTTCCCAAGCTCCACCTAGTTCTGTTGTACGAACTGGCCAGTTTAAACCGTGGTGAAGACCGAATGGTAATAATGCTCTTTCTACTAAACCATACAGGAACGTTCCAATAGGTCCTGATTTAAGGATGAAGATTGATAATGCACTAATACCTTTTTGTACTGGAGGCCATACGAAGAATAGTCCAGTTGCAACTGCTGACATGATTACGATAGTTGCGATAGGTACGAAACGTGGTCCACTGAAGAATCCAATAACTGTTGGTAATTGAACTTTAACAGCCCACTTATGGACGAAGTATACAACTATACCTACAATGATACCCCCGAATACACTAAGGTCCATTGTTTGAATACCAAGTACTTTTGTCTGCATGGCATTTGATAATGCTAATTTTGCTTCGTTACTTGATAATTTACTAGTATCTACTAATTTGTGACTTTGTACCAATAGGAAGTTAAGTACGTAGTGTAATACGATGAATCCTAGTAAACCAGAAAGTGCAGCAGAACCTTTTTCACGTTTTGCTAAACCTACAGCTACCCCAACTGCAAAAATAATTGGTAAGTTGTTGAATGCTGTATCTCCTAATACGATTAGGAATTTCATAATAAATTGAATAATGTCATTTTTTAATGCTGGGAACATTTTTAGTGTGTTTGAATTACTGAAGGCTGTCCCGATCCTTTAATAATACCTGCACCAGGAAGTACAGATACTGGTAATAAGAACGAACGTCCGAATTGCTCAAAAGCAGAAACGAATTTATTTTTCTTTGCTACTACCTTTTTCTCCTTTGTTATTTTTTTATAGGTACATTATAACAGATTTGAAAACGATTTTTTCGATTTCGCCTAAAAGTTTCTTGATTTGTAATTTATTACTATTTTTAGTAAAATTTTACTGAACTATAGAAAACCTTAACAATATAGCTTTTTATTTTTCTATATTTTTGTGATATGATACTTTATGCTGAGTAATCAAATGAAAATCTTTAGTAAATTTTACTATAGGGGAACTTTTTTATGTTTTTGAGAATTTTAAAAGAAAACTATGATAGACTATCGATTTCGGAACAACAAGCTATTGATTATCTAATGAAACAAGATAATATTGAACATACCACTCTAAAAGAAATTAAACAAGAAATCCTTGTTTTCTTCTTCTACTGTAATTCGGGCTTGTAAAAAAATTGGGATATAACACATTTATTGACTTAAAAATATGATTTTGAAAATAAGCAAAGAGTTAGCTAAAAATAATAAAGGCGACCTCATCTACCTTTAACAACTTAAAAGAACAACTTAGTGTCGAATTTTCACGTACTATGTCTATTCTTAATCAAGATGATTTTGATATTTTTGCTGATAAAATAATTAATGCACGTCGTATTTTTGTTTAGGTAGTGGTTCTAGTTATATGGTTATGAGTGATTTTCAATAGAAAGCTTAAACTTATAAATCTTTGGGCCAATGATTATTTTGAACATTATTCTATTAAAAGAATCCCTGATATTTGTACAAAAGATGATGTAATTCTAGTATTTTCTCTAGGGGAAATACAGACGTAATTAATGATTGCGTCTTAGCAATGAAACAACACGGTGCAACTATTTTATCAATCACTAGCCTTGTGAATAGCCCTCTTGCTAAAATGAGCGATCACTTAATAAAAGTCTACGATGCACCAAAAAACAGAAAAAAAATTCGTTCTCGACTTATGTTAAACGTAGTTGGAATAATTCTATTTGAAACTATCGTAAATACAATAAGCCCTGGTCAATATGTAATAGATTGTAAATTAATAACAAGGATTGGCTCGATAAAATCGATTTCTCTGAAATCACGATTTTTTTGAGTCACTCCCTATTTATTTTCTTATATTTCATTTCAATATTAAAAATGGCTCTTTGTCAAATTCGGGGCATGGAGAAAAATAGGAAATGAAATCTAGGCAGTATTTTGCTGCTTAGATTTTTTCTTGTTTTCTTTAAGTTTGACATTATTTTTTTATACTCAGAAACAAATAATCTAGACATAATTAAAAATGCGTAATCTGAAATTACTAAAGCTAGAATATCCATAAGATACTCTTTAGTAGTTTTATTTTATTATTAAATCCTTCTAATGGACCATTAGAATACTTATATTTAACAGCATTAAGCATATACTCTTTGTGCTTTTTCATAGTATTTATAGCTTTAGATACACCTTTAGGTAGTCCCTCTAGTATCCATATCATATACTTCTCTAATTCTACAGAATCTTTAGCCTTAATAGCTTCTCTTATCTCATGTACTCTCATAGCTAGCTGTAAATTCATCATCTATAGCTAATATATAATCTAATACTTCTTTTCTAGTTACATAGCGTTTAAAGCTTCTAGAATAGAATATTTTTGCTGAATTTACTTTTATCTCTATCTTCTAATATTACTTTCCAAAAAGTTCTTTAAAACAGTGTAAATAGAGCCTTTTTTATTCTTATATTGGTTCATTAGTTTTTATTCTAGCTTTATTTAATTCTCTATTAATATTTTGTACCATATGGAATCTATCTATAATTATTTTTAGCGTTAGGAACATCTCTAATCATATTCATATAAGGAGGATAAATATCTATACAGATTGTTTTTACTTTCTTTCTTACTTTCCTTGGATATCTCATAAAAAGTATTGTTTTAATATATGTTGTGTTCTTTCCATCTACAATATCTATAAAAATCATGTGTTTTAGCATCTAAGAATACGAAGCTCATTCCATTTTTACTGTCTTTAGTTGACTTTTATCTCATCAAAAACATAGGTGTTCTGGTAGGTTTGAATGAGTCTTAACTTCTACAGCTTCTCACACGATTTCATTACTCTACTACTGTAGATACTGATACATTACTTAATTCAGCTATATCTTTTAAAATGATATTGTCTTAGAAAGATTCTTCATAATGTAGAATATAAGATTTTTTAGATATACTACAGTATTTTTGTACAAATGATGTTTCAGCACAAAACTTAGAATTGCATTCTTTACATTTAAAGCGTTGTTTCTTTTAATCGTAGATATGTAGGGCATTCTGATATCTTTAATAAAGCTACTTTTACTGGATCTGATGAATCCATTTTTAACTCATATTATTTCCTTCTTTTTATACAAACCACAGTTTGTATAACACTTTGGATTGTAGGTGATAAAGTCCCATGAAATACGAATGTATCTTGACCGTCTCACATTAATTAAATCAAGTTTATCATCCATAGTTATATTTTGGTCTTTTTATTAATAGTAAATTTGTGATAAAAATTGGACATGACAAATATCCTTTCTTAGTTAATTATTTTTCCTACACTTTAATTATATTGGGTATTTGTCTTTTGTATATAAAATTGAAATCCGGGGCTGGAATTTTTCTATGCCCTGATTTAGTATACAACCTTAAAAATTCAGTCTATAGCTAAGTTTTTTCTTCCAATGAAATATCCTGAATAAAGAGGATGGCTCAAAAGCCATCCTCTTTGTTACTGATTATCTAGTTATTTTTTTATTTTTAACCTTATTTTTTTAGGGTACTCGTTTTGCTGAACCTATATTCCAAACTGTCTCTTCTTGTGAGGCAATTTCTTTATAGATATTAGCATTACTTATTTCTGTAGCACTTTAGCTTCACTGCTTTTTTCAGCTATTTTTGGTTCATCTTTTTTACTCAAGTGTAGTTTTACTCACTTCATTATTTATAGATAATCCTGTAGTTGATATACCAACTGGTTTATTTGAATTTTCAGCTGTATTACGTGTTGCTGAACCATATACAGAAGAATATACTGGAGATGGTTTTAAATTTACCCTACACTACGTGATTTTAGGAGTGATAGTATTTGAACTCATCATTTGACTTGTTACTGATTTAGTCGATGTAGAAATTCCTGATGAAGAATATTTTTCAAAAAAATTGCATCAAGTATTTTTGATTATTTTTCAATTTTTCTTTACTTACTGGTCTATATCCATAATCTACAGTTTTATATTCACCTAACTTTAGTTCCATTACCTTTATCAAAAGTACTCAGAGACATCATTAGTGTATAATTTTTTCTGTATAATCTATTCCGCGTTCAACTTCTTCAACTTGTTCACTTTCTTCGTGAGCTTTAGCATCTTCTACTCTCTCTCAACTACTTCTTTAGGAACAACTTTTTCGTCTGTAAATTTATCTACATCATTAGCTTTTTTTAATAATCTTATTGTTTGGAGATACTTCTCTTATTAAGCTATCAATATTTACTGAATCTGCAGATTCTTCAAGATAGTTTTTGTTCTTCTAACTCTTCGATTTCATCTTCATTTTAAATGATAATCACTGTAACCAGAAAGTCTATCTTTTTAACTTCTTTAATTTCTTCGTAATCTTCAACTTCAATGTCTTCTATTTTAGTCGCTTCTTGAACTAAATCAACATAAGTTTCTTCTTGTTTTTCTTTCTTAAGGTCAGCTAAATTTTCATTAAGTTCTTCTATTTCAGGAAGAGTTTCTTCTTTTCTTGGAGAAACATCAATATTCTCAGTTTTAATAAGCTCATCTAAAGGCTGTTCTTTCTTGAGTATTCTCAGATTTCTTACCTTCATATAAACCTTTTCTGAAGTTTTCAACTTCTTCGCTAGATTCTTGGCTTTCTTCGAATCTTTCACCAACAAGTTTTTTACTTACTCTATCGATATCATCTTCGAATAAATCTTCATTTCCTTCTAACACATCATGTACAGAAGTATATTTTTAATTTTTTTCACGACGACTTCCTTCCGCATCAAGTTCTCTTACCTCAAGTGCTGGAGCTTCTTTCTCGTGAGTTTTACTTTCTTTTTCACGAATTTCATCAAAAATTCCCATCTAATTTTTTTCGTTTTTCTTAACGTATAGTGGATTATCTTTTTCGATTTTATCGCTTCTTCTCTCTAAAGAAATTAAAGTTTTTCTTCAAATTCTTTACGAGCTTCTTTATTTTTAGTAACTCTTTCTTCTTGAACTTGAGTTTCCTCTTGAGTTTGACCTTTGAATGAAGTAGCTACTTCTTGTTTTAATTCACTACTATCCTTCCCTAGTACTACACTATCTCCAAGTTCATCAATCTTATGGTCTTGTTTTAATCTCTTAGTACGAACAGTCTGCAAGCGTTGGGTGTTTTCTTCTTGTTGGTTTCTCATCAAAGATATCAACGTCAGTTATTTCAGAATTTGTAACACCAAGTTTCTTCAATGCATCTCCTAAGTCTGTAACTGTTCTAGCTGAAGCTTTCTCTTCTTTTTCTTCATATTTTGTAATATCAATTTCTTCAAATTTAGCCTCTTCTTTAACTTCATCTACAAACTCAATCTCAAGTTCTTCTTCGGATTCAGAATCAAATCTTTTCAACAGATACTTGAGGTTTTTCTTAACTGGAGTTTCCTCTTCGTATTCTTCTTCCTCATAATCATCTAATACCGCTTCTAACTCTTCTTGATCAATCTCATCTTCACTTACGTTAAACAATTTTATCTTTAAGCCTTGAGAAGAATCCTACTTTTTATCTTCTTCGTATTCTTCCTCGTCTTCATAATCTTCAAAGTCTTCTTCTTTTACTACTCTTGATTGTTCTTTTTAGCTAGTTTAGCTTTTTCTTTTGTTCGCGTTTTTGGCGTTCTAGATATGTTTTATAATCTTCAGCCTCATCATCTTTATCTTCTTCAAGAAGCTCTTCATTTAAAAAGTCATCATCTAATTCTTCATCATTTTGTTTAAATAAATTCTTGAATTTAGTGAAGAATCCAGTTTCTTTTTAGATTTTTCTCTTGTTCAGAAGTCTTCTTCATAATCATCATCTTCGAATTTATCTATTTCAAAATCCTCAAGGTTTACTTCTTCATAGTCTTCAAATTTCTCTTGAGTTTTCTCTCTTTTCTTCTGTTTCAAAATCTGATTCAAACTCATCTTCTTCAAATGTTCTCTTAGACTTTCTAGAACTAAAGTCTATTTCAAAATCTTCTTCATCTTCATAATAGACTCTTTCTTTTTCTCTTGTTTTCAGTTCTTCTTTCCCTAGTTTCTAAAGAACTTTCTTTCTTTTCTTTACGCGATATCTCTTCTTCGAATATCTCATCTTCATCTTCTTCTAAAAACCACTTTTTCCAATTAACCATACTTTACACCTCCTAAGCTAGATTTTATTTAAGATTCAAATCTTTAACTCGAGTTCCTACTTTAGTATCGGCACCTAATACTAAAATCCCTCGTGCTTCTTCTTGTGGTAATCCTAATTCACGTTTTGAACATAGCATTCCGTTTGATTCTACACCACGTAATTTTGATTTTTTAATTAATAAACCACTTGGCATCATCGCACCACTTAATGCTACAACAACTTTTTGACCTGCTTCTACATTAGGAGCTCCACAGACAATTTGTAATATCTCATCTTCACTAACTTTTACTTCCGTTACTTTTAGCTTATCAGCATCTGGGTGTTTTTCACAACTTAAAACTTCTCCAACTACGAAGAAATCGTCATTGTTTCCTTCTAAATCAATTTTGATTCCATCTAAACGTTTTTGAAGAATTTCTTTTTGTTCTTCTGTTAAATCAATACTTCCTTCTCCATCTAATTTCAAGTTTTCAACATTAAAAATATTTAACCCAACTAAAGCACCATTTTCATCTTTAATTAGAGGATATTTTTTTCCTCGTATGTTACCTCTTCTTTACTTTGAATAGTAATTAATAATGTTTCTCCTAACATTTTCTTATTATAAAAAATAACATGACTCTCTCCCTATACTTAATTTTTAATTTTTAAAGTTATTCTACAAAAATAAAAATAACTCTCTAGTTCTTTTCCATCATATTTAAATGTAATTGTTGTTATTGGCACAAGCTCCTTCCGTAAAAATGAACCATCATTTTTGCAAAAATTTCTAAGCCCTGTTTATTATTTATATCTGCGATAATTAACGTATCTTGATGTGGCAAGTCGACATAAAATGAATCACCTATTTTCTTATAGAAATAATCTAATACATTCTTATCAAATATTCTAGCTCCATCATAACCATCTTTTTGCATTTAGGAAATAAAATCTATTCCCTGCAACTTCATCCACATTATACTTAAGTGGTAAGTTTTCTAAATTGTTTTTTAGCAACTTCTAAAACTTCTTGCTTATTTTTGAGAATTTATCTAAAAACTACTGTCTAGCAATTTATAGCCATCTTTAAAATCATACGCTAAATAAATTTTAGTTTCATTTGTATGTTCAAAACTAACAAAGATCTTTCTCATTATCTTTGTTAAAACTGCTAGCTCTTACTACAGGGATAAATATTTTTCAATAATTGTTCTTCATTAATATTATCTAAAGAAACACTTGTTTGTGCACTGAAATTTTCTACTATATAGTAGACAAACTCTTCTATTTTTATCCCCTACTAGCTTTTTCTTATCTCCCTAGCTTTCTGACAAAACTATCTATATCTATTTTTGCACGACGATTTTCATACTCTCAAAAATAAAAACACTATTATCTTTTTCTCGTCGTTCGTGAATTTTTAAAGTAGGTAGTTTTTTCTATTATTTTTCAAATATATAATCTCTTGTATAAGACATATTGCCTCCAATTTGTGTATAATATAGCAACTTAATTATATCATATTTATTTGTATTCAATCAACATAAATAGGGAATATATACAAAATATTATTCACTTTTTACACTTTAGTTATTTAATTGCGACTACTCTTTTATTTGTTATAATTTTATATATAAAACTTAGGAGGAATTTTGTGAATAACGAAGCTAAAAAGCTGAATTATTGGGAAAAATACAATAATTGGGCATAAACAACGCTTGTTAATTTCTGTTGTTGTACTTAATAATAATTTTATTGAATTTCATATTTTTAAAAATAATAAAATTACTATTCTTTCTTCTTTATTATTTTTACTTATGCTATTTATGTATTTTTCATTAATTTGGTTTATAAATAATAAACTTATTATGAATATTGATTCTATAGATTTTTGATATAGAAATAAACTGACTTAAATTAATCACTTTCGATTATTTAAGTCAGTCTTTTTATTTATTGCTTGTTGTACTTCTAGCTCTTCTTCATCTTCTTTTCCAATTTTATCAAGAGCCATAATTTTTCTAGTGGGTTAGCTATGATAAATAACAGCACACCTAATACTCCCCATAATTATTGCAATTATAGTTAATACTTTTTCATAACCCCAAGTTTCAGTCCAACCTACTGTTTTACCTGTAATCCATGAAGATACAACATATGTGAAATACCACATTGCCATAGACATAGCGGCGAATTTTTTAGGTAATAATTTACTGAACAATGCCATACCAATTGGTGATACTAGTAATTCCCCTACTGTTAGTACGAAGTATCCACCTAGTACGTACCAAATGCTCATTTTTATTGATCCATCTAGTTTTCCACCTAATGATTGAAGTCCTAGTACAAAACATACAAATCCTAAACCAGTTAGTAGCATACCCCAACCCATTTTCGTAGCAACTTTCCAGTCATTATTTTTTTCTGCTTTTTTCATCCAAAACCATCCAAATAGTGGAGCAAGTACTATACATAAAAATCCGTTGAATGAAACTAACCAAGTAATCGGCATATCAAATCCTAACACATTTAAATTTACAAGCTCATCTGTCATAAGAGTAATTGTTGTTTGTGTTTGGAAATACGCTGACCAGAAAACTGTAGAGAATACAAAAATTATAACAGCAGGATATAAACGACCTTTATCATATTTAGATCCTTTTAAATCTTCTTTATTTTCTTCAGCAGATTCATGTTTATTTTTACCAACTGGATATTTTCCTGAATCACCTAGTAATTTATTTTTACCAAATGTAAATAATAAGAATGTAATAAATAAACAGATAGAAACCATTAAGAACGCTGGTGTAAATCCGTAAACAGCGATTTTTACCATCTGCTCTTTTTGTAGCTCCCTCAATCTTGGTAAATTAGACCACCGATAATTGGGCCAAGTAAGCTTCCGATATTTACGAAAGTATAGAATATACTATATGCAGCATCTTTCATAGATACTTGTTTTTGATCATATAGTTCTCCTACAATAGCTGATAGGTTACCACGGAAGAATGCTCCAGCAATCGAGTTAATAATTAGCCCTATTAAGAAGACGTAGAATCTACCATGAGCAAATGCAGTGAACAGTGTCCCTATCGAGTTAAATAGAATACCGAACTGAATTGCACGTTGCATACCAATGTATTTATCAGTTAAATATGCCCCAAGAAGTGGTAAAAGCGAACCAATTGTTCCTAGATAAGCCATTACGTCCCCTGCGAATGTTTTATCTAACCCTAATCCACCTTGTTCTACAGAATAAGTATAAAATAATATTAAAAAACCTGATGTTGCGTATGATGCGTAACTCTGAATGGCTATCATTACATTAATAAGCCAAAGCCCCTTAGGATGCTTAAATTTCTGAGAATTTTTACCATATTAACAACCTCCTTTTTCTACTTTTATACTTTTATTTTAACAAACCTAAACCCTTGATACAACTGTTTTTAAGAAGATAAAAAAACATTATATTCACTCTAGTTTGAATACAAAATAATATTTAAAAAAATATAAAGTTAATATCTTTATGTTAAGTACAAAAATCAAATTAACCACGTTTAAAAACAGTAAAATATTTAGTTAAGATTTATTATCAATAAATATAAAATTTCATATTAATTATTTTTAGTTCTATAAAGAAAAAACTTACGATTTTTTATGCTATAATACGTGCATATTTCAAAAAAATCGAAAGGAATCAATATGACATTAAAAAGAAATTTAAATTATTTTTAGTTCTATTTTTAGGAACTTTATCGGCTTTTTGGGCTATTTGTTACAGACTTATATTTACCAGCATTGCCTACTATGACATCATTCTTCAATGCTAGTACTCAACAATTCAACTTACTCTAACAGGTAGTATGGTTGGTCTTGCATTAGGGCAATTGCTTATTGGACCTATCAGCGATAAATATGGACGTAAAAATCCATTAATAATAAGCTTAGTTATATATTTAATAAGTACACTAGCTATTATTATCTTTCCGAATGTTTACGCAATGATAACATTGAGATTTATCCAAGGTGTTTCTTCTGCAGGTGCTGTAGTTATTTCTCGTGCTATTTCTACTGATTTATACCATGGACGTGAACTAGCTGCATTCTTTGCATTACTTATGGCAGTTAATGGATTAGCACCTATATTTTCTCCTATATTAGGGAGTCTATTACTTCAACTTACAGACTGGCGCGGAATATTCGTAACTCTTGCTGTAATAGGTATTATCTTATTAGTTGTAAGTTTCAAATTCCATGAATCACTAGAGTCTAGTAAACGATTGAATCTTCCTATAACTAAAACTTATTACTCGATCATCCTAGTCGCAAAAAATAAACTGTTCTTTGCCCTAGTTATCATACAAGGATTCGCCTTAGCTGCAATGTTTGCATATATAGCTGCATCTCCATTTATCTTACAAACACACTATAATTTAACTCCATTGATGTACAGTTTGTGTTTTGGTCTTAATGGTTTTGCTATAGTTTTAGGTAGTAAAAGCGCTGGTAACTTTAAAGAAAAAAATAGTATCAAACTTGGATTATCACTTATGCTAGCAGTTAGTATATATCTAGCAATCGTTTTAACATTAACGTTACCTTTCCCTATTCATTGAAGCTGGATTTTTCCTTCTTCACTGGGGCTAGGTTTTCATATTACCCGCTGGTTCTGCTATTGCTATGAGTTTAGAACGTGAGCGTGCTGGTAGCGCATCTGCATTCTTTGGATTCGTGCCATTTTTCTTAGGTGGTGTCGTTTCACCTCTAGTAGGAATTGGTAATATCTTCCACTCTAGTGCAATTGCAATCGTGATTTGTTCTGCAATATCTTTTGTAACATTCAAATTAGTTGAAAAGAGAATATAAAATTAAAAAAAAGACGATCAGGTGATCGCCTTTTTGTTTATATTATCTCATTCTCAAGTTGCTAAACCTTGTGCTTTGTATGCACGAGTAGCTGCATTGATTTGATCTTGAACTGTTGCTGTAGATCCCCATCCTGGCATAGTTTGGAATAATCCACTAGCTCCTGAAGCATTTCTAGCATTTACTTGTCCGTTTGATTCACGTGCAATAATGTGCTCCCAAGTTGAAGCTGAAACTCCTGTACGACGAGCCATCTCTTGAGCTGCTGCCGCTCCTTCTGCTCCTGCAGTATTACCATTTGATAATCTTACTGAACCACCAGCTGATGAATATGATTGAGCTGGAGTTGATTGAGCTGAGTATGATTGGCTTGAAGCAGCTGATTGACTAGCTGATTTTTGTTGATCTGCTGGACGTTGTTTAGTTCCTACTACAACTACTTTAGTTGTTGCTTCTGTAAGTACTTTTTCTGAAACAACTTCTCTAGAGACTTCTTTTCCGTTTTTCTCTTACAACATTATAAGTTACTTCTTTTTTCTCCATTTTTACCTTCAACTTTAGTAACTTTTCATCTACATATTTAGAATCATCTTTTTCTTCTTTTGTTTCAAATTTGATTTCTTCTTTTTAACTTCTGTAGCTTTTTCCGTCTCTTACGATTTTTATAGTATCAACTGTTGCTACTTCTTTGTTTAAATCTGGTGTTACTCTATCGTTTGCTCCAAGAGTAATGTTTAATCTTTTTAAGATATCTCCAACTTTTTGTAAGTAGTTTTTCTTACTGTAGTTGTATTACCATCAACGATTGTTATTTCATGGGCTTTATAGATATTAATAGTTTCCCACCGTTTACTTTTTTTGTATCTAGTCCTGGTTCTACTTTCATCATCTGCTCCAAAAAGGAATATCATTAGCAATAGAACTTCTCTTACTGTTCCTTTTTTTAGCTTTTTAGCTCAACTTTGCTTCCGTTATCTAAACTTACGGCGAAAAACATTGTGCCCTGTATATTCTTCCGCTACTACGAAAGCTCCTGATAATAATAATCCTGATGTTGTCATGCTGCAATAATTCTACCCTAATTTCATTCTGTTAATCAATCTCCTTTTTATCTTCTAATCCGAACAACGTACATGCATTATTAAATGTTTGTTTAGTTAGTTGTTCATACGACATTTCTTTAAGATCTGCAATTTCTTGTGCTACATAATGCACATATGCAGGTTCATTTCTTTTTCCTCTATATGGTGTTGGTGTTAAATACGGACAATCCGTTTCAATTAACAACTTATCTAATGGACAAGCTTTTGCTACTTCTTTAGGTGTCTTCGCATTTTTAAATGTTACTGGACCTCCTAATGAAATGTAGAAGTTCTCTTTTAGCATAATATTCATACTTTCTACAGAACCAGAAAAGCTGTGCATTATTCCACCAATTTCACTAGCTTTTTTTCTTCTTGAAGTATCTGTATTGTGTCTGCCATAGCATCACGTGTGTGAATTACTATCGGTTTATTTACTTCTTTAGCTAGTTGAATTTGTCTTCTAAATACTTCTTTTTGAACATCTTTTGGACTTTTATCCCAATGATAATCTAAACCAATCTCACCGATTGCTACTACCTTATCATTTTGTTAAAGCAATATTTTTATCATTTCATATTTTTTTCTTCTGTGAAATCTATTGCTTTCTACTGGTGCCAAACCAACTGTTAAATATAAAAAGTCATATTTAGCTGTAATTTCCAGTGCTTTTTTTCTATACTTTTTATCATCGAAACCAACTATGTTTATTAATTTCACTCCCGCTTCTTTCGCACGGGCAATAGTTTCTTCTAAGTCTCTAAATAAGCATCATCATTTTAGATGCGCATGCGTATCAAATACATACTACGCCTCCTTACTCCTATTAGTATAACAAAACAAAGTTTTCAGTAGAATATCTAAACTATTTCAATTATGTTACAATACTTTTTCAATTAAGATGAATATTGTTACTTCACACGTTTTTCAGCAATTTTTAGAGTGATTCGTTGTCTTTTTAAACAATAATCTATAAATTTTTTAATATTTAAATTTTTACTGAATATATATTAGTTTTTGTTAAAAAAATAAAAACGACTCAAAATAATAAGATACATCAATTATCATTATTAAAAGTCGTTCTTTTTATTTTATTCAGCTTTGAAGTCTACTACTTGAGCACCTATAAGTTGCTCTAGCACCTCTGGTTTTACTTCTACTTGATGACCTACTTTTACCTGCAGAAACAATAATCGTTTCTACTCACGACATTTTTCATCTACAAAAGTCGGGAATAGTTTTTTCATCGCAAATGGTGAACATCCACCTTTTACATATCCTGTAATTTTTGTCAGGTCTTTAAGTGGTAACATTGATAAACTTTTCACACCTGCCGCCTTAGCAAGTTTCTTAAAGTTTATGCTATCTTCACTCATAAGTACTCCTACAACATAGTTACCTTTGCCATCTGTAGTCATAATTGTTTTAAATACTTGATTGTGGTCGCGCCCGATAATATCAGCTACTCCTACGCCAGTCTTCGCAGCATCACTTTCTGCATCAAATTCAAAATGATTGTACTCTACACCATTTTCATCTAAAAATCGCATAGCATTTGTTTTAATTTCTTTTTTCTTAGCCATAATAGCTCCTCTTTTCCATATTATGTAATAATATTATTATTTTTACTCCAAAGTTCGCCTACTGTCAAAATCTCTTTTTAAATATTTGAGAAAAATACCAACCCTCAAGAGCTAGATCTTTCTAATCTTTGAGATTGGTATTTAAATTTTATTTTAATACAAAGTGTCCTTCTTCAACTTCTTCGAATTTTTTTCAGTACCAGTTATTACTATTTCCTCTGCACTAACTTCGAATTCTTCGAACATCTTTCTAGCTCTTATCGGATCAATAATCGGCATAGAACTTAGCAGACGTTTTTGTATAAACGTGCTGTGGATTTTTTTCATAATTTGTGCTGTTGCTCTAATTCTACTAGATTACCTCTATACATTACAGCTATTCTATCTGCGATATACTCTACTACACCTAGGTTATGTGAGATGAATAAATATGTTAGAGAGAATTTTTTTTGTAAATCTTTTAATAAATTAATTACTTGTGCTTGTGTTGAAGCATCTAAAGCTGAAGTTGGTTCATCGCATAAAATGAAATCTGGTCTTGTTACAACTGCACGAGCAATACCGATACGTTGACGTTGCCCTCCACTAAAAGCATTTGATAATTTTAACGCATCCTCATTAGAAATCCCTACAAACTCTAGTATTTCTAACGCTTTTTTCTTCGCTGTTTCTTTATCCTCTTTATGTAAAGCTTCCATAACTATATCTAAAGCACTCATTCGCGGATTTAGCGATGAATAAGGATCTTGGAATATAATTTGCATCTTGCTATATACTTCTGTAAGTTCTTTTTTTGACATTTTTGTTAAAGACTTTTCATTACCTTCCACAAAAACTTCCCCTGATGTGAATGGATCAATATTTAAAATCCCCTTACCTAGAGTAGTCTTTCCACTTCCAGATTCACCTACTACAGCTAGAGTCTCAGCTTTATAAATATCTAAACTAATATCATTAACAGCTATAGTTTCTTTGACTTCTTTGCCCATTCCTTTAGATTTATAAACTTTTCGTACATTTTTTAGTTTTAAATACTCTTTACTCATTACTCCACCTCTTTCAGATACTCATGAGTATCGCTAAGTTTTTGCCAAGTATAGTGTTTGTCGTCTTCCTTATAATCAACAGTCAGAAGTTCATTATTAGTATTTTCTAATCTTGCCGCTGCAAGAAGTTGTTTTGTATATGGGTGTTGTGCATTGCTGAAGATTTCTTCAACATTTCCTTTTTCAACAACTCTACCTCTATACATAATATATACATAGTCACACATTCCAGCTATTACACCAAAGTCATGGCTGACTAGTGCAACACTAAGTTCTGTTTCTTTTTGTAATTTTTTAATAAGAGACAAAATCTGTGCTTGAACCGTAACGTCTAAAGCTGTTGTTGGTTCATCTGCTACCAATAACTTAGGATTAGCAAGTAATGCCATAGCTATTAATATTCTTTGACGCATACCACCTGATAATTCATGTGGATATTGTTCCATTCTAAGAGGTGCATTAAGAATTCCTACTTTTTCAAGTTGCTCTATTGCTAATTTTTTTGCTTCTTCTTTAGACTTATTTTGGAATCTTTCTATTACTTCTATTAAGTGAAAACCAATCGTTCTAACTGGATCTAGTGAGGTCATAGGATTTTGGAAAATCATAGAGATTGGTAACTTTTCGCCCTTCTTGACTTCCTTTCCATCAAAGATAAACTCATCATTTTTATCAAAAATATTGTTAGGAAGAATAGACATTATGCTACGCATCAGAATACTTTTTTTCCACTACCTGATTCACCAACAACACCAGTGATATGACCTTTTCTAAAAATTAATATCGATACCGTGTATTAACTGTTTATCTACTTCTTTATTAGGTTTATAATTAACCGTCAAATTTTTAAGTTCTACTATATTAGTCATACTATTCTCCCTCCTTTTTGAATATATTTTTGTAAGTGTTACCAATATTATTGAATGAATAAATTGTTAACATTACAAATAATCCAGGATGATAGCCATATGAGGAGCACGTTGTAGACTTTGTTGTGCATTTTGTAGCAATGTTCCCCAAGAAGTCATAGGCTGTTGAATACCAAGACCTAAGAAACTAAGCGCTGCTTCTGTCATTATTGCGTTAGCTATTGAGGCACTTGCCGCTACTACTAAAGTTGGTATTATAGCTGGAATAATATGTTTCTTTAAGATAGAGATAGTTTTTACACCGCTAAATCTACTATATACTACATAATCATATTCTTTTGCCGATAAAGTTTCAGCACGAACTAATCTCGCAAGGCGCATCCAAGAAAAACATCCTATTACTATAATTATTGAACCAATTCCTGGTTTTAAAAATACACTAAGTACAATTACTAATACTAACCATGGAATAGATGATAATACATCAACTAAACGCATAAGTAAAGTATCAACAACTCCACCAACATAACCTGCGATAAGTCCTACTATCGTTCCAATTGTTACGGCAGTCACCATCGCCAGTAATCCTACTATAAGAGAAATACGACCTCCATAGATTACACGAATGAAGTAATCACGACCTACCTCATCAGTCCCGAATAAATGTTGTAAACTCGGTGATTGAGATAGATTCGCTACATCAGTAGCCGCTGGATCTATAGGAAGTAAAGGTGCTATTAATGATACAAACACTAATATCGCAATAAAAATAAGTGAAAAAAATATAGATTTTTTTGAACTTTTAGCTATTTTAATAAATCTTTTCATCTTACTTACCTCCTCTTCTAATTCTAGGATCTACTATTGAGTAAAGTATGTCTGAAATTAAATTACCTACTATTACTAATGTAGCTGACAGTAACATTACCGCCATTATTATAGGGTAATCTAATGCTCTAGTTGCTTGTGTGATATATGGTCCGATTCCTGGCCAACTAAATACTGTTTCTGTAATAATCGCTCCAGTTACTAACATCGGCAGTGACATACCCACTTGAGTTATTACGGGTATTAGCACGTTTTTTATAATGTGCCTTGTGAAAATTTGAGTTTTTGTCGCTTGAAAAGCTTGTTGAACCACTACATACTCTTCATTTGTTTGACTTAAAGCTGAAGACCTTACATAACGTGTAAGTTCTGCAAAGAATACAATTGTTAATGTTAGATAAGGCATAATAAAATGTGATAAGAAATCACCAAATCGTTCTCTTTACCAATTGTGTGCATCCCTATTATTGGAAATAAGTTTAATTGATATCCTAAAACATAGATGAATATCATCGCTATCCAAAATGATGGAGTAGCTATTCCAAGTGAAGCTACAGCATCGATAAGTTTATCTTGCCACTTACCTTTATTTGCAGCCGCTAATAATCCTAGTACTATTGCAATCACTAATGCTGTTACATATGCAGGTAATACTAATGATATTGTATTAGGTATTTTCGCTAGAATTTCCTCTCCTACACTATTGTGAGTTACTAATGAGTGACCAAAATTTCCACTCAATATTTGTCCTAACCAATCCACATACTGAATTAAGAATGGTTTATTAAGCCCACTTTGCTCACGAAGAATATTAATTTCTTCTTGTGACATATTCGACGTTATCTGTGCATCGATAGCATCATATGGTGCTAAATGTATTAAAGTAAATACTATAAACGATATTACTAAAAAGTAATGGTACTGCTTGTAATATACGTTTTCAATATATATCGAATCATACAATCTCCTTAAAATTTTTAATTACTATATTTTTTGAAATTTATTTATAATTTATCACAAATCTTTTTGTTATAAATTGTAAATAAACGTTCTCTTAAAACTAATAAAGCGAGGGAGATACTATAAAATCTTATTATAAATAGGATTTTATCGTACTCCCCTCACACTATATTTTTATTTTTCCACTACTATTACTATTTAAGAGTAATTTTTGATAAATCATCAAATGTGTAGATTGGTACTAACTTAGCATCGTTAACATTTCCAACACGTTTGTTAACCGCTAAGATTTTTTGGTTATCTACGATTGGGTATAGGTATGCTTGGTTAGCAATTTCTTGTTGAAGGTTTTTGTACACCTCTTTACGTTTAGTTTCATCTAATTCAGCTGCACCTTGTTTGAATAATCCATCAATCTTTTTCACTTCTATATTGGAAGTAATTTGAAGTACCATTTGATCCAAATAGCTTAGAGTATAAATCAGGATCGTTACCCATGATATATCCACCTAAGAATAAGTTGTAAGCTTTAGAACCAGGTTTTCTTAACTCTGTAAAGATAGCTGTCTCATCTCCACCACGTAGCTCAACATTAATTCCTACTGCTTGTAATTGTTGTTGGATGAATGTTGCTTGGATAGTATTTGCAGCATCGTTACTTGCATATCCTAAATTAAGTTTCAAGTTAGAAACTCCAGCTTCTTTTAATAGTGATTTTGCTTTTTCAACATTTTGAGTATATTTCTCTACATCATCAGTATGGAATGGATTTTTCGGTGGTAAGAATGAATAAGGGTTTTGGTAGTATTTGCTATCTAAGTAAGCCGCTTTATTCATGTCTTCTTTGTTTAATGCGTATAAAATAGCTTGTCTAACTTTAACATCTTTTAATTCATCTGTGTTTGTGTTTAGTCCTAAGTATCCGATACGGTTTTCACTGTAAGGATAAGTATCGATATTTTTAGAATCTAAATCTTTAATTGCAGCAGGTAATACATATGCTGCATCTACCTCACCTTTTTGTAATGCTACTTTTGTAGTATCAGCACTTTTAATAATACGTAGTACTACATTTTTAACTTTTGGCTTACCATTGTAATAATTTTCATTCGCTTCAAATTTAATATATTCTCCACGTTTGTTTTCTACTAGTTTGTATGGTCCAGTCCCTACTGGTGTTTCTTTTAATTCTTTAACCGAGAAGTCAGATACATTTCCATAAACGTGTTTTGGAATAATGTAAGTTTCATTCGCAATGTTATTTGCCGCAGCCGCACTTGGTTCTGGGAACTTAAATACTACTGTGTTGTCATCTATTTTCTCAATAGTTATAGGTTTGTCCCCAATCCATAAGTTTTTAAAGTTTCCATTTTCTTTTTTAGCTTTTGTTTGATAAGTGAAGACTACATCATCAGCTGTGAATTTTTGTCCATCAGACCATTTTACGTCTTTTCTTAAGTTAACTTTTAAGCTAAGACCATCTTTTGCAAGTTCAGTAGATTCTGCTAAGGCATATTCTTTTGAACCATCCCCATTAACTTTGATTAATGGTGAGTAAATAATATTAGTCATTGTTAATCCCCAACGGTCACTTACCTTGATTGGGTTAGTTGATGATGGATCATCACTAATAGCATACGTAAAAGTATCTTTATCTTGAGAAGTGGTAATTGTGTTTTGCGTTTTTGAACTACATGCTGTTACAACACTCATTACTAACGCTAGTGCTCCTATAAACAATTTGTTCTTTTTCATTCTTTTTTCCTCCTTGATTTTAAGTCCTATTTTTCAAACTATGAAATATTTTGGTTACCCCTATTTAATAATGGTTAAATACATTTGCCTATTTGGCAGTGAGAGACTTACTTTGCTACTCATGTATTGATTAAATAGATTATATTTTATAATATGAAATATAAAACCAGATATTACTTTATACATTGAACGAATGAAATCAATGTTAGTTTAGTTTACTGTATTATCGATAAAAAAAGTCAATTTATGTGCTTACTTTTTATCATTTACTTTAATTATATAATTCTATTTATTTAGTATACTTGAAACAATACTAAAGTATTATTAATTTTCTGATCCCCAAACTTCTTCTACTATTTCTTTGATTAGACCAATTTTTTTCCATTGATCTTCTTCTGTAATCACATTTCCTTCTTCAGTAGAAGCGAAGCCACATTGAGTACTTAAGTAGATATTTTCTAATGGTACATATTCGCTAGCTTCTTTAATTCTTGCGATTACTTCTTCTTTATCTTCTAAATCTGCAAATTTAGATGTAATTAATCCTAAAACAACTTTTTTATCTTTTCCAACTTTTGCTAGTGGCTTGAAATCTCCTGCACGATCTGTATCGTATTCTAAGTAGTACGCATCTACGTTTTCTCCAGCAAGTAACTCGTCTTCAACGTTTTGGTATCCACCTTGAGAAATCCATTTAGAAGCGAAGTTACCACGACAAACGTGCGTATTAATCGCTAAGTCCTCAGGCTTACCTTCAATTACTTCATTGTTAAGAGCTAGGCAACGTGCTGCATATTCTCTACGAACTTCTTCTAGAGGACGTGCGTCACGAAAACGATTCGCAAATCCATCATCAGCTAATGCTCCCCAAGTACAATCGTCAAATTGTAATACACGTAATCCTTCGTTGTAAAGGTCTGCGATTACTTGTTTATAAGCTGCTACAATAGCATCTTTTAATTCTTCGAATGTTGGATAGAATTTTTCGTATCCTTTGATGTGATCTTCTGTACGAATTAACTCAAAGTATAATTGTGATGGTGATGGAATTGTTAATTTTACAGTTACACCTTCTTTATCAGCTACTAAATCTCTTAAGAATTTGTAGTGAGCTACGAAATGGGTGATTTTCTCCACTGATTTTTCCTGATACTTTTGCTGTATCTGGTTTAGTTTCAATTCCTTTAAATGGATATCCTTTTTCTCCTTGAACATGTTCTACACCGTTAAGTCCCCAGAAGAAATCAAGGTGCCAGTATGCACGACGAAACTCCCCATCAGTTACTCCTTTTAATCCATTTGCAATTTGTTTTTTCAACTAATTCTGTAATTGTTTTATCTTCTACTTTAGTTAATTCTTCTTGTGAAATTCTCCTTTTGAGAATTTTTTTCACGAGCTTCCACTAACTCTTTAGGGTCTTAAGAATGACCCCACGTGATCTACTCTGTATGCTGCTCTTTCTACTACTTTATTTTGACATCCTTGACACATAATATTTTTTCTCCTTTTATTTAACTAATTTATTTTCTCTATCTTCTTAGATTTATTTATCAAGCAACCAAGAAAAAGGCTGGATCCTGAAAAAAATATGACGTTTAGGAACAGTTTGTAAAATTCTGATCGCATTCATCTACTGTACCTAATTTCAAAGCATAGACTTCTGGTATATTTTTCTTGAACAGTGAAAATTTGACTATGACAGTTCTGGCAGTAATAACGCTGTTTCCCTGGAGAAGAACTATAGGAAACAAGATTTTCTTTTCCATGCAATACTAGCTTTTTACTGCTAACTTTAGCATTAACTGTATAGGCAGACGCAGTTGCTTTCCGACAAAATTGAGCAGTGACAAAAAAACTAATTCCGATAATTCCTCATCTAGAGTGTAGGTCACTGCTTTACATAAACAAGATCCTTTAAGCATTATGTATGCTCCTTTTCTACTACTTTATTTTTGACATCCTTGACACATAATATTTTTTTCTCCTTTTGTTTAACTGATTTATTTTTCTCTTTTGTTTTATTCTTCTGACTTTATTATTTTTGACTTTATTATAAACTTCTAGTAACTTTTCTCTTCAAACTTTTTCTTCTTTCTTTTCTAATATCATATTTTTTTCTCATAAACTAAAACTTTTTTTATAAAGACCGTACTATTCATCTTCTGGTAGTATCGCTACTACTCTTACTGGAGATCCAGTTGCTTCTGTCCAGTTTGGATAAGCAATTGAAATTAACGCTCCAGTCGCTGGGCACTTGATCAAGATTTGCTAAAACTTCGATTTGATAAATATCTTGTTCTAGTAAGTAATACTCTTGAATAAGTCCTTCAGCTGCCGCTGTAACTCCTGAATCAGTATCTAGATGTTTCATGTCCGACAGCTTTTAACTTTTCTTTCTTTAATTAAAGAATTCTAGTGCATCTCTTCCCCAACCCTGGAGTGTGTTGAACATCATTTTCATCTAGATTTCTAATTTCATCATAGCTAGGCCAACGTTTTAGACCAATCACTTCTGAATGCTACGAATGATTCTGGTAATATTTCTCCATGTTCAGCTTCAAAATCAAGAATATCTTGTTTAGAAATTACATAGTCATTATTCTCAGCTACTTCTTTACTTTTATCAATTACGTATAAAGGTAATAGTAAATCTTTAAGTTCGATTTCATCTAACCAGCGTCCCACCTTCAACGAAGTGAATTGGCGCATCGATGTGTGTTCCATATTGTCCAACAACTGAGAATTTTTGAACATAGAATCCATCTTTTAAAAGTAAAGACATTTTTCTTTTTCTAGTGCAGGTAGCGCTAGGGAAACTTAGGTGAATTTTTCATCAATTTTGTGGCTTAAGTTAACCCATTTTTTTGTTTTTTTAAAGTTTTATAAATATTTAGTAATTCTGACATGTTTCTTTCCTCCGAAATGTTTTTATTATTTCTTTAAGTTAAGAATTCTTGTGATTATTTTGAGAATAAAAAGTCCTCCCAGAAGCTTATGCTTCTGCAAGGACGTCTAATAATTTACGTGTTACCACTCTTACTTTTATGATATTCTCACAAATATCAACTCAAAAAAAGTACGCATCAAAATACAATGGTGTTATACCCTGAAGCTATAACGGGCTCACCCGTAAAGGTCTAATTATTCGACCATTAACACTCAAAGACCATTTTCAAAGTTTCCAATACGATCTCTTTTCACCACGCGAGACTCTCTTTACCATCTTTCACTTTTACTTATCTTTATCAACGTGTGAATCATTAACTTGTGATTAAGTATAACAAGTTATTTTTATCTGTCAATAGTTTTTGAAAAATTTTACATGTTTTTCTTTCTGTAGAATTTTTATATACTCCATATTATTTAAATAAAAAGCTAGTTAAAACAGTTAATTATAAGTTCTAAAGCCATCCTTTTTCATCGATTAAAAATTTTTCTTTTTTTACTGTAAATATGTATCGTTTAGAGAAAATATAAATTAATAGCTTACTAAATTTTATTTTTACTATCTTTTTATTAAATTTACAAAAAGATGAGAATTTCTAGTTTTTCAAGAATCCCTCATCTTTCGTGTTTAATTTTTCAATAAAATTTTATATTCTGATCTTTGTTTGAACCAATTTCCAAAAGAATAGCTGGCACTAGTAATATTGTTAATGCTAAAGCTAGACCACGGTTAATAGTAAATACATCTATTAATACTATTAATACGAAAAGCAAATATTCCCATTAACAATATTAAATATCCCACTAATGAAACTCTTTCTATTATGAAAAAAATTCACCTTCTTTTTCTACATTATGCTTTTTATAGGCCTTACTTGATAACAGCATAATTACAGTTAAAATAACTAGGTAAATAATTATATTCTTCCAAGGAGCGTATCCGAAATAATAAAATATTGGCATCTTTGGTATATTATCAAGAAACGGCTTATTTGAAAAATAATTTACAAAGAATAATTTTCCTACACCAATCCATACTCCCAATGGATAATATATTAATGTAAGAGCTGGGAATATACATCACACCTATGCTCAATATACTTCCACAAAAACTTGATAAGATTGCTCCTAGTAATACTAGACCTATTCCTAGTATATAAATTTTATTATTTATTTCAAATACCGCTGACACATTATAGAGTTCTCCTAACAAACTATTACTTATAACTGCTATATTTGTTAATCCTGTTAGAATGTAGCTAACTATTAAGGTTAAGAATGATAAAATTACTTTTTAGCAAAAGTATACTTTCTCTTTTTTTCATAAGGTAAGCTCGCTACAAATTTACCAAAAATTAGTATGATATTCAACTCCGAAGATTAATAACGTAATCAAAGTTATTAAAATATAATACCCAATATTAGTTCCCTCGTTAAACATAGTTTCTTTTTAACTTAAATTTACTAGATTCTAAATTTTCTTTTTAAGAAAGTTAATGTTTTTGTATTACTAATATCTAGTGCTGGAGGATATATTTTATCTAGTTCTTCTTGTTTGTCAAAATACTCCTTGCTACCCGGCTGCATTCTTGACCATTCTTTATACTTAGGAATATTATTCAGTTCTTCTTCAGTTAAGTACTGTTTATATTTTTTTCACTATCATTGCCAGTGAGTACATTTAGATCCCCATCATTGGTATAAAATGTCCACAGTGCAGTGCTAGGAAAAGTTATGCAAATATGCTCCAACCGCATAAGAATGTTTCATCTTATCAAATTTTTTTCTTTTTGATAATCTTTTCCTTTATAATTTTTTTCTGATATTCTTCTTGCATCTTATTCAATTCATGTGTTTTTTTGATTTACCTCGTCATTAGATGCACCTTTTCTAATTTCCAATTCCTTAGCTATTCCTGTAGTTAATTGAAAATCATAAGCTGCAACTCCATTTTTCAATTGATTTAGTTGTTTGTTAGTAGTTGTAGCAGCAAATGTCGTGAAGGCAATTAATAGGATAATTAACATTATTGAATATTGTTTTCAAATATATGCGCATAATTTTTAAAATATCTTTTACACATTTTCATCTTCCCCCTTACTATTTAATAAAAAGATATCCTCTAATGAAATAGGCAGTTTATCATATTGAAGAAGATCTTTATCTTGGATAATATCATGAGTAGCATCAAAACTTCCCTCATAATAATCACATATACTCTTCCAATATTACTAATTATTTTTCACATTAGGATTACGGCGTAACTCATCTGGTATTTTCTCTTGGTACACTAATTGATATTTACTATACTCATCCTTATTAATTTCTTCGCTAACTCCTATCCCTTCATCCAAATAGACAACCTTATCACTTATATTTTTCTAAAGAATCTAATTGGTGACTACTAATTAATAATCCAATCCCATCACTTTGAGCATCCAAAATATAATCAACTATCATTTTTAGTATTTATTACATCTATTCCATCTAATGGTTCATCTAAGAAGATAAACTTTGTTCGACATGAAATCCCCAAAATCAAACTAAAAATAGCCAGTTGTCCCTTTTTGATAATTCAGATAATCTACTAGTTTGCGATAATTTAATTTTTTTCTAATTCTGTTTTAAAATATTGTTCATCAAAATTTTCATAAGCTAACTTATAAAATTCTCCAACTTTTTTATTTTAGAATTTTTTTGAAAATAATCGAATCTATCTGGTATATAAATCAGTTGTTTTTTTATATTTTTTTATTATCTACATCTTCAATTATTATTTTCCCAGAATCTTGACTATATATCCCTGATAGAATTTTTAATAATGTTGTTTTCCCACTTCCATTTTCTACCAACAAAGTGCTACAATTTCTCCAGTACTTACGGAAAAAAACTAACATTATTTAATACTATCTTTTTGGAAAAATTTTTTTATTAATTTTTTTCTATCGTAAGTTTCATAATTTTTTTCTCCTTTATCTTTTCTGAAATGACTTCACATAATTTCTCCATCGATAATCCTAAAAATTTCCATTCCATGATTAATTCTTTTAACTTTCCATCAATCTTCTTATTATCCATAATTAATCACCCTTTTCGAAATTCTAACTTAATTTTTTTCTAATAAATCTTCTTCCGAGATTCCCTCTTATTTTTTTACTTCTCTAACTAAATCTTCAATTATTGAGTCTATTAGTTCATAATTTGGAATAATGTTGTCAAAATTGTTTTGTGATAAAAAGTACCTCTTCCTACAATTGTTGTAATTATCTTTTTCACTTTCTAACTGCTGAAATGCTTTTTTTGAATTGTACTGATATTAACACCAAGCATTTTTCGAAAAATTCTCTTACCGATGGTAATTTATCCCCCTCCTGTAATAAATTTTTACTTATCATAGACTTAATTTGGTCTACTATTTGCTTTATAAATAGGTTTGTCTGATAATGAATCAATTTGAAACATAGTGACCTCCTTTCTAAGTGTACCATATACCACCATACATCTTTCACTTAAAAGTGTACCACACATCACCATACATTACAAGTAAAAAAATAAGATATAATAATAAATTTCAACAAATCTATTATTATATCTTATCTTTATTTAGATTTATTATTTAATAATGGTTTTAGTACAACTCTAAAAAAATCGAATCAGCTATTATTATACCTACTGCTAAACCCTATAGCACCATAAAAACTATTTAAGAAAATTTTCGCAGAATTTCCATATTCATCTAATAATAACGTTCTAAATGCATCATAAATAGTTACTCCAGGCACTACCGGTACAAGACCTGGGACGAAATATACAGTTACAGGGTTTTTAAATTTAATGGCACAAATTTGACCTATATTAGCTAGTAATAACGAGCATACTAAACTCGACATAAATACACTATGTCCATGACTCCACATTTCCCAATATCCACACCATCCTACCGCTCCAATTATTCCACCAGTTACCAGCGTTTTTCTTGGAACATCACAAACAATTCCAAAAGATACTGAAGATATAAAGCTAAATATAAAATGATATAGTAATAACAAGGCATGACTCATAACAGCAATCATTACACCACACCTCCTAGTAGTCTAACTATATAGTACACAGTAACTATTCCTGCACCTAACGCAAATGCTACACAGAAACTTTCAATAAATCGAATAGAACCAGAAATAAACTGTCTGGCGATAATATCTCTCATAGAGTTCGTTATCGTAATACCAGGTACAAGAGGAACTACTGCACCTATCATAGCAAGTCTTAGTGAATGTCCATTTAATAACGCAAAACCAATATAGCCAGCTACGCCACCGACAAAAGTACTAATATACTCAGAAATAAAAGGTGCTTTTAGATAATCTATAACTTTAATATAAACATAAAATGCTACCGCTCCAGCTATACCTCCAGGTATAACATCCCAAAAGTTACCATCAAAAATCAAGACGATACTACCACTAAGAACACCTGAACAAAGAACTTTAAACCAATCCTTTATTGGGCTCTTTTCTTCTTGAACTCTTTTTAGTGCTTTATACATATCTGGTAAACTTATTTTTCCTGATGTAAATGCCCTCGACAATGAATTAACTTCTGATATTTTAGTTAAATTATAGGTTCTGTCCCCTACTCTTCGAAAATCAGTCCCTAGTTTTTCTATCCTAATAAATATACCAGTAAGAGTAACATGAGTATAATATTCATCAATACGATCATCACCAACACCATGTTTAATGATTCTCTCAAGAGTATCTTCTGTTCTGTATACCTCGGCACCATTTTTCCATTAATATTTTTTCCGCAAGTAACGCTGTTTTTCATCAATAATTTCTCATACATTACTCTTCTCCATTAAAGATTAGATATAAAAATCAAATAAAATAAAAACTGTAAATAATTGCACAGTTTTAAAAAAATTTGAAAATTCAACTACATATCTAATCGTCTTACCTTCCATAAATAAATTTTTAAAAATCATTATATCATAAAACCATCTATAAAAACATAGTTTTCAATTATACAAATTAAAAAAATAATTGCATCTATGAATCTTCATAAAACTATTTTTAAAAAGATTGTTCCTTTTTGACTATTTTTGCATGTAATGATGTTTCTATAGAGTTTCTTATATTTGTATTGTCACTTCGCAGTTGGAACTAAAAATTTCTTTTCGTCTCTTTGTTCCTCAGAAATTTAGTTCCTTTTGCGTATTTTTGCACGTAATGATTTTTACGAATCGAAGATTCTAAAAATCTTAACGCTGCCTCGCAGTGGTTGTCAGCCAATCACTCATTTCATTCGTTCTCAGTAGAAATATACCAATCATTTCATCGCTCCACTCTTCATTCTTGGTATTTCTTTGTTTAGCTTTATTCTAAGCTTCTTTCGTTATCTTCTCAAGAAGCCAAGAATAAACCTATTGGGACAACTGTGCGTACTTTGTACGTAAGGATTTCGTCGTGCCTTTGGCACTAGAAATCAAACGTACAAAATAAAAAAAGACTACCTTGCCTGGTAATCTTTTTAAAGTATAATTAGATTTAATTTTTTTAAAGGGACAAAAGGGTATCCTAGCGAGAAGCTAGGATACGTTAGAGCTAGACGACGTAGCCTTTTCCTACGCATTTCAAGCACTCTTTTGCCAAAAAAATTAGTTTAAATTCTTGTTGTATGTGTTGTTTAGTTGTGTGTGTATGTAGTATGTTATTGTTGTATGAAAAATTTTTATTAAACTAATTCTATAATAGCTGTTTCTGCACCATCACCTTTACGTGGTCCAACACGTAGAATACGAGTGTATCCACCGTTACGGTCTGCATATTTAGGTGCTACTTCTTCAAATAATTTTTTAAGAGCTAATTGACTCTTACCTTCTTCAGTTGCTACTGCAACAGGTTGGATGAATTTAGCTGCATTACGTCTTGCTGCTAGATCACCTTTTTTACCTAATGTAATCATTTTTTCTGCTAATGAACGAACTTCTTTCGCTCTTGTAACAGTTGTTTCAATTCTACCGTGTACTAGTAGAGCAGTTACTAAGTTTCTTAACATCGCTTTACGGTGAGCTGATGTACGTCCTAATTTTCTGTAACCCATTAGTGTGCCTCCTTGTTAGTATTATTCTTCTTTGAATCCTAGTTCTAACTCTTGAAGTTTAATTTTAACTTCTTCTAGAGATTTACGACCTAAGTTTCTTACTTTAATCATTTCTTGTTCTGTTTTGTTAGCTAATTCTTGTACTGTGTTAATTCCTGCACGTTTTAAGCAGTTGTAACTACGTACTGATAAGTCTAATTCTTCAATTGTCATTTCTAACATTTGAACTTTATTATCTTCTTCTTTAGCTACCAATATTTCAGCAGCTTTTGCTTCTTCAGACATTTCCATAAATAATTCTAAGTGTGAAATTAGAATTTTAGATGCTAATGCTAAAGCGTCGTTAGCTGTAATTGAACCATTAGTAGTAACATCTAAGATAAGTTTATCAAAGTCAGTGCTTTGTCCTACCCTAGTTTTTTCTACTGTATAGTTAACTTTTGATACTGGTGTATAAATTGAATCGATTGGAATAACTCCGATTGGTAAGTCACGTTTTTTGTTTCCATCAGCTGGTACAAATCCACGTCCTTTTCCAACGTAAATAATCATTTCAAATTGTCCACCTTCAGATACTGTTGCAATGTGTTGATCAGTATTTACTACTTCGATATCAGAATCGATAGCGATGTCTGCTGCTGTAACAACTGCAGGACCTTTAACACTGATTGATACTTGTTTTTCTTCTTCAGAATGAACTACAAACGCGATGTTTTTAACGTTCATAATGATTTCAGTAACATCTTCTACAACACCTTTAATTGCTTGGAATTCGTGTTGAACTCCTTCAATATCGATGCTTCTTGCTGCTGCTCCTGGTAATGATGAGATTAACATTCTTCTCAATGAATTACCTAATGTAGTTCCATATCCACGTTCAAGTGGTTCAACTTCTAAAAGCGACCAAATCTTTTTATCTGATGATTCTTCAATGATTTGAATTTTTTTGGTTTTTCTATTGCTAACATTATGTTAAACCTCCTAAATTTTGTCTATGTTATTATTATACACGACGACGTTTAGGTGGGCGACATCCATTGTGAGGAACTGGAGTTACGTCTTTGATTGATGTAACTTCTAATCCAGCAGATTGTAATGCACGAATAGCTGCTTCACGTCCTGCACCTGGACCTTTAACTGTTACATCTACATATTTCATTCCGTGTTCCATAGCTTGTTTAGCTGCTGCTTCACTTGCCATTTGTGCTGCGAATGGAGTAGATTTTCTAGAACCTTTGAATCCTAGTGCTCCTGCACTTGACCATGATACTGCATTACCATGTTCATCTGTAATTGTTACGATTGAGTTGTTGAATGTAGAACGAATGTGTGCAACACCATTTTGTATATTTTTTTTCACACGACGTTTACGTGATTGTTGTTTACGAGCCATAGTTGTGTTTCTCCTCCTATCCTAATTATTTTTTCTTGTTCGCAACTGTTTTCTTAGGACCTTTACGAGTACGAGAGTTGTTCTTAGTGTTTTGCCCTCTTACTGGAAGTCCACGACGGTGACGAATTCCTCTGTAACATCCGATTTCCATTAGACGTTTGATGTTTAATGAAACTTCACGACGTAAGTCACCTTCTGTTTTGTAGTTATCTACGATTTCACGAATTTTATCTAGTTGATCTTCTGTTAAGTCTTTAACTCTCACATCTTCAGAAACTCCAGCTTCTTTTAAGATTTTTTGAGAAGTTTTTAAACCTATACCATATACATAAGTTAGAGATATAACAACGCGTTTTTCACGTGGAATATCTACTCCTGCTATACGTGCCATTAAGTTTGCACCTCCTAATTAATTATCCTTGTTTTTGTTTATGTTTTGCGTTTTCGCAAATCACTAATACTTTACCACCACGACGAATTACTTTACATTTGTCACAGATTTTTTTTACTGATGGTCTTACTTTCATCGTTATTTCCTCCTTGAGTTTATAACTTACTTGAATCTATAAGTTATTCTACCTTTTGTCAGGTCATACGGACTCATTTCTACTGTAACTTTATCACCTGGTAAAATTCTTATATAATTCATTCTGATTTTTTTCCAGAAACATGAGCTAAAATAATATGACCATTTTCTAATTCTACTTTAAACATTGCATTCGGCAAGTTTTCTACTACTAAACCTTCTACTTCAATGACATCTTTTGCCATACTTTTCCTCCCTGACTATTTCAGTTTGTCTAATATATTTTGTACGTCTTGGAAAACTACTTTGATGTCTTGGTCACCATTAACATTTTCAACTACGCCTTCTTTTTGACTGTAGAAGTCTAAAAGAGGTTTTGTTTGTTTGATGTTAACTTCTAAGCGATTACCAACTGTTTCTTCGTTGTCATCACTTCTTTGGTATAGTTCACCACCATCATTATCACAAACACCTTCAACTTTTGTAGGGTTGAAAAGTAAGTGATAAGTGTTTCCACATTGTTTACAGATTCTTCTACCTGTTAAACGAGGTAACAGAATAGCTGGATCTACATCGATATTTAGTACTTTATCGATTTTTCTATTAGTTTTTGCTAAAATTTGATCAAGGGCTTCAGCTTGTTCTACTGTTCTTGGAAAACCGTCAAGTAAAAAGCCTTCTTTTGCATCTTCTTGATTCAATCTTTCTTCAACTAATCCTATAGTTACACTGTCAGGAACAAGTTGTCCTTTATCAATATAACTTTTTGCTTCTTTTCCAAGCGGAGTCTCATTTTTAATAGCAGCTCTAAACATATCTCCAGTTGAAATATGCGGAATTGGATAATTCGCTTTAATTTGCTCTGCTTGAGTACCTTTACCCGCTCCTGGTAATCCCATTAAAATAATATTCATCATAATTATTTACCACCTTTTCGTCCTGTAATGAAAACTTCTATAGTTCTTCTCTGTTAATTGAGTATTAAGTTGTTTAACTGTCTCTAGCGCTACACTGACAACAATTATTAAACTTGTACCACCAATTTGAACAGATGCTGGTAATTTAGCAATGCTTGTGAATATTGTTGGAAGAACCGAAACAGCTGCTAGGAATATTGAACCTACAAACGTTAGTCTGTATAAAATACCTGTAATGTATTGTTCAGTTTTTTTACCTGGTCTAACCCCTGGAACAAAACTTCCTTGTTTTCTTAAATTATCAGCCATTTTTTCTGGGTTAACTTGAACCATTACATAGAAGTAACAGAACGCAATAATTAATACTACGTATAATGTTAATCCTAGAACATGACTGAAATCGAAATATGATACAATTTTTTGTAACTTTTCGTTATTAGGTGCGAATATCGCAATAGTTCTAGGTAATTGTAAGAATGCGATAGCGAAGATTACTGGGATAACCCCGGCACTATTCACTTTAAGAGGCAAGTAAGTTGATCTTGCTCCTAACATTCTACGACCTGCTCTCGCTTGAGAGTATTGAATAGGAATTTTACGAATTGCTTCTTGCATGTAAACAACAGCAGCAACAATTCCTATAACAATGATTGCTACAATAACAATTTTTAAAATTGCTAATGCAAGGTTTTCAGCATCTTTAATTTGAGATTCATATACTTGAATGAATTCCATTGGTAAACGAGCGATAATACCCGCTAAGATAATGATAGAAACACCATTACCTACACCATATTGTGATATCTGATCCCCTAGCCATAGTAATAACGCTGTACCAGCAGTTAATACTAAAGCTACTGTAATGAATCCTATAACTGATGTGTCTTTAATTAATCCTTGGTAAGCATTATTAAATCCATAAGACATAATAAGCGATTGGATAAATGCTAAGACAATAGCTAAGACTCTTGTTAATTTTTGTGTTTTCTTATGTCCTACTTCACCTTGTTTTGACCACTCAGTTAATGTAGGAATAACATCCATTTGCATAAGTTGAATTACGATAGATGCTGTAATGTAGGGCATAATACCCATAGCGAATACAGAAAACTGTTGTAAAGCCCCTCCTGCAAATGTATTAAATATTCCGAATAGTCCAGATGCATCTTGACTTTTAAGAACATCTGCATCTACTCCAGGTATCGGTAAGTAAGAACCGATACGGAATAGGAATATCCCAAATAGGGTAAATAAAATTTTGTTACGAGTTTCTTTAACTTTAAATAAATTTAGTGATGCACTAAACATATATTATAGCACCTCGCAAACTCCTCCAGCTGCTTCGATAGCTTCTTTTGCTGAAGATGAGAATTTGTGAGCTTGTACAGTTAATTTTTTCTCTAATTTACCGTTAGCTAATACTTTAACACCTGAAAGTTCTTTTTTTAATAACTTTAGTTTCTAATAATAGAGCAGGTGATACTACAGTACCATCTTCAAATTTGTTTAAGTCGTTAAGATTTACAACTGCAAATTCTTTTCTGTTTACATTGTTAAATCCACGTTTTGGAATACGTCTGAATAATGGGTTTTGTCCACCTTCAAATCCTGGGCGAACTCCACCACCACTACGTGCTTTTTTTGTCCTTTTTGACCACGTCCTGAAGTTTTACCATTTCCTGATCCAATCCCACGACCTACTCTGTTACGCTCTTTACGAGAACCTTCAACTGGTTGTAATTCATGTAATTTCATTTAGACTAGCACCTCCTTGTATTAATAATTCTTATTTTTCTTCTACTGTTACTAAGTGTGAAACTTTGTTGATCATTCCACGAATCGCAGCGTTATCTTTGTGTTCTACTGTTTGGTGCATTTTTTTAAGACCAAGAGCTTCAACTACTTTTCTTTGATTCTTTGGACGACCAATAGTACTACGAGTTAGGGTTACTTTTAATGTCATGTTCTTTTCCCTCCTCTTATCCTAATAATTCTTCCACAGATTTACCACGTAAAGCTGCTACGTGTTCTACTGTTTGTAATCTTGTTAATCCTTCGATTGTAGCACGAACCATGTTTACTGGTGTGTTTGAACCTAGAGATTTTGATAAGATATTTGAAATACCTGATAATTCTAATACGGCACGAACTGGTCCACCAGCGATAACCCCTGTACCAGGTGCAGCTGGTTTGATTAATACTGAACCTGCTCCAAATTGTCCGATGATTTCGTGAGGTATTGTTCCATTAACTACTGGTACAGTAATTAAGTTATGTTTAGCAGCTTCAACTGCTTTTCTGATTGCATCTGGTACTTCTTGAGCTTTACCTGTACCAAATCCTACGCGACCATTTTTGTCACCAACTACTACTAAAGCAGAGAAACGGAAACGACGTCCACCTTTAACAACTTTAGCTACACGGCGAATGGCAACTACGCGTTCTTCAAATTCTTTTTTGATTTCTTCTTGACGCATCTACTTATTTCCCTCCTTATTAGAATACAAGTCCGTTTTCACGTGCTGCTTCAGCTAATGCTTTAACACGTCCGTGATATAGGTATCCTCCACGGTCGAAAACAACTTTTTCAATTCCTTTAGTTTTAGCTACTTCTGCGATTAATTTTCCAACTTCTTTAGCTGCTTCTACACTTGATTTAGAAACATTTTCAAGTTTTAATGAAGAAGCTTGTGCTAATGTAACACCTTTAGTGTCATCAATAATTTGTGCGTAAATGTTTTGTGTTTGAACGGTATACGTTTAAACGTGGAACTTCTGTAGTTCCTTGAACTTTAACACGTACTCTTGCGTGTCTTTTTTTACGAACTTTATTTTTATCAAGTTTCGTAATCATATTTGAAAACACTCCTTTCTGTTATCTATTATTTACCAGTTTTTCCTTCTTTACGGCGAACATATTCACCAACGTAGCGAATACCTTTACCTTTATAAGGTTCTGGAGGACGTACTGCACGAACTTTAGCTGCGTATTGTCCTACTACTTCTTTGTTAATACCTTCGATACTAACTTTAGTGTTTCCTTCAACACCTAATTTAATTCCATCGATTTCTTCGAATTCAACTGGGTGAGAGTATCCAACACTTAGTACTAATTTTTTACCTTGCATTTGAGCACGGTATCCAACCCCGATTAATTCAAGTTCTTTTTTGAATCCAGTTGATACACCTTCAACCATGTTTGCTAAGATAGCACGAGTTGTTCCGTGTACTGTACGGTGACGTTTTAGAGTCAGATGGACGTACTACTGTGATTTCACTTCCTTCAATGTTGAAAGTCATGTCTTTATCAAATTGTTGTTTTAATTCACCTTTAGGTCCTTTAACTGTTGCGAAGTTATCAACGATGTTAACTTCAACCCCTGCAGGTACTGTAATAACTTTATTACCTATACGTGACATTTAATTGGCACCTCCTTATAATATTACCAGATGTAAGCTAATACTTCTCCACCTGTGTTATTTTTACGAGCAACTTTATCAGTTACAACTCCAGTTGAAGTTGATACGATTGCTATTCCTAGTCCGTTTAATACTCTTGGCAGTTCATCTGCTTTAGCGTATACACGTAAACCAGGTTTTGAAATTCTTTTAATTCCTTTAATTACTCTTTCACCTTTTTGAGTATTTAAGAGTAAGTTTAAGTTTTTCCTTGTTTGTTATCTTCGATGTATTCTACATCATTGATAAAACCTTCTTGTTTTAAGATTTCTGCAATTTGCTTTTTAATATTTGACGCAGGTAATTCTAATGTTTCGTGTTTAACCATGTTAGCATTACGAATACGTGTTAGCATATCTGCGATAGGATCTGTCATTGTCATTAGGATAAATCCTCCTTTCTTCTACTAATATATTACCAACTTGCTTTTTTAACTCCAGGAATTTGTCCTTTGTAAGCTAATTCACGGAATTTAATACGGCTGATTCCAAATTTTCCAATGTATCCGTGAGGACGTCCAGTAATGCTACAACGATTGTGTAGACGAGCTGGAGCTGAGTTTTTTGGAAGTTTGCTAAGTCCGATGTAATCACCTTTAGCTTTTAATTCCGCTCTTTTAGCTGCATACTTGTCAACTAATTTTTGGCGTTTTAATTCACGCTCTACCATTGCTTTTTTAGCCATGTGTCTTTTACCTCACCTTTCTTATTTTGCGAATGGCATTCCACATTGTGTTAATAACTCACGAGCTTCTTCATCAGTGTTAGCTGTAGTTACTATAACGATGTCCATACCACGTACTTTACTTACTTTATCGTAATCAATTTCAGGGAAAATTAATTGTTCTTTAACACCTAGTGTGTAGTTACCACGACCATCGAATGCTTTTTTAGAAACACCGTGGAAGTCACGTACACGTGGAAGTGCTACAGTTACTAATTTGTCGAAGAATTCATACATTCTTTCTCCACGTAAAGTAACTTTAGCCCCGATAGGCATACCTTCACGAAGTCTGTAAGTAGCGATTGATTTTTTAGCTCTTGTTACTAATGGTTTTTGACCAGAAATTAAAGCTAATTCTGCTACTGCGTTGTCTAGGGCTTTAGAGTTTTGCACAGCATCACCTACACCCATGTTAATTACGATTTTTTCAATTTTTGGTACTTGCATTACACTGCTGTACTCAAATTTTGTCATTAATTCTTTTGTTATCTCAGATTTAAATTTATCTTCTAAACGAGCCATCTAAAATAGTGCCTCCTTTCTTCAACTATTATTATATTTCTTTTCCTGATTTTACTGCGATACGTACTTTCTTACCATCTTTTGTTTCGAAACGTACTCTTGTCGCTTTTCCAGTTTCAGGATCTTGTAACATTACGTTTGATACGTGAATTGCTGCTTCTTTTTCAACGATTCCACCTTGAGGTGCATCTTGAGAATTCTTAACGTGTTTTTTAATGATGTTAACACCTTCTACAACAACACGATCTTTTTTAGGTTGAGCTTCGATTACTGTACCAACTTTACCTTTGTCTTTACCAGTAATTACTACAACTTTATCACCTTTTTTAATGAACATTTCTTGTTAACCTCCTTCTTTACTGTACTTTTTTATATTATAATACTTCTGGAGCTAGTGATACGATTTTTCATGTAGTTACCGTCTCTTAATTCACGAGCAACTGGTCCGAAAATACGTGTACCACGTGGGCTCTTATCATCACGGATAATTACACAAGCATTTTCATCAAATTTAATATATGAACCGTCGTTACGACGAGCTCCTGTTTTTGTACGAACGATTACGGCTTTAACTACTTCACCTTTTTTAACAACTCCACCTGGTGTTGCTTTTTTAACAGAACATACAATTACGTCACCAATGTTAGCAACTTTACGTCCTGAACCACCTAGAACTTTAATTGTTAAAACTTCTTTTTGCTCCTGAGTTATCAGCCACTTTTTAAGCGTGTTTCTTGTTGAATCATGCGCTTTTTGCCTCCTTCTTAGGGTTTATCCTAGTTTTTATTAGATTATAACTGCTTCTTCTACTACTTCTACTAAACGGAAGTTTTTAGTTGCAGATAATGGACGAGTTTCCATTATTTTAACGATATCATTTAATTTAGCAACATTGTTTTTCATCATGTGCTTTGAATTTTTTTAGAATATTTTAACACGTTTACCGTATAGAGGGATGTTTTTTTGTAAGTTTCTACTAAAACTGTGATTGTTTTGTCCATTTTATCAGAAACTACTTTTTCCAACGTAAACTTTTTCTATCATTTCTCTCAGTCATGTTTGCCTCCTATATTATTTATTCGCTAATTCTCTTTCGCGAATAACAGTTTTTCATACGAGCGATTGATTTTTCTAACTTGACTAATACGAGCTGTATTTTTCTAATTGACCAGTTGCCAATTGGAAGCGTAAGTTGAAAAGCTCTTCTTTTTAATTCTTTGATTTTTTTGTTTCTAACTCTTGTGAAGTTAATTCTCTAATCATTGATTTGAATTCATTTGTTTTCATTATGCTTCACCACCTGTTTCTTCACGTTTTACAAATTTACATTTAACAGGTAACTTGTGAGATGCAAGTCTTAGAGCTTCACGTGCAACTTCTTCACTTACTCCAGCAACTTCGAACATCACTCTACCTGGTTTAACGATTGCAACCCATCCTTCTACTGCACCTTTACCAGATCCCATACGTACTTCTAATGGTTTTTTAGTGTAAGGCATGTGAGGGAAGATTTTAATCCAAACTTTACCACCACGTTTCATATAACGAGTCATCGCTATACGAGCAGCTTCTATTTGACGAGAAGTAACTCTTGCTGCAGTAGTAGCTTGTAATCCAAATTCACCGAAATCTACTACGTTTCCGCCTTTAGATTTACCTTTTGTTGATTGTCTGTGTTGACGACGATATTTAACACGTTTAGGCATTAACATAAATTAGTTACCTCCTTTTTCAGATTTTCTAGTTGGTAATACTTCACCACGGTTAATCCAAACTTTAACTCCAAGTTTACCATAAGTTGTATCTGCTTCTTCGTGAGCGTAGTCGATGTCTGCTCTTAATGTGTGTAGTGGCACTGAACCTTCTGAGTAGTGTTCTGCACGAGCGATATCTGCTCCACCAAGACGTCCTGATACTTGAGTTTTAATTCCTTTAGCTCCTGCTCTCATAGCTCTTTGGATAGCTTGTTTTTTTGAGCACGACGGAATGATACACGAGCTTCTAATTGACGAGCAATGTTTTCAGCTACTAATTTAGCGTCGATATCAACTTTTTTTGATTTCAACTACATTAATGTGTACTCTTTTTCCAGTTAATTTGTTTAATTCTAATCTTAATTTATCGATTTCAGAACCACCTTTACCGATAACCATACCTGGTTTTACCAGTGTGTACTGAAATGTTTACTTTCTTATCAAATCTTTCAATTTCTACTTTAGAAACTGAAGCGTCTTTTAATTGTTTACTGATGAACTCACGGATTTTTGAAATCTTCGTGTAAGTTAGCAGCGAAATCTTTTTCCGCATACCATTTTGAATCCCAATCACGAATAACTCCAACACGTAAGCCTATTGGATGTACTTTTTGACCCACAGTTTGTAGCCTCCTTTAACTAGTTTAGCTTTTATAATTTCTTAATTTTTATTATTTGTTATCACTTAAAACGATAGTGATGTGACTTGTTCTTTTGTTGATTGAACTTGCAGCACCTTTTTGCTCTTGGACGGAATCTTTTTAAGAGTTGGTCCTTCATTTGCAAATGCTTGTGATACTACTAAGTCTTCTACATTCATTCCATAGTTGTGTTCAGCGTTAGCAGCAGCTGATTTAATAACTTTAGCTACTGGTAAAGAAGCTGATTTAGTTGTGAATTCTAAAATTCCTAATGCTTCGCCCACTTTTTTCCCACGTACTAAGTCTAATACTAGTCTTACTTTACGAGGAGCGATGCGGACTGTCTTAGCGATTGCTTTTGACTCCATGAATGTGCCTCCTTGATTTTACTAATTTCTAAATTATCTTCTTGTTTTTCTGTCGTCTGCAACGTGACCTTTGTAAGTTCTTGTTGGTGCAAACTCACCTAATTTGTGTCCTACCATATCTTCAGTCACATATACAGGTACATGTTTTCTTCCGTCATATACTGCAAAAGTAAGTCCTATGAATGTTGGGAAGATTGTTGAACGACGAGACCAAGTTTTAATTACTTGTTTCTTTTCTTGTTCGTTCATTTTTTCAACTTTTGCTAATAAGTGGTGATCAGCGAATGGTCCTTTTTTTAAACTACGAGCCATTGTGTTATCTCCTTTCCGATACTTTGCATACTTAAGGGTTTGGTAAAGAGCACTTGCTCCTCACCAACTAACCTTTGTTTAAATTTATTATTTAGTTCTAGCACGTACGATAAATTTGTTTGAACGAGCTTTTTTAGAACGAGTTTTCTTACCAAGAGTAGGTTTACCCCATGGTGACATAGGTGATTTACGTCCGATTGAAGTACGTCCTTCACCACCACCGTGTGGGTGATCGTTCGGGTTCATAACAGATCCACGTACAGTTGGTCTTTTACCTAACCAACGAGTTCTACCGGCTTTACCGATATTTACTAGTCCGTGTTGTTCGTTACCAACTTCACCGATTGTAGCACGGCAAGTTGCTAAGATCATTCTTACTTCTCCTGATTTAAGACGTACTAATACGTATTTACCTTCTTTACCAAGTACTTGAGCACTTGCTCCAGCAGAACGTACTAATTGTCCACCTTTACCAGGTTTAAGTTCGATGTTGTGAATTAATGTCCCTACAGGGATGTTTGCTAGTGGTAATGCATTACCAACTTTAATATCAGCAGTTTCACCAGATACTAAGATTTGTCCTACTTTAAGTTCTTTAGGAGCGATGATGTATCTTTTTTCTCCATCTACATAGTGTAATAGAGCGATGTTCGCTGAACGGTTTGGATCGTACTCGATAGTAGCAACTTTTGCTGGTACGTTGTCTTTATTTCTCTTGAAGTCAATAATACGGTATTGTTTTTTGTGTCCTCCACCGTGGTGACGAACAGTGATTTTACCTTGGTTATTTCTTCCCGCTTTTTTCGGTAGCGGCGCTAATAATGACTTTTCTGGTTTGTTAGTTGTAATTTCTGCGAAAATCTAATGATGTCATGTTACGACGACCGTTAGTTATAGCTTTATATACTTTAATTGCCATTTGTCATTTTTCCTCCTTAATGGTATTTGTTATTCTTAAGCGAATAATCCTTCGATTGTTTGTCCTTCTGCTAACTTAACGATAGCTTTTCTACGTTTGTTAGTGTAACCACCGTATCTTCCAACACGACGGAATTTTGGTTTGTAGTTCATTACGTTTACTTTCTCAACTTTAACTCCGAAGATTTCTTCGATAGCTTGTTTAATTTGAGTTTTGTGAGCGCGTGTGTCTACTAGGAAAGTGTATTTATTTTTCTTGCATTAATAAATAACTTTTTTTCAGTTAGTACTGGGCGTTTGATAATATCGCGTGCTTCCATTATGCTAATACCTCCCCAACTTTTTTTCTACTGCATCTTTAGTGAATACAACTTTGTTGCTTCCTAAGATGTCTAATACGTTAAGACCAGTTGTTTCAACGAATTCAACTCCTGGAATATTTCTTCCTGATAAAACAGTATTTTCTTCTAGTTCAGTAACTACGAATAATACTTTTTTTCTCTAGGCTAAGGTTTGATAACATTTCTTTAAAGTTTTTTTAGTTTTAATTGTATCAAATGATAAGCTTTCTAATGCAAATACTTCGTTAGCTGCTACTTTTAGAAGATAAAGCAGAACGTAATGCTAAACGACGCATTTTACGAGGCATTTTGAAGCTGTAGCTACGTGGTGTAGGGTCCGAATACAATTCCACCTCCACGCCATTGTGGTGAACGGATAGATCCTCGACGAGCACGACCTGTTCCTTTTTGACGCCATGGTTTGCGACCACCACCTGAAACTTCAGAACGTCCTTTTTGTTTTTGTGTACCTTGACGAAGTGATGCTCTTTGTAAAGTTACAGCTTGGAATAAAACGTGTTGATTTGGTTCAATCCCGAATACTGCTTCATTAGCTTCAACTGCACCAACTTTAGTACCGTCTTGTTTAAATAAATCTAATTGTGGCATTATCTAATTTCCTCCTTCCGTATATTTTCCGATTATTTACCAGATTTAACTGCTGATTGGATTTTTACGAAGCTTTTTTTAGATCCTGGAATACATCCTTTAACTAGGATTAATCCATTTTCTACATCTACGCTTACGATTTCTAAGTTTTGAGTAGTAACTGTAACTCCACCCATTTGACCTGGTAATGCTTTACCTTTGAATACACGGTTAGGTGCTACAGGTCCCATTGACCCAGGACGACGGTGGTAACGAGAACCGTGAGCCATTGGTCCGCGGCTTTGTCCATGACGCTTGATAGCCCCTTGGAATCCTTTACCTTTACTTACTCCTGTTACGTCAACTAAGTCCCCTGCTGCAAAAATATCAACTTGGACTTCTTGACCTACTTCATAATTAGCAACTTCTGCATCTCTGATTTCGCGTACGAAACGTTTTGGAGCAGTGTTAGCTTTATCTGCGTGACCTTGTTCAGGTTTGTTCGCAACTTTTACTAAACGGTCTTTACGTTCTTTATCGTAAGGACGTTTGTCGTCGAATCCTAATTGGATTGCGTTGTATCCTTCAACTTCTTCTGTTTTTCTTTTTGTAATACGACGTTACCTTTCGCTTCAACTACTGTTACTGGAATTAATTCTCCATTTTCAGCGAAGATTTGAGTCATACCTACTTTTCTTCCTAAGATACCTTTGGTCATCGAAAGTCACCTCCTATAATTATAATTTTAATTCGATGTCAACACCTGATGGTAAGTTTAAGCTGATTAAAGCGTCAACTGTTTTTTGTGTTGGTTCAATAATATCGATTAGGCGTTTGTGTGTACGTTGTTCGAATTGTTCACGGCTATCTTTGTAAATGTGAACTGAACGTAAGATTGTGTATACTGCTTTTTTCCGTTGGTAATGGAATTGGTCCAGAAACTTTTTGCTCCAGAACGTTTTTGCAGTTTCAACAATTTTTCTCTGCACTTTGATCTACTAATCTGTGATCATATCCTTTAAGACGAATACGAATTTTTTTGTTTTGCCATCATTTCTCCTCCTATACATTTTATTCGCCGCTATCTAGTAGCGACTTCTCCACGAAAGTTCTCCAGCACGCCATGCCATGGCAAAGCGGCCGGGCGTGTCAGTAACCTTTCGCTTCAACGCAAGTCTTTTGCAAGACCAACATTTATTATTATACATGGTTAAAGCATATAATGCAAGAGTTTTTGACGAAAAAAATTTTTAAAAAAATTTATGAATATGTTTTCTATTTTTTTATTCATTTTTCTCTTTACTAAAATAATCTATATTATATAGAAGAAATAATTTATTTTTCTTCACAAAAATAAAAAAAAACTTAGAGTTTTTGACCCTAAGTTTTTTTCATTTATTTATTTTATTTTAACGGTAAAATATTATATTGAATTTCTAAATCAGAAGATAATAAAGTGAGATACTTTACAACGTAGTTTAATATTATCTAGTACACCTTGTCTATCTCCAGAAGCTAGTTGCTCTTCTGTTCTATCTACATGAACATTAGCTACAATTTTTCTATTATCGTAATCAACAACCAATTCAGTTTCAATTACTAAATCTACTAATTCGTATGCTCTGAAGAAATATCCTTTTGCACACATACTAACGCATCCATTGTATGCTGTAGCAAATAGATCCATTGGACCATCTTTACTTTCTTCTATAAACATTTTATATTCTCCACCAAGCGGTGTAGTTGCATGAAGTAAAATCCTTCTTTAATTTTTTTAAATTAGACGTATACATAACTGTCTCCCTTTGTATATTCGATTTTAAGATTTCTCTTAATAATTTTATTATACTCCTCTGATTAGTTTTTGTATACTATTTATTCTCAACAATTTCTTTAATTGTTTCAACTAAATCTACATCTTTATATTTATAATCCACTCCTGTGAAAGTCCATATGTTTTGTAATATCATTTGTTTGTAAGATTAATGTCGCACCTGAGGCTACTGCTCCTAAAGCACCTGGACGTGAGTCTTCTATAGCTATAGAATTATTTATGTTTGCACCTAACTTCTCAGCAGCTAGCAAATAAATATCTGGAGCAGGTTTCGGATTACTTACTTCCGCTTTTGTTGCAATAGCAGAAATATATTTCTCAAAACCTTTTCTTTGTAGTCCAGTTTCTATATGCTCTCTCTTCCCATTTGATGCAACTGCCATTTTTATTCCTTTGTTATACAGATATTCCATAAGTTCTGCAATTCCCTGGTAATACTGGAGCATTATGATAATTATCTAGAATACGCTTTGTAATTTCCGCTTCAAAACTCATCATAATCTTCACTCGACATACCATATTTTTTTCTTTATAATATCTTTTACTTGTTTCTTCATTTCGTTCCAGAAACATTTTGAATATAATCCATCTTATCAAGTTTTTGACCTAGTACCTCTTTAGTTAGATCTCTCATATTTTCATAGTACACTTTCTCTGTGTCTACAATAGTTCCATCAAAATCAAATATTACCGCTTCTAATTTTTTTCCACTTTATTTCTCCTTTTTTTATACATATATTTACTATTTTTATAATGTATTTCCTAAAATTCAAAAATGATTTGGACGAAATAAAGAGCAACTTTGAAACTGAAACTTCAAATTTCACATAGTTGCTCCTTTTTATATTTTTTGATATTTATAGAAAAAGTACCATTATATTATTCAAATCTTACTAATTTTTCAGCCTTAATTCTTACAGACGGTCTTCCATCTTTTTCTTTTTTACCTAATGCGATTAGCATCACAGGCACTAAGTTTTCTTCTAACTCAAATAGTTCAGCTACTTTATCTCTCATAAATCCACCAATAATATTAGTGTCATACCCCTTTAGCATAAGCTATATTAGTAAATTGCATCGTCCATAATCCGCAGTCAAAGTAAACACCTTCTCTACTTTTATCAACTGGGATTTTTTCTAATTGAGGGACCATACCTTTTTCAAAGCCATCTTTGACTTCTTGAGTCATATAACCTTTTTCTACAGCTTCCCCATATATCTCATCAAACTTATTATAGTAGTTTCAAATCTCCTAGTACGATAATCATCGCTGCAGAAGTGTCATTTTGAATTTTTATTATAGTTAGCACTACCTAACTTCTCTTTTCCTTCCGGAGTATCTACAACGATATATCTCCAGGTTGTAAGTTGCAAGATGAAGGAGCAATATTCGCTTCATCTAACATCTCTATAATTTCTTCACGTTTAATTTTTAACATCAGCATCAAAATACTTAACTGATTTTTCTTCCTTTTATCACTTCAAAAAAACTCTGGACTTTTCTTACCTAATAGTGCATTAAAAAGTTTCTCACTTATCTTCTCCTTCTACAAATTTTTCTTCTTATATTCTCTATATAAAATTACCTTCTGATTTTTAAACAACTTGTAAATTATACTATACTTGATAATTTCTATCAACTAATACAACTTGCAATATAAAAATTAAACAAGTAGCTAATAGTATTTCAATCAGCTACTTGCTTTTAATCAATAATTTTTATATCGTAATGATAATGTGTTCCTTTTACACATTATCGAATTTTCCATTATAAAAATTTATCATAATTCTCTATTTCCTAATAATATATCCAAGATCATCTGTGGTTTAGTTACCATAAGAAGATGATCTGACTCCTCTATTTGCGTATAATTCATCCCTATTAGCTTGAAGTAAGAAAAACTGAAACTTTATTAAACACAGTCCTACTTCTTTTTAATAGTTCTAAATTATCTACCCCCGCATACAAAGATAAATAATCATACTCTGTTTGCGAGCTCGGCCTTACCATATATTCACTACCTTCTTTTATGAGTTTTTAAGAATTAACTCCACTAAAAACTCATCCCTCATCTCTTCTACACTAAGTGTCTTTGATAGATATTCTTCTTTACTAGTGAACTTTATCTCTGGTTCAAAATATGTTTTTAACACCGATTCAGGAGGTATGGGTTCTAAGCCCTCAATGATAATTAAATTAACACCATCAAGGTATTCACTAAAAATCTCTAAACCGTTAAGTAAAACGACCGTACCATAAGAAGCAGTTACAATATAACCTCCTCTTTTTACTTGTGTCATTTTTATTTAATAGTACCTGCTCAATTTCTTTTTTTGATATAGATTTAAAACTCTCTTCGGTAAATTCAATAAAATCAAAGGTTTGGTCTGGCATATTTTCTAAGACTCTCGCCCAAATACATCTATCCCAACCTAGTGGATTAATAAACAAGATATCTGTCATAGTAATCATCCTTTCAAATATCTATACTAAATCCTAATTCGTCACCAAAATCCTCTAATTTATTTACAAGTATCGCCCCCTCTTTAATGTACTCGTTCATTGCATAACTCATCTTATCGTCAAATTTCCCCGGTAGGCAGAATACATCAGAACCTACATCTAAGGCGAAATCCACCGTTCTCTGTGTACCGCTCCTTTTTGCTGCCTCAGTTACTAATAAAGCACTAGAAAGACCAGCTACAATCCTATTTCGTTCTAAGAACTTATATTTTCTTATAGGCGAAGTCGGAAAATACTCAGATATGATAAGATGGTTTCGTTCTAGCTCCTTATAGAGCTTATAACTTTGTTCCGGATAAATAATGTTGTGCCCATGAGCTATTACACCAATAGTGTATCCTTTGCTTTTTAAAGCCCCCTCATGAGCAAGGCTATCAACCCCAGTAGCAAGACCACTTACTATTACAAAATTATTCATCGTTAAATACGGTACTATACTCTCGAGAGCTTCTTTTGAATATGAAGTATTATTTCTACTACCTACTATAGAGATTTTTCTCCTAAACAACAGCAGATCTTTGTTACCTCTATAAAAGATAACGTACGGATAATCATAAACCCTAAAAAGCTCCTTAGGATAATAAATATCATCACAAAACATATACTTCACATTATAAAATTCAAAATAACTCTCGAAATCAAAACCCCATATTATTATGTAGTTTGGTATAGATTTCCTCAGCATTACTTCCAAAATATACAGCTAACTCTGGTATAGATAAATCCAAAATCTTCTCTATACCATTCAAATCATTAAATACCCTATGTAATTTTAAGCGTAGTAACCTTCTCAATTGCTACTAATGAAAGTAGCACTCTTTTTGTTCTTCTGTAAAATTTCCACTATACTCCCACATAGCTTTTATCCTCTTACTTGTCATTTTCTACTAACAAAGCATAATAAGTTTTGAATACTTTTTAAGAAAATTTCCCTTGTTGAATATTATTTATATAAATACTATCTTTAAATTCTATGATATTACTCATTATTCTTATAAGTTCAGAATAACTTTTACCTTCTTTATAGAATCTATACATTAATCCTTGCCAATAGACAAGCGGCGTTCTAATAAGTACCTGTTCTAGCATGTTAACACCAATAACTTCAGGAATATTATTCAACTCTATATGTTGATTATAAAAACATGCTTAAAACTTTATTTTTTTCACAGTCTTATCAAACTTAATTTGTTCATAGACATAATTCTCAACATCTGATGGATATAATTTTCGACGTTAAATCTTTGTCCAGTAGTTTTTAAATCAAGCGGTACATCAAACTCATCAATACTTAATGAAGTTTTTTTATACAAACAGCATTTCGTTTTTAGATTATGAGCCCAGATTTGATAGAATTCAAATTTTTTTGTTTATATTATCCCAACCGTAGAAGAATACTTTCCCTTGATAATAATTCAAAAATTGTCCACAAATGGCGAATATCTAATATAACTTATACCATCGTAACTTTTTTTAATTCTTTTTATAAATTTGTTTGTGTCAATTAACCAAATCAGCTTCAAACCAGCTCTCATATATCCTCTTGTTCTAGCTTTAATAAGGTCAAAAGGAATAACTGATCTTTGATACTCAAAAAGCAATACTGTTATCTTTAATAAATACATCAGCTATTTGAATATCATTTCTTTTCCCTGTTTTAAAAATATGTTCGACTTCCACATTACGATATTTTTTCTAAAATGCTCGTAAAGATCTTTCTTCGCTTCTAGATGCTCACTACTCTCCTTCTTGTAAGTTTCAAACTCACAAGAACAATTTTTAGCATGAGCAAAATGCGATTGAATCTTTACACCCTTTTTGAAAATTACTTTTCCCCCACATATCGGACAATGATACTCTTTATTCTTTTCTATATCCTTATCCAATGCATTAAAAACTTCGTCTTTACTATCGTATGCTACGTACATAATGTTTCTCCTCTTTTTTTCTGTACTACACTTTCAAACTACTTCTAACGCCTCTTATTCAATTGTCAATTTACTTTAAATACCTATATTTTTCTATACACAGAATCATCAACTTCTACTTCTATAAAATTCGTAAGATCCATCCACGTAATTTCATTTTTCATGATTATCACTGTCTACTAAGTAAATCTTACTACCCTTCTCACATAGATAAAAGTTTTTGTCTGTCATACATCCCTTGCATAAAGTCCATATCCTCTTCTAAAGAAAAGTCAAGACATCTTTTATACCAAGGTACCTTCGCATGTTTTTTTACTTCTACTACATGATCGTATTTACTTGCGTTCATAATATCTCCTCCTTCATAATTTTCCCCTTTATTAAACTTATATTACCTTTTACAAACTAAAAGCTCCAAATCTATCGTAATTTCTTTTAGTTTATCTATATCAGCATCTGTGATAACTTTAGAAAATGTTAAAGGTGTCATTTTTAGAAAACTCGCTGCTTGAGCCTGTGTTAATTCAAATGTATCACTCACCGTTATCCTCTCCACGATAGTACAATTCTCCTCGATCAAACTCACAGTATCACTATTCGTATATTCCTTACCACCAATTAATTCTCTAATTTCTCTTAGATAATTAGCATTCGGAATAATCTTAATCAAATATCCTTCATCTCCAAGCACTCTGAAGAATTCTTCATAATTTGCCGGTGTTAATATGTTCAAGATACACGAAACACTACCGTCTTTGAACGGAAGATTAGCTAAGTTAGCTACCATGTACGGATTTAACTTATCCTCTCTAACAGCTAACTCTATCGCATCCTTACTATTATCTAGACCATAAAAATATTTCTCAGGAAATACCGGCTTTAACTTCTTGATGTAATAACCTTCACCACACCCGATATCCAGCACAATATCTCTAGCATATTTTTTTCAACTAAATTTTGGATATTTTTTTAAAACATTCGCATAAAAAAATCATTACCAAAAACTTCACTACGAGCTCTAAACAGCTCTTCACTATATTTTGTAGGCTTATAATTATTTATTAAATGGATATATCCTTTTTAGAAAAAAATCATAACGATGATTATTACTACAAATCAAGCTAATATTCTCTATACAAGATTCTGATAAACACTTTGGACAAAGGTATATTTTTTTCTTGATTAAACTTCTTTTATTACATTCTCTATCTTCATTAAAACGCCTCTATACTTTCTAAGTTTATTGTATCAAATTTTTTTAAAATATTGGTAGCAAAATACAGCTAAAATATTAGAAAAATTTCATCTTTTTTCAGTTTTTCTTCTAAACTTTATTTTTTTATTAGCTAATTACCGATTTCATTCCACTATTTTTAAACAAAAAAATGACGACAGTTTCCTACAGAATGTTTTTTTATCGTCAGTATATTTATATATTAATATTTTTTTATTATTTTTATGGTTGTGATTTTTATCGTTTTTAAGCTTTTATAAATATATTAAAATATTATTTCTTTTTCTTCTCTCTTAACTCTTTAAAAAAGTTCTTCATTAACATAGAGCACTCTTCTCCAAGCACCCCTGAGATAACCTTAGCTTGGTGATTAAATTTGTTCTCACCTACTAAATCAATACAACTTCCACAGCAACCGTATTTAGGATCACTCGCTCCATAAATAACATTTTCAACTCTAGCTTGAACAATTGCCCCACTACACATAACACACGGCTCTACCGTAGTATATAAGTAACTATTATCAAGCCTCCAAAAACCTTGTTTTTCACAACCTTCTTTAATAACTAGCATTTCCGCATGATTCAATGCCTGTTGATTTTCTTCGCGAGTATTATGCGCCTTTGCGACAACCTTATCATCAATAACCAATACAGCTCCAATCGGAACTTCTCCTTTAGAGTACGCTCTCCGCGCTTCTTCTAATGCCAACTCCATATAATAAGAATGATCTTTCACACCACTACATCCTTCCACAAATACTTTTTTCATCTTATTATATCATATTTAGAAATCATTAGGGGTAGTAAATTACGAAGTTACCAACATCAATTACATAAAAAGACTTAACAAAAACAATATTAAAACTGATTTTTGTTAAATCTATTCTCATAAACTTTAGCGATAATTAATCCAATAATATATTTCCACAAATAGAACAGCTGCTATAAACAAGAATGTCAAGACACCCTAGAACTATAGCGTGTATTTTTCCTTTTGAAATACAGATATCCTATAAATTCTCTAATAAATGCATTAAGACTGAAATAGAACTTTGTCGGAGCCCCATAACCAATACATCTAAATCCTAGAGTTCTTGCTTGAACCAATGCTCGGTAGACGTGGTAATAATTCGTTACAACTGCGAAACTTTTTATCAACCGGAATAAATTTCTTTGAAAAAAATAATATTTTCTTCAGTAGAAGTTGATTTATCTTCCAGGATTATATCTTTTTCATCAACACCTTGCTCAAGAGCGTAATCTTTCATCGCGAATGCTTCAGATACTACTTCGTCAGGGCCCTGACCTCCTGACATTATCAATTTACTTCCAGGATTATCTTTATAAACTTTTATCCCTTTTCTGATTCTGCTAGCAAGAAGTGGAGTTACTCTCTCACCAATCAATCCTGCACCTAAAACTACTACATAATCAATCTTTCTCGGCAATATATTAATGAAGTTTAAAACACTGGATACCAAGTAAGACATTGCTATACATAGAAAAATATAAAACTACTAAACTAACATAAACATAAAGTGTATTTAACGCAATATTGTCACGTGTATAAGTAGCAACACGTGGCCAATAAACTATATAACCTACAAGTAAGAAAAACGTAGCTAGACTCAGTAAGTTACCCACTCTTAAACCTTCTCTTCTAATAAGCATAAACGAATTGTATAAAAACATTATTACTACTGCAATTGGCAATAAAGTGAATATCACAATTGCAATGACAAGTAATACTACACCTAAATTATAAACAAAGTTATTATCTGTTGCATTATTAGTAATAAGCGCCATTATAAAAAAAATAAAACTTAGACCTGTAGCAATAAAAAAATATTCCTAAAAACAGATTTCTTCTATCGAAATACAAAACAAATAAAAAAACAGCAACAGAAATACTGTAAAAACTTATAAAAGAACCTATTACCATAAAAACCTCCTTCTTAGATATATATATATATTATAAATTATATTGCAAAAATTAGTATAAGTGTCAATCATGTCTAATAATAACCTATATCTTCCTCTCGCAGTTACCATCACATTAAATATAAAAAAACGAGGAATATTAGATTCGTTTAAACTACCGAAAGTTACACTTTCTCGCAACCTTCTGATTATAACATAATCTGCTATTCCTCATATTATTTCTTATTCAGTTCTCAGTGCTTCTACCGGATCTTTCTTCGCAGCTATTCTCGATGGAATAATACTAGCAATAAGTGTCAGTATTAAACTAAGCAATATTAGTCCAATTGATGATTGAGCATTTAGCGATGCAGTAAATGCCTCGACTTTTAGCGCCTTAGCAATACTTCCACTTATTGGAACAGATAAAAGCATAGTCACCCCTACACCTACAGCACCAGAAATAAATCCAATTAACCCTGCTTCTGCGATAAAGATTCTTGTAATATCTTTTTTTACGAGCACCAATCGCACGTAAAATACCAATTTCCTTCGTTCTTTCTACTACAGATACATATGTTAATATCCCGATCATAATAGATGATACGATTAGCGAAATTCCCGCAAAAGCTGATAATATTAATGAAATTGTATTAATCATCTGCGACATAATCGTCGTCATTTGCTTAGCTAAATCAGCATATGTGATACTATACTTGTGATAATCTGAGCTATCCGGACCATATTTATCCGCTACTTTCTTGTTAAAATCATTAATAACTTCCGCTATTTTTATCACGATCATTGAAAGATTTTGGATAAATATTAATTGTACTCGAGCAGTTTTCGCTCCTAAAGTTGCAAGAATTTGTTCCGCTGTATCACTATCCATCTTCTGATTAGTTATAATATTTCTAGTCTTATCTTTTTGTTGAGCTACTACGATATCCGATTTTTCTTCTTTTTCTATCATCGCTTTTTGTAAAGCTCTTGTGTAACCAATTGTCATCTGAGGTCTAGTAAAACTATCTTTAGCTTTTTAAAAATAGCCACTACCTTAACCTTAGTTCCAGAATCATACATCTTAGCATCCACATCTCGTGGCACAAATCTATCAGCTATTTTTTTCTGTAATAATTGTTATTTTCTACAACACTGAACTCTTTTCCGATAACATCTTCATACTTAACCTTCGCATTTTCATCAAAGCCTAATGCTTTTATCGTAGCTTTGTCAATTTCATTATTTTTTGCAGTAAATAACACAACTTCATTATCACTAGGGTATTCAAAATTATCTTTAGATGATTTCACTACTTCATATTGATTCATAATTAGGTTCTTATCTTCTGGTAATACACCAAAAATACTATCATTAAATGAAGTTTGTTCTTGTTTCACAGCTACTACTTCACCTTTTGTATTTTTTTAGTTAATGCTTGTAATTTATAACCTTCTGCAAAATCAATCGCAGAGTAATAATCCTTAGCGTTATTTTGAATATAACTTATAAATGTTTCTCCATTCCCTAATGAATCAACTGAGTATAAGTTTCTATGCACATCACGACGCGACTTCGGTACTAATTCTGAGCCATTAGAGTCTTTTTCTGAATTGTCATCATCAACACTAAGACCAAAGTTTATCTGATTCGCACTTATCATAATTGGCATTGATGATAAATTTTCATTTTGCATCGTTTGAATATACTTATCCATTCCCGATGAAATAGCTAATACTAAACCTATACTAATAATCCCTATACTACTTGCAACAACAGTCATAAGCGTACGGAATTTTTTCGTAAGAAGATTTTTAAAACTAGATTTAATCGCACTACTAAATACCATGGCTGTTTTTTTCAAAACAAAGCCATCATCAGTAACCTCTTTAGCTACATAAGGATTTGTATCTTCTTGAATCTCACCATCTTTAACTCGTACTATTCTATCACTGTACTCTTTTGCAAGTTCTGGATTGTGCGTTACCATTATAACTAACTTCGTCTTACTAATTTCTTTAATAAGTTCCATAATCTGAACACTAGTCTTACTGTCTAGCGCTCCTGTAGGCTCATCAGCAAGAATAATCTTTGGATCAGTTACTAATGCACGAGCAATCGCAACCCTTTGCATCTGACCACCAGAAAGCTGATTAGGTTTTTTATAAAGATGCTCCGCTAATCCAACATCTTCCAGTACTTTTTTCGCTTTCTCATCATTTTCTGCATTCGAATGACCTGAGATAGATAAAGCTAATTTTACATTTTCAATAACACTTAAGTGAGAGATTAAATTATAACTTTGAAAGACAAAACCTATAGTACCATTTCTATAACTATCCCAATCTCTATCTTTAAATTCCTTAGTAGAGCGTCCCATAAGAGCCATATCACCCGATGTGTATTTATCCAAACCACCTATAATGTTTAATAGCGTCGTTTTTCCACTTCCACTAGCACCTAAAATCGAAACAAATTCATTTTTCTCTAAAATGAATATTTACAGATTTTAGTACTTCTACTCACTACCACCAGTATTATACTTCTTAACTATATTTTTTTAAGTTCTAACACTCTATGTCCTCCTAATTTATTATTAGACAAACTTAAACTTTTCTTTACATAAAACTTCTCGTGTAGTAATTATAGCATACAACATATCCCTATTAAAAGAATACTCTCTTCTAAGGATACGTGTATGCTATAACATTTATTTAATTACTACTTTTATATTTATTAACCAAGTAAAAAGGTAAAACTGTAGAGAAAAATCGCAATAACAACTATTAAAAACTAGCGCTACTGTTGAACTAAAGAATCCACTGATGAATATAACAACTCCACTAAAAGTCATATACAACGCGTAAGCTCTAACTACTTTTTTTGTTCATTAACACCTTTTTCTAAACCAAAAGATTAAAATTGTATTTTCCCCAAAACTCTTTTTAGGAAGATAGTTACCAAGTATAATAAGCACTATTCCGATAACAAACACTGTTAATTGTGGTACATTGAAATTATTATCTAAAGCATATGCTACTATGCCACCTTGAACTAGAACACTTATCAAAGGTATAATTCCCTTAGCTATTAGCGCACCTTTTTTCGGAGTTTTATCAAAATCAACTACTAGCGAAATTATGACCTGAACTATAGCAAAGAATATAGGAAGTTCGATAATCGCACGAGTTCTACTTACAAAATTATCCGGCTCTCCGCTAACATTGAAGTGCACAGCTATTTGTTCAGGTAATGCATCATAATAATAAACTCCTATTAATATCGGCAATAAACAAATAGCAACACTTAGAAACAAACTTTTTATCTACTCTCATTGTCTTTTTCCTCCTAAACCATAGATCCAAAACCAGAACTTCCTCGAATACACTGGAGTTTAATTCATAGTATATGAAATTCTTATGTCTAGATTCTAATATTAAACCTGCTTTTTTTAATTGTGTTAGATGATACGATACAGTAGCACCAGATAGATTAAATTCGAAGCTAATTCTCCAGCGCTTTTCTTATCTTCTTTCAACATTTCTAGTATATTTCTTCTTACTGGATCAGATATCGCTTTTTAAAGTTTCACTCATCCCATTTTTATCACCCCTTTAAAGATTTGAATTGCAATTCTATTTAGATATCTTTCTAAATAGATTATAACTCTACTTTATATTTAAGTCAATAACTATTTAGAAAAATTTCTAAATAGTTATTATAATTTGTTTAACACACCCTGTTAACTGTACTACAAATTAAAAATATTTTTATAATCGTATTTTTTAATAAATATAATAATATTTATTTCTATAATTATTAATTTAATGTTCTTTTTCAAAACTACAATCTTTATCAATCAACTTTTTCATTCAATATTTTCATATTATTTTTGACTATCTAGTTTTAAACAGCTGATTATTATTATTTAATATATTTTTCTGTATCATATTTCTATTGCTGTTGACAAAATTTGCTATTCTGTTAAAATAAAAAAATGTAAACGTTATCTTTTTTGAGCTGTATATTTCCCTTAACTTTATATTTTAGCTAAATACTAGATACTCTAATTTTTAATTTAATACAATATTCTAATCTAATATTCAGCTAAAATATAAAAAAATTAAAAGGAGATTTATTATGAAATTAGCACTATTTAACTTGAGAGAAGATGAAAGACCATTTGTTGACGCATGGTTAAAAGAACATCCAGAGGTGGAAGTTGATCTACACGAAGGGGAGCTTCAAGCAGAAACAAAACACCTATTAGAAGGAAAACAAGGGGCAGTATGTTCCAAAATAGACCATTCGCAAAAAGAAGTTTATGATTACGCTAAAGAGCAAGGTGTAAAAGTTATCGCAAACAGAATGGCTGGATTTGATATTTACGATATTAAATACATGCGTGAGTTAGGAATTAGTATGACAAACGTTCCACGATACTCACCTAATGCAATTGCAGAGCACGTTGTGACAACTGTTTTATACATAAGCAGAAATATTAGAAAAATTTTTAAATAACGTTGAAAAACATGATTTCACATGGAATAAAAATATTATTTCTAGAGAGCTACAAACTCTTACTGTAGGTGTCCTGGAACAGGGAACATTGGACGTCAAGCAGCAACTTTATTCAAAGGATTAGGGTTGTAAAGTTATTGGTTATGACTTATACCCTTCTGATGCAGCTCGTGAAGTATTAACGTATGTTGATACTATCGATGAATTATTAGCTCAATCTGACGTTGTGACACTTCACGTTCCAGCTACAAAAGAATACACACATATGGTAAATGACGAATTCTTTAGTAAAATGAAAGATGGATCTATCTTCGCTAACGCTGCTCGTGGTATTCTAGTTGATACTAAAGCTGTTATTCGTGCTTTAGACAGCGGAAAATTATTAGGAGCTAGTCTTGATGTATACGAAAATGAAGGAAATTATGTTCCAAAAGACTTCTCTAATAAAAAGTTTGACGACAAATTAATGCAGGAATTAATTGACAGAGATGATATCGTCTACACACCACACACTGCCTTCTACACTGAAACAGCAGTTAAAAACCTTGTAGAAGGAGCTTTTAAATGCTGCAGTAGAAGTAATAACTACTGGAGATTCTCCTAATATTGTTAATAGATAATATAGAAATTAAAAAATCACTGCAGATCCTATAACACGAATCTAAATTGATTTTTGTAATATTTAAACATACCACTCTCTATACGAGGAGAGACCAGAAACTGAGTTCTTAAATTTATGCTTCTAGTCTCTCCTCTTCCTTATTTTTCATATTCCAACTTATAAATTTTTATAATTTTATTATTTTGTAAATACCATTATTTGTTAGTTTGCATATACTACATATTTTTTTATTTATTCTTTAAATTTCAGCTTTTTAAAATGTATATACATATAAAAGAATAAGAATATATTATTTCAACTTAATATTTACATCCTTGACGAACGCTTACAATATGATAAAATAAAAATATAAACAGTTAATAAGATAATTTTATCATTAAAATATTTTTGGTATAATTAATATTATTTAATTTCTTTTTCAATTATACTATTTGTTGCATTTGATATTAATTATTACTGAAGTATCTATATTGTAGGGAATAATTCAAATTAAATAAATTAACCAATATTTCAAGAGTTAACCATTTTTCCAAAAACAATATGTGGTATTATTACATGAGTTAATAGGTAATGGAGATATATCTATATATCTCATACAATCAATTTGGTTGTTCTTAAAACTGCGGAAGACTCTTTCAGCTTCCATTTTTAACGACTATAATACTATAGTCATATATTTCCTTTTGATTGTTAAATTTATTTTAACAATAAACTTTTAATTTAATGTCGGAAGAAATTCCGATCAATACTACAAAATAACAATTTACCCTAAATTTTATTTTTTGTGTTCATATAACGAAAAGCGGTCCATTACGGGCCACTTTTTTTGTTTTTACTTTATATTTTCTTATATTTTTTTGAAATTACAAAGAAATATATAAAAAGAAGAAAATAAGATTTCCTCCTACTTCTTCTTTAATTTTTATATTAGTCGATTACAGAAACTTTTAAGAAGTTTGTAGTTCCAGCGTTACTTACTGAAGTGTTGATACCACCAGTAATTACGATAGCATCTCCAACTTTAGCATATCCTGAAGATTTAGCAATTTTTGCTGCTGTTACTAACATTTCATCTGTAGATTTAGCTTGTTCTGAGATTTGAGCATCAACTCCCCATACTAAGCTTAATCCACGAGCAACTTTAGCACTTGGAGTTACAGCTAAAATAGACGCGTTTGGACGGTATTTAGAAATTAATCTAGCTGTTTTTCCTAATTCAGTGTAAGTTACGATTGTGTGTAAGTCTAAGTTTAGAGCTGTGTATCCTACAGATACCCCAATTGCGTTTGTAATATCTTTAGATACAACTTTCTTAGAACGTTCTTTTAAGATACGAGAGTAATCTTGCATTTCTTCAGTACGTTTAGCGATTGTAGCCATAGTACGAACTGATTCGATTGGGTAAGCACCCGCTGCAGATTCTCCTGATAACATGATTGCATCTGTTCCATCGTAAATTGCGTTAGCTACGTCAGATACTTCGGCACGTGTTGGACGTGGATTTTTTTGCATTGAGTCTAACATTTGAGTAGCTGTAATTACGAATTTACCAGCTTCGTTACATTTAGCAATGATATCTTTTTGCATGATTGGTACTTCTTCAGCTGGTACTTCAACCCCAAGGTCTCCACGAGCGATCATAATACCATCAGATACTGAGATAATTTCATCGATGTTATCGATAGCTTCTTGACATTCGATTTTAGGGATGATTTGAACGTGTTCACATCCTTCTTCTTTAAGAATACGTCTAACTTCTAGTACGTTTTCTTTTGTACGAACGAATGAAGCAGCAACGAAGTCGATATCTTGTTTACATCCGAAACGAATATCCTCTTCATCTTTTGGAGTAATACCTGGTAATTTTGTAGATACACCTGGTACGTTAACTCCTTTTTTGTTTTTAAGTACTCCACCATTTTGGATAGTAGTGTAGATTAATCCACCTTCAGCATCTACTTTGTTTACTGTTAATCCGATTAATCCATCGTCAAGTAGGATTGTATCTCCAGCTTTAACGTCGTGTACTAATTCACCATAAGTAATTGAGAATTTTTCAGTTGTTCCAAGAACTTCTGTCATAGAAACGATAACGTCTTTTCCAGTTTCTAACATGATCGCATCGTTTTCCATGTTGTGAGTTCTGATTTCAGGACCTTTAGTATCTAAAAGGATAGCTAAATTAGTTCCTGTAGCTCCTCTAACTTCTTTGATTGTTTGAATTCTTGCACCGTGCTCTGCGTAGTCACCGTGTGAGAAGTTAAGACGACAAACGTTCATCCCTAACTCTACCATTTGAGTTAATGTTTCTTTAGCTTCAGACTTAGGGTCCAATAGTACAAATAATTTTTGTTTTTCTGTATCATAATATACCTCTTAATTTTTTAATCTTTTATTATTTTTAACTTATTTCCAATAAATTTTCAAATACTTTTCCTAAAAAAATAGTTGTTTTTAAGAATGAAAACGTTTTCCAAGGCTAGATTGAAAGTTGTTTAGACACTTCATAGATATTTAAATCTACATTGTGAACATCACCAAATACATCTTCAAATTTAGTACTTACAAGTTTATTATTTTGGATACCTACAGCACGCCCTGATTTACCAGCTAATAATAATTGAACAGCATAGTTACCTAATCTTGAAGCTAATACTCTGTCTTGAGCTGATGGAGTTCCACCACGTTGGATGTGTCCTAGAATAGTAGCTCTTACTTCTTCTCCAGTACGTTCTTTTAATTCTTTAGCTAATTCTTGTCCACCCATAACACCTTCTGCTAGAACGATGATTGAGTGTTTTTTACCACGATCTTCCCCTGCTTTAATACGAGCAACTACTTCTTCGATATCTTCTTTTTTCTCAGGGATTAGAAGACTTTCACTTCCTCCAGCGATACCAGCAAATAATGCTAAGTCTCCTGCGTTACGTCCCATAACTTCGATAATAAATGCACGCTCGTGACTTGATGCAGTATCACGAACTTTGTCAATTGCGTCTACGATAGTGTTAAGTGCAGTATCGAATCCAATTGTAAAGTCAGTACAACAGATATCGTTATCGATTGTTCCTGGTACACCGATAGTTTTAATGTTCATTTCATTACTTAAAGCCATAGCTCCACGGTATGAACCATCTCCACCGATTACTACTAATCCGTCAATTCCTAGAGCTTCTAAGTTTTTGATAGCACCTTTTCTAACTTCTGGGTTAGCGAATTCTGGTAGACGAGCTGAGTATAGCATTGTTCCACCACGGTTAATGATGTTACCAACATCCCCAACTTCAAGTTTTTTAATGTTGTTTTCTACTAATCCTTTGTAACCTTGATATACTCCATAAACTTCTAATCCATTGTAGATTGCTGTTCTTACAACAGCACGCACAGCTGCGTTCATTCGGTGCATCTCCACCACTAGTTAAAACTGCGATTTTTTCATGTAGTCTTACCTTCCTCATAATTTATTATTAATTATTTTTAAATTTACCTATCAACAATATCATATTTCTAGGATTTTTTTCTAGTAAAAAAACAGAATTTTGTTTTTGTTTTTGTTCGATTATTTTTGTTTTTATTTATATGAGATTTTTATGCGTTTTCCAGGAATTCTTCCAAAAATTTCTGAACAAATTCTTGTTCGTTATTGATTGTTATTGTTTTTCCCTTTTGTAGAATCATTATCAAGTAAAGCTATTACTTTAGCTTTTCCCATTATCGATTTGATATTTTTCTTAAAAAGTTCTAATATCTCTTCATCAATGATTGTATAAATAATTTTTATATTACTTAAGCAGTACTCTCTATAATTTCTTAAACTAGCGATTTTTTCTAGGATATATTGCTCTCTGCCATTACGAAGTTGTTTTTTCAAGGTCATAACAGCAAAACCACCTACTTTTATAAATACATTAGCGTACTTAAATACACTTGGAAAAACAGTGACATCATAATCATTTTTCCCATCATTAACGGTCAGAAATGCCATAGAATCACCATTCTTTGTTCGAATTTCTTTTTCTAGTGATTATCTCCACATAACTATCACTCACTTCTCCACCGACATACTGCAATGGTAAATACGAGTATTTCTCTTTTTCCACTTGGACTGGATGTTTTAAGAAGTATGTCCCAGTAACTTCTTTTTCCATTTGGATTCTTTCTGTGATTGAATAATCTTCTACCTCTTCTACCTTTAATGTTAGGCCACTCTCAGCAGACAACGCAACACGTACATTGTTTATAAACTGCCTATTATCTGAATAATAATCATTTACCTTTTTCATTAATGTAGCTCTATTATATCCAAAGGTATCTAAGGCTCCTGCTTTAACTAATGAAATTGCGGCCTGATGGTCAACCTTCTTATTCATTCGTTTTAAGAAATCATCGATATCTAAATACGGTCCAAAATTAATTCTGTCTTGAACTATCTCATAACCACTTCTATAACCAACATTTTTTTATCGCGGTTAATGCAAATACTATATCATTTTTGAATACTCTAAAGTTTGATAAACTTCTATTAACATCAGGTTTTACAAGATTAATTCCTAGATTCATAAGCTCCTGTTTATACTCATTAATCTTCTTCTCACTGCTTATTACGTTATTTAATAAAGCTGTCATAAAATACTTAGTATAGTAAACTTTTTAAATACGCTAAGCGATAAGCTAACATACTATAAACAACAGCATGACTCTTGTTAAAACCATAATTCGCAAAAGGTAACGATAAGATCAAAAAGTTTCTCGGCGACTTTTATATCATAGCCAGCAGCAACACTTTTTTCTATGAAGATTCGCCCATAATATTCAAGGTCTTCTTTTTTCTTCTTACTTACCGCTCTTCTCATATTATCCGCTTCATTAAGACTCATATGAGCAAAGTTCACCGCAATTAGCATAATTTGCTCTTGGTAGACTATTACCCCATAAGTATCTTTTAATATTTTTTTCTAAATGAGGGTGTGGGTATACTACTTGCTCTTCTTTATTTTTTCTACGTACATAGACCTCTATCTGAGCCATTGGCCCCGGTCTATAAAGAGCATTCATCGCAACAATATCGTTGAATTCAGTAGGTTTTAATAGATTTAGCTTCTCCTTCATCCCACTTGATTCAAACTGGAAGATACCTTCTGTCTTACCTTTTGCAAATAATTCATAGACTTTCGGATCTTGATAATTTATCTTTGTTATGTCGAATGTCGGATTCTCTTTTCTAATTTCTTCGACAATACTCGATACCATCGTTAGATATCTAATACCTAAGAAATCTATTTTCAATAAACCAACACTCTCTACATCATCCATCGTCCACTGCGTTAAGTACTTCGTCATATTCGATTCAGCTAAAGGCGCATAGTTAACAAGTGGCTTATCATCACTTATTACTATCCCTGCTGCGTGAACAGATGGATTCTTCGGTAAATTCTCTAAACTAAGCGCTATACTGAACCAACGTTTATTAATATTACTCTGATTAATAAAACTTCTAAGAGCTTCTGAAATTTCATAGCACTCTTTTAAAGTTCTAGTAGAACTAATATTACTACTAATAAATTTCAATGTCTGCTCATCAAATTGCAGTATTCTTGCCGCTTCTCTAGCAGCACTTTTTCGATTGGAATGTTGTGAAAGTAATAATCTGTGCAACTTTATCCGAGCCGTATTTTTTTCTTCTACATATTTTTATAACTTCATCACGTCTAGTATCTTGGAAGTCTATATCTATATCAGGCATAGATATACGTTCTTTGTTTAAAAATCTTTCAAACAGTAGATTATATTCCAATGGATCCGCTTCTGTTATATCTAGTAGATAACACACTAGACTCCCAGCGGCACTACCACGTCCTGCTCCTACTAAAATCCCATTATCTTTGGCGTATTTTACAAAGTCATGTACTATTAAGAAATAGTCGTTGAAGCCCATTTCATCAATAATCTTCAGCTCATAGCTATAACGTTTTTGATACTGATATACATCTTTGCCTACTAACTTTTCCTTAACACCTTTTTGAACTAAGTAATGCAAGTACTCTTTAGAAGATAACTTTTCGAATATCTCTTCTTTTTTTCTCCGTAGATATATTTAGGCAAATGATATCCCGAAAAAAATTCAATTCATATTTACAGCTATCTATTATTAATTTCTGATTGGCAAATGACTTTTCAAAAAAATAATGTGTAATTCTTCATCACCAAGAGCTAAAAATCTCTTCAAAAATCCATTTGTTCTCTGACAAAAATCTTCTCCTGAGATAGTCGTAAGTTCCTGTATATTAAGCTTCTTGTTATCGCGAATAGCACGACTAACAATGACTTGCTGATAGTGCTCTTTATTTAGATAATAACTTGGTTTTTGTGTAGACAATATTATCGTAATCACTATAGATACTAACCTGGAAACTCTCATTAAAACCGAAATAAAAATCATACTTACTTAGTAAATTTTTTTAAATAAGAAAATTCCATGCTATCCCTAAGTTCATCAACAACAATCAAGACAAAGTCTTCTCTATAATCGATCATGTCATTAGAAAAAAATCTTCAACAGTCCACTCTTCTCCGTTCATAAACTTCGTTGAAATCTCTAATAATTTATAAAAACATCTTCTCCGTCTTACAAAGTAAATTGAATTTTTAAAAGCCCTATACCGTATCCTAAGTTAACTTCTAGACCTTGAATTAAGTTTACTCCTGCTTTTTTAGAAGCTTTTATACGCTTTAATAGCACCGTACATATTTGGATCTACTATAACAACTGAATTTTTGATTATCTTTCACCAGTTTTTGAAAAATAGACTCTCGTACTTAATTGTACTATTCAATAAGTCATATGCACTATGTACTTGCATATTGTAATACATACTAATATCCTCCTTTTCTTCGTTATTTTTTATACCATCTATAAGATATTATCCGCAAAAGTGGATTATATTCATCCTCATCTGAAGAACAACCCATATTTTTCTCCATGGTTTTTGCTCGCTTCATTGAAATAACGATATACTCTCTTGTTATCATCACCCATAAAGTAAATTGGATTAAACTGCGTATATTTCATATTTCCATCTTCATCTAAAAGATTTTCACACACTACTCTACGTTTTATAGATGCTACAAAATTTGTATATTTCCCATACTCTGAGATATTTTCAACTTTACACTCAAGTGACAATATACATTCATCCATAATCGGAGCATCAATATATTTTTGCTGGATCATATGTCATATCAGCCATACCAATTTTATTCTGACCTGAATGGAAACCAGCAATCTCAACCTTACTAAGTATTTGTTGACACGGTACGTTAACAGTGAACTCTCCATATTCTTTAATATTATCTACCGCATTACTATCTGTTGTAAGGCCAACTGTAATCATATCAGCTAATGAATATGATGAACTACACGCTGTCACATTGTACTTCCATTTTTTTATCCTTATAACCTATTAATATTACAGGAAATCCGTAATATAACTTACTGGTTTTAGTTTCTAATTTCATCTTCTTCTGTCCTTTTTTCTTATTTTTCCTTTTTATATTTAACCTTCCCTATTTTTATCTTTTTCGCTATAAAAGCCAATGTCTTTTCATCTGAATTTTTTTCGTTATATTCAAAACCATCAAATTTGATCTGTTTCATTTCGTCTACCGAAGAAACTTTATTTTTTACAAGCTCAGTTAAGAACTTACCTCTAGCTTTTTTCGATATTGTAGAGTGGACTTTTAACACTCCTTCTTTTTCTTCCATAAAGCTAATTCTAGTAAACCTATCCCTCTGTTCTTTTTGAAAATACCTCTTCAAATTCACTAGAAAGTAATGACACGATTAATTCTTCATCCTTAATACTCTTATCATAATCTTCACGCCAGAAATTTTTCAATGACTGATTTGCGATTTTTATATTTTGTAAAAAAGTCTAATCTATGCTCTTGGATTAAATCGTAAGCACCTATTACGCCATATAAAGATGTTGTAATAAATACATTTTTCTTTTATATATTTTTATCCGTCTCATCAAAATCAGCACGAGCTATATTTCTATACATTAGACCATTAAATAGCTCTAACACCTCAAAACTTTTTGCTGTTTTTGTTATTTATTTTTCCCAACGAGAAAATTCTTCCACAGCCTTTTTCTTCTTTGATTTTGTAGGCTTTCGCCAAGTCTTCTATACTTAATTTAGCTATTTGGCTTACTATTTCAGTACTTTTGTCACTTAGACATACTGTATCATTTGGAATAGCTTTCTTATTTAATTCTTTGGCTGTTGGTATTAAGATTTTCATTATTATTCTCTTCTTCTGGTAACTCTAAGAAGCTATTTTCGATTAAACTTTCTACTTCCATTAGTACAAAGTTGTACTCTGTTGCTTCTATAGCTGGATCGATAATTAATGTGTTAAAGTACCCTACTACGAAATCACGGTTAGCAATCTCTAGTTTGAACATATATTCACTGATTTCATCTACTAAAAATGCTGTTTCTTTAAGTACTTTATCTTCATAAGTGTTAGCATAGTGAACTGTTTCTAAAAGTCTGCGAATTTCTAAGTCTGCGTGCTCTTTAGCAAAGCGATCACGAATGTGTTTTGCAAGTTCCTCAGCTTTAAGGTCTTCTGTGTTAATATTTTCTTTTTTTAGTACGTCTTTCTCTTCTAATTTTGCTAATAATGCTGTTAAAGATTGGTGTAATGTTTTTCATTTAATTTTTCTCCTATATTTACAATAAATTTTTTTAAAAACTTCTTCTATATATTTTTATAAGAAAAAAACTTGAAAAACGCTAATAATACGCTACATACACAACTACGCTAGATTTCAAAGAAAACTATATTATCTACTGTTATTTTTATTATTGTAGTAGAACTGATCAGACCTAAAAACTACTACTGAAAAATTATCACATAAATAAATACATTTCTCACTTTTTTTATTGTTTTTGACAACGCTTTTCTTTAAATGTTATAATATAAGTAAGATATAATATATTTTACTATACATTTAACATTATTATAAGATAGATTTGCTATAAAAATTTATTATCAACAAATTAAAATAATCTAAAAATTATGGAATTAATTAGGGAGCTTTTAACTATAAGTTAATTTCAGGAATTTTAAAAGGGGGATTTTATATGAGCAATGATGATAGATTAAAAACAACAATAATAATATTATTAGTAATTCTGATTTTAACGATAATTTTTGCACAATAGCTATAATTGAAAAATTAGACTTGGTCCAACACACTCCAAGTCTTGTGAGAATTGTAGCATAAACGATGTCCTTAAAGCACTTAAAAACGCAGATAAAAACATAGTTTTTTTGTCTGCGCTTTTATTATAAAAGATGGTATAATATTAACGAAATAATTATTCGAGGTGAAGTATGAAAAAAATATGTAATGGCAATAGATCAAGGCACTACAAGTTCTAGAGCGATAATATTCAATAAAAAGCAGAAATAATAACAAGTAGCCAAAAGGAATTCCCCCAAATTTTCCCTAAGTCTGGTTGGGTTGAACACGATGCTAATGCGATCTGGAATTCAGTACAGTCGGTCATTGCAGAAGCATTCATCGAAAGTGGTATAAAACCAAATCAAATAGATAGCATTGGAATTACAAATCAACGTGAAACTACCGTTATTTGGGATAAAGAAACTGGACTCCCTATTTATAATGCAATAGTTTGGCAAAGCAGACAAAGTGCTGATATAGCTAATAAACTAGTTAGTGATGGTTATAAAGATATGATTCATCAGAAAACTGGTTTAGTCGTCGATGCCTATTTCTCTGCGACTAAAATACGTTGGATATTAGATAATGTACCCGGAGCACAACAACGCGCTGAAAATGGTGAACTATTATTTGGAACTATCGATACATGGCTAGTTTGGAAGCTTACAGGTGGAAAAACTCACGTTACCGACTACACAAATGCAGCGAGAACAATGTTATTTAATATTAAAGATTTAACTTGGGATAAAGAAATATTAGAAATTCTAAATATTCCAGAATCCTTATTACCAGAAGTTAGATCAAACTCTGAGGTGTACGGAAAAACTACATATTATCATTTTTATGGTGGCGAAGTAACAATAAGTGGACTAGCTGGAGACCAACAAGCAGCGCTTTTTCGGGCAACTTGCCTTCGATAAAGGAATGATAAAAACACATACGGCACAGGTTCATTCATTATCATGAACACAGGCGAAACTATGGAACTTTCAAAAAAATAATCTATTAACTACTATAGGTTTTTGGAATTAATGGAAAAGTTTATTATGCTTTAGAAGGTTCAATTTTCATCGCTGGAAGTGCAGTTCAGTGGTTAAGAGACGGATTACGTTTAATTAAAAAGTCATCAGAAACACAAGCATTAGCTTACAATTCTAAAAGCAATAACGAAGTATATCTAGTGCCCGCCTTTACAGGACTAGGTGCCCCGTATTGGAATCCAGATGCTCGTGGAACTATCTTCGGTTTAACACGTGCTACTACTAAGGAAGATCTAGTGAAGGCTACATTGCAGTCAATCGCCTACCAAGTACGTGATATTATCGATACTATGAAAATCGATGCTAAGGTAGAAATCCCCCTTTTAAAAGTCGATGGAGGTGCTGCGAATAACGATTATCTTCTAGAATTTCAAGCAGATATTCTAGGTGTTAAAGTAGCTCGTGCTGAAAATCTAGAAACTACAGCTTTAGGTGCTGCATTCTTAGCGGGACTAGCTACTGGATACTGGGAAAGCTTAGATGAGCTTAAGAACCTAAACACTGCAGGCAAACTATTCGTTCCTACTATGGAAAAAGAAGAACGAGAAAAACTTTACAAAGGATGGAAACGTGCAGTAAGAGCTACACAGATTTTTGCAGAGGAATAGAATATCAGAATACGAAAAGATTGCTTAGAAATAGTCTTAAAATAATACTTTAAAATTACCTTATTTTCTTTTGAAACCCAATCTTTCTTTTGATATAATCAAAGATGGAGAGAAGTTAGGAAGTTTAATACTTCTGATAAAGATGGTGGCTACTTTTTCTATGGAAGGAGATGGTGCTTATGCTCATAAGTAACAGAATCTGGAAGAAAGGAGTAGCAAGTTGTCTGCGTTTGAAATTATACAAACTATTATAGGTGTAAATCTTTTGATTGCAACTGTAATTGGCGTATGTATCTCAGCACTTAAAAAGGACAATAAAAAATAACCATCTTTACTTTAGCCGAGGGTACTGCACCCAAAAATTGGACAAAATATTCAGTTATTTTTTTGTTTAGTATTTTTAAACTTTAAAGTCAGTAAATTTTATTACTTTTTAGTGACTTTCATTCCTTACAGTTATTTTTAGATTTTTTTGAACTATTTAGTCAAGGATTTTTTAAAAAGGCGTAGCCCTTGTCCTTGACTAAATAGGAGAAAATCTAAACTGTAAAAAGGAATGAAAGTCTCTTTTATTTATATTTGTTTCTATTAATTTTTTTCTATAGTTTACGGGACTTAATCCACCTAAGTTCAACTTTATTCTTTTCCTCATTATAATATTTTATATAATCTATAATTGCTTCTTTTAATTCATATTTATTCTTAAAAGTATGTTCAAATCCGTAATACATCTCAGATTTTTAAAACTCCAAAGAAGGATTCCATAAATGCATTATCTGCCGATGTTCCCTTTCTAGACATTGATTGTGTAATTCCTTTTACTTTAAGGAATTGTCTATATTCAATATGTTGATATTGCCAACCTTGATCACTATGTAATATCATACCATCATATCTTTCATTTTTGAAGTTGCGATAACATTTCATGTTGTTGTGCCATGTTAGGTGAAAAATGAAATGTTATAGCTATTATCTCCGCATTATATCCATCAATTATAGGTGCTAAATAAACTCTATCCTCTCCAATCTTGAATTGAGTTACATCTGTATAACATTTCTTTTAATGGTTCTGAGGCGAAGAAATCTCTAGCTATTATATTATCTGCGATTTTTCCAATTTCTCCTTTATATGAGTTGTATTTTTCTAGTAGGTCTTACGAATGATAATACACCAAGTTTTTCTCGTTAATCTTAAAACTTTTTTTATGATTTACTATAAATCCCATATTTTTAAGTTCTAATGTTATTCTTCTATAACCATATCTATATTTGTTCTTTTTCCTGAATTAATAGAATAGCTTCTTCTATATTTTTTTATTTTTTTATCTTTGTCTTCTTTATTTTTGTATAATAATATGATGAACGAGATAAGCCTAAAATCTTTAATAGTATATTTAATCTATGTGTTTCCTTTAATTCTTTTTACTATTTTTTTGTTTTCTCTTCGTTTGAGATTGTTTTAACCTTATCTCCCTCAACTTTTTTTAAAACTGCATTTTCCGCACGTAGGTACTCAAGTTCCCTCTCTAATTGTTCTACTTTTGATAATTCATTTTTTTCGATCTTTTTATTATTATTTTTTTCATTTTACTAGTTCTTCCTCTTGGTTTCTCTAGTATATTATACCCGTTTTTCTTTAAATTTTGAAATCCAATTACTAAGTAAAAGCAGGGTTGGGTAATGCGTACTTTAATGAAGTAGATTTTATAGAATGTCCTAATATTAAAACTTCATTGATGATATCTAATTTTTAATTCAGGTGGATAGTAATTATTTTTTTCCCTTAATCAGCACTGTTTCACCATGTAAATCAGCTAATCTGACCATGTACTTCACATTACTAGAATCAATTTCAAACTTTTTTAGATAGTTCCTTGTATGAGTATCCTTCTTTCTTAAGTCTATACATTTCTATCCTATTTTTCATCTGTTAATTTCATAATAAATAGCCCTCCAAAATTTGTCCAAATTTTTGGGGGCTATCTCGAGTAGATGGTTATTTAATATAATCTTAAACACGAGCTACCGTCTTTAAAACGACTCTCTTTTTATGATTTAATTTTAACACAAATCTGCATTTAAATCAAAAATTTTGTTAGATAATTTATAGAACATCTTATCTTTTAAAATTCAATAACTTTAGAAAACCAATAGACCTCTAGATTCGAATGATTTTTTTGAGGTCTATTACTTATAAATATAACTTTAACTACTTCACTAATTTAGAAAATTGGCTAATAATACATCAGTATCATTAGAGTTATCACTTTTAATTAATCCCGTGTCTGTTTTTTTCTAAATAAAAGCATTAAAAAAATTATTAATTTTTCTTCCTTATCTACTTCTTTTTCCATCTTGAATTAATGCTTGATAAAAATCTTGTTAAAGCTGCTTTTTGTTCATATTCCATAGACATATGTTGACTTGAAACTATAATTTTAATAATAATTCTTATAATATATATTAGGAAAGATATTAATGCAACATAAATAAAAAGATTTTGAAATAAATGGTATTCCCTTTGCCATTTCTTGTACATAATCGTGAATTTTGACAGCAAAATATCCACCCGATACTAACAATACCACTATGAAAAATAGATAAACCACACATCCACCATATTGATTTTTATCCTATATTTTTTTCTGCTCTACTCTCCCATAACGTTTCAGGAGCCTCTAACTGCAATTTACTTTTTGTAAGTCTCCTCTAATGTCTCTATTTCTTTTTCTTTATTATCTCTCCACTCATTAATTTTTTTGTCTTAAATTCATCTATTTCATTTTTATGTTTGTTTATAAGTATTGTTGTTTCTTCATATTTACCTTTAATTTGAGAATCTAGTCTCTTTACTTCTTCACTTACTGGTTTCACAACCTCTTTTTGGAAATCTTTAAAAGGTAAGTCTTCTTTTCTTAACTCTGTATTCAATACAAATAATGCTGGAATAAAGTTATGAGTATAGCTATTATTCAAATAGCTCCCCAGCTGACTCTTATCTTTTTCTATAGATACATAATTTAAAAATTGCATCAGATAAGTTATCTTCTGCCCAACTATTTAGATAATAATCAATAAACATTCGAATCATAGCTATTCCATTGTCTTTATCTATAGGACTTGCTATATTAAATGTATATAATCTTAACTCATCTGATAGCGAAGTATAGTTGGTTGGAAAATTATTGTATATAAAAAGTATAAAGTTTTTCCTTTGTAAGTTCATCTTCATCTTCCAAATAATTTCTAAGATTTTTTTATACTTTCATACCATACATTCCAGATATTGCGTATTTCTATACACATTTCTGATTCTAAACTTTTTTTCTTCCCAGTACTTTAGATTAGATTCAATTATACTTTTAAGTTCAGAAAAATGTTACCTCTTCCCCTTGTAATCTATACTATAATCCTCATTTAAGATTTTTAAATTTAACATATTTGTCTATAAAAATAGAAATCTGTGAACTATTATTTTTTTCGGCATATATACTCCTTACCTTATCTAAAATTTTTATCCTTCTATCAATGCTCGTTCTTCTGCAGTTATACCATACATATTGTAGACATAATTATCAATAGCATAATCTGTATCTAGAACTTCTTCGTTTAAATTTTTCTATCTTTTTCTTTTAATTCTAATTGCATTTCATAGTTTTTTTATCATTAATTGCTAATTCTAACAATTTATTTAACTTAGATAATTTTTCCTTACTCTCTAACATTTTTATCAACTAAGTCAGTAAGGTATTCTTCTTGTTCTTGGGTTGGAACTAAAATAGGTAATTTTTTTCTAAAAAAACTAATTCTAAAATCTAGTCCTTCTCCTAAAGTTTTTCCTCCGTAAAGATTCAAAAATGCAAATTCTATAAGTTTTGAATTCAACATAGCAAGAAGATATTTTTAATTTCTCTCCTACCATAATAAATCCTGTAACAGGGATATAATACCCTTTAGTATCATACGTAAATTTAGAGGTCTTTGTCATTTTAGCCCAGATTAATTTTTCTTTTTTCGAATTCTTCATAATAGGCTATTGCATCTTGTGTTTCAAACCATTTATTTGATGTTTTTCCTATTAGGTTTCCCTGTTTGTTGAATTCCTGGTAAGAAAGTTTCTAAATAACTTTTTAAACTTGGATAATCATCAATATTTATTTTTTTAGCTGGAAATGTCCCAACCAAATACAAATCCTTAAAATCACACTCATATCTTCCAATATTTTTTTCCCTCTTAAAAAGTGGAGCTATTATTTCTTTATTTTTTTACGATCTTTTTTTATTAAATCATCATACTGTTCTTTTTCAATGATAAATGCCTTATCCAGTCCTGTAACTATACCTCTATTCATTTTGATTTTTCCAATTCTTTAAAGGCTCACCATTTTCATCTAACCTCTTACGTAATTTTTTTCTAAGTTATTATCTAAAAAAATAAAAAAATCCTTTTCTCTTCAACGAATTCTTCTTGATTAAAATAAAAGTTCTTATTTTTCTTTAGTTAAAACTATTTTTCACATCAGTATTTTTCGTTCAATTTTTCTTTAGGATTATAATATTTGTTTCAACTTGTGCATCAGAAAATATTTTTTTCTCCGTTATGATCCTCTATTTCTATAATAAAATAATTATTCAATAATTTCCTAATATTTATTCCATAATCAACATTTAACCAACTATTTGAAGTAATGTATCCCAATACTCCTCCCGTTTTTAAGCATTTTCACTGCTAATTCATAGAAATAACAATATAAATCTGCCATACTATTATATGTATCATACTTTTCTTCTAAAATATGCTTTATATCTTTAATTTTTCTTCTGCTCTACATACGGCGGATTCCTATTACTACATCAAAACCACCTTTTGTGAAGACTTCTGAAAAATTCTTCTTGAAAATCAAATTCTGTAATAGAGTTCCCACTCTTAATATTATCGTCTAAATTAGTTAATGGTTTTATCTTTAGTTAATGTTCTAAGCCATAGCGATAGTTTACTTATCTCAACACTCTCTGGATTTAAATCAACACCATATAGACATTTAATCAAATATTCATTCTCACGGCTGGCATCGTACATCTCATCTCCATCGAAAAGTTCCTGAGTACGCCCTTTAAGATCGGCTATACGATCATTAATTTCATCAAGTTCTTTTTTCAAGTAATCATATGCTGCGATTAAAAATGCTCCAGACCCACAAGCTGGGTCAATAACTTTAATACTTAATACCTTGCTACGATATTCACGCCAAAAAGCTAAATGTTTTTCAGCTTTAGCACTTAAACCACGTTGTGTTTCAATACTTTCATCAGTTAACTCTGGTAATTTTTCAAAACCTATTTCTAACTTTTTATCATTAAGATATTCTCCAATAGATTTTTCTACTATTCCTCGAGTTATACGACTTGGTGTATAGAACACCCCTGTCTTTCTTTCTCTTACCTTTTTTTCTTATCTGTCTCAATACCTAGAGCATCATTTTTCAGTTCTTCCAAATCACTAATACTTTGTTCAAAAATACGTCCAAGAATGTTTTTCATCGACATCAGTATTGAAATCATAATCTGCAAGTGTTATTAGTTCTGTAAAAATTACATCATCTAACACTAAATCATCTAATATCTCATCGTATTTGAACAATCCACCGTTGAATTTATTAATTCCTTTTTGTTTATTCCTTTATCGATATTTCTACACAACATAGTAAATAGTTCATGTTTAGTTACATTTTTCATTAGAACTAAGTACCATAGTTTTATAACTGTTCGCGGGTATTATATTCTTATCCTCACAAAAAAAGCTATGAATAAAAAAATCTATCTAGTAGTTTCTGTGATTTCTCAATAAGTACATCAGCATTATATGTTCTATTATCTTCTATAACCTGTGAAACTATTTTACTTCGTATTGTTTTTATACTTAGTATAAAAATTCACGCTCAATTTTTTTCTTCTTCTTTAATTTTTAAATCTATTAAGTTATCTAGTTTTTCTATCAAGAATATTTTTCTTTTGATAATAAATACAAGAACCTTTTTAACTCGAAATCATCTTCAAGATCTTCAATATAAAAATCTCTCGTATTGATTTTTCATCATTCTTATCATATAGACGAATTTCATTGAAATTACTTATTAAAACCCAACGACAATTCCCGCCAAACTTAGGGAGCATATCCAAATCCTTGTTCTACTGGTGTTCTCTTATCACCTACACGGTTTTGTTTTTATCTAAATCATAGTATTTAAAATCTTTCAACTCAACAACAGCCATTACTTTTGATTCACTAGAAGTGAATTCTCCTAAAAACTACGTCAGGTTTTTTTGTCCATCTACATCTGTTTTTTCTTTCTAATTCATATTCCCAAGTTTCGTTAAAACTATTTTTTATAGCCTAGAGTTTTTTTCAAAAACCTCAGTAGCAAATCTAGCTTGTAGTTGCTCTTCGTTGTAATCTTTTATTTTTTTCCTGATTTAATGAAATTAATAAAATCTTGTATCTTCGCTTTTTCTCCGACAGTTCCTCTTTACTAATTTCAAAACTTTCTAACTTGTATTCAATAAAACTTTCTTTAAATATTCTATTATACTTTTTTTCTTATTCTATTCATCTCTTATTTCTCAATAATCTTTCAACTAACCAATTAATTCAAGTTAATTTAATTATTCCCCTTCCTTCACTACTTTTACAATATCTATTACGCTTACTATTATATCATATTTTCTGTACATAAAAAAAGACACGTAATAGTAAGTTATACTTTCTTGAAAATAACATTTTTCACAGTGCTATAATTAAAGTTATAGGTGAAAACGTTTGCCTTAAATTGTTAAACTACCAAAGTTGCAATTTTTTATAGAAGAGGTGATTTTATGAAGATAAATAATTTTTACAAAATGCACACTAGCTGTCGCATTGGGCTTTGGCCTTAACTCTCTTACTGTTGCAGAAGCAGCAGATAACAATGCGAAAACTCCAGCAAGCGATAAGATAAACAAAAAGTTTTTATCGAGCAGTTTCCTTTCGCTGAAAAAAATTCACAGATAAAGATGGAATTACAGCCGTAAGAATGAAGAGTCCTGATGTACCTTTAGTTAACAAAGAAAAGGGTTATTCTAGAGAAATCGTTAGGGTTATTAATTATAAACAAGGAACAGATAAAACTGTAATTAACAGAATTTATCAATATGTTAGATTCTACGGCGCACCTGTACACGAGATTCCAAAAGACTCTCCAGTTAATGATGTGCCAGAATACAATGGTGGTGCTAATCCTATTGACCCACCCATTTTAGAAAAACCAGAATATAACGGTGGCTCTAATCCTATTGATCCTCCCGTTTTGGAAAAACCAGAACTAAAGTTTGAATATAAACTTATTGACCCACCTGTATTAGAAAAACCAGAATATAACGGTGGCTCTAATCCTATTGATCCTCCCGTTTTGGAAAAACCAGAATTTAAAGTTCCAAATACTCCGGAAAAACCGAAAACACCAGAAGTATCTAAACCAGAAAAACCGAAAACGGATATTCCTACTAACTTACCTAAACCAAAAGAGAACAATCCGCAAAATAATAATAGAGTTCTCCCAAATACAGGTTTAGAATCAAGTTCAAGCATAGCTATTATCGGAACTTTAGCTTTATCAATTATCGGACTTGCAATTTTTAAAAACGAAGAAATAATTAATAATTCTTTTTTTACTCAATATCAGAAAAGAAGATTATAAGATAACCTCATCACCTTTGATGAATCTCATTCTTATAATCTTCTTTTAATTTTCTTATACTAATAACTCTTCGTATAATTTTTTTATCTAAATCTTTAAATACATTGAATACTACTTTTAAATCAACAGTAGGGTTTTCTCTAAAGAATTTCTTAACCTCAGCTACCGCTATTTCAGCAGCAAGATCATTTGGAAATCTAAATTCTCCCGTACTTAAACAGCAAAAAGCAATGCTCTTAAGATTGTTATCTACCGCTAATTTTAAAGAATTTCTATAAGATGTTGCAAGTAATTCCTTATCATCATCTTCAACAACACGATATATTATTGGTCCAACTGTATGAATAACATGTTTAGCTGGTAAATTATAACCAGCTGTTATCTTAGCTTGTCCTGTTTTTTCAAAACTTCCTTGCTCTTTCATTATTTCATCACATTCTTTTCGAAGTTGTAATCCTGCTTGTGTGTGAATAGCATTATCGATACATCTGTGCAGTGGAATTAAACATCCTAATAGAGCCTTATTCGCAGCATTAACTATAGCATCTACTTCCAATGTAGTAATATCACCTTGCCAAAGGTAAATATTCTTAGCAATCTCCGTTAAATCTTCTAATTTTGTTATTCCCTTTACACTTAGAACCTCTTGTAAGTATTCATCTTGAACCTTATAGAATTCACTCGGTAGCTCCGACACTTTCCATGTATTCATTAATGATCTAAATAAATCTTTCTTTTCTTGTTCTGTCTCTGGTATTTCTATTTCTGAGTTTAGTGTTTTTTATTAAATAATCTAGTTTTTCCATAATCTAAATACTTCCTCCATGTCACTTATTATTATATACCTTACTTAAACATGTGTCTATAATTGAGACATGCTATAATTTTTCAGAGATTAACGAAAAAGCTCCAGATTTGTAAATAAGTTCGTATGAGAACTCTTAGCACCACTGATTTATTAATAAAAATACGACTTCAAAAATTAGAGAATAAACTCTAACTTTTGAAGTCGTTATGTTTTTATCTTATTTTTTTGTCTACGACGTTTTACGTAAACAGTTAGTCCTACTAAAGCTAGAACTGCAATTCCAGCATAAGCTGTCGCATTATTATCTAATCCTGTTTTTGGTAATAATGAATTAGATTTTGAAAACTTTTCCGAAATCTTCATCTACATTAAATGTGTTTTTCTTTCTTAGTTTCTTTTCCAACAAAACCACCTAAGATATCTTTGATTGATTTTTTTAGAAACTTTTTTCTCCGCTTCTTTCAACGCTTCTAATGCTTTATCTACTTCTTCTTGAGTAGCTGTTGCTGAAGCTAATAGTTCTTGTGCTTTTTGAACTGCATCTAGATAAGCTTTCTTATCTTCTGCACTTGCACTTTCAAAACTATCTTTCTCTTTAACTTCTGCTAAATGACTTAATTGTTCATTTAGTTTTTTCTTATCTACTTTTTGTGTTTCAGGTTGCGGTTTGTTTCCTTCTTCTTTCTTAGGTTCTTCAGTTGTTGGTTTCGGCTCTTCTTTTTGGAGTCTCAACTGCTGGTTTTGGCTCCTCTTTCTTAGGTTCTTCTACTACTGGTTTCAGTTCCTCTTTCTTAGGTTCTTCTACCACTGGTTTTGGTTCTTCTTTCTTAGGCTCTTCTACTACTGGCTTCGGTTCCTCTTTCTTAGGTTCTTCTACCACTGGTTTTTGGCTCTTCTTTCTTAGGTTCTTCTACCACTGGTTTCGGCTCTTCTTTTGGTGCCTCAACTGCTGGTTTTGTTTCCTCTTTCTTAGGAGTTTCAGCCGCTGGCTTCGGAGCTTCTACTCTTTACCATCAAGAGCATTTTCAGCTTGTTGTAATTTTTTTCTAACGCAGCTGTAACTTCTTCTGTCGTTGCATCTTTGTTATCAAGAACTGCTGTCGCTTCTTTTTATAGCATTTACGAAGTTATCTTTTTTATCTTGTCCTGCATTTTTGAATTTAACCTCAGTTTGAAGTTTTTTTCAGTTTCTTTTTAATTTTTTTCAATTAATTTAGCTTTGTCTACTTCTTTTTTCACTTCTGGTTGTTGTGAATTAGCTAATGTTGCTTTAGCTGCGTTTAGGCTTGCTACCGCACTGTTTACTTCTTCTTGAGTTGCATTTTCGTTTTCAAGAACTTTCTTAGCTGCCTCTAATGCTTTGTTATATGCATCTTTAGCCTCAATAGTTGCATTCTTGTACTCTTTAGTTTCATCTAATGCTTTATCCGCTTCTATTGCTTTTTGAAGCTCTGCTTTATTCACTTCTGCTTTTTTCTCTACTGGTGCATCTTTTGGAGTTAATGCTACAAAGTTACTGAAGCTATCAGTAGTAAATGTTAGCTTACCATCTGCATAATTTACACTATTTACAGCTGTTAATTTCCCATCTTTTTCGTGGAAGAAGCGCTCTGGAGCTTTCGCTAAATCTAAAGTTACACTTCTATCACCAGAAACTTTAACTTCTTTTCCTGCTGCATCTACAATATGAATGTTAAAGTATTCAACATCATATTTGCTTAAGTCTACATTACCTTCTGTTAGTTGTTTTTGAATATTTGTTTTCTCTTCTGCAGTTGGTTCTGTTACAACAAGTTTGTAATTATTGTAAAGTTTTTTCTCAGTGAAATCCACTGTACCTTGTGCTTTAGAGTTCTCTGTAGTTCCTACACTTGCCACTTTTTCTGCAACATTTAGAACAACTTGTTTCTTATTGTGACCATCTTTTACTACTAATTCAAAATTGTTTTCCGCTGGAGTATATCCCTCAGGTGTTACTATTTGAATTGTGTATGTTCCATTTTCTAAGTTTTTCTGGAAGGCATTTTTTCCATATAAACTTGTTGGAAGTGATATCTTAGTACCATCTTGAGCTACTGCATAAACTTTTGTTCCTGCTGGAACTGGCTTATCAAAGCTGATTTCTGTAGCATTTCTGCTAATTTCATCTACTCTAAATTCAACCTCTTTTGTTGGTTTATCTTTAGTTATTTCGAAGTCAACTTTTGATGGTGTAAGTAGTTTGTACTCTCCATCAACCATTACTACTTCAACAGTATATTTACCGAATGGTAATGCTTGGTATGTACGTTTATTTCTAGAGAAGTCTTCCCCTACGATTTCACCTTTTTCATTAGTGATCTTGTAACGCAAGCGACGTGAATTGTTTCCAGTTCCATCACCTTTCTTAACTTCTACTTCAAGACTTCCTTTACCATTACCTTCAACATTTGATAAGTTAATACTGTCTTTGTTATCTGCAAAATCTTTTACTTCAAAAGTAAGATCTTTTAATTCTACACCTTCTGGAATTGTATAACTTCCATCTTCATTTGCCGCAATAGTATTTTTACCATAGCTTAATTTTTTGTAGAATACTCCACTTCCATCTTCTAATACTGGATATGGTGTGAATTTACGAGTTGCTTCATCATAGTAACCACCGTTAGCACCCGTGATTTTCGGAGCTTTTCTATCGATTACTACATTGAATGTTGTTTCTTGCATATCTGCACCACTTACTGCTGCACTATAAGAAACTACATATTGATACTCACCGTCTGGAAGAGGGTTACCATTATTGTCAACACCTTTCCAGTTTGTCATAGTTAATGATGTGTATTTTTTACTTGTGTTATTGTAGAAGTTTTTGTTACCAGAACCATTACCATTTTGGTAAAGTGGATTCTTACGTTCTACATCGTCTTTAGCATATACTGAAAGTTTTAGGTTTTCGAAGTTTCGGTAGAATACCCCTCTCATTCCTATTTCATCATAATTCTCATCACCATTTGGCGAGAAGAAAATTTTATCAGTAAAGAATCTTTCACCAGTAACAGGGTTTACATACGCTCCTGCTAGTGTTCTCTTATCTTTTTTATCTTCCTTATAAGTTGTTAACACTCCTGTGAAATTCATCTCTGTTAATGAATCCCAGTTATTAGGGTTTGAAGTATAACCATACTCATATGTTGGTTTTTCTCCATTTTTCATAGAATAAATTGGTTTTTCTAACACTGGTAGATTTTGGAACTGACCTTTAAATCCTACGAATGGAATGTTTGCTTTTAATGCACTTTCTTCATCATAGAAAGTTACAAATCCTTCTAGATAATAACCATTAGTAAATACTTTTTCTAGTTCTCCTTTAAAGTCCGTAGCATCAACTGTGATTTCTACTTCTTTTTTTCACCTTTCGCTGGAACTTCAACTCAGCCCAAGCAGTCGTCAATAACTTCTTAGGTGTCATTGTCAGTCTTCCACTCCAGTCAGCACCAGCATCTTCACCATAATAGTTATCAGTAGTTAAGTGAGCTGCATATTGTAAGTTTTGAGCTTTGTCTGATAGATTGTGTAATACTAATTTAAAAGTAAATTTATCTCCAACATTTCCTAGAGAAACACTTCCGTAATTGTTTTCTCCAGTCACATAAAGATCTCCATATGCTGCTTTATTAGCATCGATTAGACCTGCACCTTGAAGACGTGGTGATCTATATGCTGTTGTGTATCCATCAGAATATACCTGTGGATTGGCCGTACTCATGATTAATCTCTTCGCTAAGCCTTGAATTTCTTCTGCACTTAAGTTCGGGAATCTTTCTGATAATACTTGTTTCACAAGAGTTATTGCTCCTGCAACGTGTGGTGAAGCCATACTTGTTCCACTATCTAGACCATATCTTCCATCATTATAAGATGATAAGATATCTCCTCCTGGTGCTGTTACGTCAGGTTTTAAGTATCCATCAACACTCATTCCCCAACCAGTAGATTCATCGAATTCACCTTTTTTAGGATTATCTTGTTTATCCCAAGTACCATTAAATGTTATTTTATATTCCCCTTCATGAGCAGAAAGTTCGTTACCAAATTTGTAGTAAGTTGTAACTACAGGGAAATCTTTGTCTTGGCCATTTAATGTCAGGTTATAAATAGTATCTCCTTCATTGAAGTAGATTACCGCTCCAGCTGCTCCATATTGTTTAGCTAGTTTCACTTTTTCTTCAAAGCTATTACCACCACGTTGGATAAGGGCGATTTTTCCAGTTAAATCTTTATCAGCGTAGTTTTCAGCTTTACCAACTCCAACATATACATAGTCGTACGCTCTCTTCTCGAATTGTTTAGTATAGCTGAAAATTGGCATTTTTCCATTATCAAAGTCAGCGTTGTCTTTAAGTTGTTCTATATTGGCTATCTCTCTGTTAAGAACGCTGTTGCTTATGTTCGCTACAGAAATTGCATCTTCAGAAACCGATGGTCTTCCTACAGTTCCGTAATCTGGGTTAGCTGCACTTGGATTTGTTTGTCCACTAGCGAAGAATGCATTGTTCCCAGCAGCTGCAACTATATTAACTCCAGCTTTTTTCGCAACATCCATCGCACGAACTAAACCGTCCCTACTTCTACTACTGAACCAGCTGGTGAACCTAAACTTAGGTTTATCGTATCAGCACCAAGTTTAATAGCATCTTCTATTGCTTTTGTATAGATATAAGACTCTGTTCCTGCATTTTTAGTATCCGAGAATACACGCATGAAAATTAACTGCGCTTCTGGTGCTATACCTGTTACGTAATCACCATTTGTAAATTTCTCCTTAGGATTACCTACTGCAGTCCCGGCAACGTGCATACCATGTGATTTATAAGCACTTTGTTTAATATCATTATTCCAGTCGTTATAGTTGAATGCAAATGGTAATTTTTCACTATACCACTTACCGTAGTCTATACCCGCTTCTTTTTATTTTTTTCAATTTCATCTTTAGTTTTATATTTAGATTTTTGAATTGTCTGATAATCTAAGTACCGGATGATTAGGATCAAGCCCTGAATCTAATACTGCAACAACTTTCCCTTGTCCTCTATATCCTTTTATTCCAAAGAGGTTGTATATTAATAAGATTATAACTGTCTAAAAGCTTTAGAAAAATCGTTAGATTCAGTGCTTTCTTTCTTCTCTTCTTCGCTCGCTACATTTTCTGGTTTATTGTAGCTAACACTCATTTTCAACAGTGTCTACAAAATCTAACTCTTGGATTTTTAGCATTTGAGAATGTAGTTTCTAAGGCAAAACCATTCATTAATGTATCGTATTCAAACAATTTTTTTCATAATCGATACCTTTATCTTTAATCTCTTTTAATGCCTTTTCCTAGGCGCTTTTGTTGATTCCGTAACTTCTTTAATTCCTTCTTTGGTTTTTAATTTATTAGGATCAACATCACCTTTTAATTTAACAATAACTTTTACTTTATCATCATTTTGAAACTTATGTTCTTCACTTTTTTTGAAACATTCGATAGCTCATCTTTTTTCTTCATGGGCTAGTGTTATTTTTGATGATACTCCATAATTAAATGTACTGATATTTCCTAGTAGTAATGCTGCACTCAGCACACTTACGGCTGTCTTTTTAGTCAGTGTCATTCCTTCTTCTCCTATCTTTTTTTAAGTGTATTTAAAGTATATTTCTATATTTTAACATATATTGTCTGAAAAAAACAAAGAATATTTTTCAGATAAAACGCTTTAATATATCTAAATAGATTATGTTATTTAATATTTACAATAAGCTCATTAGAAAATAAAAACCAAAGCACATCTTCTATGCCTGGTTTTTATAATAAAAAGTTAATAAACGACTCGTAATACGATTTTTAAAATCATTTTAATTTTTAGTTAACTAACCGTCGTCGTTTAAAGTGTAACTATATAAATTAATATTAACAATATATACATCTTAATTATTTCATATTCTTTGAACTTTGTCAAAGCCTAATCTAACAGTATAATTTAAATTATACTCCACCTGATAATAAATACAAATTGAATTGTTATCTTCAACTTATTTTTCCTAAACAAAGATACCTTTATCCCCATATCTTATAGAATTGGAAACAGTATTCTTCTCAAAAATACAACAATATTATTTATTAAGATTTTTAATACTCAAAAAGATATTTCCTAGGAAATTAGCCACACTTTAATTTCACAAACTATAATAAAGTATGTTAAAATAAATACTAATTAAAAATATAGTTATGACGGAGGTAAAATGAAATATTTAACTAGTGAAGAAGTAACTAAAGCGATATTAGTGAAATAAAACCTTATAAAACTACTAAAAGATTATCTTTTTCTAATATTTTTTACTTTTTCAATGCTATGAACTTAGTTTTGGCAGCATTTATAGCTACAACACTTAGATTTGAAAATATGTTGTTTTTAGGTGTAATTACTATAAATACTGCAATTGGTATCTTTCAAGAAGTTCGTTCGAAAAATGCCCTTGAAAATTTGAGTTTGCTAGGTAGAAGTAAATATCGAGTAAACCGTGATAATGAAACAATAAATATAGATTCTGAAGAAATCGTCCTTGGAGAATATCTACATTTAAATCTTGGTGATCAGGTTCCTGTTGATGCTGAAATCATTGAAGGTAGTATCGAGGTCGATGAATCACTATTAACTGGTGAAAGTGATAATATCTTTAAGACTGCTGGTGATAAAGTAATGAGTGGGAGTAACGTAGTTAGTGGTAGTTGCTTAGTAAGAGCTATTGCTGTCGGAGAGGATAGCTATATTAACAAGCTTGCTAAAAGTACTAAAGAATTCAAGAAATATCCATCTAAACTTCGTGACTATATGGATAAAATCTTAAAAAGTTATATCTATTCTGTTAGTTCCTGTTGCAATTATGCTATACATGCGTGGTGCTAGTCTGGGACGTGGTTATGTGGAAATAGTTCTCCGTAGTGCTGGAGCTTTAGTAGGTATGATCCCAGAAGGGCTAATCCTTCTTGTCAGCGTCTCTCTTGCGGTTGCTGCGATGAAACTTGCTAAAAAGAAAGTTCTAGTTCAAGAATTATACTGCGTAGAGACTCTTGCTAGAGTAGATGTCCTTTGTTTTGATAAAACTGGAACTATCACTACAGGTAATATGAACGTTGTAGAAATTGATGATGAAGTTGCAGAAAAATTATCAAGTTACCTTGCATATTTCGATGATGAAAATGCAACATCTAGAGCCTTAAAGAATCATCTAACGTGTAAAAAACAATGGGATGTAGAAGAATTAGGTGCCTTTTCTAGTAAAAATAAATATTCATTTATAAAACTACAAAATGGTGGAACATATTTCTTCGGAGCATATGAATTTTTAGGATTCTCAGACGAAATGGATGGGTATATGAGAATCTAAAAAAAGAGGGTTATCGAATTTTATCGCTAGCTTATACTGAAGATAGTACAAATGTTCCTACTAATATGAAACTCGTAGGACATGTCGTTCTATCAGATGAAATAAAAGAAAACACAAAAGAAACATTCAAATACTTTGAATCACAAGGTGTTGAAGTGAAAATAATCAGTGGAGATAACCATATAGCCGTATACGGTGTCGCTAAAAAAGCTGGTTTCAAAGAAGATGCTAAGGCTATCGATATGACTAAAGTGACTGATGAAGAGTTTGAAAAAACTGTTCTTGAAAATGATATTTTCGGACGTGTTACCCCTGAACAAAAACAAAAAATGGTAGCAGTACTGCAAAAATCTGGAAAGACTGTCGCTATGAGTGGTGACGGTGTTAACGATGTTCTTGCCTTGAAAAAAGCTGATATTAGTTTTGCTATGAATGGTGCTACTAGTGCCGCAAAAAGTGTATCAAACATTGTATTCTTAACGGATGATTTCGGAGTATTCTACGACATACTTATGGAAGGTCGTCGTGTTATTAATAACATTCAGAAGGTAGCTTCACTATTCCTAACAAAGACATTCTTCTCGATTGTCTTCTCAATACTTAGTGTAATCTTTGCCTTGGAGTTTGCATTTATACCGATTCAATTCACGATAATTTCAGCGATAACAATCGGTATCCCATCCTTCTTCCTAACTTTCGAAGCGAATAAGGAAAAAGTAAGCAATAACTTCATGAAGGACATACTGACAAATGCTGCGATTGGTGGTGGTATATTAGTAGCTACAGTACTACTGACAAACCTTGCTATCACAGACAATTCACAAGCCAAATTCATCTGTTTCCTTCTTGCGTTAATAAATGGATTATGCATGGTTGCGAAGGTCAGCTTACCTCTAAATAAATACAAGATTGCACTACTTTCTATGTTAAGTATCGCTGCAATTATAGGTGTAGGAGTTAATATATTTATCTTGAAAAATCACTTTACACCATTAGTATTTTTCTCAAGTGATTTATATAATTATTCTCGCAATAGTGATTTCAACACTTCACTTCTTTACGAGAAGAAAAACAAGATAAAAATAAAAAGATATCAGAAAGTTAATTAAATCTAGATTCGATTTTTATGTTTCTCTCTGATATCTTTTTATTTATTTTTTCAACAGTATCTTCTATCTCTATTTTCTCCATGAGATTCCAGTAATTCATACTCAACAAATTTTGCAATATATCTTCTAACAGTTGGCTTAGACTTTTCGATTAGTTCACAAACTGTTGCTACCGTAATATATTTCTCATTTTTCAAATACTCTTTTATCTTTTCAAAAATATTGTTCTGCTTTTAGACAATTCTTTTTTGTCTTATCATCAGACTCCTTATATGCCAGTAATGTTTCTAATATGACACCTAACATAAATTCAATGAACACTGTTGAATTATTGTTTCTATCTGCCTGTGCTAAAGCCTTATAATACTGTTGTTGATTTTCATATATTATTGTTTCGATAGGAATCCAACTAAACAAGGGATTCCAATTAGCTAATATAACATTTTGCCATAATCTTCCCATTCTTCCATTTCCATCTTCAAAGGGGTGAATCATCTCTATTTCATAGTGAAATACACAGCTCTTAACAAGTGCTGGAGTGTCATCTCTACCTCCCCATTCAAATAATTCACCCATTAAATCACCAATAAACTGAGGTCTTGCACCTAGATGAACCATATTCCCCTGTTCATCGAAAATCCCTACGTCTGAATTTCTATATTTTCCCGATTGTCCCACTATTTCTGTAGTTAATAATTTATGAGCAAGTAAAAAATCCTTCTCACTATAGGGGTCTAAATTCAATATCTTTTCATAAGCTTCATACGCATTCTTTACTTCTTTTTATTTCTTTTTGGATCTCCTAAGACTCTCTTCCCATCAATAATCGCTGTAATTTGTTCTATTGATAAACTATTATTTTTCTATTGCTAAAGATGAGTGAATAGATTTTATTCTATTTTTCTTTTTCTTAAATGTAAGTTTTTTCTTTGTTTCTATTTCAAGATTACCTAATACTTTAGAAATCTCTATAAGATAATTAAGAATAGTACTCGTAATGGTAAATGGTGGTTTCATAGCCTTCTCCTATCAATGTCTTATAATTATTATATCATAAATAAAAATTTATCGCTCATTTATCGCTCATTTATCGCTCACTTTTCAATGTAAACACCGATTAAATATTGCTATAATAGCACTTCAAAAGAGTATAACAAAACCCTAGACTTGGTCAATTCCAAATCTAGGGTTTATTTTTTTATTCTTCGTCAGAAGGTTTATTTTCTGGTTTTTCGTCTTCTAGGTCTTTTTCTTCAACCTTTTCAACTGTATCTTCCTCGTTTTCAGCCTCTTGTTGAGCTTTTTTCTCAGCTTCTTCTTTAGCCTTACGAGCTTCTTCTTCGTAGTATTTCTTATTAACTACTTTATCTAGTTGATCTGCTTCTCTTTCATCTAAGTCTTTTGGCATTTTTCCAAATTGGTAAAGAGCAACGATTTCTTTTCTATCGATTGTTTCAACTTCGATAAGTGTTTGTGCGATAAGTTCTAATTGATCTCTGTGAGTCTCGATAATGTGAAGAACTTTTGCATAACATTCGTTAATAATTTTACGAACTTCGTTATCGATTTCTTTCAGCATTTCTTCTGAATAGTTACCGATACTTGAAAGTTGACGACCACCATATGGATCGTGGAATGGGGCTTGCATTGGTCCTACAGCATCACTCATACCGTATTCTGTAACCATCGCACGAGCAATAGCTGTTACTCGTTCGAAGTCATTGTGAGCTCCTGTAGATACTTCGTTAAAGAAGATTTGCTCAGCAGCACGTCCACCAAGTAATCCACAGATTTTGTCGATTAAATCTGTACGAGTTTGGAAGTACTTTTCTTCTTCCGGAATCATAAGGTTATATCCACCAGCATCACCACGTGGGATAATAGTAACTTTTTGTACTTTATCAGCACTATCAAGTACCATACCTACGATTGCGTGACCTGCTTCGTGGTAAGCTACTAAACGTTTTTCTTTTGGAGTGTATACTCTACTACGTTTAGCTGGACCACCGATTACTCTGTCCATAGCTTCATCTAGATCTTCTTTATCGATACTAGATTTATTTTCACGAGCTGCTAATAATGCCGCTTCGTTAAGGATGTTAGCAAGATCAGCACCAGAGAATCCTGGAGTTTTTTCTGCTAATGAACGAAGGTCAACACCTTTAGCAAGTGGTTTGTTTTTAGCGTGTACTTTAAGAATAGCTTCACGACCTTTTACATCAGGTGTAGAAACTTTAATTTGTCTGTCGAAACGACCTGGTCTTCTAAGGGCGTTATCTAATACATCAGCACGGTTAGTAGCTGCAATTACGATAATACCTTTTTCACCATCAAATCCGTCCATTTCAACAAGAAGTTGGTTAAGAGTTTGTTCACGTTCGTCATTTCCTCCACCTACTCCGCTTCCACGTTTACGTCCTACAGCATCAATCTCATCGATGAAAATGATACATGGCGCATTTTTTTCAGCTTCTTTGAATAGGTCACGAACACGACTTGCCCCAACCCCTACGAACATCTCAACGAAATCAGATCCTGAGATTGAGAAAAATGGTACTTTTGCCTCACCAGCTACAGCACGAGCTAGTAAAGTTTTACCAGTCCCTGGAGGCCCCTCTAGTAGGACACCTTTAGGGATTCTAGCACCCATCTTAGTGAATTTACGGTGATCTTTTAAGAACTCAACCATTTCAGCAAGTTCTTGTTTTTCTTCATCAGCTCCAGCTACATCATCAAATGTAACTTTTGCTTCTCCACCATCGATTTTTTTAGCTTTAGATTTTTGGAAGCTCATTACTTTGCCTCCACCGCCACCTTGCATTTGTGTCATAAAGAAAACTAAAACACCCATAAACAAGATAAGTGGAATAATGTTACCTAAGAATGATAGAATTGCTCCAGTTTTTTCAGCTGGTTTATATTCTACTACACTTAATTTTCCATCTTTAGCTTTTTCATTAATTTGTTTTTGTACTTCAGAATCAGATGCTGCAACTACACTCTCGAAGTTCTTATTACCATCTGTGTAAGTACCTTTAACATTGTAGTTCTCATCTTTTCTTTGTAGACTTATTTCTTTAACCTTGTCATCTTTAATAGTCTGAACAAGTTTAGCATAGTCTATTTTTTCAGTTGTCCCAGGTAAATCTTGCTGCCAATATGCAAATAATCCGATCGCGATTACGATTAACGCAAGCATACCAAGGATAGGGTTTTGTCTTTTTATTATTCATATAGACATTCTTCCTCCTATCATTTTTCTAAACATAATTTATTTTACCATATGTAACTAAAGTTTGACTAATATTTTTGACCTTTTTGATTAAAATATTATTATGAATAAATCTCTTCTTTTTGAGAATACCGATATAAGGTAAGTTTCTATATCTTTCATCATAATCTAAACCAAATCCTACTAAGAATTCGTTTGGTGAAACAATACCGATATAATCTGCTTCAACATCAACTACACGAGTTTCTGGTTTATCTACTAATGAAGCACATGCTACAGAAGCAACATTTCTTCCTTTTTAAGTTTTTCAATAAGAGCTTTAAGAGTTCTTCCTGTGTCTACGATATCTTCAACGATAATTACGTGACGTCCTTCAATATCCATTCCACAATCTTTTTTGATTTTGATTACACCAGAAGATTCAGTTCCTCCGTGATAACTAGATACATCCATAAAGTCAGTAACTACATGAATATCAATGTGTTTCATAAGTTCTGCCATAAAAGGTAATGCACCTTTTAATGTACAAATTAGAACAGGACATTTATCTTTATAATCCTCTTCAATTTGTTTAGCAATTCTTTTTACTAGCAACTTCTGATTTTCCTCGTGTGTAAATAGAACTTTCTCGATATCTTTTAATAAATTTTTCCACTGTTTTATCCTTTCGTGTTTATATAATAATCATATTTTTTTGTTTTTGTTAACTTTAGTATTTATTCCTAAAACTCCTAAAATCCCATCTTTGTTGCGAATTACTGGAAGTTTGTCCCTAAGTTCCTTTGGGAATCTTTTTCATCGATAAAAAGACGTGAAAGTTTTTGCTAACCTTACCTCTTTGAATTCTATCGCCATCCCTCTTAGTCGTAACTATTAAAAGGCAAAATCTTCTTCATTAAATCCAACCTCAGATGAGTTGTTAGTTGTCGTTATTAGAAAATTACTCTGATGAAATGTATAAACTTTATTAATATCCACTTCATCTATTATTAATTCTATCTTATCATTATACCATTTTTTTCGATTTTTATGAATATAAATACTATTATATTCGCTAATAATTTTTAAATTATTTTTCAAATCATAACTTTTATTGTTATTTCCACTTTTTAAGTCATCTATTATTGTAAAAGAGCCCTTTGTTTTACATCAAAAATACCGAAATTATTTGCTAATATGTCTCTTAGCAAGAAATAAATTTCTTCTTTTGTATTTTTAATAATTTTTTTCTTTGTTTTAATGCGAACTTACCTTCTATTTCAGAAATCACATAGTCAGCTTTTGTTTTCTAATACTTTATTTTTTTAACTCAGCATTAATATTTTGATAATAACTAGAAAAATTGATTAAATTATCAAAACTCATAGCATTTACATCATTCAACAATGGTACAATATTGTGCCTTATATTATTTCTTGTATAATCAGTATCGAAGTTTGTTGAATCTACATAATATTTTAAGTCATTTTTATCTGCATATTGCTCAAGATCTGATTTTAATACATTTAATAATGGACGATAAACCGCTAGCTTCCCAATAGTCTTCTTCTCTTCTATCATCAAGTTATAATCCATACTGCGTCCACTAAGGAGCCTCATAAGGATATTCTCTACCTGATCATTTTTGTGATGAGCAGTTATTAACTTCACACCACCTTCTAATGAAGACATCTCCTCGAAAGCTTCATAACGTAGTTTTCTTGCGAGCATTTCCTCTGATGTATGGCTATCTCTTATCAGCTCATTCATGTTCAGCTCTTTTTTGTAAAACTTAACATTATAGTTTTTGACAAAATTCTCTACGAACTCGGCTTCTTCATAAGACTGCTCTCTTAGACCATGATTTATGTGAAACGCCACTAATTCTTTATAACTCTCTTTGTACTTTGTAACAAGTAGATGAAATAAAGCTATAGAATCCACGCCTCCAGATAGACCTAGTGCTATTTTATCAGTTTTTTGCCATAAAATATTAATGTCCATCTAGATAACCTCTCTCTTGAAGACCTTTCTTAATTTTTTCGAACTTATCTTCAGCTTGCTTTGTCGTCGCAATTATGTCTTCTAGTAATCCTTCTGGTGCTGGTGGAATTTCTTTTTTCTCTTCTTTCTCCTCAGATAGCTCGGTAATATTACTCTTCTTACCTTTTCCTACAGAAATCTTCATATTCCCTATGAATTGAAGTTTTTTCAAATCTTTTAGAGTTTTTGTCTCCTGTTTAGGTTCCTGGTTTTCTTCCTTCACTTCTTGTTTTTCTGAACTTCAGGTTGTTCTTTAGCTTCTTTTTTTATTGGAGATTTCAGTTTATTTTTTCTTTTTATTCTGTTTTTCTTTAGAGTTTTTCTCTACTTTTTCTTCTCACCTTCAGCTTGCTTCAACTCTTTTTGTGTTAAAATCACTAAAAGAATCCTTTGTACCCTTTCTCCTCAGCTTTTAATAACAAAACCAACAGAGAAAATCTCCTCTAGTTTCTTCTTTTTACCTATAAACATATTTTTCCTTCGGTAAAAATGCATCTTTGCCATTTTCTAGTTTGATATATAATCCTTTGCTTTCAACTTTTGTTACCTTACCTGCAACTTTACTCATTTAATCACCTCACTACCAATTTAGATGTAAACTATGTAATCTTAATAGTTTAAAACCTCTTAAATCATTCCTATTTATTTCACTTAAATATTATACCACACTATATTCTTCTATTGAAATAGCAAAAGACAATCCGAGGTAATAATATACCTACAACCTAATCCCGATAACTAAAAAAACACCAACTTCAAAAAGTTATTCTTCCTGAAATCAGCGCTCAATTATTAAATCTCTTCTACAATAATGTTATGTTAACTATCTTTAGTAAAAACACTACTAACCTTTATTATACCATAAAAAAATAAACAATTTATCAGTCTTTAATTTTTAAAATTTTTATGTTATGTTAAAAGATACTAAAGGTGTATGTTTCATATCATATATACTTATTTCATAGTAAATACGCAATACGCGATTTCAGGGAGGTTACTATGTTAAATGAAGAAAAATTAAAAATCAAAAAGATATCTTATATTTATAGTATTCTATGTTTTATTTGGTATCGCACTATCATCAATATTACATAGAGAACTTAGTTCAGATTTCAAACAAAAAAATACAAAATCATATTATTTGTGATTGAAGTTTTTTTATGAATTTACCTATGTTGTTAGCTTTGATTATAAATAACTATATAGCTAAAAGAACTAAAACCGTAGAAAAATATAAAATTACACTCTCTAAAACTAGCTATACTAAAGTTCCTTGTGTAGCTAGAAAGAGCGACTCAAAAATAATTTTGAATCGCTCTTCTTTTTTTATCCGTTATAACAATTTATTATCTCAAATAACTTGCTACGAATTTCTTCATTTGTTGAATGTCCTAGCATTGATTTCAACTCTATTAGTTTTTTGTCTAGTTCTTCTACATCAATGTCTAAGGTTGTATTTTTATAAATCATTTTGTTATCAGTCTTTTCACTACTTTCGTAATCAAGAGATAACTCTTCATACATTTTCTCACCAGGTCTTAAACCAATCTCTTCGATATCTATATCTTTATACGGTTCTAATCCTGATAGTTTAATTAAGTTTGTCGCAAGATCTATAATCTTCACAGGTTCCCCCATGTCTAATAAGAATATTTCTCCTTCACTTGCATAATATCCTGCTTGTAGTACTAATTGCGCCGCTTCTGGAATCGTCATCAAAGTAACGAATAATATTTCTATGTGTAATTGTGATAGGTCCACCTTTTTTTAATCTGTTCTTTAAAGATAGGAATTACAGAACCATTTGAACCTAATACATTACCAAATCTAACTGCAGCAAATTTCGTTTTGTACTTATTACCTTTTGATTGTAAGATAATCTCTGTTAGACGTTTTGAAGCACCCATCGCATTAGTTGGATTTACCGCCTTATCAGTAGAAATCATAATAAATCTTTTCTACTTCTTTTTCAATAGCTACATCCATAACATTTTTCGTTCCGAAAACATTATTTTTTATAGCTTCTTGTGGACGACGTTCCATTAATGGTACGTGTTTATGAGCTGCAGCATGGAATACAACGTTCGGTTTATACTTATCAAACACCTCAGCTAAAGCATCTTTCTCACGAATACTTACTATTTCAGAGATATAGCTTATATCATCATAGTCCCTACTGTGTGACTTTTCAAAATCTAAATCACGCTCTAGCATGTATAAGGCATTCTCGTTAACATCTACTAAAACAAGTTGACTAGGTTTGAATTTGAATATTTCTCTTACAATCTGGCTTCCAATCGAACCACCAGCACCAGTAACAAGGATACTCTTTCCTTTAATGTAAGAACGAATCTCCCCTTGAGAAAGTTTCACTTCTCCACGTCCTAATAAGTCTTCGATTGATACATCTTTCAAGTGTTTAGAAATACTCTCCCCGTCTTCTACAGCAATTCCAGAGCTCATTACCTTAACACTAACATTGGCTTCTTTCAGAACATTTAATATTCTATTTTTATTATAAGCACTAATCGAAGGAATCGCCAAGAATACTTGCTCTACTTCATATTTCGGAATAAGTTTTTAGTATTTCATAAGTCGTACCAACTACTGTAACTCCACTGATTACAGAATTTTTTCGATTATCATCTATAAGTCCAACTACATTAGCACGGAAAATATTATTTTTTAGATAATTCTTTTAATAATATGTATCCCGCATCCCCTGCACCAATAATAAATGTATTTTTATAAGTGCTAGCTCCATACTTACCAGCTTCTCTTTCACGTAAGGCACGATATAACATTCTTGTAAACATCATACCCGCTATTATTAATAAAGGTGAAAAGATAGCAAATCTGACATTTGAGAATGTATCAGGTAACATATACTGATACAGAATACTCGTAATCAAATCCCCTAGAACTACTGAGATACAAATATTTACTATCTCATTAACACCCAAGTATGACCATAATGATTTATTAGTACCAAATAAATAAAAACTAATTGCATATACAATAAGTGAAATCACTAAAAATTCTAATATCTCAGAATGATGGCCATTGAGCATCGCAAATGGATCCGATGCCTTACCTAAAAATATCGATGCTACTACACCTAATGCAACAGTCAATAAGTCTAGCAACATAATAAGTTTAAATCTATGATTTATATATATTTTTGATGAAAAATAGTCTATCCATAACATCTCCTACAAATTTACCAAAGAGCATTAGGGTCGACTAAACCCAAATTCTAAGTAATCACAATAGTTTATCCACATCTAAACATCTAATAAAGATGTTTTGTGACAATCAATAAACTATGTGGGGAACAACTCGATTTTTTTCGAGTCGCTCCCTCTGCTCTTCTACATATTTTAAAAACAATCTATAACCAAAGTAACATGTTGCAGCATAATAATACATAATATTAAAATGCTGATTTTTCTAGTCTCCTTGATTACTTTTTATCTCTACTATTTTTTTGAACTATTAATATAGTTATAGCTACGAAAATCGCAGTAGTTTTAACCCTTTGATTTTCTATAAACATCGTCGCAATTATTATAGCTAAACTAAAAACTGTAATAAGCATATTAACAGCCATAAATATTAATTTTTATCCGCCATATTTATTTTTCCTTATCTTGATTGTTACTTTAACAATCGGTGTATCCGTCGCAATTCGAATGTTTTCTTTAGGATAAATCTTCAAATTACTTCGTTCTTCTGTTTCTTCTTTAACATCACTTAAATCGACATCAACGAACATCTCTGATACTCTAGCCAATGCAGCTTCATCTTCTGCCCTAATAGCTACTTTCGAAACATCAGCAGTCGCACTAATCAACTCAAATCCTGAAGGAAGACTACCTATAGTATTCACTTCTAGTGGAACTTCTTTTTCTATATTTTTAAGCTCTATATTCATAACTGTTGAATTTGGTTCTATTTGAATATCTTCGATTTTATTATAGTCACTATCGTAAGCCACTAGTTTTGCTTCTTCTCTAGTATTTCTATTAAGTTTCGTACGAGTATCACTCTCAGCACGAACCTCGTTTATTCTATTAAGACTCTCTATCGCACCAGAAATCTTAACAGTTTCATTTGTCACACTAAGATTATCTACTTCATATCCAATCAATAGACGTTCTTTCTTAACTACCGGTGTAACTTTAAATTCTTTTGTTGCTTTTTCTCTAATAGATATCGTTATAATAGAGGGTTCTGCGGTACCATCAACACCTTTTTTTCTAAACCATCTATCTCAATTCTAACCTTTTGATCATCACCTATTTGAGCATTTCTAAGATTCAACTTTGCCTTAAAGTTTTTAGCAACACTTTCTTTCTGAACTTTCGTTTTAGTTCCAGATAATTTCACAGATACGGTATTAGGAATACCTACTACATAAAGCTTATCTCTATCATAATCAACATCCAATGGTACATCACTTACCCAAGCTGTTGTATTATCACTAGTGTTATCTCCAAGAACCGAAAGGTTTTTAAAATTCTCATTCACCGATAAGAACAATAGTATCGCTATTAAAAATGATATTAACTTTAACTTATTATTTTCTTTTTAGTTTCATAATATCACCTCTTATTTAATTATTTTTCTTGTTGTTTCCAATTTTTTTCGTCAAAGTAGTCCGTTAACTCGTCCGTTGTGTAATCTGAAGTTAAGATTCCATTTTGACAAACACTAATCTTCCCTGTTTCTTCAGATACAGCGATTATTATAGCATCTGTCACTTCAGATAATCCTAGAGCCGCACGGTGTCTTGTTCCATAACTACTAGCTATCGATCTATTATCCGAAAGAGGAAGTACACAACTTGCAGCGCGAATCTTATTCTCATCGATTATCATAGCACCATCATGCAAAGGTGTATTTGGAATAAAAATATTAATTATAAGTTCATTTTGTCACCTCGGCATTGACCGTAATACCACTTTCAACGTATTCGTCAAGACCTGTATTATTTTTCTAGTACGATAAGTGCACCTATTCTTCGTCGTGCCATATGTCTAGATGAATCAACAACAGCTTTTTATTATATGTTCGGTCAGAATCTTTTTCAACATCTTTATAATTAATATTGAAGATATTAGACAGCTGTACCCTTCCTATATATTCAAGAGCTCGTCTCAATTCTGGTTGGAATATAATCATTATTCCCAATACTCCCCAAGTTACTGCTTGTTCAAATATATATGTCATCGTTCTAAAAACCGATGAAGTTAAAGAATATTTTTTTAATCCTATGACGATTAATATACCTTTAACAAGTTGCATACCACGAGTACCTTTTAATAAACTCAATAGTTTATAAACTAAGAACCAAACTAATAATATATCCAATAAATGAATAATTAATGTCAGTGTACTTACCCTGATAAGTATTCAGCTATCATAAATATTCTCCTTCCTTTAATTAATAATATCGTTATTACACATAATACTCCTATAGTTATACGTATAACAATCCACATTTAATTATATCATAAAAATGCAAGCGTTGTGCTATTTTTATGGAAGAAGAAGAAGATATTTTACAATTAATACATGTAAAATATCTTCAATATAATTTTTATAATTTTTAGATTTTAGTTACACCTCACTAAATAGTAGGTTATAACCTTTGTAGTCTTAGGTTTTTCACTTATAAACTATTATTAATTAACTAGTCAACCTTACTTACATATACAAAATCTGTAGGTGGTACAGTACCTTTTCCTGTATCTGGTTGTCCTGCAGTTATCAAGATAAGATCACCAACTTCCGCTAATCCAACTTTTTTAGAATATGAAGAAGCGTTACTTAGCATCTCTTCCATGCTTAACATCTTAGGTTCAATATACGGTACTATTCCTCTAGTAATAACTAACTTTCTAGCACTTTCTCTATCAGGTAAAACGGCTAGCACAGGTACATTTGGGCGATATCTCGCAATGAAACGAGCTGTTGTTCCTGATTTCGTGTAAGTTACAATACTTTTTACATCGACTGCTTCTAAAAGATGTTTTGTCGTCATAGAGACAGCGTGTGAGATACTCATTTTATATCCTTCCACTTCGAATCTTTCAGCATCAACAGCATTATTTTTTTCAACAGTTCTTATAATTCTATCTACTGTTTCTAACGCTTCACATGGATAATCACCAATCGCAGTCTCCTCTGTTAACATTACAGCATCAACACCATCAAAAATTGCGTTCGCAACATCAGATACTTCGGCTCTAGTCGGTCTTGGATTGTAAACCATAGAATATAACATTTGAGTAGTTAAGATAACGACTTTCGCAGCTTCATTAGCTCTTCTTACTATTTCCTTTTGAATTCCAGGTAGATCTTCATATGAAATATCTACACCAAGTTCATCACGATTAATCATAATCGCATCCGCAATTTCTAGTATTCCATCAAGATTGTCATAACCATCTTTACAATCTATCTTAACAATAATCCCTATATTTTTTCCATGAGACTTAATAAGCTCTTTCACCTTCGTAATCTCTTCTAGGTTCCCAACAAAAGGACACGCAACAAAATCTACATCATTTATGCAGGCAAAATTTACATTCTCCTCATCTATTCTTATAAGTTTATACTTATTTTTTTGCATAAATATGATCCACATCATAAATTATAGCTAAGTCTCTTTCCACTTCTTCTCTTAGAGATTTAACCTTCTCTATTCTTTCAACATTTTGTTCATTATTCCCCATAATAAGAATCTATCAATACAGCATCCGCTGCACCTCCCACTATTTTTTTCGTAATACTTTATCTGTAGCATCACCTAAAGTAGCTATTATTTTAGAATTTCTAATCATAATCATATACCTATCCATATTTTTAATTTTTCATTTTTTATTATAGCACAGCAAATTGTAACATGCCACATCCTAAAAATTATAACAGATTTTTCACGGTATTTATTAATATAATAAATATTTTTTTACTAAAGAGCAATAGTTTTAGTTATATTAAAAATTCTATAATTACAATAACTTTATTTTCAAATTCCATTTCAAATTATTATAAATTAAAAATATAACTATATATATCGTTTTTCACCGAGAAATTTAGTCAACTAAATAAAAGAAAAAAATCCTTACCTATTTCGTAAGGTTTTTCTTACATTTTAGCCTACATTTGTAGCTGTTTTTCAGATGAAAATTATGAAAAAAATATTTACAAAGTTTATTTTTCATAAAAAAATGCTGTATTTTACTAGAATACAAACATCTATAAATTATGTTCTAAGAAAAAAATAATATTACCTAATATTTTAAAAACTATTGACAACCTCCACTCTGTAGTATATAATTTTTACATGCTGATATAACACATAGTTTTCAGTTATTAAAAATTTATATAAAAATAATTTTAGGAGGAACATATTTTTATGTTATCATTTTTAAAGCCTAAAGCTAAATCATACACAGTTCCTGCCGATAAAGTTATGCCAACATATAAGAAATTAAGATTTATTTCTTTCCTTGGGGTATTCCTTGGATATATGGCATTCTACATTGTTAGAAATAACATCAGTTTATCGAGTAGTGACCTTAAAGCATCTTTAGGAATTTCTAAAACTCAAATGGGTGCAATCATGAGTTACATGTTACTTGCATACGGATTAAGTAAAGGATTTATGAGTAGTTTATCGGATAAAGCAGATCCTAAAAAATATATGGCTCTTGGTCTTTTCCTTTGTGCAACTGTAAACTTAGCACTTGGAGTTAGTCACTCTGTATTCTTAGTATCAATCTTAGTTATTTTACTAGGACTTTTCCAAGGTATGGGAGTTGGGCCAGCATTCATCACACTTGCAAGCTGGTACCCTAAAAAAGAACGTGGTCGTATGACTGCTCTTTGGAACATTTCTCACAACGTTGGTGGAGGAATCGTAGCAAGTGTTGTTACTTTAGGATTCTTCATCTTTGGTAAAGAACACTGGAAATTAGCATACTATGTATTCCCAGCGATTATCGCTATTATCTTCGTTGTCATCATCCTTGCTTTAGTTAAAGGAAAACCAGAAAACGAAGGTCTACCAACTATGGAAGAAATCACTGGTGAAACACAAAAAGTAGAAGTAAAACACGTACCAGAAGAAGCTGCAAACTTAAGTGCAAGACAAATCTTCGTAAACTACGTATTAAAAAACAAACACGCTTGGTATGTATCTCTAGTTGATACATTCGTATACTTAATCCGTTTCGGATTAATCTCTTGGCTTCCAATTTACTTATTAGAAACTAAAGGATTCACAAAAGGACAAATGGGTATCGCCTTTACATTATTCGAGTGGGCTGCTATTCCATCAACACTTCTTGCTGGATACCTGTCTGATAAAGTATTCAAAGGTTACCGTATGCCTCCAGCAATCGGTGCAATGGTTATCATTTTCTTCTGTCTAATCGGATATTGGGAAAGTACTTCTCTAGTATGGGTAATCGTATTTGCCAGCCTTTCTGGATGTCTAATCTACGTACCACAATTCTTAGCATCAGTTCAAACTATGGAAGTTGTTCCATCATTTGCTGTTGGTAACGCAGTTGGTCTAAGAGGATTCATGAGTTATATCGTGGGTGCTTCATTCGGTACTTGGTTCATCGGATTCGTTGTTGACCGTGTAGGATGGTCTGGAGGGCTTTACGTACTTCTAGCATCTGCAGTTCTTTGTATCGTATTCGCAGTACTAAGTCACCGCGGAGCTAAAGAATTAGCACACAAATAATTAACAATTGAAAACATCAAAAAGCACTGAACAAATCGTTCAGTGCTTTTTCTTCTAGCTATGTTAATATCCTTACTTACGTATTATATAGTTTTCGATATTATAATCTTGTGGATCTAATTCTATATCATTACCTAAAATAATATTCGCTATACTATAGCCAATTATCGGACCTGTAGTTAACCCTGAAGAACCAAGACCGCTAATCGCATAGACATTTTCCAATGTTGGAACTTCACCAAAGAATGGAGAATAATCACTAGTATAAGCCCTGATTCCAACACGTTCATTTATTATTTGTGCATTTTTTCAATTCACCTAAGAAGTTCTCCGCTTCTTCACCAAAAGCATCAAGTTGCTGTTTATCAACAGTTAAATCAAATCCCATATCATTTTCGTGTGTCGCTCCAACACTAACAACACCTTTTTCAAATGGAATAATATCCAATTCACCCTCAGGCATAATAACTGGATAAGATCCTGTATTTTCATCAGAAACTTTATAATCCCTTAGTTGACCTTTTTGCGGACGAACATCAACTTCAAATCCAAGAGGCGCTAGTATATCTTTTAACCACGCACCAGTCGCAAGCACGACTACATCAAAAACCTGTCCATTAATCTCGTATTTATCCCCCACAACCTTTAGACTAACTTTCTCTTTAACAACATTAGCTTTCGAGGCATTAAGTAAAGTATTAACGAATCTCTCTCCTTCTACTCGTCCTCCACCACTCGCATACAATACGTCTCCATTGTTATCAAAGCTAGGAATAACCTTTTGTACCTCTTCTTTTTGAGATTATCTCTAAATCTCCTATCATCGGTGATAATTCTTTACGACTTTCAGCAAGTTCTTTTTAACTCAGGTAGCTTATCTTCATTTTTCAATAAATACACTCCACATTGTGAATAAAAGTCAGTATTGTAGCCATCATCTTCTAAATCTTTAACTAATTTCAAATAAAAATCAGCACCTAGTCTAGCCATCTTATACCAAGGTTTATTACGTCTTTTTAGAAAACCACGGACTTATAATCCCAGCCGAAGCTTTTGTAGCTTGACCTACACCATAATCAAAAACTACTATTTCATTTTTTTGTTCTTTTGACAAATAATAAGCACATGTAGCTCCTACTATTCCCCCACCTACTACTGCTATTTTCATAAGATACCTCGCTTTTTTTAATAAATCTACTAATTAAAAATTATAACCTAAAAAAATTTGTAGAGTAAACTTTAACTTTAACCAATATTTCTCAAATCAACTTATATTAACGCTGTGGCAACTTTTACTTCTATATAAATTTCTCAATAGTCTTTATAGCTATCAATATTATATAGACTTATACTACATATCATATTATAATAGTATTTAAGTCAAACGACTATATAATTATAATTTGCAGGAGGTAAACTATGACTGAAATGAAATTAATACCAAGAAATGAAGTCGAAGAGAAATATACTTGGGATATGACTCTTCTATACAAAAACTGATGAAGATTTTTAAAGCGAGCCTTGAAAATATTAAAAAGGAAATCTTAGATTTCAAGGCTACTTACGAAGGAAAATTAACGGATCACGCTACTTTAGATACTGCCGTTAAAAAATACGAAGAACTATACGAAGAATATTATAAACTATCTCACTACGCTGAATTACCAATGGCCGTGGATAGATTTAATGACAATGTAGTGAAAAAAATGTAACACTATTTGATGATGTTTCTACTTTATGGGCGGGGAATTTAAGTTTCTTTGACACTGAACTTGTAGAACTAGATGAACAATTCATTAAAGATTTCGTGAAAAACTATCGTCCTGATTTAGAATACTACTTCGAAAAAATCATTCAAGAGAAAAAACATACATTATCAAAAGAAGCTGAACAAGTAATCGCAAACTATGAAAGTCTTCCTGGTTACTACAATCTATACGAGGTAACTAAGCACGAAGATATGCAATTCGACAGCTTCGAAGCAAATGGAAAAACTTTCGAAAATAGCTTCGTACTATACGAAAACTTACACGAAATGGATAATGATACTGAAGTGCGTCGTAATGCTGCGAAAAGTTTTTATAAAACATTAAATGCTTATAAAAACACTTCAGCAAACGAGTATATTTCACAAATCAAAAAAGGAAAAATGCTAGCTACAATGCGTGGTTATGATAGTGTTATCGACTACCTATTAGCAGAGCAAGATGGTAACCGCGAATTATATGATCGTCAAATTCGTACTCTTATGACAGATTTAGCACCTCATATTCGACGTTACATTAAGCTTCTAGCTCGCGAACACAAAATTGAAGATATGCAGTTTGCAGACTGTAAAATCAACCTTGACCCAGATTTCGAAGTTGATATGACTATCGACGAATCTCGTTCTTACCTTAAAAAAGCACTTGGTGTTCTTGGTGAAGACTACGTTAAAATGATCGATGAAAGTTATGACAAACGTTGGACTGACTTCCCTCAAAACATCGGGAAAAGTACTGGTGGATTCTGTGCAACAGTTCCTAATGTAGCCGGATTTATTCTACTTTCTTGGACTGGAAAAATGAATGAAGTTTTCGTTCTTGCTCACGAACTTGGACATGCATATCACTTCATGAGTACAGGTAAACACCAAACAATGTTAAATAACGATTGCCCACTTTACTTCGTTGAAGCTCCATCTACTTGTAACGAGGTTATCGTATCTAACTATCTACTAAAAACTAACACTGATGCTCGTTTCAAACGTTGGGTTATCAGCAACATGATTAGTAGAACATACTTCCACAATATGGTAACACACTACTTAGAAGCTGTTTATCAAGATAGAATCTACAAAATGGTAGATAACAACGAAATGTTAACTGCTGATGTTCTTTCTGAAGTAAAACGCAACGTTATGGAAGAGTTCTTCGGAGATAGTTTAGTAGTTAATGAAGGAGCAGAACTTACTTGGATGAGACAACCTCACTACTACATGGGACTATATCCATACACTTACTCTGCAGGATTAACAATCGGTACAGCTATCGCTAATAAGATCGATAATGACAGTTCTTATGCCGACACTTGGTTAAATGTTCTTTCTAAAGGAAGTAGCATGTCAGCACTAGATCTTTCTAAACTTGCAGGTTGTGATGTAAGTACTGATGAACCACTTAAAGAAGCTATCGCTTATGTTGGTCACCTAGTAGATGAACTTTACAACTTAACAGATGAATTAAATAAATAAGAGTGACTCAAAAATCGTTATTTCGTAGAAATCGATTTTGTCAAGTTACCCTCGCACAGTTTATTAGATATCTAAAAAGCTTCTATAAAGCGAATTTAGATATCAATAAACCACTGCGTTTATAAGGAGTGACTCGATAATATTGATTGTAAAAATTAATTTCATCGAATCACTCCTATTTTATATATATTTAACTATGATATACTTTAACAAAGTAGTAATTTAAAAGGAGTTTTATATGCATAACAGTTGGAATGAAGTAATAAAAATTATCCAAAAAAATAGATGAACTTAATAAATTGATAGAAAAAAATAGATGAAAAACGTCTTACTACAACAATCTACCCTACAAAAGAGCAAGTTTTTAGGGTTTTTGACTTAGCATTAGAAGATATTAAAAGTCGTAATATTAGGGCAAGATCCTTATCATAATCCCGATCAAGCTTTGTGGATTAAAGCTTTTTCTGTAAATGATGGTGTGCCACTTCCTAAAAAGTCTTATAAACATTTACAAAGAGCTTCATGATGACTTAGGTATAAATCCAGCAAAAACAGGAAATCTCGAATCTTGGTTTAATCAAGGGTCTTTTCTTCTTAATGCGGTTCTTACTGTTGAAAAAAATTCTCCTGCGAGTCACAGCAAGATGGGCTGGGAAAAATTTTTACGGATTACATAATTGAAACTATTTCTGAAAAATGAAAATGTAGTCTTTTGTTTTATGGGAGCTTACGCAAGAAGTAAAAATAAACTAATTGATTCTTCTAAAACATTTGATTATTGAATCAGCACATCCGAGTCCACTATCCGCATACCGTGGCTTTTTCGGAAGCAAAGTCTTCTCTCAAATCAATGATTATTTAGTCTCTCACAACAGGGGAAAAATAGACTTTGAATTAAAAATGAAAAACAAACGAGCAAATTTTCATTTTTAAATATTCCTTAAAAATTTTAAGTATATTTTTAAGTAAGAGGTATATAATGAGTACCTAAACAAAAGTAATGAAATTTCATTCTTAACGACACTTGTCGTTTCTCCCTTTTAAGTTTGAAATTATTTTTGTTTAAACCAATATTTCAGTTAATTCTTTATGATATTAACAGATAATAAAACTTTTTAATTTTTCATAATGTGGCTTGTCGCTCCCTAGGTAAGCCATTCTCCCTTTCTAAAGAGTTGAAAAAAACTCTTTTGTTATTTGTATATAAGATTAGATATAAACAAGCAAGAAATTGCTTAGAACTTAATTTAGTTCACTCCGAAAAACGTGTTCCCCAAACACGTTTTTTTATTTTTATTAAAAAGACCTCAGACATTTCATCTGAGATCTTTCGTCTATTATACAGCTCTTCTATACCCTGCTTTTTGAGCAGATTCTTCTGAATTAAAGACTAATAGGTTGGTAGCTGCAACATTGTTATAAGAAGGGTGTGTTGGAGTATAGTAGTAACCACTCTTTTTACTAGCTCTAACAATAACCTTTCTAGGTTGTTGTAACTGTTGTTGTTGAGGTTGTTGGTTTTGAGCTACTTGAACAACTTCTTTTTTCTCATTATCACTTTCATCTATTCTTTTTTTAGATGGAGGTGGTGGAGCTATTTGTTGTTCTTTATTTTCTGTTGAATTTTCTTCTTTTTTTCTCTTCAGAAGATTGTTCTTCTACTTTTTATCACGTTCTTCTTTTTTTCTCTTGGAAAGTTTTTCTTTGTTCTTCTTTTCTAGCTTCACTAAAATGATTTGTCATTAGCATTGTTAACATCATAACAAGTGCACTTACAGCACCTAATACAACTTTTTTTCAAACGCGTTTTTCGTTGAATAAGTTTTACAATAGGTGGACATAATAGTATAAAAACTTAATATAAATACGACAATAGCGTACCTAATACCATGAGTAAACACCATGCTAAGTGATATTATCATAAATACTAAAAAGATAAACCACAAAAATAACTTGTCCATGTTCTTTCATGAATTTATTCAATATTTCTCCTTAAAAATAATCACTTGTCTATTTTAACACTTTATTAGCTAATAGACAATTATTTTTATAAAGAACTTTAACTTTCACGAGATTTAAGCCTTTTCATACAGAGCCGAACCTAATATTCTAGCTTTTAAAAATTTCATAATAATCAGCAGTTTATAGATATCTAAATTTGTTTTTAAAGTTTTTCAAATATTTAATAAACTTTTGCGGAGGATGATTCAAACAAAATCGATTTGTACAAAATCACAATTTTTGAATCACTCTCTGTAATTATTTTCTAGAAACAACCATAGAGATACCTTGACCTCCACCTATACAAAGTGAGCATAGACCTTTTTTCTTTGTTATCTTTAATTAGTGCATGAACTAATGTAACTAAAACACGGCAACCACTCGCTCCTATTGGATGCCCTAGTGCTAGTGCACCACCACGCGTATTAACCTTAGTAGTATCTAAGTTTAATAAACGTGTTACGGCTATAGATTGTGCCGCGAAGGCTTCGTTCATTTCAAATAAATCAATATCTTCAATATTTAAACTTAATTTTTCTAGAACTTTTTTGTGTTGCAGGTACTGGCCCTAGTCCCATTACTTTTATTATCTAAACCTGCAGAGGCATAACCTTCAATGTAACAAAGAACATCTAAACCTAGTTCTTTGGCACGTTTTTCATTCATTAGAATTACACAAGCAGCTCCATCATTAATTCCTGAAGCATTCCCCGCTGTTACAGTTCCATCTTTTTTGAAAGCTGGACGTAGTTTAGCTAGGGTTTCTAATGTTGTATTTCCTCGGACATATTCATCTGTATCGAAAACAATCTCCTCACGTCTTGTTTTAATAGTTATCGGAGCAATTTCCTCAGAAAATAGATTATTCTCGATTGCTAAAGCTGCCTTTTTTTGACTTGCTAGAGCAAATTCGTCTTGTTCTTCTCTTGTAATTTCGTATTGTTCTGCGATATTTTCGGCAGTAATACCCATGTGATAATTCTCAAAAGCATCAGTCAGACCATCATTGATTATAGTATCTTCTAATTCAAAGCTACCTAGTTTTTGACCAAAACGAGCATTTTTCGTATAGTGTGGCGCCGCACTCATATTCTCTACTCCACCGCAAACTACGATGTCATTATCTCCTACCATAATAGATTGAACTCCAAGAACAACGCTCTTTAGTCCTGATCCACAAACCTTATTCACAACAAAGGCGCTTTTCTCTTTTGGAATACCTGCATTAACAGCAATTTGTCTTGCTACATTCTGACCAAGACCAGTCTGTAAAACATTACCGAATATAATTTCATCAACAAGATTTGGATCTAGATTTACACTTTCTAATGCTTGTTTCACAAGATCTCCACCGATTTTCGCAGCAGAAATATCTTTTAAACTTCCTCCAAAACTTCCTATAGCAGTTCTTTTTGCACTTACAATAGCAACTCTATTCATGTTTTTTTATCTCCTAAATTTATTTTACTAGTATATTTTTACTATAAAAAAATAGACTTCATCAAATAATGCAACAAAAACTAGGCTGATCCAAAAATTACACCATTGTAACATTCATTAAATATCTTTGTAATAAAAATGTAATATTTTTGTAATAAAAGGTTGTTTTTTTGTAATTTAGAGATGTATAATATGAATATAAAGAAGTTATACAAAAAGAAGGTGGAGAATATGAACAAACTTCTAAAAACAACAGGTATATTTATTTTAGGAATCGGACTTATGACTGGTTGCACAGACAAGGTTGCACAAAAAAATTGATAACAACAACAATAATAATGCAACTAGAGAAGTAGCAACTACTGAAGAAACACCAACTTCTTTAGCTAACCTACAAAAAGAAGTTGATCATATTAAACAAACACATACCAACGTTAATACAAATATTATTAATAACAAACCTACAGATCAGATAGCAATTCCTACTAGAAAAAAACACTACAAGCCAACAAATTACTCAAAATGGAAAACACAACCTAGCTAAAGCAGGGGAAATTCTACAACCTATGGCATACGGAATGTTAAATCTAAAAAGGTAGCAGTACTGCCAATGTAGTAAGATTTATCGCTAGTAACGACGGTAGCAATAACGTAGTAAAACAAATAAACTTAACTAAAGTATTAGATTTACTAAATACATACAATGCACAAACATTCCATAAACAAGATGTGCTACAAAGATTACAAAATGATAAAGACATAGAATTTGTTCAATTAAATAATAGAGTTACTGATTTTCAGCAAACAAAACTTAGAAAAAAATTGATGAATCATAAAAATAAAGTTGTATACTTCGCTAAAGATCAAGTCTTCTTAACTAAAAAGTGATATTGGTTACGGTGGAGCTACTGATGCAATCTTTATGCCGGTGGAAAAATGGGAAGTTAAAGGTGACAGAGTCCTTATCCCATACGTAAACATAGCTACTAGAAAACCTGTGGGTATGATGACACTTCGCTTGAACAATAAAAAAACTACGAAAGCGGAGCAAATAGAACTATGTACTACGTAGAAAGATTCGAATTATATTAAAAAAATAGAACATCGTCATTTCACATGGCGATGTTTTTTTCATGTTAAGTTAAAATCGATATCCAACGGAGTCCCTTTACTAAAATTATATAAAAATAGGTAACCGACTTAAGTTCTACTTTTGCCAGTTACCTATATAGATTCCTATTTAATATTGCTTAGATTTACTAATTTCCTAAAAAAAATTCAATAAATAATAGTCTTATTATTTAACCATTTTTCTTTACATCTTCAATAGCATCTTCAGCAGCTTCTTTTACATCTCCTGCCACTTCTTTCACTTTAGAAAATAGTTTTCCAGCAAACCCTTCTTCTTCAACAACTTCTTTAGCATCCTCTGCTTTTTCTTCTACAGCATCTTTTTACGTCTTCTGCTTTGTCTTCTGCTGCGTCTTTCACGTCTTCCGCTACTTCTTTTGCAGCTTCTACTTTGTCTTCTGCTTCATCTTTCACGTCTTCTGCTACTTCTTTTTGCGTCTTCTACTTTTATCTTCTACAGCATCTTTTACATCTTCTGCTTTGTCTTCTGCTGCGTCTTTTACGTCTTCCGCTACTTCTTTTGCGTCTTCTACTTTATCTTCTACAGCATCTTTTACATCTTCTGCTTTGTCTTCTGCTGCGTCTTTTACGTCTTCCGCTACTTCTTTTGCATCTTCTACTTTATCTTCTACAGCATCTTTCACATCTTCTGCTTTGTCTGCTACTGCGTCTTTTACGTCTTCCGCTACTTCTTTTGCATCTTCTACTTTATCTTCTACAGCATCTTTCACATCTTCTGCTTTGTCTGCTACTGCGTCTTTTACGTCTTCCGCTACTTCTTTTGCATCTTCTGCTTTATCTGCTGCTGCGTCTTTTAATTCTGATGCTTTTTCTACTACTGCATCTTTAACGTCCGCTGCTTTATCAGCTACTACACTAGCTACATTTTTTACACCGTCAAATGCATCTCCTGCTGCTTCTTTTACTTTTGAAACTACTTTTTCTGCAAATCCTTCAACTTGTAATTTTTCATTACCTGTTAATTTTCCTAATCCTTCTTTTACTGAACCTTTTAATTGATCAAATTTGTTTTCTAATGACATAATAGTCCCTCCTAAATATTACTTTTTTATTTATCTTTTTACCATGTTTTTTTACGCCGTCATAAGCATCTTCTACGGCATCTTTAGCATCCTCTGCTGCTTCTTTCACTTTTTGAAAAATAGTTTCCCCGCGAATCCTTCAGCTGACTTATCTGATACTACTTCTTTCGCTTCTTCTACTTTGTCTGCAGTTGCTTCTTTTGCATCTTCTGCTTTTTTTCTACTGCTTCCTTAGTTTCTGTTGCTACTTCTTTCGCTTCTTCTACTTTGTCTGCAGTCGCTTCTCTTGCATCTTCTGCTTTTTTCACTACTGCTTCTTTAGCTTCTGTTGCTACTTCTTTCGCTTCTTCTACTTTATCTGCAGTTGCTTCTTTTGCATCTTCTGCTTTTTCCACTACTGCTTCCTTAGTTTCTGTTGCTACTTCTTTCACTTCTTCTACTTTTTCTGCAGTTGCTTCTTTTACATCTGATGCTTTTTCTACTATTGCTTCCTTAGCTTCCGATGCTACTTCTTTCGCTTCTTCTACTTTTTCTGCAGTTGCTTCTTTTACATCTGATGCTTTTTCTACTACTGCATCTTTTACATCTACAGCTTTGTTTACCACTGCATCTTTTACATCTACAGCCTTATCTACAACCACTTCAGTTGCATCTCCGACTTTCTCTTTAACTACTGAAAATCCATCACTTATACCTGCTTTAGCTGATGTAAAGGTATCAGATGCGAATTCTCCTGTTGATTCAACAACATTAGACACACGATCTTGTAAACTTACTGAATCTGCTTCATGTTGTTCTTTAGTTTTAATATCGATTACATTGACATTAACTTCTACAACTTCTAATCCAGTCATTTTATTTATATCAGTTGTAATCACTCGTTTAATTTCCTCAAAGATTTCAGGAACATTTTTTTATATTCTACTATGATATTTAAATCAACAGCTACTTGTTCCTTACCTACTTCAATATTAACACCTGATGTAACATTATCAGTATTAATTAATTTATCTGTTAAATTTGAGAAAAAAACCTCCATCAACTGCTAGTAATCCTGAAACATTTTCTAAAGCTTGACCGATAATTTTTTTAATTACATCATTATCAAATGTCAATTCTCCTCTAGCCTCACTATTACTTGTAGTTAATTCTTTTTTTCTACGTTATTTTCATTTGGATTAGACATATATCTTTTCTCCTAATTACAAATTTTTTATATTTTGTTCTTTATATAATATCCTGTTACAATTCCTAGTACAGTGAAAATCAAAAACAAAAATAGTTTTGAAAAATCCTAAGAACAGAATTAAAAAAAGCTAGAAATGCTCCCAATAATCCTGATACAACAGTGTATTGATGTTTTTTTAGCCATTCCATAATTTATGTCCTCACTTTACACGACTTGTACTCTTTTTAGCTACTTTTTCTGAATATCTGAAACAGAAATCTTAAGTTTTACAGCTTTATCTATACCGAAAAAAACTCAACCAATCCATCTTTTTATTCCTTCTCGAATCTGATCACTCTTCTGAATAATACTCTCTGAAGATGCTGATTCTCCTTTTTACATTAATAATGCATTTATTTCTTCTATTATTTATTTTTATCGATGGATTATTAATTAATCCTTGCTCAATAACTAAATTTTTTAACAAATCCTTCAATAGCTGAATTTGTTAGTGATAATTTACCACCTTTATCAGATAGTTTTACTTCTAAATGTTGTTTTAGGATAAAATGCTATTACTAATATTGAAAAGAATTATCAATGTTGATAATACTAATGCTCCCCAGAAAATATATCTAGAAAGATAAAATTCTAAGAAAGAAAATTGTTTCCAATCGAATAATTGTAAATCTAAAAATTGTGGATCTAGTCCACTAACATTATGATACTCTATCATAATAGGAACCATAACCGTTAAAGCTAATAGACAAACAATAATAGAAATTATTTTTGTTTTAGACATTTTAAACCTCCTTTCAAAAATTGACTATTCATTTTTAGAAAAATTATTTAAGATTTTTTTCCCAAAGAATATTGATACTATAGTTACTACAATTGCCGCACCTAAGATAGAAGGAATTAACGCCATTCCACCTAGGCTTGGACCCCAAGCTCCAAATAATGATTGTCCTACTGATGAACCTACTAAACCTGCGATAACATTAGAAATGATACCCATGGCTCCGCCTTTTTTTGTGATTCCGCCAGCTACAAAAGCCTATGAAACCACCTACTATAATTGACCAAATCATAATTATTTCTCCTTTCTTTAATTATTTTATATAAATATTTATACACTAATAACAAATATTTATTATAGATATGATATATCACTTTTTAATCTTAAATCAATATAACTGCTCACAAAATTTAAAAAAAGTTTTTATAATTTATTTTAAATCATTAATTAATTAATGATTGACACAGATTTTTCACATAAATATATATTTGAAAATATAAATTAAAATTTTACTATAAAAATAAAGATTATATATTTTTTTAATTATTATTTTTTTAATATTTTAATCAATAACAAATAAAAACCTATTTATATAAAACAGTTTTTATTGATTTTTAATTTATAAATATTTTTTTAGAAATATTTGTAATTAATATAACTATTTATCAACCTTAAAAAAACTGTATAAAAATAGGTGGTTGGCCAAGTTTTCTTTACTTCCGCCAATCACCTATAGTCAAAAATATTGAATCTCTTCCTTCGTTACTTCAATTTATCCATATCCTAACAAAAGAATTCAATAAACATTCGTCTTATTTTTAATTTGTCTTTAACGCTGTCGATAGCGCCTTCTACTGCATCTTTAGCACCTTCTGCAGCTTCTTTTTACTTTAGAAACTACTTGTTCTGCTAATCCTTCACCTTCTAATGATTTATCTCCAGTTAATTTTTCCTAAACCTTCTTTAACTGATCCTTTGATTTCGTCGAATTTGTTTTCTAATGACATAATCTTGCCTCCTGTATATTACCTATCAATTTTTCTATAAATCGAAATTAAATATACTTTTCTTTAAATATTTTTTTCATAGATATTAATTTGTTAATTTCTATATTTTATATAATATATCATTTTTAATTATTAATCAAAGTAACTGCTCACAAATTTGAAAAATTTTTATTATTTATCATGAAAACAGAGTAAAAAGTTAGTGAAAACAGTATTCTTACCACATTAATACAACAACAAAAAAATCTTAAAACACTGGCAATTTCAATTTGTTTTTGAATATTTCTACTATAAACAGATTCCTCTATTCTTTTTTAACAGTTTATTGAGATTAAATTTATTAATCTATTTTAGATTTATTCATAGAGAATGTAGTACTTACTAAAATTATCAAATAAAAGAGACTAGGCATCCTAATCTCTCTTGAATTTTATTTATTATATTTCTCTACTATTTTCTTAGCACTAGCTAAGTTCATGTGTTTTTCTTTTCGTAGTTCTTCTACGATTAATTCAATATTATCATTGGTAGCGCCAGCTAAAATCGCTAAAGATTTTGCGTGTAGCTTCATGTGACCTTTTTGAATTCCGTCTCCCACCAACGCTTTTAGCGCCGCTAAGTTCTGAGCTAATCCGACAGAAACGAGTATACTTGCTAATGTTTTCGCGTCTGGATTTTCTAATAATCCTCTGGCTACTTTTACAGTTGGATTAATTCCAATAGAGCCACCTACGCTAGCAACCGGCATTGGTAATGTAATTTCTCCTAAAAGCACCTTAGCCTCTTCATCACAACGCCAAGTAGAAAGTCCTTGGTACTTACCATCTTTGGCTGCGTAACTCTGACATGCCGCTTCTATAGCTCGCCAGTCATTTCCACTAGCTATTACGACACTATCGATACCATTGAAGATACCCTTGTTGTGAGTAGCTGCTCGATAAACATCAGCTTTAGCAAATTTACTAGCCAGTTCGATTCTTTTCGCAAGATACTCTCCATTTTCTCCTAAGTTTTCAAATGGAATAGTACATTTCGCTGTAACTAGTGAACGTGTCGCATAATTCGATAAAATCGCCATTAACGCTACACCCTCAGTTAGTGATTCTAACGAAACTTTAAGTGCCTCCAGCATAGTATTTAACATATTCGCCCCCATCGCCTCTAAAGTATCAACGATAAGGTAAACAACTACGAAGTCTGTCCCATCTTCCGATAGAACTTTAACTTCAATGTCACGAGCACCTCCACCACGAGCTACGATAGACGGATAAGCTTCGTTCGCTGTTTTTAAAAGCAAATCTTTACTTTGTAAAATACGCTCAACCGCTTCACGAGTATCAGCTATATTATATAAAGCTACATGCCCTACCATCTTCCTATCTAGTACTTCTGTTTTAAAGCCACCCGATTTCGCTACGATTTTTCCAGCATTACTACAAGCAGCAACTACCGATGGTTCTTCCGTAACGAATGGTACCGCATATTCTTTATTATCAACGACAAAATTTGGCACAACGCTAAAAGGTAGCGAGAAAGTTCCTATTACATTCTCAACCATATTATTAGCCGTATCAAAGTCTAAAAACTTCATTATTTTTTTAAAACAGAAAGATACTCTTCACTTAAAATATCAGCTTGTTCAATAACCTCTAAGCGTTCATCAATATTTTTATAAAAATCCACTCCAAATTTTTCCCATGATTTCCCTCTGTTAAAATTGTTTTTTTATACTCGCTTGTGATTTTTCTATTTTTTTCTAAGACAAATCTGCTTTCATCTTTAATATCAGAAATATCTAAGTTTCCTTCTGCGTCAACTGTAGTATCTCTAAAGAACATTTTTTTCATATTCATCTACTGAAATACGAGTTCTCTTATCAAAATCTTCAAAACGATTATTTCTTAGTTGGTCTTTATAACCGTCAACTAGAGTTAAGCTGAACACTTCCGAAACAGCTCCACTTCCATAACTGTATAAAGCAATTTTATTACCCGCTTCTAAAGTAGTATTATTTTCAAGTAATGATAATAATCCCAAGAATAAAGATCCAGTATATATATTACCTACACGTTGGCTGTATAAAATAGATTCATTAAAACGAGCAAGTAATTCTTCTTTTTTATTCTCATCGGCTTGTTCCAATAACAAACTTAACCCTTTTAATCCTAATTTAGGATATGGCAGATGTAAACAAACTGCCGAGAAATCACTAAGTTTATTCTGAGATTTTTCAACAAATCTACCCCTAAGTCGTTGTTAAACAATCAAGGTATTGTTCAGTAGAAAATTTTCCTTCTACGAATGCATATTGTGAATAGTTCGGACGCCAGAAATCCATAACATCACGAGTTAAACAAACATTATCATTGTTGAACTCTAAAATTCTTGGATTACTACTTACTAACATCGCGCAACTTCCTGCACCTTGCGTAGATTCTCCAGAAGATTTAACACCGTATTTCGCAATATCACTAGCGATAACAAGTACTTTCGACTCTGGATTATTCATAACGTGGTTTTTTGCGAAATCTAATGCCGCAGTTGCTCCGTAACACGCTTCTTTAACTTCGATAGCACGTACAAAAGGTTGAATGTCTAATAGACCATGAATAAATACTGAAGAAGCCTTACTTTGGTCAATACCTGACTCTGTCCCCACAATAATCATATCAATTTTTTCTAAATCTTCTTCATCTAAAATTTCATATGCAGCTTGCGCTCCAAGCGTTACTATATCTTGTGACACAGGAGGAATACTCATCTCTAGTTGTAATAAACCTTTTGTGAATTTATCAGGTTCAATTCCTCGAGCTGTCGCTAAATCACGAATATCTAAATAATAATTTGGCATACAAAGCCAATCTTATCAATTCCTATTTTCATTATCAAATTCCTTTCGATTAATTTCGAATTATCTCTAATTATCTATCTATACAAATTTTTCCAATTTTTATTATACTATTAAATATTTAAAAATTAAAGTCTAATAGCTATAATCTTCCTATCATGATTAAAAATTCTCATGCAATACTATTGTATAAAATTTTTCAAATTAGTCCATAGATATCATTAAAAATTGAAACTCTTAATGATATCTATTATAAAATATTACATAGCAAAATCAGATACAACTATTATATTAAAACATATATTTTCAAAGTCTTAATATAAGTAATTTTTCTTCCTGTTTAAAAATTTTTAATACTAATTCCCCAACATTTAGATAAGGTGAAAAATAGTTTCTGTATAATAAAAAATTTTTGTAAGCATTTTTGTTGTTTATTTTTAATATTTTTTTCATATAATTATAATATATTTATAAATAACCCTGGGAGGACTATTACTATGACATTTAAATTACCTGAATTACCTTACGGATTCGATTACTTAGAACCAGTTATCGACGCTAAAACTATGGAAATTCACCACGACAAACACCACGCTGCTTACGTTAACAACTTAAACGCAGCTTTAGAAAAACACCCTGAATTTGAAGCTAACTGCATCTGTGGTCTATTAAAAAACATCGATAGCGTACCTGCTGACATCCGTCAAGCTGTTATCAACAATGGTGGTGGACACCACAACCACAGCCTATTCTGGCAATCACTAACTAAAGCAGATTCTTCTGAATTCGCTGGATTAGTTAAAGAAAAAGTTGAAGCTGAACTTGGTGGATACGAAGAATTCGTTAAGAGCTTCTCAGCTGCAGCTGCTACAAGATTCGGTAGTGGTTGGGCATGGCTAGCTTTAGATAAAGAAGGTAAACTAGTTGTTACTTCAACAGCTAACCAAGACTCTCCATACTTAACAGGTCTTACTCCAATTCTTGGATTAGACGTTTGGGAGCACGCTTACTACCTAAACTACCAAAACCGTCGTCCAGACTACATTAAAGAATTCTTCCGTGTTGTAAACTGGGATTTCGTTAACGAACGCCTAGCTAAACACTTAGAAAAATTAGGTAAATAATTACATAGATAAAAAGCATCTAGGAAATCTAATTTCCTGGATGCTTTTATTCAACAGTTTCTAAAAGTAAATTTTTCAATTTCAACATAATCACTTATAACCTTATTTATTTCAATCATGTGGAAACTACTCTGAAATGATTTTTTTACGTTGTAATTAAGTATGAAACGTTTAAATTAGAAATAAGACCAACTATGATAAAGCATAAATATCTTACCCTTTTTATATCATAATGATATCCAATTAGGCTTAGAACGCGATGAAACCTTCAAAGTTATTAGGCGAGCTATACTAAAAAGACCTAACTACTGTTTCTATCAAACTAAAAAGACAAGGATTGAGGATATAGCATATCCTTAATCCTTGTCTGCTTCATTTTCTTTACAAGATCTTTTTGTGAATCTTTTTCAGATAGTTTTTGATCGATATATTTATTAATAATTTCATAAAAATTCCTTGGTCGCTTCACTATCTAATTTTGTCGAATTCTGAACTTGATTAACTTTCAATTGAACAGATTGAATACCGTAAGAGGCTTGTTTTTGATGAATTATTTCTAATTCTTCTTCTGAAATCGGGTCACCAACAATTGTCAAGACCAATTCATTGTCCCTTGACTTGTAGACTTGATTGATAACCGTATGATTGGCAAACTCTTTTCCTACAAACTGTTTGACACCTTCTTTTCGCGCTTGTTCTATCGTTAGAGTAACTGCCGAATAGCTGGCTGGAACAACCAATAATACAATCAAAGATATTAGGCCAATTTTCATTTTAATGTTTAGCTCTTTGAATAAAGTTAAGGGAGATTTTCTCATTAAAATTTTTGCCCCAACAATGTTGGCTAGCATTATAAAGACACAGTTAATCAAGAAAAGATAGAGCGCTCCAAATAAAAATCGTACATTTCCATTAGCTAAACCATAGCCGGCAGTGCAGATAGGCGGCATCAGCGCTGTAGCAATAGCTACTCCTGGCACAATATTGTTTGCTTCTTTTTTCCTTGAACCGATCACACCAGCAATCCCACCGGCAATAGCAATTAGGACATCCCAAATCGTTGGAGAAGTTCGTGCAATCAACTCGCTACTTGCATAAGATAAGGGAGTAATACAGAAATATAGAGTCGATACAAGTAAACTGACCAATACTTGAGTAAGTAAAACCCCTAGAGCTTGCTTGACTAAACGAGTGTCAAAAATAGCTAAACCTAATCCTAGTCCAACAATCGGTGTCATGAGAGGTGAAATTAACATGGCTCCTATAATAACAGCTGTTGAATTCATATTTAGTCCGATAGATGCAATAAAAATTGCACACATCAAAATCGCTGTATCTCTCGATCTAACATGAAGATCATCGTATAATTTTTCACGGTATTCACGTGTTGAATAATTTCCAGGCATCTGTTTCTCCTTTTATTTAATTTATTTCTGTTTATCTATTGATGAGGATAGAGTGATTTTCTACCAAACATTACATATGTATTTAAATTTTCCTTAGTTCTCACCTGTAAGTCTTTTTAAAAAAATATCTCTTTTTCTAGACAAATAAAAAAAAGCATCTATCAGTTGATTATTCATATTATATCAAAAATTTCACAGTCTTTCATTAAGAAATCCCTCAGTTTAAAAAGATTTTTTTATATTCTTTCCAAGATAGAGAACTGACAAAATTCCAGTTTCCTTATTCTAAGAACAAAGACTGGGAGCGACTCAAAAATCATGATTTCTTAAGAAATAAGATTTTTGTCGAGTCGCCCCTCACAGTTTATTAGATTTCACTTTATAAAAGCCATCTTTTTAAATCAATGAACCACTACGTCTATGATTATGAACTTTGTTAAATTTTAGGGCTTTTGGGGTAGTCCGAATTTAATGATTAAACATGATGAGTGTGTTTTACAATCCATTGCTGCATTTTGATAACTAACCAGAAGCTATAGATTCCAAGCGTGATGATAGTCAGAAGAAACCACTTGATCCAGTTACCGAACAACTGTGCCCCAGTACCATCAAAGTATAGACGTTTCCCATCAATCACAGTGTGTTTGGTTTTCCAATTCTGCATCATACAAACAGCCCAAGGTGTTCCGATTCCCAAGGTAAACACACAAATTATTGCTCCTAAGATAGAGTATCCAATATAACCTAGGATTCCTCCATCAAAATAACTTTCAGAATTCATATTATCTCCTTTCTATTCTTTTTATTTCTATTCTAGAAGCCCTATTGTATCATTTTTACATTTGTACAATCTTACGGTAACTTCTTGATATTATCTTGAAAAATAATCATATAGATGAAAGTAAAAGATGCCACAGTTAGATAAGATTACGCTCAAAATCATTCCAGCAGCAATGACACCAATAACTTTTAAGATTAAGAAGTTAATCTCAACACTTAAAAGAATCACCCTATCCAACCTAATTTAATGACAATTTAAAGCTACATAATGTATAATAAAAAAACACTCTGTTTGAATATACAATATATTCTTACACTTTGTTATTAAATAGATTAAAGGAGAATTGATATTGAATAATTGAAATTTATCGCTGGCTTTTATCAGGTGTATTCGCAGTATATGAAATACTTGTATTTCTGATGTGGCTAGGCTTAAAATGGATGATCTCACCTTTTGTTCCCTCTAAGGTTAAAGCTAGCTATTGCTATTGCACTATTTATCATTGCTAACTTTTTCTATTATAGCTTATATGTTAAGATTAGGAGCACCTTGGGTAAACTACGGAAACGTTTGGTACTTTTACTTCCTAAACGGTGCTGTCATAGGTGTTATCTTATTAGTTGCTAAGTTATTACTGAAAATCTTTAAATTAAATCTTTCTCAAGGAACTAGTTTAAGTATAACTGTTCTATATTTATTGGGTATGACTGCTCTTGGATTATTTTGGGCATACTCACCTACTGTGATTAATAAAACTATTAAGGTAGATAAACACATTGATAAACCTGTTAAAATTGCCATGGTATCAGATCTTCATCTTGGAACATTTTTCTCAAATCCTCAACTTGAAAAACTGAACAATATTGTGGATGAAGAGAAGCCAGATGCTGTAGTTATCGCAGGAGACCTTATGGACGATGATATGGTTATGTACAAAAAACGCAACATGCAAGAAAATCTAAGTAAGCTAAAAGCTCCACTAGGCGTTTATACTACAATGGGAAATCACGATCGTGACGCACTAGAAATAGTAAATGAGGTTAAAAAGACTGGGATTATCCCACTATTCGATGAAAGTATTACACTTAATAATGATATAACTCTAGTTGGTCGTAAAGATAAGAGTGTCAGTCGTGATAGACTTGATACTGCCGACCTGCTTAAGAACGTTGATTTAAATAAGACTATCGTTCTTGTCGATCATCAGCCTGATGCTGTCGATTATCACGCTACATTACCTATAGATATTCAACTCTCTGGGCATACTCACCGCGGACAACTATGGCCGTTAAACTTTATCACAGATGTAGTTTATACTCTAGATCATGGCTACGCAAAGATTAATGGTAAACATTTCTTCACTTCTGCAGGTTATGGTTTCTGGGGACCACCTTTCAAAACTTCAGCACGTAGTGAAGTATGGATGATTACTATTGAAGGAAAATAAAATATAAAAAAATACCCCCAAAAGTTAGTATATTCTAACTCTTGGGGTTGAATTTTACTCGAATCTTCGAATATTAGTGTTTAACCTCATCTCTGATGCTATCCCATAGTTCTTTTTGCTTGTACTAAATCTAAAACCATAGTGCTCTCTAATAATTTTTAATATTTGCAATATCACCAACATCTGGATTAACAACTTTTTTTAATATCAGCATAATCACTAGCAATTGATTCTTTTAACTTGTAATGCACGCCTGTTTAAAAGCATCTTCTTTCACAGCTTCCCATAATGCTTTTTGCATCATACAGTACTAGATCTGTATATCTATCTCTATCATCTTAACATTATGAATGTCTCCTTTAGAAGCATCGACTACTGAAAAGTACTTCTTCTCTATTAATGTCTTTTACAAGCTCATTAAATTTTTTTCTTTACTCACTTTTTTTGTTTTTCTGCCCATTCTTCTTTTTGACTTACTGTTTCCTAGTTGAGAAGAACATAAAAATCGCTATTGCTAAAATAATAATTAATGCTATCTTCATAATTAAATCCCTTTACTTCTTTTTACAAATCTCTATCAGTTTTTTTCGCATCTTTTCCATTTAAAAAGTATGCTTTTCTTAATGCTGCAATATTAAATGCATCATCTTGACTAAGTTTATAACCTTTTCTAATTCTTTTTATAAGCAGGACTCTGTAGTCTTTCAAATGCTTCTTTACTCTTTTCATCACGCTTTTTTTATCTTGTCTCTTGTGCTAGCAATCATGGCATAGACAAATATAAATCCTAGCATATATGTACAATGTATTCATGTTCATCGCAATTACTTCCTTTTTTTATTCTATATAAACATTATATAGGTTTTGTAGACGCTTGTAAACCTTTTTAATTAACTTATTTATCGTCCATTTCTTCTAAAAATTGATTTTTTTCTACTATAATTTGTTATGATTAAGTGTACTTTAGTTAAAAGGATTATTGAATAATGAAATTTTTAACAAATATTAACGATGAAAAAAATATACTGAATTTATAAAAAAATCACAAACATGGTAATATGATGCAAGCTATCGAGTGGTCTCACATTAAAAATACTTGGGGGGCTGTAAGAGTAGCTGTCGCAGATGAAAATGATAATATTGTAGCTGCTGTACAGATTCTAACTCGTCAAGGATTATGGTATGCACCACGTGGTCCAATTCTTGATTATACTAATACTGAGCTACTTAATTTCTTTTTAACTAACCTTAAAAAATTCGCCAAAGACAAAGGTGCTAAAATGGTTAAATTAGACATCCCTACTGCGGTAAAAGATGAGAAGTTAGCAGTGTTTAAGGATGTTGAGGTAGATAGAGAGAACAACAGTCTTATTAAAGTATTCAAGGAGAATGGCTATAAACACAAAGGTTTCAACCTTGATATGAGCAGTACTATCCAACCACGTTTTAACACAGTTACGAAACTTGAACAAGAAGTCCCTGATCTTTTCCCAAAAGATACACGTCGCTTAATTCGTGATGCAGAGAAAAAATTCGTTGAAGTTAGACGTTGTGGTAAAGAGAATCTTGATGACTTCCTTTTTGCTCTAGCTTGTACTGAAAAAAGAAAAAACATCTCTCTTCGTGGACGTGAGTATTTCGAAAACTTACTAGATACATTTGGTGATAATGCTTTATTATACATTTCATATATAAATGTAGAAAAAGCTGTAAAAGAATGCCATTCTAGAAAAGAAGCTCTTGAAGATGAAATTGAAGCTCTTGGAGAAAAATCACCGAAGAAAAAACGTACTCTTCTTGAACAAGTAGCTGGAATTGAAAAACTAATCGTTCTATTTGATAGCTTAGAGATAGAAGATAAGAGCAAGGATCAGGTTATAAGTGCTGCGATTACTATTGCCTATGGTAACCATGCAGAAATTATTTACGCTGGTATGAATGAAGATTTCGCGAAGCTTCCTGCCCAGTATAAAGTCTTTTCTGATACGATGAAAAAAGCTCAAGAAATGGGTGTTAAAGAAGTATCTATGGGTGGTATCGAAGGAGATTTAAACGACAGTTTACTTGGTTTCAAATCAAAATTCGCTCCTAATATCGTAGAATACTACGGAGAGTTCGATTTAGTAATCTCTCACGTATTCAATTTAATGTACAACTACGGATTACCACTAAGAAGAAAAGTATTAAAACTAATAAAAAGATAAAAACAAGTCTGTAAATCACTATGGTTTTACAGACTGTTTTATTTCTAATCTACTGTTTTTAGGGTATACTTAAAGACACATTTGTTATCACAATTTCCAAGTAATTTTGTTCATTATCCATCCAAATATAACTGAAAACAGCTGCAATAATAAAAGATTATATGTAATCCTTGATATGAGTGTTCTATACTGTTAATGCCATTAACTTGGCTAGCATATACTAAACCATAAATTGATGCCATAAGAGTTTGGCCTAATGTTCTTAATAATAAGCTAAAAGTAGTTGCTATATTAAGTTGTTCTTTAGGTACAACTTCTTGGAAATGCTACTTGGGCTGATGGAAAAATCAAACCATGACCGAGTCCAAGGAAAGCACCACTAATCGAAATATAATAATAAGAAACACCTATTGGAGCAAAGGCCATCATAAATACTGAAACAACCATCGCTATAAAACCTATATTTATAAGTTTTTCAAATGACCATTTACTTATAAATTTAGCAGAAAATCTCGTTGCTAACATAACTGCGATAGAACTAAAAATCTGTGTCCCACCAGCCATGGTTGCACTAGTTCCTAATACAACCTGCGCCCACATTGGAGCGTAAATACTATATCCGATAGCAAAAGCATAGACCAAAACCATAATTAGGTTTTTAGTAATGTACGACATATTCTTTAACAAACTGATCGGCAGAATCGGTTCTGTTTCCTTCTTTTCCCACTTCCATAGTATATAACCACTAACAATTACAAATATTGCTAGTAAATTATTCATAAATATATTAAGCTTCGGAAGATTACTAATCCAATAAAGAATAACTCCCGAAATAATCACTAATAACCCACTACCAATGTAATCAACTCTTGGTTTTTGTGAAATCACAGTTTCCTTATAAAAAAATTTGGATTAACACTAAAAGAAACTACTGAAAATGGAACAAGGCTAAAAATATCCAAGACCATCCCTAATACATCAACTACAAAACCTCCAGCAATAGGGACCTAAGATACTTGCCCACACCATAGAAGGCTGTTAGCCCATCCCTAAGGCAACCGCTCTTTCTTTTAGCATCAGGGAAAAAGCTTAGCATATATTACAAAAGGAATTGAAATCATTCCTCCTATACCGATACCCATTAGCCCTCTAGCAAATACCATCATCCAGATATTTACAGAAAAATCCTCCTAAGATAGAAGCTATTGTAAGATTAAAATTGATAATTGAAAATGCTTTTTTTATTACCTATAACTTCTCCAAGCTTACCCCCAAAGAACCGTTGTCATAGCTATAAAAGAATAATAACATAGAAGTTAATAGACCTAATTGATTTATACCATCTAAATCCTTTATAATTTGCGGTAATGCTGTATTCAACATTGTTGTATCTAGTCCACCTATAAAATTAGCTAAAAGTAAAAGCTATCATAGATAAACGTTTTTGAATTTTCGTCATTGTATTTTCCTTTCATTCTTTTCAATTTATTTTCAAAGACATTTATTTATTATATACTATATTTTCTATTTTTCGGAAGATTAAGCATATATAATAGGAAATGACTCAAAATCTTTTCTTTGAAAAAGTTGGTTGAAGACGTCTCACACCACAATCAAAAAGAACAAATGAAAAAAATATATAAATTATAAAATAGTCAGTTATCTACTATAATTTAGTTATTAATTTACTACAGTGTGCTAGAAAAATTGGACTCCGTTTTAAATAATAGAAAACTTTGTATATAGTTTTAAATTCTAACTTTTTCTACTAGTGTTTTTAAAGTAGCTGAGTAAAATACTTTAGTATTTTACTAGGAAAATCTGAGATTACAAGCTCGAATTTTAACTAGAAAATCCTTTTGTGATAACAAAAGATTTTGGAAGTGTCCTAAGCTAGCATTAAAAACAGTAGAGTTTTAAAAATGACGCCTCATATAAAAATTAAAAAGAGCTGTACTCTTTAATGATTTCATCAAAAATCATACTATTGAGTCAGCTCTTTTTGTATTATATTTTTAACGAATTCAGATTTTTAGTTTCATAGCACCGAAAACCATCAATTTTACAATCGATATTGTGGTCTCCATCAACTAATCTGATATTTTTTTAACGCGAGTTCCTTGTTTTTAATGTAGAAGAACTACCTTTAACTTTTTAAATCTTTAATTACAGAAACTGTATCTCCATCTTGAAGTACATTTCCATTAGCATCATGATAAACTTTTTCCTCTTCTGCTCCACTAGTATCTTCTGGTGACCACTCGTGAGCACACATTGGACATACTAGCATATTTCCATCTTCATAAGTATATTCACTTTTACATTCTGGACAATTAGGTAATGTCATTTGTTTCCTCCATAAAATTTCATATTTGTACAAAGGATATTATACCATAATGAGAAGCAATATCAAAATAATATCAAAAATTATTTTTCTTTAAAACGTTGATATTACAACGATTTTCATCCAACAACATATTCAATAAAAAGAATAAAAAATCGTCTACTTTTGTAGGCAAAAGTACTTGAAATTTTTAAAAAGTAGGAGTAAAATATGAATTAAATAGTTTTTCATTTATATTTATTATACAGATATAAAAAAATAAACAATAAAAATTTAAAAGTAAAAGAGGAATCAAATTATGGTTAAATATGATTTATTAGTAGTAGGATTCGGTAAAGCCGGAAAAAAACTTTAGCAGCAACATTTGCTAAAGAAGGAAAAAAAGTAGCAGTAGTTGAAGAAAAGCAGTGCAATGTACGGTGGTACTTGTATCAATATCGGATGTATTCCAACTAAAACTTTAATCGTAGCTGCAGATAACAAAAAAGACTTCGCAGAAGCTAAAGCTACAAGAGATGCTGTTGTATCTAAACTTAACGCTAAAAACTTCGCTATGTTAGACAATAGTCCAAACGTTGATGTTTACACAGCTCACGCTAAATTCGTTTCAAACAAAGTAGTAGAAATTTCTGCTAACGGAGAAACTAAACAACTTGAAGGTGAAATCGTAGTAATTAACACTGGAGCTAAAAACAATGTATTACCAATTCCAGGATTAACAACATCTAAAAATGTTTACGATAGCACTGAATTCCAAAAATTAGAAAAAGCTCCTAAAACTCTAGGAATTATCGGTGGAGGTAACATCGGATTAGAATTCGCTAACCTATACGCTCGTCTTGGAGTTAAAGTTACAGTAATCGACTTCGCTCCTGGAATCTTAGGAAGAGAAGATAAAGATATCGCTGAACTTGCTCAAGGATACTTTAGAAGAAGCAGGAATCGAGTTCAAATTAGGAACTGCAACTAAAGAAATCCGCAACAACGGAGAACTTGTAGTTGTTGATACAGAAAAATATGGTCCACTAGAATTCGAAGCAGTATTACACGCAACTGGACGTCGTGCTAACACTGAAGGATTAGGATTAGAAAACACTGACATCGAATTACGTCCAAACGGAACAATCGTAGTTGACGAATTCTGTCAAACAGCTGTAGAAAATGTATTCGCAGTTGGTGATGTTAACGGTGGATTACAATTCACTTACGTATCATTAGACGACTTCAGAGTAGTTAACGGATACTTACACGGTAACAAAGAGTACACAACTGCTGACCGTAAAAACGTACCTTACTCAACATTCATCTCTCCAGCATTATCTCACGTTGGATTACACAAAGAAGAAGCTGAAGCAGCATACCCTAACGTTGCAGTAGCATCATTACCAGTTGCTAACATGCCTAGAGGAGCTGTTAACCAAGATCCACGTGGATTATTCCGTGTAACTGTAGACAAAGACACTAACTTAATTCTTGGAGCTACTTTATTCGGTAAAAACTCAGAAGAAATTATCAACCTAATTAAAATGGCAATTGATAACAAAATTCCTTACACTTACATCAGAGATCAAATCTTCACTCACCCAACAATGGCTGAGAACTTAAATGATGTATTCAAATTAATCTAATAACTAAAAAGCTTAAAATCTCAATAATAATTTGAGGTTTTAAGCTTTTTTTATTATTTCGACTATGTTTCTACTATATAAATTTATAAAATTTTTCAAATAAATAAAAAAATATGTCTCAATCCCTTTACAAATCAATGGTTTTTCTTGTATAATGTACACATGTCTTTTTAAAAAATACAATAAAATAAAAAAGGAGATCGAACAATGAGTTTATATAAAAGAATTCCATTAATAGCAAAACTTATTATCGCTGTAACATTAGGGATAATCTTAGGAAGTACTCTACCAACGTCAATCATTAGAGTTTTCGTAACATTCTCATCTATTTTCAGCGCATTCTTAGGATTCACAATTCCACTTATTATCGTAGGATTTATCGTACCAGGTATCAGCCAAGTATCTAACAATGCTGGTAAATTACTTGGATTATCAACAGGGGTTGCTTATATTTCTACAATTATCGCAGGAACATTCGCATTCCTAACAGCACAAGCAGTATTACCAAATATCTTAGCTAACGCTACACTACAATCATTCAAAAATCCAGAGGATTTATTATTAAAACCTTTCATCGAGTTTAAAATGGCTCCAATTTTTGATGTTACTACTGCTCTTATTATCTCATTCATCTTAGGAATCGGGATTTCAGCAACTCAATCAGAAGGACTTAAACAAGGATTCGCAGATTTCGGAGAAATTATTGAGAAATTACTTGCTACAGTAATTATTCCACTTCTTCCATTCTATATCCTAGGTGTATTCATGAACATCACAGCTTCTGGTGAAGTATTCAAGATTTTAAAAATCTTCGCAATGGTATTCGTAATTATCATTATTATGCACGTAATAATCATTATTATCCAATACTTCGTAGCTGGAACAGTTAACGGAAGAAACCCATTCAAGATGCTTGTTAACATCTTACCTGCATACATGACTGCAATCGGTACTCAATCATCAGCGGCTACTATCCCAGTAACACTGAAAAGTACTAAAAAAATGGGTGTTGATAAAAATATCGCAAACTTCACTATTCCATTATTTGCGACTATCCACTTGTCAGGAAGTACAATCACATTAACTACATGTGCATCTGCAGTATTCTGGTTACAAAACGGTGCTACATTCCCATCAGCTGCAGTAATGATTAAATTCATCTTATTACTTGGAGTAACAATGGTAGCTGCTCCTGGTGTTCCTGGTGGAGGAGTTATGGCAGCTCTTGGATTATTACAATCAGTTCTTGGATTCAACGAAATCATGTTATCTCTAATGATCGCATTATACATCACTCAAGATAGCTTTGGAACTGCATGTAACATTTCTGGAGACGGAGCTTTATCAGCAATCGTTGATAAACTAAACAAAATCTTCTTCAAAAAAGAAGTAAATCAACAAGCATAAAAAACTATCCCGCAAACATAAGTTTGTGGGATTTTTCATATTCAATTAGTTGAAGACGTCTCGCACCACATGCCGATAAAAATTTTAGAAATAGCTATATATCCATCTCTTCTTTATAATTTCAAAGGTTCTTTTAACTTTATAATATAATTAAATTCACCTACTGTTTGAATTTTTTTCTATTATTTGGTACATTAGAAATAATATATATTAACTTGTTCTTTATAGTGGTGATAATAAAATGTGAATGCATTTTATCGAGGAAAAGAAAGACTACAGGCTTTCTTTTTAGTCGGAAAAACAACTTTAGTTGGTTGAAGACGTCTCGCACCACAATCAAAAGAACATTAACTTTAGGAGAGGCCTTCAACCCCTAAATATTATAATTAAATTCACCTACTGTTTATAGTAGCTGCAGTAAAACTTATAGTTTTACTTTAGAAAATCAAAGACTACAGGCTTTGATTTTTAGTTGAAAGTCCTTTTTGCATTGCAAAAGAATTGGAGGCGTCTAAAGCTACATTAAAACAGTAGGTTTTAGAATTTAACCTATCAAAAAAAGCGACTCTTTGAACTTAATCTCGAGCCGCTTCTTTTTATTCTATTTTAGTTTATATCTTAGTTTTACCAGGGTTATGATCACTATATCTATACTCTTGATTTAGCGTCTCTACCCCAAGTACTTCTATATTTTCACTCGCGATATATCCATCGATAATAAAGCCATAAGTACCTTCACTATCCTTCACATAAGGCTTATTATTAAGTCTCGCCGAATTTTTACTCTCATCATATACTAAGTTAAATCCTGCAGGTAACATACTCTTATCTAAATTCTCAGCACGCCATAATTCTTTTGGCACAACGTTAATTTCATCTTGAGTTAAAGTTTTTAATGACTGATTGAAATCTGCTCCGACAAGAACATAATTACCTTTCTTGTACTCATAATCGATAAACTCAAGAAGTTGTTTCATCTGAGCTTTTTTACCAGAATTACCTTTATCATAAGCATCTAAGTGAGCATTAATCAACACTAGATGTTTATCACTATTTTCTACTTTTGTATAAATAACAGAAAATCCTCGTTTTAAATTAGCAAGTCTCTCTGGGAATGTGAATGGAATCGCCATTTGGAATCTTCTTGCACTCTCCACGTTGAAACTAGTCGCAGTATAGATACCACTCTTAACTTTACCTAACGGCGGTACTGGATAAGGCACATATCTAACCTTGAAATTATACGCTAAAATACTATTTAAACCTAGTATCTCATCAAATTTAGTAACTTGATTGATATTGTAACTACGTTTTGAATCTTCATCTATCTCTTGAATAAAATTGACATTAGCATTCTCATTTTTAACTATCTCTGTAATATTTTTCAGATTCTCTTCAACATGAGCTTTATCAAGTGGTAGGACCATCTTCCCACCATCCATGAAGAAGTCTTCATCTTTATCAAGACCAGCATATCCTATATTCCAGTTAAGAGCTGTGTACTCTGTTCCTACCTTAGCAGTTTCCGAAGTACCTTGTTTAGTTACCTTCAAACTCTCAACTCCGTTAGGACTATATTCTGTAGCCCATAAATATCCAACTAATCCTGCAAACCCTAAAATCCCCATAAGCACTAACCCTAATACTATCTTTAATATTTTTTTCATCTTTAACCTCATAAAAAATAGAAGGCGCAAGGAAATCTATTTAAAAATCATGATTTTCAAGCTGCCCTCCATTAAATTTCATTGTAAATTATTTAATTACTCTTTTTGTCTCGTAGTTGTGAAACTATAATACCTACGAAGACGATAAGCATACCTATTCCTTCTCTTAGCCCTATATGCTCACCAAGAATAAGAACTCCACCTATCGCAGCTACAACAGACTCTAAACTTAATATTAACGACGCTGTGTGCGGTGGAACATCTTTTTGTCCTACGATTTGTAAAGTATATCCTACTCCACTAGAAAGCACCCCTATCGCAAGTAGTGGCCAAATAACGCTCATTATATCCGCAAAGACGATTGTTTCCTTGAAAGTTGCTAATCCTAAGCTCAATATAGATACAACTACTAATTGAACAAGTGATAAGAACATTGAATTAACTCTAGCAGCCGAATAATCAATAACAATTATGTGAATTCCGAATAGAACCGCACTGATTAGGACGATAATATCTCCCATCTCTAAAGCAAATTCTTCTTTTACCGATAAGAAATAAAAACCAATTACAGATAAAATTAATCCTATAATAAAGAATTTATTAAAGCTTATTACCTAAGAATACCCCGATAAATGGTACTATACAAATGTATAACACTGTAATAAATCCAGCTTTTCCTGCAGTTGTCATCCCGATACCTATTTGCGAAATATACATTGCAAAAAATAATACTATTCCACAGATACCACCAAGCATCCAACTTTTATTTTTTGTTATTGGCTCTGCCAAAATCTTAGGATCCTGACTTCTATATAGGCTTGGAATCAGAAGTGCTACAGCACCAAGAAATACTACTGCGATTACTGATCTTATACCTACAACTGTAAGAGGCCCTAGAACCTTACTCGCAATATTTTGCCAAATAAAAGCTAATCCCCAAATAATCGTAACAATTATTAACAATAACTCTGAAATAAATTTTTTCTCATTAATACACCTTTCCTATAAATTTTTCTATGAATTTTAAAATTCTAAAAGGGAGTGACTCAAAAATCGTGATTTCGTAGAAATCGATTTTGTCGAGTCACCTCACATAGTTTATTAGATATCTAAAAGCTTTTCTAAAGCGAATTTAGATATCAATAAACTACTGCGTCTATGAGTTCTCATATGAACTTTGTCAAATTTTTAGAACTTTTTGGGTCAAACCCAGTATACTTTTTATAATTTTATACGTTATTAACAAAAATTCAACTGTTAGCATTCCATACGCTAGTATTATTAAAAACAACTTCTCACAGTCACTATTTCCTCGGAAATACTCTAAAATTTCTATCGATAATTAGAAAAAGAGCGACTCGGAGATATCTATTTCAACGAAATATTAATCTTCAAGTCGCTCTTAGTTATTTTTAATTTAATATTTTTACAATCTAAAACAATTATACACGTCATAATAATCTAATAAAACGAGGTTTTTATTTATGTTTTTTTCTGATCAATTTCATATTCAATCACTATATATTATTTTTTTCAGGAGCTTCTTTTGTTAGTTCTAGATTTTTCCACACTTAAACGTCCTTTTGTGAAATCTTCAACATTGAAAATGTTTTACTCTCTTGTTAACATATGTGATTTCTGTATCCCAACTTAATCCAAAGAATGGTAATTCATCTGCGATTAAATCATCGAATTTGTTATATGCTTCTTTTAGTTTGTTATCATCAAACATTTCATCTGATCTTTGTTCTTTGAAGGCTTCATCGATTTTGTCACTAGTGTATCTAAAGTAGTTGAATTGTGACTGACGTCCGAATAGTTCTTGACGACTAGGGTCTGATCCGTGGTGGCCTGCACCTAAGAATAAATCGATCTCTGGGTCATCACCTAGTACTCGTTGATCCCATTCTTTTTTACCCATTAGCTTATTGTCTAGTAATTTAACATCTAGACCTACTTCTTTCCATGATTTAATGAATGTGTCGGCTAGGGCTTGATCATAGTTATTTCCACCTTGGAAGGCAAAGTTGAATACTAGTTTATTCCCTTTGTTATCTTCTCTTAATCCATCTCCATCTAGCATCTTTGTATACCCAGCTTCATCTAGTAGTTTTTAGCTTTTTTTCTACATCTTTTTTTAACAATAGTAGCTTTTTCATTTCTTAATTTTTCCTACAGTTGGTGGATATAGAGCTGATCCTACTAGGTGTGAAGCGTAATGCCTTTATAGATTTTTTCTCATTGATTTGATCACGGTCAACTGCATATAAGAATGCTTGTCTACATTTTTTTATTATTAAATTTAGTATTTTCTAAATGGAATATTTTTCTTTTTTTCTCTTTATCGTATTTTACCAAATTTAAATCCTACAAATGACATAAATGAAGATGGTTGTCCTAAAAGTAGCTCACCATTTTTCGCATCTTTTTAATCCTTCATAAACTGTTGTGTTAATATCAGTTAGGTAATCTATTTCACCATTTTTAAGTATTTGACTTGCTTGAGCTGGTGCTACTGCTTTGAATTCGACTTTTAGGAACTTTTTATCTCATCTTTTTTTATAGTAGTATGGGATTAGCTTCAGCTATAACACTCTCTCCTGAACTTCTTTTTGTTATTACATATGACCGTATGATAATGGGCGTTTTGTTAATTCAGCTTCTCCAAATCTTGCAAAGTCAGTTACTTTTGCGATTTGTTTTGCGTTAGAGAATGCGTAAATGAATCCATCTCCCCATAACATTGAAGGTGATAACTTACTATATTTAATAACTACTGTTTTATCATCTTTTGCTTGAATACCTGAGATTGTCTTAGCTTTTCCTTCATGATAATCTTTCATACCTTCGATAAGCTCAAACGAACCGTTATATCTTACATTTTCTGTGTATTTTGGATTTCCTAGCAGTTCATAACTAGCGATTATATCTTTTGATGTAAGATCTTCACCATTATTCCATTTCACTCCATCATGAATCGTTAAGGTTGCTTCATTTTTATCTTTATCAATGTGTAATTTTACAGGTGCGTCGTTGTCATCTAACTTATATTTCAACGCATCATCTACTGGAAAAGTTTTTCCGAATACTGTTTCTGTAATAACCCCATCAGCCTTGTTAGCGTGTAGTACTGGGTGGAATAATCCAACAAATGGGCTATTTGTTAGTATTCCATATTTGAATGTAGCATCCTTAACTGTACTCCCTCCATTATCCGCAGATACTTTGAAGTCTACTTTCGCTTTAGTTTGATTTTGGTTACTGCTATTTGAGCCTGTAGAACATCCTGCTAATAAAATTGATAGTGCAAATACAGAACTGAATACTGATAAATATTTTTTTCTTTGTTTCATAGTTAATTTTTCTCCTGAATAATAGTGTTAATATTTTAAGACGTTTATATATTTAACCTACTCTAAAAAGAGAAAAAAATACCGCATAGCTTTTACTTTTACTATGCGGCATTATCGAATTTTAAGTACATTGTATAATTACAAATTTCCTACCTTGCCGACATAGACACTTTTTAGAGCACGCTAAAATTGTGTCTATGTCGTTAAACATACACACAATATTATCTACGCCATTGCCAAGATTGAATATTGAAATTTTTGTTTCATGGTAGTCCTCCTAATCATTAAGTTTTTCATTTTAGTTATAATGAAAAAAATCTTTTGTACTTTTTTGTTATATTTATTTTACTACTAATTGTATAAAAAAATCAAGAGTTTTTTTGAATTTTTCTTTCAATTATGAAAAAAATAAACGACATAGACAACCGAAGTTATCTATGTCGTAAGTTAATCTTTATTATTTTAGCACCTTCGTTAGCTGTTAACTCAATGTCATAAAGTTTGAATTGGTTTTTCTTAGCTTTAGCTAAATCGTATGATTTAATACGTTTGTTGAAGAATGAGATACTTGTATCCCAGCTTAATGGGTAGAATGGTAATTCTTCAGCTACTTCTGTATCAAATTTGTTGTAAGCTGCTTTTAATTTAGCTTCGTCAAACATATCTGCTGATCCTTGAGCTTTGAAGCTGTTTTCGAACGCTTCAGTAGTGTAACGGTATAAGTTTAATGGAGCTTTTTTACCTAGTAACTCTTGACGGTTAGGGTTTGTTCCAAATTGCCAAGCTGCTTGGAAGATATCGATTGATGGATCATCTGCTTGTACACGTTGAGAGAAGTCTTTTGGAGACATAAGTTTTCCGTCTACTAATTTAACATCTAATCCTACTTCTTTCCAAGATTTAACGAATACATCAGCTAATGCTTGGTCATATTCAGCACCTGTGTTACGGATTGCGAAGTTGAATGAAAGTTTGTTTCCGTTTTTGTCTTCACGTAGTCCGTCACCATCTTTATCTTTGTATCCTGCGTCATCTAATAATTTTTTAGCTTTTTCTACATCTTTTTTAGCTGCAGTTGCATTTTCGTTTACTAATTTACCTACAGCTGCTGGGTACATACCAGATCCAGTTGGAGTGAAACGTAATCCTTTGAAGATTTTTTCATTGATTTGGTCACGGTCAACCGCATATAGGAATGCTTGACGTAAGTTTTTGTCAGCTAGTTTAGAGTTAGGATCAACTACGTTTTCACCTTTTTCTTTGTCGAATTTACCTAGTTTGAATCCTACATATGACATGTAACGAGAAGTATCACCTAAGAATGTTCCGTTTTTGATATCTTTTGCTCCTTCGTAAACACTTGGAGTAACGCTATCAAGATAGTCAACTTCTCCATTTTTGATTACTTGGCTAGCTTGAGCTGGAGCTACTGTTTTGAACTCGATTTTTTTAAGTTTCATCTTGTCTTTGTTGTAGTAGTGAGGGTTTTGTTCAGCAAGAACACTTTCTCCGTTTACTACTTTAGTGATGTAGTAAGGACCATATGATAATGGTTTTTTGTTTAAGTCTGCTTCAGCAAATTTAGCGAAGTCTTTAGAAGCTTCTTCTACTTGTTTAGCGTTTAAGAAGTCAGTAACTAAACCTTCACCCCATAGTAATGATGGACGAACATCAGTATATTTAATTACTACAGTTTTGTCATCTTTAACTTGAAGTCCTGAGATGTTTTTCGCTTTTCCAGCGTGGTATTCTTTCATACCTTCGATGAATTCGTATGACTCATTATAACGAGTATTTGTAGTGAATTTAGGGTTACCCATAAGTTCGTATGTAGCTACGATATCTTTAGAAGTGAATGCTTCACCGTTGCTCCATTTAGCACCATCGTGAATAGTTAATGTAACTTCTTTTTTCTCACGATCTAAGTGGAATTTAACAGCATCGTCTGCATTATCTTGAAGAACACGACCTTCTTCGTCAGTAGAGAATGTTCCACCCATAACAGCTTGGTTTACGTATTGGTCTTCTGCTTTATCTGAGAATACAGGGTTCCAAAGACCTGTTAATGGTTGAGCTGATAAGATACCATATTTTAATGTAGCACCATCTACAGCTGATCCACCGTTATCAAAGCTTGTTTTTAAATTCTACTTTTGCTTTAGGAGCGTTTTTGCTTCCAGAATTACTTGATGTTGAACATCCAGCTAAAATTACTGAAAGAGCCATCGCTGAACTAAATACTTTTTAGAAACTTATTCTTTTTCATTTTATTTCCTCCATGATATATAAAAACTTATTTTCAATTATTTATGAAATAAGTTTAACATTATTTTTAAAAATAAGTCAAGTGAATTTTCAGAAAATAATAAAAAAATAACAAAATTCTTTTTTTGAAATTTCTGTTCGTTTTTTAAAAACATAAATTTAATATCAATAAACTATCTTGTAAATTATTATTTATAAAACGTACATATCTTTTTACTTTACTTACATATCAAGGATATTCAGCATCCATAAACTATTTATTCTTTTTCAAAATTTTTGTTAAATTGATATATTTATTTTTCTTATATAAAAAGGACTACTCAAGTTATTTCTTGAGTAATCCTTCTTTCAACATAAACTTAATATAAAAATTTTTAAATTATCCTTTAGCACTATCTTTATTAGTAAGCTCTAATGCATATAGTTTTTGTTCACCATAAGCGTATTTTTTAACATCGAAGTTTTTGATACGTTTATTTACCCATGTGATATCTGTACTCCAGCTAAATGGTAACCAAGCAGCTTCTTCTGCAAAGTCTTTATCAAATTTCTTGTATGCTTCTTTTCTCTTAGCATCATCTAGCATTTCTTTAGAGTTGATTGTTTCTAAGTCTTTTTTAAGCACATCACTCATATATCTTTGATAGTTAACTTTAGCTTTATCACTTAGTAAACGCGCTGGGTTAGGGTTAGTACCCAAGCTCCACGCCCCTTGGAATAAATCGATAGATGGATCATCACTCGTTACACGTTGTGTCCAGTCTTTTGATGACATTAATTTTCCATCAGCTAGTTTTACATCTAGCCCTACTTCTTTCCATGACTTAATGAACGCATCAGCAAGAGTTTGGTCATAGTCTTGACCTGTATTACGGATAGCAAAGTTAAATGTTAATTTTTTACCATCTTTATCCTCTCTTAATCCATCTCCATCAACGTCTTTAAGTCCGGCTTCATCAAGAAGTTTTTTCGCTTTTTCTACATCTTTTTTGAACTTGAATCCATCTTTATCGTAATAGTCTTCTGAACGTGTTGGATAAATACCTGAGTTTGTAGGTGTGAATCGAAGTCCTTTGTAGATTTTTTCATTTAATTGATCCCAGTCTACCGCATAACCAAATGCTTGACGTACACGTTTATCCGCTGCTTTTGCGTTTGGATTTACCTTAACTTCATTTTTCTCTTTATCCCATGTACCTAGCTTAAATCCTACGTATGAAATATAGAAATCTGGTTGTCCTAGTAATGTTCCATTTGAGTAATCTTTTACCGCACTCCATACATTCGGAGTTACTTGTGACATGTAGTCAATTTCACCATTTTTAATTACAGAGCTTGCCTGAGCTGGTGCAACTACTTTGAATTGGATTTCTTTTACTTTTACATCATCTTTTTTGTAGTAGTATGGATTTTGTTTAGCAAGTACGCTTTCTCCATTTACTACTTTATCTAAGTAGTATGGCCCGTAAGATAATGGTTTTGTATTTAATTCCGCTTCTACAAATTTGCTGAAGTCTTTTGATGCTGCAGCTACTTGATCTTTATTAAGGAATGTTGTTATGAATCCACTTCCCCAAAGGAGAGCTGGTTTTACATCTTTATATTTGAATAACTACTGTTTTATCATCTTTTTTAGTAATACCTGAAATTTTTTCAGCTTTACCTTCGTGATAATCTTTTAGTCCTTCTATTGTTTCAAATTCGCTCTTGTAACGAATATTATCTTTATACTTAGGGTTAGCCATAAGTTCGTATGTTGCGATAATATCATCCGCAACTACGTCTTGATTATTACTCCATTTTAAATCTTTACGGATAGTAAGTGTTACTTGTTTTTTATCCTTATCTAAATGGAACTTAACAGGTGCATCTTCATCATCTTCTTTTAATTTATATGAATGATCAAAAGCGAATGTGTGTGCCATAGTATCTTCCATTACTGCATTGTCTGTTGCTTGTAGGTGAAATACTGGGTTAAACATACCTGTTAATGGATCAGCACTTAAGATACCAACTTTTAGCACAGAATCACTTACTGCACTTCCACCGTTATCAACTGATGTTTTAAATTCTACCGCTGGTTTACCGTCTTTCGATGATTTTGATGATGTTGAACATCCTGCAAGAATGATTGATAATGCCATTGCTGAACTGAATACTTTTTAAAAATTTATTTTTCTTCATTTTTCCTCAATATAACTCTAGTTTGTTGATAATTAAAAAAATAACAAAATTTAAGACGAAGTATCCTTGCTACATTAAAGCACGATACTTCGCCTTAAATCTATGTAAAATTGTAGCTCTACATATTTAATTAATATGACTTAAGGAACTTATATCCTTTAAATCCTTACATTTTAAGTTATATCTATTTCTAATTAATATTTCTATAATATAAACTGTATATTCATATTCTCAAAGTTGAGAGGGCTTCAATCAAAAATATTCTATGAAATTCTAATTTTCCATCCCTCTCAAAATTAATTGAAAATAAAAATGAAATATAAGTTTATTAGGGGAGTTTTAACTAAGTGCCCTTAGCCAAATCTCATTCCTAAACTAAATTAATTTTTCGCTGGTGCGTCAACAGTTAACTCTAAACCGTAAACTTTTTTGTTCACCAGTTTTTAGTTTCGCTAGATCGAATGATTTAACACGTTTGTTAACCCATGTCATTTGTTGTTGCCAGCTGAATGGTAACCAAGCAGCTTCTTCTCTGAATTGTTTATCGAATTTTTTGATATGCATCTTTAAGTTTAGCATCATCAAACATGTCACTGCTTCCCATTGCATCTAATGATTTTTGTAGTTCTTCAGTTGTGTAACGTTGTAAGTTAAGTGGTGAAGTTTTTCCTACTAATCCACTTGGGTTAGGGTCACTTCCTAATCCCCAAGCTCCTTGGAAGATGTCGATTTGTGGATCATCTGCTTGTACACGTTGAGACCAATCTTTAGATGACATAAGTTTTTTCCCATCAGTAAGTTTAACATCTAATCCTACTTCTTTCCAAGATTTAACGAATGTATCTGCTAATGTTTGGTCGAAGTCTTGACCTACGTTACGGATAGCGAAGTTGAATGTAAGTTTTTTACCGTTTTTATCTTCTCTTAATCCGTCTCCATCTGTATCTTTAAGACCTGCTTCATCAAGAAGTTTTTTCGCTTTTTCTACGTTCTTAGTATATTTCTCACCGTCTTTATTGTGGAACATTTTAACAATCGGTGGATAGAATCCAGAACCAGTTGGTGTGAAACGTAATCCTTTATAGATTTTTTCATTGATTTGATCCCAGTCTACTGCGTAACCGAATGCTTGACGTACTCGTTTGTCAGCTGCTTTAGCGTTTGGATCTACTTCTACTTCACCTTTTTCTTTGTTGAATTTACCTAGTTTGAATCCTACGTATGATACATAGTAGTCAGATTCTCCTAAGATTGTTCCGTTTTTAGCATCTTTAGTACCATCCCAGATACCTGTAGTTAAAGCATCCATTAAGTCTACATCACCATTTTTAAGAACAGCACTTGCTTGAGCTGGTGATACAACTTTGAATTGGATTTCTGGAATTTTTACGTCAGATTTTTTGTAGAAGTAAGGGTTAGCTTTCGCTAATACACTTTCCCCGTTTACTACTTTATCTAAGTAATATGGTCCATAAGATAATGGTTTTTTATTTAATTCTGCTTCAGCAAATTTAGTGAAGTCTTTTGATGCAGCTTCTACTTGAGCTTTGTTTAAGAATTCTCCGACGAATCCATTACCCCATAATAATGCTGGCTTGATTTCTTTGTACTTAAGTACTACAGTCTTGTCGTCTTTTTTAACTACACCAGAGATGTTTTTTGCTTTTCCTTCGTGGTACTCTTTCATACCTTCGATTACTTCGTACTCATCACTGTAACGAACGTTTTCTGTATACTTAGGATTCCCCATAAGTTCATAAGTCGCAACGATATCGTCCGCTTTTACGTCTTCTCCGTTACTCCACTTAAGATCCTTATGGATAGTTAATGTAACTTCTTTTTTCTCACGATCAACGTGGAACATAACCGGTGCTTCTTTATCATCTTGTTTTAGACGGTTTGCATCGTCAGTCGGGAACGCTCCTGCCATTGTGTATTTCATTACATCATTATCTGTTGATTGTAAATAAAATACTGGGTTGAACATCCCTGTTAGTGGATCTGCAGAAGCAATACCAATTTTAAGTTGTTGACCACTTACGGCATTTCCACCATTGTCTACAGCTGTCTTGAACTCGACAGCAGCTTTGCTTCCTTTAGAACTGTTACTTGCGCTTGAGCATCCTGCAAGTAACATTGTGAGAGCCATAGCTGAACTAACTACCTTTAACATTTTTCTTTTTCCATTATCTTATCCTCCATGCTGTATTGTATACAGCCTTTCTTAAATATTTATTTTTTAGCAATTATATCAGAAAAATTACATGCGTCAAAGTAATTGTCAGAAAATTTTACGATGTTTTTAATTTTCACTGAAATAAAAATTTTATATTTACTGAAGACTTAACAATACACCTCTTAATCCACTGTATTAAATCAGTGCTTAACCCCTGATAATTAACAATATTTAAGATTTTTAATTAAACACTATCTTTCTTATTAATTATATTCTTATAACAGTAAAATAAAATATTATTTGAAAAATTTCTTAACATCATAAAAAGGTTAGTATACTAAATCGGGGCATGGAAAAATTCCAGCCCCGATTTTCAATTTTATATGCAAAAAGACAAATATCCAATATAATTAAGGTGTACAAAAATAATTAACTAAGAAAGGATATTTGTCATGAATAATTTTATCACAAATTTACTATTAATAAAAGACCAAAAATATAACTATTGAGGATAAACTTGATCTAATCAATGTAGATGGTCAAGATACATTCTTATTTCATGGAGCTTTTATCTTATGAACCAAAGTGTTGTACAAACTGCAGTTGTATAAAAAGGAAATAATATAGTTAAAAATGGATTTGGAGACCCATTAAAAGTAGCTTTTATTAAAGATGTCAGAATGCCCTGCATACCTTAGATTAAAGAAACAACGTTTCAAATGTAGAGAATGTAATTCTAAGTTTTGTGCTGAAACACCATTTGTGAAAAACACTGCAGTATATCTAAAAAAACCTTATACTTCACATTATGAAGAATCTTTCTAAGACACTATCATTTAAAGATATAGCTGAATTAAGTAATGTATCGGTATCTACAGTTGTAAGAGTAATGAAATCATGTAGAGAAGCTGTAGAAGTTAAGACACATACAAAGCTACCAGAACACCTATGTTTCGATGAGATAAAATCAACTAAAAGATAGTAAAAATGGTATGAGCTTCGTATTCTTAGATGCTAAAACACATGACTTTATAGATATTGTAGACGGAAGAACACAACATATATTAAAACAATACTTTATGAGATACCCAAGAAAAGTAAGGAAGAAAAGTAAAAAAACGATCTGTATAGATATTTACCCACCTTATATGAATATGATTAGAAATGTTCCTAATGCTGAGATAATTATAGATAGATTTCATATGGTTCAAAAATATTAATAGAGAATTAAACAAAAGCTAGAGTAAAACTAATGAATCAATATAAGAATAAAAAGGTTCTACTTACACTATTCTAAAGAACTTCTGGAAAGTAATATTAGAAGATAGAGATAAAGTAAATTCAACAAAAACATTCTATTCTAGAAGCTTTTAAACGCTATGTAACTAGAAAAGAGGTATTAGATTATATATTAGCTATAGATGCTGAATTTACAGCTAGTTATGAGAGAGTTCATGAGATAAGAGAAGCTATTAAGGCTAAAGATTCTGTAGAATTAGAGAAGTATATAGATATGGACACTAAAGGATTATCTAAAGGTGTATCTAAAGCTATAAATACTATGAAAAAGCACAAAAGAGTATATGCTTAATGCTGTTAAATATAAGTATTCTAATGGCCCATTAGAAGGATTTAATAATAAAATAAAACTACTAAAGAGAGTATCTTATGGATATTCTAGCTTTTAGTAATTTCAGATTACGTATTTTAATTATGTCTAGATTATTTGTTTCTGAGTATAAAAATAATATTAAGCTTTAAAGAAAACAAGAAAAAATCTAAGCAGCAAAATGCTGCCTAGATTTCATTTCCTGTTTTTCTCCATGCCCCGAATTTGACAAAGAGCCAAAAAAAACAGTCATGTAGAAAATCTCTACATGACCTATTAAATTATAATCTTTGTCTAGCATCTAAACTACGTCTTAATGCTCCACCGATAGAGTTGATACATAAAACGATAATTAAGATCGCAAGGGCTGCTGGCAGCCAAATATACATTTTGTTAATAAGTACGTCTGCATCTTTTGCATAAGATAACATAGTACCGATACTTGGTGTTCCTGCTGGAAGACCGAATCCAAGGTATGTTAAACCAACCTCGATACCCATATTAGCCGCTAACGATAACGTAGCTTCTACGATAATGATAGAACTAATGTTAGGTAAGATTCCTTGTAACATGATTTTCCAATCAGGTGTCCCCATTGTTTTTGAAGCTAATACGTAATCACGACGTGATTCTGATAAAGCTTTACTACGTACTAAACGAGTTGACCCCATCCATGCGAATGCTGATAAGATCAAGATGAACAGTACTAGACCATAGTCACGTTTGATACTTACGAATACGATGATTACCATCAGTGTTGGGATAATTACCATAAAGTCTACGAAACGCATCACAATATTATCAACACGTCCACCGTAGTAAGCAATAACTAATCCTACTGCAGTACCAAAACCAATCGTAATTGCTGTTACTGCTACTGCGATAAGAATAGAGTTAAGCATCCCCATCATTAGCCATCCAAATACTGAGTGACCACCTACGTCTGTACCTAATAAGAATCCATCCTCACCAGGTTTTAAGAAAATATTTAATAAATCTACATCAAAGTAAGTACTGTATACACCACTTACACGAATGTAAATATTGAAAAGTACTACGAAAATCAAGATAGCACTTAGTGTAATTAAAGCTGCAAATGCACCTTTATCTTTTTTAAACTCACGAGCTACAACTGAAAATCCAGAAGGAGTTTTAGTTATAACTTTTTCTTCTTTTGCTTTTGTCATTGTTCAACTTCCTCCTAGTCCAATTTAATACGTGGGTCTACAATCGCCATAATAATATCACTTAATGTACTACCAAGTAGTGTTAAGAATCCAGAGAATAACATTAATGTTGTAACAACACTATAGTCTCTATCTTGAATACTTTGGTAGAACAGTTGTCCCATTCCTGGGTAACCGAAGATTGTTTCTACGAAGATACCACCACTGAATAATCCTGTAATAGAGAATCCGAAGAATGCTGCGATTGGTAAAATAGAGTTTCTGAAGATGTGTCCTGAGTAAACTTTTTTAACTGGTACACCTTTAGAACGAGCTGTTTTTACATAATCACTTTGTTTCGCATCGATAACTTCATTACGTAAATATTGAACAGTTGATACTGTTGATAATAACGCTAAACAGATACCTGGTAACACTAAGTGTTGTAGTTTGTTAATATAGTACGTGAATGTTCCTGGATCAAGATTAACATCTACAGATCCACTTGTTGGGAACCATCCTAAACCAAAACCGAATAATGCGATCATGAATAAGTATAATACGAATGATGGAATCGCTAAGAAGAAGAAGTTATAAAAGTTTACGAATTTATCGAATTTAGAACCGTTATAACGCCCTGCATACATCCCCATAGGAATTGCGATTGCATACATAATTACCGCTGTAAATAATGACAGGTTGAATGTATTAAAAATTCTTTCTCCTAAAAGCGTTCCTACTGATTTACCAGTAGTATAACTTAGTCCGAAGTCCCCGTGCATAAAGTTTTTCAGCCAAGTTAGGTATTGTTGGTACCAAGGCTCATAGAATCCACTCGCTTGACGAATCGCTTCAATTTGCTCCTGAGAAATTTTTGGATTTTCTGCTAAACCACTAAATGGGTCCCCAGGCATAAGTTTAGCTAGACCAAACACTAGTACACTAAGGATGAATAATTGTGGTATCATTACTAAAAATCGTTTTAAAACTACTTTCCACATTACACTTCTCCTCCTTTCATTGCTACATAGTGTGTTTCTGTTAATTTCTTAAGTGGATATACTCTTCCATCTTTATCAAAATAATCATTATAATGTTTTTGATATTCTTCTTCAACAGCTTGTCTTATTTCTTTTTACTTCTTTAGCTTTATCTAAGTTAGTACTTGGAATAGCTGCAATAAGACGTTTTGTATAAATGTGTTGTGGATTATTATAAATATCTTCACGTGTTCCACGTTCTACGATACGACCACGGTACATGATATAAAATGTAATCACATGTGTTTAACAACCCCAAGGTCATGAGAAATGAATAGATAACTTATATTAAAGTCTTTTTGGATTTTTCTTCATGAAGTTTAGAACCTGTGCTTGAACCGAAAGGTCAAGAGCTGATACTGGTTCATCGGCTACGATTAGACGAGGATTACATGCAATCGCACGTGCAACCCTGATACGTTGACGTTGTCCACCTGAGAATTCAAATGGATATTTATACATAGCTTCTTCACCCATACCAACGATGTTTAAAAGTTCTAAAACTCGTTTTTGTATCTTCTTCAGATAAGTTTTTCAAAGTTACTAATAGGCTCTGCGATAATATCTATAATACGTTTCTTAGGATTTAAACTAGACATTGCATCTTGGAAAATCATTTGAACATCGCGATTATATTTTAGTTTTTTACGAGCTGCTTTTTTAGTAACATCTTCTTCTTTGTAAATAATCTGTCCATCAGTTGCTTTTTCTAAACCTAGAACTACTTTTACCAACAGTAGTTTTTCCACTACCACTTTCTCCAATTAGTCCATAAGTTTTTTTCCAGCTTCGATTTCAAGATCAACGCCATCTACCGCGTATACATGGTCTTTAATTGTATTAAAAAATCCACCACGAATAGGATAATGCACTTTTAGATTTTCAACTTTAAGCATTGTTCTCCTCCCCTTCAAATTCAAAGTTTCTGTGACATGTACAACGTACATGGTGTCCTTCTTCTACTTCATGTAGAGTCGGATTATGTTCATGATGTTCATCTTTAATCCAAGGAATACGGTTTGCAAAACGACATCCTTGTCTGTCTAAAGTTTTTAAAGATGGAACCATCCCTTGAATAACATAAAGTTCTTCTCCAACTTCCTCGTCATCAATTTGAGGAATACTACGTAATAAACTACGAGTATAAGGGTGCTGTGGATTTTTAAAGATCTGCTCTGCTGTTCCGATTTCTACTACTTCTCCGGCATATAATACGGCTACTCTATCCGCCATTTCAGCAACTACCCCAAGGTCGTGCGTAATTAGGATAATACCAGCATGCATCTCTGCTTGAAGTCCTTTAATAAGGTCTAAGATTTGCGCTTGGATCGTAACATCTAGAGCTGTTGTTGGTTCATCAGCGATAAGAACACTTGGTTTACAACTCATCGCCATAGCTATCATTACACGTTGACGCATACCACCAGATAATTCGTGTGGATATTGTTTTGCACAACGCTCAGGATTTGGAATACCAACCTGTGTTAATAACTCAATAACACGTTTTTGTCTTTCTTCTGCACTTAGTTCAGTATGATAAATTAGAGCCTCTTCAATTTGTTTCCCAATTCTGTGTAGTGGGTTTAATGAAGAAAGAGGATCTTGGAAGATCATCCCAATATCTTTTGTTCTAATTTTATTCATCTCATCTTCTGTTAAATCTAGTATGTTTTTCCCTTTGAAAATAATTTCTCCAGTAGACTTCGTTAGATTTTTCATTGTGAAGACGCATAATTGTTGTCGCTAATGTCGACTTACCACAACCACTTTCTCCAACGATAGCCAAAACTTCGTTTTTTATATAGGTCTAAACTAACTTTATCAACAGCGTTAAAATAATCATCTTTAATTCTAAATGCTGTTTCTAGATTTTTAATCTCTAATAGTTTTTCCATTCGCCTATCTCCTTCCAATAACATTACTCAATAAATTAATACAATTTTAAACTTTATTTCATTTATTTTTCATTTTTATCTTGTCTTTCACAAGCATAATTTATTTTATGAATTATAACTTAGTAAAAACTACATAATACTATATTATAAAATTTTTTTAGAAAAAAAGCAATAAAAAATAAAAATTTAACGTGAAAAACTAGAATTTTTCTGAATATTTACAGAAAAGGTTCTCATTTTCATATAAAAATTACTCAATATGATAATTCATTTTATATAGTAGAAAAATAAGATCAACTACTAAAAACTAATTCCTTAGAAACTATTTTTATAAGTTGACCTTATTTCTTATTATATTTCTATTATCTTAGTTGGAATTACTGGATCAGTATCCATTATAACTATTTTATCATTGCAATCGATAGTCTTATCAGCTTCTAGAATACAATCTATATCCTTATGTTTAAGCGTCATATCCGCTGCCATACGAGCTAGTTCCTTCGTATTGTTTTGCTCACTTAAATGGGCTAAAAAGACATTCTTCGTATTATCTCCTACTATTTTCGTTAAATAATTAGCAGAATCTGTATTTGACAAGTGACCCATATCTGATAATATACGTTGTTTTGTAGTCCATGGATAAGGTCCACTAAGTAGAACATTCTCCTCATGATTACTCTCATAAACAATCGTATGAGAATCCTTCACATAATCAATCATCTTATCAGATACATAGCCCGTATCTGTAAGGATACTTACCCTTTTCCCTTCACACTCAAAAGTATAAAACTGCGGATTAATCGCATCATGACTAACTCCAAAACTATTAACTACCACATCATCAAAAACTTTACTTTCTTCTTTTTCAAAATGAAACTTCAAGTCAGAACTAATCTCACCACATTTCGACATATTCTGCCAAGTAAGTGCGTTGGCATATATCGGAATATTGTACTTTCTAGCTAATACTCCTACTCCTTTAATATGATCTATGTGCTCATGCGTTACAAAGATTGCATTTATATCTTTAATATCACGCTCTATTTGCGCTAAGTTCTCTACTACTTTTTTCCCAGTCAGTCCAGCATCTACTAAACATCTAAAATTATTATGCTCTATAAAAATACTATTTCCACTACTACTGCTGGCTAATACCGATAATTTCAAATTGCACCTCCATACTTAAATTTTACACCTTTATATTATACCACTTTTTACAATGCTTTTAGGTAGAAAGAACTACAATCTTGAACATTCCTAATCATCTCTCAATATATTTTTAAATAAACACTCCTTTAGAATCTTGTTACAATAGGCTACTTGTGTAAATTGTCAGAAAAATTTAAAAATTACAAAAAGACTTGCATTCTGAAAAAAATAATGTGTATAATAAAAACAACAAAAAAACGAGAAGGAGGAACTACAAATGAAACAAACAACAACTTTAAACTCTTGGCAAAACTGGCGTAGATAATGTTGTGTGTATGTTTTTATGACGTAGACGCAACTTTAGTGTACTCTAAAAAAAGTGTCTATGTCGGCTGTAGAAAAAAATCGTTTTAAATTTCGCTAAAAAGGGCCGTATAGAATTCTATACGGTCTTTTCTTTTAGAGTGAAATACAAAAATCAAAATAATCTTATAGACAATTCGAAAAGGAAATAAACAATTATGACAAACTTAGAAAATAACTTAAACAACTTAAAAAGGATACTTTGGAGAATTTGGGGGAAGCTTCGTACCTGAAGTTGTACAAAAAGCTCTTGATGAACTAGAAGCAGCTTACGACAAATACAAAGATGATGAAGAATTTTTAGCAGAATATGCTCACTACTTAAAAGATTACTCAGGCCGTGAAACTCCACTATACTACGCTGAAAGTTTAACAAACCACCTTGGAGGAGCAAAAATCTACCTTAAACGTGAAGATTTAAACCACCTTGGAGCACACAAACTTAACAACGTTATCGGACAAATTTTACTTGCAAAACGTATGGGTAAAAAGAAAATTATCGCTGAGACAGGGGCAGGTCAACACGGTGTAGCTACAGCTGCTGCCGCTGCGAAATTCGGTATGGAATGTGAAATCTACATGGGAGCTCTTGATGTAGAAAGACAAAGACTAAATGTATTTAGAATGGAAATGCTAGGAGCAAAAGTTCACGCAGCTCAAGAAGGAGAAAAAACTCTAAAAGAAGCTGTTGACGCTGCATTCAAAGCATGGATTGAAAACATCGACGATACTTTCTACGTACTAGGATCTGCAGTAGGACCTCACCCATATCCTACTATCGTAAAAGACTTCCAAAAAGTTATCAGTCAAGAAGCAAAACGTCAAATTCTAGAAAAAGAAGGACGTCTTCCTGACTTAGTAGTAGCCTGTGTAGGTGGTGGATCTAACGCAATCGGTGCTTTCGCTGAGTTCATCCCTCACGAAGAAGTAGCGTTACTAGGGGTTGAAGCAGCTGGTCGCGGTCTTGATACAGATCGTCACGCAGCAACACTAACACTTGGTACTGTTGGGGTTGTTGATGGTATGAAAACTTACGCATTATTCAATGAAGACGGTTCAGTAAAACCTGTTTACTCAATCTCTCCAGGATTAGACTACCCAGGTATCGGACCTGAACACTCATTCCTAAAAGATGCAAAACGTGCTGAATACGTGAGTGCAACTGATGATGAAGCTGTCGATGCTTTACTTCTATTAACTAGAACAGAAGGAATTATCCCAGCAATCGAAAGTTCACACGCACTTGCAGAAGTAATCAAACGTGCTCCAAAACTAGATAAAAATAAAGTAATTATCGTTAACGTATCTGGACGTGGAGACAAAGACGTAGCTGCAATTGCAGACTACTTAGAAAATAGAAATAAATAATACAAAAACATCGCATACTAGGTTTTCTAATATGCGATGTTTCTTTTCTATTATTTTTTGAATTTCTTATGTAATTCTGTATAGAATAATAATCCTATTAACGTTAAGGCAATTCCTCCCATAGCTAATGATGTTTGTGAGATTAAAGTACTTACTAAAGTATAAACTCCACCAAGAATAGCTATTATAGGAACTATTGGGTATAAAGGTACTCTATATGGTCTTTCTAATTTTTGGTTCTTTTTACGTAGTATAATTACCGCAAGGAATGTTGCAGTGTAGAAGAACCACATTACGAATACTAATAGGTCAGTTAACATATCAAAACTACCTGTTAACATCATTAAGAATGCTATTACTAAAAGTAATAGTCCTGCATTTACTGGCACAGCTCCTTTATTTAACTTCGTCCATACATTTTTTTAATGGAATCTGTTCACTTTTCGCCATCGCATAAGGAACTCGAATTCCAGCCATTGAGAATCCGTTAATCGCTCCATATACACTAATAAGTATACCAATCGTAATAATTTTACCACCAATACCACCGAATAACTTAGTAGCTACTTCACTGGCTACAGTTTGATTACCTGCAACATGATCTAATGGTAAAGTCATAAGATAAGCAACATTTATAAGTACATATACAACCATAACAACCGCAAGCCCTAAGAAAATTGCTCTTGGTAAATCTTTTTTAGGATTTTTCATCTCACCTGCCATACTTCCTACGTTCGTCCAACCTTCATAGGCGAACATCGCAGCAAGTAAAGCTCCACCTAGCCCACTAGCGAATGAAATATCTTTCCCCGCTTCTATAGGGAATAATTGTAGCGGTTGTGAGTTAGTTTGAAATAATCCAAATGCAATAATTACTATTAATGGGATTAACTTACAAATAGTGGCTACCGTCTGAATCGTTCCTCCGATTTTTCCACCTAAAAAGTTTAAAAACATTAATGATGCCGCTGCAGCAATGGCTATAGGAAGATGCCAAGTCTTATCTAAATTTAATAAATTTAAAACTTGTGTAGAGAAGATAACCGCAAGAGCTGCAATCATCGCAGGGAAATAAATTACCGACTGCGCCCATCCTAGTAAGAATGCTGCAGTTTTTCCATAAGTTCTTTCTATCCAAACGACCATTCCTCCAACTTCAGGAATAGATGCCGCAAGTTCCGCAACTGTAAGACCTGCACAAATTGTAATAATACCGGCAAGCACCCAAGCTAGTAACCCTAAACTCATCGTCCCTGTAGTCTTATAAATAACAGCCGCTTTGAAAAATACTCCTGCTCCTATTACTGAACCTATTACCGTCATAAAAGCCGGCATAAAGCCTATCGTTCTTTTCAGTTCACTCATTAAATAATCTCCTTATTTTTACAGATTTTTATACCTAATTATAACCTTTTATGCACTAAAAAGAAAAAAAGAAAAAAAGACTCAAAAATTTGAATCTTTTGAATATTACTTCTATCTCACCAAAAAGACACTTTTTTTAAATATATAATTAAATTTTAAATATTTATATTTTATTGATTTTTCATACAGTAATTATCTCTGTTACAATTATCATTTTCATATAATTCTTACTATTATTAACAATATTAAAATAATAATATTAATTTCTTAAAATCATTGATAATCACTAATTAATCTGATATAATCAAAATCGGAGAGAGAGTTAGATGAGGTAATACCTTCTATAAAGATGGTGGCTACTTTTTCTACGAAAGGAGTTGGTGCTATGCTCACATACACTAAAAACTTGAAGAAGGAGTAGTAGTTGTCTGCATACGAAATTGTACAAACAATTATTGGAATAAACCTTTTAATTGTTTCAATAGTTAGTGCATGCATTATGGCATTAAAAAGACAATAAAAAAATAACCATCTTTAAAAACTTTGAACGGTTAAGACAGTTATTTTTTTAACTATAATTAATCAGAGTCACCGTCTTTAAAACGGCTCTCTCTTTATGATTTTATTTTTAACATAAATATAAAAATAAGTGCAATGAATAATTAATACTACAAGTTAATTTATAAATAACAACACATACTAGATAATCTAATATGTGTTGTTGCTTTATTTTTCCCTACTTTCCAAATAATAATTTGAAGAAGTTTAATTTTTGACCGTATCTTAATGTCGCTAATCTATATACTCTAACACTCGCAAATGCTACAAGTAATGTAGTTACAGCTAATATACCATAAGATAATCCTAATTCTTGAATAGATACATTGCTTATTGCATAGCGCGTAAACATTACAAAGTATGATGTGAATGGAACATATGATAAAATCTCCGCAAGTTTAGTGTCTCCTGTTGATCCCATAATATAGTAGTTCACGAAGAATGCACCCATAAATGTTAACATCGGTAAAGTTATCGCTCCGTTGACATCTTCAATCTTACTTACTAATGAAGCGAATGCCGCGTACATGAACATAAACATCACAAATCCAGTTAAAGCAAATGCTAATCCTACACCAAGAACTTTTTAAGTCCACATTTTCTATAATATGTTTGATATTATCGCTATATCTAGAACCATTGATTTTTAACCCAGCGAATAATCCACCAATAATTAATCCCATTTGAACAAGTACCGCAACCGATAAGGCTAGTACTTTTCCTAAAATTAAGGTTCTAGGATTTACAGTAACTACTAGTAATTCCATCGCTCTATTGCTTTTTTCTTTAACAACATTTGTCGCAACTACACTACCAAATTGGATTACTGTCATGTAAACGATGAATGTAAGAACATAAACTACTACTACGTTGACTACTTGAGTCTGAGCATCAGAATCTCCACTTACGTTCACAGGTACAGGTTGAGGTAAATGTGATTTCACGTTAGTTACTTTATCATAATCTAAACCATTTTGTTTATAGACTAATTTCTCTACATTTTTTTCCAAAAAGCTTCTTTAAATTCGCTACTACCTTTACTAAAAATAGATTGTCTAGATAAATATTCATAACTATCTTTAGTTAAAACGATACCTTCATCTAATTTTTTTAGCTTTAATGTCTTTTTCTAAAGCCTCTTTACTATCGTATTTTTTTAGCTTCTTTTAGATCATCTAACTTAACATTTACATCTTTTTACAACATACGCACTACGTGTGAAATTATCATTACTTTCACCTTTAAAAATGTTACTATTAGCAATCGATGGTACAAATGTTATACCTATAGCTATAATGAAATACAATGCCATAATAACTTTTTGTCGCTTTTTTCATGAAAAAAATTGTTTTAAACTCAAAAATTAAATACTGTACTAAAATTTTTTCATAATTACTTACCTACCTGTTCTTTGAAAATATCTTCTAACGAAGGTTTATAAAGTTTAAATTCTTCTATATTAAAACTACTTCCTGCAAGTTTTGCTAATAATTCTTTTTAGCACCCTCTTCTTTGAAAATCAAGAAGCACTCCCTCTGGAACTAATGAATACTCAATACCTAGTGGTATAGATTTAAGATTAGCTAGCAGTTCATCTTTCTCAAAACCACTAACACTCAAGATCATTTTTTTCCGTGTCCTAATTGTTTTTTTAATATAATCTAAATTACCACTTAGAGTAATTTTCCCTTTTTCTAGTATATTAATATCCTCACAGAATGTTTCCACAACTGGCATTTGGTGAGATGAGAAAATAACAAGTTTATCTTTTTTTAATAAAATCTGTAATTATTTCTTTTAACTTCGATACGTTCACCGGATCAAGTCCACTGAATGGTTCGTCAAAAACAAGAATATCTGGATCATTCATTACACTTTGGATAATTTGAATTTTTTTGTGCATTCCCTTTTAGACAATGTTTTTTTAATGCTTGTTTATTATCCTCTAATTCAAAGTACTCTAACCATTTTTTCGCTTCTGTTTGTGCTGCTTTCTTCTTCATACCTTTTTAGCATTCCGAAGTACGTAAGCTGATCTACAAGCCCAACACCATCGTACATTCCACGTTCTTCTGGAAGGTACCCAATTTTCACCTTACTGTGATCTAGAGGTTTCCCATCTAGTAAAATCTCCCCTTTATCCGGCTTGAATATGTCTAACAGAATTCTAAAACTCGTAGTTTTACCACTACCATTTCGTCCTAAATATCCATTAGCCACACCACTTTTTCGCTGTGAAACTAACTCCTTTAAGAACCTTTTTTATTACCAAAAGCTTTTTCTCTACATTTTTAAATTCTAAAATCATAGCCCTTACCTCATTTTCCTAACTTTTTTAAAAAGTTATATCCCTTTTTATTCATCATTATTTTTTTATTTCTTTTGTTAACTTGAAATATTTCGGTAAAAACATTCCAAGTCCACTTATACAGTAACCAAATATACCACCTATCAATCCGCCTAGTAACATAGCTAGCACATCAGGTATTCCACTATTAATTACCCATTTAATATTAGTAAAATACAATACCCCTATTATATTTATTAAAATAAACAAAACTATAAATCTTAACAATCTGTACCTAATAAATTCTAATTCCGTCTCAGTATCAGTATATATTGGATACGAACTAGAAGTCCCTTCAGCTAGCCTAAACAAATTATAAAATTGAAACTTATGAAGCTTCCAACCACTTGCCTTATAAAACTCTTCTATCTCTGGTGTAAAGTTTTTTATCAAAAGATAAACTTATATTGCTTGTCACTAATCTCAGAGACTTTTCTTCATTCTAATTGCCACTATAGCCTCTTTTATCGTATTCATATCCCTGAGCAGCAAGATTATTCATTTTATCTGCTACTTTATCATAGCTTATAAATACCGGAACATATTTATACTTCATAAAGTCAATCCTTTCTTCTCTTTAAAAAAATATATTTTATAAAGAACGCTATATTTACAGCACCTAGTCCTAAACCAAAGCCAAAAAGACATTCCTGTAATAAAAATCAATTACTTCAGATGGCATTAAAAAAATTTATTTATTAAATGTGTAATCAAAGCTAGAAAAAAAGCATCCTAACATGATTTTTCCATTAAATCTTATTCTATATAGCCACATGTACTCTTCACTCAAATTATCTGTATATAGTGTGGTTGCCGTAGGTTCACCACGTAATATCTGCCAAAAAATACCATTTCTAACTACTTCCCAACCGTTAAACTTATAAAAGTCTTCACGTTCAGCATCGAACTTTTTTTATCATATACCAGTTCGTATTTATAATCGGTTCTTTCTCCTTTTTCTAATAAAATTAAGAACCCCAGAAACTTTTTAAAATGCCACCCCTTAGCACTATATCTCTCTAATTTTTTCATGAGTCTCTTATTTGTTAAAGCGAATGTATGTATCACCTTATAATTACTCATCACTTCCACCACCTATAAACTTCATAGCCACATCTAGTAGAAACTGTCGAAGTTTTAAATTTTTCTCCAAAACTTCCATGCCTTTTGGAGTAATATGATATTCTTTTTGAATTATCGATTTCTTTATCTTCAATCCAGCCAACAGAAACCATTTTACCCAAAGTCGTGTACATTGTCGCAGGTCCGATAATAATTTTATTATCTGTAATCTCTGCCACCTTTTGCATTATCAAGTATCCATGAATAGGTTCTGTTAAAACTAGAAGTGTAAAAAATATACTATCTGTTAATTCGCCCGTCTCATAAGGGCTTACCTTTGCCATTTTATCCTCCTAACTTAATTAGAGATATTCTTTATCTATATCCATTATTGATATATCCATCTTTGATATAATTGTATATCAATCATTGATATAAGTCAATAGATTTTTTTATTATTTTCATAAAAAAATATTAGATAAAAAAATATCCTTCTTAATTTATAACCTATATTATTTATTACAGATATTTAAAAATGAACCTATAATGTAGTAATATAAGTTATAATATGATAGAATATCTCTATAAAAATTAAATTTATAAAAGTAGATTTTTGTGATTAATTAATCTATTTACATTAACATTAAGGAGAGCGACATGACAAAAATCATTAAAAATATCTATTGCTTGTTGCAACGGTTATTCTTTCAGTTACTCTTGCTGCTTGTGGCACAGGAGCTTCTACAGAACAAATCGTTAATAAATCAGTAGAATCATCAAAAAAACATAAAAAGTACAGATTTCGTAGCGACTAACAGTTCTGAAATTTTAGTTGGTGAGCAAACTCAAACAGTTGAAAATACTGTATCAGGATCATTGATCATCGATCCTCTAGCAATTAAAGCTACTACTGATGTGAAAGCTCAAGGTCAAAGCCAAACACTAGAATTATACATTAAAGATGGAACTGCTTATGCAAAATCAACAGGACAAGATGAGTGGGTTAAAAGCTCAAGCAGCAGCATTACTGCTCAATTCGAAAATCTTAAAAAATCGCAAACTCAGAACAAATCTTAGAATTCTACAAAAAAATTGCTAAAGACTTCAAGAAAACTGAAGAAAACGGAAACTACGTTCTAACATACACAGGAAGTGGAGACCAATTTAAAGATCTTATGGTTGCTGTAGCAAACGCATCTTCTGGAAACGAAGTAAATGCTAGTGCATTCAACAACGTTGATTTCAAAAATGTTACAATCAAACTTGTTGTTACTAAAGATTACACACCTGTAACTAACGAAGTAAACATGGAGCTTGCTACTAAAAACACATCAACTCCAACAACAATGAAAATCAAACAAAACATTCAATACTCTAACGTAAACAACGTTAAAGAAATCAAACTACCTGATGAAGTAAAAAATGCTAAAGAGGTAGCTGCTGATACTCAAAAATCACTAATAATATTACCTACTTACTCAAAAAGTAAGTAGGTTTTTTATTAATCAATTTTTGTATTTCTACAATTTAAAAATTAAGGTTAAATTTTTTAGATACTTTATTTTTATATTTGAGTTTATGTAAATATATCCTTTCAGTTTTACAATGCGCTTTTCATCTAGTATAATAATATGTGCAATTAAAATATTAGGAGGTAATTTGAATTTATAATTATAGCGCCCGAACTAAGTTCTAAAGGTTAAATTGAATTTAGTTGACGAGGAAAAAAGTTATCGAAAATTCGGCGGATGCTTTTTCGGAACCAGAGAGTTTCGTTAGATAATGTACAATGGGGTGTACCTTTGTATCTTTAGGAACGCAGTGACGACAAGATACTTAGGTACAGCGTATGCAACAGCAACTTAGTTTTTAAGGAAGAATGACACAAAAAACTTTAGTTGCCACTGCTGGGGTGTACCTTTGTATCTTTAGGAACACAGTGACGACAAGATACTTAGGTACAGCGTATGCAACAGCAACTTAGTTTTTAAGGAAGAATGACGCTAAAAACTTTAGTTGCCACTGCTGGGGTAGATCTTAATATTTCTAGGAACGAAGTGACGACAAAATACCCACCCTTCAAAATCATTATCCCCTCTCTATAGGCTCATTATGTCTTCTTTTAAGGTTTACATAAACTTGATTAAGTATAATAAACTTCAAGAAGTATAATATTTTTGAGCATAGGTATAAAAACTTTATAGTACTTTCTATAAAAAATAAATTAAAGAAAAAAGCGAGGAATTTTTAATATGTGTGGAATTGTAGGATTTGTTGGAGAAGCAAATGGAGTTAAATTTTTAATCGATGGACTTAGCAGCCTTGAGTATCGTGGATACGACTCAGCTGGTATTGCTGGTGTTGTTAATGGAGAAGCTAGCGTTACTAAGTCTGTAGGTCGTATTAAAAATCTAGAAGCCCTAATCCCTGAAGGACTTCACCTAGAATTAGGTATTGGTCATACACGTTGGGCTACTCACGGTGGAGTTAACACAACTAACTCTCACCCTCACCAAAGCTTCAACAAACGTTTTATTTTAGTTCACAATGGAGTTATCGAAAACTTCCAAGAACTTAAAGAAAGATTTTTCAAAGGTGTAGAACTTGTTTCTGAAACTGATACTGAAGTTATCGTTCAATTAGTACAAGTTTATAGCGATCGTGGGCTTAACACTAAAGAAGCTTTCAAAAAAGCTGTATCTAAACTTCAAGGTTCTTATGCCCTTTGTTTAATCGATACAGAAGATAAAGACACATTATATGTTGCAAAAAATAAAAGTCCACTTCTTATCGGACTAGGAGAAGAAAATAAAAACTATGTTGGTAGTGATGCTTTAGCAATGATTAAGTACACTAACAACTTCTTAGAAATCAACGATGGTGAGTTTGTTATCGTGAAGAAAGATAGCGTAACTATCGAAGATAAAGAAGGTAATGTTGTAGAGCGTGAAAGTTTCTCAACTAACTTAAATGCTGGGGAAATCGATAAAGGTATCCACGAGCATTACATGATTAAAGAAATTCACGAACAAGTAGGAGCTATGCGTAATATCATCTCTCACTACTTCGATGGACATGATATTAATATTGATAGCGAAATTATTAACAACGTAAAAGATGCAGATAGACTATACATCATCGGATGTGGTACAAGTTACAACGCTGGTCTAGTAGGAAGAAACTACTTCGAAAAATGGGCTGGTATTCCTACAGAAGTACACTTAGCATCAGAATTTGCTTACAATGTACCATTATTATCTAAAAAACCAATGTTCATCTTCCTTTCTCAATCAGGAGAAACAGCTGATTTACGTGCAGTACTTACAAAATTACGTAGTGTAAATGCAGATTACAAATTCTTAGTACTTACTAACGTTGATGCTTCAACCCTATCTCGCGAATGTGATTATACATTATTACTTCACGCAGGTGTTGAAATCGCCGTTGCATCTACTAAAGCATATACTGCTCAAATCGCAACACTAAGCATACTAGCTTACGAAGTAGCTAAACAACTTTCAAGACAACCTAAATTTGATATCGAGCAAGAATTATCAGTAATTACTTCTGCAATCGAATCAATCTTAGATGATACAAAAACTATCAAAGACTTAGCTAAAAACTTATTCACAGAGCGCAATGCATTCTATATCGGACGCGGAATCGACTACTATAGTGCATGTGAAGCAGCTTTAAAACTTAAAGAGGTTTCTTACATTCAAACAGAAGGATTTGCCGGGGGAGAATTAAAACACGGTACAATCGCTCTTATCGAAGAAAGAACACCTGTAGTAGCTCTTATCACAAGTGCTAAACTAGACTTAAATACACGCAGTAACGTAAGTGAAGTAGCTAGCCGTGGTGCTAATACTCTAATCATTACATTAGAAAAATTAGCTCGTAAAGGTGACTACGCAATCCCTAACGTAAACGAAGATCTTGCTCCAATCGCAAGTATCGTAGTTACACAATTATTCGCATACTACGCAGCTTACACTAAAGGACTAGATGTGGATAAACCACGTAACTTAGCTAAATCAGTAACAGTAGAATAATTTTAAAAACACAATATTTGAGCAGCTCGGAAAATTATTTCTGAGCTGCTTTCATCTATTAAGAAGTTAGCCTTTTTCTCTTTACAACTTAGAGACTTCAGTTTATAATAAACGTATAAATAATAAATTTAATTATCTTCGGGGCAGGGTGAAATTCTCGACCGGCGGTCAAAGTCCGCGAGCGCAAGCTGATTTGGTGAAATTCCAAAACCGACAGTACAGTCTGGATGATAGAAGATATAGAATAAATAAACTTACACATGCAGTCTATTACGTATGTATTTTTCGTTGTACCGCTTATAGTGTAACGCTTATTTTTTTCATACCTTTCAGTCCCGCTTTTAAAAATTTTTTAAAGTGGTGTTTTTTTATATCTAACGTAGATTTAGAATAACACCTTTTTTTAAGAATAGTATTGCGGCTATTTTATTGCCTATGAAGATAGGAAAGAGGTTTTAAATGTATAAAAATGTTCACTCACTAGTTTTTGAGTGGTATGCTTTGCAGTTATTGCTCTACTTCTATCTTTTTTTAGTTTTGCTGTGCCATTCTTGCCACCATTTCTAAAAATTTGATTTTACGTTCATCCCGCTATTCATGGCGTTGTTATTATTAGGATATAAAGATGCACTTTTAGTGTCATTCTTAAAAAACTTCCTACACTTTGCTTTATTATCACATGAACCAATCGGATCAATCGCTAATATCGTAGTAGAATTCACTTTTATCAGTATCATTGTTCTTTTCTATAAAAAAGGTACTGCTAAAACTATTATTGGTGGAATCTTAGGAACACTAGCAATAACAGTATTCATGTCACTTCTTAACTACTTCGTATTACTTCCAGCTTATGGATATATTATGAACTTAGCAGACATCGTGACTAACGTGAAAACAATCGTAGCGGCTGGTGTTGTACCATTCAATCTACTTAAAGGTGCTTTAGTAACATTCTTATTCTTCGTTACTAAGAGTGTTTACAAATCAATACCAACTAGTATTCGTAGCCGTTTCGCATAATAATAGATAATAATTAATTTAACTCATGAAAAAAATCCTCCATTACATCACCTTACTGTAATGGAGGATTTCTTTTAAAATTTCCTAGGAAATACTTTTTAAAAATCTGTTCTGTTACTTATTCAACAATTCATCCAATTTTTTCTGAATGTGATACTTCTTCTACATTCGTATCTTTCTCACTTATCACCGTATCAATATTTAACTTCTCATCATTATTCACTATTAGACGTGCGTAAATCTTCTCTCCAACATTTCTTATACTCTCATAATCAATCTTGTAATCTTTTAATTTTTGCTTTTGCTGTGAATGCAAGTTTATCTTTTTCTAAAATTATTTTTCGTAAAACCACGTGCATCAGCAGTCTTCACGACTCTAACAATCTCCTTATATTTAGGATTATTTTTTTCATATAAATAACGCCACCAATTGCCGCAATAAAAGTTATCGCTCCGAATATTTTTCTTTCTCATTTAACACTTCCTCCTTTTTCATCAACCAATTGGAGATTCTTAAACTCTCTTATTAGTAAACTTTTTTAGTTAACTTTTTATATTATAACTTTTTAGCCATTTTTTTCAATAGTTTTTTTCAATTATTATAGTAATATCATCTTTTTGACACAGTTATTATAAAATAAAATATCGGTCTAAACCTTAATTTATAGGGAATGTATTCGCAATCTATAATATTTTTCTGTAATAGAATAATTATTAGTGTGTTTTTAGTACAAAAAGTGCTATAATATAGTTGATTATACTATTTTGAGAGGTAATAAAATGAGTAAAAGCTATTTTAGTAATGACATATGGAACACCTGAAGAATATACATTCGAAGGTATAGCAAAAATTTTTCACAAACATTAGAAGAGGAGTTCGCCCTAACGACGAAGAAATCAATCTACTTTTTAAAAATTATCTTTCGCATTGATGGTTCTCCCTTCAGGAGATAACACTCAAAGAAGTTGAACTTTAAGGAATCTGTAAAAGATGAATATAAAGTATACTTTTGCCAATAAATTTTTCTTCACCTTATATCCCTGATATAATTTCAAAAATGGAAGATGATGGTATAGAAGAATGTATTTGTTTAATTCTTGAACCACATTATTCATTCTACTCTATTATGGGTTACGAAAGATTTATTAAGAGTGATAAAATTAAATTTAATATAATTAAATCTTGGTACAAAGAAGAGAAGTTAATTGAATTCTGGGCAGATGAAATTAAAAATTATTACTGAAAAAGTAAAAGAAGATAGCTATAAAGTAGTTTTCTCTGCACACAGCGTACCTGAAATAGCTTTTAAAATATAATGATCCATACGTAGATCAAATCTTTGATATGACAAAACTTATAGCCGAAAAAATAGGTCTTGAAAAAGAAAACTATACGAATACTTGGCAAAGTGAAAGTGATATCGGTATGCCATGGATTAAACCTGATGTTCTTGAATACCTAAGAGATCAAAAAGAACATCCTAAGCATTATATATTTGTTCCACTTAGCTTTATAAGCGAGCACATTGAAGTTCTTTTCGATAATGATGTTGAGTGTCGTGAACTTTGTGAGGAGTTTGGAGTAACTTATCATAGACCACCAATGCCGAACTACGATTCTCGTTTAATTGAGGCTCTTGTGTCAACGATTGAAGCTAATAAAAACAATCCTTTTATTTCACATAATCCAGAGAAGACAACATTTAATGAGATGGATAAACCAAAAGGAGAGATGCCAGACTTCGTTAAAGCAATGTTAGCCAATAAAAAAGATGGCGAAAAACCTGAAATGCCTGACTTCGTTAAAAAGATGCTAGCTAATAAAGAAAATGAAGAAAATACTAAAACGTCTAATTCAATTATGAAATCATTAGCTAATAAAAAAGACAAAGTTGTTTTAAAAGTACTTAAATCAATCTCAACAATCCTTAACAAAAAATAAATATTAGTAACTCACAGACTCTAATGCGTAATCCATTGGAGTCTTAATTTTTACATAAAAAAATATAAAAAAATTACTTTGATATTTAACAGTAATTTTAATTAATAAACTTATTAATTTTTTTATCATAAATTATCTAATACATTATATAATTTTTTTAGTTTACATATTAAAATCAAGGTTAATCAGTAATTTTATATTTTTTTAAGAATAATAAATTTTTATACTATATTTTGTTTTTTTATCTGTAATTTTTGTGTTATAATAAAAGTGAAAGTTAAAGGAGGGCTGACTTTTATGAAAAATAAAAATCACACTAGCTTTATCTAGTATATTACTTTCAATTTCCTTAGCAGGTTGCAGCAGTGGGGATGGGCTTAACCGTTCTGCAAAAAGATGGTAAAAGAAAACGAAGTAGAAAAAAAGCAGCTATAAAACTAGTTAAAGCAACAAAAAAACAGGGGATTACAATCTAATCAGCGCAGATGAATTGAAGAAATCTATAGATAATAAGGAAGATATGATTCTAGTTGATACAATTCCTGCGGATCGATTTGAAAAAACAAAAATTAAAGGTGCAGTTAATGCTGGTCTTCCAAAAGAAATGAAGGATCTAAAACCAGAAGAAAAAGCAGCATTTTTAAAAACTTTAGGGATAACAAGGATAAAAATTGTTGTATACTGCGGTTTTACAGCTTGTGAAAGAAGCCATGTTGGTGCAACATTAGCAAAAAGAAGCAGGATATAAAAATGTCTATAGATTCCCGGGCGGAATTGCCGCATGGTTAGATGCAGGAAATAGCATCGATAAATAACATCAAATACTTTGCATTTGTAGATAATTATGAGGATTTACCGCACACTTGCAATATAATTTAACATTTGTAGGTAATTATGAGGATTTACCGTACAAATACCTTAATTAGATAAATTTTTAGAAAAGTTATTTTGTAAGAGAACTTCTTCTAGTTCTGCAAACATGATCAAACATTCCTAATTTTTTTATCCAAATAACAATTTCGCTCAAAATAAAGAGGCCGCATATTTCAGCGCCTCTTTATTTCTTTTTCTAAATTTAAATATATCTTTTTTTAAATAAAGGTACATTATCAAAATACTCACCTTTATATAGAGGATGACACTTTAACAATCTCTTAACAGTTAGATACGTTCCTAAAAAGCCAAATCTTTTATAACTTTCTAAAAGCGTAACTTGAACAAGTTGGAGAAAATCTACATGTTGGTTTTTGTATAACGTGATATATATCGTCTATATAGTTTTATTAAAATTATGCACAATCTTGCCATCGATTCTACCCCTTTCGCTCTTTTATTTTTATCAACTAATAAAGTTTATTTCAAATTTTTTTAAATTAATAACTATGCCTAACGTTTATATGATATCGATTATCACTTATATTTTTTTCACCTCAGGGAAACATTGCTAAATCAACATTCTTTTTAGAGAATAATTCTCAATAACTTTTTATAAAGCTTATTAGCTTTACATGAGAAATTCATGGTGCTATAATTTAATCATAAATTCAAAAATAAAGGAGAGACATCAATATGACACGTACAACAGAATTAAACAAACTTGTTGCTAACTTAACAGTATTATACACAAAATTACACAGCTTCCACTGGTATGTAAAAGGACGTAGCTTCTACACACTACACGAAGTATTTGAGAACTACTATAACTACACGACTGAATCTTTAGATGAGGCTGCTGAAAGATTATTAGCAATTGGAGGTCGTCCAGTTTCTACACTTAAAGGTGCTTTAGAAATCGCAACTATCAAAGAAGCAACTGAACAAGAAACAACTTCTGAAATGGTTTCAGCTGTATTCCACGACTTCGAATTATTAATCAACGATTTAACTCACCTTATGGGTGTAGCTGAAGACGAAGGAGATCAAGGTACTTCTGACTTAGCATTAGGATTGAAAACTCAATTAGAAAAAAATGTTTGGATGCTAAAAAGCTTACTTAGCTGATTAATACAAAAAAAACTATTCATTGCAATTATCACAATGAATAGTTTTTCTTTATTTTTAAATACCTATCAATTAGCTATGACCTTTTTCTATTTAACACATTTAAGTTAATAGCGTCTACATAGTAATTGCTAACTCGTCCGTCCTTATCGCTGATTTCTACATTCCATGTCGGTATCAATACTTGGTTTTCCGTTTGAGAAATATATGTATAATATCCCTAACGTAGCTCGTACGCGACAGTTTTTAGGAATTAAGTCTTCGTGATATAATCTATTTATCGCTTGGTTAGATGGCACTAACGTTTCATTCTTATCTTTTCTTATATTTGAAACACTCGTTAATGTGAAGTTTTTATATCTCCATTACTTTCAACACTAAAGACAATTCTTGCATTTTTTTATTTGAAAATACTCTAAAACTATCTATTTGCTGTTCAAAGATAACTTCATTTTTTTGATGAATTATAACTAGAAAAAAATATAATTTGCACTTAATTTCATTTTTTTCTAGTAAGAATGAATCTAATTCAGCTCTATAACTGCCTTTTGTTTACATTGGTAATAACATTTTTCTGAACTGACTTTTTAAAGTAGATGTCTTATCAACATTTTTCAACTTCATACTTTAGACCACTATCTTCCTTACGGATATCCTTCAAATCAGAAATCGTAACATTCACATAACCAAGATTATCACGTTTCGTTGCATTTTTCTTCTACAGTTATATTGTCATTTTTCATAGAACGTTCAATAATTTCTTTTTCTTGAACTATCTCTGTTTTTATTCTTCTGAACTGTATATATATAAAAATGTTAACAAGACAGCATTAAGCGCAACAAATAGGTAAATAAACAATGTCTTCATCTTACCCCAGTTCATAGTCTCTCCCTTGTCAATCATCTCTTTTAATTTTTTAAAAACTCATATATCTATCATTATATTTTACATACCACGCTGGTACATAGCTAAAACTATTTCTATCTTTATTATAGACCTTATCATAACCTAGAACTATATCTCCTATTTCTTTAAGGTTAACTCTTTCATAAAGATAATTAATTACATATTCAGTTTTTCTCAACAGAGTATAGTTCCACTTCTTTTGATGAAAGATAAGTCTTCGTAAGTCTCTTCGGTGAAGTTAGTTTATATATTCCACTACTATTATCCTCAGAAATAATATCCGCATGACCTTCTCTACTAAAGGCTATCGAATCCTTATAAGCTTCTTGGAAAATAGTAATTCCTTCTAGAGCAGTAGTAAGCTGATAATCTGTATCTCCTACATACCCCAGTCCCAAGAAACTCATAGTATTGTTTATAGCGACTGTAGCTCCAACTTCTTTCCCACCTTCGTTTGATGGATTTGTATATACTAATCTGTTGTTTATAGATCGTAAGATACCATAACCATCAGTCACTTCATCCTCATTACTAATTCTAAGATTATCCTTTTTCTCAAAAAAATATCCTTAGCTAATCTATTTAAGCTAACATCTTCAGCACTGTATTCGTCTATAACATTATCCTCGTCAGACTCTTTCAAATAGATAAACCTATTATTCAAACTATACTTAGCATAGCTTTGTTTTTCTCGTTAAACTTACTATTTACCCTGCTATAGATTTCATCCTTCAGAGTAATCTGTAGATAGTTTTTATCATCTTTTTATATAAATAAATCATATTTGGTCTATCTTTCAGTAAAACTATCGTATCAAATTCTAAACTTATATTAGAATTCTCCTCTGAGAAGAACAACGGTTTTTTACTAAAGCTGAATCCAAGGTCACCTGATAATTTATCATAATTTTTTTCAACATTATTCGTTGTAATATCTTCTATATTTCGGTTTCTAACCCTAGACTCTGTACTTTCGCTATCCGAAATTATCGACAACAGATCTTTTAATACCCTTTTATTTTTTTACAGCATCGACAGTCGCCACCTTCGTTATAGAATTTTTGAACTATCGGTTCTTCTCTTGATCCTTCATAGTTTTTTTACGACACTATCAGGAATCAAAAAGTTTAAAAGACTATTTTTTTATTTGACTCTGCTGATTTTTGAGTAGTTCTCTTAGTGAAAAATCTCATAGTCTGGTTGATAAGTAATAATAAGATAGGATAAAGTTAAACTCATTAGAACTAGTATTCCTAATACAACTGATTTAACAGTTTCTTTCCTTTTACTTTTCATATTATTTACCTCTATAACCATTCATCATCAATTTGTTCACAAGGTAGTGTCACGAATATAATACTTCCATAACCTTCTCTACTTTGCGCCCAAATACGACCTTTATGGGCTTCTACGATAGTCTTAGCTAATGCCAATCCTAAACCTGTTCCTCCCATACTTCTTTGTCTACTCTTATCAACTCTGTAGAATCTATTAAAGATTTTGTCAATGTGGACTAATGGAATCCCCATACCCTCATCTTTAATAGAAATACTCACCCTATTGTGGTGATAATTTTGTCTAACTCTCACCGTGATATTTTTACCATCTGGAGAGTATTTTATCGCATTATTTACGATATTATCAAATACTTGTGTAAGTTTATCCTGGTCACCTTCTACAAATATCGGACTCTTAGGAATATGTTTTATGAAGTTTTTCTCAGGATGTGTTAAAGCGAATCTATCGGTAATTTGTTCAAGCATCTTATTAATATCGATAAATTCTTTCTCATAATGTTCTTCTTTAATGTCCATTTTACCAAGCTGCATAAGCTCATTTACCATTCTTATCATACGAGTCGTTTCTTTGTGAATCGTATCGATAAACTGAGGAGCAAGCTCTTTATCCTCAAGAACACCCTCTTCTAATGCTTCGATATAACTGTTCATCGTTGTTAAAGGAGTACGAAGTTCATGGGATACTGTAGATACGAACTCACGACGTTCTTTTTCCTGACGCTCTTGATCCGTTACATCATAAAGCACGATAATATATCCTTCTAGCTCGGTTGACATCTGAGTTAAATCTTCCTTATCCTCTTTTTCTATTTTAGAAATTTCAGCACGTAAAAGTAGCTCTTCATCCGTTTTTGAGGAATTTACAAGAAGACTATCTTCCGCTTCTAGTATCTCTTCTATACTTTCGTATTCAGTAATATTAAGAATCTTCAGAACATCTTTTCCGATAAAGATTTCATCATCACGACCACCTAGCATATCTTCCGCACTAGTATTAATAAGGATTATTTTACCATTATTATCCGTCGTAATAATTCCATCCATCATACTTTCGATAATCGTCGCAAGCTTCCTACGTTCAGTCTCAGTAACAGCCTGCTCTTCTTCAATTCTTTTAGAAATTTGGTTAAATACTTTTGCCAGATCTCCGATTTCATCATCTGCATCTATACCAACTACTGTACCATAGTTCCCAAGAGCCATCTTCTTAACCTGTGAACTCATCTTCTCAATAGAGCTCGTCACCGTTTTTGAAGCTACGAATCCTATTACTGTAGTAATTAATATCGATAGAATAGTTCCCACTATGAAGATTTTAGAAATACCATTTACCTCTTGATAAACACTTTCTATATCCGCCATAAGAGAGATTACACCAATAACTTCATTATCCTTTTTAACAGGACTCACATAAATCCACACACGCTTATTACTATCAGCATTATTTTGAATCTGTTTAGTACTCTCTCCTGTTTTTATAACTTGACTTACCAATGGATCAAACGACCTTTTAGCAAGATATTCATCATTACCATTTTTCGAAGAAGTCGCTAAAATTTTTGAATCATTATCTATAACATTAACTAATAATAACTTTTTGAATATTAAATTCACTAACTAGTTTAGCTATACCACTCTTTTGAATCTCTGCTATTCTTTGAAGATTCATCTTGACTAGTACTGTCTTCCGTATCTTTCGAACCATCTCCGGTACTACTAGCTTTTTCTAATTCCTCACGAACATGGTAGTTTAAGATTTTTTCCTGTTCGATAATATTTTGCTCAAATGTATTTACATTACTATTTCTTAGCTGTGTTGTAAAGAACAATCCGATAAGTTGTAATGAAATTATATTAACTAATACATACACTATTACGAACTTAGTTCGAATTGATGAAAAGAATCTTTTCTTAAATCTCTTCTCAAAAAAACTCATTACTCTTCACCTATAAAGTAACCAACACCACGACGTGTCATAATATACTCAGGTTGAGATGAGTCATTCTCTACTTTCTCACGTAGTCTTCTTACAGTTACATCCACAGTTCTAACATCACCGAAGTAATCATAACCCCATACTGTTTGCAGAAGGTTTTCACGTGTTAAAACTTGTCCACGGTGTTGTGCAAGGTAGTAGAATAAATCAAATTCTCTACGTGTTAAGTCGATTTCTTCACCATTTTTCTTAATAACATAAGCTTCTGGATAAATAACGATATCCTTAATCACAAGATCTCCACCATTTTTCTCCTCAACTACTTCTTCTTGTTGCTTAGTAACACGACGTAAGTTTACCTTAACCCTAGCCATAAGTTCACGCGTTGAGAAAGGTTTAGTCACATAATCATCCGCTCCAAACTCAAGTCCAAGAACTTTATCTATCTCGCTATTTTTCGCCGTTAGCATAATGATTGGAATATTTTTCTTAGCGCGTACTTCTCTACACACTTCCATTCCATCTTTTTTAGGTAACATTAAATCTAATAAAATTAAATCTGGGTTCTCATTAAAAGCAAGTTCTACCGCTTTTTCCCCGTCATTAGCAACGATTACATCGTAACCTTCTTTTTAAGATTAAATTCTAGTATATTAGCAATCGGTTCTTCGTCATCGACTACTAGTATTTTATATTCTGCCATTTTTCTTCCTCCTTAGATTTATACTAAGTATTAAATAATATATTCCTAATTATATTTTTTTATAAAACATTTTTGGAGTATACTTTTTATTCTTTAACCTGCATCTTCTCATCAACATGAGTATATACATAGTTATCAATATTATATCATTTTTTAGTTAAGTTACAACTTTAAGCAAACGATTAACTCTCTATCAGTTATGCGAAAAAAATACAAAATTTTTATAACAAGTTATAATCTATATGAAACTATTACAATAAAAACTCCTCGCCTGACAAAAACGTCAGACAAGGAATCTATTACAGTTCTTCTTTTTTTCTTCGCAATATTATCTAATATAGCCTTGATAAAAATTCAAAATTAACATTATAAGGATTTTTTATTCAAGTTATCTATCACAGTACGACTCACTAAAAGTGCATTCAGTTGATTCTCTAATCCTTCTATTCGCTCTTCTGAAAAATTGCTAAGGATACCTACTTCTGCTAGACTAAAAATCTTTATATTCCAATGATAAAAAGATCATCATTTTTCTTTTCTTCTCAAAAGAACTACCAAAAGATTTTTGGTATATGTCTAAGAAACTCTTTATACCGTGCATTCCAGCTTCTTTTACAATAATTTCATCACCCACATAGTAACCAATTGATAGTAGCTCAGAGATTCTCGTAAATATATCATATTCAGAAACAACCCTCTTCACATCCCCTGTAAAGGTTGCTTTTTTAATAGCTGTTTTCTTTACATTTCTAAGATATTTTTTTCATACGCATAACGTATAATTCACCGTCTTTTTCCTTATCCATAAAAATATCTATACCGCCGATTAAATATATCGGAGCTGCATTAAAGACGATACTTTGCTGTACATTATACTCAATCTCAACACGTTGCGCAATACTTCCTCCTAGTGAATGACCTGTTAATATAATATCATTACCATATTTTTTCTTCATACGTGTATAAAATCTATAACACGGTGTCATATGTTCCGCTTGCCCCAAGCAAATACCTACTACATCTGCATACATATCCTTCTGCCTATCAAAATAAAAATTCGTTCCCGTATAAGATAAAATATAATTCCCTTCAGCCGTATTTTTCAAACAACGTCGCACTACTTCCAGTTTTCACATCATAAAAACTACTCACATAATTCAGCTCTTCTGGGAAACTCCCTACTGTTTTTTGTAGGTTAATATATTCTCTTATCATAGTTTTTGGAATCTTTATCTTATCCATCGCTTCTATATGGTATACAATAAACGATGCATAACTAGTTATCTCAAACAACCTTTCCATTCTCTTCTCCTATCACAATACAATTTGATTTTCCTATATTATCAATTAGTATTTTATCATAAACCATAGATTATTTCCTATTTTTTTAGTTAAAACCTCATTCTATTAGGTTAATTTTTTTCAATTTTTTTAATTTTTATCACTCTTGAATTTTTATAATTGATTATTATTTTTCAGTTATTAGTTTAAAATAGAATATTTTTTTGTTATAATAATTATATGAATTTAATTAATACGGGATTAATTTTTCAAGAATATTATTCCAACATCCTAAGTAGGAGGCTTATTATGAAAAATTTTTACTTGCTTACTCTAGCAAAACAAAAAAATACTAAAAAGTAGCTGAGGCTATTTATGAACAGATAAAAGATCAGGGAGAAGTGGATCTACTTGATATAAAGAAACAACGAAAAAAACTAGAAAAAGAATATGATTTCTATATTCTAGGTGCTTGGACAGATAAAACTAACGCCAACAAAAATATGCAACGTTTTATAGATCAACAAGAAATACATGGTAAAGATGTTGCCCTATTTCTAACTTGTGGTGTTCCTCGTGAACATTATCACGCAGACGATTCTATTAATAATTACATTGCATTTATGGAAGAGCGTAACAATAGAATTCATGAAACTTTCGTCTGTCAAGGTAAGGTTGATCCAAAGGTTATGATAGTTTTCAAAATCCTTACTTGGCGTGATCCTAACTTTATTCACAAAGTTACACCAGATCTTGCCGACATGGTTAAAGAATCAAAAAAACACCCAGATCCGAAAGATTTAAAAGATGCTCAAAATTGTTTTAGCAATCTACTAGAACATAAAATATCACACGCATTAGCATAACTTAACACTAAAATAAAGGTAGTTATCCATTTTCATTGGATAACTACCTTTTATGTTTTTATAATATCAAATACTACCTTCCCTTCAAGGTAACTTTAATTAATAGTGAACTATTTTTTCGTTAATTAGGATAATTTATATTAATACTTAATGAAATTATTTTTAAGTAATATATATCTTTTTATAAGTTTAAAGAATAATTCCCTTTTTATCAAAAATACCGTTATTATCATAGATTATTCGCTAATTGTTAATTTTAAAAGTTATAATTTTTATCTCCATTATATCTAATATACTCTATTATTAAATATTAATAATTCACTATTACTTTAAAATATTTTGACTTTTTAGTATATAAAGTTGTAGAATATCTTAAGTGATATATTATTATATCATACTAAATTAACATAATGGAATTTCGCCGACGAAATTTCTTTTGGAGGAATTATGATAAAAAAAAATTTAGTAGCCTTTTTAAAAGAGCAAAGGGTTAAAAAGCTACCATGGCTACCGTTCTTCTAGTTCCTGTTTTTATATTCAGGAACCTTCCTAAAATCCGTTTGGAATCCATATGACAACACCGGAAACATGAAAGTCGGAGTTGTTAACCTAGACCAAAAAGTAGATTTTAATGGAAAAACTCTAGAAGTCGGGAATTCGATGGTCGAAAAACTAAAAGATAACAAAAAAGTAAATTGGCAATTCGTCGATAAAGATACAGCCGATAAAGAATTACGAGAAGGAGACTACTACATGGTAGTTACAATACCACAAAACTTCTCAAAAATGCCACATCTTTATCAAATGATAACCCAGAAAAAATGAACATCGACTTTACTACTAACTTTACTAAGAGTAAAAACGGTGAGAAAATCATGGAAACCGTAGCGAGCAACTTAACAAATACCGTTAAAGATCAAGTTGTAAAAACTTATACAGCTACTCTCTACAGTAAGTTTTCTGAGATTGGTTCTTCACTTCAAAAAGCAGCCGACGCTTCAAACCAACTAAACAATGGACTTGGACGTCTTAGCGAAGGTGGACAAAAACTTGGAAGTGGTATTAATCAACTTGCCGACGGTTCTGGTCGCCTTGCTTCTGGACTTGGTCGTCTTAGCGAAGGTGGTGCGAAACTAAGCGGTGGTATCGATCAACTTACCGATGGTTCTGGTCGTCTTTCTGCCGGACTTGGTCGTCTTAGCGAAGGTGGCGCAAAACTAAGCGGTGGTATCGATCAACTTACCGATGGTTCTGGTCGTCTTTCTGCCGGACTTAGTCGTCTTAGCGAAGGTGGTGCGAAACTAAGTGGTGGTATCGATCAACTTACTGACGGTTCTGGTCGTCTTGTCTCTGGACTTAATCGTCTTAGCGAAGGTGGCGCTAAACTTGGTAATGGTATCAATGAACTTTCTGACGGTTCTAATCGCCTAACAGCTGGACTAAATCGTCTTAGCGAAGGCGGTGCGAAACTGAGCGGAGGTATCAACCAACTTACCGATGGTTCTGGTCGTCTTTCTGCTGGACTTAATCGTCTTAGCGAAGGTGGCGCGAAACTTGGTAACGGAGTTTCTCAACTTCAAGAAGGAGCCGGAAAACTATCAAGTGGCCTAAGCACATTAAATGATAAAAAAGCTGCACTAGTTTCTGGTATAAATGAACTTACTGCAGGCTCTAACCAACTTACTATCGGTTTTGACACATTCAAAACTAAGAGTGTTATGCTAACAGATGGAATAGATAAACTACACAAAGGAAGCGAAGCATTTAAAGAAGGTCTTTTAAAATATACGAACGGAGTACTTACTCTTAACGAAAAACTACTAGCTAAAAAAGGTGATTTAGAAAAACTTAGCGCCGGAAGTGCTACACTTAACAACGGCATCGACAGATTATCAGATGGAATTTCTCAAATCAACTCTAAGCTAGCATCTAAAAAAGATGACTTAAATAGATTAGCCGCAGGTGGTACCGAACTAGAAAACGGTGTTGCTAAACTTTCTGAAAGCACACCGAAATTAGTAGATGGTGCAGATAAAATCAATACCGGATTAAATGCACTAAATTCTAACTTACCTAGCGACAGCGACTTAGCTGCTAAAAAATCTAACCTAACATCTACATTAGACAAACTAAAAGGATTAAAAATCACATATAGAACTAACTTCAATCCATTATCTAGTGCCTTCACAGATTTAGGTGCTCAAATAGAAAGTCTTAAAGAAATTGTAAGTCGTATAGATACACAATCTACGACAACAACAACTACGACTACTACACCAGCTGCACCTACACCAGCTCCTACTACTAATTTCTCAGGACTGGAACAAACACTAGCATCAATGGACTTAAAACCAGAGCAAAAAGCTCAAATCCTTGCTGCAGCTAAAAGTGACGCAGCTGCTACACCTGCTGCACCAGCACCACAACCAACTACTACTGTTCAAAATAGCAGTAACAATAATAATAGCCAAATAAAAGCTGAACTTACTTCTGCAATTAACAGTGCTTCATCAAAATACTCAAGCATGAAATACCGTGTAGGAAAATTAAACTACATTCAAACTCAACTTGATAAATTCGATGTAAACTCTCTTGCAGCTGACCTTGAAGGAACAATCAGCGGATTCTCAAGTATTAAATCTGCTGTTGGACAACTTGCTGCTGGAAGCGGTCAATTAAAAGATGGATTAACAGTAATGAACGAAAAAACTCCTACTCTTATCGCAGGATTTAATCAATATAAAGGTGGAGTTGATGCAACTGTATCATCTCTAACTTCAGGTGAGTTAGTAAATGGACTTAACCAACTAGCAAGTGCCACTCCAAAATTAAAAGAAGGTGTTTCTTCTTACACTAACGGAGTTAACTCACTAACTACATCAATGACAACTGGAGAACTAGCACAAGGTGTTGGCACTCTAGCAAGCAAAGGAACTGAATTACAAGCAGGATTCAATCAACTTTCAGGTGGTATCCAATTAATTCACGAAAAACTTCCTGAGTTAGCTGGTGGAATCGACGCTCTAGTCGACGGAAATGCAAGAATCAATGCAGGACTGAACAAACTTCAGGCTAAACTTCCTGAACTAAGCATCGGTATCCAAGAACTTGATAATGGCGGTAAGAAACTTTACCAAGGATTAACTGATATGAAAGCTAAAGCTCCTGAGTTATTAAGCGGACTTAATAGTGCTAAAGATGGTGCTGATAAACTTCACAACGGACTTTCTTCTATCCAAGCTAAAGCTCCTGAATTATTAAGTGGACTTAACAGCGCTAAAGATGGCTCTGAAAAACTTTCTAACGGATTATCAGCCATGAAAGCTAAAGCTCCTGAACTTATCAACGGGGTTAATAGTGCTAAGGAAGGTGCTGATAAACTTCACAATGGACTTTCTGCAATGCAGGCTAAAGCTCCTGAACTTATCAACGGAGTTAACAGCGCTAAAGAAGGTGCTGATAAACTTCACAACGGACTTTCTTCTATGCAGGCTAAAGCTCCTGAACTTATCAACGGAGTTAACAGTGCTAAAGAAGGTGCTGATAAACTTCACAACGGACTTTCTTCTATGCAGGCTAAAGCTCCTGAACTTATCAATGGAGTTAACAGTGCGAGAGACGGTGCTATTAAACTATCTGGTGCACTAACTATCATGCAAGCTAAAGCTCCTGAATTACTTTCTGGATTAGAGAAAGCTAAAGATGGTTCTGGATTATTAGCAGATAAACTTTCTAGTGGAGCTGACAAACTATCAGCAGCTAAAACTGGAGATAAAAATGTAGACATGATGTCTAATCCAATTAAAACTAATATCAGCGACATCTCAGAAGAAACTAGCTACGGTAACGCAATGGCACCATTCTTCCTAGTATTCGGACTACTAATCGCAGCTGCGGCATTCAACATTCTATTCCCAGCTCGTAAAGCAGAATACGGAGAATCAACAAACAGCTTATTCGGTACAAGACTAGTATCAATGACAACATTCGCTATCTTAGCAACAATCATAGAAGTAGTAGCAATGAGTTTATTCTTTGACTTTAAAGTTCAAAACTTTGGAATGTACTTCTTCGGATTAATACTTTCAGGTATTGTGTTTATGCTAATAACACACTTCTTATCGTACACATTCGGAAAAGTTGGTAATGCAATTAGCATCGGATTTGTAGCTTTACAATTCGTTCTAACTACACCACTATTCCCTAAAGAAATGCTACCATCTCTATACAGTGGTTTAATTCCTTTCACACCTGTATTCTACGGTGATACCGCTGTTAGACAAGCAGTTCTAGGTGGACTTACAAACGGAATTTACAACAGTGCAATATTAATCTTAGTTGTTTTAGGAATAATATTCTTAACTCTACTTTCACATCTCTTACAACAAGAATAATAAAAGCAGCTGTGAATTTAGCAAAAATAACAAATAAAAATTCTAAGTAACATCAATATTTGTTACTTAGAATTTTTAATCTTTGATTTGATAAGGAGCTGACAAAAAGCTCCTAAGTTTTTAACAAAGTGATATGAGAATTCATAATCCACTGCGGAAAGTGACTCGACAAAATCTTGTTTCTTAAGAACTTGCGATTTTTGAGTCACTCCCATCCGAGATTAATTCTATTATTTATAGATTGACTCTCTGAAATCATCTGTAGTGCGTAGGTACGCATTATAGATTTTTGTTTTAATAAGTGTACCCAACTTGCTGGTGTATGGCTTGTCGTACGATCTATATTAGTTATATCCCTCTCAACTGCTGCATTAATTAAAGCTTGCATCTCTTGCGCCGATGAAATTGTAACTTCTTTTGTACTGCCAACCACACCTAATTCATATTGAATTGTTATTGGTTTTAATCTATCTTGTTTCGCTATACGTTCATTAAACATCGCTTTTCTAAAGTCAGCCCACGATGCATATTGATTTCCGAATACTTTATTTAGTACCATAGTATCAGTGATTAAACCAACATCTTTTTTATACCAATCAGAATAAGTTGCCACACCGTTTCTTAGCGCTTCTTCCCCATATTTATTCGACACATACGGAATAAATCCATCTTGGTATCCTTTTTCAGCAAGAAGTTCATACGCTACTTTTTTAAACGTAACATCTCCTGGAGCACCATTCGGATTACTTAAAGCTGAGTAGATTGGCGAGAACATACTTACAGCATAATATCCATTTCTGCCATAACTTCCAGTATCTTTATATGCTCTACGTGATATTATATCATTATCTATTAACGAGTCTAAAGTTGTTAGTTTCGCTACTTCCGCGTCTGTTAATTGACGAATAGTATTTATCGCATGAGTATCTTTATTATGTTTTTCATCTCTAACATAAGTATCTTCTAATTTTCTATACCATTTTTTCTTAACATCTTTCGATTTAGATAAAATAGCATTAGCTTCCATCGCATCTAATGTATATAAAACATCATGCATTCCATGAACATACTCTTGCACGTCAGCTGCAGATCGGTATCTCGTTGTTGGATCATAAGTATGCAAACGAGTTAGTGAATCTTTTTCACCTTTGAACGCAGTATTAAGTATTACACCTTCTTCTTCCAATTTATTTGCTGATTGTAGTAATCCATATGCATAAAGTTCAGCTCCTAAACCTTCTCTACGACCATACCCTTCGAAATAAATACCTCCATCAGAATTGTGAGTCATTTCATGAGTGTATACTGATGTACCATATTGGTCTAATAATCTATCACTTACAAAGTACACTTCAGATCCATCTGCAAATGCACCTGCTCCTCCTCTGAGACTATACCACTTACCTGCTGGCCCGAAGAAATTGTATACTGCGTCAATATTTTTATCTGTAGCAGTAGCCCAATATCCTTTTCCTTCTGCATTTTTGAAGTAAAATCCATCTGTTACCGGTACCGAACGGAATAGTTTCTCTCTAGATTCTGGTGTTAGTATATTATACCAAATGTCATAGTGATCTCTTTGCCACTCTGCTGATTGATTAACTTTTTCATGTACATATTGGCGTAAAGCTTCTCCTGAAAGAAGTGTTCCATTTACGCGATCTTTATAACGTTCAAAACTTCCGAACGCTAATGTCGAAATATTAGAAATCGCATAAACACTTTCTTCCGGTAATGTTAATAACGGCAGTAACATTCCTTTATATCTCCATGAAGGTGATGATATTCTATCATATACACCTAGTGAATATTTGCTACCTGGTGCTGCAGCTTCTTGTTTAGCGCGCACTTCTGCTATATTAGATTTTTCTTCCACTATGTACGCTCTAGTATTATTTTTAAACCACTCATTATTTGTTTTATTCGGTAAGAACAATTTACGATACGCTTCTACAAAATCAAATACTGTGTCTTCTCCTTTTAACGGAGCAAGTAGACTTCCATATAATCCCGCATTATTTCCACCACGTAAGTTTTCTAATTCGCTATTTCCTAACGAGATAAGCGTATCTAATGTCGAAACTTCATTATTACCATTGAAGTCGAATTTATACGTAGTTAAATCTTTCGTATTTATATCATCGTAGTTAATGTTATACCAGCGATTCATATAAGTAAGCCCTAATAACAATGCTTCTTTATTGTTTTTAATCTTCTCACTCACATACTCAACTACGCCATTACCCATAGTATTTACAGATTTATCCATAGCAAGGATTTTTCTTAAGTGTTCAGCGATATTAGCTTTAACTTGTTCAAACTCTCTATCTAAGTATAAATTATCTATCGCAGCATCATCTGTAACACCAAGAACTTGTTTTCATAGCTTCTGAATTGTAAGTCACACCTTGTAAATCAGGTAATACATTATTAATTATCTTCGTATAATCAGACACAAATGCTTCTGGAGTAAAGATATACTCTTTTTCCTGCAATATTATATTCTAACACCTGATTATTTTTCAAAACTTCCTTTGAATGTAACATCTAAATAAGCAACAGTGTTATCTTTTATAGTGCAGCATTAATCTATTAATAGTATTTTTAGCTCCATTAATATCAGTTACTATATTATTACCATTCATAGGCACAACATCAAGTAATTCTGTAGTATAAAGTTTATCTGATTTATCTACCTTATTACCATAGTTAACCACTAATTCTTTGTTGTAAAATGGCATTAATTTTTCAATATTGTTATAAGCTACTTTTCTATCTGCTTGAGCCTGACTTAATTTCGTATAATCTACAGTTCGAACATTAGTTTTCAAGAATTCTCCTGTGTCTTCCAGAGTCGTAGTTATTCCGTAAGTTGCAACTCTTTCTTCGGCTTGCTCTTTAGTTAACTTAGTCGCATACTTATCATCATTTTTATTATTAACAGCTGTTACGGCATTTACTATATCAGCTCCAGCGTACTGGTCACCAGTAATAGCATAACCATAACCAACATTCATATTGCTGACTACATTGTTAATACGACCATCTCTCCAAGTAGAACCTACGATTCCTCCTACTCTAGGATAATTTTGACCGTTTATTATCTTACCATATGTAACAGAGTTATTTATTAAAGCTCCACCAGAAACTTTTCCTGCAATACCACCTGCATTTTGGTTATTATTACGCGCTGCTGTAGAAATCTGAGCTTCAACTTTTGCTCTATCAATTACAGATTCACTTCCTGAAATATTACCAACGATTCCACCTGCATAATTCGCAGCAGTATTAGCATGATTTGCGACAATAGTTCCCGTGAACGAGCTGTTTTCTATTACAGTATTAGATGCACTTACCACTAATCCTGCCACAGATTTTCTACCAGCAATCTTACCTTCAACAGAAACGTTACTAATAGTAGCTTTATTCGCAGTCTTCGCTAAAGCTGCGGCATTTTCTCTACTATCCACATCAACATTCTTAAGATCTAAATCACTTACCGTAGCGTTATTTAACGTTTCAAATAGAGGTTTTTTTAAATCATAGATTGCGTAAGATTTAGTTCCATCAGAACCGATTAACTTACCTGTGAATTCCCCTGTTAAATAACTTGTCTTATTGTTAGGTAACCCTATTTCATCAGCTGTTATATCTGAACCAAGTTTGAAGACACCAGCCATATTACCTTGCATTGCAGCTACAAGATTTTTGAACGATGTATAAACTCCATCTTGCTCAGCTTTTGTTTTAGCTATATTAAATGAATAATTATCTTTATACCCTTCTAATCCTTCTTCAACTAATTGGTCTACAGCTGCTGTTACTTTATAATTCCCTTCTGCATTTTCCGTAATAGATTGGACAGGTAGATACATTTCTTTTAAATCTGTCAGACTTAACTTTTGCGAAATAATTCGTTGTATCTTTTGGTACTTCACTTAAACTTAGATATCTACGGTAACGACCATTCTCTTTACCGTATAATTCTACAGAATCGATGTCCTTAATCTCTAGTTTTTTATAATCTAACTCAAAGTTTTTAGTTGAAGTTTCTGTACTGTATTCATCAAAATCTCCTAAGTTATAAGTTAACTTAGTTTTTTAATGTATACGGAGTATAGTAATCTAACCCTTTAATCACTTGCTCTTATCTGTATTTTTCGATATCAACTTCTTTTACGTTTATCACCATCAAAAATTTGAGCTTTCGCTGAAACATAAGCCCAAGTAGGATCTGTTAAGTTATAACTTACAGTTATTGATTTCTTACTTTCATCTTTTATTAAATTAGTAATTTCTACTGTAGGTTTTCTCTTAACAAGTGTTCCCAATTTAACAATTTGTTTTTACAGGATCTACCTGTGTACGCGATAACTCTTTAGTCGCTTCAACTTTTCCATTTACTAGGTAATCCTCATACTCAATTGTACGAAGTCCATCGTGACCTTGTTGTTCGATTCTACGACGGTTTTTCAGTAACATCAGATCTAAGATTTCCTCTACTTCATAAGGAAGAGTTTCTTTTTCTGTACGATGCTTAGTTACAACATCTAGTACCGGACGTTCCTCAACAGCTGGTTCTAGTTTTGCACTACCTGTAAACTCCGGAAGAGTTGGTTGCACTAATGCTTCTCCTTCATGTCCTTCTTCTTGCGTTCCTTTTGTCGCTACTGGTTCACTGTATTCTGGAAGAGTCGGCTGCACTAATGCTTCCCCTTCATGTCCTTCCTCTTGTGTTCCTTTTGTCGCTACTGGTTCACTGTATTCTGGAAGAGTCGGCTGCACTAATGCTTCTCCTTCATGCCCTTCTTCTTGTGTTCCTTTTGTCGTTACTGGTTCACTGTATTCTGGAAGTGCTGGTTGTACTAACGCTTCTCCTTCATGTCCTTCCTCTTGCGTTCCTTTTTGTCGCTACTGGTTCACTGTATTCTGGAAGCTCAGGTTGTACTAACGCTCTCCTTCATGTCCTTCTTCTTGTGTTCCTTTTGTTTCTAACGGAAGAGTATATTCTGGTACTTCATTTACCAACGCTTTGGCTTCATCTCCTCCCGAAGTTGCAACCGGATCTGTGTACTCTGGAAGCTCAGGTTGTACTAACGCTTCTCCTTCATGTCCTTCCTCTTGCGTTCCTTTGGTTTCTAACGGAAGAGTATATTCTGGTACTTCATTTACCAATGCTTTGACTTCATCTCCTCCTGTTGATACCACCGGTTTCTCTACTTGAGCTGGTTGTGTTGGCTGCACTGGAGTAGGTTTCACAACTGGTTGTTCAGGCTTAGTTTGAGGTTGTTCTGCTATTTTTGCAGGTTGTGTTGGTTGCTCAGGCTTTGTCTGTGATTGCTCTACCGTTTTCACAGATTGTGTTTGAGTCGGTTTCTCTACTTGCGCTGGCTGAGTTGGCTGTACAGGCATAGTTTTTTCGACAGTCTTGACCGGTTGTGTATTTTCAATTTGTTTTTGCGGTTTTACTGTTTCTTTAGGATTTTGACTTGTTTGAACTACTGGTTGTGTTGAATGAGATTCCTCTTTCTCTAGCTCAGGCTTTTGTGATTGCGCTTGTTGTTGTGCACCTAGCTCTTGATTTTGACTATTCTCAACAGTATTCTTTTTCTTGAACCTTATCTTTTATTTCTTTCTTTTCAGCAACTTCTAGTTTTAGATCTTCACTCGTGAAATATCCAATATATTTGAAGTCAGGAATATCAATAACTTGTTTTTCCAAGTCTACATTACCAACTACATCTGCTTGTTTATTAAATTGTATTAAGGCTTTTACTTTCTAATGCAAATGTTTGATAAGGCATCACAACACTTTTGCCCCATCGCACCGATTAAAACTACACTTAATACTTTATTTCTGTGCTTTTTACTAATTAATAAAACTGCAAGAACTGCTGTACCTATTCCTAGTCCTGCGATCGGAAGATTACTACTACCCGTATTAGGAAGAACCTCAGCTTTAGCTGTATCTCTAACTATTTTTCATAAACTAGATAATAAGTATCTTCATTTTTATATTCTTTAGAATACTTTCTTTTTATTAATTTTTTTCTCATTTTCATTTAATTCATTTTTTCTACATATTTAAAATTAACATCAGCGCAGACACTTCTTGCATAGGCGTATAGCTTCCAAACACTAATGCTCCTACTACTATCAGCGCTACTCCTAACGATAATTTTCTAATAGAATATTTTTAGTATTTTTATTATTTTTATTAATATTTTTTTCTCAATAAAATCATCTCCCATTCACTTTTTAAACAAAAATTTTTGGTTGTATGTTTTTACATATACTTACTATTGTATCAAAATAAATTGTTATATTCAAGACATCTGATATATATAAATAGAACCCTTTTTTTATAACAGAAAAGTATTAATTACCACCAAATCACTTTTAGATAAAATATATAGAGTTTTTAAGATATTGTACAATGTTATATCTCTAACTTTTCATATGAGAATTCCTTTTCTCTTTTCCCTTATTTTTATCTGACACAAACTATTTTAAAACACAAAAAAATACCCTAAAAGCTAGAGTTGTTAATCTAACTCAAGGTATTTCTTTTTATATTTTTAAATATTAAGTTTTTTTCAACCTATTATTTCTCTCTACGTCTTCTTGCAGCCGCAGCTAATCCAAGAACAGCTAATCCTAATCCTGCTAGTCCAGTATTAGTTTCTGTTGCACCTGTGTTTGCTAAACGTTTTGGTTGAGCTTTTGGTTCAACTTTTGCTACTGGTTTAGTTACTTTTCTGAAGATGTGACGTACATTTCCATCTTTATCAACTACAGTATTAACTAATTCATATCCTGGGATTGATCCTGGATCTTTAGTTCCATTTTCAGTTGGTTTTAATGGGTTTCCGTTTTCGTCTACCCATGTTGTAGATTTTTCTACGACTGGAGTTGGTGTTGGAGCTGGAGTTGTAACTTTTTCGTATACGTGCTCAATGTCTCCATTTGGAAGTTTCTTAGTCTCTACGAAACGGTATCCTGGAATATCTTTCTTCGGTTGTTCTCCGTCTTCTGTTGGATAGTTTGGAATTTCGTTTCCTTCTTTATCTTTATGACTTGTTTTAACTTTTTCGTATACGTGTTCTACGTCTCCGTTTGGAAGTTTCTTAGTCTCTACGAAGCGGTATCCTGGAATATCTTTCTTCGGTTGTTCTCCGTCTTCTGTTGGATAATTTGGAATTTCGTTTCCTTCTTTATCTTTATGACTTGTTTTAACTTTTTCGTATACGTGTTCTACGTCTCCGTTTGGAAGTTTCTTAGTCTCTACGAAGCGGTATCCTGGAATATCTTTCTTCAGTTGTTCTCCGTCTTCTGTTGGATAGTTTGAATTTCGTTTCCTTCTTTATCTTTATGACTTGTTTTAACTTTTTCGTATACGTGTTCTACGTCTCCGTTTGGAAGTTTATTTGTCTCTACGAAGCGGTATCCTGGAATATCTTTCTTCGGTTGTTCTCCGTCTTCTGTTGGATAGTTTGGAATCTCGTTTCCTTCTTTATCTTTGTGACTTGTTTTAACTTTTTCGTATACGTGTTCTGTATCTCCATTTGGAAGTTTTTTAGTTTCTACAAATCTGTATCCTGGGATGTCATCTTTCTTCGGAGTTGTTCCTTCTTCAGTAGTTGTTCCTGGAATTACATTTCCATCTTTATCTTTGTGAGTTGTTGTAACTTTTTCGTATATGTGTTTTGTATTTCCTTTTTCGTCGATTTCAGTTTTAACAACTTTGTATCCTGGAATATCTTTAGATGGTTTAGTTCCATCTTCTGATGGTGATAATGGATTTCCATCTTTATCAACATGTGAAGTATCTGGACGTACTGTTGGAGTGTATTTAGCTGTTACTGGTGTTCCGTTCTTGTCAACACGTTTAACTGTTACACCTGATGCTTTTCCTACGAAGTTTGGTTCTGGAGTAAATGTTACTTTACCATTTTCATCGATTGTGTAAGTTCCTTCTCCTGGTACTTTCTTCTCAGTTGTTCCATCTTCGAATGTTGGTTTTACAGTTTCATCGATTTCTACTGGTACATCTTTACCATTGATTGTTACTTTTCCACCTTCGAATGTTGGTGTTCCTGATTGAGATTGTCCTTTTGGACCTTCTGATTCAGTATCTTTTGAAGTTGGTGTTACCGGAATTACTACTGGAGTGTATTTAGCTGTTACTGGTGTTCCGTTCTTGTCAACACGTTTAACTGTTACTCCTGTAGCTTGACCTTTGAAAGTTTTCTCTGGAGTGAATGTTACTGTTCCGTTTTCGTCGATTGTGTACGTTCCTTCTCCTGGTACTTTCTTCTCAGTTGTTCCATCTTCGAATGTTGGTTTTACAGTTTGGTCAATTTCTACAGTTTTCTCTTCACCGTTTACTGTTACTTTTCCACCTTCAAATGTTGGTGTTCCAGTTTGAGTTGCACCTTGAACATTTGTAGTGATTACGTCTGTACTTGTTGGTACTGTTGGTTTAACTACTGGAGTGTACTTAGCTGTTACTGGTGTTCCGTTCTTATCTTCACGTTGAACTGTTACTCCTGTTGCTTTTCCTGTGAAGTTTTTCTCTGGAGTGAATGTTACTGTTCCATCTGGAGCTACTGTATAAGTTCCTTCTCCTTCGATTGTTACTGAATCAACTGGGTTTCCAGTTTTTGGATCTACTAATTTAGCTGGTTTATCTTCGTTAATTTCTACAGTTTTTTCTTCACCGTTGATTGTTACTTTTCCACCTTTGAATTCAGGTTTTCCTGTTTGAGTTGAACCTTGAATATCTTCAGTTACAGCATCTGTTCCTGTTGGTGTAACTGGTTTAACTTCTGGTGTGTATGTTGCTTTGGCTGGTGTTCCGTTCTTATCTTGACGAACTACCTCAACACCTTTAGCTACACCTGTGAATTGTGGTTCTGGTTTGAATGTTACTGTTCCATCTGGAGCTACTGTGTATGTTCCTTCACCTTCTACAGTTAATGAATCAACTTTATCTCCAGTTTTTGGATCTACTAATTTAGCTGGTACTGTATCGTCCATTTCAACAGTTTTTTCTTCACCGTTAACCATAGCAGTTCCACCTTGGAATACTGGTTTACCAGTTTGAGTCGCACCTTGAACATCTACAGTTTTAACTGGTTCTGCTGTTGGTTGCGCAGGAATGATTGATGGAGTGTAAGTCGTAGAAACTTTAGTTCCATTTGTATCTTCCGCTTGAACATTAGCTGGTGTTACCTTACCAGTGTAAGATTTGTCTGTTGGTGTGAATGTTACTTCTCCTGTTGCTGGATCGATTGAGTAAGTACCGATTGGCGTTACTCCATCTTCTGCGTATGCTGGAGTCGTTTGCCCTGCTGGAACTTCATTTCCTTCTTTATCAAGAAGTTTGTATGAATTCTCTTTAATTGGAGCAATAGTGTCTCCAGGAGCGAATGTTGGAGTTCCTTTTTGAGTTTCCCCTTGGATAGCTTCTGATTTAGCTGGTTCCGCTGTTGGTGTTACCGGAGTGATCTTCGGTGTGTAAGTTGTTTCTACAGCTGTTCCGTTCTTATCTTTAGCTTGAACACGTACTGGTTGTACATCTCCTGAGTATGTTTTATCTGTTGGTTCAAATACTGCAACAGCTTTTCCATCTACAGTTTTAAGAGTGTATTTACCAATTACATTTCCTTCTGGATCTCTAGCTGGTACTTCTGTCGCTGGTTGTCCATCTTCACCTAGAAGAGTGTAAGTAGCTGGATCGATATCTACAGATTTTTCTTCACCTGCAATTGTAGTTTTTCCACCTTCGAATGAAACTGTACTTTCTTGAGTTTTTCCTTGAACATCTTCACTTGTAGCTGGGGTCGCAGTTGGTGTTACACCAACGATATTTGGAGTATAAGTCGTTGAAACTTTTGTTCCATTCTTATCTTCAGCTTGTACTTTAGCTGGTTGAACTTTACCAGTATAAGATTTGTCTGTTGGTGTGAATGTTACTACACCTGTAGCTGGGTCTACTGTGTATTCCCCTACTTTATTTCCTTTTTCATCTAGAGCATCTACTGGTCCAGCTGCTTCTGTTCCATCTGGATTTAATAATTTCACAGAACCTTCTTTAATAGGCACTTCAGTTGCACCTTGTGTAAATGTTGGTGTACCTGTTTGAGTTTCACCTTGGATACCAGTTGAAGTAGTTGGTGTAGCTGTTGGGTTAACAGGTGTTACTGTTGGAGTGTATTTTCCTTTTGAAGTAACTGGAACTTTATTTCCTTCTGAGTCAGTCGCTGTTACAGATACTTGTACATTAACACCTTTACCTTCCCCTTTAAATGTTGGAAGTGGTTCAAATGTTACTACACCTGTTGCTGGATCGATTGAATATGTTCCTTCACCATCAACTACCACTTTACCTTCAGCATTAGCTCCTTCTAACGAGTATACTGCTGTTTTCCAGTCTACATTCGTTCCGTCTAATGTGTTATCTGTATTATTTAATTCAGAGAAACGATCTTTTCCTGATTTAGATGTTTGTGGTTGTCCTTGTTTTCCTGCAGTTTCATCTGCAGATGGTGCAATCCCATATACAGTTGGTGTATATGAATTTTCTGCTGGTACTGTTACTGAATTCCCTGATTCATCATTGAATGTAACATCTGCTGATACTGTTACTGGATTTGCAGTTCCTACGAATTCTGCAACTGGAGTGAATGTTACTTCACCTGTTGAAGAGTTAACTGTATAAGTTCCTTCATCAGTTGTCACAGATTCAACTCTGGCTCCTGTTTTTGGATCTACTAGTTTGTAATTTGATACAGTAGTTCCGTCTGGTTGTCCTTCTTTGAAGTTATCCGCCATTGTATCAGTTTGTTTTTCACCTTGAGCACCTGATGATTTTTCAGGTTCAGTTACTACAATGTAGTAAGTTGTTTCAGCTACTGCATCTTCTGTTACTTCACCAGCATCTGTTGCACCTACTGTTGGAGTTGTCACGACACCATTCGAATCTACTGCTCTTACCGTAACTTTATAGCGTCCTGGTTGAGTTAAAGCATATGCTGTTGCTTTTTCTAGGTTTTTCTCTGCCGCCGTCACTAATGCTGCACGTGCTGTTTCAACAACTCTTTCGGCTTCTAAAGCTGCTGTACGTGTAGTACCCACATTTCCTTTTGCTGTTGTCAGTTTTGTTTGTGCCACTTCTAATTCTTTTTGAACTGAAGCTTTAAATTCTCTTACTCTCTCAAGTTTTTGTTCAGCCAATGATCGAGCTGTTGGAGAAATTGAACGCAATTTAAGATTATCTAATGCCTTTTGAGCATCTTCTTCTATTTGAGTTTGACGATCTAGTAGCTCTTGAAGACGAGCTAATTCATTTTGTGAATCTTGTTGTTCTTTTAAAGCCGTTGCTGCCTCTTGTGTTTTAGCTGCCGCAGTACGTTGAGCCTGAATATAAGCTGTTTCTTCTGTTTGAGCTTCATCAAAAACAACTTTAGTTCTGTCTGGAGCGATTACTGTTGCTTTTGTTTTGATTGTATCAGAGTTTTCAGCTGTTGTTTTATCATCAATTACATCAGCAAATGCCACATTAGATTTTTTAGAATTAATTAAATCTACTGATGTACCTTTTGCTTCTGCGTAACTTATAGAAGTACCTGTTGGTTTAGCATTTTGGATAGATGCTACATCTGTTGAACTTGCCTCACGGTATGATACATAACCTTTGAAACCTGAAGAAGTTTCAAGCTTCCATCCTGCATTTGATTCTGTTGCTGTTACTGTTGAGCCATCAGATGCAGTCCATTGTTTAGATACTGAGTCATAACTTACAGTTACGATAACCCCTTCTTTATTAGCTTGTTGCATTTTTGGAATAGTTGTTACTGTACGAGTTACCTCTCCTACCTCTGTTACGTGACCTTTTTCACGAATTTCCGCAACCTTATCTGCTAGGGTTGCAGCTGTAGATTTGACACTCCATTTACGTGTAAATTCATAAACGATATAATTAACATCACCATTAGCTTGAACATCTGTATAGACACGTCTTTCTATAAGCGTTGAAGTCCCATCTGCATTTTCTACTAATTTATATGCATCTTCATTAGGTAATGAATATCTACCAGTTGCACGGTTAAATGTTGCAGTATATTCTTTGTTGTTAGCACCTTTAACAGTATAAATTTCACGTTGTAAATTAGCTTGAACTTTATCTGTTGTTACTTTTGCTGCTATATTATCAACACCTACATATTTAGTAGATTCTGGACTCACAGTCAGGTTAATTGTTGTATCTCCTGTAGTTGATGCATCTGCTAATTCTGCACCTTCTTCTACTGCTGTGTTCGTAGTTCCTTCTGCAACTACCCACTTACCATTTTTAACAGCAAGCTTGGTTACTGTTCCATCTGGCATTGTAATTTCTGCAGTATTTGCACCTTTAGAAATTGCCACAGGTACAGTTGTTGCATAAGCTTCAACATTCTTAACAGAAATCTTAGGAGCTACAGCTATTGTGATATTTTCATGTGCCTCTTGACCAAACATATTCCATTGATCAGAGTTTCCTGCAATCGTTGAATTGTTATAGTCTTTTGCTAATACTGCTGCTGTGAAAATTCCAGCTTCGTTTGCTGTCCCTGTAATTAATCCTGTTTGTGGAGTATAGTCTAAACCAGGAACCACATCCTTGATAGAAGTTGTAGCACCATTTGCTGCATAAGTACCATTTACAGTTGTGTGAGCTGTAACTGGACGCGGTCCATTCATAGTAGTAAGAGTTGATCCGTCTTTAGCAGTAAATGTAGCATTATAAACTCCTTTATTTACTGTTTTTGCTCCAGCTATTACACGTTCTCCATTAACTGTATAGTTTGCATCATTATCACGAGTCATCGCATCATTATCAACATATTTAATATCGTGACTTACTTCGTCACCAATAGTTACTAACTTAGATGACCCTTGGATAAGTGGAGCTGTTGTATCTTGCCATCCCATCCATCCTGAACGTAAGTTTTGGAAGTCAACTACCTGTGTAGTACCATCTGGTTTCGAAATAGTTACTTTATAACGCATGTCATACACACCGTTTTGAATGCTTGATGATACATATCCTTCAACAGTATCTGCTTTTTCATTATAAGCTGTACCAGGGATTAAATTAGTTAATTCAATATTTGTAATCTTATATCCTGCTGTTGTAGCCGCATCAGAAAGACTAAAACGTTTCTTAACATCCTTTACATAGATATAATGACTACCTTGTTCATAAGTATATCCATAGATTTCTGTTGCAAGAAATTCATAAGCTCCTTTTGATCCATATTGAGCATTCTGATCTAATGTATCAACGATAGTACTTCCAGTTGGACGAAGTTTACCTTTCCACATCTCAGCCTCTGTACCAAGTTTTTGAGCTTCTTCTCTTGATAGAGGTATATCAGTACGACCGTTTTTTACCAGCTACTGAGTTAACAGCTTCTGGTTGTTCTGTATTTTTCAGATTGGTATCCATGAACATAAATACGGTATGTTGAGTTCCCATCAAGTTCATAGTAAGATTTACCTGTTGCTGTCGCAAACTCACCATTTTTCTTTCTCAATTCTCTAGAAGAATATGTGTATCCTTCATTTGCTGAACGTAAATTAGAACCTTTTTCGATTTCTTTTCCGTTACGCTCGTCTTTTGAACCAGTATTTTCGATTGAGTTTTGAATCTGATTTTTTTCTCAGTATTTTTCTGCTTTTTACCTACAGTTTCTTTACCGTTAGTAGTATCTACCGCTGGTATTTCTTTTTCTCTACTGGTTTATTTTTTTAATTTTGAGTTTACAGTTGTTACAAGTTTATTGTAAGCTGCTTTTAACTCATCTTGTGTTTTAGCGTTTACTAAAGTTGCTTTAGCATTTTCTAATTCTGCTTTTAATACTGCTACAGACTCTTCTGTTTTGTTAGCGTATTTTCCAGCTTCAAGGTTAGCTGAAACTTCGTTAACGTATCTTTCTAATCCAGATTTGTCTAATTTAGCTTCTTCCTTCGGAGTTTCTGCTCCTACTTTTGCTGCTACTGCTGCTGCGACACTTTCTTTAGTGTTTTCTACTTTTGCTGTTTTTTCTACAGCTTTAGGAGCCTCTTCTTTTGCTCCTGCGTTTGTTGCGTTATCATTAGTAGTGTTGTTTGACACTTCTTCAGATGCTTGAGCTACTGCTCCAGCTCCTAAAAAGATACTCGCACCGATAACTACTGATGCAGTACCAACTTTAAATTTTTTGATTGAATAAGATTCAACTCTTGTACCTTCTTTAGTAGTTTTTAAGTACTGATTGTTCTTTCCTACCATTTTTTCCTCCAAATTAATATATGTTTCTTACTTTAATGTGAACAACGTTTTTCTGTATATACAAAACTTCTTGATAAAAACACAAAAATATAGCACTCCTCATGCTATATTTCCTCATAACTTCTTTTCTAAATAATTAAAATACACAATCCAACATTCAAGTAATACTATTAACTAATTAACTAAGACTTTTATTTTTAATTAATCGTATAAGTCATTCTATCAAATTTAATGCATTATGTCTATATAAAAAAACGCTATTTTTTTATAAAAAAATAGTAAAAAAATATTAGTATATATATATTGTCTCTTATATACAACTCTCTTTCTTTTTGAAAAGCACCCAACAAATATTATAATATTAACTTAAGTAAATAATATAAACGAAGGTAAATAATATAAGTGTTCAGTAACTTTTTGTTTAATGGTTTTCTAGGTAGAAGACATTGAATTATCAACATTTTAAGATTTCATCTCTTAACTCTACAATTACTTTAAAATCACTAATCATGATTTAACATACACTTTTTGCCTTTTTATTACACTTTTTAGAGTAATTTCAACTCTTATAATGTTACCTCTTTTAGATAAATATAATATTAATTGTTTTTATTATTTGTACTACTTTAATCAATAAATAATATAATACATTAAATTTTTCGTCGATTTTTAAGGAATGATTTTGAATCAAACTCATCCAATTAAACCTACTTCTTCTACTCTTCACATAAAAAATACCCTGAAATTAAGTTTTTACACTTAATTCCAGAGTACTCTAACTGTTATATATTCAGTTTTTAGATGTTTATTCTTCTTTTTCTTTACGACGTTTCGCTGCCGCAAGTAATCCACCTAAAAGCGCCATTCCAATTCCTGCTAATCCAGTATTAGTCTCCGCTTCTCCTGTATTCGCTAGACGTTGACCTTTCTTAGCATTGAACTTAGGTGTATTGTCATTTGAAGAATCCACCATAGGTTTCTTATCTTCTCTTGTATAAGTTCCTGAATTACCTTCAATAATAACACCTGTTACTTTCTCAGCAACCACTAGGTTTTTAGCTGAAATTACTACCACTTGTCCATCAGGGTAAACAATCGTCGCTTCTCCTGTGTTTGAAATTGTAATTTTAGCATCTTTTAAGTTTGGATTTGCAGTTATTAAAGCTTGTTTAACAGCTTCTTTTTCTGCTTCTGTAAGGTTTGAAGCATCTTTAACCTTAACTTTTTCAGGTAAGTTTACAGTTACTTCTTTACGTTGTTCAAAGATATCTTTAGCTAGAATAGTAAATGTTCTACCATCTTTAAGAATTACAGTAGCATTTCCTTTTTCATCTACGACAAGTTCTACCGCTTCTCTTATAGCTCCTAACACCTTGAACTTAACTTTTTCTTTATCAGATTCAGTTAGATTGTTAATATCCGCAACTACCTCTTTATCAAAGTCAAGATTAATATTCTCACCGTTATTCTTAACAGCTACATCTGCAGCATCTTTAACTAATACGTCTGAAGAAATCGTCATAGACTTACCGTCTCTTGTAGTCACAGTGGCATTTCCTTTTGAATCTACCACAACTATTGCTCCAGGATTAATTTCTTCAATAGCCGCTTTAATTTTAGCTATTTCTTCTGGCGTTAAACTTCCTTTGTTCGCTACTAACGTTCTTATTGCTGGTGTATTAACCTTACTATTCGCAGTAATATCAGTCAGTTTATCCGTTGGAATAACTAAATCTAGAACTGGAAGTACGAATACTAACCCTTCTCCATTAGTTACAATAACATTACCTTTTTCATCGATAGCTACTGTTGCTCCAGGATTTACCACCTTAACTTTAGCTATGATCTCTTGTTTCTCTGCTTCTGTTAGTTTTGTTACATCCGTTACGGCCGTCTTAGCTACAGGTGTATTAACTACATTTCCAGCATTTTCTTTAACAAGATCTGCTTCTGTTTTTGTTACTTGTGCAACTGAAATAACTTGTTTATGACCATTTGCAGTCACCACTACAACATTGCCTTTTTCATCTTGTGTTATTTCTTTTGCATCTGGATTTACTGATCTAATAGCCGCTAATACTTTAGCTTTTTCTTCATTCGTTAACTTAGTTGGATCTGCTACAATTACTTTTTCTGCAGGAACTCTAACTTCTTCAACAGCTCTGATTTCTGATTTTTTTAGCTTCTTCTATCTTGTTAAGTACATTAACACTTGAAGCTGCATCGATTTCTTTTTTTAGCTTGTGTTGCAATTTCATCAACTTCAGCCTTAAGAAGTTCTTTTACTTTATCAGAAATATCTGTTCTAGCATCAATAGCCGCTTTCTTAGCTTTCGCTTCTTCATCTATCGCTTTTCGTGCATTAGGTTTATCTTCTACAAATGGTACTGCTTCTTCAATTCCCACTTTAGAGTTATCTTGTAATTTTTTCACATCTGCATTTTCCCTAGCTGCATCAATAGCCTTCTTAGCTACTTCTGCTAATTGTTTAGCTAGGTCAGCTGCTGCTTTTTTCTCTTCATCAGTGGCATCTGGAGTATTTGCGATAACTTTAAGTTGTTCTGCTAACTTATCATCTATAGCTTTCTTAGCTGCAGATTTTACTAACGCTTCTGGATTTACTGCAGTTACTTCCGTTACTCCAGTTGTCTTAGCTTGTCCTACTTCTGAGTTTGTTGTCGCTCTATCGATTCCTTCTTTTGCTGTATCGGCTTTAGCTTTTGCTTCTGCCTTAGCCGCAGTTTTCTCTTCGTCTGTTAAGTCTGTACGCGCATCGATTTCATCATTTTTAGCTTTAAGAGCGTCTTCGATTGCTTCCTTAGCTTCTGTTTTCGCTACTGCTTCTGGATTTACTGAAGCTACTTCTGTTGTTCCATTTTTCTTGACTTGGTCGATTTCTGCATTTGTTGTCGCGATATCGATTCCTTCTTTTGCTGCGTCAGCCTTAGCTTTTGCTTCTGCCTTAGCAGCAGTTTTCTCTTCGTCTGTTAAATCTGTACGAGCGTCAATTTCGTCATTCTTAGCTTTAAGTACTTCATCTATTGCTTTCTTAGCTTCTGTTTTCGCTATCGCTTCTGGATCTACAGCTTTTACTTCTGTTGTTCCATTAATCTCAGTTTGTTCTACTTCTTCATCTGTAGTCGCTCTATCGATTGCTTTCTTAGCTGCATCTGCTTTTTCCTTAGCTTCTTCTTTTGCTTTGACTTTTTCTTCGTCTGTTAAGTCTGTACGTGCATCGATTTCATCATTCTTAGCTTTTAGTGCATCATCGATTGCTTTCTTAGCTTCTGGCTTCGCTACTGGTTGTGGATCTACTGAAGTTACGTCTAATGTTCCATTAGTTTTAGCTTGGTCTACTTCTGCGTTTGTTGTCGCTTTGTCGATTTCTTCTTTTGCTACGTTAGCTTTTGCTTGCGCGTATGCTTTCGCTGCAGTTTTCTCTTCATCTGTTAAGTCTGTGCGAGCGTCGATCTCATCATTCTTAGCTTTCAGAGTATCATCGATTGCTTTCTTAGCTTCTGACTTCACCACTGCTTCTGGATTTACTGAAGTTACTTCTGTTGTTCCGTTAACCTTAGCTTGGTCTACTTCTACATTTGTTGTCGCGTTATCGATTGCTATCTTCGCTGCATCAGCTTTTGCTTTTGCATCAGCTTTCGCTGCTATTTTCTCTTCATCTGTTAAGTCTGTACGAGCATCTATCTCATCATTCTTAGCTTTCAGAGCTTCATCGATTGCTTTCTTAGCTTCTGTTTTTGCTACTGGTTCTGGATTTACTGAAGTTACTTCTGACGTTCCGTTAGTTTTAGCTTGCTCGACTTCTGCATTTGTTGTCGCTTTGTCGATTACCTCTTTCGCTCCATCTGCTATGGCTTTCGCGTTTGCTTTCGCTGCTGTTTTCTCTTCGTCTGTCAAGTCTGTACGTGCATCTATTTCGTCGTTCTTAGCCTTCAGAGTTTCATCTATCGCTTTCTTAGCTTCCGTCTTCGCTACTGCTTCTGGATTCACACTGTTCACTTCTGTTGTTCCATTAACCTTAGCTTGCTCGACTTCTGCATTTGTTGTCGCTTTGTCGATTACCTCTTTCGCTCCATCTGCTTTCGCTTTAGTCTCTGCTTTCGCTTTAACTTTTTCTTCGTCTGTTAAGTCTGTGCGAGCATCTATCTCATCGTTCTTAGCTTTCAGAGCTTCATCTATTGCTTTCTTAGCTTCTGTTTTTGCTACTGGTTGTGGATTTACAGCTTTCACTTCTGTTGTTCCGTTATCCTTAGCTTGGTCTACTTCTGCGTTTATTGTCGCATTGTCGATTGCTTCTTTCGCTGCATCTGCTTTTTTCTTAGCTTCTTCTTTTGCCGCAGTTTTCTCTTCGTCTGTTAAGTCTGTGCGAGCATCTATCTCATCATTCTTAGCTTTCAGAGCTTCATCTATTGCTTTCTTAGCTTCTGTTTTCGCTTCTGGTTGTGGATTTACTGAAGTTACTTCTGACGTTCCGTTAGTTTTAGCTTGCTCAACTTCTGCATTTGTTGTTGCTTTGTCGATCGCTTCTTTCGCTGCATCTGCTTTCTTCTTAGTTTCTGCCTTAGCCGCAGTTTTTTCTTCGTCTGTTAAGTCTGTACGTGCGTCAATCTCGTCGTTCTTAGCTTTCAGAGCTTCGTCGATTGCTTGTTTCGCAGCTGGTTTTGCTACTGCTCTGGATTTACATTGTTTACTTCTGTTATTCCATTAGTCTTAGCTTGTTCTACACCCTCGTTTGTTGTCGCGTTGTCGATCGTCTCTTTCGCTGCGTCTGCTTTTTTCTTAGCTTCTTCTTTTGCTTTAGCTTTTTCTTCGTCTGTTAAGTCTGTACGTGCGTCAATCTCGTCATTCTTAGCTTTAAGCGCATCGTCTATTGCTTGCTTTAGCCGCTGGTTTGGCTTGTGCCGTTGGATTTACATTGTTTACTTCTGTCGTTCCGTTATCCTTAGCTTGGTCTACCGCTGCGTTTGTTGTCGCGTTGTCGATTGTCTCTTTCGCTGCAGCTGCCTTGTCTTGCGCTTCTTGCTTAGCTGCTGCTTTTTCTTCGTCTGTTAAGTCTGAACGCGCATCGATTTCATCATTCTTAGCTTTAAGCGCATCGTCGATCGCTTCCTTAGCTTCTGTTTTCGCTTCTGGTTGTGGGTCTACAGCTTTTACTTCTGTTGTTCCGTTAGCCTTAGCTTGTTCTACTCCTGCGTTTGTTGTCGCATTATCGATCGCTTGTTTTGCTGCATCGGCTTTTTTCTTAGCTTCTTCTTTCGCTTTAGCTTTTTCTTCGTCTGTTAAATCCGTACGTGCGTCAATCTCATCATTCTTAGCTTTAAGAACGTCTTCGATTGCTTTCTTAGCTTCTGTTTTCGCTTCTGGTTGTGGGTCTACAGCTTTTACTTCTGTTGTTCCGTTAGCCTTAGCTTGTTCTACTCCTGCGTTTGTTGTCGCATTATCGATCGCTTGTTTTGCTGCATCGGCTTTTTTCTTAGCTTCTTCTTTAGCTGTCGCTTTCTCTTCGTCCGTTAAGTCTGTACGTGCGTCAATCGCATCGTTCTTAGTTTTCAGAGTATCGTCTATTGCTTTTTTCGCTGCTGGTTTTGCTTGTGCCGTTGGATTTACTGAATCTACACTTGTTGTTCCTACAGTCTTAGCTTGCTCAACTTCTGCGTTTGTTGTTGCATTATCAATTGCTTCTTTCGCTAAATCAGCTTTCTTCTTAGCTTCTGCCTTAGCCGCAGTTTTCTCTTCATCTATTAAGTCTGTACGTGCGTCAATCTCGTCATTCTTAGCTTTTAATGCTTCGTCTATTGATTGCTTAGCTGCTGGTTTCTTAACTGCTACTGGATTCACTGAATCTACACTTGTTGTTCCTGCAGTCTTAGCTTGCTCAACTTCTGCGTTTGTTGTCGCATTGTCGATTGCTTCTTTCGCTGCATCTGCTTTGGCCTTTGCTTCTGCTTTGGCTTTAGCTTTTTCCTCAGCTGTTAAATCATTATTTGCATCTATTGCATCTTCTTTCGCTTTTAATGCATCATCTATTGCCTGTTTAGCTGCTGGTTTTTTAGCTGCTTCTGGACTAAACGAATTTACATCACTTAAACCAGATATACTATTTACATCAACTTTAATATCTGTATCTGCTGCATCAATCGCTTCTTTCGCCTCATTAGCTTTGTTTTCTGCTTCAGCTTTTGCTGCAGTTTTCTCTTCAGTTGTTAAATCATCTCGAGCATCAATTTCTTCTATTTTTTTCTCTAGAGCTGCATCAATTGCTTTTTTAGCCTCTGGTTTCTTAACTGGTTCTGGACTAAATGAATTTACATCACTTAAACCAGATATACTATTTACATCAACCTTAATATCTGTATCTGCTTCATCGATTGCTTGCTTAGCCGCATCTGCTTTTTTCTTAGCCTCTTCCTTAGCTGCTTGTTTCTCTTCTGCTGTTAAGTCATTGTTCGCATCAATTTCTGCTTCTTTAGCTTTAAGTGCTTCATCAACTGCTTTTTTAGCCTCTGGTTTCTTAACTGCTACTGGATTCAACGAGTTTACATCTGCTACCCCAGTAGTTTTTGCATTTTCAACATCAGCATTTGTTGTCGCTTTATCAACTGCTTGTTTTGCTGCATCTGCTTTGGCTTTAGCTTCTTCTTTAGCTGCTATTTTTTCCTCAGCTGTCAGATCATCTCGAGCATCGATTTCTGCTTCTTTGGCTTTAAGCGCATTATCAATCACTGTCTTAGCTGCTGGTTTTGCTACTGGCGTTGGATTTACATTGTTTACTTCTGTTGTTCCATTAACCTTAGCTTGTTCTACTCCTGCGTTTGTTGTCGCATTGTCAATCGCAGTCTTCGCTGCAGCTGCCTTGTCTTGCGCTTCTTGCTTAGCTGCTGCTTTTTCTTCTGCTGTTAAGTCATTGTTCGCATCAATCGCTGCTTCCTTAGCTTTTAGTGCGTCTTCTATTGCTTTTTAGCTGCTGGTTTCGCTACTGGCGTTGGGTTTTACATTGTTTACTTCTGTTGTTCCATTAGCCTTAGCTTGGTCTACCCCTGCATTTGTTGTCGCGTTGTCAATCGCAGTCTTCGCTGCAGCTGCTTTGGCTTTAGCTTCTTCTTTAGCCGCAGTTTTTTCTTCGTCTGTTAAGTCGTTATTCGCATCAATCGCTGCTTCCTTAGCTTTCTGTGCATCATCTATTGCTTTTTTAGCTGCTGGTTTCGCGACCGGCATTGGATTTACATTATTTACTTCTGTTCTTCCGTTAACCTTAGCTTGGTCTACCGCTGCATTTGTTGTCGCATTGTCAATCGCAGTCTTCGCTGCAGCTGCCTTGTCTTGCGCTTCTTGCTTGGCTGCTGCTTTTTCCTCATCTGTTAAGTCGTTATTCGCATCGATCGCTGCTTCCTTAACTTTCAGTGCATCATCGATTGCTTTCTTAGCCGCTGGTTTCGCTACTGGCGTTGGATTTACATTGTTTACTTCTGTTGTTCCGTTAGCCTTAGCTTGGTCCACTCCTGCGTTTGTTGTTGCATTGTCGATTGCTTGTTTCGCTGCAGTTGCCTTATCTTGCGCTTCTTGCTTAGCTGCAGTTTTTTCTTCGTCTGTTAAGTCGTTATTTGCTTCGATTGCTTTGATCTTATCAGCTAACGCATCGTCTACTGCTTTCTTAGCTGCTGGTTTCGCTACTGGCATTGGATTTATTGAATCTACACTTGTTGCTCCATCAGTTTTAGCTTGTTCCACTCCTGCATTTGTTGTCGCATTGTCAATTGCAGTTTTCGCTGCGTCGGCTTTCGCTTTTGCATCTTCCTTAGCTTTTGCTTTCTCTTCACCTGTTAAGTTATTGTTCGCATCAATCGCATCGTTCTTAGCTTTTAATGCATCGTCTATTGCTTTTTTAGCTGCTGGTTTTGCCACTGGTGTTGGATTTACTGAATCTACTGATGTCGCTCCATCAGTTTTAGCTTGTTCTACCGCTGCGTTTGTTGTCGCATTGTCGATCGCAGTCTTTGCTGCATCGGCTTTTGCTTTCGCATCTTCCTTAGCTTTTGCTTTCTCTTCCGCTGTTAAGTCGTTGTTTGCGTCGATTGCGTCATTCTTAGCTTTTAGGGCATCATCTATTGCTTTTTTAGCTGCTGGTTTTGCCACTGGTGTTGGATTTACTGAATCTACTGATGTCGCTCCATCATTTTTAGCTTGTGTTACTGCATCATTTGTTGTTGCATTGTCGATCGCTTGTTTTGCTGCAGTTGCCTTATCTTGCGCTTCTTGCTTAGCTGCAGTTTTTTCTTCGTCTGTTAAGTCGTTATTCGCATCGATCGCGTTGCTTTTAGCTTTTAATGCATCATCTATTGCTTTCTTAGCCGCTGGTTTTGCCACTGGCGTTGGGTTTACTGAACCTACTGATGTTGCTCCATCAGTTTTTGCTTGTGTTACTGCATCATTTGTAGTAGCGTTGTCGATTGCTTGTTTCGCTGCATCGGCTTTCGCTTTTGCATCTGCTTTAGCCGCAGTTTTTTCTTCCGCTGTTAAGTCGTTATTCGCATCGATCGCGTCGTTTTTAGCTTTAAGTGCATCGTCTATTGCTTTTTTAGCCGCTGGTTTCGCCACTGGCGTTGGATTTACTGAATCTACTGATGTTGCTCCATCAGTTTTAGCTTGAGTTACTGCATCATTTGTTGTCGCGTTATCGATCGCTTGTTTTGCTGCATCTGCTTTTGCTTTAGCATCTTCCTTAGCTTTTGCTTTTTCTTCCGCTGTTAAGTCGTTGTTTGCATCGATTGCGTCATTCTTAGCTTTTAGGGCATCATCTATTGCTTTTTTAGCTGCTGGTTTTGCCACTGGCGTTGGGTTTACTGAACTTACACTTGTTGCTCCATCAGTTTTAGCTTGGTCTACCGCTGCGTTTGTCGTCGCATTGTCAATTGCAGTCTTCGCTGCGTCTGCTTTTGCCTTCGCGTCTTCCTTAGCTTTTACTTTCTCTTCCGCTGTTAAGTCGTTGTTTGCGTCGATCGCATCGTTCTTAGCTTTAAGTGCATCGTCTATTGCTTTCTTAGCTGCTGGTTTTGCTTGTGCTGTTGGAGTTACTGAATTTACTGATGTCGCTCCATCGTTTTTAGCTTGTTCTACCGCTGCATTTGTTGTCGCGTTATCGATTGCTTGTTTCGCTGCATCAGCTTTTGCTTTCGCATCTTCCTTAGCTTTTGCTTTTTCTTCCGCTGTTAAGTCGTTATTCGCGTCGATCGCTGCTTCCTTAGCTTTTAATGCATCATCTATTGCTTTCTTAGCCGCTGGTTTTGCCACTGGCGTTGGGTTTACTGAACCTACTGATGTTGCTCCATCAGTTTTAGCTTGGTCTACCGCTGCGTTTGTTGTCGCGTTGTCAATCGCGGTCTTCGCTGCGTCGGCTTTTGCTTTCGCATCTTCCTTAGCTTTTGCTTTCTCTTCCGCTGTTAAGTCGTTATTCGCGTCAATCGCATCGTTCTTAGCCTTAAGTGCGTCATCTATTGCTTTTTTAGCCGCTGGTTTCGCCACTGGCGTTGGATTTACTGAATCTACTGATGTTGCTCCATCTGTCTTAGCTTGTTCTACCGCTGCGTTTGTTGTCGCGTTGTCAATCGCAGTCTTCGCTGCGTCGGCTTTTTGCTTTCGCATCTTCCTTAGCTTTTGCTCTCTTCCGCTGTTAAGTCGTTGTTCGCATCAATCGCATCGTTCTTAGCTTTAAGGGCATCATCTATCGCTTTTTTAGCCGCTGGCTTTGCTTGCGCCGTTGGATTTACTGAATCTACACTTGTTGCTCCATCAGCCTTAGCTTGTTCTACCGCTGCGTTCGTTGTCGCGTTATCGATCGCTGTTTTCGCTGCATCGGCTTTTGCTTTAGCATCTTCCTTAGCTTTTGCTTTCTCTTCCGCTGTTAAGTCGTTGTTTGCGTCAATCGCATCGTTCTTAGCTTTTAGGGCATCATCTATTGCTTTCTTAGCCGCTGGCTTTGCTTGTGCTGTTGGGTTTACTGAACCTACACTCGTTGCTCCATCAGCCTTAGCTTGTTCTACCGCTGCGTTCGTTGTCGCGTTATCGATCGCTGTTTTCGCTGCGTCGGCTTTTGCTTTAGCATCTTCCTTAGCTTTTGCTTTCTCTTCCGCTGTTAAGTCGTTGTTTGCGTCAATCGCATCGTTCTTAGCTTTTAGGGCATCATCTATTGCTTTCTTAGCCGCTGGCTTTGCTTGTGCTGTTGGGTTTACTGAACCTACACTCGTTGCTCCATCAGTTTTAGCTTGTTCTACCGCTGCGTTTGTTGTCGCATTGTCGATCGCAGTCTTCGCTGCGTCGGCTTTCGCTTTTGCATCTTCCTTAGCTTTCGCTTTCTCTTCCGCTGTTAAGTCGTTGTTCGCGTCAATCGCATCATTTTTAGCTTTAAGTGCATCATCTATTGCTTTTTTAGCCGCTGGCTTCGCTTGCGCTGTTGGAGTTACTGAACCTACTGATGTCGCTCCATCAGCCTCAGCTTGTTCTACCGCTGCGTTTGTTGTCGCGTTATCGATCGCTTGTTTTGCTGCGTCAGCTTTTGCTTTTGCATCTTCCTTAGCTTTTGCTTTCTCTTCCGCTGTTAAGTCGTTGTTTGCGTCAATCGCTGCTTCTTTTGCTTTTAATGCTTCATCAACTGCATTTTTCGCATCAGTTTTCTTTTGACTTGCTTGTGGATTGACACTTTCAACATCAGAAACACCTGATGTTTTAGCACTAGCTACAGTTTCATCTGTTGTCGCATTATCGATTGCTGTTTTTGCTGCATTTGCTCTAGCAGTTGCATCTGCTTTTGCTGCATTCTTCTCTTCTGTTGTTAAATCATTTCTTCCATCAAGTTGTGCTATTTTCGCATTCAGCGCATCTTCAATAGCTTTCTTAGCCGCTGGTTTCGCTACAGCCGTCGGATTTACTGAACCTACACTCGTTGTCCCCGCCGTTTTAGCTGAGTCTACTGCTGCGTTTGTTGTCGCGTTATCGATCGCTGTTTTCGCTGCAGTCGCTTTTGCCTGTGCATCTGCTTTCGCTGCATTCTTCTCTTCTGTTGTCAGAGTATTATTCGCATCAATCGCAGCTTCTTTCTCTCTTAAAGCTGTATCGATAGCTGCTTTTGCTGTATCTTTCTTTGTTACTACCGGGTTATCATTGCTAATCGCTGTTGTTCCTGATGTTTTCGCATTATCTAATGCAGCTTTTGTCGTTACCGAGTTATCATTAATCGCTGTTAAAGCTTTTGCTTTATCGGCATTAACTTTTTCGATTGCTGCTGCTTTTTCTTCTGAAGTTGCGTTTGTATTCGAATTAATTTCTGCAATTTTATTGTCTGCAGCTGTATTAATCGCATCAATTGCAGGTTGTTTATTTAAACTTACATATTCTGATAAAGATTTTGTATCAGTTGAACCATCTTTATATGTCACAACAAGATTTCCATTAGCATCTTTTGTAATCGTAGAAATTCTTGTCGCTTGATTATCTACAGCTTGCCCTCTCTTACTTGTAAGATTTGCATCATCATTAGTTTGAGAGTATTCAATTTTTACTTTTTCTTTAATCTTTTCAAACTCTTCTGCAGTCACATTCGTAGGATCTATTACACTTACCGTACCTTCAGGTGCTTTAATATCATATTTTTTAGTTTGGTTTTTCACTACGAATTCAACATATCCCGCTATTTTTTGACGTTCTGCAGGATTAGTAGTTGCATTAATTCTTCCGTTAAAAGGTGCACTTTCCCCATTGTTGTCATCTTTTGCAACGATAACACTTGTCCACTTTTTACCATCTCCTAAGTTAGTAGTTCCAGTCATTTTAATTGTTGCTGTTTTTTTATCTTCAGACACAGAACCTTCTCCACTAGTTACTGCACTATCAACAATATTCCCTACTGCTAACCCAAAACTAGTTGCATTATTGTAGTTAATATCACCAGGACCACGAAGTTTTAGATCTTTAATTTTAGATTCATCCGTTGCAGTAAATGTTAGGTCTGTTTCTTCACCAGAATATATATAAATATTTCTGTTCGCTTCGTTTGAATACGGTAGATTAACAACCGGTGGAATATTTTTGTACAATTTCACTTACCGGTTTTTGTCTTCGTAGAACCGTCTGTAAATGTAACAACAATATTATTTCCAACGATATTAACCGATTGAATAACATCCTCAGGATGTTCTACTAAAGTTCCACGTTTATCTGCAAACCTTGCATCTTCATTTTGTTGTTGAATATTCTAATTGAATACTATCTTTAATTTTCTTTAAATCTTCCGCTGTTGGGTTAGTTAAACTACTTACAGAAATTTTCTCATCAGTGCCCTGAGATCTTAATGCATACTTTTTCGCTTGTGATTTTAATACTAAGTAGAAATATCCTGGGTCTGCAATACTATCACCTTTTTTTAAGATTTTCTCTACCTTGATCATCAACTACCTGAATATAACGAGTACCAACATTTAATGTTTGGTTTTCTTGTTTTGTGTAATCTCTATGTTTTTTTAGTATGTCATTCGGACGACCCGTAATGACGATTTTCGCAGGATTTGCTTGACTCGCATCCGACGTTACCCCTGCTGTCTCCGCACGGTTTATTACAGTAGCTGTGAATCCAAATTCAACATCCAGATCATTTTCCGTACCTGCAACATTTGGGAATCTTTGTCTTGATCCTTTCTTAATCGTTGCATAACGAATCTTTCCCGTTTCAGAATATACTGGAATTTCCAATGAAAAATGCTCTTCGTTATAGATATAGATTTTCTTCTCATCTGGAATCGAGAATGTGAAATCTACCTTTGGATCTTGATTAACAGCTGCACGGAATGTAATATTCTTCGCTATTTCTTTTCCATTACGAGGATCTTTCGCTCCTGTATTTTCAATTGAGTTAGTCTCAACTTTTTTCTCCACATTTTCAGCTGGGTTAGTCTCGACTTTCTTTTCAGTATTTTCAGCTTCTTTACCTACTGTTTCCTTAGGTATTGTAGAATCAACTACTGGAGTTTCTTTTTTCTCAACTGGTTTATTTCTTAGTTTTGAGTTAACAGAAACCACTAATTTTTGATATGCTTTAGTTAGTTCTTCTTGTGTTGTTGCACTTTCCAAAGTTGCTTTTGCTGCATTCAGATCAGTTGCTAAATTAGCTATACTCTCTTCTGTTTTGTTCGCATAAGCCCCACTAGAAATCTTTCCTTCGATTTCACTAATAAAGCTTGATAGTTGTCTTTTATCTAATGTTTTTACAGGTTCTTTTTCAGCTACTTTTTCAGTTTCTTTAACAGGCTCTTTTACCCCTAATTTTGCAGCTACACCTGCTGCTACTTCCTCTTTTGTAGTTTCCTTGGCAACTGGATTAGCAACTACTTTTTCCAGAGACTGCGCCACCTAATGTCGCACCTTCATTTTTTGAATTATCTGTTGTTGTGTTTTTTGAAACTTCTTCACTAGCTTGTGCCACTGCTCCAGCACCAAAAAGATACTTGCACCTATTACTACTGATGCAGTACCTACTTTGAATTTTTTAATCGAGTAAGTTTCTACTTTTGTTCCTTCTTTTGTTTTCTTTAAATATTGATTATTTTTTTCCTATCACCGATGCATCCCTCCTTAAAAATTTATCGCTTCGACTTAACTGACTTTTTTCTTTATTTCAATGAATAATAAAACATAGAAAATATGCATTACTATCCTATTTTATAATCATTATTTCACAACTAATATCTTATCAAGTTCCAAAACTTTTTCAAATCATAGGTACTCATAAATAGTAGAATATATATTAAATTATAAAAATATATTTTTCTGTTATAAGAAAAACCAAATTACCCTTAACATTATTGCTTTATATTCTTTATCAAAAGCAACTTAAAAGAATTATAAAATTACATCTATAATAACTTCTTCACTTATTGTATTTATAACTTTTCTCTAGGTAATTTAACCTTTTTTACTTCTTTTTTCTTAATTTATACGAATCATATAATTCAAAAATATTTCTCAATTATAGTTTTGTTAAAATAATCATAATTAATCCAATATAAAATATTATAATATAGTTACATAAATTTTTAGTTAAAGTATATATGTCAACTACTATTAACTCTGTAAAAATTTACATAAAATAGACTTCAATTATCTATAGCAAAAAGAGCTGACTCGACAAAATCATTTTTGTCAAATCAGCCCTTTAGCATTAATCTATTATTTGTATATTTTCTCTAAAAATATCTTTATTACTAAATAGTATTTCATATATTCTAGCTACCTTAATATCATGTTCAAAGTTCATACTATTTTTACTATTCAGAAGTGGATGAAGAACGATTCTACCATTTCTATTAATCTCTCAATAATAGCTGTCTTATCCTGTTTTACAGCTAACACTCTAAAATTATTCGTAGAGAAATTCGCCTTGTAATCTTCTTTAGTAGTGTTTGTCAGTATGTGTAGTAAAAATCCTTTGAATTTTTCTTATTACTATATCTTTTTAGTAGCTATTAAATTTACTAAATTTCTGTAATTTTCTGTTTTAAGCGCTGCTTCATAGATTCTATTTTCTAATCCTTCACTAACATCATAAATCCTCTTAATTCCTTCTTTACCTAAAGATAAAATCTTATATTTTAAGTACGGAAATAACTCTGATTCTGATGCTATATTTTCTTTCCTTAAATCAGTAAGCATATTTTTTTCGAAAGATACTTTTCAATCTTTTTCATCATTTTATATTATTTCTTATAGCTGTGGCACTAAGATGCTCTTCTTCCAACATCTCGGAGTTATTCAATCCTTGCCCTCTCTTTTTATAGGTATCATTTTGGATATTTAATCCCGCTTCCCTAATGGCTTTATAATAACTATACGCCAAACTAAAAATTCGGATTATTATTTTCCAATCCATATAATACACTATTAATCTTAGCGTGACTAAGTCCTGTTTTTTTAACAATTTTCTATATTCTTCTTCGTTTGCATTTTGCTGTTTTTGTGTAAATTTCTTCGAATATACTCACATCGTCATTTTTCTGTTCCGAAGATTAAATGTGTTATTCCAGCACCGGATAATATCTCTATACTCTTTTTAGCAAAATCATCACCATATGCGACACTTCCAAGATAAGGTAGTGCAATAACCATGTCGCAACCACTTCTAACAGCCTCTCTAGCACGCGTAAAACCATCCACTATCGCAATTTCACCTCTTTGAGTGAAAAATTCACTCATTACACAGATTACTTCTCCATTATTTTTCATCTGCTATTTTTTTCTTGCACATTCTATTAAATATCTATGTCCGCTATGTAACGGATTAAATTCCGCAACTATTCCAATTCGCATTTTTTTCACCTCACTTTTTTACTGTTTTTATGTAAATATAAAAAGATAGCGAGTTTTTCACTTAATACTTATAAATACCAAGCAATTCCCTCGCCTTCTTTTTTCTATTCTTTATTTTTCTTCTGTAGTAGATGGATTTGATACTACTTTTTCCATATCATTATCTTCGAAAAATATCTACTGTCCAACCTACTAGACTTCCATCTTCTGCTGTGACTTTACTGATAGAGAACTGTCTCGGCTTTTTTTATCTTCATCAACCAATCTTCTAACTTCTTTTCTTCCGAAATCTAAAGCCTCTTTCTGAGATTTTAAAGATCTTACCCTGTAGTACCGACACCTTCTGAATCAGACAGTTTTTCCCTTTATAATCTTGTGGTTTCGGTGTTTTTTAAAACCTCTTCTCCGGTATCTTTAATTAGATTTTTTTATTCTCATTTTTGTGTAACTGTATTCCCTACTGAACCAGTTTCTTTTTTCTCAACTTTTTGTTCTTCTTGTTGTTTTTCTGATTGATTATTACTATTATCAACCTTGTTTTCTTTACTATCTTTTGGCTTATCCACTTGTTCTTGTTTCTTATCATTTTGAGATGAGTCATTCTTCTGGGCTGGTTCTTCCTTACCAAAGTAACTAATCGCTAAAAAAATAATAGCCGCTATACCAAGCGAACAAATACCATAAAACAAAGTTTTAGTGAATCTAGTTTTTTTCATAACCTCATATCCTTCTTCATACTTACTCTTTATTATACCACTTCTTATAATATTTTTGCGAAGATTTATAAATATTTATCTCGATATTTCTTCTCAAAAATACTATAGAAAAAAACTCATAGCACTCTTTTTCTAGAGTTCTATGAGTTCGACTATTAACCTTCTGTAATTTTTACAACAACTTCACCTTTGTCATTTCTACCTAATGTGTAGCTATAGTTTTTTCTTATTCTCTTTTTGCTAATCTGTTAATTTCTTCGTTAGCATAGTTATGTGCAGCTTCTGAATTATTAAATGTTCCAGGGGCTGTTGCTCACCATTTGCTTCTGTTACTTCTTTTTATCTTCTTTATTAGCATCATTTTTTGTGTTGTTAGTATTATTACTATTGCTACTACTATTATTACTGTTGTTAGTATTATTTTGTGTATACTTACAGTTTTTATTGGTATTACTTGATTTATTACTTTCTGATTTATTAGATGAGTTTGAAGAAGATGAGCTATCTCCATTATTAGATTCTTTATTCTCTCATATTTTTTCCTCATCACTCTTTTTCTTTTTGATTTAGATTTCAGAGCTGTCTTTGTCTTTATCTTTACTCTTATCTTTATCACTAGATGATGTTGAAGTAGTTTTCATTGTCTTTTTCTTACTTGAACTATCTCCACCAGTAAAAATAACTTATACCTATAAATAGAGCACTACATAAAAAAATATAGCTAATACAATTCCCCATAACACTTTTCAATAATCTATTGTCTTTCATTGTATTCCCTCCTTTGTTTCTAATATATTATAATACTATTTTATGCATATTTCCACTACTTTTTATATTATAATTTATTTAAATAAAATTTAACTTAAATAATTATCTAGATATTTGTCATTTTTGAGAAATTCCGTCTCTTATTTTCGATATATTTAGTGTCAGAGGCCTAAGACAAAAATAAATACAAAACAAGGGAGATTTTTATTATGAAAAATTTTTAAAAAGTTTTACATCTAAACTATAACGAACCTAAAGGGGAAAAAAACGCGTAGTTAAAAAGTTATAACTTCGAAGTTGCTCCTACTGCTGAAGACACTGCTTTGAAAGAAGTCGGCGAAGAGTTAAAAAAACTAATTGCTAAAAACATTGAAGATATTGTCACAAGCACAAAAGAATCACTATAATTTTTAGGGAGGGAATTTAATTATGGAGAAAAAAATTAAACATTTACTTTAATACTGATAACAAAAAAACTTATCACATCGCTTTTATCATTTTCCAAAAGATGATTTAAGCAAAAGCTACTGTAGAGGCTGTTGCGAAAAAAATTGTTGATACAAAAGTTCTTAACAATGATAAACATACCCTTACAGGATTTAAAAAGCTACTTATACTACTCGTGAAGTAAGCGAACTTCAATAATAGAAGGAGGAGGTGCGGTTCAATCCGCACCTTTTTATGGATATACTAAATTTTATCAATACTGTAGGCTTCCCTATTTTTGTAGCGGTATTTTTTTCTGTTAAAGTTAGACAATACTCTACAAAAATATAGGTAAAAGTTTAAACGAACTTACACGTATTATAGAAACAAAGTTAAATATTAATATCAAAGAATAGTTTAATATAAGGGAGTAAATATTATGACAAGTCAACAAACAATGGTTAACTGGGCAAAGGATAACGTCTATAAATGGATTGATATGGATGGAATGTACGGAGCACAATGCGTAGATCTAACTATGGCTTATGTGAAAAATTTCGCTAATTTCCAAATTTATGGTAACGCCATCGACTATCTAACTAATCCCATACCTCCAGGTTGGAGAAGATATTTTAAAGGAGATGCAGTAATAGCTCCTGGGGATATAGCAATTTGGCATTGGGGAGACTGGGATAACTACGGTCATGTCGGTATCGTTATAGAAGTAAATGAGGGGATTATCACCTCTGTTGAACAGAATGTTGATGGTACTCCTGACCGCGGTGGTATCGCTCGTATTATGAGTCGGGACGATACTTATCTCGCAGGATTTATCAGACCTAGCTACGATTCAACTGAAGAATGGACTAGAATTCCTGAAACTGGCTATTTCACAGTAGAAGTTCCATCTATAAATGTTAGAAATAAACCAAGCAAACTCGGAAAAGTTACCAGCACTTATTACAAAGGAGAACGAATCTACTATGATAGCTATGTAATTAAAGAAGGATTCGTTTGGATTAGCTACATCTCATACTCTGGAGAGCGCCATTACGTTGCTACAGGAACACATAACGGAAGCGAAAGAACAAGCACATGGGGAACTTTTAGTTAGTAGATCTTCCAAAGCTAAATTTTATAAATAACATAAAAAGAAGCGACTGGATATTCCAATCGCTTCTTATCTTATTTATTCTTTAATTATTTAACGCGGATGTAAACTGGTCCACTACCTAAGTTTGCAGTATTAATTACAGTTTGGTTTCCATTCCATCCACCGTGGATAGCTTGTCCGTTACCTGCGTAAACTCCGATGTGAGCTGCTCCCATACCACCATTTGCATAGTAAACTAAGTCTCCAGGTTGAGCTTGAGATGCTGGAACTACTGTTCCTAAGCTCATGTATCCTGCTGGCCAATCGTGGAAGTTGATTCCTACTGCTTTAAGAGCATTTGTTACTAACATTGTACAATCTTGGAAAGTTCCTAATTGAGCTAATGCAGCTTGGTAGATTGCAGCTCCTTTGTTTGAAGATGCTGCTTGAGTTGTTGCTGCAGCCGCTGGAGCTTGAGTTTTAGCTGTTACTGTTGGTGCTGCTGTTGCAACTGCTGGAGTTGCAGCTGGTTTTTCTGCTGCTTTAGCTACAGCTGGTGTAGCTACTGGTGTTTCTTTCTTAACTTCAGCTTTTGGAGCTTCTTCTTTTTTAGTTTCTACAGCTTTTGTTTCAGCTTTCGCTGGAGCCACTGGTGTAGCTGCCGCTTTTGACGCTGCAGCTGGAGCTGTTGGAGCTACTGTTGCAGCAGCTTTTGGTGCAACTGTTTGAACTGGGTCAACTTTAGCTACAGTTTTTTCTGGAGTGTTTTCCACTACAGTTGCTTTTGGAACTGTTACTTCAGCAGTTTTTACTGCATTTCCATCAACTTTTAATACTGTCCCAACGTAGATTAAGTTAGGATCTGAAATGTTGTTTAATTTAACAAGTTCGTCTACTGTAACACCGAATCTGTTAGCAACTTTTCCTAAAGTATCTCCTAATACTACTGTGTAGTATCCTTGTTCTTTAGCTTGAGCTACTTGAGCTACTGTTGTGTTATAAGTTAATTTATCTCCAGGGAAGATTAATGAACTTGTTAAGTTATTATCTTGCATAAGTTGATCAACAGTTGTTCCGTTGTTGATTGCGATATCCCAAAGAGTATCACCTTTCTTTACTGTATATGTATCAGCGTCTGCGATTTGCGCTAATCCTACTCCTACTGTTGATACGATTGCCGTTGCGGCTACTAATTTTTGTAATTTACTCATCTATTCTAATCTCCTTAAAATTAGGTTTGAGTCAAACGACTCATTTTATCTATAATAAATACTGTTTTAATTTCTAAATTTTTAATTTCTATAAACTATTTTTTTCTAAACTATAAATATCATAAACCTCATTCAACTTCTGTTGAACTTCGTTATATAATCTTGACATACTACCATTATATGTTCTCATGAAGCCTTTTTCAAGGTTTGTAACAATTTTGTAATAATAACGATAACTCTCTGTTACATTATGCAAAATTCGTAACATTAACGACGTTCTATAAGCAGTTTAATTGCATTTTTAAACGTTTTTTATTATATAGTAAACCTGTAATTTTAAATTTTTATTTTTCAAGGGGTTTTTATGACAGATTTTAATACAGCTAGTTCTACCTTAAAGATGTTCCTCGTCTTCTTAGAGGGGCTTCTATCATTCCTTTCACCTTGTGTAATACCCTATATTACCTATCTATATCAGTATTCTTGCAGGGAAAAAGAAATGAACGAACGCGGAGAACTAGTCTTCAATAAACGTAACACTATTACAAATACACTATCATTCGTACTAGGTATTTGTTCAACATTTTTATCCTAGCTTTTTGCAACAAGTTTTCATCAGTATTTTCTTAAATGAAAATATTAAAACATTAGCAAATCGTCAGTGGTGTATTAATCATCTTTTATGGGATTATTACAACTAGGAGTATTTAAAAATAGGATTCTTAAAACAAGAATTTTCAATAAAAATAAAGTTAAAAAGAAAAGGAAATAAAACTACTCCGATTCTTGCTTTTTTTAATAGGGATTCACTTTTAGCTTTTCTTGGACACCATGTATCGGACCAATCTTAGCCAGTGTTTTCCTGTATGCATCTAGTCATACTGGAATAATGAGTGTTCTTTTAATTCTTGCATACTGCTTAGGTTTATCTTACCGTTTATCCTTGTTGCATTCTTCGCTTCAAAATTATTAGAACTATTCAAAAACATACAAACACACTAAAAATACACACAAGTTATCTCAGGGATTATCCTTATCTTAATCGGTATCTTAATCCTGAGTGGATCATTTATCACTTTAACTAGATATTTTTCTTAAACTTGTGATTTGAATTGGAGAAAATAATATGAAAAAAACTAACAATGCTAGCGCAACTCTTCTTAGTAGTGCTCTAATTTTTAAATGCGTGTTCTTCTGGCTCTTCAGAGAAAAAGAAGAAACAAATAAACAAACTGCAACATCTTCAACTAGCGAAAATAAAAAGCTGTTCAAACTTACGATTTCACAGCTATGGACAAAGATGGAAAAAAACAGTAAAACTTAGCGACTTCAAAGGTGAAAGTTTATATCAATACGTGGGCTGGCTGGTGCGGACCATGTATGAGAGAAATTCAGAATTAGAAAAAAAGTATATCAAAAATACAAAAACAATAAAGACTATGTATTTTTATCAATGACTTCTCCTAATGATGCAGGTTCAAAAACCAAAGTCCTCAAGACAAAGGTAAAGATGTAATCATAATAAAAGCAAAAAGAACTTGGGGCTACTTACCCTGTTCTTTTTCGATGTCAATGACCGCTTCATCATAAACTACGCAATTCGTTCATTCCCGACTCACATCTTAATCAATAGTGATGGTACGTTTGAAACTAGAATTGCTGGTGCGGTGACAGAAGAATCACTTACAAAAAATTAGAAAAAAACTTAAATAATAAATAATCCGAGTCTAATATGTTAATATACATTTGTAAACGAAGACTTCATGTCTCCTATAAATTTATGTAACTATCTAGATTCGGATCTTTTTCTAATTACTAAGATTACTTATCAGCACTGCTCTTCATCGTATTTTTTCAACCACTTTTCAAGTAACTTGACATGAAGATTTTCTTCTTCACACTCAAAGATAGTAACTTCGTTTTGTTTAAATATTCTTTCTAACTTATTATTAAGAATACTATTCTTTTTCATCTAGATTTGAATATCCAAAATACACTTTTGCATCAACTCTCTCTGCATATTTTTAAGACATCTATTTCTTTTAATCTCATCAATAAATACTCTTCTCTTTCAGGATAGTTACGCGCATATTCTCTTATTCCATCATACACACCTACATCAAGATCATTATCAAAAATATATTTAAAATCAAAGTTCTGCACATTTTGAAATAAATAGCCTATTAACTGACTCTCCTACAGCTGAAACCACAATTTCCTATTGCTGCTCCTTGGCCTTTAGCAACAACATTCACCTCTAAATTCGAAATTCTCTTTTTAGAATACTCACGAAAATCTATCCCATCTTGATAGGCATAATTATAATATAACTCCTCATCGCTATTATTATTTAGAAAAAGGAAAATAAATTGAAGCAGGTTGCTTATTTTTCACTTCTCCCCTATCTCCCCTGACATGAAGTGTTGCACCACTATACCCTAAGGCATAATAGTTCATGAGCCCTAAAAAGCCTCTAGGTACTTCTTCATAATCTGGAAATTCTAGTATAAATCCTTTATTATTAACTTTTTTTAACGACAATCTCGCATGAATTTTTGAATAATCTACAGCATCAGATTCAACTGTCAATAATTGAAATTCCAGCTCATCTCTAACAATATTAATCTTATAATTTAGTTCTCTTTCTTCTACTAAGTTCATTTTTCTATCGCTCCAGCACACATTTTTCCCTTTAATTATATCTTATTATCTTTTGATAAAGATAACGTATAGCTATTACATCAAAATATACTCATTTCTATCACAAACATTTTACTCTCCTTTTTAACATATTACTCACTACACTTACAATTAATTAAGTACACAAAAATAATCCTCAACACTAGGTTGAGGATTATTTTTCAGACTGTTGACAAATGCAGAAACTGCATGAGTCAGCAGCCCTATTTTAATGAGAAAAAGTGCTGAAAAATGTTATAATATAAGTATATAGAGGGGTTTTTAGTATGTTTAATAAAAAGAAAATATCAAAGATGAAATAATATTAATGACGTTATCAGAACTAGTTCCTACAAATCACTTTTTTTAAGAAAAAGTAGCCGAAGCAATTGATTTTAAATTTGTTATGATTTGACAGAAGAATACTATAGCACACATCAGGTAGAAATTGTTTAGACCCTGTAGTATTATTCAAATTAGTGTTTTTTAAAAAGATTTCTATGGAATAAAAATCAATGAGAGAAACAATAAAAAGAATAGAAACAGATGCTGCATTTAGATGGTTTTTAGGGATACCATTTTTCTAAACCAGTTCCACACTACTCTACATTTTCACAAAAACTATATTCGACGTTTCCAAAGGAACTGATGTGTTCGAACAAATATTTATTAATATAGTAAATCAAAGCAATAGAAAAGAAACTAGTAGGTGGTAATGAGTTTTTACTGATTCAACACATATTAAAGCCAACACAAATAAAAAGAAATTCAAAGTTGAAGTAACTACAAAAATAGAAAATTAGATTTAGAAAAGAAATAAATGAAGAGAGAAACAAAAAGGAAAAAAAGCCTTTTTGAGTACAAAGAGGAACAAGTTGTAAAAAAGCAGAAAATTAACACTACCGATCCGGATAGTGGATATTATCACAGAGACCATAAAGAAGAAGGTTTTTATGTATTTTAGACCATAGAACTGTCGATGGGAAAAACAATATAATTATAGATTGCCATATAACTCCAGGTAATACTCATGATAGCGGTCCGTATATAGATAGACTAAATCAGATAGAAAAAAACCTTTGGATTAATACCAGGTAAAGTTGCGTTAGATAGCGGATATTATTCTCTAGACATACTAAAAACAGTTAGATAAAAATATATATTTTCAGTAATAGGATATAGAAGATTCTCAAGATCAAAAGATAACAAATATTTTTAAATACTTACAAGAAAAAGATATATGTGGATAAACGAACAGGAGAAATATTTAGATACAGAAACATTGATAGAAATGGATATAAACAATATAAGAGTGATGATAAAAACGAAAAGAAAATAATAAGACGCCATATAAATGCGGATTATTATGAGTGAAAACTAGGTTAAGACGTATATCAAAAGAAGGAAAACTATTGTATAAGAGAGAAAAGAAACAATAGAACGTAGCTTTGCGGATTCTAAACAAAATCACGGATACAGGTATGCACGATATAGAGGAAAAAGCCAAAAGTACAGTCGTACGCTTGGCTGTCTTGTTGCGTCCAAAATATGAAAACAATCGCATTAAGAGAGTATAAACCCTCTTAATACTACTAAATACTACTGGATTTTTGCCTTAAAGGCTTATTTTTGAAAAATACCATAACATCAATACTAGCTTGATATTTTCGGTATTTTTTTGTCAACAATCTAAGTGTCTGAAAATATATTTTCAGACACTTTTATCTTAATTTTTATTTAACGAAAAATATATGATAAACCGTTTGTTATGACTCCAAATGCTAATATTTTAGCTATAGTTGCAAAATCCTACAATAGGATTTAATAACATAATAAAAGAATAAATGATACCTAAAACTGCTAGAGCTATCTGTATCATATACCATTTTTGGTCCCTGTTTCTAAGTAGGCTTTGAAGGTGAAATATTGACATACTTAAAAAAACTAAAAATAAATATCCATAAAATAACTATTAATGAAACAAATGGTACTAAGAACATACTTAGTCCAATTGCAAGGGATACTAATATATTTCCCCAAAGGAATAGGTTTTAACTTTTATATAAGCTATAAATTAAGAGTGCACTGGCAGCTAATAATTGTGTTATCCCAAATGCAATTGAATATGTAGCAATTGTATCTAAAGGATGATTCCATAAGAATAATCCGAAGATTAAGTAAAAACACCAACGATAATATTTAGTATTTTTCATTTTGACTCCTCCTAAATTTAGTATATGCTCATTGTAGCATAAAAAGTTAAATTATTGCAATATCAACTCTTTATATAAAATCATAGGGTCTTGTCTAGCAGATAGACGATAGCATGATCGGAGCCATGCGGTCATCGCCGGTCATCTGCGGTCAGACAAGACCTGTTTTTCAATAGTCAAAATGGTTGTAAGATGCTACAATAGGGGCTATTAACATATCAAAGAGAATGGTCACGGTTAAGAAAATTGACGTTGTATTTTTAATTTTTCGAGTCAAAAATAACTATACCCCAATTTCTAATAGGGGATAACACTGGAAAATCATAGAAAGCTTTTAGAGAATGTAGTTGAACAAAGAATGGCAATAGCAGAAAAAGATGGAGTCCTTTTTCAAAAACGTTCTCAATACCAAGTAGAGAAGAGATGGGTGGACGGATATAATAGAAGGTAAATGGCAAGAAAAAGATTATACCCAAGATGAGCTTGACTATAAGGAGACCTTAAAAGTTCAATATGGTTTTGACGATAAAGCAGCAAGAATAATTGTAAAAGCTTAAAAGAAATATTTATAATAATCCTAAAAATAAGAAAAAGATAGAAAAGACTATGTGTTTACGAGATTACTTGGTGGGTTGAGTTATGGTCATGAGGATAACGGTTTATTGAAACGGTTTATGTGGAATAATACAGCTGGTCAAATGTATAAAGATCTAGATATAAAAGGAACAAATGACAATAAATTTCAAACTAACCGAAAAGCGAATACGTATATTTAAAATATAAAGTTAGAATACAGCATGAAAATTATGGCTACTATAATACTATACAAAAAGAACTACTTCACAATATAAAAACTATGGAAACAGTATTAGGACGTGAAATAACAGAGGATGAGTTTGAAAAATTGTGGAATAAACAGATAGATGCGTTTAAAAGGTAAAACAGACTTTTCTCATCAATATATTACAATGGCTACGCATCTGTATGGAAAAATCACGTCTTGCAGATTTGCGTGGAGGACATGAAAAATACAAATGACATGTCAGGGTGGTTAGGTGATACAACAGATGTAGCCGATACTAAGCCAAGTATAGGGAATGATGATTATAAGGCTGATTTAGATGCGAGTCAATATAATAAATATAATGAAAAAGAAACCTTGATTTTATAAATGTAAGTAATGAATATTACAACAATCTTGAAAATGGTATCCTCAATCGAGCAGAAGAATTTAAAAAAATATAGATCTTGAAAAATGAAAAATAAAAATTTACAATCAACTTAGTGAAAAATATGTAGATGTAGAGGGAAAAGGATAGCAAGAGTACCAAGTAATATAAATTACATAAAAGAAAATCATCATCCAACCTATAACTTTATAAAAAAAGTTTAGAAGATAATAAAAATGACATACAAGATTACTATAATGAAAAGTAGGTGCTTTCATGAAACAGCTAAGTAAAAATGGAAAATATTTATAATAACAATAGTAGTTTTAATAGGAAGCTTCTATGGATATTATAAAATAAACAATAGAAATGCATTTGAAGAAATGTATAATTCATACTATAATTTTATACCGGCAACAGCATTATATAATATGCCCTCAAATAGAGCCGATGCCAAGAGATGAAATAGGATTAGATATAGCAGAACTATATTATAAAGATACTAAGAATGATATGAAAATTGAATTTTTCTCTTATATCTTTTTAATAATGAAAAAAGTAATACTAACAGGCTCTCCTTTGTTATAATATTAACGAAAATTATAGCATATAAAAGTGTCTGAAAATATATTTTCAGACACTTTTTTCAAGCTGTTGACAAATGCAGAAACTGCATGAGTCAGCAGCCTATTTTAATGAAAGAAAAAGTGCTAAAAATGTTATAATATAAGTATATAGAGGGGTTTTTAGTATGTTTTAATAAAAAGAAAATATCAAAGACGAAATAATATTAATGACGTTATCAGAATTAGTTCCTACAAATCACTTTTTTAGAAAAAGTAGCCAAAAAGCGATTGATTTTAAATTTATTTATGATTTAACAGAAGAATACTATAGCCACACATCAGGAAGAAATTGTTTAGACCCTGTAGTATTATTCAAATTAGTGTTTTTAAAAAGATTTCTATGGAATAAAATCTATGAGAGAAACAATAAAAAGAATAGAAACAGATGCTGCATTTAGATGGTTTTTAGGGATACCATTTTTCTAAACCAGTTCCACATTATTCTACATTTTCACAAAACTATATTCGACGATTCCAAGGAACTGATATATTTGAACAAATATTTATAAATATAGTGAATCAAGCTATTGATAAAAAAAATTAGTAGGCGGAACAGAGTTTTTTTACTGATTCAACACACATTAAAAGCTAACGCAAACAAAAAGAAATACAAAAGTGAAATTACCACAAAAGTAAAAGAAAGAAAAATTAGACTTAGAAAAAGAAATAAATGAGAGAAAAAAATAGGAAAAAGCCTTTTTAAGTATGAAAGAAAAGAAAGAACTAAAAAGACAACGAATTAACACTACTGATCCAGATAGTGGTTATTATCACAGAGATCATAAAGAAGAAGGCTTTATGTATTTAGATCATCGAGACAGTAGACGGGAAGAATAATATTATTATAGACTGCCATATAACTCCAGGTAACGTTCATGATAGTGGTCCGTATATAGATAGATTAAATCAGATAGAAAAACTTTGGATTAATACCTGGTAAAAGTTGCATTAGATAGCGGATATTATTCTCTAGATATACTAAAAACAGTTAGATAATATATATTTTTCAGTAATAGGATATAGAAGATTTTTCAAGATCAAAAGATAATAAATATTTTAAATACTTACATGAAAAAAAGATATATATGTAGATACACGAACAGGTGAAATATTTAGATACAGAAATATTGATAGAAATGGATATAAACAATATAAAAGCGATGATAAAAAAATGAGAAAAATAATAAGACGACATATAAATGCAGATTATTATGATAAAGCTCGATTGAGACGTATATCTAAAGAAGGTAAGATATTATATAAAAGAAGAAAAGAAACAGTAGAACGTAGCTTTGCAGATTCAAAACAAAATCACGGATATAGATATGCACAATATAGAGGTAAAGCCAAAGTACAGTCGTACTCTTGGTTGTCTTGTTGCGTTCAAAATATGAAAACAATAGTACTAAGAGAGATATAATTATCTCTTAATACTACTGATGCTTTAGCCATAAGGCTTATTTTTGAAAAACGACCAAAACATCAATATGTTCATTGATATTTTTGGTCGTTTTTGATCAACAATCTGAAAATAATCCTCAACACTAGGTTGAGGATTATTTTTCTGTAAGTTCGTTATATTTTTGAGATTTGACTTTATTATTATTTTGCTTCTTTTACGTATTCTTGATCTTTAGTGTGAATAGTAAGTCCAGTGATATTTTTAGTAGATTTGAAGAAGAAACTACAGATATAACCGAATACTAATGCACTTAAGAATGAGAATCCTGAGAAGATGAATGGACTTTGTTTAGCGTAAGTTGTGAAGTCTTGGATGTACCAACATACAAGCCCTGCAACTACTAATCCTAATAATGCTCCAGCTCCGTTTGCACGTTTAGTGAAGATACCAAGTGCAAATGTACCAGCTAAAGGCACCCCTAGAAGTCCGATATATTTAAGGAATAAATCCCAAGTTTCTTTTTGGTTAGAGTTTACGAAGTATAATGCTGCGATTGTTCCTAATACACCAGCTACGATAATGATAATACGAGCTAATAGAACGTCTTGTTTAGCATCTTTACTTAAACCGAAGAAACGTTGTTTAATATCAACTGTGATACAAGCTGAAATTGAGTTTAAGCTTGATGCGATAGTTGATTGAGCCGCTGCTAAGATAGCTGCGATAACTAATCCCGCAACCCCAGCAGGTAATGCTGTTAAGATGAAGTAAGGTACTAAAGCTGTTGTATTAGCTGCTTTACCTACTACTTCAGCGTTCATGAAGTCTGGTAATTTTGTTACAGCGTGGCTACCTTTGTAGAAGCTGTATAAAACTGTTCCCATTCCGTAGAAGATTGGAATAGAGATGAATGCTAATAATCCGTTAGTCCAGATTGATTTGTTAGTTTCTTTTACAGATTCAGTAGTACTATAACGTTGAACTACGTCTTGAGAAGCTGTGTATTGTTGTAAACTGTTAAATACTGATCCAATGAAGATAATTGGAATAGTTGACGCTGTTAATGACCAGCTAAATTTCTCAGCAGTTACAATTTTACCATTTGCTAAAGCATCTTGGGTAATGTTACCAAATCCACCTACGTGGTAAGCTCCTAAGATAATTACTAGAATAGCTCCTCCAAGTAAGATAATCCCTTGGATAACGTCTGTCCAGATAACTCCTTCTACCCCTCCTAAGAATGAGTAAACTACGCAAAGTAATCCGATAACCGCACACACTAAGAATGGGTTAAGTGTCGATACTGATGTAATAGCAACTGTTGGTAAGTAAATAACGATAGCTACACGTCCAATATGGAATAGTGAGAATAACACACTTCCTACTACACGTACACTAGGATTAAAACGTTCTTCTAAATATTCATATGCTGTCGTTACATTTAATTTTCTAAAGAATGGAACATAGTAGTGAATCAATATCGGAATAATCGCGATAATTGAGAAGTTCCCTGCTGCGTATGTCCAGTCTCCGTTAAATGCTTTTTCCGGTGTTGCCATAAATGTAATGGCAGATAATGTTGTTGCGTAAATTGAGAATCCTACTGCCCAAGATGGAATGTTTCCTCCGGCTTTAAAGAATTCATCCGTGCTTTCACCTGCTTTTTTCGTGAAATACACCCCTATCGCTAGCATAGCTATTAGATAAATTGCTAATACTATACTGTTAAGCGTACCAAATCCTATCTTATCCATGGTACTTCCTCCTTTATACTTTTTTAAATTTACTAGTTTTCTCGAAGGGAGTGACTCAAAATCATGATTTCAAAGAAATCGATTTTGTCGAGTCACCCCCGCACAATTTATTAGATATCTAAAAAGCTTTTTATAAAGCGATTTTAGATATCAATAAACCACTACGTCTATGAGTTTTTCATATGAACCTTGTTAAAATTTTTGACTTTTTGGTTCATCCTCTTTCCCCTATATTTACCCCTTATTTTTAAAATTATAGGTTATAATCTTTAACTAATTTTTTTCAACTTCTGGTAATTTAGCTGGATCGAATACTTTCATAGGTTGTTTACAGTATCCTGCATCAATACCTTTAACTTTTTAAGATTTCTTTAAGAGTTTGATATAATCCTAACTCTAATACTTTTTCAATTACATCGTTTGCTTCATGTTGAAGTTCGTAAGCTTCAGCAACTTTACCTTCTTTAGCAAGTCTGAAGATTTCTTGGCTTCTTTGTCCGTTAACGTTGTATGTAGAACCGATAGCTCCGTCTACTCCTGTAATAGCAGCTTGAACTAACATTTCATCGAATCCAGACCAAATTAGTTTGTTAGGGAATCGTTTTCTGAATCTTTCTAATTGATAGAAGTCTGCAGCAGTGTATTTAACACCGATAACTTTTTCATCTTCTAGTAATTCAGCGAATTGATCTAAACTAATTTTAACCCCTGTTAAGAATGGAATGTAGTAAAGAATCATGCTGTTATCTGTAGCATCGATGATTGTTTTGTAGTAATGTTTAATTTCGTTAAATGATAATGGGTAGTAGAATGGAGTAACTGCTGATAATGAGTCATATCCTAATTCTGTAGCGTATTTAGCTAATTCTACCGCTTCATTAAGATCTAAAGATCCAACTTGAGCAATAAGTTTAACTCTGTCCCCAACTACTTCTTTTACAAATTTAAAAATTTGTTTCTTTTGAGCAGTGTTTAATAAGAAGTTCTCCCCACTACTTCCGTTAACATATAAACCATCAATTTTACTTACATTGATGTTATGTTCGATAACCTGTCTTAGCCCCTCTTCTTTAACCTCACCATTTTTCGTCAAATGGAATAAGTAAAAGCTGAATAAAGTCCTTTTAAATCTTTCATTTATAATAACCTCCGTTATTTGTTTTTTTATTTTATGCATTTATTTAACACATTAAATTTTAATACACTTACATTTTAAAACGTTTTTCTTTACTTTGTCAATAGAAAAAGCTCAAAAAAACATTATTTTTTTGAAAACCTTTTTAATTACTGCTGTTATTATCATGTTTACACCACATAGTGATACTTAATCCAGTTGACGCTTATATAGCATATGTAAATCTATTGTCTAGTCTTACCATCTCTATTTAATACATTAAACCTATCTTTTTTTAAAAATAAAATACGACTCACAAGTCATCATTTTATAAAAAAATCAGACTTATGAAGTCGCTTCTAATAACCTTTATTTGTTACTTAAAAATCTTTAAATCGAACATTATAATGTAACAACCAAATACAAAAATTCAATATCAAATTGGCTGTCCTTATTTTTAATACCTATCTGTCATAACTACCTATTAAGAACATTTCTCCTTTTAATGTATACTTGCTACAGTCTGTTGTTAAGATAAAGCTATCTCCTTTTCTCACATCATAACTGTTGCCATCTATTTCTACACTTCCGCTACCATTAAGAACGGTGAATAGATTTCCTGTTCTAGTTTTTTCAAGAGTTACTTGCCCCTCCACTTCGACCTTAAACACAGAGAAGTACTTTTCATCTGCTAAGTATGTTAGTGTAGCACCTTCTAATTTTTCACTTTAGGGCTTGTAGTAACTTTTTCAAACGGAACTTTACTTACATCTTTTGTTTTTTCTATATGAAGTTCACGTTTATTACCATCTTTATCAACACGATCATAATCATACACTCGATATGTTGTATCAGAATTTTGTTGCACTTCATATATTAATATTCCCTCTCCTATCGCATGAAGAGTTCCCGCTGGAATATAAAAGAAATCTCCCGTTTTTACTTCTTCTTCTATAAACAACTCTTGCCATTGTTCAGAATCTATCTTACCACTGAACTCCTCTTTTGTTTTCGCAGTATGTCCATATACTAACTTCGCACCTTCTTTAGCATCCAGCACATACCAACATTCAGTTTTACCTAGTTCTCCATTCTCATTTACTCGTGCATAATCATCTTCGGGATGTACTTGAACTGATAGATTATCACTAGCATCTAAAATCTTAATTAATAACGGAAACTTATCATACTTTTTTCTCAGTAAATAAACTAGGCTGTTTCTCGTACGCTTCTTTTAATGTTAAGCCTGCTAAGTCACCATTTGTTATTTTTTTGAGCTACCATTATTGTGAGCCGCAATCACCCACGCTTCTCAATATTTCCTTGTGGAATAGAAAAAAATCAAAACTTCTCTAAATTGCGCCCTCCCCATATTCTTTTCACAAAATACAGGCTCTAAAAAAATATAATTTTATCCATTTTATTCTCCTTAAATAATTCTAACTTCAAGTTTATTATACACTAGTCACTCTTTTTTTATACAGCATATACCTTTTAATTTTTTTCAATAACTTATTTTCAAAAACGTTTTTATGGTAATATATCGTTGTAAAGAATTTTTAACATTAATAAAATTTAAAGAATAATATGTCTTTATTAAGAAAAGTAGGTATAATATGTATTTAGGAATTGATATTGGTGGAACAAGTATAAAATTTGCTGTAATTGATGATAACTATAAAATTATCCATTACGAAACTTGTAAAACTCCTGACAATGTAACTGTAAAAATCACTGATGAAATGTTTAGAATCGCAAGTAAAATTCGTGAATCTTACAACTTCACTGCTGCTGGTATTTCAGCTGCAGGTGTTATTAATAATGTTCACATGGAAGTAATCCGTGCAGCTCCAACTATCAAAAACTATCTTGGAACTAACTTCAAACGCGATTTTGGAGACAGACTAGGTATTCCAGTATACGCAGATAACGATGTTAACTGTGCCTTACTAGGAGAACAATGGCTTGGTGGAGCAAAAGGTTTAGATGAAGTATTCTGTATGGCTTTAGGAACTGGAATCGGTGGGGCTTACTACTTAAACAGCCTTCCATTCGGATCTAACTTCGGAGTTGGAGAAATCGGACAATCTGTTTACGATTTCGATACTAAAACTACTTACGAACAACGTGCATCTACTATCGCTTTAGATAGAAAAATCAAGGCTGAAATGTACGAAGGGCTTAGCGTTATCGAATTCTTCGACCTTTGTAAACGTGAAGATACAACTGCACTAAAAGTATTAGACGAATGGCTATTCGAACTTGCTCGTGGTATTGTTAACTTACTATGTATCCTAGATCCTAAGTACATCGTAATCGGTGGTGCTGTTTCTGCTCAAGGTGATTACTTATTAAACAAACTTGAAGCAAAAGTACGCGAACTTCACCCAATCGAAAGCAATCAAACTAAATTCCTAGCTGCTGAATTAGGAAATGACGCAGCCCTATACGGAGCTATTAGCACATTTGTAGAAAAAAATAAGATATTAAACTTTATCCCTCTTTACTTAAAAAAAGTAAGGAGGGCTTTTCTATTTTTCAACAGAACTTCAAAGCTCTGTTCTACGTTAATTTATGCTTTTGATTGTATTCCTCTTCTGTATAATATATAATAAAAATCAAGAAACAGTATAAGGAGATTATGCTATGAAATTAGACCTAAACGAAAAACGAATTAACTATTATGGGCGTTAAATTCGATAATATTAAAGATTTTAAGAGTGTCTGGTATGCACTAAGTACAAATATAATTGAAGGTTGGATTCCATCAACTAATGATGTTCTCGAATTAAAAAAACAAAATTACCACTATTACAAAAATATGAGTAGAAATAAATACGAAGAATACACCTATATAGATTATGATAATATCTACACTTACCCATCCACTAATATCCTTATAAATAAATTTAATATAAATTCATTAGAAGAATTAAAAAAACAAAAGAATACTCTCTTGTTGCTAGTAAAATACTAGAGCTGTATCTTCGAGCCTATTCTAGTTAATTCTATAGATGACATTTATAAAATACATAATTTTTTTATTTTTCAGATATATATTGGTGGGCTGGTCAATGTAGAAAGGTTAACATTTCTAAAAAAATAATAAACCATTTATCCCTATCCAATCATTCCATACAGCTGAAAAACTATATTAATTCTTTAATTTCTAATTATCATAAGAATGCAAATACTAAAGAAAAATCACTAATGACCTAGCTGATATACTAGATAATTTGAACTACTTCCACCCATTTGAGAAGGTAATGGTCGTACTCAAAGAGAAGTAATTCGTGTCCTAGCTATGATGAAAAACTACGAAGCAATAATTAATATTGGAGCAGATGACAACATATATAATCTCTACATGGACGGAACGGTGTACAGTGATAAGTCAAAACTAAAACAGCTATTTAATATTATCCTAACGAAGCTTTTAAATGTTTTACTTTAATGGAAACCCCTCTTTACTTAAATAGTAAGGAGGGATTTTCATTCTATAGAACTTCAAAGCTCTGTTCTACATTAATTTATACTTTTTGCAACCGTTTAAATTTTTTCTAATATTTTTAAGTTTTTCTTTACAAAGTCTAGCATAGTGATAATATAAATTTAAGTTAACACATTAAATTTTGATAAATACATAATAATTAAGTCAAGGAGGGATCAACTTGAAAAAAATACGAAAAGATTATAAATGATATCATCTTAAAAATACAAACTGGTATTTTTAAAGAAGGTGAACAACTCTATACAGAAAAAGAGATAAAAAAGAAAATATAATGTTAGTAGTACTACTGCTGTTCGTGTAGCTAAACGAACTAGAATCAGCAGGGTACATTTTTAGAATTCAAGGTAAAGGAAGTTTCGTTAATAAAACTTTAGTTAATAAAAAAAGTCTTCGTTACAGAAAACAACAACTTCCATAAACACTTCAAAGAATCAGTATCTGAGCATTCTGAAGTTATCGAAGCCGAGATTATTCAAGATAAAGAGCTTTGCTCGAAATTAAAATTAAAAATCAAAAAAAACTTCTAAAAAGTAGCTCGTATTAAATATATCGGTAATGTTGCTTGGGCTCACCAAACTAACTATATTCCGATTAAATATCTACCTGATGTTAATATCGATGATATCGACAGTTTCAAAGAGCTTGCTACTATGATTGATATCGTATAGATATTCACCAGAAAAAAATCTAAAAAGACTATGAAAGTTATAGTTGATACTCCTGAAGAAATTGCCAACTTTATCGCTAAAGACGGTGAACCATGTTTTGAATTTGATAGGTACACCTACTTCGCAGACGGTAAAATTTTTCGAATATGTAAAAATCTTTATAAATTACAAATACTACAGCTTAACAATTAAAGATTAAGCGTTGGATTGGAGCTAACTATGAACAAAAAAAGAAAAAAATCTTAAACCAAATTAAAGGCGGAATTATCGTTTCTTGCCAAGCATTACCTGGAGAACCACTTTATGTTGAAGAAGGTGGAATTATGAAACTTATGGCACTAGCTGCTAAAGAAGCTGGCGCTGTTGGTATTCGTGCACAAGGAGTTACTGATATAGTTCAAATTAAAGAAACAGTTGACCTACCTGTTATCGGAATTATTAAACAAAGTTATGAAGGTATGTCACAATTCATCACAGCAACTATGAAAGAAGTAGATGCCCTTGTAGAAACAGGTTGTGAAATAATCGCCTTAGACTGTACTTTACGCCCTCGTATTGATGGTACAACAATCAATGATTTTATCGCAGAAATCAAAGCTAAGTACCCTGACATTATTTTAATGGCAGACATTGCTACATTCGAAGAAGGTGTAAATGCGGCTAACATCGGCCTTGATTTTGTCGGGACTACATTAAGTGGTTATACAGAAAATACAAAAGATAGACCGAACGAAGTAGACTTAGGTCTTATCAAAAAACTATCTGAAACTATTTCTGTACCAATAATCGCAGAAGGTCGTATCCACTATCCTGAACATGCAAAAGCGGCTTATGACGCAGGGGCATTTAGCGTAGTAGTTGGTGGAGCAATAACTCGTCCAAAAGAAATCGCAGCTAGATTTATCAATGCAGTGAAATAAGAAAAAAGTTCTAATTGACAGTTGATCAATTAGAACTTTTTTATATTATTTTTCCCAAGCACGTCCATCGATGTAACTTGATTTTCTGTAATTTTCTTTCATTGGTTTTACCGGCATTATTATCGATAACAGTATATATATTAATATCGGACTACCAAATGAGAAAAATACTCGCTAATAAGAATAGTACTCGTAAGAAACTAGCACTTATTCCAAATCTTTTACTTAAACCACTGCATACTCCAGAGATTAAAAGCTCCTTCGTATGATTTATAAATTTTTTTATCTTCTAAAAATTAAGAAATTTATTCCATAATTTATTTAATCCATCTATCATAATAAATTCCTCCTGACCTTATTGTTGATATTTTATTATTCTGACTTTATAAATATTATATCACATTTCTATGATATATATTAACTATTGTACTCAGGTGACTTTTAAACTAAGTTTATATTATTAAGAAAATATCTCAAAAAGTCACAATAACAGCGCAATATTTATCTAATTATTTTTCATCCTCTTTTTAAAGTTTTTAAAAATTTTCTTCTTGACAAGTGAGTGTTTACTCACTATAATATTAAACATAAGGTGAGCAACTACTCACTAGAGGTTTTAAAATTTAATTTCCCATGGGATATTTCTTAACCCTATCGTGAACTATGCTTTAATAATCACAGTTCTAAAAATAGTTAAGCGCACTAATACCCCTCAAATAATCTCAGCTATATTTTTATTTATGAGTGAGTGTTTGCTCACTTTAAGAAAGAAAAGGTGACTCTTATGAAAAAAATTAATACAAATTACTTCATTATCAAAAAGCTTTCGGAGATCAAACAGTCCTTGACAATATTGATTTCAACCTAGAAAAAGGTGAGATTGTCGGTCTTATTGGCCCTTCTGGAGCTGGAAAATCAACATTAATAAAAACAATGCTCGGTATGGAAAAAGCGGATAAAGGTGAAGCACTTGTTCTAGATAACAAAATGCCAAAAAGAGAGATTCTTTCTAATATTGGATATATGGCACAAAGCGATGCCCTTTATGAAATGCTTACCGGCTATGAAAACTTAGAATTTTTCGGGAAAATGAAAGGTATTCCTTCAAAACAACTAAAAGAAGAGATAGCTTATGTGGCAAAAATAGTCGACCTAACCGATCACTTAAAAAAATTAGTATCGAATTATTCAGGTGGGATGAAACGCAGACTTTCACTCGCTATTGCGCTAATCGGTAGCCCTGAGTTACTTATACTCGATGAACCTACTGTCGGCATGCAGACCCTAGCCTTCGTCGTAACATTTGGAAGGAATTGTTTAAACAAAGGGATAACGGTGTTGGCATACTAGTAACAACTCACGTAATGGACGAAGCAGAACTTACAGACAAAGTTGGACTTCTTCTTCGTGGTGATATTATAGATTTTTGACACACCAAAAAAATCTAAAAAGAAAAATAATGTTGTTACTATCGAAGAAGTATTCTTAAAAGTGGAGGAAAAAAATAAAATGAGAAATTTTAACTATTTCAAAAAAAGAATATTTAAAGAAATTTTTTTAGAGATAAAGAACTTTAGCAATGATGTTCGTTGCTCCAATTTTTATAATGTGGTTGATAAGCATAGTCTTTTCAGCAAATACAAATTCTGAAATTACTGTCGCTTCTGTAAATACTCCTCAAAGTGTCGTATCTGTAATGAAAGATATCGATAACGTTCATCTAGAGGAATATCAATCAAAAGAAGCTGCTGAAGAAAAATTAAAAATAACGAGATTGATACCGTGATTTCTTACGATAACAATACTTATACAGTAACTCACGCTAACATAGATTCTACTAAAACTATGCAAGCTCAACAAGTTTTAAAAAGCTCTATAAGAGCATCAGAAGCAAAAAAACTTGGTAGAAATTATTAAAAAGTAAACCCTAAATTAGGTGAAAACAAACAAGAGCCTGAAGTTAAAGAATATTATAACTACGGTAATGCAGATTCAACATTTTTAATAAAAGTTGCACCTACTTTAATCAGCTATATCCTATTCTTCTTCGTATTTCTAATCTCTGGAATGGCTCTACTAAAAGAACGTACTAGCGGAACTCTAGATAGACTTTTAGCAACTCCGGTAAAAAGAAGCGAAGTTGTCCTAGGATATGTACTATCTTATAGCTCATTAGCTGTAATTCAAACTATTATCGTCCTCTATCATCTATATATTTATTAAATATTGAAGTTGCTGGAAATCCGTTTTATGTTATAATAGTTAATGTATTACTAGCAATGGTTGCCTTAACATTAGGTTTACTAATCTCTACAATCGCAAAATCAGAATTTCAAATTATGCAGTTCGTTCCAGTAATAGTTATTCCACAAATGTTCTTTTTCAGGAATAGTATCCGTTGAGAGCATGGGGAAAATCGCCGTCTATATTAGCAAAAATCCTACCTGTTACCTACGCTAGTGACGGTTTAAGCAAAAATAATTTTAGAAGGTAAAAAAATCTTCTTGCGATAAAAACTGATATTATTGTTCTACTTGCACTTTGCATCCTTCTAATAATACTTAATATTCTAAGCTTAAAAACAATATAGAAAAGTTTAAAAAAATAATAGGAGACTCTTATGACTGAAAAATATCTTACAATCTTACTTTAGCATATCTCATGACGAAACCTTTCCACCTGGTAAGAAAACAATAGAAGCTGCTATTAAATTATTCGCAAAAACAAAGGATACCATGGGACATCTACGCTTCAAATCGCTAAAGAAGCAGGCGTTAGTCAAGCAACTGTATTCAAATACTTTTAAGACTAAAGAAGATTTATTATATTCAATAATAGTCCCTGTTATTCCTAAATTATTTTTAAATTTTCTAAAAGAATTCAAAATACTAATTCACTTAAAGAATTAATCAGTTATGTTGTCGAAGATCGTATGGTTTTCCTAAAAGAGAATAAAAGCTACTGTAAAAATAGTATTTTCAGAAATCTTGACAAATGAGAATTTAAAAGCGCAACTTATCGATTCGTTAAAAAGTGGTCTTTGCAGAAATAAACTTTTGAAGATATATTACAAAAACACAAAGAAACTAATCCTGAAAATTAACGAGAACTTATCTCCAGCCGAAGTCATCCGTTCATTCGCAGGGCCTATCATGACCTACTCAGCTCAAAGATTTATTCTTTTTGAGGACGCTCCTTGTCCTACTGAGGAGCATGATTTACAATTTATTAAACAACAAATTTATAAAAACTTAACACGATAATAAAAAAGAGGAGCTTGGTATTTTCCAAGTTCCTCTCACTTTTATTCACCTAATCTAATCACCTTATCACAGATTGATAATGTTGATTTATTGTGAAAGTATTATTGTTATCTTGTCTTTTTACTTTCTTCTAAAGCTTTTAGTACTTCGATTTCACTGAAGATATCGATGTTTGCTGTTGCTTCATCTAAAATCAGAAGTTTACTATCATTGTAGAATGAACGAGCTACTGATAAACGTTGTTTTTGCCCTGAACTTATGTTCGAACTTCTCTCACTAACGATTTCATTTTCACGACGTTTCAAATTATCCACAAAACCTCTTAAGTTAGTTTTTCTTAAAGATGCATCCAACTCTTCTTTATCTAAATCTTTTTTTCGAAGAATGTGATATTATCTTTAATTTTTGCATTGAATAAGTAACTATCTTGTAAAATTATCGAGCTATTTTTCTCTAAAGTAACGATTATCTATGTCTCTTAGCTCAACACCGTCGATCGTGATATTACCTTCCATATTTTCATCTGAGATAAATTTCATAATAAGCTTCGCTATTGTAGATTTACCACATCCACTAGGTCCACTTAATCCGATAATTTCACCTTTTTTCACATCGAAACTTAAGTTATCTACTACAGTATTATCAGCGTAGCGATATGTTAGATTCTCAACTTTAAGTTCATTAAACTCAACAACTACTCCGCTATTTTCCGCTTCTTCCGGCGTATTCATAAGCTCTAAAAATCTCTTTCCACTCGCCATCGTCTGACTTAACGTTGAAGCAAGGTTCCCCATATATAAAATAGGAATAAACGATACGATAAACATCGCAACTAATGATACAGTTACGAACTGACTATCAAGTGAAGATGCCACATAGATAAATGCCAATACCCCGATATTATAAGTTACAACATTTAGAACATTCAAATCTACTAAGAATTTATTTTTAAGATATGAACTTCTTGTCAATTCTTCAGTTTCCATATCGATATTACGTTTTTGCCTCATCGATTTTTCCATATTGCAATGTTTCAAAAATTCCATAAGCTTCTTCTGATGAATTGTTGTTTACTTGAGTCAGTTTACGACGATAATTTTTCACCAACATCTTGCCCCTACATTTCTAAAACTTAGTGGATACACAAGTCCGATTACGATATAAATTATTAACGCTACTAATGCTAGTTTCACACTAAAAGAATAGTAAGAAGAAACTAACTACTAAACTTTGTACGATATAAATCATAAATGGTGTTATCGTATGCGCATAGAAAACTTCTAATAATTCAATATCAGTCGTAATCATCGTCATATAATCACCCGAAGTATTTTTTGTAAAACTATCGACAGAAATACGTTTAAATTTCTCTAAAACTTTAACACGTAAAGGCATGCAATACTTTGAATGCTACGTAGTGGTTTAGAAAGTTGCTCAGTATAACTGAATAGTCCTTTTAGTACAGCTAGTGCGAAGATTACTACAAATAAAATTACAGCTATTGTCGTTATTTTTGTTAAAAAGAATAACGAGATGAAATAGGTAAATACGACAAGTGTTAAGTGACCTAAACTTCCGAATAAAGTCGCTCTAAGCAATGGACGTTTAAAATCCTGAGCAATAGCTAAAAGTTGTTTTAATTCTCTTAATGATGTCATTACTCTACCTCCTTAGCTAAAAATTTTGATTTCAGTTGCTGTTGATCTGTGAACAATCTTCCATACAGTGAATTTTCTTCAATCAGCTCATCATGTGTTCCTTCTTCAATAATTTTCTTATCTTTTAGAACATATATATTATCTGCATTTGTTATGGTCTCTAAATCGTGAGAAATAACGATAATAATTTTTCCTTCTTTAATTGAATCAAAGGCATTAAGCACGATTTCTTTACTATAATCATCAATATTTGATACAGCTTCATCAAGTATATACAAGTAAGAGTCTTTTTAAAATTGCTTTTTGCTGCAAGTAATCTTTGTCTTTGACCACCAGAAAGGTTCGCAGCTCCTATCGCAAGTTCATAGTCTAGACCACCATGCTCTTCCACAGAAATTTTTTAAGATTAACCTTTTCTAAAAGCATTGTACATTTCTTCTTCAGTAATATTTTTTACGAACACTTAAATGCTCTCTAATAGTACCTTTTAACTAAAGTAACTATCATTAGTAATAAAGTGTAGTAATTTTAGACATTTCTCTAGTAGGAATAGTATCAATATTGAAGTTATCGTATTTTATACTTCCGCTATAGTTAGAATTTAGACCTAAAATTAATTTGATAATAGTAGATTTACCACTTCCACTTTCTCCTACTAATGCTGTTTTCGTACCAGGTTTAAATAGCATATTAATATTTTCTAAAGTCGTCTCCTCACCATAAGAAAAGCTTACATTATTTAGAACTATATTTTTCCCAGCTTCTACCTCGATAGTTTCATCTTTTTCTTGCTCCGGATGATCAAGAAGTTTGTAGATATTATCTAACTCAACATTCCCTTTCATCGAAATATGGAACAAACCTCCTAAAGCACGCAACGGTTTGAAACATTCTAAAGAAGCTACGATTACGAAAACAATAAGTTTCTGATCTTTCACCGCAAAGATAGCGATAATTGATAAGATAAAAATAGAAACATAAGTAATAGCATCCATCACATTAATAGAATTAAGTTGGTGACGAAGTAATGCCATCGTCGATTTTCTATATTTTGCACTACGAGTATCAACATCACTCGCTACATTATCTTCTTTACCGTAAATTTTTGCCGTTGTGAAACCTGATAATCTATCGTAGAATACTTCAGATAAACTTAAGAAATCGCTGAAATTCTTTTTATTAGCCTTTTTCGATTTCTTAATAATAATCATAATAGACACAGGAATAAGCGGATATAATAATAACATCGCTATAAATAGTAAGATATGAATCTTCCCATAAATCACAAACGAGCTAAGTACGATAAACAATGTCGCAAACATCTGTGGTACAAACTTATTAAAATAAAACTCGATATTCACAATCGATGAAGAATTCATCACAAGAAGACTACCAGTATTTACTGCTTCTGTGTAATTTAGTGAAAGTTTTTCTACTTTGTTGTAGATTTCTTTCCTTAATGTATTTCTAACCTGTTTAGAAATTTTGTGACTGAAGTAATTATCCCCAGTTGTAGCTGCATAATAAATCACTAAACCTACTACCGTCTTTAGGATAAACCCTAACATAGCGCCGCTTCTACTCTCTTCACCTAATGAATAAAATAGAAAGTCTACGAAGTTGTAGATGAAAAATAGCGAGCACCAAAAGGCAACAAGTTTAAGAATCGCTACGAGATATACTTCTTTTTTTGATATTAAAGAGAGCCATCGCTCTACCATCTATCTTCATAATATCTCCTTATTTAATTTCAAATTTAGATTTATTTTTACACAAAAAGAGTAAAAATAGCTGTGGGATTTTAGTTGTTTTTATAAAAATCCAACATTCACTCTTTTTATGAAAAAGGTTCTAGTCACCTACATTGATATTAATTATCAATTATACCTTTTTTTATTATACTATATAGATAAATTAAAAGATAGCTTTAAAGTTTATTGTTACGAAAATGTTCAAAAAAATATTGAGAATGTTCGGGAAATGGGGTTTTAGGATCATTCCTTGTTATTTATATTTTCACATCGTTGTTCTCTCAAAGAGGACAAACGCAGCAAAGTTCCTTTTTAGGTTGTTCGCCTCGAATGTACATTTTTCTTGCAACTTTCTGCGTTGAGTGTTCATCAGAAAAAGACAACAACTCAGTTTTTTCATTCTACTAAATTGCTGTCTTTATATTTACATACTAAATTCTTCTTTTAATGCTTCTTGCAATAATTTTTTCACATTTATTTATTTATTTCTTTTTCTATAATTCTACAATATACTATCTTCAAAGGAAGGGCGAACGGTTGGACCATCGTCCACCCTTTTTAGGAAATATCAAAGATTACTTACGCTAAGGGTTGCAACCCTTAGCGTTTTTCTTTTGCTCCTGAAAATATTTTTAAAAATATCAATCCTATATCGCTCTTTTTTATTACTTTTTGTTCTTACATTTCCCATTTTGTAAGAACAAAAGTCCATACTCTCACAATAAAAAAAGAAGGTTCAAGATTTTTTTAATCTTACCTTCTCTCTTATTTAATCATCTAGCTACCTAATGTTATCACTTTATCTGCTAAGTTTTTCGATTTTTTTCACTATTTCTATGAGTTATCATAATAACTGTAGAATCTTTGTCTTTTAATATTATTTCCTCAATATCATCTGCCAACTTACTATCTAAGTTCGCCGTACCTTCATCGATTATGAATACATCTTTTTATGATATAAACTTCTCGCTAACCCTAATCTTTGTAGCTGTCCACCTGATAAAGCTAAGTTTTTTATTGTCTAGTATTGTATTTTCTTTTTTTCTTCTAAATTATCAATTACATCGACTAACTTACAATTTTCCAGAACTTCTCTAAACAACTTGTCGTTATATTCTTTGTTTAAAATAATATTATCTTTGATCGATAAATTTAACAATTGCACTTTTTTGATTCATAGTAGAAATCGCCGATTTAATGTCGAATTGTTTTAATTCTCTATTATCCCATTCTACGCTACCCTTTTATAGTTTTTTTCAAATCACCATTTAAAATATTTATTAATGTTGATTTTCCACTACCACTTTTACCTTTTTATTAAATATTTCTTGTTTTTTTCTCAAAAGTTAAATTAGGAAATTCTACCGTTTTATCTGGATAGTTATATTTAACATTAGAAACTACAATCGCCTTATCTAATTTTTTCTACTCTAGGTAAACTTTGCTCTTCTTTAATTTCTGGATACTTACTCAACAATTCATTTGCTGAAGCAAAATTCGGATATAGCTCGATTACTTTTTGTCAATCCTCCAAAAATTCCCTGTATAACCTGATATCGCAAATATCATCGCAAATTCAATATACCCTTTATATGCGAAATATCCCGCAATAAAAATCAATGCAATTTGGTTACCTGCATTTATTGTCACATTCAATCCTTGTAAAGTCATAATAGATTTTTCTATTAACTTTAGCATTTTTTTATATTTTTTTGAACCTACATTTACAATTCTATCTAATAAATTCAACGCAGAAAAGTTGTTTAGCATTTCTGAACTAGCCAGCGCATTCTCTAAATCCTTATTGAAATCTTCTGTAGCTTTTTGAAATGTCTTTTTGTCGTTGTTTTTTTATCGCTTTGTTGAAATACTTAGGTAGAACCATCATTAATAAAGACAACGCAAGTGAGATAATAAATAACGTAATATTCACCTTTAAGTAATGCAATTGTTGAGATAACAACTAAAGATATACTGTAAATCGCAAATAAACAATTAGCCGCATATTGCTCAAACTGCTGGATATCAGTAGTATTTAAAAGCTATACATTCTGCTCCATTATTATGTTTCTCGTTATAAACTAACTTTTTTCTTGAAATCTGCAATCGCTGTTTTTTTCTAAGACTTGTAGAAAAAAATTTTGAATCAATTTTTCTACGTATATCACTCTGAAATAACCCTAATGTATTCAAAACAACATATATCAACATAACTGCAATAGTCGCCGACACCATAAATCTTAAATTTTTATCTACCGTCGCCTGAATAATCAAACTAAATCCATAAGACGTCGCAACCTGTGCTGCTGCGCATAATACCGTAATAATAAATACTAGTATGCTGTATTTTTGTTTAAATAATAACTTAAACACGATCTTCACCCTAACACTAACTTTTTAAAAATCCTTTTTACATTCTGACTCTAAAAGTATATTTATTATGTAAATTTTATCAGAGATAACAAAGATAGTCAATACAATTTATGAAAAATTGTCGCATTTTATTTTCTAATTTTTCAGATTTTTTTATTGAAATAACTTTTTATTTTAACTCTAAAATAGCTTCTCAAACGTACTTTTGGGAGTGATCCAAAAGACCTTAATTTTATCAGAGTGTAATAAGAACTCATAGACGCAGTGGTTTATTGATATCTAAAATCGCTTAAGAAAAGCTTTTTAGATATCTAATAAACTGATGTGAAAGTGACTCGACAAAATCGATTTCTCCGAAATCACGATTTTTTGAGTCACTCCCAAAGAATCCAAATGTAAAATGAAATAAACTCCAGAATTTTTCCTCTGGAGTTTATTTTTCGTCTATTCTTTTATAATTCTATAGTAAATTTTTGATGTTATTGCATAAACTATTAGATAGAAGATTGCGAAGACTACGATTGTCACAGCAAGTGCTTGTAAGAATATGCTACTATCTGTTATTAAGAATAATCTTAAGATTTTCTCGATAAATGGATATGCTACTATCGTATGTAGTGTCGCTATGATTAATGGTGAGAAGAAAATTAACAGTACTTGTGATCTAATTGATTGTTTAATCTGTTTATCTGTAATACCTACTTTTCTCATGATTTCAAAGTTACCTTTATCTTCATAACCTTCTGAGATTTGTTTGTAGTACATGATTACTACTTGAGATGTTACAAATATTAAGCTTATGAACACTCCGATGAATAGGAATGATGCAAAGACTCCTCTGAATGTAAGTTTATTTTTCATCTTTACCTTCTATTTCTATACCACTTTGTTTTTCTAATTTTTTTAAAGTTTTCAATTACCTTGGCTTCTTTAGTAGTATCTTTAATATTAAATGCAACATAGTTTTTGAATTGTAGCTGTTCCAGTTGCTATACTTATTCCTCTACTATCTGGATTTTTGTTTACTAAGTTCGTCCATTCTGCAGCTAATTGTGTAGCTATTTTTCCGCTTCTTTATCATCTTTTACAACAACATAGTAAGTATCAATAATATTCGCTGCTGCTGAGACCTATTGTTCCCGGAAACTCTGATAATTTTTTTCTTTAATTTTTATACTCGCTACCATTTAGTGAAATAGTGTTGTGGTCATAATTACCTTTTTTTATCAATATGTAAGAAAATTTCGTTGCTTTCTAATGTTTTTATTTTTATTAGCAACTTTATTATAGTCTTTTTAATTCTAAGGTAACTATCATTTTTACATTAGCTAAGTCGACCCCTAGATTAGCTTCGGCATTGAATTTATCATTCAATAGTCTTCCTACCATAGGTACTGAATTATATGAAACCATATCTTCCACTTCAGTTCCCGCTTCTTTAGCTGATAATTTTTGCATTATTTTTCGATTTCTTTTAGTTTATCACTAGTAGAATGATAACCTGCAATCATTAATTGTCTTGGGAATCTCTCATTATAAGATTTTTTTCCATACCTGCATATAACGCCGATGTTGTTCCCATAGTTACAAGAACCATAGTAGATAATATACAGATATTCGCTAATCCTACAGCATTTCTTTTTCATTCTATATAATAAACCAGAAACACTGATGAAGTTTTTTTAGGTTTGTAGTAGAAGTTTTTATTATTTTTTTCATGATTTTTTTAGTACTGTTATACTTACTGCCATGAATACTAAATATGTACCTATAATTACCGCAATTACCGCAAAGAAGAATACTGTTATTGCTTTTATAGGATTTTTTGTACCGTTTGTGCTGTGTAATATCCATAACCGATTAACGCTAAACCAATTATCGCTAGAATCCATCTAGATTTCGGTTCTTTTTCACCTTTATTTTCATCTTTTAATAAAGCTACTATTCTAAGTCTAGCTATTTTTAATAACAGTATAAAGTAATAATAGAAGTATACTCCTCCGAATAATAATACTGAGAAAAACTATCGCTATCGGTGTTATACTGAACCCAAAGCTAACCCCCGCTGAGAATAATTTCAACAATACTAACAGCATAAATTTATCGAATAAAATACCTAATCAATACCTACTACTAAGGTAGTTATTGCGATAAAAATCGTTTCTAGCACTAAAATTTTTTTGCTATTTGTTTTTGTCATACCTAACACGGCATACAATCCAAATTCTCTCACCCTACGTTTTACTAAAAAAACTATAAGTGTAAAATAAGAATATTATAGAAAAAATTGCTATTACAATTATCCCTAAACTTAATACCTGTTTTGTCGCCTCAATACCGTTTGGAAGTTTGTTTAAATTATCCCCAAAGGCTAGAGATGACAGTATATAAAATGACATTATTGTAAAAATTGTTGATAACACATAAGGTACTATAAATCTTTTGTTTTTTACAAGGTTGTTTAAAGCAAATTTGCTATAAAAGAAGCTCATCTTACTCACCTGCCTGCATTAAAGTTAACGTGTCATTAATTTTTTGGAACATCTCACTTGTAGTCGCATTTCCTTTTCTAAGTTCGTGGAAAACTACCCCATCTTTAATAAATAATACACGTTTAGCATCGAGCTGCTGTTTTCACAGAGTGCGTAACCATAATTATTGTTTGTCCTGCATTATTAAGTTTTTCAAAAACTTCTAACAGTTGATCTGTTGATTTTGAATCTAGTGCACCTGTCGGTTCATCCGCTAAGATTAGAGCTGGGTTCGTAATAATCGCACGAGCTACCGCTACCCTTTGACGTTGACCACCAGATACTTCATATGGGAACTTGTTGACTAACTTATCAATTCCTAAAGGTTTAGTTACTTTCTCTAATCTTTTTTTCCATATCTTTATATTTTTTTATTTGCTAACACTAACGGTAATAAAATATTATCTTTTATAGAAAAATTATCAAGTAGATTGAAATCTTGGAAGACGAATCCTAGATTGTCACGACGGAAATTCGCTAGGTCTTTTATCTTTCAACTTACTTAAATCTAAATTGTTTAAATTCACATTTCCTGATGTCGCTTTATCGAATGTTGCGATAATATTTAGTAAAGTTGTCTTACCGCTTCCGCTTTCTCCCATAATCGCTACATATTCACCATTATCTACTGCAAGTTTACGTTTTTTAACGCTTCTGTACTTTGAGTACTTAATCTTGTTGTATAAACTTTTTCTTACATTGTTGACTTCTAATAACATTTTTTTATCACTCCTAAATTCTTTTTTTATTTTTATCTTATCTTCCTAGTTCGAACTTTTCTACAACTTCCTCGTTGTTTATATTTATATTCTACCTTACTTTTCTTACAGATTCCATCGATTTTTCCTTACAAAAAGCTCCCAACCTTACACTTTTTGTAAGATTGGGATATTTATTACTTTTTATTTGATTTCAAATACTTTATCAACTTTATTTCCTGGGAAATTATAATCTCAATACATCTGTAAATCTTTTGTTCAGAGTTGCTATCTAGTCTGTGTGTGATTAGAATTACCGTTAATTCTGGATTAGTTAATAGAAGTTCTTCTATTTTTCTCTGCATTATCCTTATCTAAATTAGAAGTTATCTCATCTAACAGCACTACTTTTTTCTCTCTAATAATTCCACGAGCCAGTGCTATTCTTTGTTTTTGACCACCTGATAAGTTCTTACCACCTTCTACAAGTTCAGTATCTAAGCCATCCTCAAGACTTGCCAGAAACTCTCCTAGTCCTACACTTTCTAACACGTCTTTGACTTTTTCATCAGCATAATCATCACCTAGTGTTATATTAAATCTTAGACTTTCTGTGAAAATATACGGTTCTTGCGGAATATATAACATCTTATCATACAGGCTATGCTTATTAATACCTTCTAGTTCTTCTCCATTAAATTTAATTGCACCTTCGTAATTTTCTATTCTTCCAGTCAATAATTTTAACAATGTAGATTTCCCACTACCACTTTCACCGACAATAGCGTATTTACCATATTTATTAAATGCATACGAAATGTTTTTTAATATACTTTTTCTCTTCATATTTATAAGAAACATCTTCTAATACTATAGTTTCAATTTCTTCATTTAATAATTTTTTTGCCAGTATCTTTGTCATTAATTACCTTAGCCTCTTCTTTGAATTTCTCGAATTTCTCAAAGATTGGCACTACGATATTTAACTCTACCGTAATATTCATGATATTTCCTACTGAATTAAAAAAATTGTAGATGTTAGTGACTCTACCGTTAAAATAGATCCAAAGCCTACAATATTTTTTTAGCGCCAGTATTCCGTTAGTAATACTACACCAACTTGCCCTACTAAATTTCCTAAGCCACCTAGGACTCCGGCTAATCCGACACTTTTTCTTAGAGACACAGATTCTTTTAATACTTCATTAGAAGAGTTTGCTACAATTTTTTTCAAAATTCCTAATTTATTGAAAGATAGTAAACTATCGAATCCTGTAAATAATTTGTATTTTTACTTATCAATTTTTCTAATGAACCTGAGTATCTCTGAGCTTTATTCTGAATAGATTTTTTTGCGCAAGAGCTGGTAAAACTAATGTTAGAACACTCATTACTATAGAGAAGACGATAATAGACCAGTGAAATGCAAATAGTCCGACTATAGCTAAAAGCGTCTCTATAATTGCTGTAATACTTTGATAAAAATTACCAAACCCTTTTTCCTCAACAATCATCAAATCATTACTAAGCCACGATATGTAATCACCGCTATTTTTCTTATTGAAGTTAGCATAGTTATTTTTTTAGAAATTGCATCAACGACATCACATCTAATATCAGTTATCATTTTTTTGCACTACATAGTTTTTCATGCGGAATTTTTTTATAAATAGAAACTAAAAATAATAAAAAAACACGATACCCGCATAGGCTATATTATAGAAAAACCATCGGTATTCGACTTAATTAATTCGTTAAATCCATCCCCTATAAAATATGCAGCAACAACCTTACATGCTCCTCCAAAAATAATTAGTAACAGCAACAAACTATTTTTCTAAATATCTTTTTCTTTAAATACTGCTTCATCTTTTTCCCTCCTTATACCTTACTATTATTCTATCAAATAAAATAAACTTAAACAAGACAGTTTTTCAGATAATTTATTCTATTAGTTAGAAAAATATATTTTTCTTTATTATAATATATATATATCAAGTGGCTTTTTAGATATCTAATAAAACACTGAAGAAAGCGACTCGACAAAAATCGTATTTTCTTCTAACTCACGATTTTTTAAGTCACTCGCATATATCAAGTAGATTTTGTCAGGTTTATAGCTACCTTAATTCGGGAGTTTATCAATTTATATCCAGTCTCACTTGTTAAATTAAAAATCCTCTTGAGAGTTAAATCTATAATCTAACTCCCAAGAGGATTTCTTATTGACTTATTTATATTTAATCCCCTTAATGTATCTTCTTTCAGGGAATGTAATTTCTACTCTAGTTCCTTTTTCCAACTGTTGAAGAAATTTCAATATGATGTCCAAGTTTATCTAGAGTTTTTTTACATAAATACAAACCCTAGACCACTCGATTTTTTTCGTATCTTCCATTAAAACCTGTAAAACCTTTTTCGAAAATTCGAGGTAGATCTTCTTCTTTGATTCCTATACCCTTATCTTCTATAACCAGTTTATTATCACAGGTTTCTATAGTAATTTCTCCACCACTACTAGAGTACTTCACACTATTACCTAGTATTTGTTCGAAAGCGAAGCTAACCATTTTTATCACTAATCACCATTGTTTCATGTGAAACATAGTTTAATTTTATTTTTTTATTAATAAATAGTGATGCATATTTTTTTACACTTTCTTTCACAACTTCATCAAGATTAATCTTAGTTATGACATAATCTGAGGATATACTATCTAATCTTATGTACGTCAGAACCATCTCGACATATCGTTCTATTTTTAAACAGTTCTTGCTGTAAGATTTTTTTGATCTACTTCTTCATTATCCAATAGAAAATTCATCGCAGCAATCGGCGTTTTTATCTGATGAACCCACATACTATAATAATCAACCATGTCGGTATTTTTTTGTCGATTTTTCCTGAGTTAATTTTTTTCTAATTCTTCATACAATTTCTCTATAATTTTATGATAATAATCTATTCTGATATCCAAACTTTTTCGGCAGAGCATCTAGATCATTTAGAATATTTTTGCTCCAGAAATTTAGTTTCTTATAACTTTCTTTATAATTAGCATAATCAGAAAAAGCTAGCTATAAGCGCTGCTAAAAAGCAAAAACTTCCTGTATAAATTAAAGCTTCTAGCGGTAAATTGTACAAGTAGAACATAATAAAAATATAAGAATAAAAACTATAAATAAGATATAAACCTTTATGTTTTTTTCTTTAAATAACTTTTTAATATTTCCATTAGACGATATATCCTTTACCTTTTTAGTCGTAATAAATTCATCTATTCCTATGCTTTTTAATTTAGCTCTTAGCCTATTTATGTTAACGGATAGGGTATTCTCATCGATGAAAATTATCACTTTGCCACAGAGCAGTAATTATCTCTTCTCTCGTTACTATTTTTTTCTCTGTTTTCTAATAAAACCGTAAGAATTTTACTTTCATTTTTAGTAAGTTCGATAAGGTTATCTTGGAATTTCACCTCATCACGACTCATATCAAAAATTACATCTTTATACACTACAAGATTTGAAGATCCGCTAAAATTATACACACGTCGCAGTAGTGCTTCAATTTTTGCCTTTAGGACAACTAACTTAAATGGCTTTTTCAATAAAAATCATCCGCACCTATATTCATAGCCATTACAATATTCATATCATCATTCGCAGATGAAATAAAAATTATAGGCACTTTCGATAATTTCCTAATCTCCTCACAGAAATAATAACCATCAAAGTAGGGAGATTAATATCCATTAATACTAGATCCGGTGATTGTTCTACAAATTCTTTAACTACATTTTGAAAATCTACAACTTCGTGCGTAGCGTACTGCCACTTTTTGCAAATATCCAGCTATAGAATTTGAAATTATCTCATCATCTTCTACTATCATTATTTTATACATACTTTTCACCCCTTAGCTACTATTATTACTAAAATTATATCATAAACATACCTCTTAGGATATATTCTTTTTAAAAATTATGTTTTTCTCTTATTTTTCCAAAAACAAAAAAAGCAGAGTTGCCCTAGGAAGGAGTTTATATGAAATTTCCACGCTGCCTTGCTTCTATTTCATGCTCCTAAACAACCTCTACTCAAAAAGAGAAAATTGTGGATTAAGATATTTTTTTATATTAATATTAAAATAAATGGCTGTCAAGGGTTTTTAATAATCTGTCTTAATCCACACATTTTAATAAAATATTAATTATTTTTAATTAAATGTTTCTTGTGAAACTTTCTCTCTATTAAATATTTTTCTAATGCTAAACGTAAATCTTCAATTAAATCATCCGCGTTTTTCTAACCCAATTGATAATCTAATTTGCTCGGAGTAATTCCAGTATATTGTAATTCCTCTGGACTTAATTGACCATGTGTTGTTGACGCTGGGTGAATTGCTAAACTTTTCGCATCTGCTACATTCGCTAAGTTTGAAAAGATTTCTAAACTATCAATTACTTTACGCGCTGCTTCTTCTCCTCCAACTACATCGAATGAGAAGATCGATCCACTACCTTTAGGTAGATATTTCTTAGCTAATTCATAATATTTGTTTCCTTCTAATCCTGGGTAGTTGATTGAAGCTACTTTAGGATGTTTCACTAAGAAGTCGATTACTTTTTGTGTATTTTCTACGTGACGCTCTACTCGTAAAGATAATGTTTCTAAACCTTGTAATAATAAGAATGCATTAAATGGTGATAATGCTGCTCCTGTATCGCGTAATAACTGTGTTCTCACATTTGTAATGAACGCCGCAGATCCTACATCTCTTGTATAACTTAAGTTGTGGTAACTTGGATCTTCATCAACTAATTGTGGGAATTTTCCACTACCTTCCCAATCGAATTTACCACTATCAACGATAACACCACCGATTGATGTACCGTGTCCTCCAATGAATTTAGTCGCAGAGTGAATAATAATATCTACACCGTGGCTAAATGCGTTAATTAAGTATGGACTAGCAAATGTATTATCTACTACTAATGGAATTTTGTGTTTGTGAGCAATCTCCGCCCATTTTTCTAAGTCAGCAACATTTGCTAATGGATTTCCTAAAGTTTCTACAAATAGAGCTTTAGTTTTATCAGTAATTGCTTGCTCAATTTCTTCAAAGTTATCTGGATCAACAAAAGTTGACTCTACACCATAACGTGGTAGAGTAAGTTTTAATAAATTGTAAGTTCCACCATATACGGTTTTAGAAGATACGATGTGATCTCCAGCATGTGCTAATGTTAAGAATACATATGTAATTGCAGCCATCCCTGAAGCTACAGCTAATGCACCAACTCCACCTTCTAACGCATTAATTCTTTCTTCGAATACTGCAGTAGTAGGGTTAGTAATACGTGTATAAATATTCCCAGCTTTTCTTAATGCAAATGAATCAGCTGCATCTTGAGTATCATCAAAAACGAATGATGTTGTTTGATAGATAGGAACAGCTCTTGCTTTTGTATCTCCAACTGTTTGTCCTGCGTGTAATTGTAATGTTTCAAAACTAAATTTTCTTGTCATAATATGTTGTCCTCTTTTCTACGTCTAGATAAGTTATTTAAAAAAAAAAAAAACCTCTACTACATATTTACATATGTAATAGAGGCGATCATCTTATTTCGCGTTACCACTCTAATTCATACTAACCTTGCAATTAGTACCTTATTCAGTACATGTTTATACTGTGTGCTATATCGTGCAACTTACGTGTTTACCTATTAGATAAACAAAACTCTAAGACCATTTTCAATTAATCTTACCATGTTACTTCGCACCAACCAATAACTCTCTGTTTTAGCTACGTATTAATTTACTTATCTTTTCAACGTTTGTGTATTAAATTTAAATTAAACTAATTGTACACCCTGTTTTTCATATTTGTCAATAACTTTTTCATTAAAACGTTTTATTTTTTTCTTCTATAAGATGTAAAATAAAAATACTATAGAAATATCTTAATTTATTTATTATTTTTACAAATAAAAATCTAGTATAATTATTTATTTTTAATTTAAGGAATATTAATTTTTATATTTTATAAAAATTGAAATTATAAAATAAAATAGAAAAGAAAAGAAGAAAGATAGAAAAAGAAACAAAAAGATAGAGAGAAGAACAATAAAATAACGAGAAAAAGGGATAAGTAAAATTAAGTAAAAATAAAAAAATTCAGTATAAAATTCACCTATAAAGTGATGAAATCATATAGTAAACTTCTATTTTTTGTTTTTCACATAGTTAATATTTAGATAAATATTAAACTATATCAAATAGGGACTTATATTTATCTATTATTTCCTTTAATTTTTTTCTTTTTAAACACTTTTCTCTATATCAGATACCTCTATTGCTTTCAAATCTAAAGCAATACTTTTATCAAACATTACTTTTTCCTTTAATAATTGTAGTGCTTTTTAAAGAATGATATGTGGATACTCTTTCCCTTTATTTATGGTATAATAGCACTAATAACACTATATGAGTATCCCAGGAGGTTTATATGGAATTTACTAAAAACAAATGATGGATTCGTAAAAATATGATGAAAAATGGTAGAGTTATAGCTGAAATTACCTATGCTACTACTAATAATCCTAACGTAGTTGTCGCTGAGCATACTTTTGTTGATCCTTCACTTCGAGGGCAAGGTGTAGCAGGAAAGTTATTAGATGCTCTTGTTAAAGATATGACTGAGCAAAAATAAAAATTAAAACCAGCTTGCTCTTATGTCGTTAAAAAAATTCCAAGAAGATTCTTCTTACGATTTTATTAACGCCGATAAATAACATTTAAAAAGCAGAAAATTGATTTTTCAATTTCCTGCTTTTTACTTTATTATATTAATCGATATTATTATTTTTCTTATTTAATTAATTTGTTATTGTCTTGTTAAAATTTTTAATTTTATTTAAAAAAATAAATTATATTAGTATTCGATTATATGTAATTGTCCTTTGTCATACTCTGCTAAGAATATTTTTAGATGTGTCTTCATATCCTAATTCTAATAAAGTTTCTTTTTAACCATTCTTCTGTTTTTATCCATCGTTTCTAATGTACTATGTTGGATAGTTCCATCAGTAATTACCGGATATTTAGGATTTTTCCTCACCTTGTTGTATTATAATTAGTTGTCCATTTTGTTCTAAAAACCGCTCTTTTTACTTTTTTTGAATACTATAAACACCTTGTGTTCTTAATTTAAAAAGCTATGTCTTGTGCTGTTAAACCAGCTTTTCTTGTTGCTTCTACATCTATTTTTTTCCTTTTTTTATTATTGTTGTAGGGTTCTCCGTCTATCATTTTTAAGTATGAGTTATTTGTTTTTAACCACTTCAGACCTAATACCAAAATTATCCATATTAATAATATATTGAAGTATTGTAAAATAGAAATTGATGGACTATATATTACCCCTCCTAATATTCCCCCGAGTACATAGTTTTGAACTTGATCACTCGCTGAAGTTGGTGCTAAATTTCCTTTTCCTGATATATTAATTACTATTACAAGCGATAATAAACCTAAAAGCTAGTTTTATTGCTATATCTATATATGAAAGTTGCATTATCTTTTCACCTCCACTTTTTCAACAATTGGTTCTACCAATTCTATTTTTCTCTAGTAAATAATCACCTTTTTTCCGTTACTTATTACTCTATAGTAGTTATCATCTATTTTTTAAAAATGAATTTTCTATAGAGGCTTCACTATTTATATAGATATGTGTTTTTGTCAATATTTAATTTTTCTGAAACTCCCTCAATAAATTCAATAGAGCTTTTATACTGATTAGCTGATATACTATTACTTTGATAATCACTTACTTGTATCCCGATTAATAAAAAGATACCTAATATCATTATGATAGCTAATTCTCTATACTTGCTATCTTGTCTATTTTTATAATACTTAATTAGTGATACTATTATTATTAATAGTAAGCATCCTCCTACTACATATGTTATAGTATTACTCTGATCTATTTTATTTAATAAATATTCATAAGAATAAAATTTCAAACCTATCACTCCTTTTGTTTTACGTGAAACATTTATATTATTCTATTTTTAACTCCTACGCTATTCTATCTTTATCCTCTAAAATATTTTTTTATAGATAATTTTGTTTTTATTTTTCATACAATTTTTAAAGTCACTTAAATATTTTTCTTATCGTATTGTTGTTTAAATGAGTATTCATTTATGAAAAATTCTATGTTTTTAATTTTTAGCAAAAGAGCTAAATAGATTGTAAAATTTCATGTACAATCCACTGATTTCGAAGATATTTTTATCATAGCTAAATGATGAATAACTAAATAATTGATATTTTTCAGCAAAAAAAGTAGGGTATTTCTCATAATCTTCATAAAAAAAGTAGTGAGTGTCATTGTCTCTACTGTTTCTCCCAGTTTTTCTAAGACATAAGAAATACCTTCATTTATATCATTACTAGTCGTCACTTTACTAGTTTTTCCATGTTCCCACTCATTTTTATAGCTTATTCTTTAAAAAACACGACCCTCTGCTATTCTCTTCATTACTTGCTATTATTTTTCTAATTTTGTTTTTCTTAGCATTAGCTCGCCTTTTTTATTCTAATAGGCCCATCACTTAATTTATGCTCTTTGTCCCGCATTAATATTCTTATAACCTGCATCGTTCTTCTAAGTGCCTCTAAAGCTGAGAATTCCCATCTCATCGTAGCTTCCATCATAAGTTCAAATGCATCTTTAAAACCTGTTGCTCTTTCTGCACCCCTAGGATCACCTATAAATAGTACATTATTTAGTGAAACTTCGTCTATTATCATTCTTTCAGGCTTGTATCCTATTAATTTGCGAAGAATACCTGCCAAGTATGGATCTATTATATCTTCTTTTTCCAAGTAATCTATATACTCATTTTCCGAATCAAAGATTGGTAACTTAATATTCCCGTGAACTAGATAATCTTTCTCTTCTGTTACTCTTACAACATCAATCACTCCAAACTCATCGAATTTAATGTAATCGATAGAATATTTTTGTGTCCCATTCATTTACATCTTCTATATAAAATTTTGGTCCCATAAATTACCTCTTTTCTTAAAATTAATACAGGAATAACTTAAACCCATAATCTCATAGAAATTTATTTTTTTATTAAGTCACCCCCGCTAATTTTATTTTTAATAAGTATTTTTAATCATTATGCATGATTTTTAAATAAGATATTACTTTTTGTCAGTCATGCTAAAGATAAAAATATACGTCATGGTTTAGCCACAACGCATATTATATTTTACAACAAATTGTCTTTTTAATACAAGCTCTACAGGACAATGATCACTACCAAAAATTTCATTGTGAATAGCAGCACCTTCTAAGTACTCTTCTAAGTCACGACTTACTAAAAAGTAATCAATTCTCCATCCCGCATTATTTTTACGTGCATTAAAACGGTAACTCCACCAAGAGTAGGCACCTGTTAAATCTGGATTATAATATCTAAATGTGTCGATAAATCCAGCATCTAATAACTTCGTGAATTTTTCTCTTTCTTCCGGTGTGAACCCAGCATTTTTTTCGTGTTTGATTTCGGGTTTTTTAAATCTATTTCTGTATGAGCAACATTTAAATCTCCACAAACAACGACACCTTTTGTTTTGTTTAATTCTAATAAATAGTTTTTAAAATCTTCTTCCCAACTCATACGGTAATCTAATCTCTTAAGCTCGCTACCTGAGTTCGGTGTATATACCGTAATAAAGAAGAATTTATCGTATTCTAGGGTAATTACACGACCTTCTGTATCATGTTCATCGATTCCTATTCCATATGTTACATTTAATGGCTCGTGTTTAGTATATATAGCTGTTCCTGAGTATCCCTTACGTTCAGCATAGTTAAAATAGCTATAATAGCCATCAAATTATAAATCTAACTGTCCTGCTTGCATTTTTGTCTCTTGTAAACAGAAGAAATCAGCATCTAATTGTTTAAAATCTTCTTCGAAATTTTTACCAACGATCGCTCTTAGACCATTGACATTAAAACTTATACATTTCATTTCGTTCTCCTTTTTGTTTCATGTTTCATGTAAAACATTTTATTTTCCTAGACAGAATCTACTGAATAATTCGTTTATTAGTTCATCACCAGAGTTTTCCCCGATAACTTCTCCAAGTAGGTTGAAAGTGTTCGTATAGTCTATTAAGACCATATCTACTTCTAATCCTAATTCAGCAGCTCCGATAGCATCATTTAAACTTGTTAAAGCTCGTTGAATAAGGTTGATTTGACGTGTATTTGATAAGTATGTCGCATCTTTTGGACGAGCAGCTCCACCAAAGAATAGGTCTCTGATATTTTTTCAAGTTCATCTATTCCTTTGTATGTTGTCATAGATGTTTTTTTATGATAGGGTGTTTGTACGCTAATTTTTTCAACTTCATCAATATCAATTTTCGTCTCTAAATCTAGTTTGTTTAATATTACGATAGTTGTTTTTTCCTTCAGTTAGTTTTTAATAATTCTTTATCATCTTCAGTTAATTCTTCACTACTATTTAATAAGAATAATACTAAATCAGCTTTTTTTCTAAAAGCTTCTTTACTACGTTTAACCCCGATTTGTTCCACGATATCGTCTGTTTCACGAATACCTGCTGTATCGATTAATTTAATCGGTACTCCTTTAATGTTCACGTACTCTTCTAGTACGTCACTGAGTTGTTCCTGCAATATCAGTTACTATAGCTTTATTTTTCTTGTAGTAGGTTATTTAACAGTGAGCTTTTTACCAACGTTAGGTCGACCAATAATAGCTGTATTTATTCCTTCTTTAATAATTTTTCCTTGTTTTGATGTTTCTAGTAGACTTTCTAAACTATTTCTAATACTTGTTGATTTTTTTCAAGAATAGTTTTTGTCGTTTCTATTTCTAGGTCATCGTATTCAGGGTAATCAATATTTACCTCAACAACTGTCAAGATATCTAAAATTTCAGCACGTAGACGTTTAATAAGCGTCGATAAGCGCCCTTGCATTTGGTTGTTGGCTATTTGACTAGCTTCATCTGTTTTACTCTTAATAAAGTCGATTACAGCCTCTGCTTGTGTTAAATCTATACGTCCATTTAAAAAGGCACGTTTAGTAAATTCTCCCGGTTCAGCCATTCTAGCACCATGTTCTAGACAAAGTGCAAGTACTTTTTGAATCGTTACAATACCACCATGACAGTTAATTTCTATAACATCTTCAGTAGTATAAGTACGAGGACCTACCATTTTTACAAGCATAATTTCTTCAATTTTTTCATTTGTAGCTGGATCAACTACATTACCATAATTTATAGTGTGACTAGCTAGACTCTCTACCGTTTTACCTTTTGGTAGTCTTACTATTTTTTCAGCAATACTAAATGCTTCGTCACCACTAAGTCTAACAATACCAATAGCTCCTTCTCCTAGGGCAGTCGATATAGCGCAAATTGTTTCACTCATTATTCAAACTCCTTCTAATCTTTATATTCATTAAAAATTCATATCTTATTTATTATACACTATTCCTTTAAATTTTTTTCTCTATATACGACCAAGCTACATTTTATATACTTTTTACATACCAGGTTAGGGAGGTACAACAAATTCGAAATTTTAAAAAATTTTTATATAAAACTAATAGACACAGTGGTTTATATCTATCTAATTTCACTTTATAAAAGCTTTTTTTACATATTTTATAAACTTTTCAGGGAATTCAAGTCAGGATTTTTTTAGTAAAACATAAAAAAATAAGTAGCCTGGATAAATCTCCAAACTACTTATTTTGACATTATTAAATTGAAAGGGCGTTAGTAATAAATTAACTAGTTTTTATTCATTCATAAGTTCTATTTCTGAAATCGCAAATTCTAAATCATCTAAATCATACTCTTTTGGCAGTACACCACATGCGCCATTAGCAAATGCCTGTCTTTTATACACAGGTACTTCACCAACACTACTGCAGATAAGCACTTTTGCACCAGGAAACTTCGTACAAATTTCCTTCGTCGCCTCTAAACCATCCATTATCGGCATACAAATATCCATCGTCACGAAATCTGGTTGTATCCTTCTATACATTCTCACAGCTTGTTCGCCATTTTCTGCAAAATGACACTTATATCCTGCTCGACTAGCAATTTCCGCACCACGACTTCTGTAATATGAACTATCATCAACTATTAATACTGACTTCATTAGGCCTCCTATTTAGCTGTAATAACTAAATATCTGTGTGGCTCTTCACCACGTGATTCTGTTTCAACATTTTTAATTCCTGTTAAGGCATTGTGAATAATTTTTCTTTCAATGCTTGTCATTGGTTCTAATTCAACAGGTTTTCCAATTTTTTTAGATTTTTTAGCTAAGTTTAATGCTAATTCTTCTAATGTTTTCTTACGATTTTCTCTGTAATCATCACAATCAACTTCTATTCTGAAGTAGTGTGAACTGAATTTTTTAGCGTAGTTGTTAACTAAAAATTGTAAACTGTTTAAAGTTACACCGCGTTTACCAATAATTAAGCTAGTATTTTTCATCTGTTTTTAATATTTAAAGTAAAGTGACGGTTACCATCTTCTCTAAAATCTACAGTCGCATCAGGATATCCCATCGCAACAACAATATTTTTGTAGATAATTTACAATACGATCTTTATTTTTTTACGATATAATCTTCTCTTTTAGCTTTTTTTAACTGGTTCTTCATCGTGTTCAGCATCAACAACAGTTTCTTCTACTGCTGGTTTTGTTTCTTCTGCGTGAACTTCTTGTTCTACAACTTTTTTTCTACAACAACTTCTTCTTTTTCTGTTGTTTTAACTTCAACTACTTGTTCTTTTTCTGCTACTTTCTCAACTTCAACTACTTCTTTAGTAGCTTTAGCTAATTCAACAGCTTCTTCTTTATTATAATCTTCATCTAATGGAACTAATTTTTACTTTTTGCTTCTTTTTGAATAAACCGAAAATACCTGCGCTACCACCTTCGATTACTTCAATTTTTTTACTGCATCTTCTGATAAAGCTAGGTCTTTTAATCCTTTTTTTAATAGCCTCATCTACAGTAACTCCAACATAATAATATTCTTTTTCCATTCTTAACTCCTCTTCGCTTTCATAAGTTTTGATCTTTTTTAAAACATGATCGATGCTGCTGCCGAACTCTAAGAATGGCATTTCTTTAGCACCAGGCCTTGCTATCACTATAATATCATAGTTTTTAACAAATTCTTTTCTCGTTTTAAAAGTTTCTCGTATGTATCTTTTTATTTTTATTACGTTCAAAGGCTTTTTCCTAATTTCTTACTAACAGAAATCCCCAAACGCATATGGTCTAAATTATTTTTTTGATAATAAATAACAAACTGTCTATTCGCAAAAGATTGTTTTTCTTATAATATTATCAAAATCTTGACTTCTTTTTACTCTATATTCTTTTTTTCATTTTAAAAACCTTTCTTAACACTAATATTTTAACAGTTTATTTAACTTTTTACAACTATCTTTCTTATTTTTTAGGACTCAGTAATAAAAAAAGGGTACCACTTTCGTGATACCCTCTGTGCAAACATTAAGCTGAAAGAACTTTTCTTCCTTTAGCTCTACGTCTTGCTAATACATTTCTTCCGTTTTTAGTGCTCATTCTAGCTCTAAATCCGTGTACTTTTGAATGTTTTCTTTTATTTGGTTGATACGTACGTTTCATTTTGTCCTCCTCGAGTTTTCTTTTTCTTTACTTAGATAGATGTAATAACTGAATTAGTTTAACATATCTAAAAATAATTTATCAAGTAAAAACATCATAATTTCTATCTAGGCAGGTGTAAATATACTATATTTTAAATGAATCTTATCACTATTTATAATTTATAAACATAACTTTTCTTCATCAATTCATAAAAACTCATACTGTTGAAAAAAATTGTTAATTTCCCATAAAAAAACATAAGAAAATATTTAAGTATATCTTCTTTATAGTTTTTCACAGTTTTTTTATAAGTTATCCACATATCTTTGTTAATAACTTTATTCACAAATAAAATAAAATATTTTTTTCGCTATTTTTTTAACAGATTTATCAAGTTATTCACAATTTCACATTTAAAAGTTATTCACAGGTGTGAATGTGTGAAAAAAACTTATAAACTGTATTAATATCAATCTTAAAGTTTGTTAAAAACCTCTCGAGACTTATAAAATACTTTTTATATTCTATTACTTTTTAACATATTCACAGCTTTTTTTCTTAGTTTTTTTATTCACATAGTTAATAACTTCTGTTAACAACTTGTGAATAACTAATATTTTATTTTATTAACAATCTATGTTATAATTATTTATATATATTTTTAAGGAGGTATTTCATTGAGTAATTCTAATTTCTTATGGGAAATTATTCTTCGTGAACTAAAAAGTACCGTTGATCCTCATGTATTTGATACTTGGTTTTCTGGTGCTTCTATAGATAATGTCGATTTTATGAAAAAAATCTATCGTTATTACTAGTAAAGAAGCTCTTATTTCTCAATTTATTCAAGGTGCTTATGATCAAAAATTAAAAAGAAATACTAAAGAAAAAAATACTGGATTTGATTTTTAATATAGACTATACTTCCCTTGACACTGATATTCCTCTAATTACACCTCATGTTGTTGATGAAAAGCCAGCAGCTGAAAATCTAATTAGACAGAACTTTCTTCAAGGTGATAAACCTTCTGGAGCTCAACATTTTTATCAAAAACAAACTTTTCCTCTAGAAGACTATAAACATCCTGTCCCTAATAAAAATATTACAGCGAGTAAAAAGAATCCTACGCTTAATAAAAACTACACTTTTGAGAATTTTGTAGTAGGGGAAGGTAATGCTTTTACACATAATATAGCATGGAACGTTGCAGTTTCTCCTGGTGGTATCTATAATCCTCTATTTATCTACGGAGGTGTTGGATTAGGAAAAACTCACTTGCTTCACGCTATTGGTAATGAGATGGAAGCTAATTTTCCTGATTTTAAAATTGAGTGTATTTCATCAGAGAAGTTTTTAAATGAATTTCTTGCTTCTATTAAGCCGATGAAAGATAAAAACAACTATACTAATGCGGATGAAGACTTTAGAAGAAAATACCGTGATGTTGATGCTCTTTTAATCGATGATATTCAATTCTTATCAGGTAAAACTGAAACACAAAATGCATTTTTCCATACATTTAACGAACTTCAGATGAATCAGAAACAAATCGTCCTTATAAGTGATCGCTCTCCATCTCAACTTAATGATTTGGAAGATAGATTAGTTACTAGATTCAGTCAGGGGATAACTGCAGACATTACACCACCTGACTTCGAAACACGTATGGCAATTATTAAATTCAAATGTGAACAGTTCGATATTAAACTAGATGAAGAGACACTTACTTATATCTCTAGCAATGTATCATCTAATATAAGAGAGCTTGAAGGTGTTCTTAAACGTATTAAGTTCACTGCAACTTCTAAACATGAACAACCTTCACTTAGTATTGCCGAGGAAATACTAAAAAGCGCGAAAACTTCACCTAGAAAAAATATCTCACCTGATAACATTATTAATGTTTGTGCCGACTTCTATAAAATCAAGGTTGATGATATTCTTTCATCTTCTCGTAAAAAAGAAGTCGTTCAGGTGAGAAATATAGCTATATACTTATGTAGGGAACTTACTACATTATCATTCCCTTCTATAGGTGATTGTTTTAATAAAGATCATACTTCTATTCTTTTATTCATTCAATAAAATAGCAAAAACTAAGCAAAGATGAAAATCCAGAGATTTTTGAAGATATAGAGTTATAAAAGAACGTTTAGGAAAAATATAAGAGGCTGTTAAAATCTACTAAAGATATTAATATGTTTTTTTCACAACTTATTAACAAGGGAAAATTCATTATTTTTGAGTATTCTTTAGTTTTCCACAGTTTTTACAGGCCTTATTATTATTATTTTATTAAATATATATTATATATAAGGAGAAAAAAATGAAATTTACTATAACTAAATCAAATTTTCTTGATGGCTTAAATCACGTATCAAGAGTAATTGCCCCTAATTCTCTTTTTGAAATCTTAAAAAGGTATAAAAATAGAATTAGAAAAAGATAAACTTATACTAAAAAGCAAGTGATTCTTTAGTATCTGTAGAATATTCTGTAGATAGTTATGAAGATGATAAAGAAATTATTACTATAGAAGAAGAAGGACAAGTAGTATTACCTTCTCGTAATTTTATAGAAATAATTAGAAAAGCACCAACAGATTTAATAGAGATAGAAACAGTTGGTAACAATATTTTTAGTTAAATCAGGTAAAAGTGAATTTAACGTAAAAGGATATGATGCCAATGATTATCCAGAATTCCCAGTTATCTCTAAAGAAAACAGTCTTAAATTAGAAGCTAATGTTTTTAATGATATTATTAAAAGAAACAGTATTCTGTACAGCACCTAATGATCAAAGACCTATTCTTGAGGGGGTTAACTTCTCATTAAGTAACAAAATCTTAACAGCTACAGCGACTGACTCATATCGTCTAAGTAGAAGACAAGTTACACTAAATGATGAAGATAGTAACAAAGAGTTTAACTTAATTATTCCTAGAAAAGCTCTAACTTATTTCCAAAGAATGATAGAAAATGGAAAAGATCAAGTAGAAATCTTCTATGAAAATAATAGAATAGTTCTTTACTACCAAAATGTAGTTTATACAGTATTATTAATTAGCGGAAACTATCCTAATACTAATAAACTTATTCCTACTGTTTTTGAATGTACATTCGTGGCGAACAGTAGAGAGTTTTTCAGTGCAGTTGATAGGGTTGCATTAATGAGTAGAGAAGATAAAGATGATATTATTAAATTAGTAGTAACTGATAATCTATTAGAAGTTTCTTCTCAATCTAAAGACTTAGGAAGTGCAGTAGAGGAATTAAAAGTTTCTTCTACATTAGAAGATGAAAAATTCGAAATTTCTGTATCTGGAAAAATATCTAAAAGACGCGGTATCTGCGGTTGCGGCAGAAGAAATTATCGTTAAGTTCTCAGGGGAACTAACAGCGTTTATTATTCAACCAAGTGATTATCACAGAGAAATTATTGAATTAATTTTTACCAGTAAGAACTTACTAATAATAAATAGGGGAAGCGGATTGAAATAAAAATCCGTAAAATCAATTATTAAATTTATAACGTAATGGTTTATAGATAAACTATAGAAGATAATAATAATTTTTTTATCTATTAACTATACGGGGGTGACTTTGTAAATATGATTTATATAAAATCAGTATTTTTTTGAGTTACTCCCTTTTCAAGGTTAAATTAGGAGGAACAATGACAAAGAAAAAGAGTAGTATTTTAATTTTTACTAGGTGTTATCTTTTTAGGGACTTATCCTTAGAACACCTATTACAGCAGTAGGTGCAATCGTCGGACCATTAAAATCTATCTTAGATATTAACAACACGGTTGCTGGATTTATCACAACAATACCATTAATTGCCTTTGCAATATTTAGTCCAATGGTAGCAAAATTATCAAATAAAAGTAGGTTTAGAAAAAAACTATATTATTAGCTGCGGTAATTATAACAGTAGGTTTAGGATTTAGGTTCTATATTAATACTTATGTATTCTTCCTTACTACATTTATCGTAGGGAGTAGGAATAACAGTAGGTAATGTATTATTACCAGGATTAGTTAAGAAATATTATCCAGAAAAACTAGGAGTTATGACTGGTTTTTATGCAGTTGTTATGAATGTAGGGGCTGCGGTTGCTGCGGGTATAAGTTATCCACTGTTAAGTACAAATATTGGTGGCGAGAAATTCTCAACAGGACTTGCTGTTAATATTTGGATTGTGATTGCGGTTATTAATATCTTTATTTATACTGCGCTGTCGAAAAATAATGTAGTAAGCGATGTTAAAGATACTCATGAAAAAGCACATGGATATTTTAAATATTCTAAAATGTGGACGATTATGTTGAGTATGGGATTACAATCTGCATTATTCTATTGTAGTGTTTCATGGTTTGCTGAAATTATGATTAGTAAAGATTTTTCACCGGAAACAGCAGGACTATTATTATCAATTAGTCAATTTGCTCAATTCCCATCTACTTTTATAGTACCGATTTTAGCGGATAAATTACACAATAAATTAATTATCCCTACAGTAATTACTATTGGATATATCGTGTCACTTGTTGGAATGCTTTCTACAAGTGGAAACTTCGTATTAATGTTAACATTTATAGTTATCTTCGCGTTAGCTGGAGGAGGATCATTCTCATACGTTATGTATCTATTCTCAGCTAAATCGAGAAATGAAAGAGAAGCGGCTGATATCTCAGGATTGGCACAATCAGGAGGATACTTATTAGCGGCAATATTCCCACCATTATTAGGATATATTAGAGATATCTCAGATTGGAATAAAGCACTATATGTATTAATAGCGACATCAGCTGTATTACTAGTGACATTAATTCACTGTAGTTCAAAAAGGAAATATTATAGAAAAAAATAATAAATAAGAGTAACTAACTAGCTATTTCTGTGAAAAATAGTAGAGCTTAGTTACTCTTTTTATAATACAAAAACTTAAATTTTTAAAAAGACAAAAAGAAACAAAAATTATTATATATATAATACAGGACAATAAAACTAATAATTTTTAAAACGTGTATATATACATTCAATGAGTACAGAAGATAGAAAAAAATAATAGTACAAGAATAAGAAATTTAATAAATAATTATAGTATTCTTAGAAAAAAATTAAAATAAAATTGAAAAAAATTATCTTATAATATAAGTATAAGCAAAAAAACGAATACAAAAATAAGAAAACGTTTTAAAGAATGTTGAAATAATACAAAAATAAATTGGAAAAAAATATGAAAAATTGTTTAGATTAATAACAAGATAGTATAATTCAAAGGGATAAAAACACTTTCTTTTTTACAATAATGTGATATAATTCTAGAGGAAATGAGATATTTATACTTTAATTAAAAATATTATAGTATTTTGTTTCATAAATATAAAATAGTAAAAAAATAATTACTTTAAAAATATCTAAAAATTATATATAATATATGGAGGTTTTCTTATGAAAGCGAAAAATAGAAAAGTTGTTTTAATAGGAGCAGGAATGGTAGGGATGAGCTTTGCTTATCAATTATATTCAAGCGGACTTTGTGAAGAACTAGGATTAATCGACTTCTTCGCTGAAAAAGCTGAAGGTGAAGCAATGGACCTTAACCACGGTGGAGCTTTAGTACCACCTATTAAAGTAACTTCAGGTGGATACGAACAATGTGCTGATGCAGACGTAATCGTAATCGCTGGAGGTCTTCCACAAAAACCAGGTGAAACTCGTCTTGACCTAGTTGACAAAAACATGAAAGTTGTTAAAGATATGTCTGACCAAATCGTAGCATCTGGATTTGACGGAGTTATCGTTATCGCATCTAACCCAGTAGACGTATTAACTAACGCTTTACAAAAATTCACTGGATTCCCTAAAAACAGAATCATTGGATCTGGTACTACTTTAGACTCTTCTAGATTCCGTTACATCTTAGGAGAAAGATTAGGATTAGCACCAAGCAGTGTACGTGGATACATCATTGGAGAACACGGAGACACTCAACTTGCTGCATGGAGTAACGTAAATGTTTACGGAAAACAATTCGACAAATTCTTAGAAACTTCTAAATTCACTAAAGAAGACTTCGCTGACGTAGAAGAAAAAGTTATGCGTGCTGCATACGAAGTAATTAACCGTAAACGTGCTACTTACTACGCAATCGGTCTTGCTTTATTCACAATCGTTAAAGCTATCTTACGTGACGAAAACGTAGAATTAGCAGTAAGTGGATACTGTGAAGGTCAATACGGAATCAACGGATTATACATCGGTACTCCAGCTATCTTAGGACGTGACGGTGTTCGTGAAGTTGTAGAATTAGACTTAACAGAAGAAGAAACAGCTAAAATGCAACACTCTGCTAAAGTATTACAAGAAACTTTAGACAATGCTTACGCTGCTTTAGAAGCTTAATTCAAATAAAAATTATAGAAGAATTAGATTCAATCCTTAAAATATAGGAGGAATTTAATTCTTCTTTTTTATAAAACTTAAGTAAAAGGAAATAGCATATTTATAAATAAGAAAACGTTTTTTTGAAAATAAAAAAATATAAAAAAATTTTTGTTTTTCAACTACTAGACTTATATTAAAAAAATTTGTTACAATATAAAAAGGATGAAAAGGTTTTAAAAGTTAACAAAAATAAATAAACAATAAAAAAAGTAGAGGAGAAAGACTATGACAATAACGATATATGACGTAGCTAAAGAAGCAAAAGTATCGATGGCCACAGTATCAAGGGTTGTTAATAATAATCCTAATGTAAAAGAAGATACAAGACTACGTGTCCAAGAGGTTATTAAAAAATTAAGATACACACCTAACGCTGTTGCCAGAGGACTTGCTAGTAAAAAAACAACAACAATAGGTATAGTATTACCGGATATAGCAGACTTATCTTCTGCAGAAATAGTAAGTGGTATTGAATCAGTAGCTAATATGTATAAATATAACATTATCTTAGCTAACTCATGTGACGATCAAGAAATAGAAAAAAATATTCGCATCATTTGTGAGTAAACAAGTAGATGGAATTATCTATTTAGGACATTCACTATCAGATAGTTCTAAAAACTATTTACAAGATATTCAAATACCAGTAGTATTAGCAGGAAACTTAGGGACTGATTCAGAGTTTTATTCAGTAAATATTGATTATGAAAAAGCAGCATACGATGTAACAAAAAGAATTTTTTTAGCGAAAGGTGTTAAAAAAATATCTCATTAATAATAGATAAATATGAAAGTCAAAAACACAAAAGATTAATTAAAGGTTATAAAGATGCCTTAGCTTCAGAGAAAGTTGACTTCAAACCACAAAATATTATAGATGGATATAGAACATACAAAGAAAGTAATAAACTATACAAAGCCGTAAGTAATATTGATGCAGAAGTGGTAATTACTATGTTTGATGAAGTTGCTTTTAGCAACAATGCAACAAAGCATTAGATCTTGGAATGAGTATCCCAGGTGATTTACAAATTATTTCCCTAGAAAACACAAAACTAATAAACATGACAAGACCAAAAAAATTTCATCTGTATTCCAACCAATTTTTTGACATAGGTGCAGTTTCTATGCGTGTCTTAACTAAAATTATAGATATAGAAAAAAAGCAAAACGTAAAGGTGAAGAAATTGATGAAGAAGAGCTAGCAGAATTAAAAGCTCAAGAAAAAGAGATGAATTTACCTTACAGAATAGTTCATAGACAAACAACAAAAATAAAAAAAGACTATTTTTATAGAAGAAAAAGTTTAGAAATAGAAAAAAATGAAATTTTCTAAACTTTTTTTCATTTTCTATTGACATAATATAAAACTGATGATAGAATAATAAAAGTCTTCTGATAGAGAAGACGAACAATCAAACATTAATTAAAAAGAAATGTTAAGAATTTTTAAAAAAACTCTTGACAAAATAAAATAATAATGTTAAACTAATAAAGTCTTAAAAACGAAGCACTGCTTCGAAAAACTTTTAAAAAATAAAAAGTTCTTGACAAAGACTTCAAAAAATGATAAAATAATTTAAGTGTTGAAGAAACATTTAAGATTAAAAAAATTAAATAATGCGGGTGTAGTTTAGTGGTAAAAACCTCAGTCTTCCAAACTGATGTTGTGAGTTCGATTCTCATCACCCGCTCCATTATTTTGAACATTGAAAACTAAACGAATTAAGTCAACGTTAATTCCAAAAAAAGGACAGTTTTAAAAAGAAACTATAAAACTTTTTAATGAGCTAATCAAGCTAACAAATTTATTTGGAGAGTTTGATCCTGGCTCAGGACGAACGCTGGCGGCGTGCCTAATACATGCAAGTCGAGCGAAGTTTTTCTGGTGCTTGCACTAGAAAAACTTAGCGGCGAACGGGTGAGTAACACGTAAAGAACCCTGCCTCATAGACTGGGACAACTATTGGAAACGATAGCTAATACCGGATAACAGCATTAACTGCATGGTTGATGTTTGAAAGTTGGTTTTGCTAACACTATGAGATGGCTTTGCGGTGCATTAGCTAGTTGGTGGGGTAAAGGCCTACCAAGGCGACGATGCATAGCCGACCTGAGAGGGTGATCGGCCACACTGGGACTGAGACACGGCCCAGACTCCTACGGGAGGCAGCAGTAGGGAATCTTCCGCAATGGGCGAAAGCCTGACGGAGCAACGCCGCGTGAGTGAAGAAGGATTTCGGTTCGTAAAGCTCTGTTGTTAGGGAAGAATGATTGTGTAGTAACTATACATAGTAGAGACGGTACCTAACCAGAAAGCCACGGCTAACTACGTGCCAGCAGCCGCGGTAATACGTAGGTGGCAAGCGTTGTCCGGAATTATTGGGCGTAAAAGCGCGCGCAGGTGGTTTAATAAGTCTGATGTGAAAGCCCACGGCTCAACCGTGGAGGGTCATTGAAACTGTTAAACTTGAGTGCAGGAGAAAAAGTGGAATTCCTAGTGTAGCGGTGAAATGCGTAGAGATTAGGAGGAACACCAGTGGCGAAGGCGGCTTTTTGGCCTGTAACTGACACTGAGGCGCGAAAGCGTGGGGAGCAAACAGGATTAGATACCCTGGTAGTCCACGCCGTAAACGATGAGTGCTAAGTGTTGGTCTCATAAAGAGATCAGTGCTGCAGCTAACGCATTAAGCACTCCGCCTGGGGAGTACGACCGCAAGGTTGAAACTCAAAGGAATTGACGGGGACCCGCACAAGCGGTGGAGCATGTGGTTTAATTCGAAGCAACGCGAAGAACCTTACCAAGTCTTGACATACTGTGAGGACACAAGAGATTGTGTTGTTCTGACCTTTGGTTGAGACACAGATACAGGTGGTGCATGGTTGTCGTCAGCTCGTGTCGTGAGATGTTGGGTTAAGTCCCGCAACGAGCGCAACCCTTATATCTAGTTGCCAGCAGTAAGATGGGGACTCTAGATAGACTGCCAGTGATAAACTGGAGGAAGGTGGGGATGACGTCAAATCATCATGCCCCTTATGACTTGGGCTACACACGTGCTACAATGGATAGGAACAAAGAGAAGCGAGCTCGCGAGAGTAAGCAAACCTCACAAAACTATTCTCAGTTCGGATTGTAGTCTGCAACTCGACTACATGAAGCTGGAATCGCTAGTAATCGCGAATCAGAATGTCGCGGTGAATACGTTCCCGGGTCTTGTACACACCGCCCGTCACACCACGAGTTTGTAACACCCGAAGACGGTGGCCTAACCTTTTAGGAGGGAGCCGGTCACGGTGGGACAGATGATTGGGGTGAAGTCGTAACAAGGTAGCCGTATCGGAAGGTGCGGCTGGATCACCTCCTTTCTAAGGATAAGGAATACGTTGATAATTCGTTTAGTTTTGAGTGTTCAAAACATTCAAATAAGAATAAAATTAAATAGGGGCCTATAGCTCAGCTGGTTAGAGCGCACGCCTGATAAGCGTGAGGTCGATGGTTCAAGTCCATTTAGGCCCACCATTTATTCTTAATTCAATACAATTTCATATGGGGCCTTAGCTCAGCTGGGAGAGCGCCTGCTTTGCACGCAGGAGGTCAGCGGTTCGATCCCGCTAGGCTCCACCATTTTTGAACAATGAAAACTGAATATATATATTAGATCAAAAATAATTTTCTATAAAGTAAAAAGAAACAGATTTACAAAACCGAGAAAAAAGTAAGTAAGTTGTAAAACTTATTCACAAAGAGTTCAAGGAAGAAGAACGAAGCGTAAAAGCTACACACGATTAAGTAGTAAAGGGCGCACGGAGGATGCCTTGGCACTAGGAGCCGATGAAGGACGTGACAAACGACGAAATGCTACGGGGAGCTGTAAGTAAGCAAAGAGCCGTAGATATCCGAATGGGGGAACCCACCGCTTTTAAAAGGGCGGTACGCGAAAGCGAGGTAACGCAGGGAACTGAAACATCTAAGTACCTGTAGGAAGAGAAAGAAAAATCGATTTCCTAAGTAGCGGCGAGCGAAAAGGAAAGAGCCCAAACCAATGTGCTTGCATATTGGGGTTGTAGGACTCTCAACAAAGCGTATGATAAAGTATAGTAGAACTAGCTGGAAAGTTAGACCGTAGAAGGTAAAAGTCCTGTATACGAAATACTGAGTTGGCGTGAGAGAGCACCTGAGTACGGCGGAACACGAGGAATTCCGTCGGAATCTACCAGGACCATCTGGTAAGGCTAAATACTACCTAGTGACCGATAGTGAACCAGTACCGTGAGGGAAAGGTGAAAAGAACCCCGGGAGGGGAGTGAAAGAGAACCTGAAACCGTGTGCTTACAAGTAGTCAGAGCCCCTTGAGGGTGATGGCGTGCCTTTTGTAGAATGAACCGGCGAGTTACTTTATCATGCGAGGTTAAGTGGAAGACATGGAGCCGAAGCGAAAGCGAGTCTTAATAGGGCGAAATAGTATGATGGAGTAGACCCGAAACCAAGTGATCTACCCATGGCCAGGTTGAAGTTTAGGTAACACTGAATGGAGGACCGAACCAGGACACGTTGAAAAGTGTTTGGATGAGCTGTGGGTAGCGGAGAAATTCCAATCGAACTTGGAAATAGCTGGTTCTCTCCGAAATAGCTTTAGGGCTAGCCTCGTTGTGAGTTTACTGGAGGTAGAGCACTGTTTGGACTAGGGGCCCATCCCGGGTTACCGAATTCAGACAAACTCCGAATGCCAGATAAATATCAACGGGAGTCAGACTGCGGGTGATAAGGTTCGTAGTCGAAAGGGAAACAGCCCAGACCGCCAGCTAAGGTCCCAAATTGTATGTTAAGTGGAAAAGGATGTGATGATGCACAGACAACCAGGATGTTGGCTTAGAAGCAGCCACCATTTAAAGAGTGCGTAATAGCTCACTGGTCGAGTGACATCGCGCCGAAAATGTACCGGGGCTAAACATACAACCGAAGCTGCGGATATAACTAATGTTATATGGTAGGAGAGCGTTCTAACATCGTAGAAGCCGAGCTGTAAGGCGAGGTGGAGAGGTTAGAAGTGAGAATGCCGGTGTGAGTAGCGAAAGATAGGTGAGAATCCTATCCACCGAATGACTAAGGTTTCCAGAGGAAGGCTCGTCCGCTCTGGGTAAGTCGGGACCTAAGGTGAAGCCGAATGGTGAAGCCGATGGACAACAGGTAGAAATTCCTGTACCACCAAATATCGTTTGAGAGAAGTGGGGACAGAGGAGGCTAATTGATCGTCCTGATGGAATAGGACGTCTAAGCACAAAGGTTGAGTAGTAGGCAAATCCGCTGCTCATAAGACTGAAGTGTGATGGGGAGCGAAATTTAGTAGCGAAGTCAATGAAGCCAAACTCTCAAGAAAAGCCGCTATCGAGATAAGAGGTGCCCGTACCGCAAACCGACACAGGTAGTTGGGAAGAGAATTCTAAGGTGAGCGAGAGAACCATCGTTAAGGAACTCGGCAAAATGACCCCGTAACTTCGGGAGAAGGGGTGCCTACGAGAGTAGGCCGCAGTGAATAGGCCCAAGCGACTGTTTAACAAAAACACAGGTCTCTGCAAAACCGTAAGGTGAAGTATAGGGGCTGACGCCTGCCCGGTGCTGGAAGGTTAAGAGGAGTGCTTAGCGTAAGCGAAGGTATGAATTGAAGCCCCAGTAAACGGCGGCCGTAACTATAACGGTCCTAAGGTAGCGAAATTCCTTGTCGGGTAAGTTCCGACCCGCACGAAAGGCGTAACGATTTGGGCACTGTCTCAACGATGGACTCGGTGAAATCATAGTACCTGTGAAGATGCAGGGTTACCCGCGACAGGACGGAAAGACCCCATGGAGCTTTACTGTAGCTTGATATTGAATTTTGATGCAGTATGTACAGGATAGGTAGGAGCCAGAGAATCATGCACGCCAGTGTATGAGGAGGCGTTGTTGGGATACTACCCTTGCTGTATTGAAATTCTAACCCTCGGCGTAGAAGACCGGGAGACAGTGTCAGGTGGGCAGTTTGACTGGGGCGGTCGCCTCCCAAAGAGTAACGGAGGCGTTCAAAGGTTCCCTCAGAATGGTTGGAAATCATTTGCAGAGTGTAAAAGGCACAAGGGAGCTTGACTGTGAGACCTACAAGTCGAGCAGGTGCGAAAGCAGGACTTAGTGATCCGGTGGTTCCGCATGGAAGGGCCATCGCTCAACGGATAAAAGCTACCCTGGGGATAACAGGCTTATCTCCCCCAAGAGTCCACATCGACGGGGAGGTTTGGCACCTCGATGTCGGCTCATCGCATCCTGGGGCTGTAGTCGGTCCCAAGGGTTGGGCTGTTCGCCCATTAAAGCGGTACGCGAGCTGGGTTCAGAACGTCGTGAGACAGTTCGGTCCCTATCCGTCGTGGGCGTAGGAAATTTGAGAGGAGCTGTCCTTAGTACGAGAGGACCGGGATGGACGTATCAATGGTGTACCAGTTGTCACGCCAGTGGCATAGCTGGGTAGCTAAATACGGAAGGGATAAGAGCTGAAAAGCATCTAAGCATGAAGCCCCCTCGAGATGAGATTTCCACGGATATTAAGACCCCTTGAAGACGACAAGGAGAATAGGTTAGGAGTGTAAGCACGGTAACGTGTTCAGCTGACTAATACTAATAGGTCGAGGACTTAATCAAGTGAAAGTTCTTTAGAAGTAACTGTTGACAAATAGAAAAAAGATGATATAATATATATATGAAGTTTTTCGTCTGGTGGCGATAGCGAAGAGGACACACCTGTACCCATACCGAACACAGAAGTTAAGCTCTTTAGCGTCGAATGTAGTTGGGCTTACGCCCTGTGAGACTAGAACGTTGCCAGGCAACAGTGAGGACCTTCTTTTGGAAGGTTCTTTTTTTATTTATAATAAATTGACTAAAAAAAGAAAAAAAGGAAAAACTCCGCCATGAGAATAAAACTCATGGCTTTTTTATATGAATTTTTTTAATTAATATTTATTTAAGCAATTAATAAAGTTTTTTAAAATTGATAATTTTACAAAAATAAATTATTAGACTACCCAACTTAAATTGTAGGGTAGTCTAAATTATTATTATTTTTTTAGTTCTGTGGATATATGGTTTTTCTTTCTGCTGGTTTAATCTCACCCATGATAGAATAAATGTTTTTATCTGTAGCTAATAAAAGCATGTCCACAAGGAGCTTCAAAAGGAATTTCTCCTAATTGGTACCAGCGGTTTTCTTTTAAATTGTAGACTAATTCTTTTTTATTCCATTTATAGTCACTTACAGGACGTCTGAAGTATGCATCACGGTATTTTGCGTGATCTTCACCTTGTAATGTTGTTAAGTTAAATACTGCATCTTTCCAAACATCTTTATTGAAGCCACCGATTACTAGAAGTTCATGTTCGTTTAAAGGAGCCCAGTCAGCACCTAGTAGAGATACTTCTTCATTATCGATAACAACATTAGCAAGTTGAGTCCATTCTTTTTTTTCTAAGTTAAGTTTAAAGCCATCGTTATAAGTTTCACTAGCACCTCCACCATATACATAAAGTTCATTATTATATATATAGCTTACAGCTTGATTACGTAATTTCCCAGGAAATTCTGAGAATACTTCAAATTTCTTAGTTGCTAAATCATATGAATATAGTTCATTGTTATTTGATCCGTTAATAGATCCGATACCGAAGTATAGTTTATTGTCGTGAACTTTTGCGATAACATTTTCTACAGTAAGTGGAAGAGTGTCGACTACTTCAACTTTTAATTTGTTATCAACAACAGTGAATGCTAATAATTCTGAAGATGTTTCAGTTTTATTCGCGATGTAGTATAGTGTATCTTTATGTACTGTACTTGGACCATATGCTAGAGGGTAATCAAATTGAATTTGATCTAATAATGTTACTCCATCAGATGTTTCTTCATATAGATATACATCTTTATGATTTACTTTAACTCCACCATCTACAGGAAGACCACCTGGGAAGTTAGCACCTCCACCGAAGATTAGTTTATTACCTAATACTCCTTTAACTAATCCTGCTGTACCTATATTATTTTCGTAGCCTTTTTGAGCCGCTACAGTAGCTATATTTGTCCATTTAAGTTGTGTACTCATTATTTTTTAGTACCTCCCTATTATTTTAAAAATCAAACGCTTACATTGATATATTTATTATAGTGGGAGGGTTCGACTGGAGATGATGATTTAGTCGAGGGCCACTCCCACAAATTTTGTTATTTAAAGTCTGCTTCTTTGTCTACTATTACATATACACTAGGGTGATTTTTTAGAACAGTACAAGGTATATTTTCTGTTATTTCATCACCTTCTACTAAACTTTTAATAGCTTGTTGTTTAGCTTTACCAAAAGCTAATAAGATTATGTGTTTAGCTTTCATAATATCGTTTATTCCCATTGTAACAGCCTGTTTTTGGTACTAGATTAATATCATTATTAAAGAATCTAGAATTTGCTTCTATTGTTTCTTGTTTTAAATCAACAATATGCACCCCAGTATCAAAAGATGTTCCTGGTTCATTAAATCCGATATGACCATTTGAACCAACACCTAATAGTTGAACGTCAATATTAGCATTATTAAGCGCTTCTTGATAAGATTTAAGAGCACTTTCTAAATCTTCAGCACTTGCGTCAGGAACATGTGTATTTTCTTTTTCTATATCAATATGATTGAATAGATTAGTTTCCATGAATTTATGATAACTTTCTGGGTGATCATAGCTGATACCCTACATATTCATCTAAATTATAAGATTTTTACATTTTTATAGCTAAAATTCCCTGCTTTGTGGTCTGCGATCATTTCTGCGTATAAACCTGTAGGGTGATCCACCAGTAGCAAGTCCTAGTGTTGAATTTTCATCAATTAAACTTCTTAAAATTTTTGTACGCTTCTTTTGAAGCCTCTTGTTTAGAATCAAAAACTAAATATTTCATAGAATTACCCTTACTTTTTAATTTTCTTTTTTATAAACTTCTTCTCCACGCGCGAATGTTGTTAGTACTTCGTATGTAGGGCTAATAACAACAAGATCAGCATCATAGCCAACTTTGATTTTACCTTTACGATCAGCAAAGCCTAACATTTCTGCTGGGTTTTTAGTACAAGAGTTAATGGCAGCATCTACAGGAACTAAAGCATCCTCAATTAAGACGCGTAGTCCATCGATAACTCTAAGTGTAGAACCTGCTAAACGTCCATCATCGCGGTGAGCACTACCATCCTCATATATTTCCATATTTTCTCCACCAAAGATGTAAGAACCACGTCCACAACCCTTAGCACATAATGAGTCAGTAATCATAATTCCGTGATCGCGACCTTTAGCTGTGAAGTATGTGTTCAACGCATCTGTAGTAGAGTGAATACCGTCGCAGATAATTTCTCCGTAAGCATCTCGTGCACGTAACGCGAAGCCTACTTGACCTCCGTCACGGTGATGGAAACCAACCATTCCATTATAAACGTGAGTTTGCGAAGTTGCACCGTTAGCGAATGCTAGGTAACTTTCTTTATAGTTACAAGCAGAGTGTCCTAGACTTACGCGAATTCCTTGGCTTACAAGGTATTTAGTAAGTTTGTAGTCGATGTCTTTTTCACAAGCTATAGTAATAAGTCTAATTAGATTTTTACTAGCTGCTTGGAATTTTTTAAATTGTTCAACGCTTGGTGTTTGGATACAACTTAAAGGTTGAGCACCACGTTTTTCTACATCAAGATAAGGACCTTCGAAGTGAATACCTAAAATTTCGGCACCTTCGTAACCTTCTTCATATACTTTTGCTACATTAGCAACAGCTTTTAGAAGAACTTCTTCAGTTTGTGTAATTGTTGTTGGTAAAAATGATGTTACTCCCTCAGAAACGATATTTTTAGTCCAGTTACGAAGCCCCTCTTCGTTAACATCATTAGTATCATAACCATAAGCTCCATGAGTATGAACATCTATAAAACCAGGTAAAATACGATTAGATCCGAAATCATAATCTACTTTATCGAATGCATCATAGTCATAAACAGCAGTAATTTTTTTATCTTCTACTTCTACAATAAGAGGAAGAAATTGTCCGCTTGACCAAACTTTTTTTACTTTTTATTAGCATAATAGCACCCTTTTTTTAAAAAAATATTCTATCTTTAAATTTAATGTGTTAAATTTCCTTTAAGTTAATTTTTAACACTTTTTAAATAGGTTTGTAAAAGTAGAAAAGTAAAAAGTTTTCAAAAATTAATTTAAAGGTGTTTTTAGTAGTTTTTATAAAAAGAAAAAAATTAATAGTTTTTAATGGGGAAATTTAAGGTGTTATATTAATGTAGGAGAGCTAATAATGTAAAATACAAATTTTTTTAATCGTAATATTTTTTAGAAAATAATGTCTTAAAAAGCACAAAAAAATTATGTAAACTCATAATAAATTAGAAAAATATTTCTAGAATAATTATTTTCTAAATATTAATTTTATTGATTTTATAGAGAAAAATCTCTTTTATGTAATGATAAAAAAACAATATACTTACTATTGACTTTAACTATAAGAGGAATATAATTATATTTATAATAAAATTACTAATTTTTATGGAAGTAATTTTATGTTAACTTATTATATAAGAGGTTGAATATATGGATAAATCAAGATTAACTTTTTCTTGGTGTAATAATAACAATAGGAATAATATTCGGTGATATAGGAACTTCGGTTCTCTATGTTATGAAATCATTTGTCAATAATACTGATGCGATGATGAATGAAAACTTAGTTCTAGGTTTTGTTAGTTTAATATTTTGGGTAATGACCTTACAGACTACGACGAAATATGTAATGATAGCACTTAAGGCAGATAACAAGGGTGAAGGTGGGGTATTCTCACTTTTTGCTTTAATAAAAAATAGAACAAGACGTAGTGTAGCGCTGTTAGCAATGGTAGGTGGAGCAACACTTCTTGCGGATGGGATAATAACACCTGCAATTACGGTGACCTCTGCGGTTGAAGGATTGCATGATATTATACCTTCTATAAATACTAATGATGTAATCGTCTTAGTGCTTATTATCTTTGTGTTTATTTTTTCATTTCAGCGCTTTGGAACGAAAAAAATAGGTTCGCTATTTGGCCCTATAATGAGTTTATGGTTTTTATCACTATTATTTTGGGGAGTGAAATCTATTAGCACTAGACCTGAAATATTAAAAGCTGTAAATCCTAAATATGCATTACAGTTGTTAATTAGTTATCCTGGTGTTTTTGTCTTATTAGGAGCGGTATTTTTATGTGTATCAGGAGCCGAGGATTTATATGTAGATTTAGGTCACTGCGGTAGAAAAAATGTCAGAATGGCGTGGTTTTCTGTAAAGGTATGCTTACTTGCGAACTATTTTGGTCAGGCGGCATATCTGTTATCAACAAATTATAGCGCGACAAAAAATCCGTTCTTTGCGATAGTGCCGGATAGTTTTATAGTATTTCAGGTAGTACTTGCGACACTTGCTGCGGTAATAGCAAGCCAAAGTTTAATCACAGGATCATTTACGCTAATATCAGAGGCGATAAAATTAAATCTCTTCCCGAAATTAATGATAAAGTATCCTACAGAGTTAAAAGGTCAAGTTTATGTATCTGCGGTTAATATAATATTATTTATCTGCAGTAGTTGTGTAGTATTATTCTTCAGAACAAGTAGCAATATGGAAGCTGCGTATGGATTAAGCATTAGTGTAACGATGTTTGTAACGACGTTGCTATTAAGTATATATTTATACAAAGTGAAAAACAGAAAAACTTTTTGCGCTAATTTTCTTATTATTCTTCGGAATAGAGGAACTGTTTTTTTCTTATATGCAAATAGTTTGAAATTTGTAAATGGTGGATATATAACTGTGATTATTGCCTTATTAATATTCACAATAATGTTTATTTGGCATAAAGGAACAGAAATTAAAAGAGCGTGAGAGTCAGTATTTAACTGTCAAAAATTATACGAAACAACTGTTGAAATTAAGTATGGATAAAAGTATACCAAAAATATGCGACAAACTTAGTATATTTAACGGGAGCAAAAGCAAGAAGAAGATGTAGATTACGCAGTATTATATTCGATTTTGAATAAACAACCTAAAAGGGCTAATGTCTACTTCTTCGTCCATATAAATGTACTAGACGAACCTTATAGAAGAGAGTATAAGGTTACTAAATTTAGTGATAAAAAAATATTCAAAATTACCTTTTAATCTAGGATTTAGAGAAAATCAAAGGGTTAATATGTTTATGCGTCAAGTAATAGGTGATTTATTAGAAGATAACGAGTTAGAATTGCAACCAACTAAGTACAATTTAAGAGGAAAAAGCTGAAACAGTAGGAGACTTCAGATTCGTATTAATTGAGGAAGTATTGGGTAACAGCAATGGCTTATCTTCATTTGATAATTTCATTATGGGATTAAGGTTGAAACTGAAAAATTACGGTGACGCCGGAAAAATGGTTTGGTCTAGATACAAGTGTAATTACTAAAGAAGCGGTGCCTTTTAAATGTTGTCCAAACTACAGTAAAAAGATTAACAAGAATAAAATAATAGACACTCAGACTCAGAAAAAGGCGAAGTCTTTAGGATTTTCATCCTGAGGCACTCCTTTGTTGTTGATATACTCAAAAGTTGTGTTGTAATCGTCAGTTAGTTTATCAATTTCATCTTTATAAGCTTTTACTACTTTGTTAATCTTGTCAATTTAGCTTGAGTTTGTCAGTAGCAGTTTTAGCAGAAGCAACAGATGCTTCTAATTTAGTTACAGCATCTGTAACCCGTCTTGATAGCTTGTTCAGCATTATTTTTTACTGTTTCAATGCAGTTTTGTTTTTCTAAAGTTCTTTTTGTTTATCTAATGCAGCAGTTTTTTCTTCAACAGCTTTAGATTTTTCAGTAGCATCGCTTTGTCTTGATTAGCTAGTTCAGTTAATTTTTCGATTTTTCTGCAAATCATCAACAATATCTTTAAAGCTTAACGATTGGTTAGAAGTTTTGTTATAGCTCGGCCAAGTTTTTTCTGTTCGTCAGAGTTAACGTTTTATTTAAGTTACAGTAACAGAGTTACATCGTTTACTCGATTTTCATCTTAATTTATTTTCGATGTCTTATTAGTTTCTGCCTTAAGCCTTTCAATTCTTAGCAGCCTGAGGATGAGATAACAACATTTGAATACAGCTAGCAAACCTTTCACCAATTGCGTTTTAGCTTCTGACAGCAAGCTTAATGTGATTTTAGTATTTTATTAATTCAGTTCTCAGCTTCTTTTCAGTTGATCTAAGCAGCTTAAGAGCTTCTAGTTATTTTTTCATCATTTTAAGTTCTTCAACTTTAGCTTTGCTTTTCACCTTTTCATTTCAACTAATCCAGCTTCTGCATCGCTTTTGCTTTATCAGTTTCATCTTTTTAGTTTGAGCAGCTGTTACGTCATCAAAGCTTTTTTAGCTTAGCTTCTTCAACTTTTTAGCTTCTTCAGCAACTTTTTCTAATCCAGCAACTTTAGCATAAGCTTTTTAGCATCAAACCAGCTTTTTTCAGCTTTGTTTTTTCAGCTGGTTTAGCTGGTCTTTCTCTTTGGTTTAGCAGGTTCGTTAGCTTTTTCTTAGCAGCTTTCACTTTCTAGAGTTTTATTGTACCCAACAGCAAGTTTGTTAAGTCTTCAAGACAAAGCCCAGTATCTGAAGCAGCTTTATCGAATGCATCTTGAGCAGTTTTCTTAGCTTTTTCGATGTCTTCACAGCTTTATCTAATAAAGCAACGATATCACTAGAAGAACCGTTATCTTGAGCTGATTTTAATGCTTCTTTAGCTTTTTTTAACGTGTCTTTTGTTTTTAAGAGATTCAGCTTTATCTTCAGCTTTAATGCATCAGCATCTTTTTAAGAGCATCGATTTCTTCACCTAAATCACGCTTTGTCTTGAGTTTTCTGACGCAGGACAGAGGCATCTTCTTTTCAGTTAATTCCAGTTTTAATGTCTGCTGGTAGTTGATCTTAGATTTAGCTTCTTCAGCTTTTAGAAGTCTAACATCAACTAAAGAACCAGCTTGGTCTTTATCTATTAATTTTTCAACTTTTATTTGCTCAGCTTTTCGTTATCATCTGCAAATTATTAAGAACATCACCAGCTTTTAAATCGCCAGATTCACAGCTGCTAATAAGTCTTTACCAAGTACTTTTAGCTTCTTCTTTATTTAAAACTTTAGTATTAGTATCGATATCTTTTTCAAGGTTAGCTAAAGATTCTTTAAACATCTTAGACCCGCTTTCTTTCTTAGCGTCTTCTTTTGCTTCTTCTTTAGCTTTAGTATCAGCTTCACAGTTTTTGTCTAGCAGCAGATAATTCATCATCTGTAGTTTTAGCTTCTTCAGCTTTAGTTTTGCAGCATCAGCTCAGCAGCTTCTTTTCTCAGTTTCATTTGTAGCTGCTTTGTTAGCAGCAGAGTGCTGTATCTACTTTGCTTGAGCTTCAGCAAATTTTTCTCCAGCTTTTTAGCGTCAGCCCATTGTTTAATTTCTGAACTTGTAACTTGATGAAGGAGTTCTAGCAGTACCAGCCTCCAGCAGGCTGTGTGGCTGCAGGTTGTGTTGTTTCTGCGTCGCAGCGTGAGCTATACTGACCCGGTAGTCGCTACCCCAAGTCCAACAAGGACAGAGGCAACACCTACCTTAAATTTACGTAATGAATATTTTCTTTTTTGTTTCCATAAAAATCCCTTTTAAAAAATATAATAATGACTGTGTTTCTAAAATGTTTGTTTTGCTGTAAACAGAACTTCAGAGACGATTAATATAATAATAATTTTATTATACAAGAGGAGAAGTTATAAACAACTTTAGTGTTAGAACTTAATCGTTATATGGTAAACCTATATTTCGAAAATTTTAAAATAAATAAAATTATAAAAAAACCGAACAAGTTAAATATAAAATTTAAATGTATATATATTAATATAGTGATATAAATAGATTATATTTATTGATAAAATATAAATATAATTTCAATAAGTGGAAAGAGACTTCAAAAAATTAAATATTAAATTTATGTTACAAAAATATGTAAACCTTCATATTGGTTTTAACGATTATAAAAATTAGTTTAGGAAAGTTTTATATAGAAACAGTATAAATTATGTTAGATTTAAAAAATATATGTAATATAGATTTCTCTATCTATAATAAAATTAAAGAAGAATCCCAAAACAAGATGTTCGAATCTGAATTTTGAAATTCTTTCAAAATATATATTATTAATAATTTTCTTTCTAGTTTCTAAATTCATCCCTTAGTATGTTGAGGTAAACCTTACCGTAGTCCATCATAAGAACGATGTCTTAAATGCAGCTTTGGAATAGCAGAACGTTCTATATCTTCAACTCCAACATCTAGATTAATATTGTCTATATGGTTTGATTTTAGTTTTCTACAAAGTCCGGTTCTGCGACAAACGGTGAAGATAATCCAATCATATCCGCAGTAAAATAGCAGCTTCCACATTTTCTACAGTATTTATACCACAAGATGCGATTAATGGATTCTTCCACTTAAATGACAACTCGTTAATAAGACCATGATGTGGGCCTTCTGCTCGTAACTGTGTTAGATAAACATTTTGTCTGCAGCTCACGGTGCACATGGCGATGATAGTGGACTCTTTCTAATCAACCAGTCGTCGATCGATTAAATTCTTCTACAGATATAACCAACTTCTGCACGAGCTCTTCAGGGGTTGCACGATAACCCGAAAGACAAAATTCGCCGGAGCCTACTGTAAACTGTTTACAAAAACTTCAAGGATAAAACGTGAGCGATCTAGTGTATCCTCCCGTCAGTCTATCGCATGGCGTTCGCTTTGAGAAAGGTGAGAAAAGCATGTTTAGTAGTAGACGATTGAGCACTGATATTTCTCGGATACCATCAAACCAGGCGCGAGCAGCACGACTTGCTTCATCGTTTACCAATCTTTCTTTTATTTTTGTATATCTTCTATAGACAGAGGATGAACGATGCTGCTCTACAGGTGAGTTTAGTTTTCGTTATAAACTAGGACCAACTGCACTTTTGTTAAAGCAGATTAACATATTAGTGATTGAGCGAAACGGCTCGCGTGAGTGCGGTGCCAAGTTTGAATAGCTGTTTCACTCCGACCGTACTAGCTTTCGCTATGTTAAACCTGGAACCATATGCATCATCATGAACGCTAAAACCATATTTCAGTTGTCCTTTCAAGAGTTTATATAGGTCGCACCGGTAAGTATGTGGGCGACGTATCGTCTTTTAGCGTGAGAAGATGCTAGCTTCTGTAACGAAGCCCTCTGCGGTAGACGGTTTCGTAGTCATCGGAGAGCAGACGACGATACAGTCGTTCTATTCCATTAGCCAATTTCACAGGTGTTAGCGGTCGATTCCAGGTCACCTCTGGCAATGTAATACACATGTACTAGCATGCTCAGAAAAGTGTACAACAATGCAAAACAAATAGTAATAGAAAAATAAACCGCTGATGTTATCTAAAATTATGTGCAAATTAAAAGATGATTGGTGATTAAGTTACCATAATTTTTATGTAACGAAGTGAGTGGTGCTGGGTATGTAATGCTAGCTGAAAATATGATATAATAAGTCTGTGCTCAGAAAAGGTTTTGCACTTATAATTTATTATATCAGATTAATAAGTACATAAAGAGGTAAAATAAATTGAAGAGTGTGAGGCATAAATACTAAATCAGAAGAAAATAGATATTTGAAGTTATACTAAAAATAAGATAAAATATAGAAGGGATAATGCTAGTGAAACTCGTATTTTGGATTGGTGCTGTGTGGATGAAGAAACTGCATTAGGAAGCACATATGAAGAGAGTGGCTAGAATTAGCTCGTTTGGCTGAAAAACTAGGTTATAGTCGTTTTTGGATATCTGAAACGCTCATCGGCACCAGTACCAGCGCTGCGAGACAGTAGCCTTAAGAACTACTTTGAGGTTGCACCTTTTGCAAAATACATGATACAAATAGCTCAGGTGGAATACGATTTCCTCATTATACCACCACAAAATTAGGTCAGAATGGACACTTCTTAGTGCTGGTATCAAATACAAGGGTGAAAGATCTAGGAGTAGGTAACAATCCTGGAACTAAAGTGCTCAAAAGGACGCGAGTGGATTACCACACCGACACGCAGATGATGAATGCAATGAGAGTTGTACTGAAATTGCTGGAGCTTCTTACGGAAATACGAAATATTAGTGCAACCACCAGAAGCAAGGTTTGTCCAATGTGGCTACTACCAACTAGTGAGAAAGAGTACGAATCTAGGCGCAGAGTCGAGTCAAAGGCATACATATGAGTCTATTCTTTAATCGAGCTGTGCAGGGACTATGTAGGTCAGCAGACAAGATATTTCAAACTTATCGTACAAGAATGCTTGAACAACAAAAACACCACAAGACGTAGCTTTGCCGTGTTTATTGCACGATAGGGAAGATATGAGCAAAGAGGCAGCTAGTACGTTGCTGGGATGTAGCAAGCACTTGGTCAGAAAGAATTTACAAGGAGTTGATGATTCCCTAGTATAAATACCACAGCAAAAGAGTGTTTGTACTGAAATTGATAAAGAAAAGTAGAAAAGAGATAGAAACACGCTTTAGTTTGAGTTACCAAAGGATGTTGTAGTAGAAAACTTGAGAGAAGTTTAGCAACGATTAGAGTTAGAGCAGAACTCATGTGTACACCTTTAGTACCAACCATACAGAAAAGAAGAAATGTTATTGAGAGTTTGTAACTTAAGAGCTAATGGAGGGATACCAAATTAATGAGTGGGAAGCGATAGGGTTAGAAAAACGATCGCAAGAAAAATTAGCGCAGTTAATAGAAAGAGCTGAGGCGATAGTCCTTAGGAATAGAGCTTAGGAAGATGTCAGTACGCGGATGGATTCACCCACATAGGAGATAGATTTACGAGGTAATTTCAAAGACTTTGTGGAAAATATAGCAAGTTTTTCAGATATGTTACAGGCGGAAAGTCTGTTGATTTTCCCTAGTTCACAAGTGTGGGCATTTGTCAAAGTGGGTTTTGTCTTGATTAAATTGCTTTGACGACCCGCGTCGAGTGTTCTCCAGCCTTACATTCTAAAAGGATAAAATTATCAGACAGCATTAAATGCGACACGCTGCGATGTGCCCAGCTAGCTATCTACGTTACGCTATGCGACAAGCGTCTTCCATATTCAGGCGTGTGCGGCTTATGCGGTGCAGTAAACATTGCCATGCGAAGACATGGTCCAAGATTTAGAGCTTTTTAATGCGTAGATTAGCTGTTGAGCAAGAAAATATGGAGATGACTACAGGTGTCTGTCTCCATTATGTCACCCGGAAATGTGGTGCGCCACTTAGAAGTTGGTCAAACGTAACGCTGTGAAAAGGGAATGCAGAAAGAGTTCTACTTTTCGAACATCTAGATAAAGTAAGCAATGAATTTTTAGAAAAATCGTGATAAGAAAACATTATTTATAGAAATAGGAGTAGGATTTACGACACCTCAGCTTATACAAATATCCATTTTATAGAGGTGGAATAAACAAAAGCGTTGATGATTACTATGAATCGGAAGAAATAGCTAATTCCCTGAAGAATAGCTTCAAGGGTGTTATGGTTTAACCAGAATAGTAAAAGAGTTAACGCTAGATGTTGAAGAGTTGTTGAAAGAAAAATTGCTGAGAAAGAGTTACAAACTACTCTTTAAATAAAATTATATTAGCTAAAAATACATTTAAAAATTAATGAAATAGGAGAATAAATTATGTGTTAACTAGAACGAACTAGCACGACATGATGCAGATGGAGCGCTAGTAATGGCGATGCAGAAGTTTCCGTATGTAACATCGATATCGATGAAACTGTAATCTTCCCATATTGCACAACGAACCAAAAGTAGAGAATCGGATTATCTCAAAATGCCAAGCAAGGCTAAACCATGAATATATGAAAGAAAAGACTATGATCCTAGTTCGTCGTGATGGGTGGTGGAGCTGTGTACATTGATAACGTACTGTTGTAACGTATGTTCTATGTACCTGATACTGATGTGTGGACGCAGTGCAACTCAACTTCCAGCTGTAGATGTGCTTCACAGCTTGGGCTACAGAAAGTATAGAACAAAGAAGACGTAGTGACTTAACTGCTCGTGGTAGTAAGTGGGCTGCGATGACATTGGTACGTGTTAAAATCACATGGAGATATTCCATTACTTTTAGATGTAAACTATGAAGCGATAGTTGTGCCTTAACACCAAACGTAAACAAATTGAATCTACAGGTATATGAATCGCAGAGCGCGTGTAATGGCATGTGAGCTACTATTAAAACCCTGAACACCAAAACGTAACAATCGATGACTCAAAAACTTAATCATCTGTGACCAATGGAATTAGTAGGTCAAAGACATCAAAAGATGCGAAAAGATGCAACTTACTGATGAAGACCAGACTGAGTACATGGTGAGAAATTAGCAAGATAGAAACAATACCGTAACCGGGATTGGAACCACGGAAAATCACCACGTTATAACTACCAACCGTGATGTCTCACCTTGCAGATCGGAACAGTTGATTTCCAGCTTTAGAAGTTGAGCAGAAGGACGCATTACAAAAGCGCAAAATCACGGAGACTTCTTCGGTAAAGGTAACGTGCACGATGGAGAGAGACTTATCGGAGTAAAGTGAGTAAAGAAGAAGACTTTACTTGAGAAGCATTAGAGTAGCTACCGGATTTAGCATTCTATTTCGGAGCACGTAGAAGCGAAAGAGAATTAGTAGACTCAATCTTAACAGTTTTACAAACCATGTAAAGGGTGTGGGTTATGCGGAAAACACTGTGCTCCCATAAAACCAGCAAATGGCGTTCCAGTTAGAAAATAGGTTTGTGCTGTGCGCCGATGACGACTCAATTCTTCTACAAAGATGAGATCACCGCTGCAGACTCCAGATTATGTGCGTTAAGACGAGGCTAAGTCAGCCCATCACAGGAAGTGACACCAAGAGGCGGCATTACGTCGATGTTGATGGGGCAATGGCCTCGAGTTTGACTTCGGCGCACATGATGACAGTAGCATACCAGGAACTTACTAAGATGTCGGACGCTATGTCAAAAGATGCAGGGCAAAAGGTTATTTTGCAACTGACTTATTCAAGGAGCAGGTGCCAGCACTGCGAGGTAAATCATCATAAAGGCCGATGGTCCAAGCAGTTGAGAGTTGCACCTTCCCGCTGAACATGAGGTAGAAGGAAGGCTGTCTCTGAGACGATGAGACGAGATGACAAAACAGCAAAGATGCTAATGGCGAGAAGAGTCGATACGCGCAGGCTTTGCAGGGATAGAAATATCAACCGCACAAAAAGCTAATGCTGAGACGTCTCAACGGTATCGAATAAACGCCATGATGAATATATGCAGATTCATTGTAGAAAATAGAGCCAGATTTATACTCAAGAAGCTGCAGCGTGTCATGCAGTTATAAACAGCATGCAGCACCTGGTGATTCTAGGATTTAGACAGGAGCAGCGGAAGAAAACACGTAGGTGCGATAATTAGTTTATACTGTTGAAGATTCAATCTTAACCACCTGGATTGGATACTAGGAAAGAGTGCCGTTGTCTCACATTGCGATAGCGAGTTGGGGGCAAACATGCTATCAAAAGATATAAAGTTCGTGCTTCGAAGGACCTAATGAAGGTCGTCGGATAAATGAAGTAGTTCGTGAACATCTTTGCAAGGCGCGTGTTCGCTTTGATGGCGACTGGTGGAATTATATGGTATATAGAGCCGATGAAGCTATTATACACAGCTGAGGATGGTAGGTTTATCTAGCGTTTTGTTGCTGAACCGGACTCCTGTGGAAGCTGAAAATTCAGCAAGAAAAATCGTGAAAGACGTGTACATCACGATGTAGTGTGGAGAAGATATCGAAAGACTAGCGATTCCGAAAGCGCATGCAAAGACATTAAAGTGACAGTGATGGACTATGGCAAGAGTTTGCCACAACATACGAGAGATGGGTGAAGAATTAGAGAGAAATTATTAAGAAGTTCACAGTTGGTTATAGAGAGATTAGTGTATATTATTAGCAGACTAATGAGCGAAGTGGCTTACTCATTATAAGTTGAACTTGAAATAATAGTAGCTGTTTATGTTCGTAGTATGACAGTAGGAGTGCTATGTAACATTTAATAGGGCCGTAGGAGAAATGGACAATATATTTACTGATGCGGTAAGCTTTGTTGATACAGGTCCATAGACTTAATAAGTTGAATTTGGACGAGATGTACATTTTCCTTATTGTTGCACCAAACCAAAGGTACAGATTGAGTCTTTTCCAAAATGCCGAAAAGAGATTAACCATGAGTGCATGCAAAGCTCACGGAATCACTCTTGTTAAGACGTGATGGTGCGAGGTGAACAGTGTTTTGGATGAAGTGAGGCTGTGGTATTTGCAGTCTTTATTATGAATGGTGATAGTAATGTTTATGGTAACTTCAAAAATGGCTATGTATTACCAGTGGTAAATATATTATACGAGTCTTGGTGTGAGTAAGCAGAAAGCAAACGAGACAGAAACGACCTTGTTGTTAGATGGGAAGAGAGTGAGTGGAGGCATGCGATGACTCTTGTTAATGCGTGATGAATTTATGGAGGGTTGCTCTGCTTTTCAGATGTTAACCATGCAGCTTCATGGCAATGTACTAACACACCTAATCGTGAAGAAATTGGAGTCGAAAGGTATAGATTCGGTAAGTAGTAGAGTTGCAGGTCTTAGAGAATATTTAGATGAAGAATATGAAAATTTATCTGTAGTAGAGTTCAGCACTCATGCTTATGTCGTCTTGTTTGCGTGTGGAAAATCTTTGAAGATATAAAACGCTATGAGACTGACAAAAGACGATTGTGTAGCGATTTGCACAGGTACCTCACTGACAGTCATCAAAGCTGGGACTGGAAACCACGAAATCACCCACGTTATAACTATAATAGAGATGCACGACTAGGGTGGGAACCGTCAGGTTTAATCTCGAAATGCAGAAGTGAGCAGGGCAATTACAAAGCCAAGATTTGACAGGACTTTTTCGGAAAAGTGTAATCGGTGATGTCGAGGAGAAAACTAATCGGAGTAAGGGTAAAGAAGAGGACTTGCTAGAAGTATTAGAAAGCATAGACTTAGCTCATTATTTCGGAAAAGTAAGAAGCACAAGAATTTGTAGATTTGATATTGAGTCAAAGAGGAGATGGTTTAATATATTAACCACTGGTGAAAATCAATATCACTATATTTTTAGTTGATTTTAAATTTTATAAAATGTATAATGTATCTTTCGAGTAAAAATCGATGATGAAATAAGGTCACGATACTTAGAAAATTATAAAATAAAGAAAGAGGATGTAAAATGAAAATTAGCAAAAGCTTTATGGATTGAAAAGAACGAGGAGTTTACATTGTTGGACCAACAGCTGAATTACAAGATGACGTTGGTACTGTAGGATTCGTGAATCTTTCATGAAAAATAGCAAAAGATGATGTTATTTTACGTTTAGAAGCATCAAAACTGTGTAGACGTTAATGCACCAGTAGCTGTGCATGTAGTAGGAACACACACTAGCGAAGAAGAGCCAGCTGTACTAAGCTCAGCTGGTATCCAGTCTTGGACCGATTAAATTAACAAACGTTGATTGAAGCTGAGATTTCACAAATTACCAGATTACAAAATAATAACTGGTTGTACGAACGAGTTCGAAGTATTAAAGGTTCTCATAGCTTTGACCCTTTACGCTATTTCGGTAAATATGAGTCTCCGACATAACCTCTTTGAACAGATATTAGTATAGTACGTATTAGAAATCATTTTAGAAAATGAGGTTAATAAGAAAGATGGTAAATTTCCAGCAAATTAATAAGAAGATAGGTGGAAAAAGAAACTTAGTCAACAGTAGCTTGAAAAGAATAGGATTAAATGTAGTAATGTGCAGAGTGGTGATGTGGCAATGACTGTCATTATATTGCTTGAGCGAGGAAGTTTTACTAAAAATGGAGAGACATTTACAAGTAGCAGAGAGTTAAAAGACATAGATGGGTCGCAATGGAATAATATTAAAAGAAAAAGCGGCGAAAAGTTATCGCCAACACTGAAATGAATTTATGCTAAGTTTGGACGTAGAAATTTGCCAAGCGGCAAAAGTGGAGAACCAGATCCCGAGAAGCAACAGAAATCTAAGTGTAGTATTAGAAAGAGCGAAAAACTTACCGTGTTCTAAAACATTATTGACCGTGCTATTGAAAAAGCAAAAGGTGGAAGTGAAGAAACTACGATGAATTACGCTATGAAGGTTTTCGAATAGTGGAACTATGGTTATTATCGATACTACTTACAAACAACTGTTAATCGTACTAGTCGCTGAAGTGCATGTACAGCATTAGGTAAAAACGGAGGTAACTTAGGTGTTACTGGTTCTGTTAACTACATGTTTCGACAACACTAGCTTATCGGTGTTGATGAAGTGGCGATGAATTAATAGGAAATTCATGGAAGCTGATATTGATGCTCGTGATATAAGAAGATGAGTTAACATCAGTATATGGGTGAACCAGAAAAACTTCCACGAAATCCAAGAAGCTCTTAAAGTAGCTGGAATCGAAGAATTTGAAGTTGCTGAAATTTCAATGATTCCTCAAAATGAAGTAACGATTAAGCGAAGAAGATAAAGCTAAATTGAAAGAATGTTAGAAATGCTTTGACGATTGTGAAGATGTTCAACAAGTATACCTACAACGTTGACTTAGAAGCCTAGGGTGAACTATGGTTAAGAAAATTATAGTTCATAGCTATAATGACAGAAATATAAAAGCAACTAAATGATATCTCAGCACCAACAGCCGAAGACCATTATTAGAGTGTAATGGTGAAAGAAACGTCATCTATAAGACGTTTACTGCGTATTGATTGACTTAGGGTATTTAGCTTACCAATAGCGATTATTTTTCAAATATATCATGTGAACTTACGTGCTCAGGTGGAGCAGAAACGATAGAAATGCAGTATATGATGACACTGTTATTTTCGCAGTTCATATGGATACCACGCATCAAAATGGCAAGGTCAAACTATAGGAAAAACTTTTAAAGTGAGAATAGTCTGCCTGACAATCAAGAAAATGAATTTTTCTAGATATTTAATTGAGAATTCCTAGTTAAAGTTACAATCGGTTGTGAGAAACAGTGTCAGTTTCAGCGCTATTTCTGTTATATGAAACGTATGTGCTTAAGGCAAAGAGTCGATAATGCTATACGATGACTTAAATATGCGAGTTGTGGCAGCTACAGAACAACCAAAAGTGGTTAAAGAAAAGAAGATAAAGAAAAATAATGAATAAGAACTAGTTGCTTGAGGTGTAATATATCTCTAACAGTTTAGTGTGTGTTTCTATGTTAGATTTAACGTTCGTTTTTGATACGTTCTTATGTTTTCTGTAGTATTTTTCGAAAGTGTTAAAAATATAAATGTTAAATTTATTAGTTAGAGGAGAAAAATGTTAAAATAGACAGACACTAGTTATCTTTAAACGAATTGAAAAACAAACATTTGGTACGTGTTAGTAATTTGAATGATAATAGAAAGTTACTGAGATGACGATTCGCCGTGATTTGCAAGAGTGGAAGATTAGGCACTCTACGAATACATGGTTAGCAAAAATTAAAACCGAAAAATTTTCTATCAAGGATAATTACAACAAGAAAATATCTGTAAATGTTGAAGAGAAAAACAAATCGCCAGAAAAAGTATCAGAGCTTATAAAAGATAATGAGACTATTTTATGGGACCAGGTAGTACTACGAGTTACTTCAGCGAGTATCTTCCAAGATAGAGTTAAGCTAATACGTACGAATTCATTAACGAGTATTCGAACAGTTTAAAGACAATCCGTCTGCGATCTTTACTTTTTATCTGAGGAAGATACCGTCGAAAAACAAAAGGGTTTATTGGATATTTTATACAAGATGCACTTAGTAAAATAAGTGTAAATAGGCTGTTTGTTGGGTGAATGGTATAGATTTAGAAAGGTTACTATCTCTGATGAAGAAGAAGGACGTTGTAATGAAACGATTCTTAATAAATGCGACTGAGCGTTATGTCCCTTAGCAGACTACAGCAAGTTTTCAACTCATGCATTTTTAGACATTTTCAACTAAAAGATCTTACAGCAATCATCAGTGATGATGTTCTGACGAAAATATCAAAGAACAATATAGAAAAGAAGTAGCTATAATAATAGTAAAACATAATTCAGGGCCTAAGTTTCTCGGTCCTGATATCTTTCAGTTATGAGGTTTTACGCACTCCAACATACATCTTACTTTACACGTCAACATCATCACCTAGATTTAGAAATTTCTAAACCCTAGGTTTTTGTTGTTTGATTATTATTTGAAGATAGAAGTTTTAAAAGCCGTTTGTTTGTTGGAAAGTTTGTCTGACATTTCTCTTTAAGTGACACGGTATTACCAAGTTGACTGATCCAGCTAAGTGAGTAAGAATCGCTTTATCTGCTATCAACAGCGGCAGAGAGAATGCTTTGTTTTAAATCGTCATAACCACTATGGCAGTGGTACCATCGCGATTGTAAATCGGTTAAATCCTGCTTTAGCTTTCGCAACAACTTCTCTGAAGTATTCTCCATTCAACCCTCAGTACTGAATGTGTTATCGTGAACTTTCTTGATGATGAAGTTCACCCACGTAGTAACACTACCAGCTAGATCTCAGCTTTTTACAACATATTTCTGAAGCGCGTTTAAAGAATCACTTTCATATCCATAGTAAACTACATTCTGAATCGTCATGTTTGATAACATAGATGGGAACTGTATCACAGTAGTCACCTCCACTGTGTTACCCGCAGATACCAAGGTACAGGCACATGATCACGTAGGCAGTTCCAAATCCAGTTGGATGCGCGACAGCATTACCTGGACCGCAAGCTTTAGTCATGAAGTTTTTGTTTGTCTACCAAGTCATTAACGGTTTAACTCATATCCTTTCTTCTTCTGCGTCAAGATCTCTAACACTCATCGTATTGGTTCTCGAGTATTAGCTCCACGCACTAGCTACTTTCTTGAAACCAAAGCGTATGGCAGATTCTTTATCTGTGTTTATCAATTTTCGGCTTCTCTCCTTCAAGCGTAATCAAGAAGCATTAATGTGTCGTTGAAACCTTTCATGCTGTAATTATCGATTTCAGCGCGCGAGAAAGTGAGGTCGTTTTGGATTTGTGTTATGCACTCACTGGTTTCCGACGTTTGGACGTTCGTGTGCCATATTTAATCCTAATGCTTTAAAGTCACCGTTTGGACTTGATTCAGCAGGTGATTGTAACATACCCTTGTGCGAATGCCTCTAAGTCGTTCCTTCACGGTGTCTAGAACCACCTAAGTATACCATACGGTCATTTACGTGAGTTGTTTCGCGAGTGAAGGCGAGATACCGAAATCACTAATCATATCAGTGACCCATGAAGAATAGAGTCATCTTTATAAGGGTTACTGTAAATACGAGCTACACTGCATACACGCACAGTCGTTGCATGATAACGTCCTGTTGGTCCGTATAATTCACGGATAGGTGCTACGTCTTTACCAATTAGTGTGTCCATATTTATCTGTGCTGATTCCCTGTACCTTTAGTTGATCTAGTACGGTGTTGGGTACCATGTTGTTGCTCTTACAGCTGATTGATTAGAACTTATCTAATGATAGACGAGACCTGAAGTCTAGATAATTTTGTTGACCTTTGTTACTTTATCGATTTCTTTCTCGAATGCTTCACGTTCCTGTCTGCAGTATTCTTACCATATTTTCAAATGAACTGTAGTTATAGTGTTATATGTTGAGATTAAGAACATGTGGGGCATCTTTTCAGTTTAATAGAGGAATCATCTTACCGTGAACATCATTATTTAATCCTTCGTATGCTCTGTGTTTCTTATCCAGCAAATTCAGAGTTGTTGTTTTGGTTCAACGATATACATTATCTTAGTAGCTTTTGTATGAACCAATCGTTTAAGTCTGTATCACTGTTAATAGACGCATGTTATAGTCAAGAAACTGTTTAACCTGCCCATACCGATAACTCCACCGATAGCTTCGCGATAAGTTTCAAAGTTCTATCACCTTTTAGTGTTACTTTCTTTAGAACCAATTCAATCAGGGAGAGTCTAACACATTAACATTCTTACTGTAGAAATCAGGTTTTGAATAACATTAACCTTTAATGTACAGTCATCAATTTAACCTGTAATAACGGTTTAGGTAAGATAATCCAAGAAGAACAGCGTCTTTATTGCATCAATTTTTCTTAATTAATGCACGTTTAGCGCCTTCATCAGTATTTAGTTGATGGTCTTCATTTTGAACTAACTTAGTACGAATTTATTACGTTATCTTTAACGTACTTGAAGCTTTTTCTAGCAAAAGATCCCAGTGCATTTACTTTTGTCACCAATTGTTCTTCCTAAGAGTTGATAAACAGGGATCAGATTGCTTAATTCTACGGACTTAATTTACTGATAGCCTCGATTAAATCGCTACGCTCTTTATCAACGATGTTAGAGTGTAAACTATTTCTCCAAGTTCAGCGATGCTGTATTTTTAACTTGTTTCACTTGAGATTCTTTTAGGTGAGATGTTAAAGATTTCTTTTGTCTTATCAGCGTAGTGAACGATACTGCGGTTGGCATCGCCAAAGTTCAGTTACGAATTCATTATCTTTCATCGCAGTAACAGATAATACTTTTTAGTTGTAAGTCGCGATCCAGCTGGAATCTTGTTACCTTGGTTAACGATCACTCTTTTATTGTAGAATGGTTGAAGTTTTTCGATGTTGCAGACAAGGTTCGCGAGATGCATCGTAGTCATCGATGCTGTATTGATCATCTTTATTTACAATGTTATTAAGTTTGTCTTCGACAGTTTTTGGTGCTTTGTGAATTCATGAGCTGGTAATTCCATCTTGGCGATTTTCGCATTAGCTCTTCCTTGAGAAACACCTTCCATTTTCGTTAGAATGTGGATAAGATTTGCACCTCACCCATCGTTAACTGTAACGTTATCGTTTTAACCCAGTTAGCATCGAAATAATCATCTTCTGGAATATCTTTTGAACCGTAGGATTCTCCACCGTTTTTAACTTTCATCATAGTTACGTTGTTTTCAACAAGTCCCATGACCAGTTAAGAGTGAGCAGTCCAATCCCGTTTCTACTGGTTCTTTAAGTACGATTGTTCCTTTTGGCAACAGAGTTTTTCAGGCGACCACGTTTACCAACATCATTAGGATCTCCACCGTGGTTTAATTTGGCAACAAGTCCACCGACCTTTAGCTTTATTACTCAGTAATATCGCTTCAACATAAGAATTGTCATGTGCTACTCCAGCTTTTCACTTACATAAAGTCCACCAGCCCACCAGTTTTTATTACCTTGGATATGGATTTTTACCGATGAACGCAACGTTAGTCATAAGTTCTTCATCCATTTTGTTAACCATACCAGTTACATCATTAGCACCAGTTACATTACCAGTTACTTTAATGTTTTCGATAGTTGCTTTTAACAGTATTAGCTAATGGAGCAACTTGTGTCAGTTTCAGGCATATTACATTAACATTTTCAAGTAGTAAGTTTTAACTGTACCAACCCTCGATAATAGAGAACAGAGGTCTAGAAACACGTGAATCGCGAATTTGTTGCCATCTGTACTTGTTAATGCAATTCCTGAATAAGCTAGTTACATATGATTTTCCAGCTGGGTTAACGTTCATTTCATTCATATCGCTACCAAGATTTAAATGTACCAGTGGGATTGAGCTGCATATAGCTTTAACAAGTTCATTGAGTCACAGTATACACGCCTTCATGAGCTTTTGGTTTAGCGAAGTAGTGAGTATATGTCTCGCTAAGTTTATTTTCACCGTTACGTTGGACTAAATCAGGTGCTGTTGCAGTAACTTTGTATAGAGTTTTGCCTCTCTACAGTAACTTCTTCAATCTTATCAACAGAAAGTCTTGTCACTTTATTGTCGTGAGTTGTAACTTTAAAGTAATATGGAGTTACATCACCTGGAACAGATGATAAAGAAACTGCTATCAGTTTCGTTACCTTCAGGATCAACACTTATTAAGCTTTGTTTCTTTTAATGTTTTTAATTTCAACTTTTTAAGATCTAATTGAATTGGTTGATCTTCTAAAGTTTCAGTTTCTTCACCGTTACCTCTATCGTAAAACCATAGTAGTAGATAGAGTATATTCTGAAGTATTTTAGATTATCTAATAATGCATCTAAAGTTGTTTTCTGATAAATCAATAGTCTTAACAACTGCTCCCATCTTTTTCAGAGTAGCTGATTGATTTAATTTTTGTCTTAGTTGGATTTTCTAGAGATACTTAGCAACTACTTCTTTATCTAATACTTCTTTTGTCAGTATTTACAAATTTTTAGAATTGGTTTTCTCAGTTAATGGAACTAAGTTTTTGATAGCTTGTTCTAATTTTTCAGTAGCTGCATTCACTTTGCTTTGAGTAGCTTTCATCTGCATTTACAGGGTTCTGTCTGCAAGGGCTTCTTCTAAAAGCTTTCCATGTTTTGAGTAGTGTATTCTTCTTTACGTTTGTTGTTAGCTGAGTTAATAGCGTTTGTAATGCAGTTTTATCCAGCAAGAGCTTTAATAGCGTCTTGAAGAGCTTTAGTAGTGCATCTATTTCACTTTGTTTAGGAAGTGAGTAGTTTTGTCGTTGATTTCTTTTAGCTTTTTAGTTCAGGTGTTTTGAAATCATTCCAAGTTTTCAGGGTTGTAGTCAGCTTCTTGTTTATTTGCATCTTTTATTTGTTCTTGTAATTTTGTTTTATCAACATTTAAAAGCGACTGATAGCTTCTTTAGTTTTTAGCTGCTTTCATCGATTTGAGCTGAGTAGCAGTAGCGTTATCTTCTATAGCTTGAGTCGCTTTTTAGCTTCTTCTAATGCGACCAAGTTTCAGGACTGAAATCTGAAGCGGTTTTAGAGTTAGCATCTGCTAGTTGTTTTTCAAGTTCAGTCTTATCTGTATTTAATCCTGCGATAGCAGCTTTAAGTTTTTCATTAATGTGATCAACTTCACTTTGTTTTGCGGCTGGATTGTTTGTAACTTTTTCAGCTTCAGCTAATACAGTTTGTAGATTTGCCCAGGATGCATCGCTGTAGTGCTCTTTAGTTTTTGATTTAGCATCGACGATAGTGTTATTTAAGTCCGTTTTGTCAACATTAAGAGCGTCAATAGCAGCTTTTAGTTTAGCTGTCTCACTATCTACTTCAGGTTGTTTTACAGAATCTGAAGCGTAGACATTTTGCGCAGCTGCTAAAATTGGTTTAAGAGCGTTATAGCTTGCTGCAGAGTAATCAGCAGGAATAAGAGCAATAGCTCTATCGATTTGAGCTTTTAGTGCAGCTTTATCTACTTTTTCTTCTGGTTTTGTCTCCACAGGTTTTGGAGTTTCAGGCTGAGGTGTAGGTTTTTATCTCCACAGGTTTTGGAGTTTCCGGTTGAGGAGTAGGTTTAGCTTTCTTCAGGTTTTGGAGTTTCAGGCTGAGGTGTAGGTTTTTGTCTCACAGGTTTTGGAGCTTTTCAGGCTGAGGTGTAGGGTTTTGTCTCCACAGGTTTTTGGAGTTTCAGGCTGAGGAGTAGGTTTAGTTTTCCACAGGTTTTGGAGCGTCAGGTTGAGGTGGCTTCTTCCTTTAGTTCCAATGGCGATAACCTTGTTTATAGGTTGTTTTGTAATTGAAGTTTTGATAACTTTACTAGATTGTTTACCATCGGCAGTAGTTACTTCGCTAAATACGATTTGCTCACCGTTAACTCCTTCTTGAACAACTTTAGTTTGCCCTTTTGGTAGAGTAGCATCAGGTTGTTCAGATTGTCTCGAAAGGAACAACTTCAGTAGTTGATTTTAAGTTCAGGTTTTATTTTCAACTGTGCTTTTAGGTCCTTCATCAGTAGTTGTTTTTACTGATCTAGTTGCAGGAGTCAGGAGTGAGGTTGTGTCTGGTTCAACTGCTGGTTGTGTTGGTTTTGGAAGAACCTTCTGTTCAGCTTGAGGTAAAGCGCCTAAATCACTAAGTGTGAAAGTAACCAACATAGCGGTATCCATCGATGTTGATTACACCGTTCGCAAGTTCTGCAGAATTAGCTACTGTTGTTTCTGTGTTGTAGTGCACTAACTCTTTTGTTTTTCGAAGGCGAATGATTGATAAGGCATAACGATACTTTGTCCCATTGCACCGATTAACACAACGCTAAGAACTTTGTTTCTGTGTTTTTCGACATTAAAAGAACCACTAATACTGCAGTACCGACTCCAAGTCCTGCTACAGGAAGTGAACTTTGTCCAGTATTTTTGTCCAGTATTTGGTAATGATTTTAATTTGTAGGTATAGCGAAGTTTGTGCTTCTTTTTATAAACCATGTAGTATGTTTCGTTGTTTTTACATTTTCGGAATACTTCTTTTAATTAAAGCTTTTTCTCAGCTTCGGTCAATTCATTTTCAGCTAGATAAGTATATTTAACACTTGTGTTGTTTTTCGTTGGCAAGCGCTTCACTCGGTGCATGACTTCAAAAATAAAGCCCCGATAACGACCGGTGCTTTCACCAAGAGATAATTTTCTAATTGAAAACTTTAAAATTTTATTATTATTTTTCATTTTTCAATCGCATGTAATTATTTTCTCCTATATATTTTTAGTTACCTCTTAATTCTATCAAAAACCAAGTTTAAAAGCAATTAATCAAACTCAAAAACAGTATGTAAAAGTGCATTAATTTTTATATTTTGATAACAATTTTAGTATAAAAAAATACTAGATTTTTGTATGATAATAATACAAATATAACATAATTAAAAACAACTGTACTAGTACTATAGAATGATATGTAAAATATAAATATAATTAATTTTATTTTTTAAGAAATTATTTAGGAGATATGTTCTGTGAATGTTGTCGTAAAAAGGGTTAAAAGTTGAAGTGGTTTATTTTATTTTTGAAATTTTTATAATAGTAAAATTTAGTTTAAATAATTCCGGAATTGTTGAAATAGTTGCAAGGGTAAAGAATCTATGATATAATATTTATATAAGTTGTATTAGTACAGTGTAAGATATGTAAACTTAAGGATAAAATATTTAAAAACAAAAATCAGAAAGGATGATTTTTATGGACGAGATACAACCAAGAAAAAGAAAAGTAAGAAAAATGTAGTGGTAAAAAGCAATGTTTAGAGACATTTGTTTTCTTAGCTATATTCTTCCTAATATTTGGTTTAATGGCTAGAAAAATGGGAACACCGCTTATGTTTAAAAACGATGATGGCAACAGCCCATGATTTACTGCTTAACACAGTATTTTTCATTATGGCAATGGCGGTTATCGCAGGTGCTATTAGTGCTCTGTTATCAGAGTTCGGTGCGATTGCACTAATTAATAAGATTTTTGCGCCACTTATGAAACCTCTTTTGGGGATGCCTGGAGCAGAGTGTACAGGTGCGGTAGTTACATATCTATCAGATAACCCAGCTATTATTCCATTTGCGAAAGATAAAAGATTTACATCTTTCTTTCAAAAATACCAAGTACCAGCTTTGTGTAACTTAGGGACAGCTTTTAGTATGGGGCTTATCGTAACGATGTTTATGATGGGTCAAGGAGAAGGATTTTGTTAAAGCGGCGATTATCGGTAACGTTGGAGCGATTTTAGGTAGTATTATAAGTGTTCGTTTAATGTTAATAGAAACTAGAAAAATACTACGGAGATGAAGCAGATGAGCCAGCAATTGAATTAGCTGGAGGTGATGATGACCAGATAAAGTAAGAATAGTACGTGATGGAAAACTATGTTCAACGAGTTCTAGATACTGTCTTTAGAAGGTGGTAAAACAGGGGTGAAATGGGTCTAGCAATCATTCCGGGAATGTACTTATAGTATGTACTTTTCGTAATGATGTTAACATTCAAAAATGCCAGCTGGAGGATATACAGGTAGCAGCATATGAAGGTGTTGGATTCTTACCTTGGTTGGGAGAGAAACTAAACATTCATCCTGAACTCACTATTTAGATTCCATTCTGCAGAAGCAATTGCCTTCCCGATTACAGCGTTAGGAGCAGTAGGAGGAGCAATCTCATTAGTTCCGGAATTCTTGAAGAATGGATTAATTGGAGCAAATGACGTTGCAGTATTTCACAGCGATGGGTATGTGTTGGAGTGGATATTTAAGTACATCATATCGGTATGATGGATGCTCTTGGAGTACGTAAATTATCTTCAAAAGCAATCGTATCACATACAATAGGTGGTATTGCGCGGGAGTTATAGCCCTACTTATCTTATTGCTAGGGTAGTAAATGAAAAATAACAGATTGAATTAAGAAGCGTAACTCTCAGAGTTGCGTCTTTTTTTAGAATCTAATATATATTTATTTTATCATGTGAAGTATTGAATAGAGTGATAAGTAGATAGTATAATTAAATTATAAATAGTTTTTATTTAGATAAATATACAAAAGGGAAATCTCTTTATGGAAAGATTCAGAGTGTCAATTTTTATTATACCTTAGGTATAATGTTAATTATTTCGTTAGTGGCGAAATATCTTGCTCAGGTACCGACGTTAAAATTATTTTGGACATTTAGTAATTGCGCTTGTTATAGGTATGACATTGCAAACGTCAAAAGGATTAAAAGAACAGGTTAAGGCGGATATTCCATTTATAAGTAATAAATTCTTACGTCTTGGGAATAATTTGTTAGGATTCAAGTTGGCGTTGGATAGACTTTTTATCAGAAGGTAAAAGACGTTGATTGTAGCGTTCTTTATCGTGTTATTCATGGTAACTTTAACTTACTTTTATGTGTCGAGCTTTTAAAAGTGGATCATGAAGCTTGCGTTACTTTCTTCATGTGGTTGGTGGTATCTGTGGTGTCTGATGCGGTTATGGGGAGTAAGTGGTCAACTTCGAGCGAAAACAGATAACAGCGTTCTTGCGGTTGCGGTAGTTGCGATACTAGGTACAGTATTTACTTTAATAGAAGTAACTCTACAACCATACCTGGGGCTTTGATGCATACAACTACGGAGTATTTACAGGAGGAAGTCTTCATGAAATAGCTCATGCAGTTGCGGCATGGAGGAGCAGGTGGACAAGTAGCGCTTGATGCTGTCGATTCTTACTAAACTATCACGTGTTCTTATGCTTATAGTGGTAGCAGGTGTATTGATTGTAGTTAACAGACTCAAGATGAAACAAAAGGAAAAGTTCCGATGCCGTACTTTTATCCTAGGGTTTCATTTTTATGAGTATTTTAGGAAGTTATGTCACTTTCTTAAAACCATTAGCGCCATTCTTTGTATGACGCGTATGTATTCTTAGGTATGGCGATGGTAGCTCTTAGGAATGAGTGTTAACTTTCAAAGTTATTAAAGAACGTGGTGTAAGAGTATTTACAGCGTGCTTCTTATCATCTGTTATTTTAATGATAGTTTGTTACTTTGTAGCTAGATTTATCTTTTAGTAGTAGATTAGAGAGGGTTTAAGAGATAATAAAAATATCAAAAGAGGAGAACAGTTATGACAATTACAAAATTATTAGGGATAAAGTATCCGGTGTTTTCAAGGTGCTATGGCTCAAATAGCTAGACATGAACTTGTTTCAGCGGTATCGAATGCGGGGCGTTAGGTATTTTTAGCTTCAGGAGGAGTGAGTCCAGAAGAACTACGTAAAGAAATTCAGCAATGTAAAAACATACAGATAAACCTTTTCGGTGTTAACTCTTATGCTTATGATGCCAATATTGATGAAATAATCGATGTTGTTATCGAAGAAGGTGTCAAAAATCGTTACAACAGGAGCTGGAACCCGAGAAAATATATCCACGCTTAAAAGAGGCGGGGATAAAAGTAATTCCAGTAATTCCTTCTGTAAAAGCTGCGGTGAAAAATGGAAGAATTGGGTTGTGATGCAGTTATAGTAGAAGGTATGGAAGCAGGAGGACACGTAGGAACTAGTACTACGATGGCGTTGTTGCCGCAGGTAACTGCTGCGGTGAAAATTCCCGTTATAGCAGCTGGAGGAATCGCGGATGGTCGTGGAATGGCAGCTGCATATTGTTTTAGAGCAGTGGAGTTCAGATGGGAACTGTATTTTCTTTAGCTTCTGAAGAGTGTCCAATCTCACAGAGTATAAAAACTATGATCTTAGAAGCGGTTGATACATCGACTACACTAACAGGAGAAAAGTTCGGAGCTCCTGTTCGTGGTATTAAAAACGAACTTACGAAAAGGTATCATGAATTAGAAGAAAAATCTTCAACACTTATGGAGTTGGAAGAATTAACTCTAGGTTCGTTAAGAAGCGCAGTTTTATGACGGAGATGTCGAAAATGGTTCTGTCATGGCAGGGCAAATCGCAGGATTAGTGAGTGAAACTTCGACCAGTTAAAAACATTATAGAAGAAACTGTAGAAGAAGCAAGAGAAGTTTTACAAAAGAGCAAAAATATAATATTAAAGGAACAACTTAGGTAATTTAGAGCCTGAGTTGTTTTTATGTACAATTGATTATGAGTTTAGTGTATGTGGTAGTGTTTAGAGGGTGTAATCAAGATGTTATAGGATAAATTAAAATGAAATTTTAGTTTTTAGATAAGTGTTATATTTAGTGTAATTTAATTTATTTTCAAAAGTGATAATACAAATGGATGTATTAATTTAATATTAATTGTAATTTAAAAATTTAAAAGAAGAAAAATAGAGTAAAAATTTTACATACTTTTAACCATGTTTCAATTGACTATGATTAATGTTTATTATATTATAGTTATATATTTATTTAATTATTTTTATAGGAGGGTTTTTATGATAGACCAAAGATATAAGCATGTAACTTATGGTTCTTCTTTTAAAGACTTCTTTAAAGGATTTGTGGACTTTACAGGTTATTCATCTGTGACTGGGTCACTGGTTTCCTGTAGGGAAGTATTTCTAGGAGGATTTATCTTATTAACAGTTTTAGTATTCCAGGTATGTTTTATCTTCATTTTCTGGTATTGGAAGAAAGATCAACAAATGATTTTTGGATACTTATTAGGGTGGAGTACGTTTAGTGATGGAGTTTCTACTCTTCAAACAGGATTAGCGTTCGAATATTTATACTAATAGCTGGACTTATTTTTAATTTTACCTCTAACTGCAAGTTTTTCAAGAAGACTACGTGACGTAGGGTTTGCTACATGGGAGAATTGTTATTTTAATAGCTTTTATATTATATTTTATCTTATTTCACAGTGTATTTATTGACTCCAGTGTACTGTATTGTTTTCTATTTGTATTAATGTCATTACCATCTAATGCAGTAGAAACGAATTCTAACAGTGAATTTGCTAAATTTTTCTTAAGACAAACAGCACAAGCTCAACAATATTATAGTCAATTTGGAAATCCATTTGGGCAACCAGTTCAATATGATCAATTTGGGAATCCAATTCCAAATCAACTGAACTTTAACAATGGAATGAATCAAGGATTTAACCCACAAGGGCAACAAGGATTTAATCCAAATGCACCGCAAGGCCGTCCTAACCCAGGATTCCAAGGTCAACCACAACAAGGATTTAACCCACAAGGACAACAAGGATTTAATCCAAATGCACCGCAAGGTCGTCCTAACCCAGGATTCCAAGGTCAACCACAACAAGGATTTAACCCACAAGGACAACAAGGATTTAATCCAAATGTACCACACGGACACCAAAATCCAGGATTCCAAGGTCAACCACAACAAGGGTTTAACCCACAAGGACAACAAGGATTTAATCCAAATGCGACGCACGGGAACCAAAACCCAGGATTCCAGGGTCAACCACAACATAATGTAAATCCAAATGCACCGCAAGGAGAATCAAATCAGGGTTTTAATGCGACTGGAGTACAAGAACAACAAACTCAACAAGCTCCAGAAGTAAAACAAGAAGAGGTTGTAGTTGAGCAACAAAATGTAGAAGAAGCACCACAAGTAGAAACTACTCCAGTAGTAGAAGTAACGCCACAAGTGGAAGTTGCTCCAGTAGTAGAAGAAGCACCACAAGTAGAAGAGACTCAAGAAGTAAAAGTAGAAGTTGCAGGTGGAGCTAGAAGCAGAAGACTTCAAAAGCTGAACAAAGCAGAAGACGAAGCTGTATTCAAAAAGAAGATAAAAAAATGATCTAATAGATTAGAATTAAGAGGCTCAGGTAGAAGTACTTGAACCTCTTTTTGTATTTTATGGGATTCTAATTATATAGCTACCTTCAGAGTCGTAACTAAGGTTATTTTATTTTTGATAATTTTACTACTCTAAAGTATAATACTCACGAGTAGTAAAATTCAATTAGCAGAAATTTTGAAAGTTAATTATCGATTGAGCGGAATAATAATATTAAATCGCTCATCATTGCATGAGGAAAAATCCTCGGTGATAATTTCAAAAATCGATTTGAACTATGTCAGGATTATGTTTTATGAAAACTTTTTAGAAATTACTCTGAAAACAGAAAAATCGCTCATCATTTAGAAAAAAACAATCAAATATAAAAATAAAAACACTCATTTTAATCGTTTATTTTGATTATTTATGAGTGTTTTTGCTTGATTTTGATTGAATAGCTATATTATATTAGATATAATAATCATGGGAGTTAGAGAGAAGAGAAATTGGTAAATGAAAGATGGAATAAAAATTTTTAGATTTGATTAGATGAGAAAGGTTCGCTAAACCTAAAAGGAGTTGATGGAATATTGTAATGTTTCGGAAGCAACGATAAGACGCGATCTTACAAACCTAGAAGATAAAAATTTATTATATAGAACTCACGGTGGTGCGATGAAACGCTCAGCAGCACGTGGTAGTGAAGAAAAGTGTCGAAGCAGAAACGTGAAGAGTATCTGCAGGAGAAAAAGAGCGGTTGCGAAGTACCTTTTGTGATAATGTTGTTCAGTCAGGACAGACGATTTATCTAGATGCAGGGACATCGACGTACGAAATGATTGAACACCTTCGAGATAGAAGGATAACTGTAGTGACTAATTCAACATATCATTTACCGAGCTTATTAATAACAAAATACATACTATTATATTAGGTGGAACGATCAAAACATTCTCACACAGGCTGTCATCGGGATATTCGGTCGCTTCGAACAACTAAAGAAATATAGTTTTGACATGTGTTTTGTAGCTGTAACGGAATAGATGAAAGTTTTGGTGTGACGACGCAGAAGAAAATGAAGCTTTTATCAAAAACAACAGCGATACAAGGTAGTAAGAAGAAATATATTCTCGCTGATAAATCAGAAAATTCGGTCATAGAAAGTTCCAAAAAAATTTGCTGAACTAGATGACATAATTATAGTATCGTATGAAGTTCCAGAAGAATATAAGAAATTTAAAAATATAATAGAAGTAAAAAAAGTATAAAGGAGGACTAAATAGTGTATTATACAATTACTTTAAATCCAGCTGTTGATATGCTGACAACGGCGGAAAATTTCGCGCTTGGAAAACTAAATAGAACACAAGAAGCGAAGTACGTAGTAGGTGGAAAAAGGAATTAATATCTCAATCTTACTTAACAACGTTGGTGTTGATAGTAAAGCGTGGGGGTTTGTCGCTGGATTCACGGGATATTTTATTAAAATCAGAACTAGATAATCTAGGGTGTAAAACACGATTTTTGTAGAAACGAGTGAGCGACTAGAATCAACATGAAAGTTAACTACAGAAACTGAGACTGAAATTAACGGTCAAAGTAGCAGTGTAAACCCTAGATAACGTGAGCGACTTTTTTACGAAATTAGAAGTATTGACTGAGGAAGATGTAGTATTCTTATCTGGTAATGTTATCGCTGGAATGGGTGTAAAATGACTTTAAAGGCAATTGCGAAGAAAGTATCGGAATCAGGTGCTACATTAGTAGTAGATAGTAATAAAGACTTAGTGTTAGACACACTCAAGTACAAACCATTCGTAGTTAAACCGAATGAATTTGAACTTGGAGAAATGTTCGGTGTAACTTTAAATAGTATCGAAGAAATTCTACAATACGCTGAAAAATTACAAGATCGCGGTGCGAAAAAACGTACTTGTTTCACGTGGAGCAGACGGAGCATTACTACTAACAGAAAATAAAGAAGTATTCGAGTTAACGTAGCTAAAGGTGAAAGATAGTGTCTACTGTTGCGGCAGGAGACAGTATGTTGCGATGTTTGTTGCGAAAATACAACGAAACAAAAGATTACCAAGAGGTTCTACGTTATGCATCAGGCTGCGAGGTGGTGCAACATCATTCTCAGTAGGAGTAGGAAGTAAAGAGTTAATAGAAGAATTATTGCCACAAATCGAAGTAAAAATTAAAATAAAAATTTTGACAGATTGAGTGGTGAAGATGACCTAAAAAGTCCTAAATTTTTAAAAAGTGTTTATTATACTCATAGACGCAGTGAGTTTATTGATATCTAAAGTCGCTTTAAAAAGCTTTTTAGATATCTAATAAACTCAGTGCAGGGTGACTCTACAAAAATCTTGTTTCTTCGAAATCACGATTTTGGAGTCACTCAGATTGATGTTAAAAAAATTAAAATAAGACTAAACAAATTATTTGAAGAAAAATAAAATATTTCTCCGGAAATATGAAATTAACAAAGGAGAAAGAAATGAAATTAACAGATGTTCTAAATTATGACTTAGTTCAATTCGGATTCAGTGCTGCTGATAAAAAAGAAGCTTTGGATAAACTAACAAGCATGTTAGTGGAAAAAAATATTATCGCTAGTAAAGATAAACTTTTTAAACGCGTTAGCTAGCTCGTGAAGCTCAATCAACTACAGGAGTAGGAGAAAATGTAGCTATCCCTCACGCAAAAAGTGCAGACTTCGACAAAGCGATGATCGTTTATGCGAAAAAGTGATGAAGGTGTTGAGTGGGAAAGTTTTGATGGACAACCTGCCAAACACATCTTTATGATCTGTGCGCCAGACGGAGGAGCAGACGAGCACTAAAGCGCTAGCTTCATTATCACAAGCTCTTATGGATGCAGATGTAAAAGCAGGATTAGATGCAGCTACAACTAAAAGAAGATGTAGAAAAAGTATTTTGCAGGACTTTCGTAGCTAAAAACAGAAGCTCCAAAAAGAAGAAGAAAAACAAGCAGCTCCAAGTGGAGAAAAACCATATATCATCGCGGTAACAGCTTGTCCAACAGGTATTGCCCACACATTTATGGCTGCAGAAAAAAATTAAAAGAAACAGCTAAAAGCGATGGGGGACTAGATGTTAAAAGTAGAAACAAACGGTCAAATCGGTGTAGAAAACAAACTTACAAAAAGAAGATATTGAAAGAGCGGCAGGGATCATCGTTGCTGCTGATAAAAAAAGTAGAAGTTGCACGTTTTGATGGGCGTCCAACAATTATGACAAAAAGTAGCTGATGGAATTAACAAACCAGAAGAACTTATCCAAAACAATCCTAGATGGGAAAAGCCCTATTTACAAACATGACGGGGCAGCGGAAGATTCAGAAGATTCTTCAGCAAATGAAAGTATCGGACGTCGTGCTTACAAACACCTAATGGAAGGTGTAAGTAACATGCTACCATTCGTAGTAGCTGGTGGTATTCTTATCGCGTTATCATTCATCTGGGGTATTAACTCATTTGATCCGAAAGACCCATCTTACAACAAAGTCGCAGAAGTATTATTCTACTTCGGTAAAATCTCATTTAGTATGATGTTACCAATCCTAGCCGGATTCATCGGTCGTTCTATCGCTGACCGTCCAGGATTTATCGTTGGTATGATCGGTGGTATTTTAGCAGACCCAAGTATTTTAAGTCTGAAAAGTGATTTATTAGCGTATACTCCTTCAGGATTCTTAGGAGCTTTAGTAGCAGGGTTCTTAGCTGGTGGAATTATCCACGTATTAAAAATTGCATTCAGCTGGATGCCTCGTTCATTAGATGGTATTAAACCAATCTTCCTATTCCCTATCTTAGGGTCACTAATTATGGGATTATTAATGATCTTCCTAATCAATGCACCAATGGCAAGTGTTATGGAAGGATTAAAACACTTTATCGAAAGTCTTAACGGAAGCGGTAAGTTCATCCTTGGATTCGTAGTAGCTGCGATGATGGCTATCGATATGGGTGGTCCAATTAATAAAGCTGCTTACGTAACAGGTACAGCTCTATTAACATCTGCAGGTTCAGCAGGAAGTGATGTAATGGCTGCGGTTATGATCGGTGGTATGGTACCTTCATTAGCAATCGCAATCTCAGCAACAATCAACAAAAACATCTGGCCAAAAGCTCAACGTAGTGGAGCGTTAGTGAACTACGTAATGGGATTATCATTCATAACAGAAGGAGCTATTCCATTCGCAGCAAGTAACCCAGCGCGTGTTATTCCACCGTTATTCATCTCAAGTGGTATCGCTGGAGCTTTAAGTATGACTTTTGGTGCTGTATCAAAAGCCCCTCACGGAGGAATCTTCGCTATCGCTGCAGGTGCTGTAAGTAACCCACTTATGTATCTATTAGCTTTAGTAATTGGTGCAGTATTAGGTGCATTACTATTAATTGCATCATTAAGCTTTGGGAAAAAGATAGTAAATTAATACATTAAATATTTTTTAAAATAAACACTACTTTATATATTGTAAAAGTAGTGTTTTATTTTAATTACGAAAAATTCATATAAAAGGCTGTAGTAAGATTATTTGTTTTTATGAAAAGAAAAATTTAAAACATTAAATATATTTTTAAATGGTGGAATATTTAGTTTTGAAAATATCTAAAATATAAGAAAAATGTATGTATCAATTTATAAAACTTTTAAAATATATGATTTATATTATTTTTTTATAAATAACGTTTGAAATAGCATCAACATTAGTTTTCTTTTATTTTCAAAAAAAGTTTATATTGATTTTATTTTTAAAAATGATATAATTAAGCATAAAATTTAAAAATATAGTTAGAATTTTAGGTATATTCAAGTCAAGGGTTCTTAAAATACATACTGTAATCGTTTTTAATATACGTTTTATTTATAAAATAAGAAAAAAAGGAGAAGATAATGTTTAGTAAAAACAATACAAAAATGAATAATAAAAACAATATGAGAAAGTTAACCACTACGGTATCAAAAAGTTTAATGCAGGAACAGCATCTGTTCTTATTGCATCAGCTTTTATGTTCTTAGGTGGGCAGCGAAAGCAGCTGATACTAACAAACAAGAAGCCACAGTAGCAGCTACAGAAAAAGCAACTGCAACTGAAGAGAAAGCAGAAGTAGCTAAAAGCTGAAACACCAGCAGTAGCAGCCAAAAAACTGCAGAAGTTAAAGAAGTAGCACAAAAGCAGAAGTTAAAGAAGAAACTACAGTGAAAAGCAGAAGAAACAAAAAGCTGAGAAAGCAACAGCTAAAGAAGTAAATAAAACTGCTCTTCAAGCTAAAAATCAGTCAATTAGATAACTTATTCGTAACATTAGCAGGACAAGAGTTATCAGAAGACAAACAAGTTAAAACTGTAAGTGCAGACAGTAGAATTAAACAAAGCTAAAGACTTAGTAGCGCAAGCATCAGCTACACAAGAGCAAGTAGATGCACAAGTAGCAGATTAGAATCAGCAATCAACAACTTAAAGCAAAGTTGAAAAACAGCTGACAAAAAAGAAGAAGCTAAAAAGAAGAAAAAAATCTGAAAAAGCTAGAAGCTAAAGAAAACTTAGAAAAGCAGTTTCAGAAGCAAAAGCAGTAAACCAAGCTAGCAACAACATTCGCGACAAAAACAAGTAAAAGAAGAAGCTAAAAAGCAGAAATCAAAGCAGCAGTAGCGACATCTGAAAAAGAAATCGAAAAAGCTCTAGACATCTTCAACTCAGACTCTTCAACAAAAGAAGACGCTGATCAACAACGTAAAGAATTAGAAAAAGCAATCGAAGCAGTATACGTAACAATGCAACGTGCTGGACACCGTGGTAAAGTAGAATCTATCTTAGCGGACGCAGCAACTCAAGACAAAAAAATTACAGGAAAAGATATTCTTAAAGACGGAGAAACAGTTAATGCTGTAACAAATGCTTATGTTGATATGAATGCTGATAATACAAAACCTGTAGGATGGGGATTTGACACTACTATTAGTACATCAACTCTTAAAAGCAGGTTCTATTACAAAAATTGAACTTACTAACTTAGCTGAGCTAGGTGCTGGTTTGGCAGTAAATACGGAAATCAGAGCGACAGATGGAACAGTAGTTGGTAAAGTTAAATCTATCGATTATAAAACAACTACAGGAAACAACAATAACAAATCTACACATATTGGGGACAACGTACTCAACGTGGAATGACTTATGACCAACGTCTTGCTGAGCAACCAGCGGTAGCTAACGAAACTGGAACTTATACTTCACAACATCGAGGTGGAACGATAAAGTAAAAAGACTATCCGAATGTGTCGTTTGGAGCGAGTAATTTATCAGGGTAATGGATACTATGCACCAGAAATTTCAAAAGATACTCCGTATACAGCAACTATCAAAATTGATGGGCGTACAGTTCTTGAACATACTTATACAAGAAAAAGGTCAACAGGCTAACTATCAAAAAAACAAGGTACTAGTGCATCACTAAGTGAAAACAATGGATTGACATACCTTAACAATGAGCAAACAGGTAGAAGTGATTCAATAGTATTAAAAACTGATTCAGATGTACGTTATGGAGTAGGGATCTAAATTTACATTAAACTTCCAAATGCAGATTTTACTGAATTTAAAGAACTTGAAGGAAGTTCTAACTTTGTAAATGGATTAAATACAGCGTCTACTATTAACCCCTAATAAAGGAGATAGTATTACATATCGTCCTGCCAGCCGTTGGGCTAACGTTAAAGCTAATGAAAATAATGTTTGGATTCTAAACGATGGTCGTGATAGTGGATTCACATTAACGCCTCGATTAATCTCACCAACTGAGTTAGAACTTACAGTTACAGAAGGTGCTATTCAAGAAGGTTCTATGGTTTCTATGCCTCTACAATCATTAGGTATTGAGAAAGTAATAAAAGATAAGACATTAACAAGTGAATATTCTAATATTACTTATGAAAATGGATTAATTAAACAAGGTTATGTAGGAAACGATAAAACTGCAGCAACTCTTACTGTATCAGGTGGAGAATCTATTAATGGTGAAAAAGAAGATGTTATAACTAAAGTGCCAAACGGTTGGAGTATTGTAGGTGACGGTAAAGTTCAAGGTGAGCCACCAACAGGAGCTGTTGTTAGAACATTCAAAGATTTAGTGACAGGTGAAGTTATAGGTTTTGAACCAACAAGATATACGGGAAATATTCCTTTAAGTGAAGACGGTTCAAAAGATTACACTAATGTACTTGGAAACAAATATGATGTAAGTAATGATAACGTAGACTTAGTTAAAGAAGTTAATGGAGAAGAATACATTCTTGCAGATCTTCCTGCTGAAAACGCAAAAGGAACACTAAGTGTTACGAAGACAAGAGCAAGAGATTTATATTCTGAAGAAGAATTAAAAGCTAAAGGTATAAATGGGTCTGCATTTGTTACCCCAGCAGAGTATAATTACGTTAAGAAAACAAAAGTAGAAGAAGTAAACCGTACAATTAAATTTGTATACGCTGATAATGTTGCAGATCTAGCAGGAACTGAGGTATTCCCATCACAAAAACAAACTGTAAGCTACACAGGTTCAATCAAGTTAACTGCAGAAGGTAAAGCGGTAATTAACTCTAATGACAGACCAGTTTATATTAACTGGAAAGGAACTAATGGTCAAAGTACTGATCTTCCAGAACTTGCAGTACCTCAAAAAGAAGGATACATCGCAAGTGTTGAAAAAGTACCAGTGCAAGCAACAACAGCTACAGATGAAGATTACGAATATGTTGTTAAATATACAGCTATCCAAAAAGCGAAAACAACATTTGTAGATGAAAAAGGAAATGCAATTCCAGGAGTAGCTGAAATTACTGAACAAGGTGGATCAGAAACTCCATTAACAAAAGAAGCTGAAGTAAAAGCTAAGATCAAAGAACTTGAAAAAAAAGGATATGAATTAGTATCTAATACATACCCAGAAAATGGTGCATTCGATAAAGATAAAGATAAAGATCAAGAGTTCGTAGTAACGCTTAAAGCTAAAGTAGTTACAGTAACACCAGATCAACCGAAAACACCAGGAACTCCAGTAGATCCAAATAATCCAGAAGGACCTAAATACCCAGCTGGATTAGAAGAAAAAGATCTAAACAAAACAGTAACACGTACAATTACATACGTATACGAAGATGGAACTCCAGTATTAAATGAAGACGGAACTCCAAAAACAGTAACGCAAGAAGCTAAATTCATACGTGAAGCAAAAGTAAACTTAGTTACAGGAGAAGTAACATACGGAGACTGGTCAGAAGCTAAAGACTTAGAAGAAGTTAAATCACCAGTAGTTAAAGGATTTTTAGCTGATAAAGCAAGTGTTCCTGCTGTAAATGTAACTGCGGATTCAAAAGATACTACAGAAGTAGTGACATATAAACCAATCGGTTCATGGATTCCAAATATTCCAGGACAACCAACAGATCCAATCAAATATCCAAATAATCCAGATGATCCAACAAAACCAGGACAACCAACAGAAACATTACCATACGTACCAGGATTCACACCGAAGGATAAAGATGGAAACCCACTTAAACCAGTTGATCCAACAGATCCAACAAAAGGATACGAAGTACCAAGTATCCCAACAGATCCAAGTCAAGATACTCCAATCAACTACGTAAAAGATACTCAAAAAGCTAAAACAACATTCGTAGATGAAAAAGGAAACCCAATTCCAGGAGTAGACGCTATTACTGAAGAAGGTGATTCAGACACACCATTAACAAAAGAAGCTGAAGTAAAAGCTAAGATCAAAGAACTTGAAAACAAAGGATATGAATTAGTATCTAATACATACCCAGAAGGTGGTAAGTTCGACAAAGATAAAGATACTGATCAAGAGTTCAAAGTAACACTTAAAGCTAAAGTAGTTACAGTAACACCAGATCAACCGAAAACACCAGGAACTCCAGTAGATCCAAATAATCCAGAAGGACCTAAATACCCAGCTGGATTAGAAGAAAAAGATCTAAACAAAACAGTAACACGTACAATTACATACGTATACGCAGATGGAACTCCAGTATTAAATGAAGATGGAACACCAAAAACAGTAACACAAGAAGCTAAATTCACACGTGAAGCAAAAGTAAACTTAGTTACAGGAGAAGTTACATACGGAGACTGGACACCAGCACAAGACTTAGCAGAAGTTAAATCACCAGTAGTTAAAGGATACTTAGCTGACAAAGCAACTGTACCAGCTACAAAAGTAACTGCAGACTCAGAAAACACTACAGAAGTAGTAACATACAAACCAATTGGTTCATGGATTCCAAATATCCCAGGACAACCAACAAACGCAATCAAATATCCAAACGATCCACAAGATCCAACAAAACCAGGTAAACCAACAGAAGTGTTACCATACGTACCAGGATACACTCCAGAAGATAAAGATGGAAATCCACTTAAACCAGTAGATCCGAAAGATCCATCAAAAGGATACATCGTACCAGATATTCCGACAAATCCAGGTGAAGACACACCAATCAACTACGTAGCGAACAAAGCTAACTTAGTAGTTAAATACGTAGATGAAAATGGAAAAGACTTAGTCCCTGCAGAAACAACAGAAGGAAAAGTAGGAGATGAGTACATTACAACTGGAAAAGTAATTAAAGGATACGTATTAGTAAGAGTAGAAGGTGAAGCTAAAGGTAAGATTGGAACAGATGGTTCAACTGTAACATACGTATACAAACCACTAGGATCATGGATTCCAAATATCCCAGGACAACCAACAAACCCAATCAAATATCCAAACGATCCACAAGATCCAACAAAACCAGGTAAACCAACAGAAACATTACCATACGTACCAGGATACACTCCAAAAGATGGAAATGGTCAACCACTTAAACCAGTAGATCCACAAGATCCAACTAAAGGATATATCGTACCAGATATTCCAACAGATCCAGGAAAAGATACAGTAATTAACTATGAAGCAAATGATGCTAACCTAGTAGTTAAATATGTAGATGAAAATGGAAAAGACTTAGCTCCAGCTGAAACGACAAAAGGAAAAGTAGGAGATGAGTACACAACAACTGGAAAAGTAATTGACGGATATGTATTAGTGCGTGTAGAAGGTGAAGCTAAAGGTAAGATTGGAACAGATGGTTCAACAGTAACATATGTGTACAAACCATTAGGTTCATGGATTCCAAACATCCCAGGACAACCAGTAAACAAAATTAAATATCCAAATGATCCACAAGATCCAACAAAACCAGGTAAACCAACAGAAACATTACCATATGTACCAGGATACACTCCACGAGATGGAAACGGAAACCCACTTAAACCAGTAGATCCACAAGATCCAACTAAAGGATATATCGTACCAAATATCCCAACAGATCCAAGTCAAGATACAGTAATTAACTATGTTGCTACTGAAGCAAACTTAGTAGTTAAATATGTAGACGAAAACGGAAAAGACTTAATCCCAGCTGAAACTACAAAAGTTAAGATTGGAGATGAGTACACAACAACTGGAAAAGTAATCAACGGATACGTATTAGTACGTGTAGAAGGTGAAGCTAAAGGTAAGATTGGAAAAGATGGTTCAACAGTAACATACGTTTACCAACCGCTAGGATCATGGGTACCAAACATCCCAGGACAACCAACAAGTCCAATCAAATATCCAAACGATCCAACAGATCCAACAAAACCAGGAAGTGATAGACCGGTATTACCATACGTACCAGGATACACTCCAGTTGATGGAAATGGAAACCCACTTAAACCAGTTGATCCACAAGACCCAACTAAAGGATACATCGTACCAGATATTCCAACAAACCCAGGTCAAGATACACCAATCAACTACATTGCGAGACCCACAACCGCAACCAAATCCAAGATCTAAAAACCTGAGCAAAACCAGAAAACAATAAACCAAAAGAAGATCAAAAAGAAGATCCGAAACAAGATAAAAAAGAAACACCTGAAAAACCAGGTCAAAACAATGCTCCAGTTCAACCAAAAGCAAATACTCAAGTTAAGAGATTAGCTAACACTGAACAACAGAAACTAATACTGGATTAGCAGGATTAGGATTGCAACGACATTTGCTGGGAATGCTTGTCAGCAGGAAGACGTCGTAAAAGAGAAATAAAATTAAGATAATAAAATCATAAAGACAAAATAGTAAATAATAAAATAAATGGTTTGAAAGCACCTTGATAATTTTCGAGGTGCTTTTCTATTTATATGTATACGTTATATAGAAAAGTTGTGTGATTGATTTTCGTAATATCAAATAGTAAAAACTCAGCGAAGAGTAGAGATTTATTTTTGTTTACATAATCTGAATAACTAGAGTAACCTCTGTGGAGATGTGTTCTTTGTTTACATAATCTAAAAAGATAGAGTGATAACGGTACAACGTTTATGTTCATTTGCATATAGTATCCAATCTACTTTCGAAGTTTTGGTTTTCATCTAGACACCCCACATCTGCTTAATTTGACTAGAATTTTCCCGCGTGATAAAATATTTATGATTATGAAAGGAACGGGTTTTTTGGCGTGGTTTTCCGCGCTTAATAGAGTCGCTTAATAGAGAGGTATAGTGTATGAATATTGTTTTTGTACTCACCATTTCAAGTCTTAGTTGCGCGAGAGTTGCTAAGATATACAGGTGAGAAGTTTTTGAATATATTTGAAAATGTCTAATGATAATAGGCAGAAAATATACGCTAAGAAAATGAAGGAGTTTTTATGAAGATACCCTTTATTTATCGATAATAAAAGAGTGGGTTAGTGAACTTAGAGAAAAATTAGCAAATACTCAAGATTGACAAAGTTTCTTTATCTAAGTAGTTTAGATAATCCGGTCGCTCACGATCTTTAATCCTAATTTTATGAGATTATTTACGTTTGATGATGGTAGTACTTCTATTATTTCGCCGAAATATGTACACTCGCTAGTACCGATAGAGTGAGTCGGACCAAATGAAATAACTCTAGCTGAAGGTTATAAGCTTATCTCAAGGTCACTATACAATATTTGGCACTAACACCGTATTCTCAACTGAAAAATTAATAAACTATACCTTTCGATATTAAACCCAAAAGATTTCACTAGAGCAACTAATCGGAAAACACGTAAGGTCTTTTTATAGGACAAGCACTTGGTAATTATATAGATGAAAAAGACATAAAAGTACAGAAAAACTGACGCAGAAGGCCTTTGGAGATGACTTGAGGATGTATTATACTCATGCTCATCCACGTGTTTCAGTAAATGTAGAAAATGCTGAGACCATCCAGTCAGATAAATGCTTGAAGAAGAGATTTCGATCTATTGTCATAACTATGAGAATGTAGAAGTCTATGGTTTTTATTCTACCTCTACTTCTTATAAGAGATATTCCTGGTGTAGAGTGTTCATTCTTTTCAGAACATTTTTAACAACCAATGAGGTGGAAATTCTAAGCAGTACGGTATTGAATCGACGGATTTGTCTTTATCGGATACAGCCGTAGATATTGTAATGCCTGTTTATAATCGTGAGAAAAACTGTCGGTAAGCATATCGAGTCGATTTTTGAATCAAACTCATAAAAATATCCGCTTGATTATTGTTGATGACGGATCTCTTGATGGGACTGAAGAAGAATTTAGAAAATATTTAAATGATGAGAGAGTAGTTTATCACAAAGTTCTTCATGGAGGTATATCGAGAGCTCTTAATGCGAGTTTCGTTAGCGACTGCGAAGTATATCGCAAGGCAGGAGTCTGATGATGAATGGATGCCATGGCATTTAGATTTTCTTCTTAATGAATTAGAGTTAAACGACAAGTTAGATATCATTGGTTCTGAAAGTGGATACTGATAAAGACTAAGTTGCAAGGTGGAATTAAAAAGAGGTAATTTCAATAACCTATCAGGTGAGGAATTATGGTTTCAGTTAGCCTATAAAAATATGTTTAATCATCTCTACTGTAATTTATAGAAATCTGCAGTTATAGAAGCTGGTGGGTATGATCCTGAGTGTGATGGTTTTGAAGATTGGCATCTGTGGGCGCGTATGGTAACGAAAGATAATGCGATGCTGATGAATACACTGACTGCCTACTATGGCTACCTGAAGAAGATGATAAAGGGTATGATGTTTTAGAAGTAGGCTTGCGAAGAGTCGCGGTTTAAGATTAGAGGATGTATGGAGTAGAAAATGGTTAAAGTATTTACGATAAAAGAGGAGTTCCTCACACTATCTATGGTTTCGAGAGTAGTCAACTAGCACGTCAAAAATTTTTCATGAAATAGGTGTCGAGCAAAAGAAAAGTGAGTCATGACAAATCTAGATAATTTTGTGCCCAAATTTTGTAGAACTCTTGAAAATCTGGGTTTCAAAAACTATCATGTAATTTTTGAAAAATCAGATATAGCTAGGGATAAACCTAGCGTAGATAAAAGATTTCCTAGAAATTTAGAGGATGCTTCTAGAAGTTGAATATACTAAAGAAGGTTATATAGGGTTAGTTCACTACAAATGATGGAACTGTTAGAGTGTTATACTTCACAACTATTATATAAATATATCCCTAAAGAAGATAAATTTATTCTTATGACAAAAAGATGGAGTAGTATTAGAAGGTGATGTTTCTGAAATTATCATAAGTATCATATAAAAAGAAACTAGAGTGAAACCCGTAACGCAGTGGCAGTTGGTGAGTGAATATCTTGCGGAAAATTCAACTGTTAATGATAGATTTCATTATAGATATGGTTAACGAATATCCTCTGCAACTAGCGAAAGTTTTCCAAAATACCGGAAGAGAACTTTTTGCCTATACGCACTACAATATTCTTGCTCCATTTATGAAATTTGTCTTTGCAAACTTGGTGCACTAATGTTGTTGCAAGTCCTGTTTTAGAAGAAAAGATTGGGAAGTGATAAGGTAAGTTTCTACCTCTGTCTATGTAGAAGAAGTTAAAGAGAAGTATATACAACTGTAAAAAGATTGGTGTATAGTTGGTAATATGACCGTTATAAAAATGCGAGGTTTCGCGATAGAGGCATTTTAGATGTACACCTGATAGTACACTTACAATCTACGGTAATTTGTACCTGATGGATATACAGGATAACTACCTGATAATGTTAAATTTTGCAGGATTTGTAAAACAAGTACCGTATGAAAATCATGAAAGGTTATTTATCTTGTTCTTTAGTGAATGCTTGCTAATTCTGCGGTAGAAGCATCTTCAAAAGGATTAGTCTGTCTGCTTTCTAGTGATCGATTTGAGGTCATGGAATGTTATGCATGAGTATCTCACGAAAACACACGAAAACCTTCAGTTCTTTTGATGAATTGTTAGAACTTCTTGAAATATCAACAGAAAGGTAAATATAAGTCTCTGCTTTGCTAGAATATGAAATGAAAGAAAAGAAGGAAAACCAAAAGTAATGAAACTAAGTAAATAGAAACTTATTGTCGAAGGTAAAGAAATATATATTAACAATATCTTCATAAAAATCAGGAATATACACTTTTATTACACAAATAACACTTCGATATTTACACTAACATATTGTATCAAATTAAGTAATCTTATGTGTTATTTATAAATTATTTATTTTCAGAAAAAGGTCATGATAAGAGTAGTTGAACATGATTTTCAATGGATAAAAATGATTAAATATTGCCAAAAGGTAACAAAATAATCAATAAACTTTTTGAAAATAATAAAATTAGTTAAGCTATGAATGTATAAGCAAGATTTACACAAGTTATTTTAAAAAAATAACCAGGAAATTTAATAGGACACTAATTATAATTTTCTTTGAAACAAAAGTATTATTAAATTTTATATCGTTATACTGAAAACTGACGTGCTTATAGCAATACGTAACTGA